>Ga0209172_10000015_pt1 | contig 578057 bp, 544 predicted proteins | sample LarsenN4metaG_FD_184113 | JGI IMG/M metagenome (GOLD analysis project Ga0209172, IMG submission 184113) | Hot spring sediment bacterial and archeal communities from British Columbia, Canada, to study Microbial Dark Matter (Phase II) - Larsen... ...
TGGCAATGGTGTTGGTGCCGGTGGAGCTGGCATCGCCGATGGCGATCGAGCCCAAGCCGCTGGCGACCGAGCCCGAGCCGACCGCGACTGCATTGGTGTTGTCGGCAAGCGCCGTATCGCCAATGGCGATCGAGCCGGCGAAGTTGGCGTTTGACGCATTGCCGAGCGCCACCGCGCCCTGACCGGTGGCCGTGTTCTGGTTGCCTTGGGCCACGGCGCCCTGGCCGGTGGCGGTGTTGAGGTTGCCGAGCGCAACCGCACCCTGGCCGGTAGCGGTGTTGTCGGCGCCGACGGCGACCGCGCCAAGACCCGTGGCGATGTTGGGATCGCCGATGGCGACCGCGCCGGGGCCAGTTGCGGAATTCTGATCGCCGAGGGCCACTGCACCGTCACCATTCGCCTGGTTCAGGTTGCCGATGGAGATCGCACCGTTGCCGCCCAGAACGCTCGAGGTGCCGCCGGCGAAGGAGCCAGGCCCCGCACCTGCCGCCACGGTGGCGCCGTAACCGATGGCGACGGTGGAGTTCGCCGCCGTCGTGGCGTCGGTGCCGACGGCGACCGTGTTGGTGCCGCCCGAGGACGCATCGCCGATAGCAATCGAGCCCTGCCCGGTCGCCGATGAGCTGAAGCCCAGTGCCGTCGAGTTGGCGCCGACGGCGGACGAACCAAAGCCATAGGCTGAGCTTTGAACTCCGCTGGCCGATGCCGTTGCGCCGGTCGCGGTGGCGGCCTCTGCGCCCGCGCTCGCGTTCGCGCCGAGCGCCGTGGCGTTGACGAAATTGGCCGAGGCCAAGTTGCCGACGGCGGTCGCGCCGGCACCCTGTGCGTCCGAGTTGTTGCCGAGGGCGGTTGAAGTCGAGGTGCCGGCATCGGCGGTGTTGCCGAACGCCGCGCCGCCCAAGGCATTGGAGCCGTCGCCGACGGCCGTGCCGCCGCCCGACGCAAATGCGCCGGCGCCGATCGCCACAGAGTCGGTCGCCGTCGCCCCGGTGCCGATGGCAATGGTGTTGGTGCCGGTGGAGCTGGCATCGCCGATGGCGATCGAGCCCAAGCCGCTGGCGACCGAGCCCGAGCCGACCGCGACTGCATTGGTGTTGTCGGCAAGCGCCGTATCGCCAATGGCAATCGATCCAGCGGCATTCGCCTGCGACGTATTGCCGAGCGCCACCGCGCCCTGACCGGTGGCCGTGTTCTGGTTGCCTTGGGCCACGGCGCCCTGGCCGGTGGCGGTGTTGAGGTTGCCGAGCGCAACGGCACCCTGGCCGGTAGCGGTGTTGTCGGCACCGACGGCAACAGCGCCCTGACCGGTCGCAATGTTGGGATCACCTATGGCCACCGCGCCGTTGCCGGTTGCGGAATTCTGATCGCCGAGGGCCACTGCACCGTCACCATTCGCCTGGTTCAGGTTGCCGATGGAGATCGCACCGTCGCCGCCCAGAACGCTCGAGGTGCCGCCGGCGAAGGAGCCAGGCCCCGCACCTGCCGCCACGGTGGCGCCGTCGCCGATGGCGACGGTGGAGTTCGCCGCCGTCGTGGCGTCGGTGCCGATGGCGATCGTGTTCTCCCCTGGTCCTGCGCTCGCGCCCGTGCCGAGGGCAATCCCGTTTACGCCGGTGGCGCTTGCATCGCCGACGGCGATCGAGCCGACGCCGCTGGCCGAGGAGCTGAAACCCACCGCCGTGGCTGAGTTGGCGGCTGCACTCGCACCGGCCCCAAGCGCCGTCGCCTGCGTAATGAGACCGCCGCCGGTCGAGGCACCGGTGCCGACCGCGGTCGTGTTGAGCCCCAAGGCCTCCGCGCCGTTGCCGACGGCGGTCGAGGTGGAGGTACCGGCATCGGCGGTGTTGCCGAAGGCGGCACCGCCTAAAGCAGTCGAGAACGCGCCGACGGCCGCGCCGCCGCCCGTGGCCGTTGCTTCGGTGCCCGCCGCGAGGCTGTTAGCATCGGTCGCGGAGGAGTCGGTGCCGACGGCAATGGCGCCGGGGCCAGACGCCGTCGCCGTGCCGGTCGCGCTGCAGGCGATATCGCCCACGCCGGCACTGTCGCCCGTAGTACAAACGAATTGCGCCGCCGCGGGCAGCGTCTGCAACGGGAGTGCCCAGAGCGCAATCAGAAGACATGCAATGCAGAAAGGAATACCTCGATACCACCGCGGTCCGCGGTCCGCCGACGCCAACACAAACGCACGCAACATGACAAAAACCCCCACACCGACGTCTTAAATGAACGGCCCCCCCTTCGGTCTGTATTGAGCGCACAGATGTGCATGCACTGTGGATAAGCCATGGTTAAGAGCGGGAAAGGGGAATAGCAACGACTGCGCGGCACCAAAGGCCGCCTGCGGGCACAATTGCGGTAACATTGTGGCGGGCGCGCCACATCGAGATGCGCCCAAGGCATGTCCACAACCCAACCCTTCGCCTGCCTCGGCGCCGGGCTTGGCGCTTCAGCGGCCGGCGGCCGCCGATCAACAGGCGATGATCGCGCGAAGCGTGACGGCCTTGCGCATTCATCTTATCTCTCGGCGGAGGTATGGGGCGTGCGCGCGAACAGGGACGCGCGCGCCGTCGGTCTTTCCGGCATGTATCGGCCGTGCTTCAAGGGAAATGCGATGCTCGCGCGCAGGATCAAGGCGGCCGTCAGGCAGGTCATCCTCGGCTCGCCGGAGCGGCGGCCCGCGCCGGGCCGATGGGACGTGCACTTCCATGAGTGGGTCGAGACCGCAGCGGCGCGCGGGCTCGATGCCAACGATATCGGGGATGAGGCCTGGGCCAACGACCGGCTCGGCGAGGTGCTCGAGGACTGCTACCTCAGGTATGTGCCGCCCGGCGCCAGCGTGCTCGAGCTCGGCCCCGGCACCGGCCGGCTCACGCGGCATCTGATCGGGCGGGCGGGTCGGCTCGAGCTCGTCGATAACTCGAAATTCGTCGTCGACTGGATGGGCAAGTACCTGAGGGGCAAGATCGAGTTCCGTGCCCACCTGATCAACGGCCAGAGCTTCCCAGCCATCGCCGACAACAGTATCGATGCGGTTGTCGCCCATGGCGTGTTCGAGCACCTCGATTTCGACGAGACCTACGGCTTCCTGGTCGAATTCCGGCGCGTCCTCAGGCAGGGCGGGCCCGTATCGTTCAACTACGATACGCTGCACAGCGAGGCCGGCGCCCGCTGGTTCCTCGACCACTACAAGCGTGGCAGGCGCTGCATCTTCCGAATGTATACCCCCGATTTCATGGGCCGGATCGCGGAAGTGGCCGGATTGAAGGTGGCGCGGTCGATCATCTCCGACGACCGGCTCGCCCACATCGTGCTGGTAAAGGAGGATGGCTAGGTCGACGCCCGCTTGCAGGCGGCAATCAATCGCTTGCGGCTTCGGTCTCGGGCGAGCGAGCCTGATTGGACCTTGACCCATCGCTCCAGGTATAGCGGACGAGAACGCTGGTGCGCGCCGAGGAGGGGAACTTGCCGCTTGGGTAGTAGTTTGAGTGGACAACCCTCAGCACGGCTGCCCCGATCAGCTTGTCGGCGACGGCGCCTTCCACGTTGCACCAGACATCGATGTTGTAGCTGCCGGGCAGCAGCGGCACCTCGCGCAACTGGCAGCGGAAGGTGCCCGTCTCCTCGATCTTGAGGTGGTCGCCGATGACGAGGCGTGAGGGCATCCAGAACACGCGGTTGCCCCGCTCGTCGCTCACCGCAACGTTGATCGAGGCTTTGCGGCGACCGGTGGCTGTGGCCGCGTAGCCGATATCAATGATGAGCGGCTCGCCGGCGCCGACCGAGTGGACGGCGTGTCCGGTCTCGTCTAACAAGGCGAGGCTGGTCAGCCTCAAGGCGCCGTTTCCGCTGCGGTCCGTCCGGTCGGCGAGGCGCCAGCGCTCCCTACCATCGGCAACGACGTCGCCACTGCCCGAGCCGTGCCTAGCGCCGACGCTCTGCTCGCCCGGCTGGCTGTCGCGGAAGTTTGACAGGTAGCGCTGGATTGTTTCCTCAGGCGCTCCGTCCGCCATGACGGTGCCCTGATCGAGCCAGACCACCCGCCCGCACAATCTCTCGACGTCGGCCATGCTGTGGCTGACCACGAGCACAGTGCGCTCGCCGGCGCCGATGATCTCGGCCACGCGGTTGCGGCAGCGCGCCTGGAATTCGGCATCGCCAACCGCCAGCACCTCGTCGACGATAAGGATCTCCGGCTCGACGTGCACGGCGACAGCGAAGCCCAGGCGCACGCGCATGCCGGAGGAGAGGTGTTTCACCGGCACGTCCATGAAGTCGCCGATCCCTGAGAATTCGACGATGGCATCGTAGCGGCGGGCCAGTTCGCGCGCACTCATGCCGAGAATCGTCGCGTTGAGAGCGATGTTCTCCCGCCCGGTGAGCTCGTCGTGGAAGCCAGTTCCCACCTCAAGCAGGCTGGCGATGGATCCATAAAGCCGCACGCGGCCCCGGGTCGGAGCGGTGACGCGGGAGAGAATCTTCAGCAGCGTGGACTTGCCGGCGCCGTTGCGGCCGATCACGCCGACGGACTCGCCGCGGGCGATCGTCAGGTTGACGTCGCGCAAAGCCCAGAGGGCGCGTCCTTCCTTCACCGCAAGATCGTCGGAGGTTTGGACGAAGTGGCGGTGCGCGCGCGGCCGGACGGCCGGCGGCAGGCGGCCCAGCCGCTCCATCCGATAGAGCTTCCACAACGACACGATCTCGATGGCGGGCTGGGTCGACATCAGAGCAGGTCAGTAATGCGACGGTCGAGCCGCAAAAAAACGTAAAGGCCCAGCCACACCACAGCCAGCGCAACGACGGCGGCAATGCCGACGTTGACCGCCGACGGCTGATCGATGCCGAACAGCGACCATCGGATGCCGCAGACCACAGTCGTCAGCGGATTGAGGTCGTAGACCGGGCGGAAACCCTCCGGGATGATGCTCAGCGGATAGGCGATCGGCGAGAGGTAGAACAACAACCGCGTGGCGGCCGGCACGCCATGGCCAAGATCGGCATGGAGCGTACAGATGGTAGTGACCAGCAGAGCAGCGCCGAGCGCCAGCAGTAGAAAGAGGGCGACAAAGACCGGCAGCGCCCAGATGTGGGCAACGGGCAGCAGGCCGAAGGCGATGGAGACCACCACGACGGCCGCGAGCACGATGCCAAAGTCGACGGCACGAACGAGGAGATCGCTGAGCGGAACGATGAGCCGGGGGAAGTAGACCTTGCTCACCAACGATCGCGCCCTCGCCAGCGTCGCTGGTGCCGCATTGAGGGTGTTGCCGAACATGATCCAGGGGGCAAATCCCGACAGCAGGTAGATGATGTATGGCACGTGATCGGGACCAAGGCGGAGGAACAAGCCGAAGACGATCATGTAGGGCAAGAGCTCGACCAGGGGGCGAACCATGATCCACCAATTGCCGAGCAGGGTTCCGCGGTAGCGCCCTTTGAGATCGCGGGTGAGGAAGTAGCGCAGCAGCCGGCGCGCGTTCCAGACCTCTCGCAGCGCTGCGGAGAGGCGCTGCGGCTCTGGGCCGATCTCGATGACGAACGTGCGGCGCACTGAAAGCTTTCCGCCTCTTACAGGCTCGTTTCAGACCGACCGCCCGGCGAGGACCCGCGCTCGGCAGAGCCCAGCCGGTGACTTGCCGCGGCAAGGGTCATGTCCAGGACGCCCTGCGCGCGGCCGGCGATGGCGTAGGCGTGGCGGAGCACCTTGAAGCGCCCGTCGGTTCCAAAGCCATTGGCGCTTAGGATGCGCGCCGCGTAGTAGGGAAAGAGCACGATGTGGCCGCCGGCGTAGACGATGGAGCGCGCGAGCGAGCGCTTGCCGGTCTCAATGAAGGTGTGTTCCTGCGTGCGCGCGTTCTCATACTTGCGCTCGAGCTGGTAGCGGCGATCGAGCTTGGCGGGCAGCGTGTAATGGTGGACGGCGAGCTCCACCGCATAATAGAGCCGATGCTCGGAAGGCGGTGTCCGCGCCCGATAGCGCTCGACCATCTCTCGATCCTCGCCGAAGGCCATCACGTCGCCCTTCATGCCGAGCGCGGTATCGAAGGGACCCAGGCGGTCGAGCACCGCCCGACGGATGCCAAAATTGCCGCCGGAGACGCTGCCCTTCTCCGAGAACCCCGAGAGGCGCTCGAACTGGCGGACCTCGAGAGCGGGGTCAAACCAGTCAGGCAGCGGCCGATCGAAGTAGGGCAAGATGGGGCCGCCGAACAGGTCCGGCCGGAAGCGGCGCAGCACCACCTCGGCGCGGTCAAGAAACGCCTCGCTCAGCATCGCATCGTCATCGACATAGAGCAGGTACTCCTTGGTCGCGGAGGCGGCAGCGCGATTGCGTGCAAAGCTCAAGCCCGGAACCGGCTCGACGACCCGGCTAAGCCCGGGGATACGTCCGGCAAAGGTGGCGACAACGGCGGCGGTGTCGTCGGTCGAGCCGTTGTCCACGACAATGACCTCGAGATCCAGCCTGTCGATCACCTCGCGCTCGATGCTTGCGAGCAACTTACCCAGGAGGGCGGCGCGGTTGCGCGTGCAAACGAGCAGCGAAAGGCCGATCCTCTCCATGCCCAAGGCCCCCTTTTGTCCCCGCAACGGACACTGCGAAGCAGTTCCGGCACAGTAGCGGGAATTTGCGGCGGGGCAACCGGGCGCGTTCGGTGCGGCGCGCCAGGCGCAAGCACGGCGTCGTCAGGCGATCAACAGGACCTTGCCAACGCAGGGCGCCGGCCACGCCGATGCGGCGCGGCGGTCCGCGCGTTCCAGACGAGTGTCAGGCGGCAGCGCCCCTGAGATCGCGAGCGTAGCGGTCGAGCAGGGCGGCGATGGCGCTGGGCTTGTAGCCCCAGCGAGAGATCGCACGCTGGCAAGAAAGCGTGAAGGAAGGCAGCGGCGCGGAGACCTCCTCGAGGACGGGGTGCACGCCGAGGCCCGCGGCCAAGCGCTCGATGGCGGCGCGCAGCGGTATCGCGTCGCCGGCACCGAGTACGATGGCGTCGAAACCCCTCCAACGGCGATCCAGAATGCTGGCGATGAAGTCGGCAAGCTCGTCGACGTGCACCGCATTGTTGTAGGGGCGGTCGAGATGGAATGCGCCTACGGTTCGCCCGGCCTGCAGCGCCGCCGCCGTCCGTGACATCCAGTTGCGGTGGGCACCCGGGCCGAGCACGCCGGGCAACCGCAGGGCGACGGCCGGCAGATGCTCCGAGCGCGCGGCGAGCATCAGCTCGCAGAGATACTTGCTTGCGCCGTAAGCGCCGGGATTGACGATGGGGGTCGCCTCGTCGACCGTCGGAGCTCTTATCTCGCCATACACCGAGAGCGAGGAGAGCAGAACGAACGCGCGGCTGCTCCAGCGTTCGGCCGCGCCGATCAGGGTGGCCGGCGAGAAGCGCTCATTCGACGTGATCGTCAATACCATCTCGCCGGATGAGCTGTTCGAGCGCTGCCACGGCGAGCTCAAGTACATCGGCCGCGACTTCCACAGAATCGTGTTCCCGACCGAGCACGTGTTCCCCGAGCACGTCTACTTTCTATACTACGCTAACGATGAGGCCTTTACCCGACTCGTCGAGTACAAGAAGTTCACCCACCATAAGTCACCGACCTCCCTCGTCGGCATGGAGGTCCCCTCGCGCAACGGGAAGCACTACCCGCTGCCCTTCAGGTCCGAGCAGGAGCTGGCGCGCCGGTACTTCGCCATGATGGGCGAGCACGTCTACTCAATCGGACGCAACGGCAGCTACCGCTACGGCCTCGACATCGACGACTGCATCGAGCAGGCGATGATGATGGCCGAGCAGGTCAAAGCGGGCGGCGGCGACTACCCGGTGCCGCTCGAGCAATGGCGCTGACGGCTTGACACCTCCATAAGGGGCTCCTCAAGATCGCCGCAAACAAAGCGCCGGCAATACGTCCGGCATCCGGGAGGAAAGGCGGTATCCCCATGAACGACAGACCGCGGCCGATCGGTCCGCAGCCCTGGGAAAGCGTGCGCACCAGGCTCGACGAGACGCGCCCGTTCGCCAACATGGCCGGCACGCCCTACTACCAGGACGCGGTCTACGAGCAGTTCTCCAAGCAAGAGTACGCGCGGCGCTATGCGGCGCTGCGCGCCAAGATGCGGGAGCATCGGCTCGATTGCATGATCGTGCCGGGGGGACCCAGCCACTGGAGCTACGGAGCCGGCATGCTGTGGCTCACCGGCCACTGGGAGTGGCACGCCCTTGCGGCTTACGTGCTGGTGCCGCTCGAGCAGGAGCCGACGCTCATCTATGCCATGGGCGGCACGCACGCGGAGGCCGTGCGCCGGGTGGTGGCGCCGGCCCTCTCCGACGTGCGCCACAGCCGCAACGGCCGTTACGCCGAGGTGATGGTCGAGCGGCTCCGCGAGCTCAAGCTCGAGCGCGGTCGCATCGGGCTGATGGAGATCGACCCGCGCCACAACGACTATCTGCCGGTCAACCAGTACGAGGTGCTGCGCAAGAGCCTGCCTGAAGCCGAGCTGGTGTTCACGAAAGGCTTCCTGCACCAGCTCCTCTGCGTGCACAGTGCGGAGGAGCTCCAATGCGTGCGCAAAGCGGGCCGGCTCTGCCAAAAGGCGATGGAGGCCATGGTCGCGCGTGCCGGGCCCGGCGTGAAGGAGTGGGAGCTCAAGGCGGCGGCCGGCTCGGCCATCCTGGAAGGCGGCGGCGACATCGACTTCCTGATCATCGGGTCAACCCCGATGGCGAACCCAGCCATGGTGTTCGGCAATCCGCGCCCCTCGGAGCGCGTGCTCGCAGAAGGCGACATCATCATCATGGAGCTCGCAGCCGGCTACCGCGGCTACACGGCCCAAATCGGTTCGCCCATCACCATCGGTGAGCCCACGGACATGGTGCGCAACTTCTGGAACGAGATCGTGCTGCCCGGCTATCATCGCATCGTGGCCGAGATCGCGCCCGGCAAACCCGCGGAGAACATGCGACTCGCTGCCCGCTTCTTCCGCGAGAAGGGCGTGCAGTCGCGCCCCACCCAGTGCCACGGCATCGACCTCGTCACAGACCATCCCCATGTCAACGCGCAGGAAGTGCACCAGGACGAACAGGACAAGGTGCTCAAGCCTGGCATGGTGATCATGGCCGAGCCCAATCCGATCACGGCGGATGGCACCTTCGGCATCTTCCTCGGCCACACCTTCATCGTGACCGAGAAGGGGCGCGAGTGCGTCGACGATTTCCCGCTCAAGATCGCGGTCGCCGGGCGCTGATCCGAAGCGGCACGCGGTCGCCAGCGAAACGTCGTCGCGCTAGGATGCGCGGCGCGCATCGACAGGACGCCAATACCAATGGGAGGAAATCAACATGTTGCGGATCTTTGCGCTTGCACTGATGCTGACCGGCGCGGCCAGCTTCGTCGCACCGGCAGCGGCACAGGACTATCCGACCAAGTCGGTGAAGATCATCGTGCCATTCGGGGTCGGCGGGCCGGCCGACGTCTATGCGCGCGTCGTCGGCCAGCATCTGTCGGAGTCGCTCAAGCAGTCGTTCGTGGTCGAGCCGCGGCCCGGTGCCGGATCGGTGATCGGCACCACCGAGGCGGCGAAAGCCGCGCCCGATGGCTATACGCTGCTCATGATGTCGAACACGCACACCACCAACGAGACGCTGATCACCAACAAGCCATTCCAGCTGATGCGCGATTTCGTGCCGGTCTCGCCGGTCAACTACTCCGACCTGCTGATGGTGATCCACCCCTCGGTGCCGGCCAAGAACCTCAAGGAGTTCATCGCGCTCGCCAAATCGAAGCCGGGTCAGCTCAACTACGCCTCGTCGGGGCCCGGAACGCCCTATCACATGGCCGGTGAGCTGTTCAAATCGATGACCGGCACCGACATCGTGCACGTGCCGCACAAGGCCTCGGGTGATGCGCGTTCGAGCATCCTCGGCGGGCACGTGCAGATGATGTTCGATGCGGTCACCACCATGGCGCCTAACGCGCAGAGCGGAAAGGTGGTGGCGCTCGGAACGACGTTCTCCAAGCGATCCTCCGTGCTGCCCGACGTGCCGACCATCGCCGAGGCCGGGGTGCCCGGCTACGAGGCGGTGATCTGGATCGGGCTGATGGCGCCGGCGGGAACACCGAAGCCGATCGTCGACAAGCTCAATGCCGAGATCCGCAAGGTGCTGAGCCGGGAGGACATCAAGGCGGAATGGGCCAAGCAGGGAGCAACGCCGATGATGATGACGCCGGAGGAGTTCGACAGGTATCTCAGAACCGACATCGACAAGTGGGCCAAGGTCATCAAGTCTGCCAACATCAAGGTGCAGTAGATCGGACATGGCACAATCGGTCCGGCTGACCATCAACGGGGTGGAGCGGGTGGTGGAAGCCGACCCGGCGACACCGCTGCTCGAGGTGCTGCGCGGGAGGCTGGGGCTCATGGCCACGCGCTTCGGCTGCGGCATCAATCAGTGCGGCGCCTGCAACGTGATCGTCGAGGGGGCGGCGGTCGCGGCCTGCGACACGCCGCTGTGGTCGGTAGTAGGAAAGAGCATCACAACGCTGGAGGGTCTCGGCAGGCCCGAGGCACCGCATCCCCTGCAGGAGGCGTTCATCGCCGAGCAGGCCATGCAGTGCGGCTACTGCGCCTCCGGCATCCTGATGTCGGCCGCGGCGCTCATCATGCGCAATCCCGATCCGTCCGAGGCAGAGGTGCGTTCGGCGCTCGATCGCAACCTGTGCCGGTGCGGGGCGCACAACCGCATGGTGCGGGCAGTACTCAGAGCCGCCGCCAAAGGGAGGCAGAGTAGATGAGCGCGCCGGCGTCAGACAAACCTGCGCCACCGCGACTGCCGGGCAGCCTCAACGCCAATCGCCGGCTCTCGCAATGGCTCCGCTTCACGCGCGAGGGCATCGTCGAGGTCTCGTCGGGAAAGGTCGAGATCGGCCAGGGGATCCTCACCGCACTCGCCCAGATCGCGGCCGACGAGCTCGACGTCGAACTCTTTCGCGTGCGCATGAAGCGGGCGAGCACGGCGGCAAGCCCTAACGAGGCGGTGACCTCGGGGAGCCAATCGATCCAGGAGTCGGGTTCGGCGCTGCGCCACGCCTGCGCCGAGGCTCGTGCCATCTACTTGGCAGCCGCGGCGCAGCGGCTCGGTGTCGCGGTCGAGACGCTCAGTATCGAAGACGGCACCATCTCGGGTCCCCACAACCTGCACACAAGCTATTGGGAACTCGCCGACGATGCGCTCCTTGAACGCGAGGCGACGGCGAGCGTACCGCCCAAGGCGCCCCATGCGCGCCGTGTCGCCGGCGCATCGGCGCCGCGCACCGACATTCCTGACAAGGTCTTCGGCAGGCCGCGCTTCATCCACGACCTCGTTCTTCCCCAGATGCTGCACGGGCGTATCCTGCGGCCGCCGGCTCCGGGCGCGCGCCTCACGGCGCTCGAAGAGGGGTCGGTCGCGAGCATGCCCGGCGTCGTGGCGGTGGTGCGCGATGGAGACTTTGTCGGCGTGGTGGCCGAGAGCGAAGCAGCGGCGCTCGCGGCGCTCGCCGGGCTGCGCAGGGCAGCCAACTGGCGGCAGGTCTCGGCGCTGCCTGAGGAGGCAAGCCTTGTCGCGTGGATGAAGCAGCAGCCGGTCGAAACGACGGTTGTGGCGGAGCGAGCGGCGCCGGCACCGGCCAAGGTGTCGCGGACCGTCAGACGCTCCTACTCAAGGCCCTATCTCGCTCACGCTTCCATTGGTCCCTCGTGCGCCATCGCACAATGGGCCGATGCCGGACTCAAGGTGTGGACGCACAGCCAGGGTATCTTCAACCTCCGCGCGGACTTGGCCGTCGCATTGGGGATGCGGCCCGAGGTTATCGTGGTCGAGCACGTGGAAGGTGCCGGCTGCTATGGCCACAACGGCGCCGACGACGCGGCCTTCGATGCAGTCCTGCTCGCAAGGTCTACCGGCGGACGTCCGGTGCGCGTGCAGTGGTCGCGGGAAGACGAGCTCAGCTGGTCGCCGGTAGGTGCGGCGATGGCCATCGAGCTTGAGGCCGACCTCGATGCGGAGGGCGAGATCGTTGCCTGGCGCGGTCAGGTGTGGAGCAACGGACACACCTCACGGCCAGGCCGCGCCAAGACACCGACCCTGCTCGCCGCCGCGCATCGCTCGCCACCAGCCGAAGCGCTGCTGCCCATCAACCCGCCGCTCGCCAGCGGCGGTGGGGCCGAGCGCAACGCAGTGCCGCTCTACGAGGTGCCGGCGCTCAAGGTGGTCAACCACCGCCTAATGGTGATGCCGCTCAGAACCTCGGCGCTCCGCTCGCTCGGCGCGCACGCCAATGTGTTCGCCATCGAATCGCTCATGGACGAGCTGGCGAGCGACCGCGGCGAAGATCCGCTCGCGTTCCGCTTGCGCCACCTGAGCGATCCGCGCGCGAAGGATGTGCTCGAAGCCGCGGCCCGGCGAGCCGGCTGGAGTTCCCGGCGGAAGCGCGAAGGTGCTGGCTTCGGGCTCGGCTTTGCACGCTACAAGAACGCGGGTGCCTATTGCGCGGTCGTCGCGGAGATCGAGGTGGAGCGCGACATCCGCGTGCGGCGGCTGGTGGCGGCGGTCGATGCGGGAGAGGTCATCAACCCGGACGGCATGGCCAACCAGATCGAGGGGGGCGCCATCCAGGCGACGAGCTGGACGATCAAGGAAGCGGTGCGCTTCAACGACACGCGCATCACGAGCGACACCTGGGAAAGCTATCCCATCCTCACGTTTTCGGAGGCGCCAAGCGTGGAAGTCGAGATCCTGGCGCGCCCAAGGGAGCGGGCGCTGGGCGCCGGCGAGGCGGCGCAGGGCCCGACCGCGGCGGCCATCGGCAATGCGCTCTACGACGCGCTGGGGGTCAGGGTGCGCGATCTGCCGCTCACGGCAGAGCGCATCCTGGCGGCCATGGGTTGAGCACCCCCATGCGGCGGCTTGCCATCCTGAGCGGCGGCGCGGCACAGGGGCTCATCACGGCGCTGACCCCGCGGTTCACGGCAGAGACGGGCGCCGCCATCGAGGCCACCTACGGCGCAGTCGGTGCGATGCGTGCGCAGCTGCTCGGCGGGGCGCCAGCGGACTTGCTGATCCTCACCGCCACGCTCATCGAGGAACTGACGCGCTCAGGCGACGTGACGGCGGGCTCGGCCCGCCACATCGGTTTGGTCGAGACCGCGATCGCGGTGCGCTCAGGTGCGCCGCCTGCCGCCATCGGCAACAGGGCGGAGCTCAGCGCAGCGCTCTCGGCGGCGGATGCCCTCTACTTCCCCGATCCCAAGCTTGCCACCGCCGGCATTCATTTCACGAAGGTCCTCGATGCCCTGGGGATGAGGGAGGCGCTCGCGGGCCGATTCAAGACGTTCCCCAACGGCAATGCGGCGATGCGCGCCATGGCGGCGGCTGGCGGGCAACCCCTCGGCTGCACGCAGGCGACCGAGATCATCGCCACGCCGGGTGTCGCACTGGTCGGGCCGCTGCCTGGAGAGTTCAGACTCGCCACTGTCTACACGTGCGGCCTCACCGCTGGTGCCGCAGAACCGCAACTTGCCACGCATCTGGCAGCACTCCTCACCGCGCCCGAGGACGCGGAGAACCGCCGCAGGTTCGGTTTCGATAGCCAACGTTCATGACGATCGCGGCGATCCCGCCACCGCGACAGGATCGGTTCAGATGGGGTCAGTTGGTCTTGGGGCCGGGGGCCGGGGTCCGGCCCCGGAGTCCTCGGCGCCTCGATCCCTACGTTGTGGTTGCGCCGTCGCCGGACAGAGCAAGCCGGTCGCCGAACACAATCAGCACGAGGGCGGCGACGATAAGGGCCCGACCACCACCCCCAGAATACCAAACGCCGCCGGAACCGTCCGATGGCGTGGCAGCCTCCTTGACTCGCCTGGCCTTCGAGCGCTTCCTGTCGATGGTTTGTTGCAACGCATGCAACGGCAAGCGCGACGACTAACCGGAGGGCAGGTCGTCCAGCGCCGAGCGCCAGAAGCGCAGACTCGTCTCGGAGACGGGCGAAGCGGCGGAAGCATTCCGCGCGAGGGCCAAGCGGTGAAAGCGCGTGGCCGGCTCTCGCCCGAGCAGCAGGCCCGAGCTTCTTATGATGCGGGTGATGCGCAGGTGGTTGTGATCGTGGGCTACGAGCCAGTGGGCGGTCGCGGCATAGAACGACGACATGCGCCGAAGTGCCCGCTCGACGGCCGCCTGCAGCCTGGGATCGGCCCGTACCGCCGCGCTCAGTACCGGGGCGGTAGGGTTAGCCCCGCTCGGCTCAGGCAGTGGAAACAGCCATTGGATGAAATCGTGATGGCGCTCAATGGCGAGATCGTCGAAGGCAAGGACCTCCTCGAGCGTGCGACCGGCGCCGTCGCGACCCTCACCGGCAAGGAAGGCAAGCAAAGGGGTCCGTGCTGGCGTAAACGTCGCCATGACCGCATAGTAGCAGGTGACCCCAGCCACAGCCCAGCACGGCAACTCGCCTATGATCTTGAACGTCACGCCGCAGGCCGCCAGACGACGCATCCACGGGCCCGAGGAGGTTGCGTTCCTCGATGTGCGCGAAGCCGGCCAGTTCGGCGAGGGCCATCCATTGTTCGCGGTGCCCTGCCCCTACAGCCGGCTGGAATTGGCGATCGGCGGATTGGTGCCGCGGAAATCGGCTCCGATCCTGCTTCTCGATGCAGGCGACGGCGTGGCCCAACGCGCAGCGCGGCGGCTCGCGGCTGCGGGCTACACCGATATCGCCATCGTCGAGGGCGGCGCCGCAGGCTGGCAAGCGGCAGGGCTCACGCTGTTCAAGGGCGTTAACGTGCCGAGCAAAGCGCTGGGCGAGCTCGTCGAGCACGCGCTGCATCCGCCGACGATCGATGCGACAGCGCTCGCTCAGTGGCAGCAGGAAGGTCGTGCGTTCCACCTATTCGATGCGCGGCCACCTGCCGAGTACGCAAAGATGCGCGTGCCCGGTGCCCGTTGCCTGCCCAACGGGGAGCTGGCCCACCGCTTCGAGGCCGTGGTCGCAGATCGGCTCACGCCCGTAATCGTCACCTGCGCCGGCCGCACGCGGGGTCTCATCGGGGCGGCCGGGCTGCGGCTCGCCGGCATCCCCAATCCGATCTATGCGCTCGAGAACGGAACGCAGGGCTGGGCGCTGGCAGGTCTGGCGCTGGAGCGCGGCAATAGCGCCGATCCGTTCCCGCAACTTGAGGCCGAGGCACGAAGGGCGAGCATGGCGCGCGCGGACGCGCTCTGCCGGCGGCGCGCTATTCCCATCATCGATGCGTCCGAAGTGCAGGCGATGTGCGGCGGGCCGGCCCGTACCACCTACGTGTTCGATGTGCGCTCGGAGGCAGAGGCCACTGGCGATCCGCTCCCCGTCGCCAAGCATGCGCCGAGTGGCCAGCTTGTGCAGGCGACCGATCATTGGATCGGCGTGCGCAGGGCGCGGGTGGTGCTGGCCGACGACACCGGCCTGCGGGCCGCGCTCGCCGCCTTCTGGCTGCGCCAGCTCGGCTATGACACGTACGTGGTCCGCATCGACGATGCCTTGCGCAGGCTCCGGCGGTCAGAGCCGAGGTACGGGACCTCACACAGCCCTCTCCAACGGGCGAGCCCGGCCGAGGCGATGTCGCTGGCCCGGGGCGGAGGCGGGCTGCTGCTCGACCTCAGAGCTTCCCAGCGCTATCGGGCGGGCCACGCCGCCGGAGCCCAATGGTCGATCCGGCCCCGCCTCGGCGCGATCGACGCCCTTTCCGGCCGGCCGGCGGCGCTGTTCACGGACGAGGCCGCTGTCGGCCGGCTCGCCGCCATCGACCTGGTGGAACTCGGCGCGGGACCCGTGATCGAGGTCGCCGGCGGGTTCGAGGCGTGGTCCGAAGCCGGTCTGCCCGTAGAGGCGGCAGCGGATCGCCCAAGCGAGGCGGAGGCCATCGATTACCTCTGGTTCGTGCATGACCGCCACGATGGCAACCTCGCGGCCTCGCGCCAATACCTGGCTTGGGAGCGGAGCCTCGTCGCGCAACTCGACCCCGCGGAGCGGGTGGAGTTCAAAGTCGAGGGTCCTGACTGATTGGCGCACCCTTGCCGTGGCGGGCGGTCTCTGCTAGCGGTGGCCTCCCCTGGATGGGATGCCAAGCGTCATGCGACGCGTCTTGCTCGTTTGCCTCTTAGGCGCGCTGGCGGCCGTAATCGCGCCGGGCCAGGCGAGAGCAGAGGCGTTGGCCGTCGACGCCTCGCTGCCCGTCGAGGTGCGCAAGGGCGGGGAGCAGGCCAAGGCCCTCCGCCCGCAGCCGCTGTGCATCCGCAGCACGCCGCAGTTGCGCAAGGCAGGCCCCCCGGACAGCGACAAAGCCGACCTGCCTGCTGCTGCCCTCATCCCAGATCCTCTCGATCTCCAGATCGAGAGAGGAGCGGCGCTGGCGCGCGAGCTGCGCCGGCCCGGCTCGATCCTGCGGGTGCTGCCCGAGCGCGCTCGGCCCCCACCGATCATCGCCTAGCGCTGTCGCACGGCCGGTGCCCTTTGCCGCCGATGCGATAACAGTCTCCTGAAAACGACAACCGCGGCGTGCCCCGCGTACTGCGCGGCCTCGCGTCAGTGCGCAACGCCGCAAGCCGGGTCAAAAGCTATGAGCGAAGGAAGTGAGCATCCGGGGCCGGGAGCCTCGGAGAACGAGGTGCCGCGCGGCAAGGACGACTCGAAGACGGGCATCGTGATCGGTCTCGTCATGTTCGGATCGATCCTTGTGCTGATGATCGTGGCACAACTGCTTCGGAGCTGACGGCCGTGGCGCGAACGCCGGCGGACCCACAGGAGCGGCCCGCCCGGCATTGGCATATCGGTTCAAACCCTCAGATACGAAGGTAAAGCACATGCTCTTGTTAGTCACAGGAGCCGGCCTAATGGCCGCCTCTCTTGCCCTGCTGCAGATCGTGCGGTTTCGCGAGGGGCAGGTGAACCTGCGCCCGGAATGGCTCGACATCACCTACGCCGTTCTGGTGACGACCGGACTTGCGCTGGGGTTCGCCTGCCTGGGAGCGGGTCTCGTCGGAGCACTGACGCGCTGAAAGTGGCGGACGGCGGCGATCCGGCTGCGCTTATGGAGCGGCCGCCTGTGCGGACAGCTTCTGTTTCTGCCGGCGGTGCTGGGTCCAGGCGGTGGCGCCGAACGACAACGCCATCAGCACGAGAACGGCGACGGCGGCCGGACGCTCGAGGATGTAGGCCGGATCGCCGCCGCTGATCTGGTAGGTGTTGATCGCGTTGTTCTCGAGCAGCCGGCCGAGCAGCAAGCCGACAACGGTCGCCGCGACCGGATAGTCGTAGCGCACCATGGCCCAGCCGATGATCGAGAACACCCACAGGATGATGGGGCCGGCCGAGTTGCCCTCGATGGCGTACGAACCGAAGGTGGCGACGACCAGAACCACGGGAATGAGGAAACGCATCGGTACGCGCACGATGTAGGCGGCGCAATAAACGAAGGCAATGCCGACGAAGAACAGCAGCACGGCCTGGGCGAAGTTGGAAATGATGATGGCGTAGACGACGTCCATCCTCTCCGAAATGAACTGCGGGCCGCCAACGATGTTGTGCATGGCAAAGGCGGCGAGCAGGATCGCGGTGGCGCTGCCGCCCGGGATGCCGAGCGCGAACAGGGTCGCCATCGAGCCGCCCTCCGAGCTCGAGTTGGCCGACTCGGAGGCGACAACGCCCTTGGGGTTGCCCTTGCCGAAGGAGTCCGGGTCGGGCGAGGTGCGCTTGGTCTCGGCGTAGGCGAGCAGGTTGGCGATCGATGCACCCACGCCCGGGACCGCACCGATGACGATGCCAATCACGGAGCCGCGCAGGATCACGCCCGGATAACCGAGCGAGAGGCGCACGCCGCGCAGGATCTTGGCGAGGGAGATATGGCGGCCGGTGTCGTCCTCGACGAGATAGCGGGTGTTGATCAGGACGAAGAGCTGACTGGCGGCCAGCAGACCCATCATCGCCGGAATCGGGGAGATGCCGTCGAGCAGCCAGGGTATGCCCATGGTACCGCGAATATAGCCCGCCGTATTCATGCCGACGGTGCCGAGCAGGACGCCGAAGGCGCCGGCAAGCAGACCGCGCGCCATGCTGTCGCCGGTGAGCGAGCCCAACAGCAGCATGCCCCAGATGGCGACCACCAGCATCTCGAGCGGCCCCATCTTGAGCACGATCTCGGCCATCGGTACTACCGTCAGGTAGAGCAGTACGTAGCTCGCCAGTGTGCCGATGACGGAGGCGGCGAGCCCGGCGCCGAGGGCCTCGTTGTGGCGGCCCTGACGGGCCATCGGGTAGCCGTCGAAGGTGGTGGCAACGGCAGCCGAAGTGCCCGGAATGTTCATGAGAATGGCCGGCACCGCACCACCGAAGCCGGCGCCGGTGTAGATCGAGGTCAAAAAGATGATGGCGGGCAGAAACTCCATGTACAGCGTCATCGGCAGGCAGATCGCCATCGCCATGGTGATGGAGATGCCCGGCATGGCGCCGAAGAACAGGCCGACGAGAAGGCCGGGAATGACCCAGACCCACGCCGACCAGGACGAGGCGAGGATGCCGATGGCCGACTGGGTGGCGGCGATGTCGATGATGGCCGGCATCAGAGCACGCTCAACGGGAAGGGGAAGGGGATCATGGCGCGGTAGCCGTAAATCAGCAGAACGGTGAAGATCGTCGTGAACAGCGCGATCAGCCAGAGCCGGCGCTCGCCGCAGATGTAGAGGCCGATGGCCGTGAACAACCAACACGCCACGTCGAAGCCGACGGTCTCGAGCGAGGTGACAAAGGCACCGAAGGCGGCGGCAAGCAGCGCGATCTTGCCGAGCTCGCCAAGCTCGCGGCGGCGCTCGGCCTCCAGCTCCTCGGGCGAGACGGCAGCACGGGCCGGGCTGGTCTGGCGGAAACACTGCGGCAGCACGACGAGGCAGAGAATGAGACCTATGACAGCGGTCGGCTGAACAAGCAGCAGGTTATTGATCGAGAGAGAGGTGGCGCGCGTGTCGATGAGGTAGGTGACAATCCAGCCGCCGATGAACAGCAGCAACAGCAGATGGCCCCAATCGACCTCGATAGAACCCAAGCTGCGGCGCATGGCGAGGAGTTCCGCGGTCACAAAAATGCGAGGACCGCCGCGACCGAGCCGAGCCCGGCCGCAGCAGCCCGATAACCGGACCAGCGCCGTCAGGCCTTCAGCAGGCTGACGTGCTTCTTCATAATCTCGGCCGTCCGCCGGAAAGAGGCGTTGGATTCCTCCGGCCCGAACCAATCGGTGGCCAGCTGCTGCTTCTCAAGGGACTCGACCGTCTCCTTGTCCTTGCTCGTCTTCTCGAGCGCCGCCAGCAGAGCCTTGTAGACGTCGGGGTGCTTCTTGAGGAGCGTCGCATGCACCGCCCAGCCGCGCTGGGAACCGGCAACATACTCGGCGTTCTTGCCAACCACCTCGGTCACCGCCGGCGCGGCATCGAAGGGCTTCTGGCGCCGGTCGTCGAAGGTAAGCAGCGGGCGGATCTTGCTGGCGATGGGCAGGAAGCCCTCGCCGCCGACGAGGCCGATGTTGACGACGCCACCGGCGGTCGCATTCCGCGTCGGCCCGCCACCGTCGTAGGTCACGAGCCGCAGCTTGTCGCGCGGAATCTTGTTGGCGTCGGCGAACAGCATGAGGTTCACATAGTCGGCCGAGTTCGGCTGGATGCCGATCGACAGGCTCGCCGGGTCAGCCTTGAGCTTGGCGAGGACATCCTGGATGCTCTTGAGCGGACTGTCCGCCGTCGTCGCCATCAGCGTGTAGTCGCGCGACGGCAGGTTGATCATGTGGAAGTCTTCCAGCTTGAAGGTGGCGTTCTGCAGGTAGATGTTGAGCGGGATGTAAGGGGCGGCCGAGGTGCAGCAGATGGTGTAGCCATCGTCAGGCTGCTGCAGAAAATAGGTGTGGCCCAGGAGCGCGCCGGAGCCGCCGCGGTTGACCACCACCCAGGGCTGGCCGGTGATTCGTTGGAAATGCGGCGCAAAGGCCCGCGCCAAGCGGTCGTTGTAGCCGCCGGTGGCGAACGGAACCACGACGTTGATCGGCTTGGAGGGATAGGACTGGGCACGGACGATGGAGGGTTTGCCAATGGCCGCGGCGGCTACGCCGGCGGCGGCGAGCTTGACGGCGTCGCGACGAGAAATTGTGCGCTTCATGTTTTCTCTCCCTAGACAGCGGCCATGGCCGGGTCGCCGCGCGGAGCTTTTGGCAAGACGCTGGTGCGTTCCCGGTCGGCGAATGAAAGCTAGACGAGATCAGAATCCTGTCAACACATCTTGCTCTGAAAGTTGATCAACTCGGCGGATTAGGCCTGCGACCCTGTCGAACGGGCCGATTGACAGGTCGGGGTCGTTTCCGCACAGACAGGTGAGCACAACGGTTGGGCATCAAAAAGAGAGATCGAGCATGAGTGAGGAGCAGGGGCTTTCCCGCTATGTGGCGGGGTTCATCTTCGTCACGCGAGCTGCCGATCTGCCCGCGGATGTCGTCGGCCACGGCAAGAAATCGATACTCGACGGGCTCGGGCTCGCCCTCTCGGGCGCGGTCGCCAAATCGGGCGAGCTCGTCCGCAAGCATCTCGCCGAGCTCGGTCTCGGGCCAGGACCGGCGACGGTGATCGGATCCCCACTGCGGGTGGCCCCTCGCTTTGCCGCCTTCGCCAACGGCGTCGGCATCCATGCTGACGACTTCGACGACACTCAGCTTGCCGTCGCCAAGGACCGTGTCTACGGGTTGCTTACACACCCGACCGCGCCGGCCCTGCCGGCGGCGCTCGCCGTCGGCGAGGCGCTCGGCGCGAACGGACGCGAGGTGATGCTCGCCTATCACCTCGGCGTCGAGGTCGAGTGCAAGATCGCGGAGGCGATCAATCCGCGCCACTACCAGACCGGCTTCCATTCGACCGCGACCTGCGGCACGTTCGCGGCAGCAGCCGCCGCCGGCAAGCTCATGGGCCAGGACGTGGAGACGCTGCAGCGCTCGCTGTCGATCGCGGGCAGCCAATCGGCGGGCCTACGTGAAAACTTCGGCACGATGACCAAGCCCTTCCATGCCGGCCGTGCGGCGGAGAGCGGGGTGGTGGCGGCGCAGTTCGCCGGTCTCGGCTGGACGGCAACCGACAGGATCCTGGAGGCGCCGCGCGGCTTCTTCTCCGCCGCCGGTGGCGGCTACGACAAGGCAGCGATCGAAGGCAAGCTCGGCAACCCATGGACGTTCTCGGAGCCAGGCGTGTCGATCAAGCCGCATCCCTCCGGTTCGCTCACGCACCCCGGCATGACACTCATGCTGGAGCTTATCCGCAAGCACGACATCAAGGCTGACGAGGTGCAGAGAGTGCGCGTCGGTACCAACCACAACATGCCGAATGCGCTCATCCACCATCGCCCGCAGAACGAGCTGCAGGCCAAGTTCTCCATGGAGTTCTGCATGGCGATCCTGCTCATCGAGCGGCGCGCTGGCTTGAACGAGTTCACCGACGAGGTGGTGCGCCGCGCCGACGTGCAGCGGATGATCGAGAAGGTCGACTTCGTGGTCGACGAGCGGGCCGAAGCCGCCGGCTACCACAAGATGACGACCTATATCGACGTCACGCTCAAGGACGGCCGGACCATCTCCGGCGTTGCGGACTTCGGCAAGGGCAGCCCGGCCAAGCCGATGACATTCGAGGAGGTCGCGGCGAAATTCTCCGAATGCGCTGAGTTCGCGCGCTGGAGCAAGGCGCGCGCCAAGGACGTGGTCGGCATGGTCCGCGACCTGGAAGAGCTCGACGACATCGGACGACTGACGGGGGCGCTGCGCGCGTCGTAGGCGAAGGGGCATGCCCGAAGGCGCACGTCGAGACGACAGCCGGCCGGCCAACACCGGGGGGCCGCTCGCAACCGCCTTCGCCTGGGCGCGCGATCCTGCCTTCTGGGTGGCGATGCTCGCCACGTACGGGGCCGCGCTGGCGGCTGGTTTGGTGGCAAGCCTGCTGCGCATTCCGCTGCCATGGATGCTCGGGCCCTTCTTTTTGTGCAGCGCGCTGTCGCTGGCAGGCGTGAAGCTGCGTGTGATGCCAGGCGGCCGTGAGCTCGGCCAGATCGCCATCGGGCTCGCGGTCGGCATGCGGTTCACTCCGCAGATCCTGGCGGCGACGTTCGCCCTGCTCCCGGCCATGATCGCTGCCACGCTCTACATCATGCTGGTCACCACGGCCGCCTCGTTCATCTTCCGATGGCTCGCTCGCGTCCATGCGACGACCGCCTTCTTCGCCACCGCCGCGGGCGGGGTCGCCGACATGGCGATCGTGGCCCAGGAGCGCGGCGGCCTGCTGAGCGCGGTCGCCATCACCCATGCGCTGAGAGTGTCGACCACGGTCGCCATCATTCCAATCCTGGTCGTGAGCCTCGGCGTACCGGGATCGGCCAGCGCGGCCGGGTCGACGGCCAGCGAGCATCCGGTGCTGGTGATGCTGGCGCTGGTGCTGGCCACGGCCTTCGCGTGGTCGCTCAAGGCCTCGCCGCTGCCAAACCCCTGGATGGTCGGGCCGATCATCCTCGGCATGGTGCTCGCCGTCAGTGGGCTCGTCTCGGTGCACGTGCCCAACATCGTCATCGTACTGGCGCAGCTCGCTCTCGGAGCCTGGCTCGGCTGCCAGTTCAGGCGCGAGATCATTCTGTCGCTGCCGCGCATCGCGCTGTCGGGCCTTGCGGTCTCGTTGTTCATGCTGGCCGCTGCAGGCGCGGGAGCGGCGCTGCTGTCGGCGGCGACCGGGCTCCCCGTCACCACGAGCTTTCTGTCGCTGGCGCCGGCGGCGATCACCGAGATGGTGATCACCGCACAGGTGATGCACCTCGACGCAGAGTTCGTGACGGCGTTCCACGTCATGCGCATCGCGATCGTGTCGTCGACGATCCTGTTCGTCTATGCCCTCTACAATCGCCTCGTGGGAATGATCGATGGACCTCGGATATGACGGCCGCCGCGTGCTCATCGTGGGGGCGAGCCAGGGGATCGGCCGCGCCGCCGCCCGCCTGTTGGCGGAGGAAGGGGCCGAGCTGCTGCTCGCATCGCGCAGCGGGGAGGGGCTGGCCGCGGCTTGCGACGAGATCGCAGCCGAGTACGGGCGGCGACCGCAATCGGTGGTCGCCGATCTCACCCGGTCAGGCTCGGGCGAGACGCTCGCTGCCGCCGCAAGGGCGCAGTGGGATGGGCTCGACCTGCTCGTCACCGCGGTCGGCGGCAGCGTGCGGGTCGCGTTTGCCGATCTCACGGACGAGGACTGGCTCGCGAACTACAGCTTCAACGTGCTCTCCGCGATCAGGCCGATCCGCGCGCTGCTGGCGCTGCTGAAGAAGGGACGCGCGCCGGCGATCGTCACTCTCGGCGGGGCGGCGGCGCGCATGCCCTATCCGCACCAGGTCGTCTCCAACGTGCACAAGGCCGGCATCATCGCGCTGACCAAGACGCTCGCAGCGGAGCTTGCTCCCGACGGCATCCGCGTCAACAGCGTGGCGCCAGGGCCGACGCGGACGCGGCTGTGGCTGGAGCGTGCCGAGAAGCTCGCGGCGGAGCGCGGCGTGACGGCGGAGGAGATTATCGCCGAGTTTGCGAAGAACATTCCGCTCGGGCGCTTTGCGGAGGCGCACGAGATCGCGGTGATGGTGGCTTGGCTCGGCAGCCCAAGAGCGAGCTTCGTGACCGGGCAGACGGTCAATGTCGACGGCGGCATCGCGCGGGGACTGCTCTGACGGCGCGGCCCGAGGCTGGCAGGCGGTGCCGGAACATGCCATGTAAGCCATCGCCATGGTGCATACACATAACGGGCCTTCGCACGGGCACGGCTCAGGAGCCAACGAGACGCGGGTCGGCATTGCCGCACTGCTCACCGGCATCTTCATGCTGGCGGAGGTGGCGGGCGGACTGATATCCGGCTCGCTGGCGCTGCTTGCCGATGCCGGCCACATGCTGGCCGACTTCGCCGCCTTAGGCCTCGCCTGGCTCGGATTCCGGCTGGCGCGGCGACCGGCCGACTGGCAGCGCACGTACGGGTTCGACCGGTTCTCGGTCCTCGTCGCCTTCGGCAATGGACTGGCGATGTTCGTCATTGCCGGATGGATCATCATCGAGGCGGCGCGGCGTCTGCAAGAGCCGGTCGAGGTCCTCGGCGGCGTGATGCTCGTCATCGCCGTCGCCGGGCTCGCGGTCAACCTCATCGCCTTCTTAATCCTGCGCTCAGGCGACCGCGCGAACCTCAACGTGCGGGCCGCCGCGTTGCACGTGGCGGGTGACCTGCTCGGCTCGGTTGCCGCCCTTGCCGCTGCGGCGATCATCATGCTGACCGGCTGGCTGCCGATCGACCCGATCCTGTCGGTGCTCGTCGCGCTCATCATCTTGAGGTCGGCATGGGCTGTCGTGGGCGATGCCGGCCACATCCTGCTCGAGGGGGCGCCGGCGACGCTCGACACGCGGGCGATCCGGGAGGACCTCAGAGAGGCGGTCTCGGGTGTCATCGAGGTGCACCATGTTCACGTCTGGTCGATCACGCAGGAACGCCCGATGATCACCCTTCATGCCCGCCTGCATCCGGCGGCGCGGCCCGAGCTCGTCACGTCGCAAATCAAGGCCCGTCTGCGCGATCAATTCCATGTCTTCCACGCCACGGTGGAGGTGGAGTTCGATCAGTGTGCCGATCAACACGTGGCAGCCCGCGAAAGCGGCTGAAGCCTGCAGCGGCGCCGTGCCCATCGGGGCGCAGACGAGCCTAGGCTGTGGGCGGCACGTCCGTCGCGGCAACCCCGCCCGCCAGCCTCGCCGCCAGCGTCACCGCCTGCTCCAGCGCACCGGTCGAGGCCACACCCTTGCCGACGATGTCGAAGGCGGTGCCGTGGGCGGGCGTCGTGAAGATCGTGTCGAGACCCGCCGTCACCGTCACGCCGCGGTTGAAGCCCTTGAGCTTGGTCGCGATCTGGCCCTGGTCGTGATACATGGCGACCACCCCATCATACTCGCCGGCGAAGGCTTTCAGGTAGACGGTGTCGGACGGGAACGGTCCGCGGCAGTAGATGCCGGCCTTGGCGGAGGCCTCCACCGCCGGACGGATGATCTCGATCTCCTCGGTGCCGAAGAGGCCGCCCTCGCCGCCGTGCGGGTTGAGGGCTGCCACCGCGAGGCGCGGGCGGGCAATGCCGGCGCGGCGCATGGTGGCGTCGGCGAGGGAGATGGCATCGCAGATGCTCTCGCGCGTGATCTGGTCGAGCGCGGTGCGCAGGGAGACGTGCGAGGTGACCCGCGACATCCACCAGCCGTCGAGCACGTTCATCTCGCCGAAGTGGCCTTTGTGGCCGAGCAGGTGGGCAAACATCTTGTGCTCGTCCGGGAAGCGCCAACCGCCCTTGAACATGGCCCCCTTGTTGAGCGGCGCGAAGGTGATGGCGTCGAACTGACCCGACCGCGCAAGCTCGATGGCGCGGGCGAGCGTCTCGCCGGTCAGCCGGCCGGACTCGGGCGAAACCGCGCCGCGCTCGAACCGGGCCGGGTCGATGTTGCCAAGGTCGATGAGAGGGATCTCGGGTGAAGCCCAATCGGCCTCATCGGCGTCGGCAATGCGGTGCCAGGCGAGCGACACGCCGGCGTCCCGCATGCCCATCTCCAGCACGCGCGCATCGCCGACGACGACGAGGCGTGCGACACTGTTGAGCCGGCCGTCGCTGAGGATGCGGGCGCACTGCTCGGGGCCGATGCCGGTGGCGTCGCCCAGCAGAAGCGCGATGCGCGGGCGGCGGTCGCCGCCGACGACACGGGCTGGGCGCGGCCGCCTCGCGGGGTTTTGATTCAACGTCCCGATGGCCATTCCAGGATCCCTTTCCGGCAGAGGCGTTCCGACCAACACGACACGTCCCTGGCCCCCATGTCAATCGACCGTGTTGACAGTCGCTAAGGCGAGGGACGACGGTTGCCCCGAGCCGCAAGGCAATTCGAGGAGGAAGCGTCGATGGCCGTACAAGGGAAGTCTGGGGAGAGGCCACCGCTGCTGCCGCATGGGCCGGAGCTGCTGGCCGGATTTGAGCGGCAGCGGATCAGGACGCGGGGCGCCGAGATCAACCTAGCGGTTGGCGGCAAGGGGCCACCGCTCTTGCTGCTGCACGGCAATCCGCTGACGCTGGTGAGCTGGCACAAGATCGCACCCTCGCTCGCTCAGAGCTTCACGGTGGTGGCGACCGACCTGAGGGGCTATGGCGACTCCTCCAAGCCCGACGGTGGGCCGGACCACTCGGCCTACACCTTCCGCGCGATGGGGGAGGACAACTTCGAGGTCATGGAGAAGCTCGGCTTCAAGCGGTTCGCGGTGGCCGGTCATGACCGCGGGGCCCGGGTGGCCTTCCGCATGGCGCTCGACCGGCCCGGCCGCATCGCGCGGTTTGCCGCCCTCGACATCGTGCCCACCCACCGCGTGCTGACCAACATCAGCCTCGGCTGGGGCCTTGAATCCTATCACTGGTTCTTCATGGCCCAGAAAGCGCCCTTCCCGGAGAAGCTCATCTGCGCCGACCTCGCCTATTACATCAACTACAAGCTCAACAAGAAGGGTGTCGGCCTCGAAATCTTTTCAAAGGAAGCGATGGCGGAGTACGTACGCTGCACGACGGCAGAGCAGATCCACGCCGTGTGCGAGGACTACCGCGCCACCGTCACCCTCGATTTCGCCATGGACAGCGCAGACTTCGGCAAGCGCAAGATCACCTGCCCGACACTGGTGCTGTGGGGTTCCAACAGTCATGTCGGCCGGCATTTCAAGGCGATGGACGCCTGGCAGCCGTGGGCGGCGGACCTCAGGGGCTGGGCGATCCCCACCGGGCATTATCCGGCCGAGCATCGCCCCGATCTCGTCTACGCGGCATTCTGGGATTTCTTCACGGGGCGGGAGCCGGAGCGCTGGCACGGCGACGCGTGAGTAGTGAGTTCCTGTCAATGCCGCTTGCTCGGAGGGGTTGGGCAGCTTAGGTATCCCCATAACACGGGCCGCGCGAATGGGCGCAAAGCGGTGCCGACTGGCCGAGACGGAGCAGATCCGACTGTGACACATATGAATTCCTCGCGCGACGCCGCCGACAGCGGCGAGCATTCCGACATCGTTTACCCCTCAACCATTCCCTTCCTTCTCGTGCATCTCAGCTGCCTTGCGGCAATATGGACGGGGGTCACCTGGCAGGCCGTGGCGCTCTGCATCGCCCTCTATTGGATCCGCATTTTCGCGATCGGAGCCGGCTACCATCGCTACTTCTCCCACCGGTCGTATTCGACCGGCCGCGCTTTCCAGTTCGTGCTCGCCGTGCTGTCACAGAGCTCGGCACAAAGAAGCGTGCTGTGGTGGGCGTCCAAGCACCGCCACCATCATCTGCATTCCGACACCGAGCGCGACATTCATTCGCCGCGGCACAAGGGATTCCTCTACAGCCACTTGGGCTGGATATTCGAGCGCAAGCACGATGCGACCGACCTGGTAAAGGTCGCCGATCTCGCCCGCTATCCGGAGCTCATGTGGCTACACAGGTACGAGCTCGTGCCGGCGATCGCGCTCGCCGTGCTCTGTTTCCTGATCGGCGGCTGGCCCGGGCTGGTGGTAGGCTTCTTTTGGAGCACGGTGCTCGTCTATCACGCCACCTTCTGCATCAACTCGCTGGCACATGTGAAAGGGCGCAAGCGCTACGTCACGGGCGACGACTCGCGAAACAACTGGCTGCTCGCCATCATCACTATGGGCGAGGGCTGGCACAACAATCATCACGCCTATCAAAGCAGCGTCCGTCAGGGCTTCAGGCGGTGGGAGTTCGATCCCACCTACTACATTCTCCGCGGCCTCGCGTCGATCGGACTGGTGTGGGGGCTGAAGCTGCCGCCGCCAGAGGTGGTGCGCAACGAGCAGCGGCTCGGCAGCCGCGTCATCAACCGCGCGGCCGCGCAGCTCGCGGCGAGCTTCAACGCGGATGGCATCGCGCTCGCTATCACCTCCGCGCTCGAAAGAACGCAGCTCATGAGACTGCAAGCGCGGCTCGCCGCCACCCAGAACCGCGCGGCCGACGTGCTGGCAAGCCTGCATCTGCCGCATTTGCCTTCGCGCAGCGAGATGCTCGCCCGGGCGACGGCCATGTTCGCGGTGACGCCCTCGATCGACGATATCGTCGATCGCGCCTACGAACTGGTGCTCGACACAATCGGGACGCGGTTGCGCAGCGCTGCCGCCGAGGCAGGGTCGTGAGCCCGAGTGCAGCGGCTCAGCGGCAGCCGACGGCTTGCCGTTGCCGCTGCGATGGCTGGGGGTGATCGGGTGGGGCCCGCGAGCGTCGAGGACAAGAGGCAGGCACTCAGGGCGCAGTTGCGGGCCGCACAGGGCGAAGTGCGGCTCGGCAAGGACGTCTCTCATCTCTTTCGCACCCGCGATAGAGCGCCGGCGTTAAGACTCGATGCGCGCGCATTCAGCCGGGTGCTCAAGGTGGATGCCTCGGCAGGCATCGTCGATGTCGAAGGCATGGCCACCTTCGAAAGCCTGGCCGCTGCCGCCTTTGCCCATGGCGTGTTGCCGGCCGTCGTGCCTCAGCTCAAATCGATCACGATCGGGGGGGCGTGCGCGGGGCTCGGCATCGAGTCATCCTCGTTCCGCTACGGCCTGGTGCACGAAACCGTCACCGAATTGGAGGTCCTGCTCGCCGACGGCGACATCGTGATTTGCACACCGAACAATGCGCACAGCGATCTGTTCTTCGGCTTTGCCAACTCGTTCGGCACACTAGGCTATGCCCTGCGCATCAAGGCGAAGACGGTGCCGGCCAAGCCATATGTGGAGCTCACTCATGTGCGCCATGAGGAGCCGACCCGCTACTTCCAGGAGCTCGAAGCTGCCTGCGCGGGTCCGGACTGGGATTTCGTGGACGGCGTCATCTTCGGCCCCGACGACCACTACCTCACGCTCGGCCGGTTCGTCGACCACGCCCCGCTCACCAGCGACTACACTTACATGAACATCTATTACCGCTCGATCCGCGTAGCGGCAGCGGGATTATCTCAAGACGCTCGACTACATCTGGCGCTGGGATACCGACTGGTTCTGGTGCTCGCGCGTGCTTCATGCGCAGAACCCGGTCGTGCGCCGCCTGCTCGGGCGCAGACGGCTCAACTCGACGTTCTACAAGAAGGCGATCGACTGGGAGCCTGGATGCCGCGTGCGCCGACTCTGGCGCCGGCTGTTTTCGGTTCACCGCGAGGCGATCATTCAGGACGTGGACGTGCCGGTCCACAACGCCGCCAGGTTCCTTGATTTCTTTCAGCGGGAGATCGGCTTGAGCCCGATCTGGATCTGTCCCTTCAAGGCGAGGGACGCCTCGCGTCGTTTTCCGCTGTTCCCGACCGATCCCAACCTGCTTTACGTCAATTTCGGCTTCTGGGATGCGAAGGTCACGCCGACGCTGTTTCCGGAAGGTCATTTCAATCGGAAGATCGAGCGGGCGCTTGCCGAACTCGGCGGCATCAAGTCGCTTTACTCCGATTCCTACTACACGCCGGAGGAGTTCTGGCGGATCTACGGCCAGCCCGACTACGAGCGCCTCAAGCGCAAGTACGATCCCAACCGGCGGCTGCCCGACCTCTACCAGAAGTGCGTGCTCGGCCGGTGACCGCAGCACGCTTCGGGGTCGCCTTCAGCGGTAGCACTCGCGGGCGCCCGATTCTTCGGGCAAAGCACGGCGAGGATGAGAACCATCGAGCCGAGGGTAGTAGTCGGCACCGCGCCCTTTCGTGAACAGGATGTGGCAGAGATCAAGGGCGCTGGTAAAGCTCTCGGAGGTGCCTTCCAGATAGAGCATCCATGCCCGTCGGAACCGCTCCGTAAAGGCAGCGGGGTCGGCTTCCTCAATGCGTGGCCAGTGGCGGGCGAAGTTGCTGCGCCATTGCTCGACCGTGCGCCGGTAGTGCGGCCACAGATTCTCGACCTCAACCAGCATCAGGCCGGCGCGGTCGAAGGCAATCAGCGTATGGGGCAGGCTGGGCAAATGTCCGCCCGGGAAAATGTACTTCAATATAAGGAAGTTGGTCATGTAGCGGCCCATGAAGCTCGTGGTCGATACCAGCCCGATGCCGCCTTCCTTCAGCGCCGCGGCGATGGCGTGCGCCCATAGCCGGTACTGCCTCCTGCTCCATCCGCAATGCTCGTGGACGCCGATCGAAACGAAACGATCGAAGCTGCCCGGTTCCTTGGCGATGTCGCGATGGTCAGCCTCGATCAGTCGAATGCGATCGCTCACGCCGTGGCGGGCAAACCGTTCGCGCATGTACTCGTTCTGGCGCCGCACCGGGTTGTAGACGGTCACGTCGACGCCATAGCGCTTGACCATGTGAATGGGCATGAAGCCCCAGCCCGGGCCCACCTCAAGCACCTTGAGGCCAGGCGCAAGGCGCAGCTTCCGGCACACGTATTCGTAGGCGTTGTACTTGGCCTCATCGAGCGTCTTCGTATCGGAGGTCCAAAGGCCCTCGGAATAGCCAACCGTGTCGCCCAGCATGTACTCGAACATTGCGGGATGCAGCGCGTAATGGTGCTCGGCATTGCGAATCGCGCGTTCACGATCGGTGTTGCTCTGGCGCCATTCCTGCAGCAGCTGGCGCGCGCCGATGAGGGGATTGCCGAGCCGCTCCCACAAGCCGCCTGCCGCAAAACCGGCGGCGCGGCCCATGGCGCTCAGCGCCGCGATGGGGCGATCGCCTGCAAGGTCGACGTAGCCTTCGATGTAGCTCTCGAAGAGCCCCTGATAGAAGAAGACCAGCGTGTACCACTCGGAGGCGGCGGTCCTGAAGGTGATCACGGCATCGTTCGGCCGCGCGTCCGTATGGTTCTGATAGATCGAGCCGTCGGAGAACTCGACGCGCAGGGTGTGGCCGTGCCGCGCCTCGCCGATGGTCCTGAAAATCTTCCGTAACAAGAGCCGCGCAATCACTGGCCGACCTCGCGATGCCTGATGCAGGTGTTCCGGTAGCAACGTTGCCGACCTCGGTGAAGCCGGCGAGGAAGGGTGGCACTAAGGGGCGTTCAGGCCACGGATAGCGCCAATTACGGCATCGGTGACCTCGACGGTCGTCGCCTTGCCGCCAAGGTCGGGCGGCAGCACCTCGCCGCGGCCGGTGACGAGCTCGATGGCCTGCATCAAGCGCGCGGCCGCTTTCGCCTCGCCCAAATGCTCGAGCATCATCGTGGCCGTCCAGAACGCGCCGAGCGGATTGGCTATCCCCAAGCCGGTGATGTCGAAGGCGGAGCCGTGAATGGGCTCGAACATGGAGGGGCGGCGGCGCGTGGGATCGATATTGGCCGTGGCGCCAAGTCCGAGGCTGCCGGCCAGCGCGGCGGCAAGATCGGAAAGGATGTCGGCGTGGAGGTTGGTGGCAAGCACGGTGTCGATGCTGGCCGGCCGCAGCACCATGCGCTGGGTCATGGCGTCGACCAGCATCCAGTCCACCTCGAGGTCGGGGAAGTCGCGCACGACGGCGCGGCAGACCTCGTCCCAGAACACCATGCCGTGGCGCTGGGCGTTGGATTTGGTGACGATGGTGAGCTTCTTGCGAGGGCGGGAGCGGGCGAGCGCGCAGGCGAAGCGCGCGATGCGCTCGACGCCGGTGCGGGTGAATACCGCCACGTCCACGCCGACCTCGAGCGGCAGCCCTCGGTGAGCGCGGCCACCGACGCCGGCGTACTCGCCCTCACTGTTCTCGCGCACGATGACCCAGTCGATGGCCTTGCCGAGCTCCGTTCGCAACGGGCCGCGGATGCCCGGCAACAGCCGCGTCGGACGCACGTTGGCGAACTGGTCGAAGCCCTGACAGATGGCCAGCCTGAGGCCCCAAAGCGTCACGTCGTCGGGTAGCTTGGGATCGCCGACGGCGCCGAAATAGATGGCGTCGAAGCCCTCGAGCCGGGAGAGCCCGTCTTGCGGCATCATGCGGCCCGTGCGGCGGTAGTGGTCGGAGCCCCAGTCGAAGCGCTCGAAGCGGAAAACGAGGCCGCCGTCCGTCTCGGCGAGCGCGGCAAGGACGCGGCAGCCGGCCTCGACCACCTCGGGACCGACGCCGTCGCCGCCGATCACGGCAAGCTTATAGGTGCGCATGGGGTGCTCCACTTTGCTGGTGAACCGGCGCGGACCTAGCGCCAGGCGGAATCGGCCGCTAGGCGAGCGTGCGCGGAGCTGCCGTGCGCCGGTCGCCGGTGTTGGGGGTACCTGTCGGCTCGATGAGCAGGATATGGACCTCGTCCCGGGCAACGGGTCGGTGCTCCACTCCCCTTGGCACGACGAAAACCTCGCCGGGCTCAAGCGTTACCGTTCGGTCACGAAGCTCGATGTCGAGCGTGCCCTGCAAAACGAGGAAAAAGTCATCGGTGTCCTCGTGTTTGTGCCAGACGAACGGGCCTTTGAGCTTGGCCACCATCACGTCGTGGCCGTTGAACTCGGCAACGGTGCGCGGTGCGAAATGCTGTGAGAAGCGGGCGAGCTTTTCCGACAGGTTGACCTTGCCCGACATGACTACCCCCGGGGCGGGATTGGTACGCACGCAACTGTCGCGGAAGAAGACGCGCGCTGTCAAACCGGGGCGTGCGTCCTTGCGCAAATGGTTGTTGGAGGAAACCGACGGCGGGTTTGCGAGTTCGGGGCTCCCTGTGGCTGTCTCACAGGCAAGGCGCCGCTTTTGGGCGCTCGCCAACGCGCAACAGGCGGCATCCTTCGCGCTCGCTCCGGCCTGCGATGTCGGTTCGCTTGCGTACGCCGGGGCGCCCGAGGTCCAAGAATGATTCTCCCTGTGGCCTGACGGTCCTTGCTTGCCCCCGCATTCCTGGGCAGGGTTTGCCCACGAATGCGGGAGTGGCGAGAGGGGCGCCCCGGGGTTGCGACAACCGCGGGCGCCCTTCTTCTATTTGCGCTGCGTGCAAAGCTCGGTGGTCTCGGCAGAACCTGAACCGACATGAGTTTTGTTCGTGCAGGGCAGGTGCGGACAATGTCGAAGGACGAGATGAAGTTGGCGTTTCAGATCGAGATGCTGATGAACTCCGACGGAGAGATGGAGATCTTCAGGGTCGAATGCGAGCCGACCGAGATCGAGGCCTCGGACGTGCTGGTGGCAGAGGAGACGGGGGCCGGCGTGTGGGAGTTCGAATTCGTGGTTGGCGCCCACTTCGACGCCAGCGAGACGGTTTTCAGGGGCTTTCGCCGCTACGGCCTCGACCCCCAAGCCGTGTGTGAGGCCTGCTCGCTGGCATGCCAGGACATGCGCGAGACCTAGCCCGTGGACCCTGCAGGCGCTCAGCGAGCAAGCAGCGAGCCGGCGTTGCGAGGCGCGCCGGCGGAGCGCCCGCCTGCATTTTCCTTAAGGCGACCGACCGCCGAACCCACGAACGAAAGCCGCTCGCCCGCAAAGCTCGGCTTTGACTCCAGCTAGGCCTAACGCCCTCGCCGAACCCCGCCATTCGGCTATTTCGACGGAGCGGGCGGCGAGGGGGCCTCTTGCGTCTTGTTCGCAGCAGGTCCGGTGTTGCTCGGACCGGTGGTGGTCTGCGGCGCGCTCGTGGTGCCATTCTCGTCGGTGGTGGCGGCATAGACGAGTGCCAGCACCACCAGGACCGCTGCTATTCCGCCGATTACCCAGCTGCTGGTCCACCGTTCGTTACGCTGATGTTGAGCCATTGCGACCTCTTTTCGGTGGCGGCCCCGAGCGCCAAGGGCTCGGGAAGCCGCTTTGCCTGCCTCAGAAACGCTTCTCCCACCGGCCCGGTTCAATGATCCCAGCGCCTGCTGGATAGAGCCCGGAAGGGTCATTCCTGATGGGAACGAGCGCTTGCCTGATGGGAACGAGCGCTTGGCGACGGCTACTAGCGCCCGCCCGGTGGCGCGCCGCCAGCGGGGCTGCCGTCACCTCTTGCAAAGCGAAACCAAACCGGACCTGCCGCGTTCACGAAAAGAGACCTCAATCCTGTTGGATTCGCGCCGCTGAGGAAGGGCAGCCATGCTGAAGGCATATGAGGAATGTGACGATCTTGTCGGCACGTTGGTGCCGAAGTTGCGGGAGCAGTTCGAGCCGATAACTCGCGAGCCGCTGCCGCACGAGATAGTGACTCTGCTCGTCTTCCTAACAAAACGAGAGCGCCGGCGGCAGCCTGCCGCCACGCGCAAACTCGAGCCCATGCACGCCCATTAGCGAGGGAGCGCAAGAACGTTGCGCAAGTGCCGGGCGGGCTAGCTGCTCTCAGCCGGGCGCGGGGGAGCTTTGCTGCGATCGAGCAGCCTGACCGAACTCGCTTGAGGTCCCATGGGACCTTCGAGCGTGGCCCGGGTCACGTACACCATCATGCCCACCTCCAGCTCGTCGAAGCGATCTCCCACCACCGCATTGCGCGTGAAGTAGAGTTCGGGCGAGCTGTCGAGCTCGATGAAACCGTAACCCTGCTCGGGAAAGAGCCGTACCACCATGCCCGACTGGCCTGCCTCCTCATGCATCCGGGCCTCGTCGCTCCGGATGTCGGCGATCTTCTCGAGCTGCCGCTCCACGGCTTCGAAAGCGTTGTTCAGGGCGGCCGTATGGTCGTTCTTGACCTCGCGCCGGTCCTCCTTGGCGCGCGCGACAACAGGCTTGCGACCGGGTACGTCGGCCTCGACCGAAACGGCAATCGGTACCTTCGCCGTCTCGGGACTCCGGTGGGGGACCTCGACCACGACGCGGCAGCCGGTGATGCGGGGATAGAGCCGCTCCAGGTGAGCTACACGCTCGCGAATAAGGGATTCCAGAGCGGGGGAGCTTTGCATACCCTTGAAGACGATCTGCAGTGGCCTTTGCATGTTCGGTCGCTGTGTGCGGGTCTTTGCGAGCGCGCCGAAGGGGACGATATCGCGCCGCCTCCGCCTCAACATGGCCCGTTTCGCAGCAAAAAGCGAGAGCCTCCGGTCGTTCCCCCGAAGGCGCGCTCACGATCGGGTGCTTGTCGATCTTTGGCGACGCCGACCCGACATCGAACGCGCGCAGTCACTGGGACGCAATCGCCCTTGGCGCGTAAATGATCCGCCGCACACCATGTGGTGCACCCCTGCATCTGCCTCAGCGGCCGGCGCGGCGATGCCGTTGACCGGCGTTTCGCGGCCTTGTTAGGTTCGAGTCGACGGCTGTGAACGGGGTGGGGGACCTCTTGGAGCAGCGGCCTGCCAGCACGCATGTCGCGGTCGCGGCACGAGCCTTGAGCGCTGCCGCCCATGACCACGCTCGCACCGGTCATGCCGGGCTGCCTAGTGACACCACCGGCCATCTCTCCATTCCGGCCCGCCGGGGATTGGCAGAAGGAGACTGAGGCATGTTCAGGCTGTTGAGCGTGGCATTGATTGCAGCGACCCTGTTCGCTGCCCTTCCGGTCGACACCGCCGAGGCTCAGGATCGGCGGGTCTACATCAACAACCGAACGGGGCAGACGATCATGCGCTTCTACGCCTCGCGAACCACAACCGATTCCTGGGAGGAGGACATTCTCGGGGAAGGGGTGCTGCGCAATGGCGAGCGGGTCCGCATCAACATCGACGACGGCACGGGCGCCTGCATGTTCGACTTCAAGGCCGTGCTCCGCGACAACCGCGAGATCATCCGCTACAACATCGACGTCTGCAAAACGTACGAGTACACCTTCCGGTAGGATGCCGCACAGCCGGAGCTTCAGCTGTCGGGGGCGCGCCTTTCGGCACGCCCCGCTTGCGCAATCCGCCTCTTGGCAGTAGTGAGTGACCGCTGCAAGCATCGGCACCATTTCGGCCTCTGCCAAGGCGGACGGAAAGCAGGTAAGCGGCAGCCCACGGCTGGAGACGCAAGGGCCCCATGAACGAGAACCCGCGTGACAAGGCGGCCCCGCGGCGCGCCGACAACGAGCCTGCCGCGGCGCGTGAGCGCGAGGAGCTGGAGGCCCGGTACGCCGACGACCGGGCGTGGACCGAGGCGCGGACCAAGGCGTCGGCCGCCCTGCAGGGCTATCTCGACAGCAACAGCAACGGCGCCCACGCCAGCCTCGCTCGCACGGCGATCGCCACAATATCCCGTGACAGCGAGCCGAGAGTGCTCGGCATGACGTGGTACGTATGGGCAATGCTGATCGCGCTCGCCACCGGCATCACTCTCTACGACTGGTCGGTCGGCGATCGCCTGCGCGCTCAGCAGGGCGCCCAGTCCACGGCCGAGCGCGAGCGACAGCAGATCGCCGCCCGCTGCGCCAGCATTCCAGTGTTCAGCTCGGCATTCAGCGATTTCACGCTGATCCCTGATACGGCGCTTGCCGGCCACTCGAAGGAGAAGTTCGCGTTTCCCGCCGATACCACCTATGCGCAGGACCTCAACCAGTGCGCGGAGGCCTGCCGCAAGAACGAATGGTGCAAGGGGTTCGATGCGCATTTCAACCGGTGCGACCTCTACGCGGAGCTCAACCCGGTCGCCAACAACCGGTGTCAGTACTGGTTCAAGCGCAACAGCTGACCGCTAACAATGCGTGCGCCGCTCGAGCGAGAGAAGCGGCGAGCCATCGGCGGTCCGCGCGAGGAACCCCGCAATCGCCGGATGCTGCCCGACGACACCTTCGAGGTGAAGCTCACAGAAACCATGGCGGCAGTGCGCGCCTGGTCGGGCTTCGTGGCGGACGTGGCGGAGGTGGAGGATACCGAGATCGGCGATGCCTGGCACTTCGGCCTCGTCCCGCACATGGCGGGCGCCTGCCCGGTCGAGGTCGTGGTGCGCCGTGGCGACCAGCGCTGCGACCTCACCATCGCCGGGGAGACCTACGAGGACGTCGAGCTCGGCAACCTCGACCTGCTCCCCAAGTTGATTGCCGCGGTCGCCGACGGTCGCGTGATCCGGCGCCACGGAGTGAGCCGCACGACGGGGCTCAGGCACTTCACCGCCACCATCGTGCACCTCCCCGACGGCAGCGTATTCGAGGCGGCTCACGCGAGCCCCGGCGCGCCGGCGGTCGAGGCGGAGATCGAATGGCGCGACCTGCACTTTCTGCCCTACCGGCGCTGATCGCCGGCGTGGTCATCGCCGTCCGCAGCCCCTCTCTTCCGGCGCAATTTCGGGTGGTAGGTCCAGCGCAGGATGCGCCCATGCGCGCTCGGCCATCGCTCCAATACCAAGCCCTTGTAGAGATCGGGGCCGGCATGACGGGCGTGGGGCGTGAAAAGTAGGGAGTCGATACCGGTCGCAATTACTCCGGACCGCGATGCGGGGCCGGCATGACGGGTTTGCTTGGCGCACACGCTTGCCCCTTCCTCCACCGTCATCCCGACGCAGGTCGGGATCCACGCCAGCTTCGGCGTGCACTCGTTCGATGTTGGCACTCCACTGGAGCAGGCTGCGGGCAGTCTTGACCGGCGAGCAAGGGGCGCCTGGCGTGGATGCCGGCCTCCGCCGGCATGACGAGAGTAAGGGAGCGTCGTGAGAGCAAGGGGCGCCTGGCGTGGATGCCGGCCTTCGCCGGCATGACGGAAGGGGGAAGGGCGGCCTGCGCCGGCATCACGGAAGTGGGCGCAGGTGCCGGCCGCGCTTTACCGGAGCGCGATGCGGGCCCACATCCATCTCATGCGCTGACACGCTCAGCCGCAGGTGCCGGCCGCGGTTTACCGGACCGCGATGCGGGGCCGGCATGATGGGGGCAAGGCGGAGCGCGCCGCGCCCTCACTCCCAAGGCATCAGGGAAGCGTGGATGACGTCGGGCACACCCTTGCCGCCGACGGAGCGAATGGCGAGGTCTACGTCCTTGAGCCCGAACCGGTGCGTCGTGATCTTCTCGAGCGGAAAGCGCCTGGAGGCGATCTGTGCCAAAGCCAGCTCGCACGCCCTGTAGCTGTGGCCGCGCGCGCTCGTCATGGTGATGAACTTCACCGTGAACTTCTCGAGCGGGAAGTTGGGGAAGCTCGCCATCTCGCCCTGCGCCACGATGATACCGCCCTTCCTCTTCAAGGCGTCGATGCCGAGCAGGATCGGCGTCGTGCCGGCCCCGGCCGTGCAGTCGAGCGCCACGTCGACGCCCTTGCCGTCGGTGATCTCCATGATGCGGGAGAGCGGGTCCTCCTTGCTGACGTCGATGACGTAGTCGGCGCCGAGCTCCTTGGCGACCTTCAAGCGCGCCCCGTCCTTGGCCGTACCGGTGACGATGATGAGCGAGGCGCCGGCCTGCTTGCAGATCACCGTCTGCGACAGGCCCTGCTGGCCAGGGCCCTGAATCAGCACCTTGGAGTCGTAGCCGACACGCCCGTCGAAGAGCGACCACTCGACGCCGTTCGCCATCGGCGTGACAAGGCCGGCCAGCTCCGGACTGACCCCCTTCGGCACGTGGTGCACCACCGCGTTCCACGGCAGATAGACGTATTGGGCGAACCCGCCCCACAGGTGCGGCGGCCGGTCGGCCGGGGTGTAGCCGTAGCGGATGGCGTCGGGGTTGGTGCGCCAATTGGTGTTCTCGCAGTGGCGGTACTGGCCCAAGTGGCACCACTCACACTTGCCGCACATGACATAGTGCTCGACGAAGACCAGATCGCCTTCCTTGAAGCCCTTGCGGCGCGTGAACTCGCGGCCCGCCTTGGCGATGACACCGATGTTCTCATGGCCCATGATGGTGGGCTTGTCGGTCGGTGGGTTGGCATAGAGGCGGACGTCGGTGCCGCAGATGCCGGCGACCTCCATCTTCATCAGCGCGGCATCCTCAGGTACATCCGGCATCGGGTACTCGCGAATCTCGGTCTTGCTCGGCCCCACTCGCACCGCCGCCAGCACTTTCTCGGCCACTGCGCTCTCCTCCACTGCTTGGTGACTGTCGCGCGGCACTCTAGAGCGGGGAAAGACGCGGTCAAGCGGCGTGCCCCATGCGCCCGCCAACGCGAAGGGCCGATGTGTCGCCCCTTCCGCTGCGCGCCCCAGGCTCGACGCGCTCGCCGCTTTGCGGCATAGATCGCCGGATCCTCAAGCGCAAGTGTGACAGGGGAGTGAGAGCGCCGCCATGGCCGGACCCAAGCTCAAGGCCGTAACCCGCACCCAGGGCAACAACCGAGCCCTGAAGGACGGCACGGTAAAACCCAGGACGTTCGAGTTCGAGTTCGAGGAGGTTGACCCGCTGATCGCCGCCTTCCGCCGCATGGTGCGGGAGAGCGCCTACGACATCTGCGAAATGGCGATCACCACCTACATCTGCGCGCGGGCGCACGGCAAACGCATGACGGCGGTGCCGGTGTTCCTGGTGCGCGGCTTCCACCACGGCGCCATCCTCGTCAACAGCAAGGCCGGCATCTCCGGCCCCAAGGACCTCGAAGGCAAGAGAGTCGGGGTCAACCGCGGCTACACGGTGACCACCGGCGTCTGGGCGCGCGGCGTGCTGCAGGACGAGCACGGCGTCGACCTCTCCAAGATCACCTGGGTGCTGTCAGGGGACGAGCACGTGGCCGAGTACAAGGCGCCCGCCAACGTGGTGCCGATCGAGAAGGGTCGCAGTATGGAGGATATGCTCGCCTCCGGCGAGCTGGTCGCCGCCATCGGCGTCGAAACCAAGAACCCCGATATTAAGCCGCTGATTCCCAATGCGCTGGAGGTCGGACTTTCGGCGTTCAAGACCCGCGGCCACTATCCGATCAATCATACCGTCGTCATCAAGGACGAGCTGATCGACAAGTATCCCGAGCTTGCCGCCGACGTGTTCAACGCGTTCGCGCAGTCCAAGCGCCTTTACGTGCAGCGCCTCAAGGCTGGCGGCATCGAGAAGCCGACGGCGGTCGACGACTTGCACAAGCGGGTGATGGAGATCTCGGGCGAGCCGCTGCCCTACGGCATCGAGCCCAATCGCCGCGTGCTCGAGGAGCTGATTGGCCACGTCGTCAGGCAAGGCATCATCAGTGCCCCGGTAAGGGTCGAGGAGCTGTTCGCGGCGTCCACGCGCGGGCTGGTCGGCTGAACGCGCGATCGGAGGGAAACGCTCACATGATCATCGACATCCACGGCCACTACACCACCGAGCCGCAGGCGGTGCACAGCTTCCGCGACAAGCAGCTCGCGGGCCTCGCCGACCCGGCGCGGCGGCCGACCTCGACTGACCTCGGCATCACCGATGAAATGCTCATTAAGAGCGTCGAGCCGCAGCTCAAGTTCCAGAAGGAGCGCGGCGGCGATCTCACCGTGTTCTCGCCGCGCGCCGCCGGCATGGCCCACCATGTCGGCACCGAGGAGACGGGCCAGGTGTGGACGCGCCTCTGCAACGACCTCATCCACCGCATCTCGACGCTGCTGCCCGACAACTTCGCAGCCGTCGGCCAGCTTCCCCAGCACCCGGGCGTGCCGCCCAAGAACTGCATTCCCGAGCTCGAACGCATCGTCAACGAGCTCGGCTTCGTGGGCGTCAACCTCAATCCCGATCCGTCGGGCGGCTACTGGACCGATCCCCCGCTCACTGACCGCTACTGGTATCCGCTCTACGAAAAGCTCGTCGAGCTCGAGGTGCCGGCGATGATCCACGTATCATCCTCGTGCAACCCGAACTTCCATCACACCGGCGCCCACTACATCTGCGCCGACACGACCGCCTTCATGCAGCTCGTCCAGGGCAACCTGTTCAAGGACTTCCCCACGCTCAAGTTCGTAATCCCACACGGCGGCGGAGCGGTGCCCTTCCACTGGGGTCGCTACCGCGGCCTCGCCCAGGAGATGAAGAAGCCGCTGCTGCGGGATCATCTCCTCAACAACGTGTTCTTCGACACCTGCGTCTATCACCTGCCCGGCATCGAGCTGCTGACCAAGGTGATCCCCATCGACAATATCCTGTTCGCCTCCGAGATGCTGGGCGCGGTCAAGGGCATCGATCCGGAGACCGGCCACTACTACGACGATACCAAGCGCTACATCGACCAGCTTAAGGGCTTGAGCGAGGAGAGCCGCTACAAGATCTTCGAGGGCAATGCGCGGCGCGTCTATCCGCGCCTCGATCGCCTGCTCACCAAGCGCGGCAAGCCGGCGCGCAAATTCTAACCGCCACGTTCCAGGGAGAGTGAAGTTGTCCACCTTACCCCGCCTCAACGGCGTCATCCGCGCCCTCGAATCCGGCCAGCACGCCTTCACGCTGTTTGCGCCCTGCGAGGTGGAGACGGCCATCGAACTGCAGGCCTCCAAATACGACGGCGTTATATTCGAGGCCGAGCACAGGCCCTGGGACGCGAAGGCGCTGCGCGACTGTCTGCAGTACCTGTTGAACCGCGCCCAAATTGCCAAGGCTGGCTCGGTGGCGCCGGCCATCACGCCCGGCGTGCGCATTCCCGCCAACGGCATCGAAAAAAACCAGTTCCTTGCCAAGCAGGCGCTCGACCTCGGCTGCTACTCCATCATCTTCCCCCACATCTCCACGGTGGAGGAGGCCTACAATGCGGTCGCCGCCTGCCGCTACCCGAGGCTCAAGGGCAAGCCGCTCTACGAGCCGGCCGGCATCCGCGGCGACGGGCCGACGCAGGCCGCCCGCTACTGGGGCGTCAGCCAGCAGGAGTACTACCAGCGTGCCGACGTCTGGCCGCTCGCGCCACAGGGCGAGATTCTGGTCGTAATCCAGATCGAGGATACGGCCGGCATCAAGAACCTGCCCGACATGCTGAAGAACGTGCCGGGCATCGGCGTGGTGTTGATCGGGGAAGGCGACCTTTCCCAGGAGCTCGGCTACCCGCGCCAGTACGAGCACAAGGCGGTGCTGGAGGCGATGGCCGAGATCGTGGCCACCTGCAAAGAGCACAACGTCGTCGTCGGCCACCCGCACGTCGAGGCCGCCAACGCGGAGCGCATCATCAAGGAAGGCTACCGCTACCTGATGTGCGCCGCCCCGCGCAGCTTCGCGACGCTGGAGAAGGCGCGCGGTCTGGCGGGGCGGAGCTGAAACCGGGGCCGTATGGCCGGACACGTGCGGTGCCGTGCGGGATCGCCGGCCCGAGGGGCGCCAGGTCCAACTTCAGGTGTGAACGCGGCCTAGACTAATGCGAAGTTACTTCGCTCGAGCCAAGGGCATTCTTGTCCCAGCATCCGAAAGCCGGCGAAGGTGCAGTGGCTGAAAACGGCTTAATGCGATGTTGCGTCAATTCGCCGATACATCAATTCGCTGATGCGATCTTTCCATGCATTTTTAACTACGAATTCATTTCGGGCTGTCATTGCTAAAGTCGCCATGAGCCAGTCAACAGCCCACGCCGCGTTTTTTGGACCCACACAGGTCCGGGCGTGCCCCCCGTCACCCGTCACGCTGCCAATCCAATGCCGTCAACCCGCCCCCGCCCGGTCGATCTGATCATGCTGGCCGCCGTCCTGCTGGTCGGCGTCATCGCCGCCGGCGCGGGCCTGGGAGGCTGGGGGCGGGCTGTCGCAACTCTCACCGCCGTGGGCCTGCTCGCCGTCGCCATCGCACTCTCGATGGGGACGGACTCCGTCGTGACCAGCCTGCGGGCCCGCAATGCGCAGCTCGACACCGCACTCGAGAGCATGCGCCAAGGCCTGTTGCTGTTCGATGAAAACGGGCGGCTCGTGCTCTGGAACCGGCGGTACCTGGAAATGTACCGCCTGCCCGCGGATGCCGTGAAGGTCGGCTGCTCACTGACCGATCTGTTGCGGCTGCGCCAAGCGGCCGGAACTTTCAGCGGCGATCCCGACCAGTACATCGCGAAAATGTTGGGCGCCGACGGACGGTTCGAGGGAGATCCCGACCGAGCGTTTGTCAAGTTGCTCGAGGCGGGCAGGGTGGAGAACAAGGAATTCGTGCTGCCGGACGGACGCATTGTTGCGGTCACCAACCAATCGACACCCATCGCGGCTGGGTTTCGGTTCACGAGGACATCACGCATCTACGGTCGGCAGAGGCAAGCGCGCGGGACGCCCACGAGCGGTTGCGCGAGGTGATCGATGTGATGCCGGCGGGCCTGATCTTCTTCGATGCAGAGGACCGGCTGGTGCTTTGGAACAAGCGCTATGACGAGCTCTACCCAGAGACCGCCGACGTCCGCCGACCCGGCCTGCGCTTCGAGGACCTGCTGCGGATCGCGGTCGCGCGCGGGGTGCAACCCGACGCGGTCGGACGGGAGGAGGAGTGGATCGCGCAGCGCCTGAAGGAACGAGCGGCGCTGTCCACGGCGAGGGACCAGTTGCTCTCGAATGGACGGTGGCTGCGTGTGGAGGATCGGCGCACGCGCGACGGCGGCGTGGTCGGCATCAGAGTCGACATCACGGAGCTGAAGCAGCGCGAGGCGGAGCAGAAGCTGCAAAACATGCGCTTCAGTGCAGCCGTGCAGAATATCGCGCAAGGCCTCGCGATGTTCGACCGCGATCAGAAGCTGATCGTGTGCAACCGGCGCTATGCCGAGGTCTATGGCATTCCCGTCGAGCTGACCAAGCCCGGTACCACCCTGAGGCAGATTCTCGAGTCCAGGGTCAAATCGGGAATTTATAGCGGAAGCGATCCCAACAAGTACATTCGCGACCGGATGGAGAATGCCGCTGCCGGCAAGCCGACTGACACCATCCTGGAACTCACCAATGGCCGAATCGTCTCCATCTCGCATCGGCCGATGGTGGACGGCGGCTGGGTGTCGACCCACGAGGATATCACGGACCGGCGACGCATAGAGAAGCAACGCGACCGCGGCAAAGCCTTCCTGGACCTGGTGATCGAGAACGTGCCGGCAACCATCGTTGTCAAAGACGCGCGCGACCTGAAATACGTGCTGATCAATCGCGCCGGAGAGCACTACTACGGAATGCCCCGCGGGCAAATGATCGGGAAGACGGCGCACGAGGTCTTGCCCGCAGGATCAGCCGAGTTGGTCACCGCCCTCGATCGCGAATTGCTGCACTCGGACGGCAGGCCAGTGCGCAACGAGCACATCATAGAGATGCCCGATCGCACGAAGCGGGTCGGTATGTCGACCAGGCTTCCGATCCTGGACGAGAATGGCCGGCCGCAGTACCTGCTCGCCGTGATCGAGGACATCACTGATCGCAAGCGCCTCGAGGCAACCGAACGGCAGGCCCAAGAGGCTCTGAAATATCTCGCCTACCACGACGAGTTGACCAAGCTCCCGAACCGGGTTTGCCTCTACCGCGACCTCGAGCAAATGCTCGCCGCGGGTCCCGATCCGCTGGCCATTGCCATCTGCGATCTCGATGGCTTCAAGGACGTCAACAACACACTCGGCCATGCCGTCGGTGATCAGCTCCTAGTGGCCGTCGCACAACGGCTCCGCGCCATTGCGCCGGACAGCGAGCGCGTCTACCGGCTCGGCGGCGACGAATTCGTGGTGACCTTCCCCGGGGTCGCCGATCCCGCCGAGGTCGGCGAGGCCGTGAACCGGATGCTCCGGCGCCTCGCCGAACCTTACGAGATCAATCATCAAAGGCTCGATATCGCTGCCGCAGCCGGAATCGTGTTGGCCCACGCGCACGGTTCCACGGCTCAGCAGCTCATTGCCAACGCCGACCTCGCTCTCTTTCGGGCGAAGATGGCGGGCCCCGGCCAGCATCAAATCTACCTACCCGACCTGCGTGCCCACGCAGAGCAGCGCCGACGGCTCAATGAGGAGTTGCGTCGGGCATTCAAGAACAACGAGTTCGAGCTCTTTTTTCAACCGCAGCTGCGATTGTCCGACGGCGCGGTGGTCGGTGCGGAGGCGCTCTTGCGCTGGCGACACCCAGAGCGCGGCGTGCTCGCGCCCGGCGCGTTCATCGACGTGCTCGAGTCCAGCACCATCGCATCGGACGTGGGCTTGTGGATCCTGCAAACGGCATGCGAGCACGCCGCCATCTGGCGCAAGGATGGCGATGCGCTTCGCGTCGGCGTCAATCTGTTCCCGGTCCAATTCCGCGAAGGCAGCCTGAACAGTCGCGTGGAGACCGTGCTGCGCGCCACCTCTCTTCCACCCGAGGCGCTCGAGCTCGAGATCACGGAGAACATCGCGCTTGGTCAAGATCAGGCCGTGCTCGGGCCGTTGCAGGAGTTGCGCCAGAAGGGCATCGCCCTCGCACTCGACGACTTCGGAACGGGCTACGCCTCGTTGAGCTACCTCACGCGCTACCCGGTCACACGTGTCAAGATCGACCGAAGCTTCGTGCAAAAGATCGGCGAGGACACGGAATCCGCCACCATAGTCCGCTCACTGATCGCCCTGGCCCGCAATCTGGATCTCAATGTCACCGCCGAAGGCGTGGAGACCGCAGCTCAGGCAGCCTTCCTCAAGGCAGAAGGCTGTGGCGAGGTTCAGGGCTATCTTTATGCCAAGCCGCTTGCCGCCAGCCAGTTCGAGTGCTTTCTCACCGAGGCGCGGACCCGCCCGATCGTTGCCGAGTGCGGGGCCTAGGGCCAAATCGGCAACAGGTTGAACGGAAAGATCGCCGGTCCGCAGTGCGGAACAAGGGTCGTTGCGGCTTGCTCTGCCCCGCGCAGCTTCGCGACGCTGGAGAAGGCGCGCGGTCTGGCGGGGCGGAGCTGAGGCGGAGGGGCGCGAGGGAGCGGTGCCGCCTGGATCGGGCCGTACCACTCGGCCCATGCGAGTGACTGACTGCGCACGTCGCTTCCGAGTGAAATCGTCAACCCACTCGGCACCTTAGCATGCCACCGCGGTCGCTGGTTGACACTCGCACATGCTGGTCTCGCGCAGGCGGGATTGTTATTTTCGAGCTCACGGTTGTATCTTGTAGCTAGCTCCCCGACCCTTGACTGCCGGTCTGCTGCGGCCCTCGACAACGTGCAGAGGGAGTGCAATGAGCGACCAGATCGTCAACGTTGCGATTGCAGCAGCTTTTGCGGTCGCCTTTGTCGGTCTCCTGATACTTACGCTAACTAACCGACGACATGATGTGTTCATCAGCTACCGCCGCCAGGGCGGCGCAACGATCGCACGGCTGATCAAGGCCGAATTCGAGAAACGGTCCTATAGGGTCTTTCTGGACGTCGCCGATCTGGACCGAGGACGGTTCGACAGGGTTATTTCCGCCAGGATCAGGCAGACGCCGAGCTTTCTAATGATCCTGTCGGAAGGCGCCCTCAACTCGACCAGTCAGCCAACGGACTGGCTGCTCCAGGAAGTACGAGAGGCCATCCACCGTCGGCGAAACATCGTTCCACTGCTTCTGCCCGGCTTTCACTATCCGGCCAATCTCCCGCCCGAGCTTGAGAGCTTGCGGCTACTTCAGTCGTATGAGTTCAATCACACGCTTTTCGACGGAACGGTCGGCAAACTCGTGGCAGCCGTCAGGCGGTACGGCAGGCGTTCGCGCCGCGCGGTAGTGCTCAAGTCCTCAATGAGCTGCGTCGGCATGGGACTGCTGCTGGCATTCGCGAGTCTTGGCGATCCGGACCTCATCCACGACGTGTTAGGTGCGCGCGAGGAATGGGCGCCCGTCGAGATCCGCGACAGCCTGGGGAACCCGATCAGGGCCGATTTGTGGAAGGATATCTTTTGGACCGCCAGCCCCAACGGATGGCACAAAGGCTGGCTCGCTGGTGTTCGATCATGGGATCCCAGGCGAGGCATTCTTTTGTATACGGACAACCTCAACGATTCCTGGGAAGACGTCACAAACTCCGTCGGCGAGGTTGGACCGATCACCTCGCTCGAGTTTCTGCATTCTCGTTTCTTTGCGGACGGCGACGCAGAACGGCAGGATGGTGTCCTGGCAGCCTACTCCGGTATTTACCGGATCAGATACAAGCAGGGCTCCTTCCTGGTGAACAGAAACAATTGGGAGCCGTTCACTCCTGCGCCACCGGCGAACGCGAATTTCGAACGGCTCGCCTTTATCGGGCATGACATTTATGCTGCAGGCTGGGCGGGTATCCAGCATTGGACCCGCGCGGACAATGGGTGGCGACACGAACTGACCACGCCCCGGGAGATCCGGAGCATTGTCACAGGCGGCACGCCGGATCGCCCGGAAGTCTGGGCTGTGGGCCGCGGCGGCGACTCGAAATCGAACAATCGCGGCGCAATCTACCGCCTTGTGGATCCTGCAAACAGAGCCTGGGTTCAGGAGGCTCTGCCTCTCGACGCACTGGGGGTCCGTGAGAACGACGCCTTCAGCGACATCGCTTTGCTCGACCCGAACACGGTGGTCGTTGTGGGAGACAGCGGCCTCATAATCCGCGGTCGGCGAGAGGGTGCGGCAGACCCGTGGAAATGGCAACGGATCGAGAGCCGCACCAGCGAGAACCTGATGGGAGTTCATTTCGTGCGTGATCGAGGGACACTGTGGGCCGTCGGAGAGCAGGGCGTGATTCTGCGAGGAAGACGAAACGGCACGTCGTGGCGCGTGTTTTTTCACGTCGACCTAGCGGATAAATCAGAGCCAAAATTGGCACGCATTCGCTTCCATGGCAGCAACGTGGGCTGGATCGTGGGAAGGAATGTCCTACTGCGCTACGTGCGTACAGAAAGTTGGTTCAGTCGGCTATACGAGGCGCTTGCAGCGCCCGTTCGGCATGTATACCGTTGACTAAATTTTCTTAGAGCCTACCGTGACGGTCTCCAAGGAGACCGCGCTATCATGGCAGATTTCATCAAGGTCATTGGATACGTGCTGCTCGTAGCCGGAGCGCTGTTCGTTCCGGCCGGGTACATCGGGATCGTGATGACGGAAGGCTTCGGCAAGCTTCAGGAAGTCCTGAGCCCGCTCAACATCTGGAACTGGGTGGCGGTTGTCACCACCCTAGCGCCGGGCGCTCTGCTGGTGTGGTTAGGTGATTGGCTGATCGCTCGACGGTAGCGCTAGCCGCCATACGCCCCTGCGGACTGAGCCACTACTGGACTCTCATCGCAGTAACCGGTCGCTCCCTCGACCTTGAGTGCGGCGAGGAGATCAGCGTAGCAGGCCTCGAACGACGGATAGTCGAGATGCACCTTCGCCGGCGGACTGCCGAAACCGTTGATCCATAGAATGAGAACCAGCGTCACCATGACCGTCACCCCTTGCTCCTTGCAGGCTTTGTCTTGGGATCGGCGCTAGACTGATGCTTCGGCGGCGTACTCAGCACCCTCTTGAGGATATCGGCTAGCCGCTTGTCGGCGCCGGGCTCGACCTCGATCCGATCTTGCCCCTTCTTCGGCTTCGGCATCTGTTGCGCCTGCAATCGACTCTTCGCCCGCCATCGTACAAGAGGCGACGGCGGCAGTGCTTGGAACACTCGCCGCCGTCACGGGAACCAGTCGGATTGCGCCCGGCCAGCCCCGAGTCAATTTTCTTCATGCGTTGTTTCGCGTCCGAGTGCAAGAGTCGGGCGCCATCCTCTGGTTCGATTTGAACAAGAGGAGACTTTCACATGTCTGCGAGCGACCAACCAAAACGCTATCGCCTTGGCGGCACGAAGTTCGAGTTCAGCCCAGGGGGCGGCCCCATCGATGATCACGCGAACCACGCAGATTTGTTCAACGCCATTGGTCTTGTCACGAGCGCTTGGGCGCGAATGGAAAACCTCCTGACTGCGCTAGTCCTGCACGTCAACAAGGAGGCGGCGTCGAAAGCAATCCACGAACCAGACCCGTCCAACGCGTTCTCACGCAAGTCCAAACTATTGCAGGCTTGGATCACCAAGCACCCGCCACACAGCCGCTTGCGCACGGGAAAGGATGCAAGCTTTTTCGGTCAGCTGCGTGAACTCGCAGACAAGCGGAACGCTATCGCCCACGGCCACCTAGAGTGCTTTGACCGCGCGACTACCATTGCGACGTTCAAGCTAATATGCCGGATTGGCAAGGACACATGGGAACCGCGAACCTACAAAATCCCAATGAACGACTTTGCGATCATCGCGTCTCTGTGCAACACCGCCAACAGGTACTTCATCTCTCTGGCGGACGAACTTTTTGAGGGCATCGAAGACGCACAACCTGAAAAGCCATAACTCCCGCATCGGCAGCAGTCGCCAGATCGCTGTCCTTCTCCAGCAGATCATCGGCCGAGTCGACGAACAGCGTCGCCATCTCATCCAGGCACTGAGGCGTCATGTCCTCAGGGAGAATGACGCCTCGATGCATCACGGGTTCTCTCGCGCCCATCTTCGGTAGGCTTCCCTTGGCTGGCGCGTCATCTTGATGGTGCTAGGCTCCTTGTGTGCGCCTTACCATTGCCTCGCGGATGCGATGGCACATGAACCAAGCGCTCTTGTACGATTTGAAGCCGAGCATCCGTTGCACCTGCTTGGCGGACACGCCCTTCTTGCTGGCGGCCATCAGGTGGAAGACCAGCACCCACTTGGTGAGTGGGATATGGCTGCGCTCCATCACGGAGCGGACGCGCACGGTGAACAGCTTGCGGCAGTCGTTGCAGTGATACCAGCCGGGGCCGTGCGCCTTACTTGCGAGCGGCCTCACTTCGTCCAGGCCGCCGCAAAACGGGCAATTGACGCCATTCGGCCAACGCTGCGCTTCGAGGTAGGCGCGGGCCTTCTTTTCGTCGCCGAAAATCGGGTTTGTGAGGTCGATCTGCATTTCGGTCTCTCCGTTGCGAAAGACCGTACGCAGAAAATATGGCTCAAATGTGTTTAGTAAACGGTATACACTCCGCCCGTTCGCTGATCAACGCAAGGCGGCAGTACTGGTCGGATTGAGGAATGACCTGCCGGCGTTGGCTTTCGATCCGCGCTTTCAGAGGCAAAGCTACGGACCGCGCCACGTGCCCCCATCGTTCATAAACGCACGGCCTGAGCCGGTCGGCAGTGAACGAAGAGACGGTGTTCCTCGGCTCAGAACGGCGTCATTCCGCCTTGCCGACAGCCTCCCGAGTTTCTAGTCTGCTCGCGAACAACCGCTCGATAACGGAAGGAACGATGCTCAGAAAGGAACAAAACGACCTGTTGACGCAGACCGGCCCGGACAAGCCGCTCGGCAAGCTCTTCCGCTGCTACTGGCTGCCCGTCCTGCTCGCCGAGGAACTGCCCGAGAACGAATGCCCGCCGGTCAGGGTCAAGGTGCTCTCCGAACGGCTGCTCGCCTTCCGCGACACGCAAGGCCGCTACGGGCTCATCGACGAGTTCTGCGCCCACCGCGGCGTGTCGCTGTGGTTCGGACGCAACGAGGAATCCGGCATCCGCTGCCCCTACCACGGCTGGAAGTACGACGTCACCGGACAGTGCATCGAGGTGCCGTCCGAGCCCGAGGAATCGGGCTTCTGCCAGAAGATCAAGCTCAAGTCCTATCCGCTGGTGAAGCGCGGGCCCGTACTGTGGACCTACATGGGGCCGCCCGAGAGGCAGCCGCCGCTGCCCGAGTGGGAGTTCGCCATGGTGCCGGCGGAACAGTCCTTCGTGTCCAAGCGGCTGCAGGAGTGCAACTGGCTGCAGGCCATGGAGGGCGGCATCGATTCGAGCCACGTCTCCTTTCTGCACCGCGGCGATCTCTCCTCCGACCCGTTGTTCAAGGGCGCCAAGGGAAACAAGTACAACCTCTCCGACACAAAGCCTCACTTCGAGGTGGTGGAGAGCCCGGGCGGGCTCTACATCGGTGCCCGCCGCAACGCGGAGAACGGCCACTACTACTGGCGCATCACGCCCTGGGTGATGCCGACCTTCACCATGATCCCGCCGCGCGGCGACCACCCCATCCACGGTCACTTCTGGATCCCGATCGACGACGGGAACTGCTGGGCGTGGAGCTACGATTTCCACCCCACGCGGGCGCTCACCAAGGCCGAGGTGGATGCCATGAAGGCGGGCGCCGGCGTGCACTGCAAGTTCATCCCCGGCACCTACCGGCCGCTCGCCAACAAGGACAACGACTACCTGATCGACCGCGTCGCCCAGAAGCAGGGTAAGACCTACAGCGGCGTGGCGGGCTTCGCCATCCAGGACGCCTCGCTGCAGGAAAGCATGGGGCCGATCTGCGATCGCACCAAGGAGAACCTGGTGTCGACCGACAACGGCATCATCATGGCCCGCCACCGCCTGATGCGGGCGTGCAAGGCGTTGGTCGAGAAAGGGGTGACCCCGCCCGGCGTCGACGTCGAGCACCAGAAGGTGCGCTCGGTGTCGATCGTGCTGCCGCCTGACCAGGCCTTCAAGGAGGCGGCGCGGGACGCCCTGACCGGCGCCCCCGGCAAGGCCCATACGACGGTGTAGGACTCTTCTCCCGATGTTCTCCCCATGCCTGTTCGGCATGGGGAGAGGGAAGTCATAGAGCACGTCATGGCCGACATCGTTCCGACCCACAGGCTGACGCATGAGGCGAGCCTGAAGATGCTCTCAGCCGGCGTTGCCAAGGCCGACGAGCTCGGCTGCAAGGTGAGCCTTGCCGTGGCCGACCAGAGCTGCCGCATCATCGCCTTTCTGATGATGGACGGCGCCCGCCACTTCTCGATCATCACGACCAAGCGCAAGGCGGTCACCTCGGCCTCGCAGGGCCAGCCGACCGGCTATGCGCCGGAGGAGGCGGCGCTCAGCATGGCCGTGCGCATGGGCGACTTCACTAACGTGCCGGGCGGGTTCCCGATCATCGTCGACGGGGAGGTGATCGGCGCGGTCGCCGCCGGCGGCGCCAAGATCGAGCAGGACGTGGCCGTGGCCAAGGCGGCGCTGGCGGCGATTGGTGGGGCCCGAGGCTAAATCGAGGCAAAAAAGCCGGGATCAACTTCTACCTCTTCAACAAGGTGCACACGGATCCCAAGCTTTAGCTCCTTAAGGAGCTGACAAAGCGCCTCACCATCGACAAGGTCAATGGCAGGCGCGCCATCGCGCGTAGCTTCTCGTCGAGCATCCGCCGTGAACGCGCTCGTAGTGATAATCAGGCCCTTGTCAGCTCGGCCAACCATCGCGCCGCGGAAATCCCGAACCACACTTGATCCAACAGATCCCTTCCACCGTTTGCACTGAAACAGGACATGGAACGACACAAGGTTCACGCGTAACACACCCAATCCGTCAATCCCTCCATCGCCGGAACGCCCGGTAACTTCCACGCGCGTGAAGCCAGACTCCCGCAAGATGCGTTGCGACAAGCGTTCGAAAGCCGCCGGTTCAATCTCACCAATCGCAGCGAGGGCGCGTTGTTGCCAGTCGGGCTCGTCCGCCAGCGCTACCGCCTGACTCTCGACCGCCTGGTCTTTGGCTTTTCGTGCCCATCGCACCTTCTTCGGTACGAGCCTTAGCTCTTCAGGGACATACCGTTCTCCCCGGTCGGTCAACGACCAAACGCCACGCTCACTATTCTCGGCAAGCCCTGCTTTCTTTAGGTAGGTACGAACCCAGGCCAGTTCATATTGGAACTGAGATCGCGAACCATCCTTATGCGGAACAGCAAGCACCTCATCAGACAGACCCATTATGTCAGCGACGTCGTCTTCCAGTTCCTCAATCGTGGCTGACCCGCCCCGTCTCTTGAGAGCTTCCACAATCGGCGGAAAGTACTCATCGAAGCCAGGAAGATCGCTTTTTGTAGCCATGGAAGCCGCTGAGCCATTTGACCGCTGCATCAACGTACATCGCCACAAAGCGTCACAACATCATTTCCCGCGCCATATCCCCCATTTTGCACGCCGCATGCGCGCAATCGGCCGAACGACAAGTGGCGGCGAGTCGCCCCTCGCCGCCACAAAGATGGCTGCCCGTCAGGCCGCTGGCCTACTCCGCCGCGGCCTTGTGCGCGAACACGGCCTCGAGGCACCAGCGGGCGACCTCGCTGCCCGTGGCGAACCACACCCCATCGGCACGGCGCATGTGCTGGATGATGGCGCGCAGCGTGGCGCCGCGTCCCGGCCGGCCCGAGATGTAGGGGTGGAACTGGAACGGGCAGTAGGTCGGCGCGCGTTTGGATTCCGCGTGGAGCTCGTCGAACATGCCCTTCCACACGCTCAACGCATTGAACGGCGTGCCGGCGTCGTTGTTGCGGTGCTGATAGACGCGTCCGTCGCCGAACGGCTGGCGTGGCAGTTCGACCAGCACCTTGCCGGCCTTCTCCCACAGGAAGGGCAGGTCGTGCGAGAACGAGTTGCTGTTCCACAGATAGCCGTGCTCCATCAGCAGCTCGATGCTGTTCGGGCTCTGCGTGCACGAGCGCCAGCCGACCGGGCGCGTGCCGCCGGTGCGCTCCCTGATCATGGCGGTGGCCCTGCGCATGACCTCGTCTTCCTCTTCACGCGTGAGATCGCGCGCCACCTCGTGGTGATAGCCGTGGCCGGCCACTTCATGCCCGCCGGCGACGATCGCCTTGACGGCCTCGGGGTAGCGCTCGGCGATGGCGCCGCAGGTCAGGAACGTGGCCTTGACGCCCTCCTCCTGGAGGATCCTCAAGATCCGGTAGACGCCGGTGTGCGGCCCATACTCAGCCTGCGTGTATTCCTCGTGGTCGATCTTGCCATCCGCCATCGGCCGCACGTCCTCGCCGCCCTGGAAGTCGAAGGTGAGCGTGACGGCGATCCGGCGGTTCTCGGGCCAAACAAAGCGGCCATCGTGATGGTACTCTTTCGGCATTCGGCGTCTCCCATAAGCCCTGTTCGGAACGGGGCGCACAGTACCCGTCCCATCGGCGGACTCAAGCCCCGGCCCGGGCGCCGGGCCGTCACGATCGCCGCCGCGCCAGCGGATGGCGCTCGTGCACCAGACGCTTCAGCCGCTCTTCAAGAACGTGCGTGTAGATTTCGGTGGTCGAAATATCGGCGTGGCCCAACAGCTGCTGCACCGAGCGCAGGTCGGCGCCGCGGTCGAGCAAGTGGCTAGCGAAGGCATGGCGAAGGACGTGCGGGCTGAGGCGAGTGGGATCGAGCCCCGCCGCCTCGGCCAGCGCCTTCAGCTCCTGGCCCAGCCGCTGGCGCGTGAGGTGGCCCGCCCTGCTCTTAGACGGGAACAGCCACTTGCTTCTCCGCGCGAGGACGGCGCCCTGCTCAGCCGGCTCGGCCGCGGCCAGGTAGCGATCGAGCGCGGCGCGCGCAGCCGTATTGAGCGGCACCAGCCGCTCGCGCCCCCCCTTGCCTTTGATGGTGAGCAGGCGCGGATCGCCGTCGAGCACACTTCTTGGCAGCGACACGAGCTCGGAGACGCGCATGCCGGTCGCATAGAGAACCTCGACAAGGCAGTGGAGGCGGAGCGCGCGTGTGCGCTCGGTACCGTTCAGGCCATCGGCCCCCATCCGCGCAGCAGCGAGCAGGCGCTCGACCTCGGCAACCGAGAGGGTCTTCGGGAGCGCGCGGGTCCGGCGCGGCCCGCTGAGGCGTGCCGCAGGATCCTCCGCAACGTGGCCCTCGGCGCTCAAGAACTTGTAGAGCTGACGCAGCGCCGATATGCGCCGCGCGCGCGAGGCAGGGGCGAGACCGGCGTCCGCAAGCTCGCGCGCGAAACGCGCGAGATCGGCGGCGGATGCCGTCCGCAAGGTCAGGCCATGCCGGGCGAGGAAGGCGACGAACTCAGCGAGGTCGCGCCGATAGGCGTCAATGGTGTTCGCCGCGGCGCCGCGCTCGGCCGCCATCATCTCCAGAAAGCCGGCGACGTCGCCGTCGACCATCGCCTCGGTCATCGGTGAAGCGCCTTCAGTTGTGCACGGTGCGCGGCCAGCCGGCAAACAATGCCTCGAAGCCGATCCGACGCGCATCGGCTTCGAGGCCGACCTGCTTCAAGGCGCGGATGGTGTCGGCGAGCGCAATGACATGGGCGCCCTCCGGCCCGGCCGGCCCGAGCGTGCGAATGGCAAACAGCACGGTGCGGTCGCGATCGCCGCTCCTTGCCGCCCCCTGCAGCTCGGAAAGCACACCGGTTTCCGGCAGATAGCCGCCGGGTTGGGGGTTGCGGGCGGCGGCCTCCCACAGCCGCACCGGCACCTGGTAATCGAGCGCGTCGAGCACAGTGGCAAGGCGGACCAGCGCCTCGGCACCGAACCGTCCCCGCAGGGCCAACTCCTCGAGGGCAGCCAAGTACTCGCCGCGGCGCCAAGCGGGTGCCCGATCTGCAATGTCGATCAGGGCGAGCCAATGGCTGAGACCCTCCGCCCCGCGCCGCTCGATGCCGCCGAACGCGGCCCAGCTTGCCGCGCGCTCGAAGCGGCCCGCCGCCAGCAGCACCTCCACGGCCGTTTCGGCGAACCAGCCGATCTCCTGCGTCGGCGCCATCGCCTCGACCGGCCCAGCCAGCATGGCAAGAACCGGCAGGTAGAGCCCGTTGCGGCGCGCCTCGTCGGCAAGCGCGCGCACCGCCCGCGCCTTGCGCAAAGAACTGCGCTCGGTCTCGGCCACTTGGAACAGAAGCGCCCGGCGCAGGACGGGAGCGATAGGGGCGGCAAGGGGCTGTGTCAGCACGTCGGCGGCAAAGGCCGGGCGACGATAAGCCTCGGCCAGCCGGGCCGGTCCGATGGCGTTGGCGCGGGCCGCCGCCTCGGCTGCGGCAACGACCAGTTCCGGTCCGGTTTGCGGCGACAGAACGAGGGCGGCGAGGAGCGCTGGCTCGGCCCTTTCCGCCAACTCGGGCGCAACGGCGGCTCCGGTAAGGCGCAGCAGGCGATAGTCGAGCGGAGAAAGCCTATCGTCGGCGGAGGGGCGCAGCTTCTGCCCATAGGCCACAGCTTCGAGCGCAGCGAGGGTGTGCGCCGGCACGCTGCCCTCCTCGCGGGCGAGGCCCGCGGCAAGCCCTGCCCCCGGCTTGTCGCCCGCCGCCGCAGCACAATAGCCCTGTGCGGTGATCATCTCGGCCCTGAGCGCCGGCGCAAGCTCGGCCCGGCGCGCGTTCGCCGCGCGTGCTGCCGCGCAGGCGCGGTCGTGCCGCCCGAGCGCAAGGTCGTAACGGGCGCGCAGGGCAAGGAGCCGCGCATCGCGGTCCGCGGCCGGATTGCGGCCGAAGAGCTCGTCGCCCTCCGCCAGCAGCCCCGCCCGCCACAACGCCTCCGCCTTGAGGGCCACCAGGTGGGGCGTAGCGTCTGCGATGCCGGCGGTGACCCGGCGGAAAAGGACGGACAGGGCCGGCGATCTCAATGGCAGCTCCAAGCCGTCGAGCAGCGCTGCGAGCGAGGAGGCTGCGTTCTCGGAGCCTTGGGCACCGGTGGCAGCGCCGGGAACGGGCGCCAGTTCGCCACGCTCGACCTCATCAACAAAGCCGGCGAAAGGCGCGTTCATTGCCGGCTGCGTCTGGCCCACGTCCCGTTGGGCAGCAGCGCCCCGGGGCGAACCAGCACTGCGACGGTCGGACCGAGGCGGGGCGGGTGCGCTCCAGTCGTCGCGAAACGGATTCCATCGCTCCTGCTGAGCCAGCGCCGGAGAGCCGCAAAGCGCAACCAGCAGCGCCGCCACGAGCAACGGAGCCTGCCCGGCGCCGTCGGGAGGACGGGCACGATGCCCCTTGTTCGGCACGCCGGTCATTCCTTCCTGATCTTGACGGAAGGCAGCGGCTGGCTCACTTCCTTCGGCTCGGGCTCGAAGTGGTGGGCCAGCACGTAAAGCCCGCCATAGCCGAGCGCCACTATGCTGCCGACGACCAGCAGGAACCGAAAAAGGCTCGGCATCGCAACCTGCTCCCCTGGCTGACTTGTCAGCGGCCATATTGGCACCATTATGTCCCCAAGCCCGGCGACATGGTACCCTCCTTCGGGCCGGCGACTGCCCGGAGGGCGGCCTATTGTCGGGGCGCACGACTTGTGGGACGGTCCCCCGCGCGCACCAACCCAGTCGGAACGGCACCCGGTATGTTTCGATTCGGCCTCACGAAAAAGACACGAGACTTGAGCCCCTCGTGCAGGATGATTCGCACCGCGCTGGGCAACCGCTCGCTGGTGCTGGTCGGCATGCCTGGCTGCGGAAAAAGCGCCATCGGCCGGCGCCTCGCAAGCCGGCTCGACCTGCCCTTCGTCGACGCCGACGAGGAAATCGAAAAGGCGGCCGGAAAGTCGATCAGCGAGATCTTCGCCGACCATGGCGAGCCGCATTTCCGCGACGGCGAGCGCAAGGTGATCGCGCGCCTGCTGCTCGCCGGCCCGCAGGTGCTGGCCACCGGGGGCGGCGCGCTGATGAGCGCAGAGACCCGCGAGAATATCAAGCGGTCGGGCGTCTCGATCTGGCTCAAGGCCGACCTCGCTCTGCTCATTCGACGCGTCTCGCGCCGCAATCACCGGCCGCTGCTGATGACGGCCGACCCCGAGGCCAAGATGCGCGAGCTCGTTGCACAGCGCCACCCGATCTATGCCCAGGCCGATCTCATCGTGGAGAGTCGCGACATCGCTCACGACATCATCGTCGACGAGATCCTGGAGGGACTGTCGAAGGGGCCGCTCGCCGCCGAACCTGCCCGCACCACGGATGCTTCCTAGACGAAGTCATGTCGCACTTGAGCCAACAATCGCGCCACGCCGGCATCTGTACCGTTGCAGTCGAGCTCGGCGCGCGCAGCTACGATGTGCTGGTCGGTCCGGGGCTGATCGCAGCGGCCGGAGACCTCGTGCGCGCCCGGCTCGGCAGCGCCCGATGCGCGATCGTCACCGACCGCAACGTGGCAAGCGCAGGCCATCTCGCCCGCCTCGAGGAAAGCCTCGCGGCGGGCAACCGGCTGCGCGGGTCGATCACACTGCCCCCCGGCGAGGCCACCAAGGCGTTCGGCGAACTCTCCCTCCTGTGCGAGCGACTGCTCGAACGCGGCGTCGAACGCGGCGACCTCCTGATCGCATTGGGCGGTGGCGTCATCGGCGACCTCGCCGGCTTCGCTGCCGCCATCCTGCGCCGGGGCGTGCGCTACGTGCAGGTGCCGACCACGCTGCTCGCCCAAGTCGACTCCTCGGTCGGCGGCAAGACGGGGATCAATACTCCGCAAGGAAAGAACCTCATCGGCGCGTTCCATCAGCCGAGCCTGGTGCTCGCCGATACGGATGCGCTCGCGAGCCTGCCCGAGCGGGAGATGCGTGCGGGCTATGCCGAGGTGGCCAAGTACGGGCTCATCGCGGATGCGGATTTTTTCGGCTGGCTCGAAACCAACCACGGCAGCGTTCTCGCCCGCCGGCAGGACGCGCTCATCCGCGCCGTCACCCGCAGCGTCGAGATGAAGGCCGGCATCGTTGCCCGCGACGAGACCGAAACGGGGGAGCGCATGCTCTTGAACCTTGGCCACACTTTCGGCCACGCGCTCGAGGCGTGGGCCGGCTACTCTGACAGACTGTTGCATGGCGAGGCGATCGCCATCGGCATGTGCCTGGCCTTCCGCTTCTCGGAAGCGTTGGGGCTGTGCCCCGAGGGAAGGGCGGCGCGCGTGGCCGCCCACCTCGCCACCGCGGGACTGCCGACGCGCATTGCCGACATCGCGGGCGCAGAGGAGGTTACGGCCGAGCAGCTGCTCGGCCTGATGGAGCAGGACAAGAAGGTGAAGGACGGGCGGCTCACCTTCATTCTGGCGCGCGACATCGGCGCCGTGTTCGTCTCGCGCGAGGTGGATACAAGGCGCGTCGAGAGCTTCCTTGCCCGCGAGATTTCGACGGGTGACATGTAGGCTTGACGAAGCGCCCCTGTAGTATTGCGGCACGATCCTAAGGGTGCCGATGCGCCGCCCCATCAAGGCACCGGCCAAGGCAATGGAAGCGCCATGTCCATCGAAATTGCCCTTTACCTCGCAGCCATCCTCGTCCTTCTGCTCCTGTCGGCGTTCTTCAACGGCAGCGAAACCGCACTGACCGGCGCATCGCGACCGCGTCTGCATGCGCTCGAGCTTGAGGGCAATGCCCGCGCCAGGCTCGTCAACCGGCTGCTCGCCGCGCCGGAGAAGATGATTGGCGCGGTGCTGCTCGGTAACACGCTCGTCGACGTGCTGGCCTCCGCGCTCGCCGCCAATCTGGCGGTGGCCCTCGTTGGCGATGTCGGCGTCGTCTACGCAACCGCCGTGATGACGATCCTGATCGTGATCTTCGCGGCGGTGTTGCCGAAGACCTACGCCATCGCCGGGGCCGACCGGGCAGCGCTGGCAGTCGCCCCGATCATGAAGGTGGTCATCGCCGTCCTGACACCGGCGACCAAGGCGATCGAGCTGATCGTGCGCCAAATCCTGCGGCTCACCCCATCCAAGATCGACGATGCAGCCAACATCCTGGCCGCGCACGAGCAGCTCAGGGGCAGCATCGAGTTGTCGCACCGAGAAGGTGCGGTGGCCAAGCACGAAGTGCGCATGTTGGGCGGGGTGCTCGATCTCAGCATGCTGCAGGTCCAGGACATCATGGTCCACCGCACCAAGATGGAGACGATCAATGCCGCCGATCCGCCGCAGAAGATCATCGAGGACGTGGTGCGGTCCCAATACACGCGCGTACCGATCTGGAAGGACGAGCCGGAAAACATCGTCGGCGTGCTTCATTCCAAGGACTTGCTGTCGGCGCTCGGCCGGCTCAACTGGGACGTCTCCCGGCTCGACATCATGAGCTTTTCCACGCCGCCATGGTTCGTGCCGGACACCACCAGCGTGAAGGACCAGCTCAATGCCTTCCTGAAACGCAAAGCGCAGCTCGCCCTCGTCGTCGACGAGTACGGCGAGGTCCAGGGGCTGATCACGCTCGAGGACATTCTGGAGGAGATCGTCGGCCAGATCGCGGACGAGCACGATACGGTGGAAGCCACTATCCGTCCGCAAGGGGACGGCACAGTGCTGGTGGACGGGGCGGTACCAATCCGCGACCTCAACCGACACATGGACTGGTCGCTGCCGGACGAGGAGGCGACGACGGTCGCCGGCCTCGTCATCCACGAGGCGCAGACGATCCCCGAGCCAGGTCAGGCCTTCACCTTCCACGGCTACCGCTTCGAGATCCTGCGCAAGACCCGCAACCGGCTGACGACACTCAGAGTGAAGCCGATGACGCCGAAGGCGCAAAAGCCCCCGTCGCGAGTCGAATCGGATCCGCTCGAGAGCGGCTGAGAGCCACTGCCGCCTAGAGTGATTTGTCGATCATCGAGCAGAGCGTGGCCGCGCTCGACTTGTCGTGGTTGCCCGGTGCATCCTCGACATTCAGGATCTTGACCACGCCGTCATCGACCGCCATCGCATAGCGCTTGGAGCGCACCCCGAGCCCGCGGGCCGACAGGTCGATGTCGAGCCCGATCTTCCTGGCGAACTCGGCGCTGCCGTCGGCCAGCATCAAAATCTTGCCTTCCGCTCCGGTGTCCTGCGCCCACCGCGTCTGCACAAACACGTCGTTAACCGATGTGCAGGCAACAGTGTCGAACCCCTTGTTCTTGAGCTCGTCCACGCGGGCGATGAAGCCCGGCATGTGCTGCTTGGTGCACACCCCCGTATAAGCGCCCGGCACCGCGAACAGTGCCACCTTCTTGTTGGCGAACACCTCGGCCGTGGTCACCGGCCTGGGGCCGTCCGCCCCCATGGTCATGAAAGTCGTCTCCGGAAGCCTGTCGCCCACCTTGATCGTCATCGCTGCCCTCCAAATTTGGAACGAGTGAACGGCCCTTGCGGATACCCTAGCCGCTCTCGCGGCGGCCACCAAGTCGAGCGACATGCGGAAAAAGGCCGACGAGGCGCGGCACGGGCCGGATCCCCGACGCATCCCCGCGAGCGGCCCTCAAGGTATGCCAGGCGCCAGGGAACGGTGCCCGACACTCAACGCAATATTCACGGTTGCTTGGAAGAATCCATCAATAACTTAGATAATTTTGCCGCCGGATCGGCATTAACCCGAGATTATCCGTTGGCACCTAATCTGGCGTGAGCGCAATCCCATTAAAGTTCTTTTTGCCAGATGCTGTCCGGCTCGATTGGTGGCAAGTCCAGTTCGCTGATGGGCGAGTACGCCTCGCTGCTGGGCGATGCCATTCTGCGCCACCGCACGCGCATGGCCGAGCAAGCCGCGCGCACGGAGGCCGAGCTTGCCAACAAGATCAAGTCGGAATTCATTGCCAACATGAGCCATGAGCTCAGGACTCCGCTCAATACCATCATCGGCTTCTCGAAGCTCTTGAGCGAGCAGGAAAAGCGGCGGCTCAGGGACGAGGAAATCGTACAGTACGCGCGTCTCATCCAGGATGCTGCGGGTCACCTCCTCGCGGTCATCAACGACATCCTCGATATCTCCAAGATGCAAAGCGGCAAGTACACCATCGACAGCCGCGAGGTGGCTCTCGACGAGGTGCTCTACGCCAGCATCAGCTCGTTCCAACCGATGGCCAAGGACGCCAACGTCAAGCTGGAGCGGCGTTTCGACCTCGACCTGCCGTCGGTGCGCGGCGACATCGCCAAGCTGCGTCAGATCTTTTCCAACCTGATCAGTAACGCCATCAAGTTCACCGAGGCCGGCGGCACCGTCACGGTGGAGGCGATGCGCCTGCCCGACGAGAGCGCCACCGTCATCGTGCGCGATACCGGCATCGGCATGACGGAAGAGGAAGTCCGGGTCGCCATGGCGCCGTTCGGCCAGGTGGACGGGGCGCGCACCAGGTGGCGGGAGGGCACCGGCCTCGGCCTGCCGATCGCCAAGGCGCTGGTCGAACTGCACGGCGGCACGCTCCACATCCGCAGCAAAAAGGACGCGGGAACCGAAGTCCGCGTCGCGCTGCCCTCCCGCCACCACGTGTCGGTGGCGCAGGGCCGCGAGCAGATCCTGAACCACTTCAGCCGTCCCTGAGCACACCAAGGCGAAACCGAAGGTCAAACCATGCAGCTCTCACCCATCAGCCCGGTGCAGACCGGCCCGGCCGACGACAAGTCGATCGGTCGCATCGTCTCGGTGACCGGTTCCAAGGCCATCGTGATGCTCGACGACATTGCCGACGTCCGCAGCTGCGAGCCCTGGCAGCGACCGGAGATGGGTACGCTGCTCGCGATCGAACAGCCGAACACCGTGGTGCTCGCCATCGTCTCGGCCTTGAGCGTCCCGGTTCCCGCCCAGCGCGACGGAGAAAGCGAGATCCGCATCGCCGAGCTCGGCCTCGTGGGCGAGCTGAAACGGCTGGGGGAGGGCAAGACGGGGCCCTTCAGTCGCGGCGTCGCCAACTACCCGTCGCTCGGCGACCGCGTTCGCGTCGCCTCCAATGCCGAGCTCGAGGGCGCCTTCTGCGGCGACACCAAGAGCAGCGTGCGGGTCGGCACCTTGCGACAGGACCCCACCATTCCCGCCATGGTCCGCGTCGACGAGTTGCTCGGCAAGCACGTGGCCGTTCTCGGCACCACCGGCACCGGCAAGTCCTGCAGCACGGCCCTCATCCTGCGCGCCATCCTGCAGAAGAACCCGGCCGCCCACATTGTTCTTCTCGATCCGCACAACGAGTACGCCCCGGCCTTCGGCGAAGCGGCCGAGGTCATCTCGCCGCGCAACATGCAGCTGCCGTTCTGGCTGCTCACTTTCGAAGAGGCGGTGGAGGTCCTGTTCAGCGACGTTCGGGCCCGCAAGGCGGAGATCGACATCCTTCAAGAGCTCATCCCGCTGTGCAAGAGCCGCTACGCGCTGGGGCGCAAGGAGAGCCAGAACCTGCGCCGCATCTCCCTCGATCCGGGCCGCTTCACCGTCGATACGCCGGTGCCCTACCGGATTTCCGACCTGTTGGCCATGATCGACGAGCGCATGGGCAAGCTCGAGAACAAGCGCGATCTGCAGCCCTACCGCCAGCTCAGAATGGCCATCGACACCATCTCGCAGGATGCGCGCTATGCCTTCATGTTCGGATCGCTCACCGTGTACGACGGCATGGCGCAGATCCTCGGCCGCATCTTCCGCGTGCCGGTCAACAACAAGCCGATCACCATCCTGGAGTTGACCGGCTTGCCGACCGAGATCGTCAACGTGGTGGTCTCGGTGCTGTGCCGCATGACGTTCGACTTCGCGCTGTGGAGCGAGGGCAAGGTGCCGGTGACGCTGGTGTGCGAGGAGGCGCACCGCTACGTGCCGGCTAACCCGGCCCTCGGCTTCGAGCCGTGCAAGCGGGCCATCGCCAAGATCGCCAAGGAGGGCCGCAAGTACGGCGCCTCGCTGTGCATCGTCACGCAGCGTCCGGCGGAGGTGGACCCAACCATCCTCTCCCAGTGCAACACACTGTTCGCCCTCAGGATGTCCAACGACCGCGACCAGGAGATCGTGCAATCGGCGGTGTCGGATACTGGCTCGGGCATGCTGGAATTCCTGCCGGCGCTCGGCCAGCGCGAGGCCATCGCCTTCGGCGACGGCGTTCCCCTGCCCGTGCGCATCAAGTTCGATGAGCTGCCCAAGGCGGCGCTGCCGCGCAGCTCGACCGCCCGCTTCAGCGAGCGCTGGCAGGCCTCGGTGGGCGACGAGGGCTTCCTCGAGCAGATCGTCGAGCGCTGGCGCTCCGCCGGCACCGGCTCGGGCGGCGACACCACGCAGCAGGTGGCCCTGTTCGCCGAGGCCATGGGACTGACCTCGAGCCCGCAACCCGAATTGGCGCCCCAATCCGCCGTCCGCAGCGAGGCCGCCCAGGTCCAGCGCGGGCCCCAGGAGGAGCGGCCGGTGCTGCGCCAGCGCGAGCAGCTCGAAGCGGCGCTGGCCCGGCCGGTCGCCCCCCCACCGCGCAGCGGACCGCAGTTTGCGCAGGCCGCCATGGCCCAGCGCCGCCCACCTTCGCCGGCAATGCGCCGCGAGGACCTCGACCAGGACGTCACCTCGACGCCCGAGCCGCCAGCGGGCGAGAGCGCGCTCAAACAACTGCGCGACCGGCTGATGCAGCGGTCAGGCCCGGCGAGATAGGCCGAGCCGCCGCTAGTTGCGCCGCGCCTGGCGCTGCGGTTCGTCGGACTTGAGGTCGGCGAGCACGGTCTCCCCGGCGATGGCACGCTGGCCGACGGCCACGTGCGCGGCCCGGCCGGGCGGCAAATATACGTCCACGCGGGAACCGAAACGGATGAGGCCGAAGCGCTGGCCGACGCCCAAGGTGTCGCCCTCACCGGCGAAGGTCACGATGCGGCGCGAGATGAGGCCGGCGATCTGGGCAACGGCCACCTCCAGGCCGTCAGCGGTGGCGATCACCAGGATCCGCCGCTCGTTCTCTTCGCTCGCCTTGTCGAGGGTGGGGTTGTAGAAGGCGCCCGGCACATAAATCGAGCGGATGATCTGGCCGCACACCGGCGAGCGGTTCACGTGCACGTCGAACAGCGAGAGGTGAATGGAGATGCGCGTGCGCTCGGTATCGCCAAAGCCGAGCTCAGGCGGGGGGCGCACCTTCTCGGCCGCCACGATCCGCCCGTCGGCAGGGGCGACGACGAGCCCCTCCCGCAGCGGCGTGACGCGGTCGGGGTCGCGGAAGAAATAGGCGACGCAGCCGGTGGCCAGCAGCATTAGCCAAGCAAGCGCCGGCCAGAGCAGGAACAGCACGACGGCCGCAAGCAACCCGCCCGCGACGAACTTGTGCCCGTCGCGATGAATGGGAACCAGGATGTCGGCGAGCGAGCTCAGAACACCCGAACGATCACCCAATCACGGCCTCCCCTCGAAACCATGTCGCGGCGTCGCTGTCAGGCGGTCACTGGAAAGGAAGCGCCACCGACCGATACTCGCCCTTGGCATTCTCGACCCTGAGCAGGATCTGCCGCCTACCGGTCTTTCGCACGGTGTCGATGCGCACGATGATGTCTTCGACCGTGCTCACCGACTCGTCCGCCGCCTCGATGATCACGTCACCCGGCTGCAGATTGCGCGCGGCGGCCGGGCTGTTCGGCTCGACCTCGGTGATGACCACGCCCTGTACGCGCTGCGCCAGCCCAAACTTGCGCCTGAGCTCGTCGGTCAGCGGGGAGAGCTTGAGCCCCACCAGGCGGCGCTCGCTCGGGGTCCCTTCGTTCGTGCTGTCGGCGGCGAGCGCATCGTCCTCGTTGAGCCGGCCGACGATCACCTTCACCGTCCGCTTCTGACCGTTGCGCAGCAGCTCGACATCGACCGACTTGCCGACCGGCGTCTGCGCCACGACGCGCGGCAGGCCGCGCATGCTGGAAACCTCCTTGCCGTCGAACTTGAGGATGACGTCGCCGGCCTCGACGCCGCCCTTGGCGGCCGGCCCGTCCTTCACCACGCTCGATACCAGCGCCCCGGTGTTCTCCGGAACGCCCAGCGAGGCGGCGATCTCCTCACTCACCGACTGGATGCGCACGCCGAGCCAGCCGCGCCGCACTTCGCCGTAGTGGCGGAGCTGGTCGATGACGTTCATGGCGGTCTCGGCGGGAACGGCGAAACCGATGCCGATCGAGCCTCCGGTCGGCGATATGATGGCGGTGTTGACGCCGATCACCTCGCCGGCCATGCTGAACAGCGGACCGCCCGAGTTGCCCTTGTTGATGGCGGCGTCGGTCTGCAGGTAGTCGTCGTAGGGGCCGGAATTGATGTTGCGGGCCTTGGCCGAAATGATGCCGACGGTGACGCTGCCCCCGAGACCGAAGGGATTGCCGATGGCAATAACCCAGTCTCCGACCTTGACCTGATCGGCCGAGCCGAACTTCACCGCCGTCAGCGGCTTCTTGGGGGTGACCTTGAGCAGGGCCAGATCGGTCTTGGTATCGCGGCCGAGCACCTTGTCGACCTTGAGCTTGCTGCCGTCATGAAAGTTGACGGTGATCTCGTCGGCGCCCTCGATGACGTGGTGGTTGGTAACGATCAGGCCTTCCTTGCCGTCGATCACGAATCCGGAACCGAGCGAGGAGGACTTGCGGTCCTGGCGCGGCTGACCCGCCCCCCGGCTGAAGAACTCCTCGAAGAATTCCTCGAACGGCGATCCCTTGGGGACGCGCGGCAGCGGCATCCCGGGCTGGCCCTTCACCGTCTGGGTGGTGGAGATGTTGACAACGGCGTCGATAAGCTTCTCGGCGACGGGCGCAACGGACTGCGGCCCGCGCACCTGCGCCATCGCATCCCGCGCGGCCGGCGCGGCAAAGCCTGCGATCGCGGCCAAGCCGATCGCCAGCACCAGGGCGGGCCCCTTTGGCCATCCGGCAATCATCGGTTCCTACTCCGCCGTTGGGCCGCGCCGGCGGGCGACCCGCTTCATGCATATCCTCCGGCCCGGCGCCATCAGTGTCAATCGTCCCTAGCCCCGCACCAGCCAGACCACGAAAACTCCGACGGCAATCGCCGCGGTACCGGCAATCCTGAGCGAAGCCGGCGGCGTCTCGGCCGCCACCTCGAGCAGGCGCACGCCCAATTGCGGCGCAAGCGCCCACACGAGGCCTTCCAACACGAGCACCAAACCGAGAGCGACGGCAAGATCGCTCATGGTTTCGCAGCCGGCCTCCCGGCCCCACCGGACCCGGCCACCGCGCCGCCACCAATTTCATTGAAGTAGCGGAAGAACTCGTTGTCGGGAGCGAGCAGGAGGCGGGTATCGCCCCCCTTCAGCGCCGTCTCGTAGGCCTGCATGTGGCGGTAGAAGGCGGCGAATTCCGGGTCCTTTCCGAACGCCTCGGCGAAGATCCGGTTGCGCTCGGCATCGCCCTCGCCCTTGATCTGCTCGGCCTTGCGGTAGGCCTCGGCCCGGATCACGGTGGCCTCGCGCTCGGCGTCGGCGCGAATCTTGTTGGCGGCGGCACGGCCCTGGGCGCGGAACTCCTCCGCCTCCTGACGCCGGGCAGCCTTCATGCGTTCATAGACGCTCTGCAAATTCTTCTCGGGCAGGTCCGCCCGCTTAATGCGCACATCGACAACTTCCATGCCGAACTGGCGGCCCTGCTCGTTCACCTCCTTGGCAATCTGGCTCATGAGCGTCTCGCGCTTGTCCCGCACGATGTCGAGGAAGGTGGCGCTGCCGAGAACGCGGCGCAGCGTCGATTCCACGATCGGGGTGAACACGGGCACCACGCGAGCTTCGTCGAACATGGTCTGATAGAAGCGGAGCGGGTCGATGATGCGGTAGCGCACGAAGGCGTCGACCTTGATCAGCTTCTGATCGATGGCCGGGATCTCCTTGGGCTCCAGGTCGAGGTCGAGGATGCGCTTGTCGAAGAACTCGACCGTCTCGACCACCGGGATCTTCCAGTTGAGCCCGGCCTCCTCGATGACCCGCTTGGGCTTGCCGAATTCGAGCACCAGCGCGCGCTCGTTCTGATGCACGATGAAGGCGGCGAGGTAGACACCCGCCGCGGCAAGCCCGATCAGCACCAGCAGCCCGGTGAAAGCTCCGCGAAGCATGATCAGTTACCTCCCTCGACCTTGCGCTTGGGCTGGGACTGCATCTCGGTCAGCGGCAGGTAGGGCACGACGCCCGGACCGGTCTTGCTGTCGATGATGATCTTGTCGGCGCCACCGTAGACGCGCTCCATGGTCTCCAGAAAGAGCCGCCGCCGCGTTACCTCCGGCGCCTTGCGGTACTCCTCGTAGACCTTGAGGAAGCGCGTAACCTGGCCGGTGGCCTCGGCCACCGTCTGCTGGCGGTAGCCCTCCGCTTGGGCAATCACCCGGTCAGCCTCGCCGCGGGCCTCCGGAACCACCTTGCTGGCGTAAGCCTCGGCCTCATTCTTGAAGGTCTCAAGATCGATCCTGGCCGCCTGCACGTCGCGGAAGGCGTCTCCCACCTGCTGGGGCGGGAACACCTGCTGCAGGCTGATCTCGTCGATGACGATGCCCGAGCTGTAAGAATCAAGGATTTCCTGCATCAGCTTCTGCACGGTCAGGCGAATGGCGCCGAGCTCGGCGACCAGGATGTCTTCGAAGCGGCGCTTGCCAACGATCTCGCGCATGGCGCTTTCCGCCACGTCCTTGACCGTCTCTTCCGGCCGCTGGATCTGGAACAGGTACTTCTCCGCATCCTGAATGCGCCAGGTGACGACGAACGGCACCTCGACCACGTTCTCGTCGCCGGTCAGCATCAGGCTCTCCTCCTGGACCGTGCGCACACCCTGCTGGCCGACGCGGCCGCCAGCGCCGGACCGGAAGCCCACCTGTATGATGTTCTTGCGCGTGACCTTGGGCAGGCGCACCTCCTCGATCGGATAGGGCATCCTGAAGTGCAGGCCCGGGGGCTCCTGTCGCACGAACTTGCCGAACCGGAGTACGACGCCGAGCTCATCCGGCCTTACCGTGAAGGTGAAGGCATAGAAGCCGGCCACCGCCATGGCCACCGCCACGATCAAAAAGATCAGCGGCCCGGGCAGGCCGGAGCCAGGCATCACCTGCTTCAGTCTGTCCTGGCCGCGCTTGAGGATCTCCTCCAGGTCGGGTTGCTGGCCGCCGGAGGGCCCTTGTCCCCACGGGCCCTGTCCCCACGGACCGCCGCCGCCGCTTTTCCATCCGCCCCCGCCCTGTGGGTTTCGAGCCATCCTCGTTCGCCTTTCCTCATGTCTGACACTGGTGCCGGTCGCCCATCGGTCGCGCCGTCAGGGACGTCCCGCAGCGCGGCGCGGAAGCCTTCCGCGCGGCTTGGCAGAGAGAAAGCACGCTTATAGGGCACCCTCCCGGTGTGCGCAAACTTGCATCGGCACATTTGGTGAGGCCCAGGCGCGCTTCAAGGCAGCAAGCGGCCCGCTCGGCTCAGCAACCGGAAACCCGCTCGAGAACGAAGAGCGTGGCAGGATAGTCGTCGTTGGGCCCTTTGGGCAGCTCCTCACAAGAGACCTTGCGCCACTTGGCAGGGTCGATCTCGGGAAAGTACGTGTCGCCCCGCGGCGAACCGTGCACGCGGGTGAGGTAAATGCGGTCGGCAACGGGCAGCGCGTCGCGATATACCTCGGCGCCGCCAATGACCATGATCTCCTCGGCGCCGGAGGCTGCCGCCGCCTTGCGCGCCAACGCGAGGGCAGCGGAAAGGCTCTGAGCCGGGGTCACGCCTTGGCGCGCGAACGCCGGGTTGCGCGTGACGACGATGTTCTCGCGGCCGTCGAGGGGCTTGGCGAGCGAGGCGAAGGTGCGACGCCCCATGATGACGGGCTTGCCCATGGTCAGTGCGCGGAACCGTTTGAGATCGGAGGACATGCGCCAGGGCAGCTTGCCGCCCGCGCCGATGACGCCGTTCTCGGCGACGGCGACCACGAGCGCCACGATCGGCCCCTTGGCGCGCGCGCTCACACCGCCACCTCGGCCCTGATGTGGGGGTGGGGATCGTAGCCGGAAAGACGGAAGTGCTCGTAGCGGAAATCGAAAATGGAGCGCACGGAGGGATCGATCTCCATGCGGGGCAGGGGTCGCGGCGTCCGGGTCAGTTGCAGATCTGCCTGCTCCAGATGATTGAGATAAAGGTGCGCGTCGCCGAAGGTGTGGATGAACTCACCCGGTTTCAAGCCCGCGGTCTGCGCCATCATCATGGTGAGCAGCGCGTAGCTCGCGATGTTGAAGGGTACGCCCAAGAACACATCGGCAGAGCGCTGGTAGAGCTGGCAGGAGAGGCGCCCGTCCGCCACGTAGAACTGAAAGAGGCAGTGACAAGGCGCGAGTGCCATATCCGGGATGTCGGCCGGGTTCCACGCCGACACGATCATGCGGCGGCTGTCGGGATTCGTCTTGAGCGTCTCGACCACCTCCGCGATCTGGTCGATGGTGCGGCCGTCGGGGGCCGACCACGAGCGCCACTGCTTGCCGTAGATGGGCCCGAGCTCGCCGTTCTCGTCCGCCCACTCATCCCAAATCGACACACCGTGCGCCTTGAGGTAGGCGGTGTTGGTCTCGCCCTTCAGGAACCAGATCAGCTCGTGGATGATCGACCTGACGTGGAGCTTCTTGGTGGTGAGGAGAGGGAAGCCCGCGGCGAGATCGAAACGCATCTGATGGCCGAACACGCTGAGCGTGCCGGTGCCGGTCCGGTCTCTCTTCTTCACGCCCTCCAAGCGCACGCGGCGCATCAGCTCAAGATACTGCTTCATGCGGCAAAGGATAACGACTGAGTCGCGCGCGGGCCAGTCGCCGATCACGCCGGGGGCAGCTCGAGGGTGGCGAGCAGGGCGAGCAGCGTCGAATTGTGGACGGCGTGACAGATAATGGGCACCCACAACGTGCCCGTCCGCCATAGCAGCCACGACAACAAAAGTCCGATCAGAAACACCTCGAGGAGGCCCGTCCCCGAGTAACCCGCGTGCAGCGCCGTCCAGCCCATGGTGGTAACGAGGGAGGCCCCAAAATAGCCGATGCGCGAGCGGGCGAGCGCCGACTGCAGGAAACCGCGGAACAGCAGCTCTTCGGAAAGCGGCGCGCCGATGCCGATGACGAGGGCGGCAAACCAAGCCGCCTCGGAACGCATGAGCCCGGCAAACGGACGCAAATCCTGCACGACGCTCGCTCGATCGAGCGTGTATGCGGCCAGGTTGTAGACGGCGAGCAGCGAGAACATGGCGCCCAGCGCCCAAAGGACGGTCGAAGGTCGCGGAAGGATCTCAAGCGCGAGCACCGCGCGCGGGCGGCCTGAGAACATGAGCGCGGCAAGCAGCACCAGGAGGACGACGGTAACCTGCAGGCCGGCAAGGCTCGCCAGCATGCGGACGGCAGGCTCGCCAAAGTCAAGCCGACGCGCGGCGAGGCCGCCGACCTGGCCGCCGACGAGAATGGCGACGACAATGATGGCGATGGTGGCGGCGAGCGCCGCGGGCACCGACCACGGCGTCACCGCCTGGTAGCGGCCGCCGGCCTGCTGCCAATGGCCGCCGAGTGTAGGGTCCACGCCGTCGATGCTCCTGCAACGGAAGCTTTCGTTTACGCCTGTGAGCGCTTATATTATGTGGGCCGGATTCGTCCGGCTATGGCGATAAATGGCCGTCGGAATAAGCCCATCGGACCCGGGGGCGGTACCCGGCGCCTCCACCACAGGTGCCAGCGTTCAGGTGCCAGGTGTCGCAAAAGAGGAACAGCAGACACCTGACCGGCGGCACCCCTGACACTTGCGGTGGGGGCGAAATAGGATCGACGAGGGTGTAAAGGACGCGCTTTCGCCCGGCATGGTTCCGCCGTTATCGGGCCATCCAGAATAGTTGCCAACGACAACTATGCTGAGGCTGCTCTCGCTGCGTAACGCAGCGCGAAATGCCTGAACCAAAGTCCTGCTCCTTAGCCGGGGCAGGCGCGGTCTCGGAGGGCACCGGGCAACAGAAGCCCTCCACTTTCTTGCCTTTCCCGCAGGGGTGGCAAAAAGGGGCCAAAGAGCGCGGAGCCGATGACAGGCGGGCCAGTGATCGACTACGAAGCCTTGACTCAGGAGGCCATGCGCGGCGTGGTGCGTAGCGTGCTCGCCCGCGTCGCCAAATCGGGCCTGCCGGGCGAGCATCATTTCTACATCGCCTTCGACACACGCGCGGCGGGCGTGTCGCTGTCCCGGCGGCTCAAGGACAAATACCCCGACGAGATGACCATCGTGCTCCAGCACCGCTTCTGGGACCTGATGGTCGCCGACGACCGCTTCGAGGTCAAGCTCACCTTTGACGGCATCCCCGAACGGCTCGTCGTCCCCTTTGCCGCGATCAAGGTGTTCTTCGATCCGAGCGTGCGCTACACGCTGCAGTTTGAGGATTTGTCAGCAATCGAGGAGCCGCAGGAGCCGAGCCCTGGGCGACGCCGGGACGCCGGCGCGCGGCGCGTGCCCCCGGCGGGCGGCGAAAGCGGCGAACGCGCGGGTCCCCGTGCAGTTGTGGAGCGTCGCCAGCGCACGCGTCCCAAGCCGCGCTCGGAGAGGGCGGGGGAGATCGAGCCGGCTTCCGAGCGGCTCCCCATGCTGGTGAAGGGCGAGGAAGAGGGCAAGCCGGCGCCGGGCGCGGACCCGGCAGCGGCGCCCGCCAAGTCCGGGGCTCAGGTCGTGAGCCTCGATGCTTTCCGCAAGAAGTAGCCTGCCCCTCAGCGCGGCTCGCCCACGAACGAGTTCTGCAGCGCGCGCAGACGCTCCAGCGCAGCGGCCGACAGCGGCCCCTTCTCAATGGCCCTCGCGGCAGTTTCGAGCTGCTCGATACTCGAGAAGCCAAGCACGGCGCTTGAGATCTTTTCGCACGAGACGGCAAACCTGATCGCCGCCTCGTCGAGGCCGCCGGCATGGCCCTCGCGAACGAGCGCCTCGAAGCGCCGCGCGCGGGCGACGTCGGCGGCGAACGTCGAGCCGGAGCCCATGGGATCAACCTCGGCTTTGGCGAGCGGGTGGCGGGCGCCGGCCGGCGAAAGGGCGCCGGCGGCCAGCACGCGGATCGCGAACGTGCCCATTTCCGCCGCCTTCGTTCGATCGAGCAGGCAGGCGAAGTCTTGTCCCGGAAATCCAGAAGGGATGGGACCGGCCGCGCTCGGGTTCAGCATGTTGTAGACTACCTGGACGGTATCAAAGCGACCGGAATCGACGACCTGACGGATCGCGTCCGTATCGCCCAGCGCGGTCAGCCCGCAAAAGCGCGCCTTGCCCTGCTCGATAAGGCGGGCGATTGCGGGCGCCACCTCACCCAGTACGATGGCGAGGTCGACGTTGCGGCCGCCGGAGCGGGTGGAGGTGCGGTTGTGGAGCTGGACGATATCGACGCATTCGCGCCCGAGCCGCTTGAGGCTCGCTTCGAGCTTGGCCACGACGGCGTCTCCGACGCCCTTACCCTCGCCGCCGGTCAGCATCACCTTGGTGCCAACCACCACCTCGGAGTGGACGGACTTGAGCGCCCGGCCGAGGTTTTTCTCCGATGCACCGTCTCCGTAGGCGGCGGCGGTGTCGAAGTAGGTGATGCCGAGATCGATGGCGCGATGCACGGCGCGGTCCTGCTCATCTTGCATGCCGCGCACCATCAACCCGCTCACCGTACCGCAGCCGAAGCCGAGCACCGACACCTCGAAGCCCGTCCTGCCGAGCCGCCTTCGCTCCATGCCCCACCCGACCCGCCGAGCCGCACCTCACAGATCATACGGCAGCGGGGCCTCGCGCCTCGCGAAGCCCCGCTCCATGATCCTTCCTCGTCCGGCGCCTCAGTAACAGTACTGCTTCAGCGTCCAGTTGACGATCTTGCAGCGCTCCTTTCCGTCCAAGCCGATGGTGCACTTGCGGTTGGGGATGCGCTGATAGTCGCAGTAGACGAGCGAGCCCGCGCCAACCGGTGAGCCGGAATAGCCTTTCATCGGTCCAGGCGTCTGAATCTCGATCTCTTCCAGGGTGCTGCCGCCGCCGCGACCCCTCTGGGCCTCGGCGGGCGTGCTGAACAGCATCGGCGCCAGTGCAAGAGCCGCCAACGCGCCGCTACAGAGTGCGCTCCTCAACAGTCCGTTCGCAATCATGATCTCCTCCTTAGTTGGCGGACTGCCCTGGTGCAGGACGCCCCCATGTGGTGACGGCCGCAAGCTAGCCGCATCGAGGGGAGGCCGCTGTCCCCCATGTAACACGGCATCACGGCTTTGCGGGCGCCTATTCCGTCCGCTCCTCCACTCTCCTTGGTGCCGATCGGCCCTCGCCCTCAGCGGCGATCCCCTGCGCGAGCAGGGTCCGGTAGGCCGCCTCGTCGATACCGATCTCGGCCAGCAGCGCGCGGTTGTGCTCGCCAAGCGCAGGGGCCGGCGTGCGAATCGAGCCGGGCGTGCCGGAAAGGCGCGGCACCACGTGGTGCATGGGAAAGCAGCCCATGTCCGCGTCGGGATAGTCGGCGATCAGCTCCCGCTCGAGCACGTGCGGGTCCTCGGCGATCTGGGAGATATCGTAGATGGGCCCGATCGTCACTTCCGCTTTCTCGAAGAAGGCAACGTTCTCTGCCTGCGTGCGCTGGGCGATGAAGGGCGCGAGGACGGCGTCGATCTCATCCAGATGCTCTACCCGGTTGGCATTGGTGCGAAAGCGCGGGTCATCGATGAGCTCGGGCCGGCCGATGGCGCGAAAGAGCCGCTCGGTCATCTGCTGGGTCGAAGCGGAAAGGCCCACGTACTTGCCGTCCTTACAGCGGTAGGCGTTGCGCGGGGCCGAGTTGCGCGACCGGCTGCCCATGCGCTGCACGACCTTTCCGGTAAGGCGGAAATTGGCGGCATGCGGGCTCAGAATCGCAAACAGCGGATCGAGCAACGGCAGGTCGATGACCTGTCCCGCTCCGCCGTTGCTTTCAACCTCCCTCAGCGCGATCATGACGGCGGCGGCGCCATAGAGCCCGGCAACGCCGTCAGCAAGATACATCGGCGGAAGTACCGGCTCGCGATCGGGGAAGCCGTTCATCGAGGCGAAGCCCGACATGCTCTCGATCACAGTGCCGAAGCCCGGCCGGCGACGGTAGGGCCCGGTCTGGCCCCAACCGGAGATGCGGGTGACGATCAGCTTCGGATTGCGTTGGAGCAACAGATCCGGTGCGAGCCCCATAGCCTCGAGGGTGCCAGGGCGAAAGCTCTCGATGAAGACCTGGGCGGTCGGCACCAGCTTGAGCAGCAGATCGCGGGCTTCGGGCTTGCGCAGCTCGAGGCAGAGGCTCTTCTTGTTGCGCGAATAGAGCTTCCAGTGCGTGGCGATGCCCTTGGTGCGCCAGCCGCGCAGGGTGTCGCCGGCGGGCGGCTCGACCTTGATGACCTCGGCGCCAAAGTCGCCCAGGACCTGGGTCAGCAGATTGCCAGCGAAGAGCCGCGACAGATCGAGAATGCGCAGACCGGAAAGCGTGCCCCGCGCATCGGGCATGTACGCGCGCTGTTTCGGCTTGCTCGCCACTGTCTTTTCGCCCCCGGCCTTCTGTAGCTCGCCAGTTCCTGGGCCAAGGGTTGCAGATGCGGGCGGCGCTGACAATCCTGCTTGCGCTTGCTTTTCGCGCGGGCCTGGCCCCACGACCGGCTTGCCTTGCAGTGGAGGCGGTTTTAACTCCCTTGGCGAGACGGATAGCTGCGGAGCATGGCGATCATGAGCGAGGGCAGGGCGAAGACGCGCACCGAGACCGATACTTTCGGCCCGATCGAGGTCGCAGCCGACAAGTACTGGGGCGCCCAGGCCGAGCGCTCGCGCAACAACTTCCGCATCGGCTGGGAGCGCCAGCCGAAATCGATCATCCGCGCGCTCGGCATCGTCAAGCGGGCCGCGGCCGAGGCCAACATGGCGCTCGGGCGCCTCGACCCAGTGCTCGGCAAGACCATCGTCGCGGCCGCCCAGGAGGTGATCGACGGCAAGCTCGACGACCATTTCCCTTTGGTCGTGTGGCAGACCGGATCCGGCACGCAGTCCAACATGAACGCCAACGAGGTGATCGCCAACCGCGCCATCGAGATGCTGGGCGGGGTGATGGGCTCCAAGAAGCCCGTTCACCCCAACGATCACGTCAACATGAGCCAGTCGTCGAACGACACCTATCCGACGGCCATGCACATCGCCTGCGCCGAGGAGATCGTGCGTCGGCTGCTGCCGGCGCTGCGTAAGCTCCATTCGGCGCTGGCCGAAAAGGAGCGGGCGTTCGCCGACATCATCAAGATCGGGCGCACACATACCCAGGATGCCACGCCGCTCACACTGGGGCAGGAGTTCTCAGGCTACGCCGCCCAGGTGGCGAATGCGGCGGAACGCATCGAGTCGACACTGCCCGGCCTTTACGAACTCGCCCAGGGCGGCACTGCCGTGGGCACCGGGCTCAACGCGCCCAGAGGCTTCGCCGAAAAGGTCGCCGAGCGGATCGCCGCCATCACCGGATTGCCGTTCGTCTCAGCGCCCAACAAGTTCGAGGCGCTGGCTGCGCACGATGCCATGGTGTTCAGCCACGGCGCCATCAACTCGGCAGCAGCCGCCCTCTTCAAGATCGCCAACGACATCCGCTTTTTGGGCAGCGGCCCGCGTTCCGGCCTCGGCGAGCTGGCGCTGCCCGAAAACGAACCCGGCTCCTCGATCATGCCGGGGAAGGTCAACCCCACTCAAAGCGAGGCGTTGACGCAGGTTTGCGCGCAGATCTTCGGCAACCAGGCGACAATCACCTTCGCCGGCAGCCAGGGCCATTTCGAGCTCAACGTCTACAATCCGGTGATGGCCTACAACTTCCTGCAGTCGGTGCAGCTCTTGGCCGACGCCGCAGTGTCCTTCACCGACAACTGCGTTGTCGGCATCGAGGCGCGGCGCGACAACATCAAGGCCGCGCTAGAGAGATCGCTCATGCTGGTCACCGCGCTGGCGCCGAAGATCGGCTACGACAATGCCGCCAAGATCGCCAAGGCCGCGCACGCCAAGGGCACGACGCTGCGCGAGGAGGCGGTAGGCGGCGGCTACGTCACGGAGGCCGAGTTCGATGCCATCGTGCGGCCCGAGCGCATGATCGGACCGGACGAGTGAGCGCAGGCCAAGGGAGCGCTGGCTGAGCGTCAGCGCATCGGCCACACGAACATGATAAGGGGCACCGCCACCAGCGCGACAATGATGGAGAGGGGCAGGCCGAGCCGCGCATAGTCGCCGAAGCGGTAGCCGCCGGGCCCCATCACCAGCGTGTTCGACTGATGGCCAAAGGGGGTGAGGAAGTCGCACGAGGCCCCGATCGCCACCGCCATCAGGAAAGGATCGACGCTGAGCCCGAGCTTGGTGGCGAAGCCGGCCGCGATCGGGCCCATCAGCAGCACGGTCGCCGCATTGTTGAGGATCGGGGTCACCAGCATGGTGGCGATCAGCACCAGCGCCAGCATGCCGGCGGGCGGCAGCGCATCGCCGGCGGCGGCAAGCGAAACCGCGATCACCTCGGTCAGCCCCGTGGTCTGCATGGCGCCGGTCACCGGAATCAAGGCGGCAAGCAGCACGATGATCGATCCGTCGACCGCCTCGTACATGTCTGCGAGCCGTGTCACGCGGAACAGCGCCAGGATAACCACCGCGGCGAGAAACGCGACGGTGACCGGCACCAGACCGACGGCGGTCGCCACCACCGCTCCCGCCATCACCGCGACGGGGAGCGCCACCTGCGCCGGCCGGCCGAGGTCGATCTTGCGTTCGGCGAGCGGCAAGGCCCCGAGCTCGCGAAGGATGATCGGCATCTGCTCGAGGTCGCCCTGCAGCACGATGACGTCGCCCCCCTGGAAGCGCTGCTGACTCAGTCGATTGCGGGAGCGACGTCCCTGCCGGCTCAAGGCGAGCAGATTGACGCCGTAGTCGCGCAGCCTGACGCCGGCAGCCGACCGCCCGATCAGCATCGAGCCCGGCATGATCACCGCCTCGACGATGCCGACCTCCTCGGAGCGGATGTGCCGGGGATCGATGTGCTTGCTGCCGACCAGCGTGAGCTTGCCCTGATCGACGACACGCTTCAGCGCCGCTGACTCCGCCTCGAGGATCAGTACGTCCCCGGCACTGATCCTCGACCACCCGGCGGGGGCGAGACGGCGATCGTCGCGGCGGACGATGGAAAGAACCGTCACATCACCATCGCCGATCTTCTCGAGTTCGCGCACGGTCTTGCCGACGAGGGGCGAGTCGGCGGCGACCTCCACCTCTGAAAGGTAGTCCTCGATGCGGAAGCGATTTTCCGGCGAAGGCGCGCCGCGCCGGTCGCGCGGCAGCAGCCGCCAGGCGAACGTCAGGTAGGCGAGGCCGACGACGGCAATGCCCACGCCGACGGGCGCGAAGTCGAACATGGCGAACGGCTCGCCGCCAAGATCGCGGCGCACGCTCGAGATCAGGAGATTGGGCGGTGTGCCGATGAGCGTGATGAGCCCCCCGAGCAGCGACCCGAAGGAGAGCGGCATCAGCAGGGTCGCCGGTGAACGGCCGCTCTTCTCGGCCGAATAAATGGCGACCGGAAGCAGGATGGCGAGCGCCCCGACATTGTTCATGAAGGCGGATAGTGCGGTGACCAACGCGACCAGAACGCAAACCTGCAGGTTCGGTCGCTGCAGGATCGGCTCGAGATGGCCAACGATGCGCTGGAGGATGCCGGAGGCGCGGATGGCGGTGCTCAGGATCAATACCAGCGCCACGGTGACGACGGCGGGATCACTGAAACCGGTGAACGCCTGCTCGGGTTCAACGAGCCCCAGCGCGATCGCCGTTAAGAGCGCAAGCGCGGCGACGACGTCGTGACGCCAACGACCCCACACGAAGAGCGCGAGCGTGGCCGCGAGCAGCGCAATCAGACTGAGTTGCTCGAACGTCATGTCACCTCGCGTCGTGATCTCGCGTGCCGACCGGTTGTTTGCCGACATCGAGGCCTGCTCACTGCACGAAGCCACCGGCGCGGAGAAGCTAGAAGGTCCCAGCGGGCGCGTGAACGTGGAGAGCGTGGGGGTTACTCACCGTCCGAATTAGTGTTTGCCGGGCGCGGGGTCTGGCGATAACGTCGCCACCTAGCGAGGAGTTTCAATGAGCGCAGAGATCATCAATCTGAACAAAGTGCGCAAGGCCCGTGCCCGCGCCGAAAAACGGGCCGAGGCCGAGCGCAACCGCGCAAGATTCGGCCGCTCCAAGCACGAGCGCGAGCACCAACGGGCAGAGCGGGAGCTTGCCGAGCGTAAGCTGGATGGGGCCGAGCGGCCGAAACCCAGGTCGGATGGCTGAGCGGCGTTCGACCGCACGCGCCGTCCGCCCGGTGAAGCGCTCCTTCACCATCGCCGGGCACCGCACGTCCGTCTCGCTCGAGGAAGCGTTCTGGGCCGCCTTGAAGGAGGCGGCTGCCGCCGAGCAGCGCTCGGTCGCTTCTCTCGTCGAGCACATCGACGGGGGCCGCGGCGAAGCCGGGCTGTCGAGCGCGATCAGAGTATGGGTGCTCAACTACGTTCGCAGCCATAGAGCGCCGACGAGGGGCGACGCTCACTGAACGAGGCTAGCGGCTCTGGTTGAAGACGCCAGAGCCTGGGAAGACCGGCGGCTCGGGTACGGGCGCGACGCTCTGGCGCCGCCGGGATGAATTGGCGGCGCTGCCCGGTGCAGCCTGCGGCGCAATCGGGAACGGCGCCTCCAGCACCGGAGGATCGGCGGCCTCGGGCGGCGCTGCATTCTGCAAGCGGATGCGCTCCTCGTCCTCGCGGCGGAGCCGCTCGAGCTGCTCGACCTCGCGCTCCATGCGGCGGACCATCAGCTCGCGCTCAAGACCGTCGAGCGAAAGGCGCGGTTTGAGGGTGCCGAGGGCGGCGAGAGGTCCGACATAGACCAGCGACACGCCGGGGAGCTGAGGTCTGCCCGCCGGAGTGCGCGCGGCCGAGCGCTTGGGCGTGATCTGCCATTCGCTGTCGACCCGCAGTTCCTGGAGGTCGACAGTGGTCTCATTGCGGACGCGCCCGTCCGGGCCGTCGATGATGAGTGCACCTACCCGCACCGCGCCATCGGCGACCTCGAGCGGGATCCGGCGCGTGCCGATTGAAAGCGCGCTTGATCGCAGGGCCAATTGAAGCTCGCGTTCGAGCGTGCTCCGCCCGCCTTCGGTAGCGCCAGCGAGCACGGCATCGGCAGCCTTGTCGACCGCCCCCGCGGAAATGCCGGAAACGTATGCGTCGATGATTTCGGCGGTGCCCTTGCCGGTGGCCACGGCGAGCAGCCCGCGCGGGCTCAACGCCCGGCCTTGCAGCTCGAGCGACAGATTGACGATGCCGCGCGACTGGGCCTCGCCGACGCGGCGCGGCCCGACCTGTTCGAGCTCAACCCCTTCGAGTCGCCCGGAGAACGACAGGCTCGCGCCGGCCGCAGCACGCTCGAACATCAGCCGCGAGGCCAGCCGCCCGCCGAGGGCGCGGCCCTCCAGCCTCGCCACGTCGACCCGCCCCGGCGACAGCTCAAGATCAAGCTCTGCCTCGGAGAGGGCCAGGCCCTCGCCTATCTGAAGTGCGCCGAGGGAGAGCACGAGCTTGCCCTCGACGCCTTCGAGGTTGTCGAAGGCAAACGGCGCATCGGGCCAGGGCGAGGCGTTCCCGGCGAGCTCCCCGTCGGGGGCGGCCTGCCCGTCGACCAGCATGCCGAGCAGCCCCTGGAGGGGTGCCTGGTTGGCGCGGAGACGCCCCTCGATACGCAGCTTCTGTTCGTTCTGCTCGCCCGAGGCGAGCGTCAGCTGCCCCGTCAGCCTGCTCGTGCCGACCATCAGCCCGCGCGGCTCGAGGCGCACCGTGCCGCCCTTGGCGGCAATATCGACGAGCCCCGCAACGCCGATGCCGGCAAGGCGCAGCCGACGGCGCCATTGCACGAGCTGCTGCGCCTCGCCGAGGTCGGCGACGGTGAGGAGAAGCTCACCCGACACGCCAAGGGCGCCTGCCGCATCGAGAGCCGATTGCCCGCGGAAGGTGAGCCGGTCCTCACCGCGCTCGAGCTCGGCGAAGGTGAACAGCGAAGCCGCCGAGCTGCCGGCGACCTTGAGCGCAAACGATGCCGTGTTCGACGGCGAGGACTCACTTGGCCGCGAAACAGCGCCGGCCAGCAGCGGTATCACGTCGGGACCTTCGAGCTTAAGGGTTGCGTCGATCGGCGCCTCGCGCCAACCCGCAAGCCCGCCTTCGAGAAGGATGGTGGCGGTTGCGCGCGACTGCTGCACCATCCCATCCGATCGGATCGTCAGCCTCGAACCCGCACGGCTGCCGAACGCGGCGGTGAAGGCTAGGTCGAAGGAGGAGATGTCGGAGGGCAGCAGACGGGCAGGCAGCGGCGGTGCCGAACCCAGCAGACCGCCGAGCGCGGCCACCGCTTCCGCGGTCGGCGCGGAGACGAACCCGCGCAGCGCGCCAGACGGCCTCCCCGCCACGTCATTGACATCACCCTGCATGTCGACGCGGAGCCCGTGCGGAGAGGTGAACTTCAGCACCGGCAACCGCAGCGTTCCCCCGCTCAAGAAAATGTCGGCGTCGACGTCAGTGAACCTCGTCGCTCCGTCGATCACCTCGTCGGCACGGATACGCAGCCTTACCGACTGCGGGTGGGAGGCCGATCGGCTGGCCGGCCAAAGCATGGCAGCGAGCCGCCCTTCGCCAAGAAGTCCCGGCACCACGGCGGACAGGTCGATGCTGGCGCCATCGAGGGCGACGGCCAGCTCCCTGCCACCATCCCATCGGTAGCGAAGGTTGCCCTGGATCTGGGCTCCGCCAACCTCGGCGTTCGCGTTGGACAGCTCGATGTGCGCCGGCGAGAGGGAGAGCTCGCTGGCCAGCCAGAACGGACCCTCCGCCGCCGTGCTCTCGCCCGATGTGCCAGGTGCCGCCCACGCCAGGAACCGGCCAAGGCTCACTCCTCTTAGCATGAGATCGCCACTGAAGGCGCGGGCATCGTCGCCGACGATGGTTCCCTTGAGGTTGAGGCGCACGTTGCCGGGTAGCGCCGCCTTAAATTCTTGCACCTTGAGCGCGCCGCCGCTGCGTTCCAGACCAACCCTGAGCCCGCTCACGGTTTCGCCGCCGAGCTGGGCCTGTTCGATGTCGAGAGTGGCGCGTGCGGTGCCCTCCGAGGGCACCAGTTCGGTCATGCCTTGGGCCAGAGCCCGCGCGCTCTCCAGTGGGCTCACATCGTTGGCGCGGCCGGCGATGCGGTCGAGATCGAGCCAGCGGGAGGTCAGTCGAGCGGCGAGCTCCAGCCTCGCCTGCCAGGAGACCCGCGCCTCGCCATTGAGAAGCTGCGGCTTGCCATCGCGCTCATAGGAGAGCGAGAGGTCGCCAAGGCGGGCCCCCCGCCCGTCGGCCGTGAACGAGGAGCGCAGGTCGAATACGGTCGGCTCGCCGATGCGCCCGGCGCCCGCTGTATCGAGCCGAAGTTGTGCGGTGAGGTCGCCCTCGACCCGCGCCGCCCGGGCCAGATCCAAAAGCGTGCCGTCGAGCGTGTAGGCATTGCCGTTGGCGTAGACGTGGACCGTCAGTTTGAAGCGAAGCCTGCCGTCGGGCTCGAAGGCGGAGGTGGACAGGCGGATCTCGCGCGGGGCGCCGTTCCACAAGGCATTGCCGCGAAACTTGTAAGGCCCTTCGAGGGCGTTCGCCGAAAATTCCCCGTTGACGTCGGTGAGGCTCGACGTCCCGGCCGCGCCGCTCGTCCTGACCAGCAGAGTTCCGCCTCTGATCGCCACCGAGCGGAAGGCAACGTCGTTGGGCACGAAGGGCAGCAAGCCCGGGCTGAAACGGAAGGTCTGCCAATTGCCCTGGCCCCGATCGTTGAGGGCAAGGCGCAGCACCGGCCGATCAAGCTCGACCCGGTTGGCCTCAATGATGCCCTTGAGCAGCGGCGGAACGGCGAGCCACAGCGTGAAGGCCTCAGCGCGGAAGAACGGCTCGCCGAGCGAGCCGTCGGCCTCCGCGATGCGAACCTTCTCGAAGCGCACGTAGGGCATCGGCAGCAGGCGCAGGTTCACCTCGCCACCCACCCTCACCTCGCGGCCGAGCAGACGCGAGGCCTCCTCTTCGAACACGCCGCGGTAGGCGTTCCAGTCGATGGCGTGCGGCACTGCGAACAGCAGGGCGAGTGCCGCGACCAGCAGTCCGCCGAGCCATAGCAGCACGCTGTTCATGCAAGTCTACCTTGGCCCGCTGCGCCGGTGCGCGGGGCGCAACACCCCGGGATGGTCAATCGCATTCGGCCTCTCTCAATCCCATATCGCACAATCGGGCGCAACCTGGGATGCCGGCGCCGGCAGCGGCTCATTCTTGCGGCCCCGGCCGGGGTTTGCAGCACGCGGCGCGCATGCAAATCTGTGAAGCGCCGGGCGGCAGCCGGCAGCGCGGCGTGCTATGTAGCCCAAATGGCGCAGATTCGACGACAACGCTTGACACATACGGCTGCACCGGAGGCGGAGGCCGACGGCTCGCCCGGCTTGGGGCCCGTTTCCACCCGCGCGCGGGCGGCAGCGCCCTACCTGACGGGGCTAAACCCCGAGCAGCGGCGCGCGGTCGAGACCCTCGACGGGCCGGTACTGGTGCTGGCCGGTGCCGGCACCGGCAAGACCCGCGTGCTCACCACGCGCATCGCCCACATCCTGGCCACGGGAGGGGCCCGCGCATCGCAGATCCTGGCCGTCACCTTCACCAACAAAGCAGCGCGGGAGATGAAGGAGCGCGTCGGCGCCCTGGTCGGGGAAGCGGTCGAGGCGATGCCGTGGCTCGGCACGTTTCATTCGATCGGGGTCAGGATCCTGCGCCGCCATGCGGAGCTGGTCGGCCTCAAGTCGGGGTTCACCATCCTCGACACCGACGATCAGCTCCGGCTCCTGAAGCAGGTGATCGCGGCGGCCGATCTCGACAAGGATCGCTGGCCGGCGCGCCAGCTCGCCGCCCTCATCGACAGCTGGAAGAACCGCGGCCTGACACCGGACCTGGTGCCGGCCGGCGAGTCCTTCGCCTTCGCCAACGGCAAGGGCAGCCGTCTCTATGCCGACTACCAGCGCCGGCTTAAGGAGCTCAACGCCTGCGACTTCGGAGATCTGCTGCTCGAGGGATTGCGGCTGTTGCGGGAGCATCCCGACGTGCTCGCCAGCTTCCAATCGCGCTTCCGCTTCATGCTGGTCGACGAGTACCAGGACACCAACGTGGTGCAGTACCTGTGGTTGCGACTCCTGGCACAGGGTTCGCCCAACCTCGCCTGCGTCGGCGACGACGACCAGTCCATCTACGGCTGGCGTGGCGCAGAGGTCGACAACATTCTGCGCTTCGAGAAGGACTTTCCCAACGCAACGGTCATCCGCCTGGAACGCAACTATCGCTCGACGGGGCATATCCTGGCGGCCGCCTCGGGCCTCATCGCCCATAACCGGGGCCGGCTCGGAAAGACGCTGTTCACCGACGGGAAGATGGGCCGCAAGGTCTCCGTCACCGGCCTGTGGGACGACGCCGAGGAGGCGCGGACCATCGGCGACGACATCGAGGAGCTCGCCAGACAGGGAGCCAAGCTCAACGAGATCGCCATCCTGGTGCGCGCCTCCTTCCAGATGCGCGCCTTCGAGGACCGGTTCGTGACGCTCGGGCTGCCCTACCGGGTCGTCGGCGGACCTCGCTTCTACGAGCGCCAGGAGATCAAGGACGCCATCGCCTACCTCGAGGTGACGCTCAATCCCGCCAACGACCTCAAGTTCGAGCGCATCCTCAACGTGCCCAAGCGCGGCCTCGGCGACACGACGCTCAAGCGGCTCAACGTGCTCGCGCGAACGCGATCGATCGCGCTGTTCGATGCGGCGCGCGAGATCGTCGAGAGCGAGGAGCTGGCGCCGAAGGCGCGGCGCGCGCTCCGCGACCTCATCGTCTCGTTCGGGCGCTGGCGCGGGCGCATCGGCACCATCAAGCACACTGAGCTTGCCGAGCTGATCCTCGATGAATCCGGCTACACGGCGATGTGGCAGGCCGACCGGAGCCCGCAAGCCCAGTCGAGGCTCGAGAACCTGAAGGAGCTCATTCGCTTCATGCACGAGTTCGACACGCTCGAAGGTTTCCTCGAGCACGTGTCGCTGGTCATGGAGGCCGACGCGGCTGGCGGGGACGGCGATCGCGTATCGCTCATGACGTTGCACGCGGCCAAGGGTCTTGAGTTCGACACGGTGTTCCTGCCGGGCTGGGAGGAGGGCCTCTTCCCACATCAGCGCAGCCTGGACGAGAGCGGGGAGAAGGGCCTTGAGGAAGAGCGCCGGCTCGCCTACGTCGGGCTCACCCGAGCGCGGCTCATCGCCAAGGTCTCCTTTGTCGAGAACCGCAGGAACCGCGGCTTGTTCCAGGCCGCCATACCCTCGCGCTTCGTCGACGAGCTGCCTGAAGCCCACGTCGAGGTGATCGAGGCCAAAGGACCGTTCTCAGGCGCCTATCAGAGATTCGGCGGGCCGTATCCCGGTCCTTACGGACAAAGCCGGTTCGACTCCACCACGCCCGGCTTCGGCTCCGACTACGCCACACCCGGCTGGCAGCGAGCGCAAAGCCGCTGGCAATCCGGGGTCAAGCCGAACCGGGGACCGCTCACCATCGAGGGCGAACTCACCGCGGCCTCGACCGGGGAGCCGTCCCACTTCAAGGTCGGCGAGCGCGTCTTCCATGAGAAGTTCGGCTACGGGCTCATCGCCGAGGTCGATGGCAACAAGCTCACCGTCGACTTCGACAAGGCCGGCCGCAAGCGCGTCGTCGACAGCTTCCTAGCGCGGGCATGAATACACCGGCCGGTCGAGACCGGCCGGTGCGGGACAGCGCAGCCTTGCCTTTGGCGAGCTCAGTCGCCGCTCCAGCGCCAATCAAGCGGGACTGGTGCACCCAGCGTCCCAAGGCTCTGCTGCGTCCCCGGCACCGGCCCTTCCCTCGGTTCCATTCCCTTGAGAGGATGAACCATCGGGCCGACGCCCTTTCCGTCGCGAACGATGCCGCGCCCGCCAATCAACGGGCCGCCGCACCGCGAGATTGCTCGTTTCCTCCCAGGACTTGGGCGTTGGTGCCAGCGCACCGCCACGAGGACAACGGCGCGCGGGCCTCGTTATTCCGCTGCCGGGCAAGGCTAAGCCGCGGGCGGCTTGCCGTCGCAGTCACGTCAAATTAGTGATGAGAATTGGAGTTTGTCCGCCGCCAAGCAGGTTGGGAAGAGGCCGGATGCGCGGCGGGTGGGGAGGTTCGTGACATGTCCTCGGCCGTAGGCGTCGCTGAAGCGGGAACCGGTGTCCCCGCTCCAGGTGCAGTCGTTTCCCCCCCTACCGGCGGCGCCGAGACCGCGGTTGTCGCCTCATCCGCCAGCGAGGCGGCACAACTCGGCGGGCGGACGGGGGCGGAGCATTTCATCCCGGTCACTCGCTTTGCCCTGATGGACCGCCTGACGCGGCCGCAGGCATGGCCGCCTGGGGTGGCCGCAGAGGTGCGGCGCTTTTTCCGTTATCTCGATTACTGGCGCCATCAGCAGCACAACGCGGCGCTGCTCGCGCTCGAGCAGGCGTACGAGCCGTTCAGCCCGGACAGCGACCTGTTCGTCACCCGGCAGTTCAGCGATGCGGAACGGGAGCAGCTCGGCGCGTTCGTCATCGCCGAGGTCAAGAGGCTGCTTAAGCAGGCAAACTACGTCCCGGTCGATGCACGCGACGTCAAGCTGATCCTCACTAGGGAGTCCCACTACGGTTTGGAGCTGCACGTCGATCTGGGCGCCTTCGAGGAGCTTCTCATCTACTACCGCGGCGCCTCGACGCGCAGGGAACGCCGCCGCACGCTGCGCAGATTCCTGCGCAAGCAGGAGTTCGAGGTGCCGATCTACCGGCGTCTGTTCGTGCTGTTCAAGCTCAAGCCCTTCGAGCGGCGCGTCGAGGAGGTGATGCGTGAGTCAAAACTCAGCCGCAGCGAAGCCGAAAAGCAGGTCAGGAAGCTGCGCAGCCTGCTGCCGGCAGAGGTCCGCGACGACTCGATCTACATGAAGCTGTTCAAGAACATCCCGCGCGCGGACCTCGAGATGATCTTCCCCAACACCCGCGTGATGTTCCGGCCGTTGGACAAGATCAAGCTCTGGGTGACGGGCGGTGCCGGTCTCGGGGTGGGCATGTTCGGTGCCGCCGGCAAGCTCGCGGTCGCCACCAGCAATCCGGTGGCGGCGGCGGGGGCAATGGCCGGCATCGGCGGCATCGTCTTCCGACAAGCCATGAGCTTCATCAACCAGCGCCAGCGCTACATGGTGATCATGGCACAGAACCTCTATTTTCATGCCATGGCTGACAATCGCGGGGTCATGGTCAAACTCGCCGACCGCGCCGCGGAAGAGGACGTCAAGGAGGAGATGCTGCTCTACAGCGTGCTTGCCAAGGAGAAGGTGAACCGGCGCGACTTGACCGCGGTCGATGAAGCCATCGAGCGCTATCTCGCCAATACGTTCGGCGTCACCGTCAACTTCGACGATGCGGACGCGCTCTCGCGGCTGATACGCGACGGGATCGTGACGGAGGCAGCGGACGGCACCCTCCACACCATGCCTCCGCGCGAGGCTGCCCAGCACATCGACCGCAAGTGGGACGAGGTTCTCGACAATCTCCCCGACCTCATCGAGACCGCCGGCGTGGAGGTGGAGGTCTCGGGCAACGGGGCGGCCGACTGAGCCGCGGCCGGGCGATGCTCTACAAGGTCCGCGTGGAGAGCGCGGCTCGCGACAATGGGCGGGCCATTGCGACGGCGCTCGCCGAACTCATCGAGCCCGCAGCGCAGGCGGTGAGCGAGTTCGCGGTCGGCGGCGGATGGCACATCGAAGCCTATTACAACCAACGGCCAGACCTTGTGCAGCTATCAGCGCGCATCGCCGAACTGCTGGCCATTTGCCCGCCGACGCTTTCGCTCGAGCAGGTGGCGGACCAGAACTGGGTGGCGCTCTCTCAGACGGCGCTGCCGCCCGTCGCAGCCGGACGGTACATCGTGCATGGCAGCCACGATCGCACCAGCGTGCCGCGCGGCCCTCGCAGCATCGAGATCGATGCCGGAGAGGCGTTCGGCACGGCCCATCACGCGACAACGTTGAGCTGCCTCATGACCATCGACCGTCTCGCCCGCACGCGCGCCTTTCAGCAGGTGCTCGACCTTGGCTGCGGTTCGGGCGTGCTCGCCATCGCCGCCCAGCGCGCCTGGCCACGGGCTCGCGTCACGGCGCTGGACAACGACCCGACCGCGGTAGCGGTGGCCGCCGCCAACTGCCGCCAAAACGGAGTCTCGCGCATCGCCGTCCGGCTGGCGAGCGACAGCGGACCGCCGCTCGCAGCGTGCCGGACCTACGAGCTTGTGCTGGCCAATATCCTCGCCAGACCGCTGATCGCCCTGGCGCCTGCCATTGCCCGCGCCCTCGCGCCCGGCGGCATACTGGTCATCTCGGGAATTCTAGCCGGCGAAGCGCGCGAGCTCAGGGCCGCCTACGCGGCACGCGGCTTCCGCCTCGCAAGCGAGAGTTGCATGGCGGGCTGGACGACGCTGACGCTGGTTCGGGTTCCGCTCAGGACCAGGCCGAAAAGTGCGCGGCGTGTCGGGCCCTGGCCCGCACCTCGGCCGGCTCGTAGCCGAGTTCGCGCAGGCGCTCGTCGCTCAGGGTGACGAGATAACCATCGACCATGCGCTGCGCCTCGGCCTCGCGCCAGGCGACGATTGCCGATAACAGGGAGCGGATGAAGCCGCCCGGCCGTCGCTCGGCGGCCGGCGCGGCGTGCCCAGCGAGCGCCGCGGTGACCTTGCTCATGAACATATCAACCTTCTCTTCGGCGCGGATCGTTGCGTCCGCGACTCGCGACGAACTGATAAGGAGCGCAGTGGTCATGGGGTAGAGGTTATCCCGCATCGCAGCAATGCGCTTTGGGCATGCACCAGGGCCGCCCGGGCACCGCGTTGCAGCGGTGCACGCCTCGGCATACAAAAAGGTCATGTTCCAGTCCTTCGATGCTCCGCAGCCGGCCGCCGCCGCAGCGGACCGCCTTGCGCGTGTGCGCGCCCTGATGCGGGCCCAGAAGCTCGACGCTCTGATCGTGCCGCGGGCCGACGAGCACCAGGGCGAGTACGTGCCCGCCTGCGCCGAGCGGTTGCGCTGGCTCAGCGGCTTCACCGGCTCGGCCGGACTGGCGGCGATCACCCACTCAGCCGCAGCCTTGCTGATCGACGGCCGTTACACGGTCCAGGTGCGAAAGGAGGTCGACGGCAGGCTGTTCCAAATCCTGGCATCGCCCCACCAGCGGCTGTCGGACTGGCTCGCGGACGAGCTTGGCGGCGAAGCGGTGGTCGGCTTTGATCCCTGGCTGCACACGGTCGCAGAGATCGGCGAGCTCAGGGAGCGACTCGCAGCGAAGCGGATCAGGTTGCGTCCAACCCGGCGCAACCTCGTCGATGCCGCCTGGGGAGGCCAACGTCCGGCGCCGCCGCTGGCGCCCGTCACCCCGCATCCGCTGAAGTTCGCCGGCATTGCCGCCGACGCCAAGATCGCGGCCGTCCAGAAGCGCCTTGCCGAGGAGGGCCAGGACGCTGTGATCCTGACGCTGCCCGACTCGATCGCCTGGCTCTTCAACATCCGCGGCCGCGACGTCGCCCACAATCCGGTGCCGCTCGCCTTCGCCATCGTACCGGTCAAGGGCAAACCGGAGCTGTTCATCGACCGCCGCAAGATAGGAGCCGAGACGCGGGCCTACCTGGCGCCGCTCGCCCGGCTGAGCCCGCCCGATGCGCTCGCCGCGCGTGTCAAGGGCCTCGCCGCCGCGGAAAAGCGCGTGCGCCTCGACCCCGCCACTGCCGCCTACTGGTTCGCGCGCACGCTCGGCGCGAAGCGGTTCGTCCGTGGCGAAGATCCCTGCCGCCTGCCCAAATCGCGCAAGAATGCGACCGAGATCAAGGGAGCGCGCGCCGCCCACGTCCGCGACGGGGTGGCGATGGCGCGCTTCCTTGCCTGGCTCGACCGCACGGCGCCGGCCGGTACCGTCGACGAGATCGCCGCAGCAAGCGAACTTGAGCGGCTGCGCCGCGCCTCCAACATGATGCAGGATTTGAGCTTCGATACGATCTCGGGGGCAGGCCCCAACGGCGCCATTGTCCACTACCGCGTCACGACCGCAACCAACCGACCGCTCAGGAGCGGCGAGCTCTACCTCGTCGACTCGGGCGCCCAATACCTCGACGGCACCACCGACGTGACGCGAACGGTGGCCATCGGCCCACCATCGGCGGAGATGCGCAGGCGCTTCACGGCCGTGCTCAAGGCCCACATCGCCATCGCCACCGCCCGCTTCCCCAAGGGCACGCGCGGCATTGATCTCGACCCATTGGCGCGCCGGCCTCTCTGGGAGATGGGACTCGACTTCGATCACGGCACCGGCCATGGCGTCGGCAGCTACTTGTCCGTGCACGAAGGTCCGCCGTCGATCTCCAAACGCGGCATGGCCGTGCTCGAGCCCGGCATGATCCTGTCCAACGAGCCCGGTTACTACAAGGAGGGCGCCTACGGCATCCGCATCGAAAACCTCGTGCTGGTAACGGAGGCGGCAGCGGTGGAGGGCGGCGAGCGGCCGATGATGGCCCTGGAGACGCTGACGCTCGTGCCGATCGACCGCCGGCTGATCGTGCCCGAGCTGCTCGACGCGCGGGAGCGCAGCTGGCTCGATGCCTACCATGCCCGTGTGCTGGCGGAAATCGGGCCCGAGCTTGCGGCCGACGACCGCGCCTGGCTCGTCGCAGCCACCGACAAGCTGGCCGGCTGAGCGCGGCTAACCCGGTCCAACCGGAGCCACAGCCCGAACAGACGGAACAAGAGCCCGCCAACCAGCCCGCCGGCCAGCCCGACCCGAGGTTGCGGGCGATGCCGTCCATGTAATGTAGCGCGGGGCGAGCCGGGCGGCGTGGTACGGAGGCCGAGCAGCGGACGGCGGAGGCAGGCTATGCGGCAATCGAACGGTTTCCTTCAGGTCTTCGGCGAGATGGTTTCGATCGTGGTGCTGGCGTTGACCGGCCGTTTCATCGGATTTGCGCAGACGACGCTCGAGTCGGGCGTGCCGTTGACCATCGAACGCGCCGTCGCCCACTTCATGGACATCGTCTCTGTATTCACCAGCATCGGCAATGCCGGCGTGCTTCTGTCGGTTCTGGTCGGTGCTTCCCTCATCCGCATCGCCATCGCTCATGTCAACCGCTCGGTCCTGCAGAGTCTCAAGGCCAGGGCCGGCATCGGCGAGGAACACTTGAGCTGGGGGCAACGTGCGATCCGGCTCCCTTATGCGGTGCTCTACCGGACGCTCAACGGTGTTGCGACGCTGGTCGGCGCCATCGCGCTCGCGATCTCCTTCCGCCTGTTCAATCCGGAAAGCCCGTTCGGCTTCGCCGAGCTCGGCGCCTATATCCAGTCCGTTGCCGGCGGCCTCACCTACGGCGGTCTCGGCGCGCTGCTCGTGTTGTTCGCACTCTACGGGCTGGCGCTCGCCTTCATAGGTTACATCGCAAGCCCCGCGGTGCTTTCCCTTGAGGAGATGGCGAGCGGGTGCCGCCCGGGGCCCAAAGCCCGGCCGGTGCGACGGCCCGAGACCGTGCAAGGCTGACGGTCGCCGAAAAGGGCAAGCGCCGCGGGCGGCCGGTCTGCTAGAATGACGCCCTGGACGGTGACCGGGAGTCGTCATCCATGAAGCGCAAGATTGCCGCCATCCTGGCCGCCGACATCGCCGGCTACAGCAAGCTCGTCGCCGAGGACGAGGAGGAGACGCTCCGCCGCCTCGCATCCTACCGGGCCGTGTTCGACGACTTCATCGCCAAGTCGGGGGGCCGCATCTTCAACACCGCGGGCGATGCCGTGCTCGCCGAGTTCCAGAGCGCCGTCGAGGCCGTGCGCTGCGCCATCGACGTGCAGGAGAGCCTGCGCACGAGAAACCTCGCCTACCCGCCGAGCCGGCAGATGAACTTCCGCATCGGCATCACCATCGGCGATGTGGTCGAGCGCGACGGCGACCTATTGGGCGACGGCGTCAACATCGCGGCGCGGCTCGAAGGCCTCGCCGAGCCCGGCGGCATCTGCGTGTCGCGCTCGGTCTACGAGCAGGTGAGCAATAAGCTCTCCGTGCAGTTCGCCGACATCGGCGAGCAGGAGGTCAAGAACATCCCGACCCCGGTGCACGCCTTCGTGGTGGCGATGAAGGGCGGGACCGCGGCCGCTGCCCAGGCCGGCAAGAACATGGCCGCGCCGAAGCAAAGCGGGGTCGGGCGGCTGTACCTCATGGTTGGCGCGGCGTCGGCGGTGGCGCTCCTCGCGATTGCGCTGGTCCTCTGGCGCCATGCGCCGGAAACGGCCGCTTCGGTCCAGCCGCCGGCGGCCTCTGCCTCGCCCTTCGACGGAACCTGGCGCGTGACCACGATCTGCGAGGAGACGGCGGCGGGGGCGAAGGGCTTCACGCTCAGATTTCTCAGCCAGGTCAAGGACGGGGTTCTGCACGGGCAGAACGGTGTGGAAGGCATGCCGGGCTCACTCACGCTGGGCGGCAAGATTCAATCCGACGGCACGGCGTGGCTCACCGCACACGGGTTGACCGGCCAGGCCGCCTACACTCCCGGTGGGCTGCCCCCTGGTACCAAGTACCGCTACAACGTCACCGCCCGGTTCGAAGGCGCGAAGGGAACCGGCAAGCGCGAGCAGGGCCGCGATTGCACGTTCGAGTTCGCCAAGGAGTGACAGGCTAGGGGCGAATTGGCGAGCATGGAAGCGCGAATGCCGAGGAAACGCCCGCCCGCTCCCGCCGATGCGGATGCGCGCCGCAGAGCGCCCATCGTGATCGCCTATGATGTCAGCGTCCTGCCGCCGCTCGATTGGCACCTTTACGAGCGGGCGCGCGCCACCTTGCACAAGATCGCGGAGGTGATCGTGCCGCCGCGCGAGGCACGCGCCTTTCGCGTGCCGAAGGGGCACTTCTTCCGCATCGTGAGCGTCGAGGGTCCGCAGGTGGGAGACCTCAACCTGTGGAACGCGGGCGACCTCTCCGAGCGCTTCTTCAGCGGCAAGACGCGGGCGCTGCATGCGACGCACGTGACCACCGGCGACCGGCTGTGGAGCACGCTCCCTTATCTGCGCCCGATGGCCACGATCACCCATGACACGCTCGGCTGGTACGGGTTCGACGCGGACGGGGCCGGCGTGCACGACGTCATCGGCACGCGCTGCGACCCCTATACCAACCGCCTGCTCAAGGGCACCGACTATCACCACTGCTGCCACTCCAATCTGACGCGGGCGCTGGCGACCGCCACGGGCCGCTCCATCGAGGACGCCGAGCCCAACGTGCATGACGTGCTCAACGTCTTCATGTGCACGGGCTTCACGCGCGACACACACCAGTACTTCATGAAGGCGAGCCCGGTGCGCCCCGGCGACTATCTCGAGCTGTTCGCCGAGATCGACCTGCTTGGCGCGCTCTCAGCCTGCCCCGGCGGCGACTGCGGCTCCACGCATTCGAGCGACGCGGCGGCGTGCTTTCCGCTGAAGGTGGAGGTGTTCCGCACGGATGGGGCCGTGCTGGCCGGCTGGCGCGAGCCGGGGCGAAGCGAATTCCGGCACCCGACACCGCCGCCCGATTGCTAGCCGGGGCGGCGGACCGTTCACGTTCGCCGCTGGCGCGGCAGGTCGATCGGCAGGAACTCGACTCCGGACTGCTGAACGGGTTGCGGATAGAGCTTCATCAGCTCCATCACCTCCCTCGGCATACCGACCCTCACCGGGAGCCCCAGCGCGGCGGCATCGGCGGCGGTCAGTGCGTAGTCGTGCGTCCAGTGTCCGCCGGCGAGCTTCTCCGCGAGGGCCTCGGCCGCGGCCTGCTCCATGCGCGGCGTCAGCAGCTCGACGGCGCCGCGCTTCACCTGGGCGAGCGCCTTCTCGCTGACGTCGGCCAGCACCAGGGTGAGGTCGAACACCTCGGCGATCGGCTTGGAGTCGCGCGCCTTCACGATGCTCGCCGCCGGCAGTCCGGCGATCTGAGGATCGATCGGGCCGAGCACGGAGAACTCGCCGAGCACGATCTCGTCCGCGGCCAGCGCGATCAGCGTGCCGCCGGACATGGCATAGACCGGCACGTAGACGGTGACCTTGGCCGGGTGCGCCTCCACCGCCCGGGCGATCTGCATGGCGGCCAGCACCAGACCGCCCGGCGTGTGCAGGATGAGGTCGATGGGCACCTCGGGCGGCGTCTGCTTGATGGCGGCGATGATGGTCTGCGCGTCCTCCAGATCGATGTGGCGGGAGACGGAGAAGCCGAACAGGCTGCGCTTCTCCTGGCGATGGATCATGGTGATGACGCGGGTGCCGTGCGCCTTCTCGATCGCCCGGATGGCCTGGACACGCTGCAGCGCGAACCAGCGTTCCATGAGCAGCGGCTGCAGGGCGATGAGCAGGATGACGATCCAGAGCAGCGATGAGAGATCGAGGGACATGCGGGGCCTTGGTTGTCCTCCCGTTGTCAATCTGCGGCCGCACCAGGGCCTAAGGCGCGGCTTCGGGGAACGCAAGAGGAGAGCGAGCTTGCCCTTAAGCCCCGCTCAATTACGGCTGAAGCAGACCCTACTCCCCCGCCTCGGCGAGGCTGCCCTTGCGCGCGTGGCGTTTGTCCTCCTCGGCGGCAGCGCTCAAGTCCGCGTCAAACACAATGCGCCCCTCGCCGGCGAGCGCCACGAAGCGCTTGCCCCGTGCGCGCCCGATGAGCGTCAGGTTCGCCTTGCGCGCGAGGTCCACGCCCCAGGCGGTGAAGCCCGAGCGCGAGACCAGGATAGGAATGCGCATCTTGACGGTCTTGATCACCATCTCGGAGGTGAGCCGGCCGGTGGTGTAGAAGATCTTGTCCTCCGGCTTGATGCGATTGAGGAACATGTAGCCCGCGATCTTGTCGACGGCGTTGTGGCGGCCGACGTCCTCCATGTAGATCAGCGGCTTGTCCTCCTCACAAAGCACGCAGCCGTGGATGGCGCCGGCCTTGAGGTAGAGGCTCGGCGCGGTGTTGATCTTCTTGGTGAGCGCATAGAGCCAGGAGGTCCTGAGCTTCGCATCTCGCGACAGCTCTATCCTGTCGAACTCCTCCATCAGGTCGCCGAACACGGTGCCCTGCGCGCAGCCCGAGGTCTGCACCTTCTTTTTCAGCTTCTCCTCATAGTTCGTCTGCCGCCGGGTGCGCACCACCACGGTGTCGATGTCCTCGGCGTAGTCGATGCCGGTGATCTCGTCGTCGGCTTTCAGCATGTTCTGGTTGAGCAGGTAGCCGACGGCGAGCAGGTCCGGGTGGTCGCCGATCGTCATCATGGTGACGATCTCGCGCGCGTTGAGGAACAGCGTCAGCGGCCGCTCGGTGACGACCGCGGTCTCGACGGCCTTGCCCTCGTGATCGATGCCCGGCACCGTCACCGAGAGGCGCGGATCGTCAGGGTCGGGCCGGACCGCGAACTCCTTCATCTTACCCGTTCTCCCTGTCGCGGACGCAAAGCCGCTCTTGCGGGCTCTCAGCGTTGGTGTAGGGGGGGCCGGCGTCCAGCGCAAGCGGGCCCCGAGGCGGCACCGTCATATTCTTTACCGCAGGCGGAAGGTAAGGGGTTTGGCCATTGGCAAGCGGAGCGGTCGCCAAACGGAGCGGCGTATGAAGCGGCGAGTCAGTGTTTTCCAAGCCATCTACCGGCTCTACGAGCACAGCGGATTCACCATGGCGGGTGCGGTGGCGTACTCGTCGATTCTGTCGCTGTTTCCGTTCTGCATCTTCCTCGGTGCGCTCGCCGGAGTGCTCGGCGGCGGCGGCCGCGAGCTCGCCGACAGGGCCGTGGAGCAGCTGTTCGAAGTCCTGCCCAAGCCGGTGGCCGAGGTGCTGGCGCCGCAGGTCGACATCATCATGGGCTCGAGCCGCATCGATCTCCTGACGCTGTCGGCCGGCATCGCGCTGTTCTTCGCCACGAGCGCCATCGAGACACTGCGCGCGGCCTTGAACGGAGCCTACCGGGCCATGGAGACGCGGCCCTATCCCGTGTGCCTGCTGGTCTCCATGGCATTCGTGTTTGTCAGCGCCCTGTCGATGCTGGTGCTGACCTGGGGGCTGGTGGTAGGCCCCGCCATCGCCGCACGCCTCGAGCCCGACTGGCTCGCCAAGCTCGACCTCGCCTGGCTCGCCTGGATCAAGTCGGTCCTGTTCTCGAGCTGGTTTGCGACCTGGGCGCGCTATGCGGCCGCCGCGATCGTCATCGCCGTGCAGCTCTTTGCCATGCACGTGTGGCTGGCGGCGGGACGGCGGCGTTTTGTGGACGTCTGGCCGGGAGTGATGCTCAGCGTGGTGCTGTGGCTGCTGCTCGCCGGGCTTTACTCCTATTACCTCGACTTCAGCGACTACACGCGCTTCTACGCCGGCCTGTCGCAGCTAATGGTGGCGCTGATCTTCTTCCAGGTGACGGCGGTGATCATCCTGCTCGGCGCCGAGGTCAACCGCGGCATCATCGAGCTGACCAAGAACGGCTAGGCGCCGCCGCGACGGACGCTTGCCGCTTACCCGTCAGCCGCCGATCACAGATTGGATGAGCCGCTTGGCCTCCGCCGTGTCCCACTCGGCTGGGCCGGTCAACCGGCCGACCTCGCGGCCCGCACGGTCGATGAGGATCGTGGTCGGCAGACCGATGGCCTTGAGCTGGGTGCCGGCACGTGCGGTGGGGTCGACATAGAGCGCCAAGGACTTGACGCCGGTCTCCTCGAGGAACTTGCGCGCGCCCTCTGCCCCGGCACGATCGACGGCGAGCGCCACCACCTCGAACCGGTCCGAGCCGAGCTCAGCTTGCAGCCGGTCGAGCGCCGGCATCTCCTTGCGGCAGGGCGCGCACCAGGTCGCCCACAGATTGAGAAGGACCACCCGCCCCTGCCAGCCCTTCAGCGTCAGCTCGCTCCCTTCGCCGTCCTTGAAGGCAACGTCGGGCAGAGCCTCGGGCGCGCTCTTGAACACGAACGCCGCCATGGCCCCGGTGTTGAGCCGGTCGCGGCCGGCCGGCCGCTGGTCGGTTGCAACCCCGGCAGACGTTGACCTATCCCTACGCGCAACGTTGTCACCAGACCCCAGCGTGACGTATACCGCAGCGAATCCGGCCGCCGCCGACAGCAGCGCTACGCCAACATAAATGGCCAGCTCTTGGACCCTGCTGCTCACGTCGGTGCTCTCTCCGAAGCCCGTCGGCCGGGCCGAGGCGTTGGGAGCTTTCAGCCCATGACCGACGACAGCGCCAATAAGATGTGGGGTGGCCGTTTCGCCGCTTCACCGGCTGACATCATGCAGCAGATAAACGCCTCGGTCGATTTCGACAAGCGCCTGGCCCCCTACGACATTCGCGGCTCCAAGGCGCACGCCGCCATGCTCGCGGCACAGGGCATCATCTCCAGGGAGGATGCCAAGCGCATCCTTTCGGGGCTCGATCAGCTCGCCGCCGAGGTGGAGGCCGGCGCCATGCCATGGTCGCGCGCGCTCGAGGACGTGCACATGAACATCGAGAGCCGGCTCGCGGACCTCATCGGCCCGGCGGCTGGCCGCCTGCATACCGCCCGCTCGCGCAACGACCAGGTGGCGACCGCCTTCCGCCTCTATCTGCGCGAGAGGCTCGACGTTTTCGATGGCGAGCTTGCGCGCCTGCAGCTTGCGCTGGCGCGCAAGGCGGAGACCCACGCCGCGACCGTGATGCCCGGCCTCACCCACCTGCAGCCGGCGCAGCCCGTCACCTTCGGCCACCACCTGCTCGCCTATGTCGAGATGCTCGCGCGCGACCGTGGCCGTTTCGCCGATGCGCGAAAGCGCCTCAACGAGTGCCCGCTCGGCGCCGCGGCGCTGGCCGGTACCTCGCTGCCCATCGACCGCACCGCCACCGCCAAGGCGCTGGGCTTCGAGCGGCCGATGGCCAACTCGCTCGATGCCGTCTCCGACCGCGACTTCGTGCTCGAGACGCTGGCGGCGGCGACGATCGCGGCGGTGCATCTGTCGCGGCTGGCGGAGGAAATCGTGCTGTGGTCGAGCCCGCAGTTCGCCTTCATTCGGCTGTCGGACCGGTTCACCACCGGATCCTCCATCATGCCCCAGAAGCGCAACCCCGACGCCGCCGAGCTCGCGCGCGCCAAGCTCGGCCGCATCGCCGGCGCGTTCCAGGCCATCGTCCTGGTGATGAAGGCGCTACCGCTCGCCTACTCCAAGGACATGCAGGAGGACAAGGAGACGACCTTCGACGCCCTCGACAGCTTCGCGCTGTGCGTGGCCGCCATGACCGGCCTCGTCGACGACATGGAGGCGGACGTGGAGGCCATGCGGCGGGCGGCGGGCCAAGGCTTCTCCACGGCCACCGACCTCGCCGACTGGCTGGTGCGCACCCTCAAAATGCCGTTCCGCCAAGCCCATCACGTCAGCGGCCGCATCGTTGCCTTGGCGGAAGCCAAGGGCGTGGATCTCGCGCATTTGACGCTGGCCGATCTCAAAGGGGTCGAGCCCGGCATCACCAAGGACGTGTTTTCGGTCCTGAGCGTTGAAAACTCTGTGAAAAGCCGCACCAGTCATGGGGGAACCGCGCCACAGAACGTGCGCAAAATGGCGCGCAACTGGATCAAGCGGCTGGCAAGAGAGGCGGAAGGGGGCTAGAAGAGTTGGGCTCCTCGCGGCATTCGGGGCGGAGTGCCGCTTGGGGGAGCATGTACTGCGTACGTTCGCTAGCGTAACGCGTAAGCCTGCCGGCGCATGCAGCTGCTAGCACGCCGCACAGCGGGGGTCAGGCTCCCTCCAAGGCATGCGTACGAGGGAGCCGCTGAAGCGCGTCGGCGCGGGGGATTCGAGGGAGCGGATGTCGGGCCGATCGAAACTCGCTGCAGGAACGGCGCTCGCCGTCGCCCTTGCCCTTTCGGCCTGCGGCGTGCGCGGCAACCTCGAGCCGCCGCCCGAGGCCAAGGCCCAGCAGGCGGCCGCCGCCACCGCCGATTCAGGCCAGGGCAAAGCGGAAGGCGCCGCGCCGAGGCCGCACAAGGGCTTCATCCTCGACGGCTTGCTGCGCTAAGGTTTCAAGGCAAGTCCTCTCCCGTCCTCCTTGGATGCGTTCGAGCCGCATCGCGATCATGCGGGAACAACAAGTGCCGGCGACGGGCGGCCGAAGGCGCGCTTCATGCACGATTTCAGCTACCGCAACGGAGTGCTCCACGCCGAAGGCGTGAGCCTCGCCCGCATCGCCGACGAGATCGGCACGCCGCTCTACTGCTACTCGTCGGCAACGCTGGAGCATCACCACCGCGTCCTGGCCGACGCCTTCAAAGGACTCGACCACCTCATCTGCTATGCGGTGAAGGCCAATTCCAACCAGGCGGTGCTGGCGACGCTGGCCCGCTTGGGCGCCGGCATGGATGTCGTCTCCGAGGGCGAGCTGCGCCGCGCCCGCGCCGCCGGCGTGCCGGCCGACCGCATCATCTTCGCCGGCGTCGGCAAGACCCGCGCCGAGATGGCCTACGCCGTGGCCGAAGGCATCCTCGGCTTCAACGTGGAGAGCGAGGCCGAGCTCGAGGCGCTGAGCGCGATCGCCGCCGAGCAGGGCAAAACCGCGCGGGTCGCGCTGCGCGTCAACCCCGACGTCGACGCCAAGACCCACGTCAAGATCGCGACCGGCAAGGCCGAGAACAAGTTCGGCATTCCCTACCTCGAAGCGCCGCGCCTGGCCGACCGCGCCGCCGCGCTGCCGGGCCTTAGGCTCGTCGGCATCCACATGCACATCGGCAGCCAGATCACAGATCTGGCTCCATATCGAGACGCCTTCCGGCTGATGCGCGACCTCACCCTGCAACTGAAGGCGGCCGGCCATGAGCTCCGCCATCTCGACTTAGGGGGAGGGCTCGGCGTGCCCTACCGCTCGGGCGAGCCGGCGCCGCCACCGCCTTCCGCCTACGCCGAGATCGTACGCGCCGCGCTCGGCGACCTCGGGCTGCGCCTCGTGCTCGAGCCCGGCCGCATGATCGTCGCCAACGCCGGCGTGCTCCTCGCCCGCGTCATCGCCATCAAGCGCGGTGCCGTGCGCCGCTTCACCGTCGTCGACGCGGCCATGAACGACCTGATCCGACCGACGCTCTATGACGCCTACCACGAGATCTGGCCGGTGAGCGAAGGCAAGGCGGATGAGCCCCACATCAGGACGGATGTGGTGGGCCCAGTATGCGAGACGGGCGACTATCTCGCCCTCGACCGCCCCGCGCCGCCCTTCTTTGCCGGCGACCTCATCGCCTTCATGACGGCGGGCGCCTACGGCGCGGTGATGGCCTCAACCTACAACAGCCGCCCGCTCGTGCCGGAGGTGCTGGTGAAGGGCGACCGCTACGCCGTCGTCCGCCCCCGCCAGACCTACGATGAGCTGATCGGCCTCGACCGGCTGCCGGAGTGGCTCAAGGGGTAGTGGGCCGGTGGCGGGTTCACGTACACGGCGGCGGGATCTCCGGCAAACGACCTGCCGTCGTCCGCCTCACCCGACCGTGCCGGTGGGTGGGGCTAAGCTTTGGCGACCATCGGATGAGAGGCGAGCGCGCGGTCCACGGTGACCAGCCGAAGGCCTTCGACTTGGCACTGCGCCAAAAGCATCCTGTCGAACGGATCGCGCGTCGCCGGCTCCGGTTCGACGGTTGCGAGGGCGTGGTGCTCGTTTATCGCGACGATCCGGATGCCGAGGCCATCGAGCAATTCAGGCAGCAGGCTCAAACGGGGCGTCAGCCTGAGCTTGCCCAAGCGCGACTTGATCGCGATCTCCCACAAGCTTGCCGCACTCAAATGATGTTCGCTGTCCGGGTCCTTCAGCAGGTCCTCAACCGGAGCCGGCAAGCCAACGAGGCGATCCTCGATCAAGGCAAGCAGGACGTGGGTGTCGAGCAGCAGTCTCATGCCTCGGGCGGCAGCGGTCGAAGCAGAAAATCCTCCGGAAGCGGCGCGTCGAAGTCCTCGGCAATGTAGGGAACGACGGTCTTGATGCCGTGCTTCCGCTTGAATTCGTCGATCGCTTCGAGCCGGAGCCCCTTGCGAAGCTGATGCGGAACAAGATCGAATACGGGGCGTCCGTTGCGGGTGACGACGATCGTCTCGCCCTCTTCAACCTCGCGGGCAAGCTCGGTTAGCCGGTTCTTGGCTTCGCGGATCGAAACTGTCTTCATGCCGGATAAGTAGCTACATGTGGCTACTTTGTCAAGGCGCGCCCCTACGCATCCAAATGGTGCGTTGATGCACGGTGAACCGCTACCGCATCGCCAGGCGCTCAGCATGCGCAGGCGGTGAGCCCTGAGGTCGACGCCAGAACACACGCCAAGATCGCGACCGGCAAGGCCGAGAACAATTTCGGCATCCCTTACCTCGAGGCGCCGCGGCTTCCGACCGCGCTGCCAGGCTGCCGGGCCTCGAGCTCGTCGGTGTCCACATGCACATCGGCAGCCAAATCATCATCCGCTAGATTGATCCATTCCCTTGCGGACGGTTCCGCCAGAGCGACTCGCACTGAGAGGATCGTTATTGGCCTCTCGGACTAACATAGTGGGGACAGCCGTCATGTGGGACGCCATTTGGACCACAAGCGCTGGGTTTGTAGGCGGGATCGTTGCTTGGTTCTTCACCAATTGGGTTGGAAGGCCGATCACTGAGTTTGAACGTACACGCCGGGAAGTTCGTCAGCTGATGATTGTCTATGGGAACGTCGCGAAGGGCACGCGATATGAGATCGCTTGCGAGGCATCGGATAGACTCCGCCAAATGGCAGCGCGCGTCGACGCGGCCTGGACACTATCACCACCCTGGGTGCGTTGGTACTTTCGGTGGTGTCGCCGATGGAATCTCAAGGCGGCGCAGCGTGCTTTAATGGGTCTCTCCAATTCGCTGCTAAGCGGACAGGATTGGGCGCCGATCTATCGCCATCACGTCGAGGTTGCACTCGGGTTCCCTACAACCCGCACTCCAGATCAGATGACGAGGCTCCAGGCGAGACTTGAAAGGGACTCCTGAGACACGAGGCAAGACCTAGGAGCGAGTGACCATTTGCCGAGACCGAGCCGACCGCCCTGTGGCCACGCTCGACGCCCTCCGACGCGGCAGTCCGTGGTTCTGGCTCCACTGCACCGGAGTGGCTGCCGGCACCGCGCTCTGATGGCACACACGCTGTTGATCATCTGCTCGGGATCGGACGCCCCAAGCTATCGGCTCTGGTAATCCGCGCGGTGTTCGCGCTGGTGTTGCAAGGGCGCGACGCTGCAGCACCTGAGCTGGGACGGGCTCGGGGTCGGGTTCGAGCCATTACCGGCAGCTTGCGATTTCGTTACAGCCTCGCCGCGTTTTATCCGCTCCAAGCCACATGACTCACCAAGAAATAAAGTACACAGCCGGAAATTGCACTAGCAATTGCCAAGAGGATATGGATCGTGGGAGCACGCGCTATGTCTGCACCGGCCTCACTCCCTCCAATCACCTGCCGTATGTTTCTGTAAATGACGACCGGCCAGCGCAGCCCCGCCCGCCAAGCGCGATACTGAGAACAGACCCACGGGCCCCTCTCCGTCCACTCCCGTTCGAGATGGCGGGCGATGGCGTTGCAGGCATGGCGCAGAGACTTGTAGCCCCTGCCCCATTTGTGCTTTCCTTCGCAGGCAGTGGGGGAGATGTAGTATTTCCCCTTGTAATGCCGGATCGTCCAGCTCTTTAAACCAAAGAGCAAGTTTAGACTCTGTAGCATGGCGGTCTCCTTTGTATTGACCGCGGTTAATCATATCAGGTGCAGGATGCGTATACCCGAATTAGCCGATGTGTTGGTGTTGGTGGATGAATTACCCCGAGAGCAGCAACTGCTGTGTGTGAAGGCGTTGGCGGCGTACGTCGAGGATTGGGAAGGGCGGATGCAATATCCTGCGATGTCAGATCGTGATTGGGGGTATGTAAAGTTTAATCGACGGTGCCGCCGGAGAAGGACCCTGTAGGGAACTGTATGGCCGAGCGATCGGAGAGCGCGGCCTTTGGTGGCGGCCTAAAAAAAGCCCCTAGACCGAAATCTAGGGGAAGGTAGTACCCAAGGGAGATAGGGCTGTTTAAATGTACCACTGCCGCGGCGTTTTCACATCTGCGGGGAAGTATGCACTTGACATAGGACCGCCGGTAGCCTATGTGTAACCTCAGTTAGATGAGGTTGCCAATGTCCGTTGATCCCCGTCACCCGATGTTCCACGACGAAGATGCAGCGCGCGCCTATTTCGAGGCGCAGCGCTGGCCCGATGGCAAGGCACACTGCGTCCACTGCGGTTCCGTCAACGTCCACCGCCTACAGGGCAAGTCGCACCGCCCCGGCCTCTTTCAGTGCAACGACTGCACGGGCGCCTTCACCGTCACCACCAAGTCGGTGATGGAAAGCTCGCACATCCCGCTGGCGAAGTGGGCGCTCGGCTTCCACAAAATGGCCGCCAGCAAGAGGGGCATCTCGGCAAAGCAGATGCAGCGCGAGCTGGGGCTCGGCAGCTACCGCACGGCATGGTTCATGACGATGCGCATCAGGGAAGCGATGAGCCTGCCGAAGATGAGCCCCGGCCGGATCGGCGGCGAGGGCAAGACCGTGGAAAGCGACGAGACGTTTGTCGGGGGCAAGAAGAAGAACGTCCACAAGGGCAAGCCAGAGCCGAAGAAGCACGCCGTCCATGCCCTGGTCGAGCGCGGCGGCAAGATACGTGCCCAACACGTCCCCGACGTGACCGCCAAGACGCTGCGCAAGGCGATCGCCAAGCACGTCGATCCGAAGTCCACCATGAACACGGACGATGCGCTCGCCTACTACCACATGAGCCGCGAGTTCGCGGCGCACGGCGTCGTCATCACTCGGATGGCGAGTACGTCAGCCGGGACGGCAAGACGCACATTCAGTCGGCAGAGAGCTTCTTCGCGATCCTGAAGCGCGGCGTGATGGGCTCGTTCCACTCGGTCTCGGAGCAGCACCTTGGCCGCTACGTCGATGAGTTCGCGTTCCGCTGGGATACGCGGTCGTCGCTCGGGATCGAGGATGCGGAGCGGGCGCGGATGATGGTCAAGGGCGCCATCGGCAAGCGGCTGACCTATCGTCAACCTGACAAGACGCAGGAAGGGGAAGCGCAGGCGAACTAGCGCTTGCCGGAAGAGGAGGACTTAGGCTTGGCCTTCCCCACCTTGGAGTCTTTGTAGGGCTTGGGCGGCGTGTCGAGGGCACGTCTCACGGCCTCGTCTCGCCGCTGTATGATTGCTCGTTCGTCTGTTTGGTCAGTCGGCGTTTTCGGTTTCATGGCGTGGTTCTAATGGCAAAACCGCAGGGGCGTTGTGTGTTTTGTGATGGCACGGGCCTGACAAAGCAACACATCTGGCCAAAGTGGCTCAAGAAGATCAATCAGCCTCAGGTCGCCGCGCATGAGCAGGTTTCAATCAGTGCGAGTTACCTCGCACCAGATCAGGTTACGTACACGAGGAAACGGAGGCAAGGTCACTCTGGAACGAGAACTGCTCGCAAGGTGTGCAAGAAGTGCAACAACGGTTGGATTGAGCGCCTTGAGGAACGTATTCGCGATGTGGTTACAAGGGCTCTATGCGGTACGCTCGAAACCCTCACAACACAGACACAACGGGACTTGACCGCCTGGGCAACGCTTGTCACCATGATGGCGGAGTTCACACATGAGCCGACGCTGGCCACTCCAAAGGACGCCTATCCTGCCCTGCGACTAAATCAGGAGCCGCCTGCTGGATGGGGCGTGTGGGTTGTGCGGTACAATGGCACAAAACGTGGGTCGCAAGTCCTGAGGCATTACGGGGTACAGCTATCGCCGCTTCCAGATGTGCGCGTTGAGGCCCACAAATGCGACACGCAATCGACGACGTTTGTCATCGGGGAGCTTTGCCTCCACACGTTCTGTTCCACTGTTTTCAGTGGTGCCGAAGGGGACAGATACGAACTCGTCGATATCCCACAAATCTGGCCCCCCGCTGGGGAAACCATCGACTGGACCACCGTTCGCTGCCTTGGAGACGCTGGGACCGTTTCTCTGTCTACGGCACTGCTTCGGTTGATTCCGCCTGCGCCGCTTTCTTAGCCTAGCTTCGCTATTCTTGCGGGGGTCAGCCATCGGCGCCCCCCATTGCCGGTCTGTCGGCCGCTACCCTGCGCGATTCGTCATCTATGCAAAGTGCATACTTCCCCATCTGCGCCTGGGGATATACTCGCTTGGGTCGAATCCGACTGCTTCCGCAGCCGTGCGCAATTTGTCGCGAAACACAGCAGGGTCCTGAGCATACTCGATCCGATCGCGCTTCCTCGTGAGGGCGTGAGACCGAACGACGGCAGCGGTCAATAGCAAATACATAAAGAAAATATCGACAAGCGTTGCTGGAAATGTAATGCCAAATTTCCCGAAAAAATCATATAGGGGTGCTGCGAGCAGATCACGAAGTCGATCATATTCGTCGAGAATAGCACCAAGCCGCCCCGAAAACCTGATACTGAATAAGTTACGAATCACACTAAGCCATGGAATGGGGCCGAAGATAAAAGCCGCAATAAAGAAAATTATCCCCGCGGTGCTGAGATATGGCTTGATATTGACGTAAGCGCGCCTCCAACAGCTCGTCATGGTGTCACCAAAGACTCGAAGCCCCGATACGGTTTCGGGTACACACGGTCTCCAGGCGTGCGCGCTGAACCACTTGGCCCTCCCGGAGCGCCTCACGCGTCGCACCGCGTGATCTTGTGGGCGCGAAACGCGGGGCGTCAAGACACACGCTTCGTTTGCACCGCACTCCCTCGCAGACAGGCCCCGCCACACCGCCCTCACGCCGCCGCCTTCGCAAACTCCTCCACCAGGCCCTGCCAGCCGCCGTCGAACGCCTTGAACATGTTCTCCGCCGCGGCGCCGTAGCCGTCGAGGCGGTGCTCCAGCTCGACGCGCGTGCCGCCCGCTTCGGCGATGAAGCGAACTTCGAGCTCGGTCATGAGATCGGGGTCGTAGCTGAAGGTCGGCGTGATCTGCCAGGCCAGCAGCAGGCGCGACGGCGGCTCCCAGGACAGCACCTTGCCCCGCTGGCATTCGCTGCCGTCCTCGCCGCGCTCGAACCAGCGGCCGCCGGCCTTTGGGCTCGACCACGACATCCTTGATCGGTGACTTGTTGATGCTGTACTGCCGGCTCCACCAGCGGCCCATGCCGGCGGTGAACACCTCGAAGGCGCGCTCGGGCGTGGCGTTCACCCTGATGCTCTTGCGCACCGGCGCAACGGTGATGGTCCTCATCATGCTCACCTCCCATGCCGAGGCCGGCTGCCCTTTTCCACTTCGGCGCTGAAGGCAACGAGCGCCTGATCCCAGAACTGGTCGAGCCAGGCGCGCAGGGCGCCCAGTCCCCTGGGGTCGAGGTAATAGACGCGGCGGGTGCCTTCCGGCCGATCCGCGACCAGCTCCGCCTCCTTCAGCACTTTCAGATGTTGCGACACCGCCGGCCTGCTGACCGGGAGCCTGGCGGCGATGGCGCCGACAGCCTTGGGACCGGCCCGCAATTCCTCGAAGATGCGTCTCCGGGTCGGGTCGGCCAGCGCGGCAAGTGCGGTTGCGTAAGCCATCGCTTACGGTAAGCACGTGCTTACAGAGTTGTCAAGACAGCCGTGAGCGGGGCGCTCGACGGACCTCTGCGGACCGGGAGCCTGATCAGACCCCCTAACGCGGCAGGGCGAGCATACGCCCTCACCCAGCCGCCCCCTCTACCGCCCCTACCATCGCCGCCACGGCGGCGCCCCGCTTGAGGCCGGCCTCGCGGGTGAGCGTGCGCCAGGTGAAGTAGCTCAACGCCACCTCGAGCATTGCCCGCTCTTTGGCATTGAGACGCTCGCCGAGCACCTCCCGGTAGGCGGCGAAGGCCGGCCCCATGCGCAGCTCGGTGACCTTGCGCGTCAAGGCGTGGTGTTCGGCATCGCGCAGCACGCAGGCGGCCAGCTCCGCATTGCGCTCATACCACCCATAGATGGCTGAAAGGCCGGCGCGCAATCGCTCGCGCCGGTCCCTAATCGCGCGCCAGGGCTCGGCCTCAGGCAGGGGATCGCGCTCCATCGCCATCGCCGAGCAGGCGAGAAACAGGCTCCACTCGTCAGGGAAGTGCGCATAGACCGTGTGGCGCTGAACGCCGGCCCGCTCAGCCACCATGCTGATGGTGGTGAGCGCGGGGCCGACGCTGCCGTGCAGATCGACAGCCGCTTCCACGATGCGCCGGCGGGTCATGGCCTGCTGCTCGGCCCGCCGCTTCAGGGTGTAGGTCCGTGTCATGGCACTTTCACTGCACTATCATGTGCAATGATTATTGACAAGGGCCACAATTTGAGTACACATGCTCGTGCTCTGCAATTAGAGCGGCCCTAACCCTCGCTGGAGACAGTCATGGAAACCAAGATCGCGGAGATCGCCGACGGCATCTACCGCCTCTCCACCTACGTGGCAGACATCGCCCCGCCCAAGGGCTTCACCTTCAACCAGTTCCTCGTGCTCGGCGAGGAGCCGCTGATGTTCCACACTGGCCTGCGCAAGATGTTTGAGCTCAACCGCGAGGCGCTCGCCCGCATTATTCCGCCCGAGCGGCTGCGCTGGATCGCGTTCGGTCACTTCGAGGCGGACGAATGCGGCGCGATGAACGAATGGCTGAGCGTCGCACGGCGGGCGATACCGGCGCATGGGCAGACCGGCTGCCTCGTATCGCTCAACGACTTCGCCGACCGCCCGCCCCGCCAGCTTGCCGACGGAGAGGTGGTCGAGCTCGGCGGCGGCAAGCGCGTGCGCTATATCGACACGCCGCACACGCCGCACGGCTGGGATGCCGGCGTGCTCTACGAGGAGTCAACGGGCACGCTGCTGTGCGGCGACCTGTTCACCCAGCTCGGCAACGGACCGGCGGTGACCCACGGCGATGTGGTCGGCCCCGCCATCGCCGGGGAGGACCTCTTCCGGTACTCCTCGCTCAGCCCGAACATGGGAACGACGATCCGCAACCTCGCCAAGCTCGCGCCGCGCACGCTGGCGCTCATGCACGGCCCCTCGTTCACGGGCGACGGCGCGGCGGCGCTCGCAGCGCTGGCCGACGACTACGACCGGCGCATCGCAGAGGGCATGGCCGCATGGGCCAGCTCGCATCGCTCACAGGCTCCGGCGCGGCTCGCCTGAGTGCACGTTGCTGCGCGCTAGGGCATCGCCGCTTCCTGCTCGGCGCAGATGGCGCGGCTGTCGGCCTCCGACAGCGGCTCATTGAGCAGCGCGCAGTGGTGGGGCGTGCGCGAGGCTGGCCGCACGCCGGCGCGGAAGTGGCGGCAGCTGTAGCAGGCCCCAAAGGCCCGCCCGCGGTTGCGGGCGAGGGCGCGCCGCAGCGTGCGCCGCAGGCCGTCGAGCAGCGCAGGCAGGGACGCGCCGGCGGCCTCCTCGATGTCCCCGGCGAGAGCCAGCAGCGGATCGCGCGTCATGGCCCGCTCGCCGGCGGCGCTCAGCGCGAACACGACCGAACGGCCGTCGCGCAGGCTCGCCGTGCGCGTGACGTAGCCCTTCTCTTCCAGCGAGGCGAGCGTTCGGGAAATCGTGCCGCGGGTCGAGGCCAGATAGTCGGCAAGGGCCGCCGGCGTGCGCGAGAATCGGTTGGCGCGCGAAAGGTAGCGCAGCGCCTCCCACTGCGCCGGATTGAAATCGTCCGCCTGCTCGCCGGCGCGCGCGAGCCGTTCCAGCCGGTCGATCAACTGCGCCGCTTCCAGCGCGGCGGGGGAGATGGACATGGTTGCTACTCGAAATCAGTTCTTGACGTGCAGTCCCGAGTATGGCGTCATTGATTGCCAGTAGCAATCAATGAATGGAGCGTGCCCATGGCTTCCGTTTCCATCCCCGGCTATCGGCTCGGAGATCCGACGCTACCCAAGTCGCCCCTGACGGCTACCGATTTGGCGACGCTTAAGGCCTCGCTGCTGATGGGCGAGGAGGACATCGCCGCCCTGCGCAAGGCGCACGACGTGGTCAAGGACCAGGTCGAGGCGATCCTGGATGTCTGGTACGGCTTCGTCGGCTCGAGCCCGCATCTGCTCGTCTATTTCAGCGATGCCAAGACGGGTCAGCCGATCGGCGGTTACCTTGAGGCGGTGCGCAAGCGGTTCGGACAGTGGGTCCTCGATACTTGCCGCGCCGACTACGACGCCGCCTGGCTCGCCTGGGCCGACGAGATCGGCCGCCGGCACCACCGCTCGGGCAAGAACACGACCGACAAAGTCAGCGCCGCGCCGCACATCCCGATGCGATATCTGCTTGCCTTGGTGATGCCGATCTCGCTCACCATGAAGCCGTTCCTTGCCAACAAGGGCCATGCGCCGGCCGAGGTCGAGGCCATGCACGCGGCGTGGACGAAAGCGGTTCTGCTCCAGGCCATCCTGTGGTGCCGCCCCTACGTTCGCGACGGGGATTTCTGAGGCGCTAAAACACCGAGCGGCGGCGGAGCAGGAAGACCGCCTTCTCGCCGAACAGGTTCTGAATGCCGAGCGGCACGCGGGAGGGGAGTTGCCGGCCCGAGGTGTTGAAGGCGGCCGAGCGCTCGACCACCGCGCCGACACGATCGCAAAGATCGACGAAGTCGATGATGGTGCACAAGTGCGCGTCAGGACTCTCGTACCAGGGCTCCGGCAGATTGTCGGTGCGGGGCATGCGGCCAGTGAACAGAAGCTGCCCGCGCACCTTCCAGTGCCCGAAGTTGGGGAACGACACGATAGCCCGCCGGCCGATCCTCAGCAGATTCTCGAGCACGAGCTTCGGATAGAGCGTGGCCTGAATCGTAAGACTCAAAATGGCGTAGTCGAAGGCATCGTCCGGGTAGTCGACCAGATCGAGATCGGCGTTGCCCTGAATCACGGACAAGCCACGCGCCACGCAGGCGTTGACCCGCTCGCGGCTGATCTCGACGCCGCGACCGTCGACCGCCTTGGTCTCGGCGAGGAGCTGGAGCAGCGCGCCGTCGCCGCAGCCGACGTCGAGCACGCGGGCGCCCGTGGCAACCATCTCGGCGATCAGCAGATGGTCGACGCGGTGGGTGCGGGGGGGCTTCTGGTCGGGCGCCAGCATCAGCGCCTCTCGGGGAGGGCAACGCCCCGCTTCTCGGCCGCCGCGTTGAGGAAACCTCTCACCGTGGAAAACAGCTCGGGCTCGTCGAGCAGGAAGGCGTCGTGACCCTTGTCGCTCTCGACCTCGACGAAGCTGACGTTGGCGGCAACCGCATTGAGCGCGTGCACGATCTCCTTGGACTCACGCGTCGGATAAAGCCAGTCCCCGGTGAAGGAGACCACGCAGAAGCGCGTCCTGGTGCCCTTGAAGGCGTTGGCGAGCACGTCGCCGTGCTCGGCGGCAAGATCGAAGTAGTCCATCGCCCGCGTGATGTAGAGATAGCTGTTGGCGTCGAAGCGATCGACGAAGGTGGAGCCCTGGTGGCGCAGATAGCTCTCCACCTGAAAGTCGGCATCGAAGGAGAACGTGCGCCGCTCGCGATCCTGCAGGTTGCGGCCGAACTTGCGCTGCAGGGCTTCCTCCGAAAGATAGGTGATGTGGGCGGCCATGCGCGCCACCGCGAGGCCTCGCTTGGGTACCCGACCGAACTCCAGATAGCGCCCCTCGCACCAGTCGGGATCGGCCATCACCGCCTGCCGGCCAACCTCGTGGAAGGCAATGTTCTGGGAGGAGTGCCGCGCCGCGGTGGCGATCGGGATGGCCGAGAATACGCGATGCTTGTAGCGGGCCGCCCACTCGAGCACCATCATGCCGCCCATCGAGCCGCCGGTGACCGCGAAAAGATCCGGAATCTCGAGGTGGTCAAGGAGGCGAGCCTGTGCTTCCACCATGTCGCCGATGGTGATGACGGGAAAGTCGAGGCCATAGGGCTGCCCGGTCCGCGGGTTGATCGAGGCGGGGCCGGTCGAACCCATACAGCCGCCGATGATATTCGGGCAGATGACGAAAAAGCGGTCGGTGTCGATCGGCTTGCCGGGCCCGACCATGGTTTCCCACCAGCCCGGCTTGCCGGTGACCGGGTGGACGTTGGCGACGTGCTGGTCGCCGGTCAGGGCGTGGCAGATCAGAATCGCGTTGGAGCGGGCGGCGTTGAGCGTGCCGTAGGCCTGATAGGCAACGGAGAACGGCGCCAGCTCCTGCCCGCAGTCAAGCTTCAGCGGCCGGTCGGCAGGGAAATGCACGACCGGGCTCGACGGCCGCTGCGCCTCGGCCACTCTGGCCTCGAGCGTGACGAGTACGTCCCTCGGCCGGGTCTCGGTCATCAATATGCGATCCTCGCTGCGGCCGCCCGGCGCGTACCAGGGCTGCGCACGTCGCCGACGGCCGAACCGGTTAGCTAGGCCCTCGCAGGGGAAAGTCAATCGTTAGTTTAGTTTCCCAGCCGACGGTTTGATTTCCCGTGCCGGTGCGCCTATCAATCGGGCCGCCTCGGCAGGTGCCGGGCGCCAAGGGCGAGCACGCCCAACGATCCGGCCAAGTCATGACCTCTTCACGAGCGCCGACGCCCAACCCGGGAATCCTCGACATCAGCCCGTACGTGCCGGGCGAGAGCAGCCTGCCGGGCGGCATGAAGCCAATCAAGCTGTCGTCCAACGAGACACCGCTCGGCCCGAGCCCCAAGGCACTGGCGGCGTACACGGCGGCCGCGGCCGGGCTCGAACGGTACCCGGACGGCAGCGCAGCGGCACTCAGGGCGGCGATCGCCGGCGTGTTCGGCCTCAACGCGGAGCGCATCGTGTGCGGGGCGGGGTCGGACGAGCTGTTGACGCTGATCGCACGTGCCTACCTGATGCCGCAGGACGAGGCGATCTTCACCGAGCACGGCTTTCTCGTCTACCGCATCGCCATCCAGGCCTGCAGCGCCACCCCCGTGGTAGCGCCCGAGCGGGAGCTCAGGGCCGACGTCGATGCCATCCTCGGCCGCGTCAGCGCCCGGACCAAAATCGTTTTTCTCGCCAATCCCAACAACCCGACCGGCACCTACCTGCCCTTCCAGGAGGTGCGGCGGCTGCGCGAGAGGCTGCCCGCCCACGTGCTGCTCGTGCTCGATGCCGCCTATGCCGAGTACGTGCGGCGGAACGACTACGAGGCGGGGCTCGAGCTTGTCGCCACCACCGATAACACGGTGATGACGCGCACCTTCTCCAAGGTCTATGGGCTCGCCGGCCTGCGACTAGGCTGGGCCTACTGCCCACAGGCGGTCGCCGACGTGCTGAACCGCATCCGCGGACCGTTCAACGTCTCCGGCCCGGCCATCGCGGCCGGGGTGGCCGCAATCGAGGATCGCGGGCACGTGGAGGCGGCCGTCGCCCACAACGAGCGCTGGCTCGCCTGGACCACGGCCGAGATCGAGCGGCTGGGCCTCAAGGTCACGCCGAGCGCGGCCAACTTCGTGCTGATCCACTTCCCGAACGCGCCGGGAGAGGACGCGGAGGCGGCCGACGCATTTCTCAAGCGACGGGGTATCATCCTGCGGCGGGTCGGCGCCTATGGACTGCCCAACGCGCTGCGCATGACGATCGGCAGCGAGGCCGACAACAAGGCGGTGGTGGCAGCGCTCGCCGCCTTCAGGAACGGGAAGGGCCGATGAGCGAACCCATGTTCGAGCGCGTCGCGCTGATCGGTATCGGTCTCATCGGTTCCTCGATCAGCCATGCCATGCGCCGCGGCAGACTGGCACGCTCGATCGTGGGAGCGGCCCGAACGCAAGCGACGCGGTCGACCGCCTTGCGCCTCGGCCTCATCGAGCGGGCCTTCGAGACAGCGGCCGACGCCGTCGATGGCGCCGACCTCGTCATCCTATGCGTGCCCGTCGGGGCCTACGCGGCGCTCGCAGCCGAGATCGGCCCCCGGTTGGCGCAGGGCGCCATCCTGACCGATGTCGGATCGGTCAAGAGCGCCGTCTTACGCGATGTCGCTCCGCACGTGCCGGAGGGCGTGCATTTCATCCCCGGCCACCCGATTGCCGGCACCGAGTTCTCAGGGCCCGAAGCAGGATTCCCCGAGCTTTTCGACGGTCGCTGGTGTGTGCTCACCCCGCCAGCGGGGACCGATCAGGCGGCCCTCGGCAAACTCGAGCAACTGTGGCGGCAGATGGGCTCAAACGTGGAGATCATGTCGGCGGAGCATCACGACCTCGTGCTCGCCATCACCAGTCACGTGCCCCATCTCATCGCCTACAACATCGTCAACACCGCCGCTCATCTGGGCCGCGTCACCAACAGCGAGGTGATCAAGTTCTCGGCCGGTGGCTTTCGCGACTTCACCCGCATAGCCGCCTCCGACCCCGTCATGTGGCGGGACATCTTTCTCAACAACAAGGAGGCGGTGCTCGAGATGCTGGGCCGCTTCTCCGAGGACCTGACGGCGCTGCAGCGGGCGATCAGGTACGGGGAGGGCGACACGCTGATGCGGCTGTTCAGCGAGGCCCGCGCCATCCGCCGCGGCATCATCGAAGCGGGCCAGGACACCGCTGCGCCCGATTTCGGGCGGCAGGCGGCCGCAAGGCGTGAGCGAGGCAAGTCGTGAGCGAAGGTCCGCGCCGGCCCGAGCCAGGGCCGTTGTGGGTGTTCGGCTACGGCTCGCTGATGTGGCGGCCGGGCTTTGCGGCAGAGCGCGCGGTGCACGCCCGCCTCGTCGGCTGGCGGCGGTGCTTCTGCATCTACTCGACCCATCACCGCGGCAGCCCGGCCCGGCCCGGCCTGGTGCTGGGGCTCGACCGCGGCGGCGCATGCGAGGGCATCGCCTATCGGGTGGCGCCCGCCGACGCGGCGGCGACGCTCGCCTATCTCAGGGCGCGCGAGCAGATCAACGGCGTCTACCGCGAAGCTCACCTCGTGGTGGAACTGGAGGACGGCAGCGGCGAGCACGTCCAGGCGCTGGCCTTCGTGGTGGAGCGGGCCCACCCGAGCTACGCCGGGCGGCTGGCGCCGGCCGAGCAGGCCCGCCTCATCCGCGCCGCATGCGGCCGCTCCGGCTCCAACGTCGATTACCTCGTCAACACGCTGCGCCACCTCCGCCAGCTCGGCGTCGATGAGCCCGAACTTGCCCGCGTCCTGACGCTGGTCGGCCCCTATTTCGCAAATGCCAGCGCCGCCACCGATGCACTGGTCGCCGCCTGCCGGCGCCTGCCGGTCACCGGCCCACGGATGCGACCCACCGACCGCCGCCGCTTCATTCACCGCAGGCTGATGGCCGAGCGGGCGCTCGAGCGCCGCGGGTGAAGAGCTTCAGAAAGGACGGCCGGCTGCCGCCAAGCCTAATCGTTGCCAAGCGCCGCAGCGAGGTCGAGCTCAATCTGCCGGCGCTGCTCTTCGGTTCGCCCGAGCAGGTGGACGTGCACCTCATTGGCGCCGAGCCGTGCTCCGTTGTGGCGGATCTCGGCAAGATTGAGAGATTGAGCCTTGTGGGTGAGACGGCCGACGCGCAGGACGCGGCGGCCGGCTTTGTCGCGGCGCACGAGCAGGTAGTTGGCGCGCGGCAGCTCGGGACACTCGATGAGGGTGTAAACGGTGTGTACGTAGCGCCGCCCGGAAGCCCCGCTCCAAAACGCGAAGGCGTGCGACCTGCCCGGCACCACCCGCTCGTCGCTGGTGCCGACCCGCGTCGCAGACCCGAACGCCGCCCGGGGCCTATCGACAATACGCACAACCATACCTTTGCGACCCGAACCGCCTTGGCGTCGCTCGCCCGCTCGACCTTGGATTGCAGCTTCCCACAGCAGCTTTCAAGTCGAATTATGACTGATCCAAGAAATTTGCGAGGTTCGGCTGCGATCACCGATGAGTTGCCGATACGCCAGCCCGCACCTTCTACGTGCAGCGGGAGTAGCCGCAGGAGTGGCAGACCCAGCAGCCCTCCTCCCTGACGAGCCCCGGCCGGGCGCAGCGCGGGCAGAAGCGAACGCCTGCGGGGGCGCGGGCGGATTCGGCGGCCTGCAGCGCAAGGCGAGCCTCGGGGAGGCCGGCCGGCCGCTCTGCCGGTTGGAGGAAACCGGTGCGCATCATGTGGGCCTCGATCACCTCGCCAATGGCGGCGAGCAAGCTCGGCACGTAGCGGCCGTTAACCCAGTGCCCGCCCTGGGGGTCGAATACCGCCTTCAGCTCCTCGACCACAAAGGCGACGTCGCCGCCGCGCCGGAACACGGCGCTGATCATGCGCGTCAGCGCCACCGTCCAGGCGTAGTGCTCAAGGTTCTTGGTGTTGATGAAGATCTCGAACGGCCGGCGGCGGCCGTCGCGCTCGATGTCATTGATGGTGACGTAGATGGCGTGATCACTGCTCGGCCACTTAAGCTTGTAGGTGTAGCCGGCAAGCGCCGGATCGCGCTCCAGCGGCTTGGCCATGTAGACGACGGCGGCCCCGTCTTCCGGCGCGGCCTCGGCGGAGGCGATCTGAGCGGGCGGCACACCGGACGGCCGTGGGCCGGCGGGATGGTCCTTGCGGGGGGCGACGGCGGCGCTTGGGTCGGCGTGCGGGGCGGCACGGGACGGCGCGGCGGTCAGCACGGCGCCCGTCACCGCATTCGGCCGGAACGTGGTGCAGCCCTTGAGACCCAGCTCGTAGGCCTCGAGATAGACGTCCTTAAACGCCTCGAAGGGAATGTCGGGCGGGCAGTTGATGGTCTTGGAGATCGAGCTGTCGACGTGGCGCTGGAGGGCGGCCTGCATCTCGAGGTGGGCGCGCGGGGAGAGCTGCGCGGCGGTGACGAAGGTCTCTGGCAGCGGCGCCTCGGGCCCGAAGCGCGCGCGGAAGAGGCGGTAGGCGTAGTCGGTCACGGTGTGGTGGCGCACGGCGCCGTCTGGCCCGCGGACCGCGCGCTCGAACTCGAAATCGAATACCGGCTCGACGCCGCTCGAGACGTTGCCGGCAAGCAGCGAGATGGTACCCGTCGGTGCAATGGAGGTCAGGCAGCCGTTGCGGATGCCGTGGCGCGCCAGCACAGCGCGGACTTCGGGATCGAGGCGCACCACGTTGGGGCGCGACAGGAACTGCTCAGCATCATAGAGCGGGAAGCAGCCCTTCTCCGCGGCGAGCTCGGCGCTCGCCAAGTAGGCTGCGCGCTCGACCTGCGCCATCCACTTCTCGGCAAGTTCGGCGGCCTCGGGCGTGCCATAGCGCTTGCCGGCGAAGATAAGGGCGTCGGCGAGCCCGGTCAGCCCGAGCCCGATGCGGCGCTTGCGCTTGGCCTCGGCCTCCTGCGCCGCCAGTGGGTAGCCCGATACATCGATGACATCGTCGAGCAGGCGCACGGCGAGCCGCACCCGCTCCTCGAGACGGGCGAGGTCGATGCCGGCATTCGTCTCGAACGGGCGGTCGATGAGGCGCGCCAGGTTGACGGAGCCGAGCAGGCAAGCGCCATAGGCCGGCAGCGGCTGCTCCCCGCAGGGGTTGGTCGCAGTGATCTCCTCGCAGTAGGCGAGGTTGTTGTCGCGGTTGATGCGGTCGATGAAGATGACGCCCGGTTCGGCGTAGTCGTAGGTCGCCCGCATCAGGCGCTCCCACAGCTCGCGCGCCTTGACGGTACGCACGATGTGGCCGCCGAACACCAGGTTCCAGGGTTTGTCCTCGCGCACGGCAGCGAGGAAGGCGTCGCTCACCAGTACCGAGAGATTGAAGTTGCGCAAGCGCCGCGGATCGGCCTTGGCGGCGATGAACTCCTCGATGTCGGGGTGGTCGCAGCGCATGGTGCCCATCATGGCGCCGCGTCGGTGGCCGGCGGACATGATGGTCCGGCACATGGAATCCCACACATCCATGAAGCTCACCGGGCCGGAGGCATCGGCGCCGGTGCTCTTCACAGGCGCCCCCTTGGGCCTCAGCGTCGAGAAGTCGTGGCCGATGCCGCCGCCTTGCTGCATGGTGAGCGCGGCTTCCTTCACGTTCTCGAAAATCGAGGCCAGGTCGTCCTCGATGCGGCCCATGACAAAGCAATTGAACAGCGTCACGCGGCGGCCGCTGCCGGCGCCGGCGATGATCCGCCCCGCCGGCAGGAAGCCCAGGTCGGCCATGCCGGCGTAGAAACGCTCGGCCCAGGCGGCGCGCTTGCGCTGGCCACCGCGCTCGGCGCCGGCGGCGGCATGCGCCACGCGCCACCAGGTATCGTCGATGGTGGCCTCGAGCGGCGTTCCGTCGGCCCCTTTGAGGCGATACTTAAGGTCCCAAATCTCTTGGGAAATCGATGACTTCTCCGAAGCTTCGGCGGCCATGGCGACGCTCGCTGTCCTGCCCTCGAATGTAGAGGAGACAGGGCTTAAAGTCTAGTTATGTTCTCTCTATGTTCACGGAAAAGTGCAGGTGCCGCTGCTGGCGCCTGCCGGGCGCGCGGCCTCGGCGGCGAGGCGGGCGCTCGCCTCCTCGATGCGGCCGACGAGCTTGGCCTTGAACTCGGCGCGGGCGAGGCCCGGCGGTAGCGGCTCGAGGAATTCGACCACGATGGTGCCGGGACGGCGGCGAAGGCTGCGGCGCGGCCAGTAGAGCCCCGAGTTGAGGGCGAGCGGCAGGCAGGGCACGCCAAGGGCCTCGTAAAGCAGCAGGACACCCGGCTTGTAGTCGGGCGGCGCGCCGGGGGGGCGGCGTGTGCCTTCGGGAAAGATGAGGACCTCGCGTCCCTCGGCGATGCGCGCCCGCGCGGCGCGCACCAACTGGCGCAGGGCCGAGGGCCCCGCCTCGCGCCGGATCGGGATCATGCCGAACTTGCGCGAGAACCAGCCGTAGAGGGGAATGTGCATGAGCTCGGCCTTCATCACGAGGGCCGGATCGCGGAACAGCAGCACCAGTGCGAACGTGTCCCAAGCGGACTGATGCTTGGCGGCAATCAGGCATGGCCCCGCAGGCACGCGCTCGCGGCCGCGCACCTCCATGCGAATGCCGACGATGGTGCGCAGCAGCCAGAGGCTGGTGCGCGCGTGCGAGCGCAGGCCCGCCATGGCCCACGACCGCGGTGCCACCAGGAGCCAACTGCCGAGCATCAAGTAGAGCGCCGTGACGACATAAAAGGCGGCGGCGAACAGGATCGAACGCAGCATGGGGCGCGTCAGTCGCCGCGTCGGGGCTGGGGCGAGACGGCCGCCGTCGCCTGGCCCTCGAGGGGGCGCAGAAGGCGCGCGGCGGCGAAGCGGGCGGCAGAGGGAATAAGCTTCAGGTACTCGGCCACCAGCATGCGTGCCGTGCCCGCATGGGACCACCAGGGCTCATCGCGCAGCCTGCTCGGCACCACCGGGTGGGGAATGAGCGCGACGCCCGGCAGCGCACGCCCGAGCTCGATGAGGCTCCTCGGCATGTGGTAGCTCGAGGTCACCACGATCAAACGCTGGAAACGCCAGCGCGCCGCCCATTCGCGGGTCTCATCGGCATTGCCGGTGGTGTCCTGCGCCTCGTAGCCGAGATCGATGCGCGAATCGATCTGCTGGAGGCCGGAGCGCGCCAGGCGCTTCAAGTCCTCGCGCCGCGTGCGCGGATTGACGCCAGAGATCAGCATGCGGCGCGCCAAGCCGCGCCGCAGCAGGCGGATGCCTTCCTCAATGCGGTCGTCGGGGCCGGTGAGGACAACGATGCCGTCGGCGGCGGCCATCACCGGAGGCGCCTCGCGTACGGCGAAGTTCGCAAACACCAGGAAGCCAGCGACGAACGCCGCCGCCGCCAGGCCGCCGAGCAGCATCAAGATCCGCGATGCGCGCGCCATCCCACGCTTTCCCTTCCCCCACCCGACCGTAACGCTGGGCGCCGAAGGCCTGCGCCGACCCTTGCTGGCCGCTCCGGCAGGCGGCGGGGGACCGTCCTCGTGCGATGATAAGGTAATAAGCTTAACACGTCCTATTGCTGCGTGTGGAGAATGCGGTAAACGCCGAATCGCGACGTTAGCATACACAGGGCCGCAATCACGATCACGACGCCCCCCAGCAACAGATAGCCCTGGGCGTCGAGCGTGCCGCTGCCGATCAGCCGGTTCATCTCGGCAAGCGTGATGGAGCCGCCGCCCAGCATCTCCATGACGGTCGGCATGAGCAAGAACACGGCCATGGCGCAAAGCGCCCCGACGAGACCGGCGCGGATGCCGAGCCGCAGAAAGTGCCCCTCGAACTCGCGGGCGATGAAGCGGTCGGTGGCACCGACAAAGTGGAGAACCTCGACAATCTCGCGGTTCGAGGCCATGGCGCTGCGGGTGGCCGAGACGATAATCGCCGTCGTCGCCGCGCCGACCAGCATGAGGATGGCCAGCCCGCCAAGCGCAAAGGAACGAGTCACCGCGCGAATCTGCTGCTGCCAGTGGCGATGATCGTCGAGCACGACGCCCGGAAACTGCTGGGCGAGTGCGGCGCGCAACGCAGTCAGGTCAGGGGGTGCCGCGCGATCGAGCTCGATGGCGATGAGGCGCGGCACGGGCAGCTCCCTCAGCACGTCCGACTGCCCCAGCCAGGGCTCGAGCAGTGCCGCCGAATCGGCGGGAGTCATCGGCCGCACGGCGAGGATGCCGGGCCGGCCGCCCAGAAACACGGCCACATCGAGCACCGTCTTGTTGAGATCGTGGCCCTCCTTGGCCTCGATCTGGACGGTAACCTCGCCGGCAATGTCCCTGAGCCAGGCCGAGGCCGACTGGTTCATCATGTAGACGGCCCCGGCGGTCAGACAGGCCAAGAAACACATGATCGAGACAACAAGGGTAAGCGAACGACCGGTCACCGAGCCCGCGGGCACGATCGGCGTGCGTCCCGGCTCGACCTCCGGCTGGGTTGCGCGGCCCGACGGATAGCCACCTCGCGTCGGCACGGCGGCGTGGTCGTGGCGGTGGCGCCCCGTGGTCGGCGTGGTCACGAGATCATCGTAAGGTTCGAACGGGTCGTACCCTTGCTGCGTCGGCGGATGGCGGTGCCGGCCGGGGCCGGGTCTGTCATACGATCCGGACATGCCCGTCGTGCAGCTCCAGCCTCGGCGCATTGTAGTGGCGCATCAGTTGATAGTCATGGGTGGCGATGATCACCGAGGTGCCCAGTCGGTTGAGCTCGATGAAAAGGCGCAGCAGCCGCCGCGCCATCTGGGGATCGACGTTGCCGGTCGGCTCGTCGGCGAGCAGCAGTTCGGGCTTGCCGATCACCGCGCGAGCAATCGCGGCGCGCTGCTTCTCGCCGCCCGACAGCACCGAGGGGAAAGCGTGCATGCGCTCGCCGAGCCCGACCCATTGCAACAGGTCGGTGACATCCTCTTTGTAGTCCTTGACCTTCTTGCCGATGACGCTCAGCGGCAGCGCCACATTCTCCCAGGTGGTCAGATGGTCGAGCAGGCGGAAGTCCTGGAAGACGATGCCGATGCGGCGACGCAGCTGGGCGCGGCGGGCCGGCTCCACTTGGTTCACGTCCTGGCCGAACAAATAGAGCTGGCCGCGCGTCGGCTGCAGCGACAGGAACAGCAGGCGCAAAAGCGAGGTCTTGCCGGCGCCCGAAGGGCCGGTGAGGAAGTGAAAGGAGCCGGGCCGTAAATGGAAAGTCACGTCGCGCAGCACCTCCTGCCCGCGGCCATACCTCAGCGCGACATTGTTCATTCTTATCACGGTTGACGTGACCCCGTGCCAGCTCAGGCGGTATGGTTATGGTGGATGCCGAGTTGGCGATCAATCGGCCAGGAATATGGCAGTGTGGTGTAGCCCTGGGGCGGGCCTGGCGCAACCGGCGCGGGCGAAAGGGCCGTCAGGCCTGCCGCCCCGGCAAGGCCGGTGCCAGGAGCAGGAGGAGGCCATGGTTCGCATTCTACTCGCCGAGGACGACAAGGCCACGCGCGACGTCATCGCCAGGGCTCTCGAGGCCGACGGCCACAGCGTCACGCAGACCCTCGATGGACAGGAAGCGCTCGACCGGCTGGCCGCCGCGCCGGGCGGCATCGATCTGCTGATCAGCGACGTGGAAATGCCGGGACTCGACGGGGTCACGCTCGCCGAGCGCGCACTGGCCGCAGAGCCCCGCCTCAAGGTGCTGCTGATCTCCGGCTTCTCCGGCGGGCTCGAGCGTGCAGAGCGGCTCAAGGGCCCGGCCGTGCGCAGCGTGAGCAAGCCGTTCACCCTCGATGCGCTCCGCTCGGAGGTGCGTGCGCTGCTCGGCTAGCGCGGCGGGCCGCCCTTAGACTTCAGCCGCCGGTGACGCTCATGTGGCGCTGCACGGCGGGCTTTCGGGTGCGCCGGTCGATGACGAAGTCGTGGCCCTTGGGCTTGCGCGATATCGCCTCGTCGATGGCGGCGTTGAGGAGAGCATCGTCGGCGCTGGCGCGCAGCGGGGCGCGCAGGTCGGCGGCATCCTCCTGGCCGAGGCACATGTAAAGCGTGCCGGTGCAGGTCAGCCGCACACGGTTGCAGCTTTCGCAGAAGTTGTGGGTCATCGGCGTGATAAAGCCGAGACGGCCGCCGGTCTCCTTCACGCGCACGTAGCGGGCGGGCCCGCCGGAGCGGTAGGGAATGTCCTCAAGCGTCCAGCGGTCGAGAAGACGGGCGCGCACGATCGACAGCGGCAGGAACTGCTCGGTGCGGTCGCCGTCGATGTCGCCGAGCGGCATGGTCTCGATCAGGGTGAGGTCGAAGCCGCGACCGTGGGCAAAGCGAATGAGGTCGTCGAACTCGTCCTCGTTGACGCCCTTCAGGGCAACGGCATTGAGCTTGATCTTGAGCCCGGCGCGCTCGGCCGCCTCGATTCCGGCCATGACCTGGGCGAAATCGCCCCAGCGCGTGATCGCCTTGAACCGGTCGGCGTTCAGCGTATCGAGCGAGACGTTGATGCGCTCCACGCCACAGGCGGCGAGCTCCTCGGCATGGCGGGCGAGCTGGCTCGCGTTGGTGGTGAGCGTCAGTTCGTCGAGGGCGCCGCTCACAAGGTGCCGTGAGAGGGCGCGGACCAGCCACATGATGTTCTTGCGCACCAGCGGCTCGCCGCCGGTGAGGCGGAGCTTGCGCACGCCCTTGGCGATGAAGGCCGAGCACAGCCGATCGAGCTCCTCAAGCGTGAGCAGGTCACGCTTGGGCAGGAACGTCATGTGCTCGGACATGCAGTAGACGCAGCGGAAGTCGCAGCGGTCGGTGACGGAGACCCTGAGATAGGTCACATGCCGGCCGAACGGATCGACCATCGGCCGTGAAGCACGTCCGGCTGCGGCGATCGATCCGGCGCTCGCCAAAGCTCCTCCTCCCGGTTGGAGGTCTTGCGCCGCAATCGCTCTCCAATGCGGCCGCCTCCCGAAAACATAGGGTAGCAAGCCAATCGGTCAAATCAAGCCGTGGCGTGGCGTCGCGTCGCCTCTTCGCTCAACGGGCGGCGGCCGCGGGCGCGCCGGAATGCGGGCTCGCACCCCCTGCACGCAATGCCAGAGTCCGCTCGATGAAATCGGCGATGGACGAGATGTCGTCGAGCGCGAAAACCGGCAGTGCGCCGCCGGCAACATCGTGGTCGGCCGCGATCGCCACGATGTGCGGGTCGGTCGGAGCGAGCGGCCGCTGATCGGCAGCGGCACGCCGCCGGGCCTCGATCTTGGGAATCGGCGAGGCCTTGTAGCCTTCCACGACGACGAGGTCGCAAGGGTCAAGCCGGCCGATCACCTCGGCAAGAGAGGGCTCGGGCGCCTTGCCGAGCTCGGTCACGATCGCCCACCGGGTGGCGGCGACGATCGCCACTTGGCAAGAGCCCGCCCGCCGATGGCGGGCACTGTCCGTGTTCTGATCGTCGATCTGGAAGGCGTGGTGCGCGTGCTTGACGCTCGCCACCCTGAGGCCCCGCCGCGTGAACTCGGCAATGAGCCGCTCGGCCAGCGTCGTCTTGCCGGACTTCTTCCAGCCGACGATGCCGATCATTGGTGGCGTTGGCGGAGGCATCAACGGCTCAGGCGCCTAAAAGGATGCGTATCTCGTCGAACTCGGCGGGCGTGTTGGCGTTGAAGAAGGGGTCGACCTTGCGGCCGCCGATCTCGACGAAGGGAAATTCGACCGGGACGGTACCATGCCGGTCGGTCCAGTGCAGTACCTTGCGCAGGCCGGCCTTCAGTTGCGCCTCCAAGTCGTCGGCGAGGGCTACCGGCCACAGCCCAATAACGGGGTGCAGCTCGCCGCCCGAGGCCGCCAGGGCGATGGCGCGGTCGCGACCCTCGACGGCGGCGGCAAGCCGCGCCACCAGGTCGGCGGGCAGCAGCGGCGCGTCCGAGGACACCGTTGCGATGCGGCGAGACCGGGGGGCGTTGGCTGCCGTCCAGCGCAGGCCGGCGAGTACGCCGGCGAGCGGACCGGCGAAACCGGCGATGGTGTCGGCGGCTACGGGAAGGCCAAAGCGGGCGAAGCGCGAGGGATCGCCATTGGCGTTGATCAGGAGACGGCCGACCTGGGGACGGAGCCGATCGATCACGTGGGCGAGCATTGGCTTTCCCGCGATCTCGAGCAGGCCCTTGTCGCCGCCACCCATGCGGCGAGAAAGCCCGCCGGCGAGGATGACACCGGTGACCGATCGGTTTGCGGCGGTCGGCAATCGCACAGCCGGTTCCCAACTCCGCTCGAAGGCCCACGCAGGAATCTAAAATCCCGCTCCAGTCGCAGGCTGCCCCGGACCACGATCCGGGGCAGCCACGCGCGCTTCCGCGCTGCCGCTATTTGCCCAGCACCTTGAGGTCGGGCTTCTCCTTGCTCGCCTCCTGCAAGCGGGCAACCAGCGCCTTCGGCGTGGCATAGACCCGCTTCAGCATGTCCTGCATTTCCTCGCCGGTGGCCGGGTTGACCTCGAGGTTCTGCTTCTCGGCGTCGGCGAGCAGCTCCTTGTCCTTCATGGCTTGGTCGAAGGCGCGACGCAGCGCAGCGACGCGGTCAGCCGGCACGTCATCGGCGACAAAATACGGGCGGCCCAGCTCGAAGGCCGTGAACTGCAGCTCGAGCAGCTTCTTCTGGTCGTCGTTCTCGGCAAGGTCGGTGACGAGCGGCACGTTGGGCAGATCTGGGTGTTTCCTCAGCCCCTGCTGGTAAAGGATCACCATCTCGCCGCTCTCGATCCACTCCTTGTAATGCGGTTTCAAGCTGGTCCAGGAGAAGGTGCCGCGGCCGTCCACCTCGCCCCGCTGCATGGCAAGGTTCATCTCGCTGCCCCCCGGATAACCGGCGATCACCTTGTACTTGAAGCCCAGGATGTTGCGCAGCACGTAGGGCACCACCACGCTTTCGGTGCCCACGCCGGTGCCGGCGACGATCACCTCCTTGGTCTTCAAATCCTTCCAGCTCTTGACGCCAGCCTTCTTGGTGACCACCGCCACGCTGGTGTCGGCGTTGGCGCTGCCGATCCAGTTGAGCTTGAGCGGATCGTACTTGGCCTGGGAATTCTCATCGAGCAGCGGCACGAAAGGTATGCCGCGCTGGGGCGCGCCGATGTGGAGGCCATCCTTGGGCGCGGCGTTGGCGACGTAGTTGGTCATCACGATGCCGCCGCCGCCCGGCATGTTCTTGACGATGACCTCAGGCTGGCCGGGGATGTACTTGCCGATGTATTTGGCCACCAGGCGCGCATTCTGGTCATAGCCGCCCCCGGGCGATAGGCCGACGTAGAAGGTGACCGTCTTGCCCTTGTAGAACTCCGCCGGACTCTGGGCGAAGGCCGGCTGGCCGGCGGCGGCAACTGCTAGGGCCGCGAGGACTGCGAACAAACTGCTGCTCTGCATCGTTTTCTCCTCAGGTTCTCCCTTCTGTCGGGCCCATGATGCCCAAGCGCTGGCGGCGTTGCCAGCGGAAATCGCGCTGCTCGGCGGGGACGCTCCTTGCACAGCCGATCAGCGCCGCTTGAACAAGCGCTCGATGTCGGCCCGCTTCAGTTCCACATAGGTCGGCCGGCCGTGGTTGCACTGGCCCGCAGCGGGCGTCGACTCCATCTCCCGCAGCAGCGCGTTCATCTCCGCTGCCGTCAGCCGGCGTCCGGCCCGCACGCTGCCATGACAGGCCATGGCCGAGGCCACGCTTTCGAGCCGCTCCTTGAGCGGGAGGCCATCGCCTTCGGCGAGCACCTCGTCGGCGAGGTCGCGGACGAGACCGGCGACCCCGGCCGCGCCGATCAGCGCAGGAGCCTCGCGAACCAGCACGGCCGATGCCCCGAACGGTTCAATCGATAGTCCGAGGTCGGCGAGCTCGGCCGCGCGCTCCTCAAGCGCTGCAACTCGCTCTGCGTCCAGTTCAACGACCTCGGGGATCAAGAGGCCCTGGCGAGGAACCCGGCCGGCCGCGAGCATCGCCTTCAACCGCTCGTAGAGCAGGCGCTCGTGCGCGGCGTGCTGATCGACGATCACCAGCGACTCGCGGGTCTCGGCCAGAATGTAGGTGCCGTAGATCTGAGCGCACGCGGCCCCGAGCGGCCGATCCCGGAGCGAGGGATCGAGGGCCATGGCCGCGGCGGAGGCGTCGGCGCTCGGGGTGTCGAGCCCTTCGAGCGGCGCCTGCATGGCTTCGGCGAAGCCCCGGGGGAGCACGGCGTCGCCGCGTGCTGGCGCCTGGGCGCCCGGCGCGCCGCGGGCGAGGGCGGCAAGCGCGGCTCTGCCGCCCGCCGCCGTGGCCCGGTGTCCGGCGCGTTCCAGCGCCGTGCGCAGCGCACCGACGATCAGAGCCCTGACACCGCCCGCGTCGCGGAAGCGCACCTCGGCCTTGGTCGGGTGCACGTTGACATCGACGGCCTTCGCATCGAGGTCGAGGAACAGGGCAAGCAGGGGATGCCGACCCTTGGGCAGCAGATCGCCATAGGCGGCCCGCACGGCGCCAACGAGCACCCTGTCGCGCACGGGCCTGCCGTTGACGAAGAGGAACTGCATGGCGGCATCGGCCCGGTTGAGGGTCGGCAGGCCGGCGAAGCCCGACAGGCGCACGCCCTCGCGCTCGGCCTCGACAGAGAGCGCGTCCGCCATGAACTCGCAGCCCATGATACGCCCCAGACGCTCGAGCCGTCCCGCTGCGCCGCCGGCGAGCGCAGGCAGGCTGAGGCTCGTCCGCTCGCCGGTGGTAAGCGTAAAGGCGACATGCGGGTGGGCCATGGCTAGGCGCTTGACCACCTCCGCGATGGCCAGGTTCTCGGCCCGCTCCGACTTCAGGAACTTGAGGCGCGCCGGCGTTGCCGCAAACAGGTCGCGCACCTCGACGCTGGTCCCGACATTGAGCGCGGCCGGCTTGAGCGGACCCTTGGCGCCTCGCTCGACGGTGATCGCGTGAGCCTCACGGCCGCCGTGCGCCAGCGACCGCAGGAGGAGGGTCGCCACGGCGCCGATCGAGGGCAGCGCCTCGCCGCGGAAGCCGAGCGTGCGAATGTCGAAAAGGTCGTCGCCGTCGAGCTTGGAGGTGGCGTGGCGTTCGACCGCGAGCTGGAGGTCGTCGGCGGTCATCCCGCAGCCGTCGTCGCTGACGCGGATCAGCGAAATGCCGCCGCCCGCAGTCACCACCTCGATCCGCCGGGCGCCGGCGTCGAGCGCGTTCTCGACCAACTCCTTGACCACGCTGGCCGGCCGCTCGATGACCTCGCCGGCAGCGATCCGGTTTACGATCTCGGGCGAGAGCTGGCGAATGGCCAAGCGCTTCTCCTCCCTGATGCAGTCCCCGGCCGAGCCCGCAGCAGCGCAGGCTCATCCGCGTTCCGACAGCCCCTTTGGCTTGCCGACGATGGTGACGATCAGGTCGTCGACATCGAGCAGGTCCTTGGCCACCCGCTTCACGTCTTCGAGCGTAACCGCCTCGATCAGGGCGTTTCGCTTGCCGACATAATCGACGCCGAAACCGTCGAGCTTGATGGCGAGGAGCTGGGCCGCGATCTTGGCGCTGGTATCGAAGCGCAGCGCATAGGAGCCGGTGAGGAACTTCTTGGCGTTGTCCAGTTCCTCGGCGGTCGGACCTTCGCTCGCCATTCGCGCCAGCTCGGCGCGGATCACCTCGAGGGAGCGGCCGATCTCCTCGTTCTTGGTCGCCACGCTGCCGGCAAACAGGCCAGCGTGGCGGTAGGGCTGCAGATAGCTGTAGACCGAATAAGCAAGCCCGCGCTTCTCGCGCACCTCCACCATCAGGCGCGAGGAAAAGCCGCCGCCGCCCAGGATGTGGTTCAAGACGTAGGCGGGTATGAACGAGGGATCCCGGCGCAGCATGGCACCCTTGCCGAACACCGCCACCGACTGGGGCACGTCCATCTCGATGATCTCGCGCCCGCCGCCGGGGCGGGGGCGAGTCGGCGGCACCGGCTCGAGCTGGGCCTTGGCGGGCAGGCCGCCGAACACGCGGTCAAGGAAAGCGCCGAGCCCGGCCGCATCGATGTCACCGACGGCGACGACCTTGAGCGTGTCCTTGGCGAACACACGGCGGCGATAGTCCTCGAGGTCCTGGCGGGTGACAGCGGACACCGATTCCTTGGTGCCGGTGGCGGGACGGCCGTAGGGGTGGCCCGCGAAGGCCAACGCGTTCCATGCCTTGCCCGCCACCTTGTCGGGGTCGCGGCCCTCGAAGACGATGTTGGCGAGAAGCTGCTTGCGGATGCGCTCGACCGCATCCTGATCGAAGCGCGGCTCGGTGATGGCAAGCCGCAGCAGTTCGGCCGCCGGATCGCGATTGACGGAGAGCGTCTCGAAGCTGCCGTAGAGGGCGTCGCGGGTATCCTCGAAGTTCATGCGCATGGCGAGCTCTTCCATGCGCTCCTGGAATTGCGCGGCAGAGAGATCGCCGGCGCCTTCGTCCATCATGGCGGTAAGGAAGTTGGCGAGCCCCTCCTTGCCGGGCGGGTCCTGGGCGTTGCCGCCCTCGAAGGCGAAACGCAGCGCAAGCAAGGGTACGTTGTGATCCTCGACCAGCCAAGCCTCGATACCGCCAGGGCTCTTCACCTGCTGGATCTTCATGGTGCTCAACGTGGTGCTCTTCGATGTCTCTAGGGGAGGGGAAGAGGCGGTGCCGCGGGTCGGCTGCAGGGCGGCGAGCAGAAGCGGCGAGAGCAGGGCGAGCGCCAGCAACAGTGCGCCGATCCTCGGAACTGCCCGATCGAAAACGGTCGTGGGCATAGTGCTCCCCTTAACGGTCAGGATCGCGTCGGACGATCGCGGGGCGTGGCCTCGCGCGGCGCGCCGTCCGGCGCCTCCGGCAGCAGGCGCCCGGTGACCGAGCGGCGAATGTCGAAGTAGGTCTCAGCCGCCTTCTTCACCTCCTCGCGCGTGACCTTGGCGATGCGATCGGGCCAAGCTTCCACGTCGGCGACGGTGCGACCAGAGGTCAGCGCCCATCCGTAGCGCCGCGCGAGCGTCGACTGGCTGTCGCTCTCGTAGATATACTCGGCGGTATAGATGCGCTTGGCACGCTCGAGCTCGGCCTCGGTCACGCCCTTGTCGCGGATCTCGGCCAGCACGGCATCAATGGCGGCTTCGACCCGGTCGAGGGAGACGCCGTCGGCGGGCACCGCGTAGAGGCCGATCTTGCTCGAATCGAGCCCGGAGCCGCCGTAGTAGCCGCCAGCGCTCGAGGCGAGGCGATCCTCCACCACCAGCCGCCGGTAAAGCCGGCTCGTCGCACCACCGCCGGTGATCTTCATCAGCAGGTCGAGAGCTTCGGCCTCGCCGGGCGCCGCCGTGGTGTAGCTCGGCACGAAATAGTAGCGATGCAGCGAAGGCTTGCCGGCGCGCTCGTCCTTGAGCTCGATCCTGACGGCGGCGCGATGCGGCGGCTCCTGCGGGCGCAGGCGCGGCTTGATGGCGGGATTGGCCGCAATCCTGCCGAAGGTGTCCTCGGCAAGCCGCTTCGCCTCCTCCGGCGTAACGTCGCCGGCGATGACCAGGATGGCGTTGTTCGGCGCATAATGACGCTTGTAGAAGGACAGCGCATCCTCCCGCGACAATCTTGCCATCTCATGCTCCCAGCCGATGGTCGGGATGCCGTAGGGGTGCGAGCGGTAGAGAGCGGCAGCCATCTGCTCGTCGAGGATCGCCATCGGGTTGTTCTCGACGCGGGTGCGCCGTTCCTCGAGGATCACCTCGCGCTCGGTCGCCACCTCGGCTTCGGTGAGACGCAGGTTGACCATGCGGTCGGCTTCCATGGCCATCACCTGCGGGAGCCGGTCCTTGGCAATGCGCTGGAAGTAGGCGGTGGCGTCCTGGCTGGTGAAGGCGTTGTCGGTGCCGCCAAGCCTGGCGATGATCTTGGAGAAATCGCCGGAGGCGATCTTCTCGGTCGACTTGAACATCAAGTGCTCGAGGAAGTGGGCGATGCCGGAGGCGCCCGGCGGCTCGTCGGCAGCGCCGACGCGGTACCAAACCATGTGGGTAACTACGGGCGCGCGGTGGTCGGGGATGACGACCACCTGCATGCCGTTGGAAAGCGTGAACTCACTGGCGCGGGGCGCCCCCAGCGCATGCAGCGTCTGCTGAACGATAGCGAGCATGAGAACCATCGAAAGTGTTGCGAGGCGAACGCCGGCAGACCTGACCATCTGATGTTCCTGGGGCTCGAGTTGCTGCAAGCGTTTCCTGAAGGCGAGCGCTGGTGGCGGGTCGATCGCAGCCAGATATCGGCGGCGGCTCGTCCAATGTCAAACCCGTGCGCAAAGGCCGGCGTTCCCTGGCGCGCGGTTCAGGTCACTGGCCGGTCGAGGTGGTGAAGAGGCGCAGCACCGATTCGGTGCAGGGACCCTTGGGGCCTTCGACAGGCTCGGCATCCTTCGACTTGGTGCGTGCGCGAGCCAACGCCTTCTCGCAGAACTCAGCGTGCTGGCGGTCGAGCTCGGCCATCTCCCGCGCCTTGCGCCGGTCCTCGTCGTCCGGCCACTGCTGAGAAGCCACGAGCGGGTCGGGCTCAGGGGCCGGCTCGGGCAGGCGGTCGGGAACCGGCGGCAGCACAATGCCCGGTCGCGCGGCGACCTTGGGCTCCTCCCGGCGCTGGGACTTGCTCGAGACGCCCAGCATGTCGAAGACGCCGCCCTGCAGCTCGACGCCGTCGATGCCGCCGATGCCACACGCCCCGGCGACGGCGGCGGCGGCAAGCACGGCGGTAGCCAGCAGCGGCTTGCAGCGACTGGACATGGATGCGAACCCCAATCGGCGATGCGGACCCCGCGCCGACGCCCCCGGCCCTTCGGCCAATCACCGCACTAGGGGGCCTTTGCGGCATCTTTGCGACTCGGCCAGAAGGAGTCGTACAATAGTCCGACCACCCCAGCAACGATCGCAACGTCGGCTATATTGAAGACATACCAGTAGAATCCGAAGGCATGGAGGGAGAAGAAATCGGCCACGCCGCCGAGGTGCAGCCGGTCGATGCCGTTGCTGATCGCCCCGCCAATGATGAGCCCGATGCTCGCCGCCATCACCCAGCTCGAGCCGGACCGCGCCAGCCACACCGCAAGCGCCAGCGCGGCGGCGGCGGCGAACACGGCCAGCGCCTCCTGGCCGAGCAAGCCGGCGCCGATACCGTAGCTGACGCCCTCGTTCTTGACGAAGACGAGGTCGAGAAAAGGAGTGACCGCCACCCGGCCCTTGTCGGCAATGCGGAAAACGGAGAGCAGCAACCATTTGCTGGCCTGGTCGAGGGCGACGGTGGCGAGCGCGATCGACAGACCGAGCTTGGACCAGGGGCCCCACAGCCACGATTTGCGTTCCGCCCTATCCATTGCGCGCCCGTCAGCCGAATGTTGCCGGCAACCGCTTCAGCGCGCTGGCAATATACGGAACTTGGCGTTGCGTCCAATGCGATAGGTCGCGAAACCCGCGTGATCGAGAGTGAGGATGGTCTTCAGACCCTCGCGCTCGGCCACATGCACCAGCGTGGCGTCGGCGAAATCCATCGGCCGGTCGGCATAGCGGCTCATGAGCCTTTCAAGGGCCGGCAGGTCGGGGCCGGCAATGGGACTTATCTCAATCTGGCCACTGCTCTCAATCTGGCCACTGCGCAGGAGCCGCCAACCTCCCCGCTGGTCCCCGATGCGCTTCAGCAGGAAATGAAGCAACTCCGTCAGGACAGCCGCCGTCGAATGCAGAGCGTCGTCGGGGTCAACTGTTCCCGGCGCGGGCGTCGAACTCGCGCACGGCCGCTGCATCACGCGGGGAGAGCTCCGGAAACTCCGGGTCCATGCCGACCTCCGGCGAGATGCGCCAGGAGCGCGCACATCGGCGGCCAGAGGCGCGCTTTGCCACGACGCCCACGCCGGGAACCTCCGGCAGGGTGAAGGCACCCGATGGCGGCACGCCGCCGGCGATGTCAATGGCCGACGTGATGCATACTTCGGCGAAGTCGACGCTCTCGATAAGCGAACGCAAGGCGGGGTCGGCAATGTGGACGACGGGCGCCGCCTCCAGGCTCGAGCCGATCCGCTTGGCGGCCCGCTCGATCTCGAGCGCGCCGGTCACCACGCTGCGCACGCGGCGCACCTGCTCCCACTTGGCAGCCAGCGCTGCATCGCGCCATGCCTCGGGGATGGCCGGAAACTCCTCGAGGTGGACGGAGCCTGCCTCGTCGCCGTAGCGCGCGAGCCAGGCCTCCTCAGCCGTGAACACCAGGATGGGGGCAAGCCACAGTGTGACAGCGCGGAAAATCTGCTCGATCGTCTGAAGCGCCGCCCAGCGCTTCCTGCTCGAATAGGGCTCGCAGTAGAGCGCGTCCTTGCGGATGTCAAAGTAGAAGGCGGAAAGCTCGCTGGTCATGAAGTGGGAGAGCAGCGTCACCACCTTGTTGTAGTCGTAGGCGGCGTAGGCGGCGCGCACCTCGCGATCGAGCTCGGCCAGACGGTCGAGCATCAGTCGTTCCAGCTCGGGCATCGCTTCGAAGGCGACCGTGTTGGCGGACTGGTGATAAGCGAGCGAGCCAAGCATCCAGCGGATGGTGTTCCTGAGCTTGCGATAGAGGTCGGAGAACGACCTCATGATGTCGGTGGAAAGGGTGACATCGTTGGCATAGTCGGAGGCCGCCACCCACAGGCGTAGGATGTCGGCGCCCGAATCCTTGATCGCGTCCTGCGGCGACACGCCGTTCTTCGACGACTTCGACATCTTGTTGCCGGCCTCATCCAGCACGAAGCCATGGGTCAACACGATGTCGTAGGGCGCACGTCCGCGCGTGCCGCAGGATTCGAGCAGGGTGGACTGGAACCAGCCGCGGTGCTGGTCGGAGCCTTCCAGGTACATGACGCGGTCGGTGCCGCCGTCGCGGATGCGCCGGATGCCGGCGAGCCCCGGGAAGTGCTGCGGGTCCTCCAGCGTGTAGGCGTGGGTGGAGCCCGAATCGAACCAGACGTCGAGGATGTCGGTGACCTGCTCCCACGCGGCGGGGTCGTCGACGAGGCCCTTGAGGAAGCGGCTGCGCGCGCCGCGCGCAAACCAAGCGTCTGCCCCCTTCTTCTCCATGGCGCGGCGGATGCGCTCGATGAGCTCGGCCGATCCGGTGAAAGTGGCGGAGGGGATCACTTCGCCCGTGCTTTTGTGCACGAACACGGTGATGGGCACGCCCCAGGCGCGCTGGCGCGAGATCACCCAGTCGGGGCGGTTCTCGATCATGCCGCGGAGCCGGTTCTGCCCTGCCGCCGGGACGAACTCGGTGTCCGCGATGGCCTGCAGAGCGAGTTCGCGCAAGGTCGCGCGGCCGCGGCCGCCGGCGACCGCGAACGGCCTGTCCATGGCAATGAACCACTGCGGCGTGTTGCGGAAGATGACCGGCTTCTTCGACCGCCAGGAGTGCGGGTACTGGTGCTTCAGGCGCCCGCGCGCGATCAGCATGCCCGCTTCGATCAGCGCCTTGATCACCGCCTCGTTGGCATCGCCCTTCTCGCCCTTGTCGTCGATGACGCGCTTGCCCTCGAAGCCGGGGGCATCCTTGGTGAAGCGGCCGTCCTCATCGACGGTGAATGGGATCGACGGATCGATGCCGCGCTCTTTCAGGCGGGCGGCGTTGGCGGTCCAGATCTCGAAGTCCTCGCGGCCGTGGCCGGGTGCGGTGTGGACGAAGCCGGTGCCGTCCTCGTCGGTGACGTGGTCGCCGGCAAGGAGGGGCACGTCAAAGCCATACCCCCTGGTCCGCAGCGGATGATCGCAAACGAAATCAGCTAAGCCGCGACCAGCCTCGCCAGCATCAACACGCCCAATGCGGCGAAAGGCACCGACGCGCGCCTGCTTCATCACCGTGGCTGCAAGCTTGTCAGCGATTATGTACTTGTCGCCTGGCTTCGCCCAATTATCACTTGGCGCGTCCGTCACCTCGTAAAGGCCATAGTCGATCTTTGGCGAAAAACTTATGGCCCTATTGCCCGGGATGGTCCATGGCGTCGTTGTCCAGATGATGATTGAGGCCCCATGCAGATCATCGACCGTGAAATCCAGACTTGATGCGCCGAACTCGCGAAGAGGAAACTTCACCCACACCTGGTCGCTGGTGAAGTCGCGATACTCGACCTCCGCTTCCGCCAGGGCCGTCTTCTCCACCACCGACCACATCACCGGCTTGGAGCCGCGGTAGAGCAGCCCGTTCATCGCAAACTTCATGAGCTCGGCGGCGATAGCGGCCTCGGCGTGATAGGCCATGGTCGAGTAGTAGTGCTCCCAGTCGCCTTCCACGCCGAGCCGCTTGAACTCCTCCCGCTGCACGCCGATCCAGTGCTCGGCGAACGCACGGCACTCCTTGCGGAACTCGATGACCGGAACCGCGTCCTTGTTCTTGCCCTTGGCGCGGTACTCCTCCTCGATCTTCCACTCGATGGGAAGCCCGTGGCAGTCCCAGCCCGGCACGTAATTGGAATCGAAGCCGAGCATCGACTGGGAGCGAACGACGAAGTCCTTCAGGATCTTGTTGAGCGCGTGGCCGATGTGGATGTTGGCGTTGGCGTAGGGCGGGCCGTCGTGCAGGACGAACTTGGGCCTGCCGCGGGCGGCCTTGCGGAGGCGCTCATAAAGGCCAATGCGGGCCCAGCGCTCAAGCAGCCTCGGCTCCATGGCGGGAAGCCCGGCCCGCATCGGGAAATCGGTCTTGGGCAGGAACAGAGTTTGGCTCCAGTCGCGGCCCGCCCGCGCGGTCGCGGCCCTGCCCGGCTTGGTGTCGACCATGACTGACGATCCGGATTGCTCAGGCGCGCCTTCTAGCAACGCAAGGCGGAACAATCCAGTGGCGGCGGCCGGCACCGGCAAAGGAGGCGGGGCTTCGGCCCTAAGCCGAGCCCCGTTCGCGGTGCACGCCGCGCTCAGTCGTCCTGGGGAAGGGTCGCGTAGCAGGCGGAGATGAAGTCCTGCCGGTGGATCACCTCACGGCCCGACAGCTCGGTGGGCATGGACCCCCTGAACAGGCTGATCTCACGGGGGGTGAGGAAGTTGTCGCCGTTGAGATCGCTCACCCTGAACTGCGCCTGGCATTCGGCCTTGTTCTGAGCAATGCCGCCACTGGTGATCTGCGCCGAGGCGGGAAGCGCCGCCGCCGTGCCGACGACAACCGCCACCACGGATATAAGTTTGTTCATTGCAGCCTCCATGACTATCGCCGGCCGTGAACATGCCGGCCACTGCCCGTTAACGGGGCGAGCGGTGAGGGGTTCCTGGCGCCATCGCTTCACAAGGCTGTGTTGACCGGTCGCAAAACGGGCGCGAACCTGGCGGCTAGCGTAACGGAAACTCTGCGAGCGGGTCGTCTGCTGCAACCTCGCGCAGGATGTCTCGCGCCACCCTACAGTCCATGGCGATCTGCGCCTTCAGCGCCTCCAGGTCGCGGAAGCGCTGATCAGGCCGCACAAAGCCGATGAAGGCGACCTCGATATCGCGGCCGTAGAGATCGCCCGAAAAGTCGAACAGGAACACCTCGAGCAGCGGCGCTCCGTCGTCGACCGAGGGGCGGGTGCCGAAGTAGGCCGCCCCCTCGAGCACACGCCCCTCGACCACGACACGCACGGCATAGATGCCATGGGCAAGCGCGGTACCGGGAGGTAGGGCGATGTTGGCGGTCGGAAACCCGAGCCCGCTGCCAATCCCGGCACCGCCGATGACCACACCTCGCACCCGCCACCAGTGCCCGAGCATGACCGCGGCCGCGCGCACGTCGCCCGCCGACAACCGCTCTCTCACCGCGCTCGAGGAGAATACCTCGCCGGCCTCGGCCACCGGCCTCAGCACGGTAACCCCGAAGCCCAGTCGCTGGCCGGCCGCCGTCAAGGTTTCAGGGGTGCCGGCGCGGCCCTTGCCGAAGAAGAAGTCGTAGCCGACGACGACGTGGCGTACACGGAATGCGTCGACCAGCACGCGTTCCACGAAGGCGTCGTGGTGCATGCCGGCGAGCGCCTGGTCAAAGGCGAGAACGGCGGCGAAGTCGAGACCGAGACGCTCAATAAGTGCGAGCTTCTGCTCCAGCGTGGTGAGCAAAAAGTGCGGCTCGTCGGGCCGAAAGAAAACGCGAGGATGCGGCTCGAACACCATGACGCCCGAAGGGGCGCACAGCCGCAGCGCCTGGGCCCTGGTCTCGGCGAGCAGCGCCTGATGGCCACGGTGAACGCCGTCGAAGTTGCCGATGGCGAGTGCGGCGCCCCGCTGCTCGGAGGGGACGCCATCGTATCCGTTGATCACGCGCATCGGCCCGGCACCGCTCTCATTCGATCCCATGGCAAGGCGATGCATAGCCGCGCCGGCGAACGCTGCAAAGCGCGTCGGGGCCAGCCCGTGCGCGCCGCTCAGGCAGGTCGCGCCGGAACCATCAGCACAGCCTCACCCTCGAGCACGGGCTTGCCGGCGACGAGGCACACCGTCTCAAAACGCACCCGACGCTTGACCGGGAACAGCTCGACCACCTTGACCTTGGCGGTCACCGTATCACCGATCCTGACAGGAGCGCGGAAGTTGAGGGTCTGCGACACGTAGATCACGCCAGGGCCCGGCATCTCCATGCCGAACACCGCCGAAATATAGCTTGCCGTCAGCATGCCGTGGGCGATCGGCTCCTTGAACATGGTCTTGGCAGCATAGGCGCCATCGAGATGGACCGGATTCTTGTCACCGGTCACATTGGCGAAAGCGACGATGTCGGCTTCGCTGACCGTCTTACGGAAACTCGCCTCCATGCCTACTTCCAAATCCTCGAAGTAGTAGGTCTTGCGAACCGTCAACGTCATTGCTGTGTGCTCCTTGCGCCCCTGTGTTGCTTTCTCTTCCGCCCCTTGCGTGCCCTCGCCTGGTGAGCCTATCGGCGCATTGTTTGCGCTGCAACAATCAAATCGACACCTGTTGCGAGCCTAAAACGCTTGAGTGAATGGGCCGTTGCGTCCGGGCGACGCTACGCCAATTGGCGATTCGTCGCGATTGCTGCCGCGTCGCAGCGGTGCATAATTCGCATTGCACCAACCAAGTGTGCCTTTCCCGGACCAGTCGTGCTGTTCCGCTGGACACACCCTGTGGCGGCCGCTACAAGCAGCTTTTCCCGGGGCGCGTAGCTCAGCGGTAGAGCACTACCTTGACATGGTAGGGGTCACAGGTTCGATCCCTGTCGCGCCCACCAGTTGCGCCCGCCCGGCACGGTCAATGGAACGTGAAATGAAGGTCAGGAATTCGCTCAAATCGCTGCGTGGGCGCCACCGCGGAAACCGCGTCGTGCGCCGCAAGGGTCGCGTCTACGTTATCAACAAAACGCATCGCCGCTACAAGGCGCGCCAAGGTTGATCGTTCGATCGCTGCCTGCTCGCCTGGCCGCGCGGTCTTTGACTGGCGTGCGCGAGACGCCTATCTATTTCGGCGCATGAAAGCGTCGCTTCGGCTCAGTGGCTTGGCGCTGGTCACCGCTGCCCTGCTTGGGCCGCCGGCTTGTCCTCCAGCGCTCGTCGGGCTGGCCCACGCCCAGGCCCAGAAGACACCGTCGCCGCCAGCCAGAGCTGCGCGGCGGGGGCCGCGCGCCCTCATACCAGACGGCGGCGCGGAACGGGCTCTCCTGCTCGATGAACTCTACGCCCATCTCGCCACGGCCGCGAGCGAAGAGATGGCGCAGCTCACCAGCCAGGCGATCGAGCATGTCTGGCTCAAGTCGGGCAGCGAGACCGTCAATCTGCTCATGGAGCGGGCGCTCAAGGCGGTGAACGAGAAGAAACTGAACCTGGCGCTGAAGCTGCTCGACGCTGTGGTCGAACTCGCGCCCGACTATGCAGAAGGGTGGAACCGGCGCGCGTACGTCCTCTACAGCAGGAACGAGTACGCGCGCGCGCTCGGCGACCTGCGTCGGGTTCTCGCACTCGATCCCAACCATTTCAAGGCGCTCGACGGGCTGGGCCAGATCCTGCGCGAACTCGACCACAAGAGGGCCGCGCTCCAGGTCTATCGGCGCCTGCTCGAAGTGCACCCCTACATGGCGAGCGCCAAGTCGGCGGTCGAGGAGCTCTCGCGCGAGGTGGAGGGACAGGGCATCTAGGCCGCGCCACCAACAGCGAAGCCAGACTAGACGCCTTCAGCGACCGGCGCCCCTTTCTCGTCGAGAAAGGCGATGCGCACCATGTTGGTGGTGCCCGGTGAGCCGAGCGGCACCCCGGCGATGATCACCACCCCCTCGCCCGGCTTGACGAACTCCTCCTCGAACGCAATGCGGCAGGCCTTTACCACCATGTCGGCCTGGTTCTCGGGGTCGCTCGTCAGCACAGGGTGAATGCCCCACACGAGGGCGAGCTTGCGTCCCGTGGTGAGCACCGGCGTCAGCCCTATCACCGGCAACCCCGGCCGTTCGCGGGCAACGCGCAGCGCGGTGGAACCGGTCGCCGTATAGCAGATGATGGCGGCAAGCTTAACCGTGTCGGCAACGGCGTGAGCAGCAGCCGCGATGGCGTCTGCCGCCGTCGCCTGGGGAAGGGTCCGGGTGGCATGGACCAGCGAGTCGTAGCCCGGGTCGTTTTCCGCCTCGATGGCGATCCGGTTCATCATCTCGACCGCCTCGATCGGGTAGTGGCCGACCGCGCTTTCGGCCGACAGCATGATGGCGTCGGCTCCGTCGAACACGGCGGTGGCCACGTCGGAGACCTCCGCCCGCGTCGGCGTCGGCGCGGCGATCATGCTCTCCAGCATCTGGGTGGCGATCACTACCGGCTTGCCTGCCGCGCGGGCCATGCGGGTGATGCGCTTCTGCAGACCCGGCACACGCTCGACCGGCATCTCGACGCCCAGGTCACCGCGGGCCACCATCAGCCCGTCGACGGCGGCTATGATGTTATCGAGATCGGCGATGGCGGCCGGTTTCTCGATCTTGGCCATGATGGCCGCACCCTGGCCGATCAGGCGCCGTGCCAGCGCGATGTCCTCTCCGCGCTGCACGAACGACAGCGCGACCCAGTCGATGCCGAGCCGCAGCATGAAGTCGAGGTCGGCCTTGTCTTTGTCGTTGATCGGACTGATCGGCAGGATCGAGTCCGGCATAGCGATGCCCTTGCGGCTCGCCAGCTGGCCGCCGACCAGGACCTCCGCGGCGATCCTGCTTTGGCCCGCCTCGATCACCCGCATCCGGATCTTGCCGTCGTCGAGCAACAGGGTGTGGCCGGGAGCGAGGGCCGCAAAGATCTGGGGATGCGGCAGAAACACCCGCTCAGCCGAGCCTGGCGCCTCGCTGCGGTCGAGGATGAAGACGTCCCCCGCCTTGAGGAGCACCCGCCCGCCGGCGAAATCGCCGAGGCGAAACTTCGGGCCCTGAAGGTCGGCGAGGATGCCGATCGGCCGCCGGAAGCGCACCTCGGCGGCCCGCACCGCCCCGTGCAGCTTCTTCGCCACCTCGTGAGAGGAGTGGCTCATGTTGATGCGGAACACGTCGACGCCGGCCTCGAACAGGCGCTCGAGCATGTTGGGATCGGAGGAGGCAGGCCCGAGCGTGGCGACGATCTTGACCCGCCGGTTGCGTCTCATCGCTCTCTCGCTCCGGTGTTCTCGGTATCCGACAGCTGGATCGTCCAGTCCGCTTCGGCCCTGGTATCGACTTCGTAAAACCCGGTCCGCTTGTAGCCGCGCCGCTGGCAGTCCTTGACATCACGGATCAGAAAGGCCTTGTCCGCAGTGCACATGTAGGTCTTGCCCGACCATTCTCCACCACGGTCGGCATCGATGGCGTGAACATAGACGAAGCGGCTCGGCACCGCACCCTTGAGCAGCACCGGGCAACTGCGTGGGGCGATGCGGAACCAGCCCTCGCTCGCCCAGCCCTTCTCGTCCTGGTAGCCGATCGCAACCTCAACCGTGCTCGAGGTCTGGTTGCACAGCTTGAGGTCGGCTGAGACTTCCGCGACCGACGCCGTCACGGCAAGGCCAAATGCCGCGGCAGCAAGGAACGAGGGCAGCGGTCGCCGGCCGGCCTCGGCAGCGGCAGCGCAGCTCAATGGTTGCGGGATCGACTGGTTCATGGTCGGGCAGGGCTCGTGTCACTGCGGGTCGGGATCGACCAAGATGGCGCGGAAATCGTTGACGTTGGTGTGGGTGGGACCGGTCTCGACGAGGTCGCCGAGCGCGCGGAAAAACGCGGTCGAATCGTTGTTTGCGAGGAACGTGGCCGCATTGAGATCGAGAGCCCGCGCGCGCGCCAGGGAGTCAGGTGTGACGACGGCGCCGGCCGGATCGGCGGCATCCCCGCCGCCGCCGTCGGTTCCGTCGGTGTCGGCGGCGATGGCGGCAATGCCGGGTTCCTCGCCGAGCGCCATGGCAAGGGCCAACGCATACTCCTGGTTGGGGCCTCCGGTGCCGCGGCCCTTGACCGTCACCGTGAGCTCCCCGCCGGAGAGGATCGCCACACGCTCGCCGCGCCGCCTTGCCGCAAGCGCGAGCCTGGCATGGTCGACTGCAACCACGCGCGCTTCCCCTTCGAGCGCATCGCCCAGCACGCGCGGGTGGTAGCCGGCCTCGGCGGCTCGCGTCGCCGCCGCCGCGAGAGCCGCCGACGGCGTCGCCACCAGACGGTAGCTCGAGGTGACGAGCTCGGGTGCGGAGGGTTTCAGCGTCTCGTTTTCCGACCGCTCGAGGACGGCAGCGATCTCGGGCCGCGGCACGATTGAATAGCGGCGGAGGACCTCTCGCGCTTCGGCGAGCGTCGTCGGGTCGGCGACCGTAGGCCCGGAGCCGATGGTGGCCGGATCGTCGCCGGGAACGTCCGAGATCGCCAGGGTCAGAAGGCGGGCGGGGCAGGCCGCGGCCGCCAGCCTGCCGCCCTTGATGCGCGAGAGGTGCTTGCGCACGCAATTGATCTCGGAGATGCGCGCGCCTGCGCGCAACAGCGACCGGGTGAGGTCCTGCTTCGCCTCCAGGGTCACGCCCGCAACCGGCGCAGTCCACAACGCCGAAGCGCCCCCCGAGAGCAGGCACAGGACGTGGTCGTCAGCAGTTGCGGAGCGGGCAAGCGCGAGCGCCCCCTCCGCCGCCGCGACGCTCTTTGCATCGGGTACGGGGTGGCCGGCCTCGACCACCTCGATCAGCGCGTTGGGCCTGCCCCAGCCGTGCCGGGTCGCCACGAGGCCAACAAGCCGTGCGCCGCTCGCCGCCCCGGCATAGAATCGGGCCGTGGTCGATGCCATGGCAGCGGCGGCCTTGCCAGCGCCGGTGACGATGAGGCGCCCGCGCCGAGGAAACTCGGGCAGATGGGGCGGCAGGCAGCGGTCGGGGTGGGCGGCAGATACCGCCGCCTCGAACAAACGGGCGAGCAGCTCGCGGGGGTGCATACCGATCTGCACGGGCGTCCTCGTTCGCCGCTCCTCTCAGCCGCCCCATGTTTCCCGATCGGCTGAAGGCGTCAAGGCCGCTTTCGCGCCTCAGGACGGGCGCACGAGCGGCCCCCGCAGTCCAGAAACGACGGTATCGCTGGTGCCGCCCGACATTTTTCGGCGCAACGCCGTCATGACGCCACAAACGCACGCACGTTTGAGCAGGCCACTCGCTCAGCGGAGCGGGGTATGGGCCACACTTGAGTTGCACAAGGACTTCAGTCGATCTATCACCTTTTGTGGGGAGCGGGACCCTGCAACGCTAGCCGATCGAAGCCACTCGCCGCGCGAGGGCGGCCGTGAGAATTGAGCAGCGGCGGGCTGAACAACGCAGGTGAGACGCCGGTGGCGTGCCGGCATGGCTTACGTCGTTGCGCCAACGTCATGAGGTTGAGCGAGTACGATGGCAAACGAGCCTGACGGCGGCAGGGACAATCTCGACGTGATCCGCGAGCTGCTCCGGCGTCTGGAGGAAGCGGCGCACAGCAGGACGCTCGCCAGCCCCGAAGCCAATTCCAACCGCGAGCTGGCCTCTCTGCAGCAGCGCTCGCCACCGACGAGGCTCAGCCCGTCCCCGCCGCCCGGTGAACGCGGCTTCTACCCCTCCCTCCAGGTCCTGCCCGCCGATCCGGTAGCACGCTGGCGTCTACCCATCGTCGCGGTCGGGGCCTACGCGCTAGGCGTCGTCACCGCTGTCGGGACGATGACCTACTATGACCGGGTGGCACGGTTCGCCGCCGATCTGTGGGGCTCGCCGCGGCCACCGGCGGTAGAAAAGTTGGCCATGAACGAGGCGCCGCTTCCCAGCGCCCACAAAGAGGCTGTTACGCCGGCCAGGGATGCCAGCGACCGAGGCGCGGCCGACCAAGCTTTGACCGCCTCGCCGCCCGTCGTGCGCGCCGAGGCGAGCGGGCCATCGCCGACAGCCAGCGCGCCGCAGCAGCCGGCCGCAAACGTCCCCACGCGCTCTGACCCGCGGGGGATGGCTCCGCAACCGGCCGTTCCCGTCGGCCCTATGGCGACGGCTTCCGCGCCGGCGCCATCGCCCGCCCCGCTCCAGATCAAGCCGAGGGCGCCCGCGTCGGAAGCGTCACCGCAGGCTGCCATCGCCAAATCGACTTCGATCGGCGCGGCCGATGCCGGCGCGGCCACTTTTGCAAGCAATCCGAGCCCACCATCGCGGATCACGCTCAAACTCGCCACACGAGTCGACACCAAGGGTGGGCAGCGCACGGCGCTGCCCGTCGAGCTCGATCCCATGCCGACCGATTCCGACGCCCTGCTGCTGGTCATGCGCGGGGTGCCCGATGAGATCGCCCTTTCCCAGGGCAGCGCGATCGGCAACGAAATCTGGCTGATCCCGGCCCACATGTCGCGCGACATCGAGTTCACCATCGCCGAGGCGGTGACCGGCACCTTCGATGTAACCGCCGAGCTCGTGACGCTCGATGGGCGACTCTTGTCGCAGGCAAGAACCCAGATCGTCGCCGCGCCGACGCTCGTCGCTGCACCCGCGGCGAGCGAGCCGACTCCTCCGGAGAAGCTCGATGCCGGCGCGTTACGGCGACTGACCGCCCGCGGCGAGTTGTTGCTCGACACCGGCGATATCAGCGCCGCCCGCATCGTGCTGGAGCGGGCCGCAGAGGCCGGCAGCGCGATTGCCGCGCTGCGCCTTGGAGAAACCTACGATCCGGTCTACCTCCGCCGCTCCGGCACCTCGGCTGAAGCCGGCGACGAGGCGCAGGCCTTGCGCTGGTATGAACGGGCCCAGCGCCTCGGCAGCCCCGGCGCCGCCGAACGTCTGAGCGAGCTGCGCAAGAGGTAAGCGCCCATGACAGGGCCGGGGGCCACCCAAAAGGCGCACGCTCGCGTTACGCGCCGTGCCTGCCTCAAAGTTCTGGTTGCGGCCGCCGCCGTGCTGATCGACCTCCCGCGGCTCCTTGCCGAGGAGCCGGGCGGCCCGCTGAAGCCGGTCAGCGTCGGATTTCCCCGTCATGCCTACGGTACCTGGACCGGCAAGATCGCCGACGGCACGTACGAGCAGGCCGCCGGCAAGGCGATGCGCTGGATACCGTTCGAGACGGATTCGGCGGTCGCCGCGGCGATGGCGGGCGGGCGTATCGATATCGGCATGATGGGCGCCGGAGTGGTCGCCGCGGCCATCGGTCGAGGACTCGATCTCACCGTGTTCTACGTGGTGGGCTCCTCCCGCGAGACGGAGGCCCTTATCGTCTCCCACAGCCTGCCCTACACTGCGGGCGAACCAAAGGGGCTGATGAACAAGGTGCTGGCTGTCCCGTTCGGATCGACCGCGCATTTCCGCCTCCTGCAAAGCCTTAAGGGTTGGAGCATGACGCCCGCCGATGTGCGCCTGGTGAACCTGCAGCCGCAGCAGATCGTCGAAGCCTGGGCCCACGCCGAGCTCGACGCGGCGGTCGTGTCGGAGCCCACGCTCTCCGCGCTCAAGGCTCAGGCTCGCGCCATCCCGCTGCCTTTCGCCGGCGGTAACGAAGGACTGCTGGTGCTGGCGGCCGGTAGCGACTTTCTCGAGCAGAACCGCGACATGCTGGCCCGGTTTGTCGACGTCACCGCGCGCGCCGATACCATGTTCGCGGAGATGAGCGGGCCGCTCACCGAGGACCGGCCCGAGATCAGATCCATTGCCTTCCTGACCGGGCTGCCGCCAGCGGCAGTCCTTGAGGCGATCGCCCGCTATCGGCCACCGCACATGCAGGAGCAGGCGACGGCGCGCTGGCTCGGTGGCGGCACCGGCTCGATGCTCGCCGCCGAACTCAAGGCGAGCGCCGAGCTGTGGAAGTGGGCCGGCCGGATCGACAAGGTTCCTGCCGATTTCGCCGCCGCGATCGCCCCCGGGCCGGTCGAGCAAGCGCTGGCAATGCAGCGCTGACCTCAGGCGGCCATCAGGGCTGCATCAGCGCGGGCATCGAGGCGCCGGGCGGCCCGATCGAGCAACCGCTCGGCGGCCCCCACCCGCGCCGCCAAGTGTCTTGCCACCGCTTCGAGCACCAGGGCCTCGAGCTCGGCGCCCCCGCTCTCGCTCCATTCCTCAGATTGGGTTGCGCCGGCGCCGTTGCCAAGCGCGCGCTCCGCGTCCGCCGCCGCGACCATGGCGAGCGAGCGGAAGTGCGGACGGGCCTCCGCATCGAGGCGGGCGGCCAGCCGCTCCCGGTCGCGGACGGCCCGCACAGCGTCCTTGTGGGTGACAACGAGGATGCCTTCAGACTGAAGCCGCTTAGGCAGGGACCGCCATACGACCTTCTCGGTCGCCTTCCAGGCCTGAGTCGACATCGTGCACCAAATGGCGATGTGGCAGCGTGCGCAGGCCTCGAGGCTCATATCGTCGAGTCCACTCTGGCCGCTCGCCAGCCCCGGCGTGTCGATAAGCTCGAACTTTTTCAGGCGCGTCACCGGAAGACCGACATGCAGCAGCCGGGCCTCGCCTCGCTGCAGGGCGTCCACCTCGGCAAGCGACATCGGGTGGCGGGACCGGTCGGAAAGCTCGACCTCGAGAGCCGGCACGTCGGCGTAGTGCAGCCTAACGGGGAAACGGGTGTTGGCGTGCACGCTGGTGGGAAGGACACCGGAACCCATCAGTACATTGGCGAGCGTCGACTTGCCGGTGTTGAACTCGCCGAGCAACGCGATCCGGGGCGGGCGCGCGAGCCGCATGCCGAGCCGGCCCACGAACCGTGCGACGCTGGCAACCGATCCGTCGCAAGAGGCGCCTGCAGCCAGCCGGCGGCAGGTGGCGAACAATTCATCGGAAATTTGGGCCGGCGAGATGGCGTTCATGCGTTTCTTCCCTCCAGCGAAAGCGCGCTCTGGCAGAAGTTCAGGAGCTTGCCCAGCTCGTCGGCGAGCGCCGCGGCCGCAGCCTGGCGCGCCGCGCAGCGGTCCGCCTTCTCCTGTTGCTCCTTCTCGAACCGTTCCAGATCCTGGCTGTGATCAAGCTTGCTGTAGGCTTCGTGCTCGGCCAGCAGCTGCGCCTTCCTCCGCTGGAAGGTCGACAGCATGCCGGTGCTCACGGCATGAGCCTGTTGAAGCATGCGGGTGATGCGGGCGGCAAACTGCGCTTGGGCCTCGCGCACCATCTCGTCGACCACGGGGAGGAAGTCGGACCGGATGAGGCGCTTCAAATCGGCGGCGCGCTGGCGTGGATCGGGCCGCGCCGCGAACCAAAGCTTCCACCACGGCACATCGAGGTCGAGCACGACCGTGTCGGTGAGCGGTGTGACGGAGGGGTACGGGTTGGGGTGGGTTGCATAGTCGTCCGTCACCTCCACATCGTAACCCGGCAAAATTGCCTCGATGATGGTGCGCAGCTGCGGATAGAGCACGCGCTCGATCTCGATGATCTGAGCCTCGGTGTGACGGAAGGAGTCGACGTAGTGCAGCTCCAGGCCTTCACGCAGCGGGGTGAGGTCGCAGCGCCACTGTCCGTCGTGGTCGCGATTGCGGATCGAGCCCAGCATGGCCTGGCATTCGGCTTCCGCAAAACCCTCCACGGCATTGATCAGGTCGGACTTCAGCCGCTCGGTGTCGTTGCGCACGATCTCGGCGAGCTGGCGCTCGATGAGGGCGAAGGAATGCTGGATCTTCCTGATCGGCTCGTCGATGTTGGCCAGCGACTGACGCTCCTGACGCAGCCGCTCGCCGAGCGCACCCAACTCCACACGCCGCGACTCGCGAAGGCCCATCAGCGATTGCAGTTCCATCTTGGCGGCGGCCTCGGTGGAGCGCGCAAGCTCGAGGAAGCAGGCGGTAAGCTGCCTGAGCAGGACCGCGCTGGTGCCGCCGGAGAGGAGCTCGGTAATGCTGGCGGCAACGGCCGGAATGCCGGAGCTCGCATAGAGCGCGGCAGCGAGCCGCGAGCGCTGCTCGACGCTCAATGAATGGCTCGGGCCGACCTCGATCGAGGCCGGTAGCCCATATTCCCTGAGATAAGCAACGGAACTGGCCGGCAGCACGCGGGCTACATCACGATTCTCCGAAACGAGGCTCAGATTGCCCCACCAGGCGCTGCCGAGGACGACGGGAATGTCGAGGGCCGGGAATTCCCGCTCGAGCCGGCTCTTGACGTTGGCGCGCACGGCCTTGGCCTCCGCGAGCGGATTGGGCAACTGATCGACGCGGTTGACGAACACCACGATGCGATCCTTGTGCAGGCCGTTCAGGATGCGCAAGAGCGAAACGTCGGAGGCGGCGAGCGGCTGCAGCGCCGAGATCACGAACACGTAGATGTCCGACTTCTCGAGGCTGCGCCGGGTGATCTCGTCGCGCACGAGGAAGGGATCGTTGGTGCCGGGCGTGTCGATAACGGTGACCGGATAGGCGAAGGGCCCGCCGCTGAAGTAGAGCTCGGCTGTGCGCGTAATGTCAGAGTACTGCCGCCTGGCCGGCGCCGGCCCGCTCTCAAGGTAGGTGCCGGCGCTCACGTAATCGTCGAGCAGCTCCGGCGTGATCTTCTTGTAGCGGTGCGTCTGGCCCAGGAGCTCGTGCAGCTGAGGTCCGAGACGCCGCTCAGCGCGCTGGCGCATCACCTCAAGCTGGGCCCTGAGCAACTCCGGCTCGAAACCGGGCACCAACCGCTCGGTCAGCTCGCGCAGACGGCCGCCGCCCTCGGCAAGACGCTGCCACTCGTCTCGCGAGAAGAGCTGGAACACAGCCGCATGTTCGGGCGGCGGGCGGTCGTTGCGAAAATGCAAGATGGTGACGACCGACGTCCATGGGTTGATGTCGGTCGGCAGCAGCTCGGGCCGATGGGTGAAGGCGTTGACGAAGGAACTCTTGCCGGCCTTGATCTGACCGATCACCGCGATCCGACAGGTCTGCTCCTGCAGCACGCGGCGGGATTCCGCCACCAGCGGTTGGGCATGCTCGTCGAGCTGCGGCTCGAGCCGGGCCGCGATCGCCAGCAAACGACTGCGCACCTCCTCGAGCGGCGCGCCAACTCGCGTACCCCACTTGCCGCCATCACTGACCGTGGCCTGCCCGGACACGTTCAATGACCGCTCGACGACACCCATGTACCGGACCTCGAACCGCAATCCGCCGGGCGGCTACTGCCCCCGTTGGAACTCGAACCCGTGCAGCGCCCTCAAGCGATACTGTTGCATGTGGCGGGGCCTCGCCGGCGCGAGGAGGCGGAGCGGCCAAGGCGTGTGCTCCGGCGGGGAGGAGGAGGACGGTCGGATCGAAGCGGACGCTGCGCCGTTGTTCGCCGACGGCATGGCCGGATCCCGCCGGCGCAGCCCCGCCGACCTAATTCGCATCGCGCCACGCAACGGGCGAGAAAACATACTCAACTCTGACCCCCTCCTTCGTCCCCGTTTCAGGCCGGTCGTCCCGGCCCGCCGCCGGCGGCCACCACTCCCGGCTCGGCCGGCGCCCGCGTGTCAGCAAAGCTAGAGCAACAATGTTGGCGACAATGTGGATCACCCCCCACAATCTCCTTGACAGTGCTCGATTTGCTGCCGGCCTGCAAGCGATTCGTTTGCGCCGAAGCCGGTCTCTATCACCGCATTCCGGTGAGCAGGCACAAAACAATCGCGATCGCTCCCGACACGATTGGCAGGACGAGGGAGGAGATCATGCGGATGGCTGCAAAGCGGTAGCCCATCATCGCTACCTCGTAGATCAGCACGCGGTGCCAGGCGAACACCGCCCACGCGGTGAGGAAGGCGGTGACCTGCGGCACACCGGCGCCGGCAAGCCGCAGCACCACGATGATCGGAAAAGCGACCATCGGCCCTGACGGCATCAGCGCGCCGAATGCGCTGGCGATCAGGATGCCGCTCCATCCGCTCTCGAAGCCGATCATGTGGCCGATCGTCTCGGCGGGCAGCAGCTTGCCGATGAAGCCTGCGGCGAGCAGGGCCAGAAAAACCCTGGGAATGACGATAAGGAGCTGAGTGCCCGCAGCCTCGAGCGCCCCCCGAAAAGCGGAGAAGCTGCGTCTCCACACGATCACGCCAAGGACGACAGCGGCGATCCACAGGAGGACGGCGCTGTCAAGCATCCTTCTCATTCCTTTCGTCGGCACGCAGGGGCCAGGCGCGTGCGATGAGGCCGGCGATGAACGGCAGCGGAAGGGACGAGGCGAAACGCAGCAGGGCGAAGTCCACCCCGAGCAGCGGCACCTCCCAGTTGAGAATACGCTGAAGGCCCATGGTGGACCACGACGTGACGTAAGCGATGAGAGGACTGCGCCCGGTGCCTGCATCGCGGAGCGCCCGCACGATCGGAAAGGAGGTCATCGGCCCGCCCGGGGTCATGATGCCGACCGCGGTGGCGATGGCGAGGGCCCGCGAGCCTGCCTCCTCACTGACGTAACGGGCAATCTTGTCGCGCGGCAGCAGCGCTTGCGCGAAAGCGGCAAGCAGCATGGCAGCGGTGAACCGCGGCAGGATGAACAGAAACAAGTCGACGTCCGATGTAAGACTCGAAACGAGCGCCTCGCCGCCGATCACCAGGTAGCAGATGAGCCCAGTGACAGCGGCGAGCGCGGTGAACGCGACGAAGGAACCGCCAAAGACAGCCTTGACCGTCAGCCTGCGTGTGCCGGATCCGTCGCTCTCGGCCATGACTTGCCCTCGCTCTTGATGTCGCCCTAGCGCATCTCTTGATCGCCGGGGAGGCCCTTGGCCACTGGTCACGTCGTGGCGAACGGCCGCACGGGCAGAACGCAAGCCGCGTAGGCGGTGACGGGTCCAGGGCCGACGGTCCCGGACCCCTGCCGCCCGGTGGTGGGAGAAGCTCAGACCGAGGCGTGGCGCATGCCGGCGCGTGCGGCGAGCGCCTCCCTGGCCGCCTCTTGGAACGTCTCGGTCGGCGAGAGGATCACGGAAGCCGAGCGCACACGTTGATGGGCCGGATTGACACCCGGGGGCTCGACGCCCTTCTCTACGAGCGCCTTGGCCGAGCGCATCAGGCGGTGGCGTGCCATGATGATGCCGTTGTCGGTCGAAACCAGGTTCTCCTTGGTGCGGTCGACGATCGGCCCCATGCTTTCCTGCAGCGAGGCGTCCTGAATGGCGATGCCCTCCACACCGCTGTAGGTGAGACCCGCTTTTTGCGCCGCGCGATCCATGAGGTAGTCGTTGTCCTTGTTGGCGAGCGGGCGGAAGGTGCCAGGGACGTACTTGCAGTGGACGCCCTCGCCGGCCGAGAGCGCGGCCAGCTCCCTGGCCGTCAGTGAGCGGACCGGATGGTAGTCGTAGCTCCAGGCCCAGCAGTTCTCGTCGTCGATCGGGATCCAGAAGTGGCCGTGCACGGGGTGGTCGCCACGCGGGGGCACCATGGTGAACGACGGCATCACCCACGGCGTGATGCGCCAGTAGTAGTTGCCGTCGTCGGCATTCCGCCGGGCGCCGATGTAGAGCCCGCCGGGTGCCTCGACCACCTCGAAGTGAGGCTTGGCGTCCTGAAGGTTGTACTTGTTGCCGGCTGCGCCCTTGAAAAGCGGGTCGCTCTCAAGATCGGCCCGGTGCAGCCACGACACGTGGCTTGAGTCGATGCCGCCCTCGAGCGCCTGAAGCCAGTTACACTCCTGCAAGCGCTTGGAAACGAAGGACTGCGTTTCCGGCACCTTGATGAACTCCCACTCGGGCAGGGGCGGCTGCTTCTCGGGCGGGCCCAAATAGGTCCACAGCACAGGGCCGATTTTCACCAGCGGGTAGTTCTTAAGCTTTATCTTCTTGGCGAACCCGCTCTCCTCAGGCTCCGACGGCACCTCAACGCACTGCCCCGTAACATCGAATTTCCAGCCGTGGTAGGGACAGCGGATGCCGCACTCCTCATTGCGGCCAAACCAGAGCGATGCACCGCGGTGCGCGCAGAACTCGTCGATCAGGCCCATGCGACCCTGCGAGTCGCGGATCGCGAGCAGGCGCTCGGAGAGCAGCTTGACCCGCACCGGCGGACAATCGTTCTCGGGCAGTTCGCGGGCGAGCAGGGCCGGAATCCAATAGCACCGGAACAGGGCTCCCATCGGGGTCCCCGGGCCGGTCTGGGTCAAGAGATCGTTCTGTTCCTTTCTGAGCATGTCGGGCTCCTTATTTGAGCGACGCGTGGAAGCAGCGCGCCCGGCATCGAGGCCGAGATCGCGGCAGGCGCCGCCAGGGTTGACCGCGCCCGCCACCACCTGCTATGACGCAGATCATGGTTCCTGTATACGGAACGCTGTTCCAAAATGCTGCCGGGGTGTCCTATAGCCCCGGCGCCCAGAAGCGTCAACGAGGAGGCCTCCAACAGATGGCAGACGTGCAGCGCATCGCCCTTTGCAAGACCGAGGACGTCGCCGTGGGCACGGCACTCAAGGTGGAAACCGAGGGACTGACGCTGGCCGTCTTCAACGTCGGCGGCGAGTTCTACGTGCTCGACGATATGTGCACGCACGGACCGGGATCACTATCGGAGGGCTACATCGAGGAGGATGTGGTCGAGTGCGACTTTCACAACGGGAAGTTCAACATACGCACCGGCGAGGTGGTGGCCCCGCCGTGCATGATCCCGGCCAAGACTTATCCGGTGACGATCGAGGACGGCACCGTATACATCGAGGTTTAGTCGCGCGGAGTTGCGTTTGACACCCGGCCGGCAGTTGCTACATTTGCGAACGCCGGTCGGCATAGCGGAACAGGAGCACGGAGCCATTGACGGCGAGTGGCGCCGGACACCGGCGCGGTTGGAAGCTGCATGTCGAGGAGCGGTAATGACTGACGTGCGCCCCCTTCGCAGCCGTGGCGACCGGCGCCAGGCGCGCGGGCCAGCTCCTTCCGTGCGGCCGGCTGCCGCCACGCGGCGAGGCGATGGAAAGCGGCTGTCTTCCGTAGCGACCGCCATCGCGCTGCTCAAAAGCTTCTCCGAGGAGGAGTACGAGATCGGCGTCAGCGACCTCGCTCGCAGCCTCGGTGTCGCCAAGAGCACGGTGCACCGACTCGCGCGCACGCTGGTCTCCGAGGGCCTGCTTGAGCAGAACCCGGAGACGGAGAAATACCGGCTCGGTATTGCGCTGTTCGGGCTCGGCGCGCTGGTCCGCCGCCGCATGAACCTGTCGAGCGAGGCCCGCCAGGACCTCTTCGCCCTACGGCAAGCAACCGGGGAAACGGTGCAGCTTGCGATCCTCGACCAGGCGGAGATCATGTACGTCTACAATCTGGAAAGCACCCAAGCGATCCGCGTCACCTCCGACATCGGCGTGAGGAAGCCGGCCTTCTGCACGGCCAACGGGCGCGCCATCCTGGCTTTCCAGAGCGAGGAGGTGATCGCAGCCGTGATCGGCCGCGGCCTGGAGCCGCGAGCGCCAAAGACGGATACCGATCCGAAGCGCCTGCTCAGGTTGCTGGCCGAGGTGCGCGCGCGCGGATACGCCACGGAGGACGAAGAGAGCGAAGCCGGCATGCGCGCGGTTGCCGCCCCCATCCGCGGCGCCGGCGGACAGGTGGTCGGCTCGGTCGGCGTCGCCGGTCCGGTCCAACGACTCACCAAGGAGGCGCTGACCAAACTCGCGCCGCTGGTGATCAGAACGGCACACGCCATCTCCGCCCGCCTCGGCCATCAATACCGGACGGCATTCTGAAATGGCACGGATTACGCTCGCCAACTCCGAGATCGCCTTCGAGTGTCCGGCGGACGACACGGTGCTCAGGGCCGCGCTCCGGGCAGGGCTGGGGTTTCCCTACGAATGCAACGTCGGCTCGTGCGGCAACTGCCGCTTCGAGCTCGTCGAGGGAGAGGTCCGACACGAGCGGCAGGACGCTCCGGCCTGGACCGAACGGGACCGGCAGCGCAAGCGCTGGCTCGGCTGCCAAGCACGCGCACTCACCGATTGCCGGATCAAGGTCGCTCTGCGCGACCATTACAAGAGCCATCACCGCCCGAAGCGGACGCGTGCCAAGCTGGTTGCGACGGAGGATCTCACCCACGATATGCGCGAGTTCCGCTTCAGGCTGGCGGACCGCGCCCCGTTCCTGCCCGGACAGTACGCGCTCCTCTATGTGCCGGGCGTCACCGGGGCGCGCGCCTATTCCATGTGCAACGTCAGCGACTGCGGCGAGGAGTGGCACTTCCAGATCAAGCGCGTGCCGGGAGGAGCGGCGACCGAGCGCCTCTTCTCTCAAACGCCAGCGGGCAGCGAGATCGCCGTCGACGGCCCGTTCGGCATGGCCTACCTGCGGGAGGACGCCCCGCGCGATGTGTTGTGCCTCGCCGGCGGCTCCGGGCTCTCGCCGATGATCTCGATCGCGCGCGCCTTCGCGGCGAGCCCGCGGCTCAAGGAGCGCGAACTCCACTTCGTCTATGGCGGCCGTCGCAGCCGCGACATCTGCGGCGAGCGACTGCTCGAGCAGCTCGACGGCTTCGGCAGTCGAATCCGCTACTATTCGTGCGTCTCGATGCCGGAGGACGATCCGGATGCGGCCTCCTTCACCGGGCACAAGGGCTTCGTCCATGACGTGGCACGGGCCCTGTTCGGCGAGCGCCTGCCGCAATTCGAGGTGTACTTCGCCGGTCCCCCGGCCATGGCCACCGCCGTGCAGGCCATGCTCATTTCCGCCAAGGTGCCGCCGGCACAGATGCACTTCGACCAGTTCTATTGACCGTTCTGCCGGGAAGGAAAGGCGACATGGCAAGACTCCAACTGTCGTTTGCGTGCTGGAACTACGACCGCACGCGCGCGCTGCAGGACGGCAGCGTGAGGCCGGAGGGCATCGATCTCAACTTCCTCGAGATGCCGGTGGAGGAGACCTTCTTCCGCATGGTCCGCCATCGGGAGTTCGACGTGTCGGAGATGTCGCTCTCCTCCTATTGCGTCACCCTGTTCAAGGACCCGCAGCCGTTCGTCGCCATACCGGTCTTTACCTCCCGCCTCTTCCGCCATTCCTGCATCTATGTGAACGCCAAGGCAGGCATCCGCGAGCCCAAGGACCTGATCGGCAAGCGCGTCGGCGTGCCCGAGTATCAGATGACGGCGGCGGTGTGGATCCGCGGCATCCTCGCCGAGCACTTCGGCGTGCCGGTCGACAGCGTCACCTACTTCACCGGCGGCGAGGAGGAGCCGGGAAGGCCCGAGAAGCAGAGGCTCGAACTGCCGGCGAACATCAAGGTCGCGCCGATTGCGCCGGAGCAGACGCTCGCCCGCATGTTGGCGGTCGGCGACATCGACGCCCTGCACACCTCGCGCATGCCTTCCACCCACGACGGCAAGACGGTGGTGCGCCTGTTCCCCAACTTTCTCGAGGTCGAGCGGGCCTACTACAGGCAGACGGGCGTTTTCCCCATCATGCACACCGTCGCCATCCGCCGCGAGCTCTATGAGCGCCACCGCTGGGTCGCCCAGTCGCTCTACAAGGCCTTTCTGGAGGCGCAGCGGCGCACCTATCTCGACTTGAAGCAGACCAACATGCTGCAGGCGATGGTGCCCTGGCTGCACGCCCACGTGGAGGAGGCGGTGCGCGACATGGGCGAGGACTACTGGCCCTATGGGGTGCAGAACAACCGCACCACGCTCGAGACCTTCCTGCGCTACCACCACGAGCAGGGCCTCTCCAGGCGGCGGCTCGATGCAGAGGAGCTGTTCGCGCCGGAGACGCTTGAGTCCTTCAAGGTATGATCCTGCCGGCGGCAGGTGGCCCTGGCGGTGAGGCCAAGGTCATCAAAAAGCCATGCCCCTGGTGTTCGCCGGAAGGTGCCAAGATCCCAGGAGAGGGCGCCTTGCACCGGGCGGCACGCGCATGAGGCGGATGGCGGCGGCAGCGGCCGCCTAACCGGCGCCGGCCGGAGCGGGCCATCGTGCTCCAGCCGAACCGGCTGTTCCCTGCAGCGCCCCAGAGTCGAGGGGAGGATTGTCCGTGATTGCTTGCCTCTTCATCCGTCTCGGTATCGCCGCAGCGTTCATCGTCTCGACTCTTCCGGCGCTGGCGCAGAGCCCCTCGGAGCCCATCGTCCTCGCCCAGGCACGGCAGAAGGCCAAAGAAATTCCGGTTCCAAGGAAGGCGCTGCCAATCCCCGACAAGCCGGTGGGCGAGACCGAGAGCGACACCAGGGCGCGCATCAACAACTGGACGGTCGGCCTTGCCGGCGGTCTGCTCGAGGGAACCTTCGTCCAGTACGCAGCCGACCTTGGTAAGGCGCTCGACGACGGCGACAACCTGCGTGTGCTGCCGATCATCAGCTACGGGGCGGTCGGCAACGTCAGCGATTTGCTCTATCTCAAGGGGGTCGACTTCGCCATCACCTACGCCGACGTGCTCGACCACTTCAAGAACGTCGAGAAGATCCCCAACATCGAGCGGCGCATCAACTATGTGATCCCGATGTTCGAGGGCGAACTGCACGTGCTCGCCCGCGGCGAGATCAAAAAGCTCGAGGACCTCGCCGGCAAGAAGGTCAACTTCAACACGATCGGCAGCGCCGCCAACTATACAGGCGGCATCGTGTTCGACCGCCTCGGCATCCAGGTGGAACGCATCTACAAGAACAACGCGGTCGCCGTCGAGGATATGCGCAAAGGCGAGATCGCCGCCATCGTCCACGTGGTGGGCAAGCCCAACAGCCTGTTCACCAACATCAAGCCGGAGCCGGACTTCCATTTCCTGCCCCTGCAGTACTCCGAGAAGTTTCAGGACTACTATTCGCCGACCGAGCTTACGAGCGCCGACTATCCGAAACTCATCAAGCCGGGAGAGACCGTTCCGACCATCTCGGTGGCGGCGCTGCTTGCGGTCTACAACTGGCAGACGAACGGCGATCGCTACCGCCGCGTCGCGCGTTTCATCGAGTACCTGTTCGATCGCTTCGACCGGCTGCGCCAGCCTCCCTACCAGCCCAAGTGGAAGGAAATGAATCTCGCTGGAACGGTACCCGGCTGGACCCGCTATCCGGTGGCCCAAGAGTTGGTCGACCGCGCCCTGTCGAAAACGGCGGCGCAGCCGGGGGCGCGGCCGCAGCCAGAGCCACAGCCCGCCATCGACCCGGTGCTCGCCCGCGCCCAGGTGAGCAAGGTGGCGCCCTATAGCCCCGCCGAGCAGGAACGGCTGTTCCAGCAGTTCTTGGAGTGGAGCAAGCAGCTCAAGAAGAACTGATCCGGCATGAACCGGCGACCGCAGGCGCCGGGCGGCCGAGGCGGCCGCTCCCGTCACGGTCGGTCAGCCCCTCGTCAGTGGTGATGGTCGTGGTCGCGACCGTGGCGATGGTGAGCGTGGTCGTGGCCGTGATCGGGCTCGACGGTCTCCGCCTCGGCGTAGCCGTGCAGCAGCGCCTCCATCACCTTGCGCAGGGGGTCCTCGTTGAGCGCGAGGTGGCCAGCGAGAAGTCCGGTGAGCCGCGCGAGAACGAGGGGCTGGCTTGCCAGACGAGCGTAGCGCTCTTCAGGCTCGGCGGCCTCGTTATCGCGCCTGAGGCGCTCAAGCGTATCGGCAAACAGCTCGTCCATGTAGACGTGCCGACCGGCTCCCGGCCCGGCGGCCGCCGCCCGGCGCTGGCGCGCGATCAACGCATTGGCGGTACGCAGGAAGCGGGCGTAGAGCTCCTCGCCAAGCCGGTCCTCCTCCTCCAAATCTCCACACATTCTGGTCTCCGCGGTGAGTGGTGTTCCTGGCCCCTCTACACCGGTCATGGCAGCGGCGCACGCGATATTCGCCAACATCCTTCGACTCGCGGTTGTGAAATGCACACCCCCACCGCCCGACAGCCCGCAGGCAGGTGCGACAGCCTGGCCGACAACTCGTCGGCATGCGTCGATAGACACTGCGCAGGGGCCTCGACTATGGTCGCGGGGCCGGGCAGGGCTTGACGGAGGCGGGTATTCCGGTCGCCGCGGGCAAGCCGGTTGTCCACGGCCAGCCCGCATCAACCGCGCAGTAGGCAAGCAGTCAAGGCGTACCATGCTCGAGATCATGTTCAGCACGCTGGTTGCGATGCTGACGTCGCCTAAGATCATGGGGCTGATGCTGATCGGCGTCATGATCGGCCTGATCGTGGGTGTCACGCCCGGTATCGGCGGCCGGCTGTCGATCGCGCTCGCCATCCCGTTTGTGTTCGGCATGGACATGATCCCGGGGGCGGTGTTCCTGCTCACCATGCACGCGGTGAACGGCACCAGCGGTCAGATTTCCTCCATCATGTTTGGTGTGCCGGGTGATGGCGACGATGCCGCCACCACCTTGGACGGCTATCCCATGGCCAAGAAGGGAGAGGCCGGCCGCGCCCTCGGCGCGAGCATCACCGCCTCAGGCGTGGGCGGCATCATCGGCGCCATCGTATTCGCCATCATGATCCCGATCCTCGAGCCCGTCGTGCTGGCGTTCAGTCCGGCCGAGTTCTTCCTGCTCGCCATCCTCGGCATCACGTTCATCGCGTTCCTGGCTGGGGGCGGAAGCATATTCAAGGGCATCATCGTCGGCCTGTTCGGCATGATGCTGGCGACCGTCGGCATGGACCCTTATACGGGCACGCCGCGCTATGCCGGGGACTTCCTGTTCCTGTGGGACGGCTTGAGCCTGGTCACCGCCGTGCTGGCGTTCTTCGCCATTCCGGAGATGGTTGCACTCGCTGTGAGGGGCGGATCGATTGCCGCCGTTTCACGGGACGTTGCGAAAGTCTCCTACCGCCAGCTGTTCCAGGGCGTGCTCGAGGTGCCCCGCCACTGGTGGCTGGTGATCCGCACCTCGATCATCGGCGCGGTCATCGGCATGATCCCTGGGCTCGGCGGCTCGGCCGCCGCCTGGATGTGCTACGGCCACGCCGTGCAAACTTCCAAGACGCCCGAGCGGTTCGGGCACGGCGCCGTGGAGGGCGTGATCGCGCCGGAGACGGCGAGCAACGCCAAGGAAGGCGGCTCGCTACTGCCCACGCTGTTCTTCGGCATTCCCGGAAGTTCGGGCATGGCGGTGCTGATGGGCGCCTTCCTCATCCTCGGCATTCAGCCGGGCCCCGCCATGATGACCAATCACCTCGACGTGGTGTGGACGCTGATGTGGGCGCTGGTGGTCGGCAACATCATCGCCGTCACCTTCCTGTTGTTCATCAACCGCTGGGTCGCACTGCTCACGTTCGTGAACGGCTCCATGCTCGTGCCGTTCATCCTGGTGTTCGCGGTCCTCGGCTCCTACGTCAACGAGGGCCAGTGGGAGAACCTGGTGATCCTGGTGCTGCTCAGCGTGGTAGGTTATGGGCTCCTGCGCTACGACTGGCCGCGCGCACCGTTCGTCATCGGGCTGGTGCTCGGTCGGATCTCGGAAGAGTCGCTGCACAAGGCGCTCGGGCTGTGGGGGCTCGGCTTTTTCACGCGTCCGCTGTCCCTGGTCCTTATCGGGCTCATCGTGTTTACCATCGCTTATGCAGTCTACAGACATATGCGCCCGTCGAAGGTGCTGCACCGATTGAGCGCTGCCCAATGAAGAACACGTCCTCCAATTCCACCATGACGGTGGGCCTTCTCATCATCTTCACCGTTATGGTCGCCATCTCGAGCCAATACCCCGCGGGGGCCAGGTTCATGACCTTCGTCGTCGGCCTGCCGGCAATCGCGCTCTGTCTCCTCCAGCTTGCCCTCGACGTGCGGGAGCGACGCCTAGGGGACGCAGTGGGCAGGCACAGGACCCAAGCTGCACCCTCCGAGCCCGGCACCGCATCGGCGGCCACCGCGCACAACCCGCGCAAGGAGCTGATCGTATGGGGCTACTTCCTGGCGCTCGTCGCCGGAGTGCTGCTGTTCGGTTTCTACGCCACGGTCCCGGTGTTCATCGCCTGGTTCTTACGCTTCCAGGCCCGCGCCTCCTGGATCATGTCGTTCGGGCTCGCGGCAGCAGCCGGCGCCGTGGTGTATCTGGCGTTCGAGCATGTGCTGCGGGTTCCCCTGCACCCGGGCTTCCTGACGGACGACATTCAGGCATTTCTGCAAGGCCAGTGACGCTTGCTTCGTCTCGTTGATTTCATTACTAACCGGACGGAACCCGAATCCGGCGCCGCGGCTACGGCAGGAGCCCGGTGCTGGTCCATGAATGGGAGGAGTGCAATGTCAGGCAGGCTCGATCGGCTCGCGGCGGCGGTCGGCGGCATAGTGGTCTTTGCAGCGGCGACGACGGCCCTCGCACAGACCGGTGCTGATTTCTACAAGGGCAAGACCGTCACTTATATCGTTTCTACGGCGCCGGGCGGCGGCTACGACTTCTACGGCCGGCTCGTCGCCGACTACATGCAGAAGTATCTGCCCGGCTCCACCTTCGTGGTGAAGAACATGCCGGGCGCCGGCCATCTGATTGGCGCCAATGCCATCTACGCCGCGGCGCCCGACGGGCTCACCATCGGAACCTTCAACACCGGCCTCATCTACAATCAGCTGATCAAGCAGGAAGCGGTCAAGTTCGACCTGACCAAGATGTCATGGATCGGCAAGGCAGCATCGGAACCGCGCGTGTTCGTGATCGCCTCGCAGTCGCCGATCAAGAGCTTCGCCGACTTGCAGGCGCAGAAGCAACCGGTGAACTTTGCGACCTCCGGTATCGGCAGTGCCAACTATGTGGAGATCAATTCGCTCACCAACGTGCTGCGGCTGCCGATCAAGATCCTGACCGGCTACAACGGCAACGACGACCAGCTCGCCATGCGGCGCGGCGAAGTGCAGGGCGGCATGGGCTCGCGCTCGTCCTTCGACCAGTTCGTCAAGAACGGCTATGGCCGCTACATCGCGCAGATCGGCGGCAGGGACAAGGACGTGCCGCAGCTGGCCGCGCTCGTCAGCGATCCTGTGGCCAAGGAGATCATCGCGCTCATTCAGTCTCAGGGCGACATCGCCCGGCTGACGGCCGGACCGCCCGGTATTCCAAAGGACCGTCTCGAGGCGCTGCGCACCGCCTACAAGAAGGCAATGGAGGACAAGGAGCTGCAGGCCAAGGCGGAGAAGCTCGAGCGCCCCGTTGACCCGAGCTATGGCGATGAGGTGCTGGAGATGGTCAAGGCGGCGCTCAACCAGCGGCCTGAGACCATCGCGATGCTCAAGGATGCCCTGGAGCAAAAGGAGCCGGCCGCTCCCGCCACCAAGGGCACGATCACTGACCTGCAGAACGGGAACCGTAAGGTGGTCCTCAAGCTCGCCGATGGAAAGACGTTCGAGGCCGCCGTGTCCGGCTCGCGAACCGAAATCACCATCGCGGGCCAGAAGAGCGACCGCAACGCCATGAAGACCGGCATGACCTGCTCGATCGTGGCGCCGAGCAGCGGAGCGGAGGCCAAGAGCATCGCCTGCAACTAGGAAACGCCAGCGCGGCCCAAGTCAGCTTCTCGCAACGCACTTGGCTCGATGCTGCATCGCAATCCGGACCCGGGTCGAGAGAGGCTCGCCGGACACCGGCCTTGCGGACACAAAAAAGTCCGCAGAATGTGGTGAGTGAACGTGTGCAAGGCTCTGGCCGACCGCCCGCCTCTCGGGCCGGCCGGCACGAGCGAACCTCAGGAGGAAATGAATGAGTAAACTTCGGGCCTGGACTCTTCCAATGACAGCCTGCGCGGCTTTGGCGGTGTTCGCAGCATCGCCGGCGCTGGCTGACGCCATGAAGGGCAAGGTCGAGGCAGTCGGCAACGAGGGTCGCGAGGTCACGATCAAGACCGGCGACGGCAAGACCTTCAAGGCGGCGATCTCCGGCTCACGCACCAACGTGATGATCGGCGGCAAGAAGGCGGAACGTTCAGCCATCAAGACGGGCATGGAGTGCACCGTCGATGCTCCTAAGGACGGTGCGGAGGCCAAGTCGGTCGACTGCAAGTAAGCATTGGGACGAAGCGGGCCGCGGAGCCGGAAATGATCCGGCTCCGCGGTTCCTTTTTCAGGGTTTCAAATTGTGGAAGTTGGCCTGGAATTTCGCCGGCGCCCGAATAAGTAAGGGAGTAGGCCCGCGGGCAGCGGCCATCCGTTCAACGTGGAGAGAGAAAACAGGGAGGTAACCAAATGCCAACAAAAGCAACGTGGGCGGCTCTGCTTGCCTGTACGCCAGCGCTCAGCGCAGGACCGGCGCTGGCCCAGACCGGCGCCGATTTCTACAAGGGCAAGACCGTCACCTATATCGTGGCAACCGCGCCCGGCGGCGGCTACGATCTCTACGGTCGGCTGGTCGCCGACTATATGCAGAAGTATCTGCCAGGCTCCACCTTCGTGGTGAAGAACATGCCGGGGGCCGGCCACCTCGTCGGCGCCAACGCCATCTATGCCTCGCCGCCGGACGGGCTCACGATCGGCACGTTCAATACGGGACTGATCTACAATCAGCTGATCAAGAAGGAAGGCGTCAGGTTCGACCTGACCAAAATGTCTTGGATCGGCAAGGCGGCTTCGGACCCGCGCGTGGTGATCGTGGCGCAGCAGACCCCCATCAAGTCCTACAAGGAACTGGTGGAGTCCAAGCAGACGCTGAACTTCGCAACGGCCGGCATCGGCAGTGCCGCATTCGTCGAGACGACCATGCTGATCAATACGCTGAAGTGGCCCGCCAAGATCCTGACCGGCTACGACGGCAACTCGGATCAGCTCGCCATGCGGCGCGGCGAAATCCACGGTTCAATTGCGTCGCGGTCATCGTGGGACGAGTTCGTCAAGAACGGATATGGCCGCTACATCGCCCAGATCGGCGGCACGGACAAGGATGTACCCCAACTTGCCTCGCTCGTCAGCGATCCAGAGGCCAAGGAACTGATCGCGCTCATTCAGAGCCAGGGAGACATCTCGCGGCTAACCGCCGGCCCGCCGGGCATCCCGCAGGATCGCCTGGATGCTCTGCGGACGGCGTATCGCAAGGCGCTGGAGGACAAGGAGCTGCAGGCCAAGGCCGAGAAAGCCGGACGCCCGATCGACCCGGCCTACGGGGATGAAGTGCTGAAAATGGTCAGGCAGGCGCTCAACCAGAAGGCAAAGACCATCGCACTCCTCAAGGAGGCGCTCGAGCAGAAGGCGCCTCCTCCGCCCGAGGCCAAGGGTACCATCTCCGAGCTCAAAAACGGCAACCGCGAGATCACTCTCAAGCTGCCGGACGGAAAGGAGTTCGAGGCCAAGATCTCCGGCTCGCGCACGGAGCTGACCGTCGGAGGCAAGAAGGCCAAGCGCGACGAGCTCAAGACCGGCATGAGCTGCACCGTGGCGGCGCCCAAGAGCGGTGCGGAGGCGCAAAGCATCGCCTGCAACTGAGGCCCCGCCAGTGATGTTCCTCTCCTCGTCCTGAAGGTGAAGGCGGGGAGAGGACGTGCTTGCCAACGGCTCAGAGCTCCGTCGGCGGAGAATAGTTCTCCTGTCCGGGTCCCGGCTCCTTGGGCGGATACTCGACCACCTTCTGAAACAGAAGGTGCATGAACAGGAACAGCGGTTTCGCCTTCATCACCAGCACGATGGTCTCGTCGTCCATTTCGGTGCTGACGTGCTGGTGCACGCAGCCGTTCTCGACGATGAGCGCATCGCCTGCCTCGTAGTCCATGCGCCGGCCGTCGTGCACGTCGTAGCCCTTACCCTTGAGCACGTAGAATACGGCGCTGTTCATGTGGCCGTGCTTCTGGCTCCTGCCGCCGGGCGCGAATACCTCGATGTGGGTCTCGATCGACTGGGCCACCTTCACCGACTGCGGATTAATGATCTTCTTGCCGTAGAAGTGCGGGCCGCCCTTCCACTTGAGGTCCTTCGTCCGGTAGACGCGGGGCTGGGAGAACAGCTCGCGGACCAACTCACCGTAGGTGCCCTCGAGCGCGCGCACGAAGGTGCGCTTCCTGGTCCAGCGCTCCCACACCGGCTCTTGGCTGGCGACCACGCCGGAGTTGTGGCCGAGCCCGGGCTCGCCTGCGGTCCCGCGCGCTCCATCGTCCGCTTGCGACATCGCAAACCTCCGTGCGCCTTGCCTCAGTAGCCTTCCGCATTCTCAAGCTGATCGAACCAGTCGAAGCCCATCGGCTTCACAATACGGCTGTTGATGACGATGATGCGCGCCTCGTTGTCGGGGTCGGCGTTGAAGTGCTTGTGGGCGCAGTAGGGCGGGATGTAGACGAAGTCGCCCTGGGACCACTCGAAGCGCTTGGGCTCGGTCTCCCACTGCCACTCGAAGGCGTCCTTGCAGTCGAACCTCACGTCCCAGTGCAGGTCGTAGCCCTTGCCCTCGACCACGTAGAAGATCTCTTCGGAAAGATGGCGGTGCTTGCCTGACGCCTTGCCGGGGGGAAGGAACTGCATGTAGACGTCGATGCAGCACTCCTTGGTGTCCATCTTCTCATTGATGATCCATTTGATGAGTCCGTCGGGCGAGCGCTCGAACGGCATCTGGCTCGCCTTCACCACATTGAGCCGGCCTTCATACTCCTTGCGGAACCGCTCGGAGGCCTTGAGCGCCTCCGCATAGAAGTTGACATACTCGGTGCCGGCGTGAGCGCGCTCGCGCTCGCGGGGGTCGATCACTCCCATCCAACTGTCCTTTCTTCACATTTGATCAGAGATCGGTCGGCGGCGTGTAGTTCTCCTGTCCCGGCGCGGGTTCCTTAGGCGGATACTCGACCACCTTCTGGAACAACATGTGCATGAACAGGAACAGTGGCTTGGCCTTCATGATGAGACAGATGGTCTCGTCGTTGGGATCATCGCTCAGGTGTTGGTGGACGCAGGCGTTCTCGACGATGAGTGCATCGCCCGCCTCCCAATCGATGCGCCGGCCGTCGTGGATGTCGTGGCCCCTACCCTTGAGCACGTAGAACACGGCGCTGTTCATGTGGCCGTGCTTCTGGCCGTAGCCGCCGGGCGCAAACACGTCGATGTGGGTCTCGATCGACTGGGCCACCTTCACCGACTGCGGGTTGATGATCTTCTTGCCGTAATTCTGCGGCCCGCCCTTCCACTTCCAATCCCTGGTGTGGTAGACACGCGGCTGGGAGAACAGCTCGCGAACGAGCTCGCCGTAGGTTCCTTCGAGCGCGCGCACAAAGGTGCGCTTCTTGGTCCACCGCTCCCAGACCACTTCCTCCTTCTGGGCAAGGGCCGAATTGTGTCCGAGCCCGTGCTCACTGGCGTCTCTCATCCTGTCGTCTTCGACCAATCGTCACCTCCGTTTCCCTGCTCAAGAAGCCTTGCGTCTCGCGCCCTGGTCAGGCCGCCGCTTTGGGTGGCAGGTCCGCAAGCTCGGCCTGATAGGCCTCCTCCATGCGGGGCTTCATGCCGTGGCGGGCCAGCGCCTCGGCGAACATCCGGCGTATCCGCGGGTCCTCGTCGGCGTAGTCGATCTGATCGCCACCGATGCGCCGGCTAATCCAGGCGGTCGGAACGCCCTGCGCATTCCGTATTAGGGCGATCTCGTGCTTGAAGGCAAGATAGCGGGCGGGCGCGGGCCCCGTATTGAAGTGCTGGTGGAACCACTTGTTGGGCGGCACGATGAGCGTGCCGACCTGCCAGTCGTAGCGGCGCGGCTCCTCGCCCTCGGGCCACATCAGGGAATAGCCCTCGCCCGAGAGCACGATGACGTGCGCGCTCGGCCCGTGCGCGTGCGCTTTCTTGTAGGTGCCGACTGGGAACTGCGAGATGTGGCTCGACATGGAACCTTTGGCCATGTTGAAGCGGATGTGGCCGCCGCCGGCGCCGCGCTCCTTGGCCTCGATCAGCGGCAGGTTGACGGCGTCGGGCACAAAGTTGGTCTTGAGCAGGAAGCCCGAGGTCTCCGATTTTGCAGCGAAATAGTCAGGCTCGCCGTTGAAACGCTGCTTGAAATCGTAGGACGTGCCAAACACGAAGCCAGGATCGTCGTAGAGGTTCATCACCGAGGGGCAGTTGGTGACGGCCACATAGCGCGCGGGCTCCACTCCCGAGGCGTTGAAGTGCCGATGATGGGTGTTGAGGGGAATGGCGAACATGGCCCCCGCCTGCCACTCGAAGGTGACGCGGGCGCCGGCGTCGTTCCAAACCGTGGTCGAGCCGCGCCCGGAGAGCACAAGGATCATCTCCTCGAACAGCTGGCGCTGGGGGGCGAGCTTGCCGCCCGCCGGGATCTCGCACACGTAGCAGTCGTTAGAGGTGCGGGAGGCCTCGTGGTTGATAAACACGCCCTTGCCGCCGCGGCGCGCCCAGGGCTTGAGCTCCGTCGTCCTCAGGTTGGGCACGTAGTGCGCGCTGATGATGTCGAGGCCTTCCGAGCGCACCCAGCGCAGATAGGGGGTGTCCTTCTCAGTGGCGAACTTTTTTGCCAGCTCCGGCGGGACGACCGCGTCTTGCGCCAATCTCTTCCTCCCCTGCTGATACGCCTCCCAGCCGCTGCGACCTAGGCCACCTTGGGGGGCAGCTCGGCAAGCTCTGCCTTATAGGCCTCGTCCATGCGAGGTTTCATGCCATGCTTGGCGAGGGCTTCGGCGAAAAGCTGGCGCACCTTGGGATTTTCGTCCGCATAGTCGATCTGATCTCCGCCGATGCGCTGGCTGATCCACGCCTTGGGCACGCCCTGCGCGTTGCGGATCGAGACCACCTCGTGCTTGAAGGCGAGGTAGCGTGCCGGCGTTGTGCCGGTGTTGAAGTGCTGGTGGAACCACATGTTGGGCGGCACGATGAGCGTGCCGACCTCCCAGTCGTAGCGGCGCGGCTCCTCGCCCTCGGGCCACATCAGGGAATAGCCCTCGCCCGAGAGCACGATGACGTGTGCGCCGGGGCCGTGACGGTGGCCCTTCTTGTAGGTACCGACCGGAAACTGGGAGATGTGGCTGTTCATCGAGCCCTTGGCCATGTTGAAGCGGATGTGGCCGCCGCCGGCACCGCGCTCCTTGGCGCTGATCAGCGGCAGGTTGACGGCATCCGGCACGAAGTTGGTGTCGAGCAGCAGGCCCTTTTGCTCGCCCTTGGCGCTGAAGTAGTCGGGCTCGCCGTTGAAGCGCTGCTTAAAGTCGTGCTTGCAGTTGAAGATGAAATCGAGGTCCTCGTAGAGGTTGATCACGGGAGGTGCGTTGGTGACCGCGACGAAGCGGGCCGGCTCCTTGCCAGAGCTATTGAAGTGCTGGTGATGGGCATTGAGCGGGATGGCAAACAGTGCACCCGCCTGCCACTCGAAGGTGACGCGGGCGCCGGCGTCGTTCCACACAGAAGTCGAACCGCGCCCGGAGAGCACAAGGATCATCTCCTCGAACAGCTGGCGCTGGGGGGCGAGCTTGCCGCCCGCCGGGATCTCGCACACGTAGCAGTCGTTGGATGTGCGGGAGGCCTCGTGGTTGATAAACACGCCCTTGCCGCCGCGGCGCGCCCACGGCTTCAGCTCGACGGTGTGCAGGCTTTTGACGTAATGGGCGCTGATGATGTCGAGACCTTCCGAGCGCACCCAGCGCAGATAGGGGGTGTCCTTCTCGGTCGCGAACTTCTTGGCCATTTCCTCCGAGACGACCGCATTCTTCGCCATCGCTCAACTCCTTCCTTGATCCCCTTCAGAACGTCACCGACCGGAGAGGCGGTCGGATCACTATTTACTCCAAGCCAGGCTCCGGCCAGCGCTCCCGCACTGATCACGGCCTGATCTTGGTTTTTCCCGCCCGATGCGCATGGGCCTCGCGGGCCTCGGCCCCGGCGTGGTCGTGGCGGTGGGCATGGACCGACCCATGGTGGTGATGGTGATGCCCGTGAGCATGATCGTGGGGATGATGGTGGCCATGATGATGATGGTGGTGATGGTGATGATCGTGGTGGTGATGGCCACGCTCGGTATGGCCGAGCCGTTGGCGCGTGCGCGGATCGTCGCTGAACACCAGCGACTTGATGGTCACCGGCACCGTGCGTGAGGGCAGCCTGATGCGGCCAAGATCAATGTAGTCGAAATCCCACAGCACGACGCCGTCAATCACCAGGATCTCGCTCTTTACGCCGAGCTCCTCGCGCAGGATGGCGCCGAGTGACTGGGCAACGTCCCCGTCGAGCATGACATAGAGCGGCTTGCCGGCCCTGATCATGTCGTCGACGCCCCGCACGAGCCCCTTGGCGAAGGCAGAGATGCGCTCGTAGGCCGGCGCGCCCCGCCAGTGGAAGGCGAGCGCGATCTCGCGCTCGGCGCCTTCCACGTCGAAGGCTCTGCGATGCGAGGCGATGGCCTGAGCCAGCGCCTCGGGATCGATCACTTCCTCGCAGACGTAAGGCGGCTGCAGCACCTGCAGGTTCCGCCGCGGCAGTAGCGCGCCGGGATTGGAGATGAAGCAGGTGTTGCCGGAAAGCTGGACGCTGTATTCCGACGCCCCGAGCGCGGTGGCACGGATGCATTCCCCGGCGGCCAGCAATGGCCAGGGCAAAGCCCCCGCCTCAAGACGCGCCCGGATCGCCCGGCCGAGTCGCCGGCCCATATCGCGAAAGTCGCGCGTCTCCCGATCGTAGACATACTCGGCAACGCCGCCAGAGAACATCACGCCGTCAATCTTGCCGAGGTCCTCGATGGGATCGGTTAGGTAGAGGTCGCGGATGTCCTCGGGAAGCGGCCGAACCGTGAGCGCCGCCATGAGCGCCTCGGCCATGCCTTCGGCCACGCGGTCGAGCTCGGCCGAGGTGACCCTCTCCCCAAGCGACCAGTGGAAACCGGCGCGGTGGGCGTGATGACGACCCGCAGGATCGAGGCGGATGATGCGCCCCTCCTCGTCGACCACCTGCAGGCGCCCGCCGATATGGATCGCGGCCGTTGCCGTGACGCGGCCCTTCTCCAGCACCGCGAGCTTGCAGGTGCCGCCGCCGATATCGACGTTGAGGATGCGGCGCTCGCCCTCGAGCGAGGCCTTGGCCGCGCCGGAGCCGAACGCGGCCAGCATGCTTTCCATGTGATGGCCGGCAGTGGCGCACACGAAGTCGCCCCCGTGTTCGGACACGGTGGCCGCGATCGCCTCAGCGTTCTCACGTCTCAACGCCTCTCCGGTCAGGATCACGGCGCCGGTGTCGACGTCCTGCGCGCTGATGCCTGCGCCGGCGTAGGCCGCATCGAGAATCTCGCCGAGCTGCCGGTCACTGATGCGCGTCTCGCTCTCATAAGGCGTAAGCGCAACCGGCGACTGATGGAGCACCTCGCGCGAGACCACGTAATAACGGCTCGAGAGATCCTCGGCCATGCGCCGCAAATGCAGCCGGGAGAAGATCACCTGAGTGCCGGACGAGCCGATGTCGATGCCGACGCTGGTCAGAAAAACGTTGTCGGCGATCCAGAGCGGATTTTCGTTGAGCGGGACGTCGTCGTAGAACTCGTCGTGGTCGTGATCGGCTGCGCCGTCGTGCTCGTGCGCGAAATCCTGACCGAGAACGTGGTCCTGGAGCGTGTGCGGACTCTTCTCCTTGCGATCCTCGGTTCCTGCCATGCCCAACCCTTTAGCGCGCCGATGTGCAAGCGGCAATCGGCTGCCGCCCGCGGCAGCCTCCCTGCCGAACATGCCGCCGACCCTCTCGTCCGCATCCGTCGTAAGATGGAAGCGCGGACCTTCGTACTGCAAGTTCCATGGGAGGTCGAGGCCGAGTTTTGGACGCGAGGGACGGGGTGAGAAGAACACGGGTCGATTCAGGCCTCGACGTGAGCGGGTGGCGAGCCATTGCTCGCGGGAGACGATCTGAGGGGATCCACTCTATGTAACCAATTGGTTAATCAACTTGGCTGGTTAAATGGTGTGGGCAGAACGCGCTGTCAAGAAACGGCTGCCAATGCCTCTAGCAAAGCTCCTCCGGCTGGTATAGTTGGGAGCCTGCGTCTTCAGGCTGGGCCCTGCGGGCTTCGCGCGGGGCTTTGCGCAATATCGCGTGAATCGGGGGTGATAATGAAGGCTTCATCAGTGAGCTTTCCGGCCGCCGTGACCATGGCACTCGTCGGCATGGGCTGGGGCATCATGATGGCCATGACGCATGACCACTCGACCATGCCGGCGCACGCCCATCTCAATCTGCTCGGCTGGGTCTCACTGTTCCTGTTCGGCGTCTTCTACCGCCTGCATCCGGCACTCGACGGCTCGGGACTCGCGCTGGCGCAGGTATGGATCTGGATCGTCGCCACCATCGTGCTAACGATCGGCGTGGCCATGATCTACCGGGGGAACATGATGGGCGACCCGATCGCCGCGATCGCTTCGATCGTCGCCTTCCTCGACATGGTGCTGTTCGGCTGGATCGTGCTCCAGGGAGAACGGGCAGGTGCGAGGCAGCCCTCGGCCGCGCCGGCGGAGTAGCGCCGGCAGCCTCCTCGCCTTCGCCCGCGCAAGCCGCTAGATGGGCTTAAGCAGTACGTGGCGCTTCTTGCCGAGCGAGAGCTTGATCACGCCTTCTGCCGTTAGATCGCTGCTCGCCAGCACCGCTTTCTCGTCGGTCACGGGTGCGTCGTTCACCCGCAGCCCGCCGCCCTTTATCTGGCGGCGGGCCTCGCCGTTGGATTTGACGAGGCCGGCCCGCACAAAGGCGGTGAGCACGCCGAGGCCGGCGTCGATCTCCGCGCGTGGCACTTCGACCGACGGCAGGCCGGTGGCGAGCGCGCCCTCTTCGAAGGTTGCCCGCGCCGTGGCGGCGGCGTTCTCGGCCTTGTCGCGGCCGTGCAGCAGGGCCGTCGCCTCGGTGGCAAGCAGCTTCTTCGCCTCGTTGATCTCCGCGCCTTGAAGGGTCGAGAGGCGCGCAATCTCGGCCATGGGCAGCGTGGTAAAGAGCCTCAGGAAACGGCCAACGTCAGCATCCTCGGTGTTGCGCCAGAACTGCCAGTAATCGTAGGGCGACAGCATCTCCTCGTTGAGCCATACGGCGCCGGCCGCGGTCTTGCCCATCTTGGCGCCGGAGGAGGTGGTAAGCAGCGGGCAGGTCAGTGCGTAAAGCTGGTGGGTGCCCATGCGCCGGCCCAAGTCGATGCCGGTGACGATGTTGCCCCACTGATCGGAGCCGCCCATCTGCAAGTTGCATTGATAGCGGCGGGCCAGCTCGACAAAGTCGTAGGCCTGCAAGAGCATGTAGTTGAACTCGATGAAGGAGAGTTCCTGCTCGCGCTCGAGGCGGAGCTTGGCCGCGTCCATGGTCAGCATGCGGTTGACCGAGAAATGGCGGCCGACGTCGCGCAGGAACTCGATGTAATTCAAGGACGCCAGCCACTCGGCGTTGTCGACCATGATGGCGTCGGTGCGCCGCGCGCCGAACGTCAGTAGCTTGGCGAACACCGACTTGATCCCCGCCTTGTTGGCCTCGATCTCCTCGATGCTCAGGATCCGGCGGGTCTCGTCGCGGCCCGAGGGGTCGCCCACGCGCGTGGTGCCACCGCCAATCAACACAATAGGCTGGCCGCCGGTGCGCTGCAGCCAGTAAAGCATCATGATGGAGATCAGGCTGCCGACGTGGAGGGAGGGCGCCGTGCAGTCGTAGCCGACGTAGGCTATGACCTCGCCCTTGTTGGCGAGCGCGTCGAGACCGGCTAGATCGGAACACTGGTGGACGAAGCCGCGCTCGGTGAGGATCTTGAGAAACTCGGATTTGGGCTCGGTCATGGCTTGAGATTCGACTCGCGCGTTGGGTTCAGGTGATTGCACGGGAAGGGCACCATGGGCAAGCTCAGGCGCGCGATCGGCCTCATGAGCGGCACCTCGATGGACGGCATCGACGTCGCCTTGCTCGACACGGACGGCGAAGACCGGGTGGAGCGCGTGGGGGGACGCACCTTCCCCTATCCGGCGCAGTTCCGGCCGCTGCTCGTGCGCGCGATCGGCGAGGCGCGAACGCTCCGCCTCCGCGAGGAGCGGTCGGATGCGCTACAGCGGGCGGAACGCGAGCTCACCGATCTTCACGCGAGGGCGGTGGCGGGCTTTCTTGCCGAGCACAAGCTCGAGCGTGCCGCCGTCGACGTGATCGGCTTTCACGGTCATACCGTCCTGCATCGGCCGGAACGGCGGCTGACGGTGCAGATCGGCGATGGAGAGCGGCTCGCCGGCGCGACGGGGATCGATGTCGTCTATGACATGCGCGCCGCCGACTGTGCCGCCGGAGGGCAGGGCGCGCCGCTCGCCCCCGTCTATCACCGGGCGCTCGCCGCCAAGCTCAAGGAGCGGCCCGTTGCGGTGGTCAACATCGGCGGCGTCGCCAACGTGACGTGGATCGGTCGCGAGGGCCATCTCATCGCCTTCGACACCGGCCCGGGCAGCGCCATGATCGACGACTGGGCGCGCCGCCACACCGGCAAGCCGTGCGACGAGAACGGAGCGCTGGCCGCAGCCGGCCGCGCAGATCGGGACCTCGTCAAGGAGTATCTCAAGCACAGCCACTTCTCGGCGTTGCCGCCCAAGTCGCTCGACCGCAACGCCTTCGCGATCGAACTCGTCGAGCATCTCCCCCCTGCCGACGGCGCGGCCACGCTCACGGCGTTTGCCGCGGCGGCCGTGGGCCGCGCCCTCGAACATCTACCGGAAGAGCCGCTGATGTGGATCATGACCGGGGGCGGGCGCAAGAACCGAACCCTGATGAGCCTCATCGCCGGCTACGTGCATAACGCGGTGATCCCGGCCGAGGCGCTCGGTCTCGACGGCGGTTTGATGGAGGCCGAAGCCTGGGCCTATCTCGCCGTGCGCTCGATCCGGGCGCTGCCCATCACCTTCCCCGAGACGACGGGAGTGGCGGCGCCGCTCACCGGAGGGGTGCTGGCGCGGGCCCCGACCTGAGCTCCCCGGAGAAACGAATTGCCGCACGCATTGCCCTCATCTTGTCACATGGCTCGGCGAGAGGGCCCGCCAATCGCCTCAGTGGAGGCTGCATACACCTTCCTCGATATCGCCGGCGCGGATCGAGCGAGCAGCTTCCAGGCGTTTCGGTAGCGAACGCCGCCGGCGCGCGCCGGAGCTGCGGGAACCATATCAGCTTCAGCCAAAGGGGGCCCCCTTGCACAATGCTCATCGCGCGTTTCGCTGCATCAGACTTGTGCTGCTTGCCATCGCGCCCCTCACTTCGGGGGCGGCTGCTAGCGACGTCAGCGTGGAACCTCCGTTCTCGGCACAGGTGCTCAGCGTGGAGAACGCATCACACTTTCTCAGGCGACTGATGCGGGCGGAATCGGGAGGAAGAGACCTTGCCCGCAACCCGCGCTCGAGCGCGCTCGGTGCGTTCCAGTTCATCAGGTCCACCTTCCTCGACGTTACCAGGCGCCACTTCACGGAGGAGGTGGAGCTGCTCAGCGAGGCCGAGATCCTCGAGCTCAGGACCAACCGGGAGTTCTCGCGGCGGGCGGCGCTCGCCTACACCAACGAGAACGCCGCCTATCTCGCCGAGCGCGGGATCGAGCCGACGCTGGCGCGGCTCAGGCTTGCCTATCTGCTCGGTGCAGCCGGGGCGGCGCGGCTGCTCGAAGCACCGGCCGATCGGCCCGTATCGCAGGTCTTTGAGTCTGCGGTGGTGCGCGCCAATCCGTTCATGAAGCGCATGAAGGTCGCCGATCTCATTGCCAAGGCCGAGCGCGAGATGCAGGCACCCCTGCCGGAGGGTGAGCCCAAGCCGGTGGCGACAAAGGTCAAGGCCGCCTCGCGGGAGGCGGCTCCTGCCTCCAGGCTGCTGTGCAAGCCCCAGCTTGCGAGCTGCCGCAAGGCGATGGCGCTCGAGCAGCGCAGGAGGGCGCGACAGGCAGCCCAGCGCGGGGGCGCGCCGACGGGCTGAGCCTGGCCTGGCATACCGGAACCCCGTGCGCGGCATACGAGTTGTAGGACAGGACGGGAGGGCTCCTTAAGGCAGGAGCCGGCCATGCCGAGTGGAGTACAACTGGCGTCTGTCGCCGCAGCGGCTGTGTCCTCCCTCGTTGCCGCCGCGGTTACGGCGCAGGACGTACGCACGCAGTTCGAAAAAGAGCTGATCGGCGCACCGGCCTATTCAATCGACGGAACCCAGATCGGCGAAGTCGAGGCGCTCGAATTCGACGGCAGCGGAGAGATCGAAGAGGTGCGTGTGGTCCGGATGCAAAGACTGGGCCTCGGCGGCCAGACCATCACTCTCTCCCGGGGCCAGTTCCTGACCTTGCGCGGCGCCGTGGTCATCGAGCTCACCGCACCTGAGATTTTCGAGCTGCCGGCCGAACCTCGCTGAGCCCTCGCTCGGGCCCTATCCACTGCGGCCGCAGCGGCATCTCGTTGACCGCCCGCAAATCATGATACAAGCCGCAGAACAAAGCTGAAACGGCAGGCTACGGGGGGCTATGACCGACCGCCTCGTCTCATCCGCCCGGCGCGATTCGGATGCGCTCGAAGGCTCAATCCGGCCGCAGACGCTTGCCGAGTTCATTGGGCAGGAGCAGGCCCGTTCCAACCTCAAGGTGTTCATCGAGGCGGCGCGCTCGCGCGGGGATGCGCTCGACCATGTACTGCTTGCGGGCCCGCCGGGCCTCGGCAAGACGACGCTTGCCCAGATCCTGGCCAAGGAGCTCGGAGTCGGGTTCCGCGCCACCTCCGGGCCGGTCATCTCTAAGGCGGGCGAGCTCGCCGCGCTGCTTACGAACCTGGAAGACCGGGACGTGCTGTTCATCGACGAGATCCACCGGCTCAATCCGGCGGTGGAGGAAATACTCTATCCGGCGCTCGAGGACTTCCAGCTCGACCTGATGATCGGCGAGGGTCCGGCAGCGCGTTCCGTGCGCATCGATCTTGCCCGCTTCACGCTGATCGGGGCCACCACGCGGGTCGGCCTGCTCACCACGCCCTTGCGCGACCGCTTCGGAATCCCGGTCCGGCTCAACTTCTATACGGTCGAAGAGCTGGAGCAGGTGGTGAGGCGGGCGGCGCGCGTGCTCAAGGCCCCGGTAGCCGCCGATGGAGCACGCGAGATCGCCCGCCGGGCGCGCGGCACGCCGCGCATTGCCGGTCGGCTGCTGCGCCGGGTGCGCGACTTCGCGGCCGTGGAAGGGGCGCGTGCCATCGACGCGGGCGTCGCCGACCGAGCGCTCCGGGCACTCGAGGTCGACAACGAGGGGCTCGATGCGCTCGACCACCGCTATTTGAAGTGCATTGCGGTGAATTACGAAGGCGGTCCCGTGGGCGTGGAAACCCTGTCGGCCGCGCTGTCGGAGCCGCGCGATGCGCTCGAGGAGATCGTCGAGCCCTATCTGCTGCAGCAGGGCTTCATCGGGCGCACCCCGCGCGGGCGGGTGCTGACGCTCAAGGCCTATCGCCACCTCGGGCTTACCGGCCCGGCATCAAGATCGAGCGCGCAGATCGGGCTGTTCGAGGCGGGCGGGGAGGTGGCCGATGAGCCGGCGGGCGACAAGGCGGGGATTGGCGGGAGCTGATCCGGCGCTTCCTGCTCAGGCGGATAGCTGGGGGAGCCAGACCGTATGCCCGCCGCAATCGGCGGGCCTCGCGCCACTCGCGCAGGAGGCCGAATCCTCAACGCAGCCCACATCAAACACGCTCGCGCAGGGCGGCAGGCGTTGCACAATCTCATCGAGGTAGCCGCGCTCCGTCGGTCCGCGGCCGCGATCGCGGTCCAAGGGGTGGGCATAGATGTCGTAAAGGCGCCAGACGTCGGGCATATCACCAAGCTGCAACAGGGTCTTGTTGCCACGGTAGCCATGTCGGCGACCCGCCATATTCACCCCAAGATCCATACCGTATAAGCGCCGTCCATGATCCTCACCCGCCGCAGCCTGCTCGCCGGTGCCGGTGGCGTCGTCGCCTCGAGCTTCGCGCTCGCAGGCTATGCCGTCGCGGTCGAGCCCAACCTGCTGCTCGCCCGCCGCTATGCGATCGCGCCGGCGGGCTGGCCCCAAGGCTTGCGGCTGCGCATCGCGGCCATCGCCGACCTGCACGCCTGCGAGCCGTGGATGACGCTCGCCATGGTCGAGCGCATCGTGGCGCAGACCAACACGCTCGACGCCGACCTCATCGCGCTGCTCGGCGACTACGAGACGGTCAACCGCTACACGGAGGCTCGCGTGCCCATGCGCGCGTGGACGCGGGCGCTCGGCCGGCTCAGAGCGCCTTTGGGCGTGCACGCGGTGCTCGGCAACCATGACTGGTGGCAGGATGCGGACGCCATGCGCCGCGAGGCGGGGCCCGTTGTTGGGCGGCGCGCGCTCGAAGATGCGGGTGTGCCCGTCTACGAGAACGACGCGGTGCGGCTCGTCAAGGACGGGGTGCCGTTCTGGATCGCCGGGCTCGGCGATCAGTGGGCGTTCTATCGCGGCCGGCGCCGGCGGAGTATTGGACCGCACATCGGATACCGCGGGGTCGACGACCTCGCCGGGACGCTCGCGCGCACAACGGAGGGAGCGCCCGTAATCCTGCTCGCCCACGAGCCCGACATCTTCCCGAAGGTCCCGGCGCGGGTGGCGCTCACGCTCTGTGGCCACACCCACGGCGGGCAGGTGCGACTCATGGGCTACTCGCCCATCGTCCCTTCGATGTATGGGCAGCGCTACGCCTACGGCCACATCGTCGAAGAGGGCAGGCACCTCGTGGTGTCAGGGGGATTGGGCTGCAGCGGCGTGCCGGTCAGAATCGGGGTGCCGCCGGAGATCGTGGTGGTCGACCTCGGGGTGGAAGCGTGAGCGGCAACTGGCCCGACCTAGCCGGACGCCTGATCGAGCACGAAGGCGGGCGACGGCACGTGCTGCCCATCCGCGTCTACTTCGAGGACACCGATTTCTCCGGCCTGGTCTATCACGCCAGCTATGTGCGCTGGTGCGAGCGAGGCCGCTCGGATTTCCTCCGGCTGCTCGGCAACGACCATCGCGCGCTGATCGCCGGTGCGGAGGGGCGGGAGCCCGCCTCGTTCGTGGTGCGCCGCATGCGGCTGGAATTCCGCCGGCCCGCCCACATCGACGACGTGCTCGAGGTCGAAACCCGGGTCAAGGAGGTCTCAGTCGCAAGCCTCCTGCTCGATCAGCGCATCTCCCGGTCCGGCCGGGTGCTGTTCGAGGCGGAGGTGTTGGTCGTGCTGGTCGGCGCGTCGGGCAAGCCGATGCGTCTGTCGAAAGCGATCCGGGACGCGCTCTCCGGAAGCTGAGGACGCCAGCCGGGCCATTTCGGCGACGGCTGTGGAGAAGTGGGCACATACCCTCGCGGCGAAGCCCGGATGGGCCGTAGTTTCGCCCTATTGCAGGGCAACATGATCACCAGGGGACATTCGGCGCGCGGCAATTGACGCTACCTGTGAGGCTGGTCGGATGCCGTGGCATTTCGGCCGGCCCGAATGTGGCTGTAAGAGGCACGCGGGGCGACAGCCGCGCCATCCTACGGAAGAGGCAATGACTGAAGTCTTGAAGGGCGCGATCGCACCCGCCGATGGCGGGGTCTCGTTTCTCGACCTGTTCATCCAAGCCCACATCGTCGTCAAGATCGTGATGATCGGACTGTTCCTCGCCTCGGTGTGGTCGTGGGCGATCATCATCGAGAAGCTGTTCTCGTTCCGCCGGGCGCGGCTTGATGCGGAGCGCTTCGAACAAATGTTCTGGTCGGGCCAGTCGCTGGAGGAACTTTACGAGGCGCTCGCCGCGCGGCCCACCATCTCGATGGCAGCGCTGTTCGTGGCGGCGATGCGCGAGTGGAAGCGGTCGGTGGAAGGCTCGATCCGGGCGCTCGGCGGCATCCAGCTCCGCGTCGAGAAGGTGATGGATGTCACCATCAGCCGGGAGATGGAGCGGCTCGACCGGCGGCTCTTGTTCCTCGCCACCGTCGGTGCCACGGCGCCGTTCGTCGGCCTGTTCGGCACGGTGTGGGGCATCATGACGAGCTTTCAGGCGATTGCCGCCTCCAGGAATACGAGCCTCGCCGTCGTGGCGCCGGGCATCGCGGAAGCCTTGTTTGCTACAGCGCTCGGCCTGCTCGCGGCAATCCCGGCGGTGATCTTCTACAACAAGTTCGCGGCCGATTCCGCCCGCCTCGGACAGCGGCTCGAGGCCTTTGCCGACGAGTTCTCTGCCATCGTTTCGCGTCAAATCGACGTCAGAACCTGAAGGGCAGGTCGAGATGGGCGCGCAGCTGAAGACCGGACTGGCAGGCCACGGCCGGCGGCGGAAGGCCAAGCGTCACGTGCCCATGAGCGAGATCAACGTGACGCCGTTCGTCGACGTCATGCTGGTGCTGCTCATCGTGTTCATGGTCAGCGCGCCGCTGCTGCTTTCTGGCATCCCGGTGGACCTGCCGGCCGCCAAGGGCCAATCGCTCTCTCAGCAGAAGGACCGCCTTACCATCACCATCGACAGGGAGGGGCGCGTGTTCGTCGGAGGCTCGGAGGAGCCGATCTCGGTCGACCGGCTCGTCGACATCCTCAAGGCCAACGCCAAGAACGGCTACGACGATCAGATCCTGTTTCGTGGCGACCGCAAGGTGGAATACGGGCGCGTTTCGGAGGTGATCGGCGCCGTCAGCTCGGGCGGCTTCAAGAAATTCACCTTCGTGAGCGGGCCTGAGGACATCGAGAAAGGGCCGGTGCGGAGGCAATAGGCCGTGCACTTCGGACTTGCAGTCTCCATCCTGCTGCATGTCGGGGTGCTCGGCTGGGCGCTGGTCACGATCGCGGCAACGCCGCCGTTCAGGCCGTCGGAGCCGGAGCCGGTCGAGGTCGCCGTCGTTTCCCCCGACGATATCGTGCGCCTGAGGCAAGGCAGCCGCTCGGCCAAGCAGCTCGAGGCCAAGGCCGCCCCAACGATGGAGGGCAAGGCCAAGACGGAGACGCCGCGACCAAAGCCCGCCGCCGCACCACCCCCGCCTCCGTCTCCGCCGCCGGCGCCGCCGCCCGAGAGGACGGCCAGAGCAGATCCGCCGCCGCCCTCTCCTGGCGAGCCGGCAAAGACAAAGGACGACCCGATCGGCGAGAAACTGGCGGCGCTCGAGCCGTTGCCGCAGCCGGGGCCGAGCCCCGACGAGACCAAGCAGATCGAAGAGCGCAAGAAAGCCGAAGAGGAGAGACAGCACGCCGAGGAAAAGCGGAAGGCCGAGGAGGAGAGAAGGCGCAAGGAGGAGGCCGAACGCAAGCGGCGCGAGGCGGCAAGAAAGCGGCAGGAGGAGGCCAAGCGCATCGCCGAGGCCAAGAAAAAGGCCGAAGAGCAGCAAAAGAAAAGGTCGTTCGAAGAGCAGATGGCCGAGGCGATCGAGAAAAGCGCGCTGCGCGATCTCGATCCGACCAAGAAGGCGGCCCAAGGCGGTGCCGCCAACCCGGCGCTCGCGGCCAAGGCCAAGGGTCCGGTGGCCGGCGCTCCGACCGGCACCGACACCGCACTGACGGCAAGCCAGCGGGCGATGATTGGAATCATGATGAAGCAGGCCGTCAGCCGCTGCTGGAACATCAACAGCGGCCTCGACGGCATCGACAAGGTCGTGGTCGAGCTCGAAGTATGGTTGAGGCCGGATGGCCGGCTCGCACAGCCGCCCAAGGTGGTCAACTCCGGCAGCGGGCCGCTGTTCGCCGACGCCGCCAACAGCGCGCTGAGGGCGCTCGAAGGGTGCCAGCCCTACGACCTGCCAAGGGAGTACTACGAGGGCGGCTGGCAGCATATGATCCTCGACTTCAAGCCCGAGCGGAATTTCTGAGCGGGCCGGCGCCGGGCACGGTCCAAGAGAGGTTTGACGGCGATGAAAAGCGACCGGCGGATGCGGCTGTCGCGGCGTGCAGTCCTCAGGGGAGGGGCGGCGGCGCTCGGCGTCGGGCTCGCACCGGCCACCGGTGAGGCGCAGCAGGGCACGCCGCTGCGGGTGACGGTGGATGAGGCCACCATCCGCCCACGGCCCATTGCGGTGACGGCGTTCGCCGGCGAGGATGCGCGCTTCAGCCTCGAGGTCGCGGATATCGTGGCGGCCGATCTTGAGCGTTCCGGCCTCTTCCGCCCGCTGGACCGGGGTGCCTTCATCGAGCAGCCGCGCGACCCCAATACGGTGCCGAGGTTCGCCGACTGGCGCGCCATCGGTGCGGAAGGCGTGGTGGTCGGGCGCGCGCTCCGCCTTCCCGATAGCCGCGTGCAGGCCGAATTCCGCCTGTGGGACACACTGCTCGGCAAGCAGCTCGCGGCGCAGCGCTTCGCCGTCCCGGCACCGAGCTGGCGGCGGCTCGGACACCTCATCGCCGACCAGGTCTACGAGAAGTTCACCCTCGAGAAGGGCTACTTCGACACGCGCATCGTGTTCGTCGACGAGACCGGGCCCAAGGACAAGCGGCTGAAGCGGCTTGCTATCATGGATCAGGACGGCGCCAACGTGCGCCTGCTCAGTCAGGGGCAGGAGCTGGTGATCACGCCGCGCTTCAGCCCAACAGCGCAGGAGATCACGTACATGACGTACGTGAACGAGCAGCCAAGGGTGGTGCTCATGCGGCTGGAGACCGGTGAGCGGGTGGTGGTGGGGGACATGCCGGGCATGACCTTCGCGCCGCGTTTCTCGCCCGACGGCCAACGCATCGTCATGAGCTTCCAGCAAGGGGGGGCATCAAGCATCGTCGAGATGGACCTCAGGTCGCGCCGGTCGCGTCAACTCACGCAGACCAACGCCATCGACACCGGCCCCTGCTATGCACCGAACGGCAGCCAGATCGTGTTCGAATCGGATCGAGAAGGCAACCAGCAGCTCTACATCATGAATAGCGACGGCTCGGCCCCGCGCCGCATCACCTACGGCGAGGGCCGCTACTCGACGCCGGTGTGGTCGCCGCGGGGCGACTATATCGCGTTCACCAAGCTCCTGATCGGACGCTTCCTGATCGGCGTCATCAGGCCCGACGGGTCGGGAGAACGCATCCTCACCGAGGGCTTCCACAATGAGGGACCGACCTGGGCGCCCAACGGCCGCGTCCTCATGTTCTTCCGCGAGCAGCCCGGCCCGCAGGGAGGCCCGCGGCTCTACACCATCGATCTCACCGGCTACAACGAGCGCGAGGTCCCCACCCCTGCCTTCGCCTCCGACCCGGCATGGTCGCCGCTCAGAGGATGAGACACCCGTTAAGGGTTCTGCAACCGCAACGCGCCATTCTGGGTCTCGTGCCCGTCAGGTAACCGCGGTGGGACGTGGGGTGTGTTGCGGCACCAGGGGTCCCCAGCCGCGTTTAATGAGCCGGGTGCCAGGACATACTCTCAGTGGCAAATCCGCACCAACAAGGTGGGAAAAGGGCCACCAGCGGGCCTCTGTCCTTGATCTGATTGGGTCGCGTCGGTACCCAGTTGTTGGCGGTTGCCGAATATCTTGAGGAGAGCAGACCATGCAGGCTGTGAAGGGCGTAATCGTTGTTGCGGCCGTCATCGCGGCGGTGGCGCTGGGCGCCTGCCGTCGGGAGGTAGCGGCAACGCCGATGAAACTGGGCGCGGAAGTTCCGGCGGCGAGTGAGATCGCCCGCTGATTCGGCAATCGGGGACGAAACAGGAGAGAAGATATGAAGGGCGCTATCGTTATTGCTGCCGTGATCGCTGCGGTTGCCTTGGGGGCCTGCCGTAGGGAAGTTGCGGCGACGCCGATGAAGCTCGGCGCCGATGTTCCGGCCGCGGAGCAGGTTGCGCGCTGACCCGGCACGGTGTCGGAACCGCACGAAGTAGGCGCGGTAGACATTTTCAAGGCCGTACCGCCTAGCCTTTGGGGCGTGGGTGGTTCGGCCTTGTCGCGTTACTGTCCGGATTGCGTTCGTACCCGTCGAGCCCAAAGCGCGTGATCTGGTGATGCGGGTGGCTTGCCGCCGGGGCTGTTTTTTCAACATGGCACGCCGCCCGCCCAGTCACGGTCACATTTTTCTGCAATCGCCACGTGGTGGTCGTGGGCCGACTCGGGGCACATACAGTCCGGGCGCTCGGCGCCCGAAGACAGTGAACCAGAGCCGAGGGGTTAGCGATGGATGGTGCCGGTCGATTCCCGCGCCGGGGCTCAATGGCAGTCGCGCTGCTGCTCGCCCTGTTCGCCGGTGGCTGCGCCAGCAACGAGCTGCAGCCCGATCAGGCTAACCTCGGACCTAATGCACGCGCCCCGGCAACTCCGGGTTCCCAGCGCGATTTCGTCCAAAATGCCGGCGACATCGTCTATTTCTCGACCGACAGCTCGGACCTCACGCCTGAAGCGCAGCAGGTGCTAAACAACCAAGCGCGGTGGCTGCAGCAGTACTCCCAGTACACGGTCACCATCGAGGGCCATGCCGACGAACGCGGCACGCGGGAGTACAACATCGCGCTGGGAGCGCGGCGGGCGACGGCGGTACGCGACTACCTGGTGCGCGCCGGCGTTGCCGCCCAACGTATCCGTACGGTTTCCTACGGCAAGGAGCGGCCCGTCGCCGTGTGCAACGATATTTCCTGCTGGTCGCAGAATCGGCGGGCGCAGACGGTGCTGAACAACCGCGTGAGCCAGAGCGCCAACCGCACGCCAGGCTGAAGCGCCGCCTGCACCCCTGGCGGCTGCCTCGCTCGGCTGAGCCGGCGACCGGACGGTTTGCATATCGGGTCGCCGGTTGGCAGCATGGTGTGAAGCTAGACGGCGAGTCCATTAGCCGGGGTGGCGGAATGCGCGCCGCCCGAACCCATGGATGAGGGGTCGACGCATGTCGGTGCGGACACTCAGTTTTGCGGCGGTTTTCCTCGCAGCCGCGATCGTTTCGGCGCTGGCTCAGGGCCAGCAGCGCCCGGGGCATCAGCCACCTCCCGGTCGCGTCATCACGGGGCCGCAGAAACCCCTCGGAGACCCATCTCCAGCCGAGGCCGGTCAGGGCGCCGACAGCCAGCTCGTGCAACGGATCGAGCAGCTCGAGGAGCATATTGTCGACCTGCAGGTGATGGTCGGCACACTCGAAACGCTGGCGAGGGCCGGCGCTGGGGTACCCGCGCCGGTATCACAGGGCCCCGGCTTGCCAGGCAGCGGCTCTGCGGGCCAGGACGGTGCCCGAATTGAAGCGCTCGAGACCCAGGTGCGGGCGCTCACTGCCCAGCTCGAACAGCTCTCCGAGTATGTGAGGTCCTTGGATGGTACCGCGGCCAGAGCGCCAGGGCCGATGACGCCATCCCAGCCTATCGGTCCCGGTTCGGGACGCGCCGATCTTGGCGGGGTCAGCGGTTCCGGCTCGGGTCCCGGAACGGGAATTGGCAGCTTCGGCACGACCGTGACTACAGGCGGTGCGGATCCGATCGGCGAGATGCTCAGCGCCGATCCGCGCGAGGAGATGCAGACGGCGGCCCTGGATCCGCCAAGCGGCGCCAGCCCCAAGCAGCTCTACGAACGGGCCTACGGCCTGCTGCTCCAGCAGAACTATGCCGCGGCCGAAGCCGGCTTTGACGATTTCCTCAAGCGCTATCCCAACGATGAGCTGGCCGCCAACGCCCAATACTGGCTCGGCGAGACCCATTACGTGCGCGGCCAGTACAAGGCCGCCGCCAGCGCCTTTCTCAAAGTATCGCGGAGCCATGCGAAGAGCGCCAAGGCTCCCGACAGCATGTTGAAACTCGCCATGTCGCTCGACCGACTTGGGCAGCGGGACGCGGCCTGCCAGGCCTATTCCGAGCTCGTGGCGCGCTATCCGAACTCGCCGGCCCATGTCCGCGAACGGGCGCAGAGCGAGCGGCAGCGCGCCGGCTGCCGCTAACCATGACGCGGCGACCCGCCAGCGCAGCGCGGGGCATCGCCGACGAGGAGCTCGATGACTTGTTCGCTCCTCTTCTCACATACCACTCGCTCGTCCTCGCCGTCTCCGGCGGAGCGGACAGCATGGCGCTGATGCACCTCTTCAGCAGGTGGCGGGAGCGGCGGCCTGAGACCCCGGTCGAGGCGCTGGTGGCAACGGTCGATCACGGCCTGCGGCCCGATTCGGCGCGGGAGGCCGCCTGGGTCGCCCGACAAGCCAGGCGTCTCGGTCTGCGACACGAAACCTTGAGGTGGAGCGGTGCGAAGCCGGCGAGTGGCATTCAGGAGGCAGCCCGCAGGGCGCGCTACCGGATGCTGGCCGAGACGTGCCTGTTGCTCGCCGGCGGGGGGCCCTCCGCGGTGGTAACCGCACATCAGCAGGACGATCAGGTGGAAACCTTCCTCATGCGGCTTGCGCGGGGCAGTGGGCTCGATGGCCTTTCCGGCATGCCGCCAGTGCGCGGCCTGGCCGGACGGGGGAGCGGCCCGGCTCTCGTGCGGCCGCTGCTCGCTGTCCCTAAGGCGCGGCTCACGGCGACGCTCGTCGAACGAGGGCTCGAGTGGATCGAAGATCCGAGCAACGAGATCGATGCGTTCGAGCGCGTACGCGTACGGAGGGCGCTGGCCGAGCTCGAGAAGCTCGGGGTTACCCGCCGGCAGATCGCGGAAAGCATCAAGCGCCTGCGGCGGGCAAGAGAGACGGTGGAGAGCGCGCTGTCCCAGTTCGAGATTGCGGTGGGGCTCGACATCGTGTGCTCCGCCCTGGCCCGATTCGACCATGAGGCGTTCCTCGCCGGGCCGGCGGAGCTGCGGCTCAGGCTGTTGGCGCGCCTTGTGGAAGCATTCGGCGGTCAGGCCGAGCCTCCGCGGCTCGCCAAAATCGAATCCCTGGCGGCGCGGATGGAGCACACCTCCTGGCGCGGCTCGACACTCGGCGGCTGTGTCATCGCGCGGCATAAGACGCAGATCACAGTCGCGCGTGAGTTCGGCCGCGCCGGGCTGCCGGAGATCATCCTTGCGCCCGGGGGGCGCGCGGTGTGGGATCGCCGGTTCGTGGTCTCGCTTTCGCCGCGCCAACAGGGACCGGTGGTTGTGCGGGCACTCGGCGCAAGGGAGTTGCGCAGGCTCGCGCGGCTTCGCGAAGGCGCGTTCGAGCTGCCCGCACGGGCGGCGGCTACCCTGCCGGCCTTCTGGCGCGCGGACGAGTTGATCGCGGTACCACAGCTCGACTGGCCACCAGATGGCTTAACGGCGCCCGCCGAGGAGGCGCCCTGTGGCTCGCAGTTCATCTGGTAGGCCAGAGCAGCCACCCTTGGGGCCAATTCACCGCAGATGGCCGGCCTTGCCGCCCCGGGGGGCGGATCGCATATTCCGGCAATGAGCGTAGGGGCTTCACCGACGTCGGCGTTGCGGGCAGGTCTTGCCTGCCGCTGCCCGCGTTGCGGGGTGGGCACACTGTTTGAGCCAGGTCTTACGCTCGTCGTCCGCCAGCGATGTGCACATTGCGGCCTCGATTACAGGTTCGTCGATACCGGCGACGGTCCGGCCGTTTTTGCGATCCTTGTGCTCGGGTTCGTGGTGCTAGGTTTGGCCCTTCTCGTCGAGTTCGCCTTGCGCCCGCCACTTTGGGTGCACGTGTTGATATGGGCGCCGGTCACGCTGTTGCTCGCCATCGGCCTCTTGCGCCCAATGAAGGCGACGCTGGTCGCTCTCCAGTTCAAGCACCAGGCTGAAGAAGGCCGGCTGATCGAGGATTGAGTCGCTTACGGTCGGATGCTGCGCCGTCTTAAGGAGGTGGGACTGATCTGGCCGGCGCTGTTCGCTGCGGCCGGCGTTGCCTTTCTGGTCGGACTGGGATGGTGGCAGCTCGAGAGGCGCGCGTGGAAGCTCGACCTGATCGCAAAAATCGAAGCGCGGGCCGGGGCCGAGCCCGTGCCGCTGGCTGAGGCCATCAAGGCCGGGCGGCGCAGCGGGGACGTCGAGTATGCACGGGTGCGCGCCAGGGGGCGCTTCCTCCACGATCGCGAAAGCTACGTCTATATGCCGGGCAAGGGGGGCCCCGGCTACCACGTCTATACGCCGCTCGAGACCCAGGACGGGTGGCTCGTGCTCGTCAATCGCGGGTTCGTTCCCGAGGCGCTGAAGTCTCCGGATCGGCGCCCTGCCGGTCAGGAGGCGGGAGAGCAGGAGGTCATCGGGCTCGTGCGGTTGCCGACGGAGAGAAGCTGGTTGATCCCCGCCGGCGATCCGGAACAAAGGCTCTATTTCTGGCCCGACTATGCCGGGATGCTGGCCGCCGTCAGCGACCCAAAGGACAGCTTTCGCCGGGCGCCTTTCTTCCTCGACGCGGTGGGCGAGCCGGGCAATCCCGGCGGCTGGCCCAAAGGCGGCACCACCCGCCTGGAGCTGCCCAACCGCCACCTCGAGTATGCCCTTACGTGGTTCGGTCTTGCGGCGGCGCTGGCGGCTGTGTTCGCGGCCTTCGCCTGGAGCCGGCGCAGAGATCAGGTCAGGCAGCAGTCCGCCGAACGGCACTCTCGCTGAGGGTTGGTAAGGTCGCGGCTTGTTCGAGAGGCCGGCGCGTTCTACTAACCGTGCCAGCGCCGGATACAAATCACTCTTTGCGACCATAATGGGGCGGTGAGGTATATTTCGACCAGAGGCAACGCCCCAGCGCTCGACTTCGAGGAGGTGTTGCTGGGCGGACTGGCGCCGGACGGCGGGCTTTACGTGCCCCAAAGTTGGCCGGCGCTTGCACCCGCGACCATTGCCTCTTTCGCCGGCAAGCCGTTCGCCGAGGTTGCGGCCGAGGTGATAGCGCCGTTCGCAGGCGACTGGCCCGCTTCGGGCGCGCTGCTGGACATGGCCCGTGCTGCCTACGCGGGCTTCGGCCACGCCGCGGTGACCCCGCTCGTGCAGATCGGCCCCGACACCTGGGTACTGGAGCTCTTCCACGGGCCGACGCTGGCCTTCAAAGATGTGGCAATGCAGCTGCTGGCCCGCATGATGGACACTGCGCTCGGGCGGCGCGGACAGCGCGCGACCATCATCTCGGCCACCTCCGGGGATACGGGCGGCGCGGCCATCGCCGCTTTTCGCGGATCGAGGCATCTCGATGTGGTGGTGCTGTTTCCCGATGGGCGCGTCTCAGACGTGCAGCGCCGGATGATGACGACGGCCGAGGACGACAACGTCCACGCCATCGCCGTCAAAGGAACCTTCGACGACTGCCAGGCCCTGGTGAAAGCCATGTTCGCGCACCGAGCGTTCAGGGAGCGGATGCGGCTGACGGCGGCCAACTCCATCAACTGGGCGCGGATCGTTGCGCAAACCGTCTACTACTTCGTCGCCGCGGTGGCGCTCGGCGCGCCTCAGCGTAAGGTCAGCTTCTCGGTACCCACCGGCAATTTCGGCGACATCTTCGCCGGCTATTCAGCGAGGCGCTTGGGCCTGCCGATAGAGCAGCTTGCGATCGCGTCGAACAGCAACGACATTCTGCCGCGCGCCTACGAGAGCGGCGTCTACGAGATGCGCGAGGTGGTGCAAACCTCCTCGCCATCCATGGATATTCAGGTTTCCTCCAACTTCGAGCGCTACCTGTTTGAGGCTCAGGGCCGCGACCCTGAGGCAGTGCGCGCGCAGATGGGCGCGCTCGCCCAGAGCCGTCGCTTCGAGATGGGTGCGGCGCACGAGGCCATGCGCCGCGATTTCGCAGCTGCGGCGGCGTCGGAAGCAGAGGTGGCCGCCGCCATAAGAAGGGTGCGCAAGGAGAGCGGCTACCTCATGGACCCGCATACCGCCTGCGGCATGGTGGCGGCCGAGAAAGCGCTCGCGAAAGGTCGGACGCCGCGCGTGGTGCTGGCGACGGCGCATCCGGCCAAGTTTCCGCAGGCGATGCGGGCGATCGGCCGGGAGGAAGCCGAGCTTCCCGCCCGACTGGCGAAGCTGATGACCGATCGCGAGCGTGCAACGGTGCTGCCGGCGGAGCTTGCGCCGATCGAGCGCCACATTGAAGAGCGCGTGCGCGCAGCAAAGGAGACGTCGAGGTGAACCCAGAGATCACCACGCTGGCGAATGGCCTCAGGGTCGTCTCACATGCCATGCCGCAGCTCGAGACAGTCTCCCTTGGGGTTTGGGTAGCGGCCGGTGCACGCCACGAGAGCGAGGCGCTTAACGGGATCTCCCACATGCTGGAGCACATGGCCTTCAAGGGTACTGCCCGCCGGTCGGCCAGGGCCATCGCGGAGGAGATCGAAGAGGTGGGCGGGGAACTCAACGCCGCGACCAGCCTCGAGATGACGGCCTATTTCTCGCGCGTGCTCAAGGGCGATGAGGGCGTGGCTCTCGATATCCTGGCCGACATCCTCCAGCACTCGAGCTATGCCGCAGCAGAGCTCGAGCGCGAGCGCGAGGTGATCCTGCAGGAGATCGCCAGCATCAAGGACAGCCCCGACGAACTCGCCTACGAGCTGGTGCAAGATGCGGCGTTCACCGGCCAGCCGGTCGGGCGGCCGGTGATCGGTACACCGGCAAGCGTGGCCCGGTTGGGGGCGGCCGAGCTGCGCGCGTTCCTCGACCGGCAGTATGTGGCCTCACGCATGGTGCTGTCGGCGGCCGGCGCCATCGACCACGAAACCCTGGTTCGCCACGCTCAAGCCCTATTTGGCAGCCTCAATGGCGGCCGGGGACAGGACGGGCCGCCCGCAAAGTACATTGGCGGGGTGAGGTCGTCCGCGAAGCCGTTTGAGCAAAGCCACCTGGTACTCGGCTTCAAGGGGCCCTCCTACCGGGAGCCCGACTACCTCACCGCCCAGGTCTTCTCCGGTGTGATGGGCGGCGGCATGTCCTCGCGACTATTTCAGGAGGTGCGTGAGAACCGAGGCCTTTGTTACGCGATCTACTCATCTGCATGGGGCCTGTCCGATGGAGGCATGTTCGCGATCCATGCGGCGACTGGGGCGGAGATGATGGGCGAGCTCATCGAGGTGGTGGTCCACGAGGTCGAACGGGCGGCCGATACGCCGCCTGAGGCCGGTGAAGTGGCCAGGGCAAAGGCGCAGCTCAAAGCCGGCCTGCTCATGAACCTGGAAAGCTCGGCGGCGCGTGCCGAGCAGATGGCACGTCAGCTCTTGGCCTACGACCGTTTGCTGTCGCCCAGGGAGCTGATCGAGCGCGTCGATGCGGTCAGCGCCGAAGACATCCGCGCCGCGGCCGAGCGCATGATTCGCGGCGCCGCGCCCTCGGTCGCGGTGGTTGGCGCCGGCCAGCGCTCGACGAAATGGGCCGCGCAGGCGCAGCGGCTGCTGGAGCGCGCCAGAGGGGAGGCAGCCAGCGCATGGCCTTCCTGAGGTCCGGCATCGGAAACGAATACAGCCCTTACATCCGCGGCCGCGGACTGTGGCTCAGGCCGCCCCAAATGAGCGACTATGCCGAATGGGCACAGCTCAGAGCGCTGAGCCGGGAGCACCTCACACCCTGGGAGCCGCAGTGGGGGCGGGACGAGCTGTCGCGCGCCGCTTTCCGCCGCCGGCTGCGCCATTACCAGCGCGAGCAGCGGGAGGACCTCGGCTATGCATTTTTTCTCTTTCGTGCGGGCGACGACACGCTGCTTGGCGGCCTCACCCTGAGCAACGTCCGGCGCGGCGTCTCACAGTCGGCCTCGCTCGGCTACTGGCTGGGCGTCAACCACGTAGGGCAAGGGTACATGACCGAGGCCGTGCGCCTGCTCTTACCCGCCGCCTTCGAGGACCTTCGCCTCCATCGCATCGAGGCGGCCTGTCTGCCGGACAACATCGCCTCGATCCGGGTGCTCGAGAGGAACGGGTTCAAGCGAGAGGGCTTCGCGCGCCAATATCTCAAGATCAACGGCATCTGGCAGGACCATGTGCTGTTCGCCAGACTGAGCGACGAAACAGAATTTGGGGAGCCCGTCCGTCGATGACCTTCGCAAGCGAAGGGCCAAGCGTGGGCCGGCAACGCGAACGGCGCGTTATCAGTAGGCTCGCCGTTGCGATTGCTTGCGCGTGGCTTGCCCTGGCGCTCGGCGCGAGGCCAGCGATGGCGCTCAAAGCGATCACTGTTGTCCCCGATCTCGACCGGATCGAAATCACAGACCTGGGCGAGCTGATCGAGGGCCGCGGCGACAGCCTGCAGGTCGAAACCGCGGCCGACGCCGACGGCGCGGCCGGCCGCATGTCGGTGCGCGCCTCCACCGCAGGGCTCAGCCCCAACTGGATGGTGTTCGCGCTCCACAACCCAAGCGACCGGCCGATCGAGCGGTGGCTAACGGCCGAGCGCTACACGGTGATCGGCTCCGGCGTGATCTGGCCCGATCTCGACGCAAAGCGAATCGAGGCGGTCACTCCCTCGTTGGGCTTCCTGCCCGAGCGCATCAAGAGCGACCGCGCCGACATCTTCCGCATCACGCTCGAGCCGGGGCAGACCATCACCTACGCGGCCGAGCTCGCCTCCGACCGCTTCGCCCGTATCTTCCTGTGGAAGCCGATCGAATACGAGATCAAGGTGCGCGACCGGCAGCTCTTCAACGGGATCATGCTCGGCATCACCGGCGTGCTCGGCATCTTCCTGACCGCCATGTTCGCCGCCAACCACAAGGCGATCTTCCCCACCGCGGCACTGGTGGCATGGTGCGTGCTGGCGTACCTGTGCGTCGATTTCGGCTTCTGGCACAAGCTGTTCCAGTTGCGGCCCGAGGACAACGCCATCTATCGCGCCGCCACCGAGTCGGCGATGGCGGCAAGCTTCCTGCTGTTCCTTTACACCTTCCTCAGGCTCGGTGCGTGGAACGGCTTCGTGCGCATGCTGCTCGGCGTCTGGGTGGTGGCCCAGCTTTCGCTGATCGCCATCGCGGTGATCGACGCGCGGCTCGCAGCAACCTTCGCGCGGGCTTCGTTCGCCGCCATCGGCTCCGTCGGCGGGCTGCTCATGCTGTTCCTGGCCTTGCGCGGCCAGGACCGAGCGCTGTCGCTGATCCCGACCTGGATCCTGTTCCTGGTATGGGTGTTCGCCGCGAGCCTCACGCTCACCGGGCAGCTCTCGGGCGACATCGTCGTCTCGGGCCTCGTCGCCGGGCTGGTGCTGATCCTCGTGCTGATGGGCTTCACGATGACGCAGTTCGCCTTCCGCGCCTTCGAGCCGCTGTACGGCGTGGCGCCCAGCGAGCAACAGTTGAGGTCGCAAGCGATTGAATGCGCCGGCGCGGCGGTGTGGGAGTGGCACGCCCGCCGCCAGGAAATCAAGGTTAGCCCGATCGTGGAGGCCACGCTGGGCTTGAAGCCGGGTGAGCTGTCGACCAAGGTCGACCAGTTCGCCGCCCACCTGCACCCGGCTGACCGCGAGCGGTTCCGGGTCCTGCTGTGGTCGCTGCAGGAACGCGGCGGCGGCGAGCTACACACCAACTTCCGCATGCGCCACATCGACAATACGTTCCGCTGGTTCGATCTCGATGCGGCGGCCGTGTCCGTGGCGGACCGCAGGACGCTGCGTTGCGTCGGGCTGATGCGCGACGTGACCGAGTCCAAGCGCGCCCAAGAGCGGCTCATGCACGATGCCGTGCACGACAGCCTGACGGGATTGCCGAACCGCGAGCTGTTCCTCGACCGGCTCGGCGTGGCGGTGGGCCGGGCCAAGACGGAGCCGCAGGTCAGGCCCACGGTCATGCTGATCGACATCGACCGGTTCAAGGGTGTCAACGCCAGCATGGGCCTCATCGCCGGCGACAGCGTGCTGCTTACCGTGGCGCGGCGACTGGCGCACCGCCTGGGCCCCCAGGACACCCTCGCCAGACTGTCGGGCGATCAGTTCGCCGCGATGCTGATGCCCGAGCACGATGCGCGGGAGCTCGCAAGACTGGCCGAGGGAATCAGATCGAGCCTGCGGGCGCCGGTCAGGATATCCGGGCGCGAGATCGCGCTCACGGCCTCGATCGGAATTGCCGTCTTCAATGGGCAGGCCTCCGCAGGCGAGCTGCTCAAGGAAGCGGAGATCGCCATGTACCGGGCCAAGCGCAGCGGCTCGGACCGCATCGAGATCTTCCGGCCGGAGCACCGTCAGGAGGTCGATGAGCGGGTGACGATCGAGAACGAGCTCGCCAAGGCGATCGAGGTCGGGCAGCTCCGCGTGCTCTATCAGCCGATCATTTACCTGCCCACCGAGGAGCTTGCCGGATTCGAGGCACTGGTGCGCTGGCAGCATCCGCGGCTCGGCGTGCTCAATCCGACGAGCTTCGTGCCGGTCGCCGAGGAGAGCGACCTCATTGTGCGGCTCGGCTCATACGTACTCAATCGGGCAGTGGAGGACGCGGCGCCCTGGCACAAGGAGCTGCCGCGGGCGGACAAGCCGCTGTTCGTCAGCGTCAATGTCTCAAGCCGGCAGCTCTTCCGACAGGACCTGATCCGGGAAATCCGGCACATCATCGGCCGCGCCGTGGTGCCGCCGGGCGCGCTCAGACTGGAGATCACCGAGTCGCTGGTGATGGAAAACCCCGAGCAGGCAGTGGAGGTGCTCGAGTGGCTGCGCAGCGCCGGCGCGGGGCTCTCGCTCGACGACTTCGGCACCGGCTACTCCTCGCTCACCTATCTCCAGAAGTTCCCCTTCGACACGGTCAAGATTGACCGCGATCTGGTGCAGTCGGCCAACAGCGACCCCGCCGGCATGGCGATCGTGCGCTCGATCGTGGCGCTTGCGCACGAGCTCGGCAAAAAGGTGGTGGCCGAAGGCGTGGAAGCCCGCTCGGATGCTTCCTTCCTCAGGACCATCGGCTGCGAGTACGCGCAGGGCTTCTACTACGGTGAGCCGATGACCGAGCGCGACGTGCTGCAGCTGCTGCGCGTGATCCGCAAGTCGGAGCGTCGGCTGCAGCGGCGCGGATTCTTCCGCACCGCGCCCAAGCGCAAGCGCCGCAGCGACCGACGCTCTGCCGTGCGGCCTGCCGTGCCGGCAATGGCGGCCGCCAATGCGGCCCCCGGCAGTGCCGCGCCGTCCACGCGCGGGCGCGTGGGCAGCCAGCAGCTGCCGGCGAGTACGCTTCGTATGCGCCAACGGACGCCGTCGGGACAGGCGCGCCCCGGAAGCCTCGCAGAGAGGCTTCCGCCGCGGCCGCCGCCGCTGCCCAACGGGGCCGGTACGGCGCCGGTATCAGGGCCGCCACCGTCGGCACGACCGCCGCAGGACCCCAGCTACATGAATGGCGTCAACAGGCTCGCGGCGCTGCTCAAAAGCACGCAGGCCGAAAAGCGGCCGGAGGCTCAAAACTCGGCCGGAAATGGCGCACCTGCCTGGACAAAGTCGCTCACCGCGACGCTGGCGGCGGCGTCGCGCGGCAATGAAACGGCTGGAGAAGGCCCCGGCACCCCGCTCGCCTCGCTTCCGCCGCTGCCGCTGCGTGCAACGTCGACATCGCTTGCCGCAGCCAAAGCAACGGCACCCAACCTGCCCGATCTGTCACCGCTGCCCCCTGCCATAGCGCGCAGCCTGGCGAAGCTCGGCTCCGTAACGCTGCCGAACACGGCGCCGGCTGGCACAGGCGCCCCCAACCAGCCGAACGCGAGCACCGGCAACGGCGGCAAGGACGGGGAGGGATGAGACGGTTCCGCACGGGGCCGTGAGTTGACCGCGGCGTCCCTTGCCTTTAGCGTTCACACGCATGCGCACCGTTCGCTTGGTTCTCGCACTGCTGATCGCCGCCGGCTTGGCCATGCTGCCGGTCTCCGCCGCGATGGCGATATCGCATGTCTCCAGTGCCGATATGCACATGAGCGCGCCTCAGGACGGTGGGTCCTGCTGCGACCACGCCGATGGGCACGGCTGTCCGCTCGCCCTCTGCTGTCATATCCAGCTGGCGATGGCAGAGCAGCCGCAATTCGCAGGCCGCTTGGCAAGCCTGCTTGCGCCCATCCCGCTGACCGTTGAGCCGGGCGCCGCGCTGGGGCCAGACCCACCGCCGCCCCGATCCTGACACAGCGGCCGGCTTTTGAAACGGGCTCGCGCTCCCGCGCGAGGCCTGCCGTCTTTCCTAACGAGGCCCAGCATGGGTTACCCATTCCTTTCGCGTCGCGGCTTCCTCAGTGGCGCCGCCGCCGCCGTAATGCTCCCCGTCATCGCGCCGGCGCGAGCCACCGGTTCGACCAAGGAGGTTCGCCTGTTTGCCGGCGTCACTAGGCTGCCGCTCGCCGGGGCCGGTTATCCGCAGACCGGGGTGTGGGCCTACGACGGGGTCGTGCCAGGGCCGGAGATCCGCGTGCGCCAGGGCGACCGCCTCAGGGTCAGCGTCGAGAACGGCCTCGCCGAGGATACGACCGTCCACTTCCACGGCATCCGCCTGCCCAACGCCATGGACGGCGTGCCCCATCTGACGCAGCATCCGATCGCGCCCGGCTCGACCTTCATCTACGAGTTCGACCTGCCGGACGCCGGAACCTACTGGTATCATCCCCACATCCGCAGCGGCGAGCAAGTCGGGCGCGGCCTCTACGGAGCCCTGATCGTGGAGGAGCGCGAGCCGATTCAGGTCGACCGCGACGTTCTATGGATGCTGTCGGATTGGCGGCTGCTGCCGGACGGACGGATCAGCGACGATTTCGATAACCTGCACGACATGAGCCATAACGGCCGCATCGGCAACACCGTGACCGTCAACGGCCGGGTGGCGGATGCCTTCCCCGTACGCGCGGGCGAGCGCATTCGCCTGCGCCTCGTCAATGCCGCCAACGCCCGCATCTTCGGACTGACGTTCGCCGGACACCGGCCGCGCGTGATCGCGCTCGACGGTCACCCGGTGGACCCGCACGAGCCGGACGGCGGACGCATCGTTCTTGGGCCCGCCATGCGCGTGGACCTCGTGCTCGACATGACGGGCGCGGCGGGCGAACGGTTCGACGTAATGGATACATTCTACCGCGGCCTCTCATACCGGCTGCTCGAGCTGGTCTATGACGGGGAGCCGCTGCGAAAGGCGCCACCCGAAAGCCCGATTGCACTGCCGGCCAACACCGTGCCGGAGCCCGACAAGGCATCCGCCGTCCGGCACGAGATCGTGTTCAACGGCGGCATGATGGGCCAGATGATGATGCGCGAGCGCGGTATCGGCGGCGGCGACATGATGGAGATGATGGCATTGATGCGGTCGGGCAGGATCTGGTTCATCAACGGGAAGGCCGCCGTCGGTCACATGATGGACCCCATGCTGACGCTCGAGCTTGGCAAATCCTGCGTGCTCGCGATGACCAACGAGACGGCGTGGCATCATCCCATGCACCTGCACGGCCACGCCTTTCGTGTGATCGCCCGCAACGGCGCGCCGACGCGCTACCGTGAGTGGCAAGACACAGTGCTGGTGGCGCCGCGGGAGAAGGTCGATATCGCCTTCGTGGCCGACAACCCGGGCGACTGGATGTTTCACTGCCACATCCTGGAGCACCAGGAGAGTGGCATGATGGGCGTGATTCGAGTGAAGTGATAGAAGCGATGAGGTAGGTGGACCAATGATGCGTGCCCTGGCATTTCTGGCTGCGGCCTTGCTGCCGGTGCTGGCGTTTGCCGATCCGGCGACGGTCACGATGTACGTCAACCCGCAATGCGGCTGCTGCGAGGGGCATGCCAAGCATCTGCGCGAGAATGGATTCAAGGTCACCGTCACCCCAACGCACAACATGTCCCTGATCCGCAGGCAGCATGGCGTGCCCGAGAAGTTCGAGGGTTGTCACATCGCCTTCGTCGACGGCTATATCGTCGAAGGCCACGTGCCGGCGGGCGTGATCAAGAAGCTGCTCACCGAGCGGCCTAAGATCAAAGGCATCTCGCTGCCGGGCATGCCCGAGGGTTCGCCGGGAATGAGCGGGATGAAGGCGGCTCCGTTCGAAATCCTGGAAATCTCAGACGGACCGGCAAAGGTCTTCGCGGTCGAATAGACCGCGAGCCGCCGCGGTCCGACCGGGTTCGCCACTCCCTCATGGCTCGGCGCCGAGTCGCTTTAAGCCTTCGATGCTCTCTTTCAGAGACGGATCGACGGCCAATGCTGCGCGAAACGCTTCGATCGCCTCCTCCCTGCGGCCCATGGCCTCGAGGATGTGAGCCAGCGTATCAAGCGAGAAAGCCTCCTGCGGCCGCAGCTCGAGCGATCGCTTGGCATCCGCAAAACCCAGCGCCGCTCGCCCTGCCTTGAGATAGACCCAGGCCCGGTTGTTGTAGGCGATGGCATTGCGCGGATCGATGGCAATGGCCCGATCGAGCTCGCCGATGGCGCGGTCGAAGTCTCCCATCTCGAAGTGAACCAGGCTGCGCCCAAGGTAAGCGTCGACGTTGTTTGCATCGAGTTCGATCGCCTTGGTGAAGTCGGCGATGGCCCGCTCGTAGTCCTTGCTGGCATGATAGGCGCGGGCGCGGCTGTTGTAGGCCGCCGCCAGCTTGCCATCGATGGCAATGAGCCGCGTGTAGTCGGCGACCGCCTGCTCGTGCTCCCCCTTGGCCATGTGAACGGCAGCGCGGCTCGCGTAGGCGAATGCAAACCGGGAATCGAGCTCGATCGCCTTGGTGGCGGCGGCCGCGATCAAGGCGTAGTCGCTTTCGGCGTCTCGGGCGGCGGCAGGGGTAGGCACCTGACCGTCCTTAAGCAAGTCGCGCAGCGTTCCCTTGCGATCATTGGGCGATGCGTTCACCAAGCGCGCGGCCTCGATCAGGCGCGAGGACGGCCGCCCGGTCGGAAGCTGACCGTGGGCCCGCTCGAGGTCGAGAACGGCCTGGCGCAGGTCCATCTCGTAGCGCCCGGTAAGTTCGCCACGGTAATAGCCGGTCTCCTTCAGCACGCCCTGGAGCAGCCTCAGATCGTCCCGGGACACGGCCTCCGGCGTGCCCCCAAGGAGTGGGATCTGCTGCCTGAAGGCGTCGATCAGCACAGCCCGATTGGCGGATACCCGCTTGTCCCACTCCTGGCGCTGGCCGGGCCGGCGACTTATTCCTTCGGCGACGACGTTGACGGCGATGGCCGAGGCGCCCGCCGACGTCTCCACGAATACGGCAGAACCCGACGTGCCCCGCGTAATGTCGCAGCGGTGGAGCAGCAGTCGCTCGGAGCTGACATTGGTGGCCGTGTGCAGCCAGCGCGCAAGATCGGGCTCGAGCGGCATATCCGAGCTGGTGCAGTCATCCGACAGGCGCAGCGACTTGACGCCGGTGTCGGCGTGATAGGCGAGAATGAACATCTCGCTCGAAGGAAGCTCGGGCCAGGGCGTCGCCCGCTCGCCTCTGCTCGAAAGCTGGACATTGCGCCCTTTGCAGACGGGGTCTGCCAGGCGGACGAGGGCCCAGTCGTGGGCCGTGTTGTAGGGCGCCGCCGAATTGGCCCGCGTCATGCCCGTGAGCACGCTCCAGGCCATACCCTCTTCGTTGACGCCGGCGATGCCGGTCGTGCGCCGGTGCTTGCCTTGACCGATAGCAATGGACACTCCGCCAAGACGGTGGCGAGCAAGGGGTGCGACCAGGCAGTGCGCCGCGGTGGCGACGATCTCGTCGGCAACGCAGAAGGTGGTGCACAAGGTCCGGCTTCGGCCGAGCCTTGCCTCGATCAGTCCGACCGACCTGGCGAGGTCGGCATAGCGCTCCGGAACGCTGCGGCGCGTGTCCTTGCCGAAGATGCCGGGCTTAGCGGCGGTTTCGATGCGACCCGAAGGGCGGCCCCCTTCCTGCGCCAAGAGCGGCACCGGAAAGGCCAAGACTGCGCTCGCCGCGAACGGCGCAAGGGCCTGCATAATCTTGGAGAACCGCATGCCCTGGGGGCGGGCTTTGGTGTGCATGGGATCGCTGACGATGGGCGTCCAACGCAAGCAAGACTAGCCGCAAGCAGGAGGCACCGGCAATTGGTTGGACTCGTCTTCGATAAGGTCTAATTGCTCGCCGCCTGCCGCTTCACCGAGACCAGTAAGATGCGATTGGTGGAGCTCTGGTGAATCAAAAGGTTGCCATCCTTGGTGGCGCGCATGTGCCGGATGATACCGGCATAAACGCCCCCCGACGGGATCGGCCAACTCTGGAACTTCTCCGTCTTGGGGTCGAAGCGCACCAGCATGTCGGGACGCACCCCGGACTCGTTGTACCAGACGATGCCGTCGACCACCGCGATGGCATAGGGGTGCGACTTGGGCCCGCTCGGCGAGGGCCATTCCTTGATATCGCCGGTCTTCGGATCATAGCGGCCGAGCCGGCCCATGCTTGAGTTGACGTACCAGATGATGCCGTCCCCGGCGATGTCGAGCCGGCGCACGGTGGTGCCCGGCAACGGCAGCTTGACCTCGGCGAGCTGCATCGTCTCGGGGTTGACCTTGACCAAGCAGGGGCGTCCGTTGCAGGCAAACCAGGGGTTGCCCTCGGCGTCGATCTTGATGCCGTAGGGCCGCGAATTCGGCTGCGTCATGGTGGCGAGCCTGATCTCGCCCGTCTTCGGGTCGAGCCGACCCACCATACTGCTCACTTGCAGCGTAAACCACGCGATCCCGTTACGGTCGAACACCAGCGTGTGCGGGTCCTTCGCCTTGGGGTCCGGCATCTTGAACTCAGTGATCTTGCCGGTTCTCGGATCGAGGTAGCCGACGGTCCCGTTCTTGTTGCCGGTGTACCAGACGTTGCCTTTGGCATCGATCTCGACCGTGTGCGGCATGGCGTTGGTAGGGAGCGTGTATTCCTTAATCTCGCCGGTCCTGGGATCAATCCGCCCGATCAGGTTGGCGAACTGGCCGGCCCACCAGATCGAGCCGTCCGCCGCCTCGACCGGATCGCGCGAACGCTGGCCGAGCGTCGGCGTCACCCATTCCTTGAAGGTGATCTCCACGTCGCCCGTCACTGGTCTGGAGGCGCGCTTGGTGTTAGGCGGAAAGTGCGCAGCCAAGTACTGCGTGATCTCGCCCTGTTTGTCGGGTGTGCCCGACAGGTCGAGCATCGTGCCGATCAGCTCCTTCCATTGATCGCGCGTGTAGCCAGAGCTGCGCGTGATCTCGCTCACCTGGTGGCAGGCCGCGCACACGCTGGCGACGAGGTCCTTGCCAGACCCCTCGGGTAGATCGGCCTGCGCCAGGGCGGCAGACGGCAGCAGGAAGAAAAGGCCGGCGCCGGCCAGCGACGTGAACGACGGTCGGGGCATGCTGCTCTCCCAAGCGGCAATGGACCTGCTTGCAACGCGGTGGAGGCTGCCGCCGGCAACCCTCGGGTGTCAAGCGCGACGCGGAGAGCTGTAAACGGTGCCGCGCCGGCCCCATGTGTTGTGCTAGCCTGTTGCCGAAGACACAGCTTCTGGACGTGATCGTTCGATAATGATGGTGCAGACCGTCCGAGACCGTCTCTTGGGGCTGGGCGTGCTGGCGGGGCTCCTGGCGGGAGCGCTTGCGGCCAGTGCCATCGCCCAGCCGCGCCGGATAGAGGTCGATGTTGAACGGGCCTACTACCGCCAGCCCGAGCTCGTCAGCCGGGCTCTCGCTGAGATCGATACCGCCCGCGCCGACCGGCCGCAGCTCTACTTCGTCGGCTTCGCCGGCTACGGCGCCGAGGCCGTCTTCAAGCGCGAGGTGCTGGCGGTGCGCGAGCTCTTCGATGAGCGCTTCGGAACCAAGGGAAGGTCTATCGTCCTCGTCAACCATGCGAGCACGGTGGAGGAGGTTCCTCTCGCCAACCTCACCAACCTTGATCGCGTCCTGCAACACCTCAGCGGGCTCCTCGACAAGAACCGCGACGTGCTGTTCCTGTTCCTGACCTCGCACGGCGTTAAGGGCGTGTTCGCGGTCGACATGCCGGGCTTCGGTTTCAACAACCTGACGCCGCAAGGCCTTAAGGCCATGCTTGACCGTTCGGGCATCAAGAACCGCGTGGTGGTGGTTTCGGCGTGCCACTCGGGAAGCTTCATCCCGGCACTCGCCGACGCCAACACCCTCGTCATCACCGCAGCTCATGCCGAACGGACGTCCTTCGGCTGCGAGGACCGGCGCCAGTGGACCTACTTCGGAGATGCCTTCTTCAACCATGCGCTTCGGGAGGAAGTCTCCTTCACGAAGGCCTTCGAGCGCGCCAAGCGCCTCATCCGACAATGGGAGAGGAAGGAACGGCTCACCCCGTCGCTGCCGCAGGTCGCCGGCGGCGCGGCGCTCAAGGCCTCGCTCGAGGCGGTGGCGAGCGCAAGGTGACGCCGACAGGAAAGCAAGGCCAGCCTGTCCCGCTCGAGTCAGTCGCGCCCCCGCAGCGTGCCCGACGGAATGGTCTCGGAGGTCCATCCCCCGTCGGGGTCCACGCGCGGCTCCGCCGCCCCGGCCGCCGCTGCCCCGCCGCCCGCGGGGGTGGAGGAAGAGCGCACCGCCGGCGCCTGCACGGGGCGTGCCGAGCCCTCCTCACGCGGCGTCACGCGCGGGGTCGGATTGGTCATTGGCATCATCTCGCGCAGAATACCCGGCAGCGCGAAGGAAAGCGGATTGACGAGCACCTGCGGGCGCGCCATGGGCCCCTTGATCGCGAAGTTCATGCCGAGCACGCCTTCCCCACGGGGGCCCGCCAACAGTTGTCCGATGCCGGGGATCACTCCCACCGCTGCGTTGAGCCCCTGCAGGGGAACATAGGTGCCGCCGATGTCGACCCATTGGGCGGAGAAGTCCGCCTTGCCCTTGAGAGTGGCCCCGAGCACCGCCCCGCGCAGGTCGGCATCCTCAATGACGAACTGCCCGTGACCGACCGAGAACGGGGCACGGATGTAGTCGAACGGAATCCGCTCGCGCGCGGCAGTACGTTGCGGCCGTCCCACGCCGCCGCCCTCGCGCAGGCCCTCCGGTCCTTGCAGCACCTCATAGACCACCGGGTCGCCGAGCAGACTGAACTGCCTGACAAAAAGGAGCCCCGTTTTCTCCGCCGGCCCGCGGCCGTCGAGGTTCACCTCCAGCTTCAGCTGCCCCCCCTGCATGTTGGGGTAGAAGCCGAACAGGCGGAAGACCTGGCCGGCGTCGTCCGACAACGCGATGAGCTTGCGCGGTTCGTTCGGGGCCTGCTGAAGAACCACCTCGAGCTGGGTGACGGGCGCGTTGCGGCCGCTGCCGGCGATGCTGCCGTGCGCGGCAAGGGAGACAATCCTGCCACCGCGCTTCGACATCTGCAGACGCAAACCCCTGAGCGAGAGGTCCGAGAACCCCAGTACGTTGTCGATGTCGACCCGCACGTCCTGCCCCGGCCGGTCCCTGGCTTCGGGCAGCGGCCGATCGCGCAACTGGCCGACCGCGTAGAGGGACTGGAAAAAATCGCGGCCGTCGAAGGTGGCGCCGCGGACGCCGATGTCCCACACGTTGTCGTTGCGCAACTTGCCCTCCACGGCCAGGCGCGAGACGATCTTCACCGAGAACTCCGGAAAACGGAACTCGCGCACCCGGCCCTGGCCGTCGAGGACAAGCACGCCGTCGATGGCGATGTCGTCACCCACCACCTTGAAGTTCTGCAGCTCGCTCTGCTGGGCGGAGACCCTGACCATGTCAAACTGCACGAAGGCAGAACGGCCCGGCGGCTTGCGCCACGCGATGCCTTCCAGAAGCAGCTCCGCGTTGGTGAGGTCGCCGCGCACCTGCATGGCGGGCGAGGGACCCTGGGCACCTGACGCGATGGTGACATCGACCGTCATCTCGCCCGACACGATGTGATTGACATCGAGGCCCAACCTGGAGCGGTCGCCAGCGTCGAGGTTTGCTCGGATGCGCAGCGGTGGCTGTTGATCCGGCCTCGCACCCATGATGCGATGCCACACGACTTTGGCCGGCACGCCGGAGATCAGCAGATCGCCCGTGACGTCGACGGCGCGCTCGGTCACCTCGAAGGCAAGGGTCGAGCCGGCGACGTCGTAGCTGCCGAGCAGGTTGCGGGCACCCCCTTCCGTCACTCGGCCCTTGCCCTCGATGCGCAGGTCATTAACCCCGAGCCGTTCGCCGAGCGGCACGGCGATCTTGAACTGGGCCTCTGCCTTACCCTCGACCGCATCGCTCGAAAGACCTAGCGGCCGCTCGGCGCTCAGCGCTTCTTGATCGAGAAAGGCGAGTGCTGCGCCGGCGGTCCCCTGCACACGGAACGTCAGCTCCCCGATCGCGGTCGGAGCCATGGCGTTGCTGGAGACGAGACGCCCCAAGCGGATTAAGAGCTTGCCGGCACCGCCGACCGCCACCGACGCCTCGGGCACCGTCACCTCGAGGTCGTCGCCTGCGAGCCGGACCAGGGCGCGCGGCGCATCGACCGGCAGGAAGCCCGGATGCGGCACGAACCTGACTTCGGCGGTCTCGATGGCGACCGACAGACGCGCGCGTTCGCTACCGCTGCGCAACAGGCGATCGGTGCCGGCTTCTCCCTGCTCCAGCGTGAAGTGGCCGGCGAGGAGGCGTCCGCCGAGCACCTGCGTGCCGACCCATCGGCGCGCGGCCGGCGCAACGGCTGCAGGCCACAGCGCCTTGGCGGTGGCGATGGACATGGGACCCATGCGGCCCTGCAGCGAGATCGCAGTCGTGGCGCCGCCCGCGACCACGTTGCCGGCAGCGGAGATATCCGCCTCTCCGGCCTTGAGACGGAATTCCGTGATCTCGAGGGCGCGGCGGGCGGGGTTGAACAGGCCGCGCGCGCTGAGGGCCGAAACAGGTACGGCAGCGACCCCGAACTCCTCGGCTGCGAGCCGCCCCTGCGTGGCCCACAGGTCGACGGCCCAGCTGTCGCCGCCGAGGACATGGCGTGCGGCCGGGGTGATGGTGCCCGCCAGCGTCAGCCGGCTCTCGCCCCAGCTCACGGTGGAGGGCTCGAGCACGAGCCGCTGCTGCTCGCGCAGATAGCGCAGGCTGATCGAGCCGCCATCGATGCCGAGCGCGGCACCGTCGAGCCAGGGCGTCACCAGCTTGCCGCGCTTGAGGTCGAGCCTGGCGTTGGCGCTCAGCAGTTCCCCGCTCTCGGAAAGCTCGATCTCGGCATCGCCGTCCACCGGAAGGTTGAACGCAGCAAGCTCGGCAAGCTGGGGCGCCTGCGTGGCGAGCAGGCTCGGCACGAGGCCGCGCACCGAAGCCTTTAAAGACACACTCCTCGCCTGCTCGAAGTTCTCGGTGGCAATGGTCATGCGCCAAGGTCCGAGCGGGCTGGCAAACGTCATGTTGCCCCGGATGACGGTGCCCTGGCGGCGATGGTCGACGCCGAGGTCGGCATCGGTCAGGCGCCAGATCGCATGCCTACCACGGTGGTTCAGAATGACGGTGGCATTGCGCACGCCGACACCCTTTAGGTAGGCGGCAGCGTGCTCGGCGCGGCGGCCCGCCGCTGCAATTGCGGAGAGGGTCTGCACCACGTTTATGGGTCTCAAGGCGGAGGCGACAGAGGCGGCGGCCTCGCCGGAGGCCGCATCCCGCAGCTCCGACGGCTCCGCTTCGGAGCCCTGCCGTGCCGAGGTCCGCGCAAAGCTCAGCGCCAAGCCCTGCTCCTCGGAATAGGAAACGATGAGGCGCGGCTGGATCAGGACCACCCGCTGCGGCGCGATCCGCCCCGACCACAGCGCGCGATAGCTCAACTGCAGAGTGGCAAGCGGCGCCACCGCTACAGGCACGCCCTGTGCGTCGGCGAAGCGGATGTTGCGGAGCTGAAATTCAAGGCCGCCGATGTCGGAAAGCGCCATAGTCGCATCCTCGATGTCGACGGCAAGGCCGACCTCGGTGCCAATGGTGCGGCCAATGGATTCGGCAATAAAGTTCAGCGAGACCGGCCCGTTGAGGAGGCGCACATAGAGCAGCCCGAAGGCGAGCCCGCCGAGAAGAACGACCGGAATGAGCCCCTTGATCAGCGCAAGAGCGGGGCCCGCCAGCCTGTCGAGCGCCGAGCCCTCGCGCACGTGCCACCGTGACGGGGCGGGTAGTCGCACCGTGACGGGCCTTCGCTCGGACGGCTGTCTCGCTCTCTCCACCCCTTCGCCCACCCCCAAGGGACGACGCCAACACGCAGGGTGGCCGGCCCGCCAACCACCCGGTGGTCAGCTCCGGCCGCCCGCGCACCCCCGCCAGAGGCAGCCGAACACAGACATTACTGAGAGACCGCTGGCGCGAATCGTGCGCAGCAAGCGGTTTCGTCGTAACCTATATTCGTGGTTTTGTGCATGCAAAAACGCGTCAAAAGAAAGGCGGTTCAGGATGGTCAAGGACGGTGGCGCGGCCCCCGATGTCGAGCTCCAACTCGATAACGGAGGCAAACAGCGCCTATCGAGCCTCAAGGGGCGTGTGGTGGTGCTCTATTTCTACCCCAAGGACGACACGTCCGGCTGCACGCTGGAAGCGAAGGAGTTCACCAACCTGCTGCCCCAGTTCAGAAGGGCCGGCGTCGAGGTGATCGGCATCTCTCCCGACGGCGCCGACAGCCACCGGAAGTTCCGTGAAAAGCACGATCTCAAGGTGCAGCTGGCCTCGGACCCGGACAAGAAGGTTGCACAAGCATTCGGGGTATGGGTCGAGAAGTCGAGGTACGGCAGAACCTACATGGGCGTCGACCGCTCCACCTTCCTGATCGACGGCAAGGGCAAGATCGCGCGGAGCTGGCGCAGCGTTAAGGTGCCGGGGCATGCAGAGGAGGTGCTGGCCGCGGCGCTGGCGATTGCCGGCTGATTCGTGGCCCGTGGAGCCTTTCCACGACGCCCCTTTGCGGCAACCGGTCTTGAAGCCGCCACAACCGGGGGTAAAGGTACATCCAGGGGAGGGTGGCGCTGCCGCTCATGTGCCTATCGGCAAGGCAGCATCCCCTGTCGGTGAGGGGTAGTGGCGTAGGGGCCAGCATGGCGTGCCAAACGGGCGGCCTTTAGCTGGCGAGGAGGGGGCCGGCTCGGGCCTCGGCGTTGTGTTGGGGAGGTGGGTGCGAATGCTGTCCAGCTTCAAGAAGTCCGACAAGGATGGTTTGGCGACGCCATCGAGCACCCCGCCCAGCCCGCTGAGCTTCCCCGCCAACGGGTCATCGCCAGGAGGCGCTTCCCGTTCCGGCCTCGGCAGCAGGCTCGGCGAACGCAGCATCCCCTCGGTGATCGGTCCCGACCTCACCATCATGGGCAATCTCGTCTCCCGCGGCGAGGTGCAGGTCGAAGGCGAGGTGCAGGGCGACATTCACGGCACCAACGTGGTGATCGGGGAGCGGGCGCGCATCACCGGCGGCATCGTCGCCGAAGAGGTGGTCGTGCGCGGCCATGTCATGGGCTCGATCCGCGGGCGCAAGGTGCTGCTGCAGTCCACTAGCCACGTCGAGGGCGACGTCTTCCACCAAACGCTGTCGATCGAGCAGGGTGCCTACTTCGAGGGTAAGTCCCGCCGCTCCGAGGACCCGACGGCCGACGTGGCACGCCCCGAGATCCCGGACTTTGCTGCAAGGTCGGGCGACGGCGTCGCCCCCTACCTCAAACCCGCCGGATGACGGCGCTCAGAGACTGCGCACCGCTGGAGGACGTTCACTGGCCCGCGGTGCCGATGATGCGGTCGATCTCGAAGGCGAGATCGCCGTTGACCTTCTTGACCGCCTGAATGAGCTTGGCGCGCTGATCCCACAGGCGGCGGTGCGCCTCCTGCTCCTTGAGGTCGAGCTCGAGCATCTTGCTGGTCTGGATCTCGACCGAGTCGATCAGCTCCCGGCAGTGGGCCGAGGTGATGAAAGCGTAGAGCTCGGCTGACTTCTTCTCCCTTTGCTCAGCGCTCATGCGCAACGCGTGCATGCGCACGGTGAGGCTGCGGAGGATGTCGGCGACGGCGACGACCTGCGCCGGGCTGGCCACGATCACCCCGTCCTGGTGGTGGAGGTGCTTGGCGCCCTTGGGGAACTTGTTGCTGGCGAGAACGGCGTGGTCGGCGCCCTCGGCGAGCTTGTCGGCCCTGAGCTTGGCAACGAACTCGTTCTGCCAGGCGTTGCGGTTCTTGGCGTCGTAAATGATCTTGCCGCATACCCGGCCGTTGTTGACGATCTCGTGGATGACGTCGGCCCCGTTGACGCCCTTGCCGACACGGTGGATGCGGTCGCCCTCGAAGGCCGCCTTGAGCTGCTCGAACAGGTCGATCTCGGAAGCTTCGCCGAGCTCGTGCGCCGACTTGCCCTCCAGCTTGCGCTGCATGTCGGCAAGCTCCGACTGCAGTTTCAGCACCTTGGCCTTTTCGGCGAGCACCGCGGCCTCGCGCTCGTTGTTCAGCGCCAGCTTCATTTCCTCCACGCGCCGGGCAACGGCCGCCTCCTGCTCCGCCTCGAGCGCCGCGCGGGCCTGCTCGGCCTCAGCAAGCCGCGCTTGAAGCTCAACGAGCTTGGCGAGCATGGCCGACTCGGCCGCCTGCCGCGCCTCATTGCGCGCCGCCTCCACGCGCCGCTCCATAGAGGCGGCAACCTCGGCGCGGGCAAGCGAAAGCGCCGCCTCCTGCTGTTCCTTCCGGCGCGCTTCGATGCGCCGGGCGATGTCTCGAGCAACGGGCTGCTCGCACAGGGGGCAGCGGTCCTCGCCGGCATGGACGTGTGGCTCGAGCCGCGTCGAGGTGGAAAACAGGGCCATGGCGTTGCCTCCTCCGCAGGGGACCTGAGGGCCGAAAAAGGCATGATCTAACGTGAGTCGGCGCGGACATACGGTCGCTTTGTGTTCTATTTATGTTCCATGACCCTGCCGGGTGCACGTCCGCCACGGCACATTGGATGGGGCGGCCAATTCGTGCGAAGAGCTGGCGGGGAGCGGAGGGTGAAGGCCGGATGGCAGCAGATGTCGAAACCGTCGTCGTCGGCGCCGGCGTGGTCGGGCTTTCGATCGCGCGGGCGCTCAGCTACGCCGGCCGGCAGGTGCTAATGCTCGAGCGGCACGACGTGGTCGGCAGCGAGACGAGCTCGCGCAACAGCGAGGTGATCCATGCCGGGCTCTACTACCCGCCCGGCAGCCTGCGCGCGAAACTGTGCGTGGAGGGCAAGCACCAGCTCTATGCCTTCTGCGCCGCGAATGGCATCCGCCACAGGCGTTGCGGCAAGCTGCTGGTGGCGACCGCCGCCGATCAGACGGCGAAACTGGAGGCCATTGCCCGCAACGCGCGCGCCAACGGCGTCGACGATCTCGTGCCCCTTACCCCCGCCGAAGCCAAGCGGCTCGAGCCCGAAGTCGCCTGCGTCGCGGCGCTGCTGTCGCCCTCGACCGGCATCGTCGACAGCCACGGCCTGATGCTCGCGCTCGAAGGCCACGCCGAGGCGCGGGGGGCGCAGATCGTGCTGCGCAGCGAGGTCACCCGCATCGACGTGGCCGAGAGCGGTCTGTTCACGGTCGAGGTCGGGGGCGAGGCGCGCATCGGCTGCGAAAGCCTGGTGATCGCCGCCGGGCTCCACGCCTCGAAGCTCGCCGCCATGCTCGGCTTTCCCGGCAGCTACCGGCCGCCGTCCACCTACTATGCCAAGGGCCAATACTACGCGCTGTCGGGCCGCTCGCCGTTTCAGCGCCACATCTATCCGATGCCGCAGGGCGCCTGGCTCGGCTTGCACGCCACCGTCGACATTGCGGGCCGGTGCAAGTTCGGCCCCGACATGGCGTGGACGGCGGACATCGACTACAGCTTCGAGCCGGAAAGGCTCGGGCCGTTCCTGGACGCCATCAGAAGCTACTATCCGGGCCTCGCCGCAGAACGTCTGCACCCCGACTATACCGGCGTTCGCCCGAAGCTCTACCGGGAGGGCGAGCCCGTCCCCGACTTTGCGATCCACGGACCATCAGAGCACGGGCACGAAGGCCTCGTCATGCTGTTCGGCATCGAGAGCCCGGGCCTCACCGCGGCACTCGCCATCGGCGATCACGTGGCGAAGCTGCTCGGCGGAAGGGGTTGATGCGGCGTCTATCGTAGCCCGTGAAGATCCCGAACGGGCGCCGATGCGCCAGACCGTATGCGGCAGAAGGGGATATCGCTTGAGAGCGACCGACCGCGCGCCACACATCCTCAGCGCGCGGCGGTGTTGAGGCGGCGTTCGACCCAGCGGCTGTACTCGGCCATGGCGAAGCAGAAGGTAAAATAGATAAGCGCAACGAACGCCAGGCCCTCGACATAGTAGGGGCGCCACACCGGATCGCTGGAGGCGAGGCGGGTGGCACCGAGCAGGTCGAACATGCCGATGATGATGACGAGGCTCGTGTCCTTGAAGAAACCGATAAACGTGTTGACCATCGGCGGAATGACGACCCTCAGCGCCTGCGGCAGGATGATGAAGCCGGTCTTTTGCCAGTAGGAGAGGCCGAGGGCGTCGGCCGCCTCGAACTGCCCCTTGGGAATCGCTTGCAGGCCGCCACGCACCACCTCCGCCTCGTAGGCGGCCGCGAACAGGATGAAGGCGATCTGCGCTCTCAGCAGCTTGTCGATGGTGATCCCCTCGGGCAGGAACAGTGGGATCATCAGGCTTGCCATGAACAGCACGGTGATGAGCGGCACGCCGCGCACAAGCTCGATGAAAGCGATGCAGATGGCCTTGATCGCCGGCATGTCTGAGCGGCGCCCGAGTGCCAGAAGGATGGCGAGGGGGAATGAGAACACGATGCCGTTGACGGCCAGGATCAGCGTCAGCGGCAGGCCGCCCCAACGGTCGGTCTCGACGTTGGGAAGGCCCAAGACGCCGCCGTTCATCAGGATCCACATGGCCACCACGCCGACCAGCCACGAGAGCCATAGCCAGCGGCCCCACAGCCGGGGGTTCATGGTGAGCCCGATCAGCGTGAGCAGCATGACGACGGTGGCGAGCGGCCGCCACTGTTCACCGTACGGATAGGTGCCGAACATGATCAGGCGGAGCTTCTCAACCAGGAAGCCCCAGCACGCGCCCTCCGCCGTGCGGCAGGCGTTGGGGTCGGGCGCAAACACCGCATCCGTCACCGCCCAGGCGTATAGCTTGGGCAGCAGCCACGCCAAGAATGCGACCAGCATCACGGTCAGCGCGCTGTTGAGCCAGCTGTTGAACAGGTTGGCGCGGACCCAATTGATCGGCGATGCAGACGTCGCCCAACGCATCGCTATCGCTCCACGAGCTGCTTCTTCTTGTTGTACCAGTTCATGAACGCCGCCGTTGCGAGGCTGATGGAGAGATAGACCAGCATGATGATCGAGATCCCCTCGATCGCCTGGCCGGTCTGGTTGATCTCGGTGTTGGCCACGTTGACGAGGTCGGGATAGCCGATGGCCACCGACAGAGAGCTGTTCTTGGTCAAGTTGAGATACTGGCTGGTGAGCGGCGGAATGATGACCCTCAGCGCCTGCGGCAGCGTGATCTTGCGCAGGATCACCCCCTCCCTTAAGCCCAGCGCACGCGCCGCCTCGATCTGCCCCTTGGGCACCGACAGGATGCCGGCACGCACGATCTCGCCGATGAAGGCCGACGTATAGACGGTGAGCCCGAACAGGACGGCGACGAATTCGGGCGTTATGCGACCACCGCCGCCGATGTTGAAGCCCATCAACTCGGGCATGTGCAGGTCAGTCGGCGCACCAAATGCGGCCCAGGCGAGCACCGGCAGCGCAACGATGAGGAGGGCTCCCGTCCAGAACGCGGGAAACGGCGCGCCGGTGAGCTCCTGCCGGCGCCTGGCCCAGCGGCCGATGGCCCATGCCGCGAGCACGCCGAGAGCGAGCCCGCCCAAACCGGCAAACCAGCCGGGGTGCGCCACCGGCACCGGGAAGTAGAAACCGCGCTGGGTAAGGTACATGCCGAAAAACGGCTCGGCCTGACGAGGGCCGGGCAGGAACCGCTCGTTGATGATGAGCGAGTACCACAGGATGATCTGCAGCAGCACCGGGACGTTGCGCAGAAAGTGGATGTAGCCGGCGGTGATCTTGGCCAGCAGCCAGTTCCTCGACAGCGTGCCGATACCGACAAAGATGCCGAGGATGGTGGCGAGCGCTACGCCGATGACCGCGACGTGCAGCGTGTTGAGGAAGCCGACGAGAAGAGCCCGGCCGTAGGTGTTCGCCGCGCTGTAGGGAATGAGGCTCTCGCCGATGTCGAAACCGGATTCGCGTCCGAGATACCCGTAACCCGTGTGTATGTGACGGGTCTCGAGATTGATCATCGTGTTGCGAACGAGATAGATGCCGAGCCCGATGACGAGCGCGAGGACAACTACCTGCCAGAAGATGGCCTGCACGTCCCGGTCGTAAAAGCCGCGCCGTGCCCGCTTCGACTTGGCCCCTGGCGTGCGCAACGTGAGATCGGTCATATCGCGTGTTGCCCGGTCCGGTAGCGCAGATGCAAGAGCGCCGCCCGGGGACTTCTCCCGAGCGGCGCTCGCGCTTTTCGTCAGCGGATCGGCGGCGCGTACATGATGCCGCCCTTGTTCCACAGGTTATTCAGGCCGCGCGGCAGCCCCAGAGGCTCGACATTGCGCTTGAAGATCTCGCCGTAGTTGCCGACCGCCTTGACGGCCTTCACCACCCAGTCCTCGGGCAGGCCGATGGCCTTGCCCATGCCGGGCGTTGAGCCGAGGACCCGCTTGATGTTGGGGTTGGTCGAGGTCTTGGCCAGTTCCTCGACGTTGGCCTGGGTGATGCCGAGTTCCTCGGCTTCGACCAGCGCGAAGACCGTCCACTTGACGATGTCGAACCACTGCTCGTCGCCCTGGCGCACCGCCGGCCCGAGCGGTTCCTTGGAGATGATCTCCGGCAGGATCACGTAGTCATCGCTCTTGCCTTTCGGTGCATCGTTGACGCGGACCGAAGCGAGACCCGAGGCATCGGTGGTGAGGGTGTCGCAGCGGCCCGAGAAGAAGGCTGCGTTCACCTCCTGCAGGTTCTCGATGACCACCGGCTTGTACTGCATGTTGTTGGCACGGAAGTAGTCGGCCAGATTGAGCTCGGTGGTGGTGCCGGGCTGCACGCACACGGTGGCGCCGGCCAGTTCCTTGGCGCTCTTCACGTTGAGCTTCTTGGGCACCATGAAGCCCTGGCCGTCGTAGTAGGTGACGGCGGTGAAGTTGAGGCCCAACTGGGTGTCGCGGGTGAGCGTCCAGGTGGTGTTACGCGACAGGACGTCGACCTCGCCGGATTGAAGCGCGGTGAAGCGCTGCTGGGCGTTGAGCGGAACAAAGCGAACCTTGTTGCCGTCGCCAAGCAGGGCGGCGGCAATGGCGCGGCAGATATCGACGTCGAGTCCGACCCACCGGCCAGTCGAGTCGGCGATCGAAAAACCGCCGAGGCCCGTGTTGACGCCACAGATGACCTGATCGCGCTGCTTGATGGCATCAAGCGTGGCGCCGGCCAGTGCGGCACTGCTGGTGACGACGAGGAACGCCGTAGCGACCAGCGCTTTACTCAAGGTGTTAGTCATAGGGCACTTACTCCTCAGGTTGCGAGCGCTGAACCGACAAAACACTCGAGAACGGATACTCCACCGCCGCCCGGCGCGGGGCCACCGGCACGGCAGTCAATGGTTGAGAATCTGGCTTAGGAACAGCTTGGTGCGTTCCGACTTGGGGTTGTTGAAGAACTCCTCCGGCGGGGCCTGCTCGACGATCTCGCCCTTGTCCATGAAGATCACCCGGTCGGCGACCGAGCGCGCGAACCCCATCTCGTGCGTCACAACCAGCATCGTCATCCCGGACTGGGCGAGCTCGATCATCACGTCGAGCACCTCCTTGATCATCTCGGGGTCGAGTGCGGAGGTCGGTTCGTCGAACAGCATGATGCGCGGGTTCATGCACAGGGCGCGGGCGATGGCGACCCGCTGCTGCTGGCCGCCGGAAAGCTGGCCCGGATACTTCAGGGCCTGCTCGGGGATACGCACGCGTTTCAGGTATTGGAGCGCAATCTTCTCGGCCTCAGCCCGCGGCATGCGCCTAACCCACACCGGGGCAAGGCAGAGGTTGTCGAGCACGGTGAGATGGGGAAACAGGTTGAAGCTCTGGAACACCATGCCGACTTCGGAGCGAATCTTGTCGATGTTCCTGACGTCGTTGGTCAGCTCGACGCCGTCGACGATGATCGAACCCTGCTGGTGCTCCTCGAGCCGGTTGATGCAGCGGATGAGCGTCGACTTGCCGGAGCCCGACGGCCCGCAGATGACGATCTTCTCCCCGCGCTCCACGGTGAGATCGATGTTGCGCAGCACCTGGAACTCGCCGAACCACTTGCTCACGCCGATCAACTGAACGGCCGGTCCGCTGGTGGCTGCTTCCTCGGCGACTGCCGATGCTTGCGCCATGCTCCGCCCCAATAAGCTGAACCAAAGAAGACGGCTGGAACGCGCGCCCTATCCCGGCCATTTGCCCGATCGCGCAAAAAGTATGCCCGAGGCGGGTCAGCGGCGCAACGCAAAGCTGTCACAATTGTGCGGGTGCGAATGACCAAATGGCAGCCAGCGTGGCGCGCTGGTTCGCGCTCAACCCCTCCAGTCGTCCCGCACGATGGCGGCACCCTTCTCGGCGATCATGAGAGTGGGAGAGTTGGTGTTGCCGGAAGTGATGGTCGGCATGATCGAGGCATCGATGATGCGCAGGCCCTCAAGCCCCCTGACCTTGAGCCTGGAGTCGACCACCGCACCTTCGTCGCTGCCCATCCGGCAGGTGCCGACCGGATGGAAGATGGTGGTGGCGATATCGCCCGCGGCCTTGGCCAGCGCTTCGTCCCCATGGATGTCGGCCCCGGGGCGGAACTCGACAGGGTTGTAGAGGGCGAGGGCCGGCTGCGACACGATCCGGCGAGTGAGGCGGATGGCATCGGCCGCCACGCGACGGTCCTCCTCCGTGGAGAGATAATTGGGGCGAATCTCCGGGGCCGTAGCAGGATCGGGGGAGGTGATCGCCACATAGCCGCGGCTCGTCGGGCGCAGGTTGCACACGCTCGCGGTGAAGGCCGGAAACGGGTCGAGCACGGTGCCGTACCTCGGCATGGTCAGCGGTTGCACGTGGTATTGAAGGTTGGGCGTCTCCCGCGAGGGATCGGACTTGGCGAAGGTGCCGAGGTGGGAGGGCGCCATCGACAGCGGCCCGCTGCGCCTGAGCGCGTACTCCACTGCGTAGCCGAGCTTGTGCCAGAGCCGCGAGCGCTCGTTGAGCGTCTCGATGCCGGTCACCTTGTAGGCACATCTGATCTGAAGGTGATCCTGCAGATTGGCGCCGACACCCTCGCAATGATGCTGCACCGCGATCCCGAGCCGCTTAAGCCACTCGCCAGGGCCGATGCCCGAGAGCTGGAGGATCTGAGGCGAGCCGATGGCACCCGCCGACAGGATCACCTCGCGGCGGGCGGCGAGCGTGTAGGTGAGCCCGTTGCGGCGGACCGCGACACCGGTGACGCGCCTGCCTTGGAGCAGCAGACGCTCCACCGGCGCGTTGGTCAGCACGCTCAGGTTCTGGCGTTTCATGGCCGGGCGCAGGAAGGCCTTGGCCGCGTTCCAGCGCACGCCCGCACGCTGGTTGACATGGAAGTAACTCGAGCCCTCGTTGTCGCCGGTGTTGAAGTCCTTGACCTTGGGAATGCCCGCCTGCTCGGCCGCATCCGCCCACGCATCGAGGATGCGCCAGCGGGCTCGCGGCCGCTCCACGCGCCATTCCCCGCCGCGGGCGTGCACGCCGTCGAAGTCCCGGGGATCGAGTGCGCGCTGGTCCTCGTGCTTCAGGAAGTAGGGCAGCACGTCGGCCCACGACCAGCCGACGCAGCCGAGCTGACGCCAGTGGTCGTAGTCGCGCGCCTGCCCGCGCATGTAGATCATGCCGTTAATCGAGGAGCAGCCGCCCAGCACCTTGCCGCGCGGATAGGCGATGCTGCGGCCATTGAGGCCGGGCTCCGCGGCGGTGGTGTAGCCCCAGTCGACGCGGGGGTTGCCGAAGCAGTAGAGATAACCAACCGGGATGTGGACCCAGATATAGTCGTCGCTGCCGCCCGCCTCGATCAGCAGCACGCGCACGCCCGCCTCCGCCGACAGCCGGTTGGCCAGCAGGCAACCGGCCGACCCCGCCCCGACGATCACGTAATCGTAGGTGTCGAGCGGCTCGCCCATACCCCTCGCCCTCTTTCGCAGTGCGCTCACGCCGCGGCCCGCACTATTAGCCCAGGGCATGGCCCGGGGGAAGTTCGCTCGCTCAACGTTCGAGGGCATACCGCACGCGATGGGGCGGCCGTCCGCGCCGGGGCGCTCGTGCCGACAAGGTCAGGGCGCAAGACGGCGGCCGAGCAGAATGAGCGTCCGCCCGCCGACGCTGGCCTCGCCCCGCAGGGCGAAGCCGTTGCGCTCGTAGAAGCCAACGTTGCGCATGCCCTTACCGGTCACGACATGCACGCCGGCCAAACCCGCCGCAGCCGCTTGGCAAACGAAGGCGGCGATCAAGCGACTGCCGATACCATGCCCCCGGTACTCGGGCGCGAGATTGACGTGAAGGTGCGCGGGGTAGTCGCGAACGAGGTGCGCGAAGGTCTTGAAGTAGTCGATGTCGGCCAACACAGTGGCATCCGCCGGGCTGTGAAGGCAGCCCACGAGATAGCCGGCGAGTTCCGGCCCCGGCGCAAAAGCCAGCAGGGCCTCCCCCGGCCAGTGTCTCAGATAGCGGCCGAGCCAGCGCTCGCGAAAGGCCGCGCGCGCCGCCTCGTCGGGGAAGCTTCGCGTTGCGCTCGCCTCGAAGAAGATGCGGTCGAGCCGATCCGTCAGCCCCTCAACATCGCCGGCAGCAAGATAAGGGGTGATGACGACGTCGGGCCGGGTCATGGCCCCCTGCGCCGACGGCTCGGCGGCGACGATATTGCGGCGCAACAATGGCGTAACTCCCTGATTCGGCCTGTCCTATGCGATTTTGGTAAGTGCGCCATGCGCCATCATCCCTAACGTTTTGCGGCGCAGCGTGCCATATATTGCACAGCAGCGGCGGGCACCGACACGCAGACGGGCCCAGAAACAACGAGAAAGGAATATATCATGAGCACGAACACCATCGGCGCCTTCGATCTTGTTCCTGAGAATGCCCGCAAGGGTGGGCCCTGGACTGCGATCGTTGCACTGTTCGACGCCATCAGCGACGGCATCGCAGCCGCCCACCAGTATCAGACCCTGGTTGGCCGCGGCATGAAGCCGGATGAGGCGGCGCGCACGGTGTTTGAGACCCTCAACCAAAAGCAGTAGCGCTACCGCAGCCGCATCTCGACAATCGAAGAGCCGCGCCTCCCAGGCGCGGCTCTTTTGTTGCCGGGGCGCGGTCCGTGACCGGCTGCCAGCTCCCGCCGCTGGGCGCACGATCCCTGCGGCGGCTTTGGGGCTTGACCATCGTCAAGGTGGCCGGGCTGGGGCTTCGACACGCTGCATGCACGATTGAACGCTTACCGAGGAGCCCGTGCAATGACCGTCCCGGCCACCATCAGCCATGCCGTACAGCAAGTTCAGGAGTGGCTCAAAGAGCTGCGCGACAACGGCGGGCTCGACAGCGAGCAGATGGCCTACAGCGTGCTGCGCGCCGTGTTGCATGAGCTTCGCGACCGGTTGACAGTCGAGGAGGCGGTCGACCTCGGCGCCCAGCTGCCGCTGATCGTCCGCGGCATCTACTACGAGGGATGGCGCCCGCGAGAGCTGCCCCACAAGGTGCGCTCCAAGCAGAAGTTTCTCGACGAGGTTCTGCTCAGGCTGCTGCCGAACCGAATCCCGCCAGAGCCCGCCGTACGAGACGTGTTCGCTCTCCTCGCGCACCATTGCGATCCCGGCGAGATCGCCGACGTGATCGACCAGCTGCCCGACGGCATCAAGGAGCTGTGGCCGGAGCGCGCCCGCACGTTCCGTAGCCGGGCCCTCTGAATGGGTGGTCGGCCCCGCCTCGCCGGCAAACGGCGAGCATCGCATGGCACCGACGCAGGCGATGGCGCTCAGGCTTAAGCGAGCCGTCCCGAAACGCGCCACCATCGAGGGGCAGGGGCGTGTTGGTGACGATCGGTCAACCCTTCGATGCGCTCGATCCCTCGTCCTGCAAAGGGCGCGATCCGGCGCCCACCGATCACTCGGGATGACGGCGAGGGAGGCGCAAGCACGTCCCCAAGCAAATCCGTCATGCCGGCGCAGGCCGGCACCCACGCGCTCCCGTGGAGTGTCGCCATCGAACGCGTGCATGCCGAAGCTGGCGTGGATCCCGACCTGCGTCGGGATGACGAATTGGGTGGGGATGCCGCGACCTGGGTCGGGATGACGGTGAGGGAGGTGCAAGCGTGTGCGCCAAGCAAATCCGTCATACCGGCCCCGACCGCCCTTCCCCTTCCGTCATGCCGGCGTAGGCCGGCACCCACGCCCCCCTCCGTCATGCCGGCGTAGGCCGGCATCCACGCCCCCTCCGTCATGCCGGCGTAGGCCGGCATCCACGCCAGGCGCCCCTTGCTCTACGCTGGAGGTTGGCGATTCGTCCGATGGCTGCTGATCGTGAGTGTTGTCATCAAACGCGTGCATGCCGAAGCTGGCGTGGATCCCGACCTGCGTCGGGATGACGTGGATGGGACCCGGGTAGCGACCTGCGTCCATCCTAATGCGCAAGCGCCTTGGCGATGTCCTCGGTCATCTTCTTGGCATCGCCCAGCAGCATCATCGTGTTGTCGCGGTAGAACAACGCATTGTCGATGCCGGCGTAGCCCGAGGCGAGGGAGCGCTTGTTGAACATCACAGTGCCCGCCTTCCAGACTTCGAGCACCGGCATGCCGTAGATCGGCGAGGAGGGATCCTCCTTGGCGGCGGGGTTGGTGACATCGTTGGCGCCGATCACGTACGCGACGTCGGCCTGCGCGAACTCGTTGTTGATGTCCTCGAGCTCGAACACCTCATCGTAAGGCACGTTGGCCTCGGCAAGCAGCACGTTCATGTGTCCTGGCATGCGGCCGGCCACCGGATGGATGGCGTACTTCACCTCGACGCCAGCGCTCTTCAAATGGTCGGCCATCTCGCGCAGCGCGTGCTGGGCCTGCGCGACCGCCATGCCGTAGCCCGGCACGATGATCACCTTGCCCGCGTTCTTGAGCAGGAAAGCGGCATCCTCCGCCGAGCCCTGCTTAACCGGGCGCTGCTCTGCTCCCGCCGCCGGCCCCGCCACCTCGCCGCCGAACCCGCCGAGAATCACCGAGATGAAGGAGCGGTTCATACCGCGGCACATAATGTAGGAGAGGATCGCGCCCGAGGAGCCCACCAGCGCCCCGGTGATAATGAGCGCGATATTGCCAAGCGTGAAGCCGATGCCGGCCGCCGCCCAGCCCGAGTAGGAGTTGAGCATGGAAATCACCACCGGCATGTCGGCGCCCCCGATCGGGATGATGATCAGCACGCCGAGCGCCAGGGCGATGATGGTGATCAGCCAGAAGTCGATATGGCTCTGCGAGACGATGAGGCCATAGATGAAGAAGGCGAGCGCTAGGCCGAGCGCGATGTTGATGCCATGGCGACCGGGAAGGATGATCGGCTTGCCGGACATCCGGCCCGAAAGTTTGAGGAACGCGATCACCGAGCCGGTGAAGGTGATGGCGCCAATGGCGGTGCCAAGCGACATCTCGAACAGGCTCAATGGCGCGATGCGGCCGACGGTGCCGATGCCGAATGCCTCGGGGGCATAGAGCGCTCCCGCAGCAACGAACACGGCGGCGAGCCCAACCAGGGAATGGAACGCCGCCACCAGCTCAGGCATCGCGGTCATCGGGATGCCGCGGGCGATGTAGGCGCCGATGCCGCCGCCCACCAACACACCGGCGACGATGAGGAGCCAGGTCATGGCATCGTCAGGGGCGCCGAGCTGGCCGAGCGTAGTCAGGATGGCGATGGCCATTCCCACCATGCCGAAAAGGTTGCCGCGCCGCGAGGTCTCAGGGCTCGACAGCCCTCTGAGCGCCAGAATGAATAGGACGCCGGCGAGGAGGTAGAGAAGCGCCGCGATGTTGGGGGACATGGTGCTCCTTCAGTACAGAGCCGGTGAGGGCAGCGCCAGCAGCCGGGTGCCGTAGGTGCCGGGGCTCATTTCCTGGCTTCCCGCTTCTTGTACATGCCGAGCATGCGCTGGGTGACGAGAAAGCCGCCGAAAATGTTGACCGAAGCGAGCGCCAGCGCGAGGAAGCCGAACACCTTGGCGAGCCAGGCGCCCGAAGCAGCAAGGCTCACGCCGGCGGCCAACAGCGCACCGACGACGATGACCGAGGAGATCGCATTGGTGACCGACATCAGCGGCGTGTGAAGGGCGGGCGTGACCGACCAGACCACGTAGTAGCCGACGAAGATCGCGATCACGAACACCATGAGGCGATACACCGAGGGATCGACCTCGCCTCCGATGCCGGCAGCGGCGGATGCAGCGCTCGGAGCAATGGCTGCGAAAGCGGCGGCCAAAGCCAGCCTTACCGTCCAGACCAGTCCCCTTGCGTTTTTCACCATGTCACAATCACCGTTGCTGGAGGGTTGGGTGGACGAGCTTGCCCGCCCGGGCCAACAAGGTGCCCTTGATGATCTCGTCCTCCCAGTTGATCTTCAGCATCTTCTCCTTTTTGTCGAACATCGTCTCGAGGAAGTTGAGCAGGTTCCTGGCATAGAGGCTCGAAGCGTTGACCGGCACCGTCCCGGCAAGATTGAGCGGCCCTACAATGCGCACACCATTGTGCTCGACGGTCTCGCCGGGCTTGGTCAGCTCGCAATTGCCGCCGCGCTCGGCGGCAAGGTCGACGATGATGGCGCCCGGGCGCATGCTTTTGACCATGGCCGTGGACACGAGGCGAGGCGCCGGCCGCCCAGGGATGAGCGCCGTGGTGATGACGATGTCCTGCCCCTTGATGTGCGCGGCCAGGAGGTCCGCCTGCCTCTTCTGGTACTCAGCAGACATGGGTTTGGCGTAGCCGGCCGCGGTCTGCGCCTGGCGGAACTCATCGTCTTCTACGGCGATAAACTTGGCGCCGAGCGAGGCAACCTGCTCCTTGGTGGCCGGGCGAACGTCGGTCGCCGAGACGATGGCACCGAGCCGGCGAGCGGTGGCGATTGCCTGCAGCCCGGCAACACCGACGCCCATCACGAACACCTTGGCAGCAGGCACGGTGCCGGCCGCGGTCATCATCAGCGGCAGAGCCTGCTCGAACATGGAGGCGGCGTCGATCACGGCCTTGTAGCCGGCGAGGTTCGCTTGGCTCGACAGCACGTCCATCGATTGCGCACGCGTGATGCGCGGCATCAGCTCCATGGCGAAAGCGCTCACGCCGGTTGACGCCATCGCATCGAGCCAGGGACGATCGCCGTAAGGATCGAGCATACCGATGACGAGAGCCCCCGCCTTCAGCGCCCTGACCTCCTCAAGGACCGGTCTGCGTACCTTGAGCAGCAGGTCGGCGCCGGTGACCGCTTGCGCGGCGCTGGCGACTATGTGCGCCCCTTGAGCCGCAAAGAGATGGTCGGCAAACCTCGATCTCTCGCCGGCGCCGGCCTCGATCTTCAGCGTACATCCGAGCGCGACAATCTTCCTGGCGGTCTCCGGCGACACCGCGACCCGCGGCTCGCCGGCGCCTTCCTTGGTAACCGCAATCGTCGTCATCGCCGGTTCCGATTGCGCTGACGGAAAAGCGTGCCGGGATCGGCGACGGGTCTGCCAGCGTGTATCTGCAGGGCGGACCGAACTCACCAGACGGAGCCGGTCCCAACGGGCTCAAGTGAGGAAGGTAGCCATCAGGATGAGCACGATGGCGACAAGGGCGATGGCGTAGGCCGTGCCGCGGACAAACCATCGAAACGTTCTTTCGTGCTCCGCGTAGTCCATGGCCGGGTGGCCGTTCGATGTATCGACGCTCATTGCTCTCCCCATGCGGCGACTGGCGCGCTCGGCGCTTCGTAACGCAAAGGGACCCCGCCTTTCAAGCCCGCGGGCGGGAGCTTGCCCAGGTCGGCGGCCCCATTCACCGGCGAGGGCCAGCGCCGCTCGCGGTGCGGGGTTTTGGATCGTGCCATCAGCCTCGGTAGAGCGGCCCGACGGCCGCGGGGCAAGGGCGCGTCGTTGCCGGCTTGATCCAACAACCCACATGAAAACCACGAGGGCGTGTTGCCCCGTCTCGGCGGCAAGGCATACTCGTGCAAGCGATTCGAACGCCCGCTTTCGACCGACCATCGAGAAAGGCCGCATGATGTTCCATAGCAGGAGAGCAGACGCACCCGCCCTTTCCGCCGGCAAGCCTGTGGACGATATCGCTCCGCGGGCACCCTTCACCGCGCCTGCCTCGACATTCGGACTGCAGGAAAAGGCAAGGACCGGTCATCACTCTATCGTCGATGAGCACCTCAATATGAAGGGCGACCTGGAGAGCGACGGCGACATCCTGGTCAAGGGCAAGGTGTTCGGCAACATCAAGTGCAAGCTGCTCATTATCGACACCGATGCGTCGGTGGAGGGCGGTGTCATCGCCGAGGAGGTCATCATCCGCGGCACCACCAAGGGCACGATCAACGCAACCCGTGTGAAGCTCGAGAAGACCGCCAACGTCGACAGCGAGATCTGCCATCAAACGTTCGCCGCCGAGGAAGGCGCACGGATTACCGGCGCATTGCGCTTTGCCGAGGAGCCGCTCGAGGAGGACGTCGGCAGGCTCAACTCTCACGCGGCTTGACGCGCCGCGGCGCAGGGCGCCTTAGAGGTCCGGGGTCGGCAGCGGCACGCCGGTCGCCGTGAAGGCTGAGCGTTGGCGTGCGGCCACATCCTCCAGCCTGAAGTCTTCGATCGTCTCGTTGAACAGGCGGTGCCAGTTCATGCGGGCGTTGAGGTGCAGGAACACGCCGCCAAGGCCGATCGCGGCGCGGTCCATGAACACGAACTCGCGCGGTACCGTTACTGGTCCCTTCTCGCGCAGGATCTTGTGCACGGTGAAGGCTTCCTTGCGGCCGTACTCGGCGGGTGTGGTGCCCTCGGCGATGCCGCGTACGCGGTCGTCAATCAGCGGCCCGTAGATGAACCGCGCCCAGATTGTCATGGCATCGATCAGCTCGGATGTGAGCCCGCGGAAGCCCCAGGTTTCGTAGGCATGCACGATGAGGTCACGGTTGTCGGTGGCAAGTCCGTTGTAGAGATCAATCACACCTTGCACGAAGGGCGTTGAGAAGGTGCGGATGCAGCCGTAGTCGAGGAGGTTGATCCCGGCCGGCCGGCCGCCCTCCTCGAAGATGGTGTAGTTGCCTAGGTGAGGGTCGCCGTGAATGACGCCGTAGTGGCTAAACGGGTACCACCAGGCGCGGAACATCGCTCGGGCGATCTGGTTGCGGTCCTCAAGCGGAGAAGATTTGTAGTCGAGTAAGCGGCGGCCCTCGAGCCAAGTCATGGTCAGCAGGCGCTTGGTGGAGAGTTCGGGCAGCACGCAGGGCACGCGGATCAGGGGATCGCCATTCAGCATCAGGGCGTAAAGGCGCATATGCCGCGCTTCCAGTTCATAGTTTAGTTCCTCCCGTAGGCGGGCGGAGATTTCCTTCAGGATCTCGCTAGTCTCGACCGCCGGGTCCATGCGGGCGTGGATCGAGAACACGATCCTGAGCTGGTTGAGGTCGGCTTCCACAGCCGACTGCATGTCAGGGTACTGGAGCTTCGCCGCCAACACCCGCCCGTCGTGAGCGACCGCCTTGTGAACCTGGCCGAGCGATGCAGAAGCGGCCGCGGCGGGTTCGAAGGTCTTGAACCTCTGCTGCCAGTCGGGGCCCAATTCGGCCACCATGCGGCGACGGACGAACGCCGGACCCATGGCGGGAGCCTGGGACTGGAGCTGCGACAGCTCGCGCGCGTATTCGGGCGGCAGCGCTTCGGGGATCGTGGAGAGGAGCTGGGCCACCTTCATCAGCGGCCCCTTCAGCGAGCCGAGCGCGGCAGCGAGCTCGGCCGCACCTTTTGCCCGATCCGGCTCGAGACCGAACAGGCGCTGGCCCGCATAGCGCGCCGCCACCGCGCCGACGTTGGTACCAACTCGGACGTAGCGCGCAGCGCGGGCTGAGAAGCGATTCTCCTCGTTGTCGGCCAATCGGTGCCCTCCTTTAGCCTTGGGTAATATCGGGACTGCATCGGCCCGCGTCCAGCCGCAGGCGATGATGGGGCTCGGTCGACAGGCACGGCGCCGATGAAGAGATCTGCGGCGCACGCTATGCTGGGCAACCTGCCCGAGTCGTCCACCGCGCCATCAAGATCACGTGCACAAACCCCCAGTCCAACCGCTTGTACGAGCCTGGCTCTGGCTCTCCGCCCCGGTGGGCACCGCCGTCTGTGCCTTGGGCGTAACGCAGATCGTCTCCTGGGGTACCACCCTTTATGCGCTGGGCGTGCTCGGCGCTCCGATCGCGGAGGAGACGGGCTGGAGCCGCGGGCTGGTGTTCGCCGGCCTGACCGCGGGGCTGCTCGCCTCGGGAGCCGCCTCGACCCATCTCGGACGCGCCATCGACCGCCTGGGAGGACGGCTCATCATGACGGCGGGCTCCGCGCTCGCGGCGCTCGGGCTATTGCTTCTTTCGCTCGTCGCTGAGCCAATCGCCTATATTGCCGTCTGGCTCCTGCTCGGCCTCGCGATGCGCATGACCCTCTATGACGCGGCGTTCGCTGCGCTCGTGCAGGTCACTCCTTCGCGCGGCCGCCGCGCCATCTCCTATCTGACGCTGTTTGGCGGCTTTGCCTCGAGCGTGTTCTGGCCAATCGCCCATTGGCTCAATCTGGAGTACGGTTGGCGCACGACCCTGCTGGTCTTTGCCGCGATCAACCTTGTTGTCTGCCTGCCGCTCAACTGGTGGGGCCTCGCTCGCCGGGAGGCGGCCGACGCGGCGGCCGCGACGGCGGTCCCCGCCGTCACCGCGCCCACAACCGCGGTGCTCGAGGCCTCGTCTCGCACCATCGCCATGGTGCTGTTCGGCATCGTCATGTCAGCCACCGCCTTCGTGGTCGGGGCCATGGCGGCGCATCTTCCCGCCGTGCTCCAAGAGAGCGGACTTTCCGCCGCGGTGGCCGTGGCGCTCGCGTCCATCAAGGGCGTGGCGCAAGTGGCGGGGCGCGTCGCCGACATCCTGTTCGGCCAGCGCCTGCACCCTGTCGATCTCGGGCGGTTGTCTATCTGGCTCATACCGTTATCGTTCCTGGTGCTAATGGTGTGGGGGGCAGAGTTCTGGGCAGCACTGGCCTTCACGGTGGCGTTCGGTGTGGCCAACGGGCTCGTCACCATCGTGAGAGGTGCCGTGCCTCTCGCGTTGTTCGGCCCGAACGGGTACGGCACGGTGCTCGGCATCCTGGCAACGCCCTACCTTGTCATGAACGCCTTGGCCCCGGCACTGCTGGCGGTAGTGATCGACGTCGCCGGCTATCCGGCGGCCGGAGTTATACTCGTTTTTGCAGGGCTCCTCGCCGCCGTTGCAATCGAGGTCATGGCGGCCTGGCACAGGGGACTGGCGCGGCGATAGTCGCCTTGACCAAGGCTGCTCCTACACCAGCACCTGTGTGCCAACCTCCACCACACGGTCGGACGGAATGCGGAAATAGGCAGTCGCGTCCTCGGCCGTGTTGGCGAGCATGATGAACAGCCTCTCCTGCCAACGCGGCATCTCGGACTTGACACTCGGCTTCAGCGAGCGCCGCGACAAGAAGAACGAGGTCTGCGAGATCTCGATGTTGAGGTCCTTGCGTCGGCATTGCTCGAGGATCTTGGGCACGCTCGGCGTCTCCATGAAACCGTAGCGGGCAACGACGCGGATGAAGGTGTCCGACACGGTGTCTACCGAGATGCGCTCGTGGCGCGCGACGCGGGGAGTGTCCTCGGTCTTGATCGTCATGATGATGTTGCGCTCGTGCAGAACGCGGTTGTGCTTCAGATTGTGCAGCAGCGAGGTCGGCGCATAGCTCGGATCTGCGGTTAGGAATATTGCCGTACCAGGCACGCGGTGCGGCGGCTTGGCCTCGAGCTTGCGCACCAGCCACTCGAGCTCGGCCTCGTTCTTGCGCGTGATTTTGTTCAGCACGCGCACGCCCTTGGCCCACGTCAGCATGATCGCGACCATCAGCGCGGCAACCAACAACGGGAAGATGCCGCCTTCGGGTATCTTCAGCGCGTTGGCAGCGAAAAATGTCTGCTCGAGCAGGAGCAGCGGCACGATCAACGCCATGGACCTCATGAGGCTCCAGCCCCAGTGCCGCCACACGACGAAAAAGGCGATCATCGATGCAATGACCATCTCGGCCGACACCGCCACGCCGTAAGCCGCCGCCAGGTCGCCGGAGGAGCGGAAAACAATGGTAACGAACAGGACGCCGGCGAGCAGCAGGTAGTTGACGCGCGGTAGATAGATCTGTCCGGCCATCGATTCGGAGGTGTGGCGGATCATCATGCGCGGCAGGAGGCCGAGCTGCACGGCTTGGCTGGTGAGCGAGAAGGCACCGGTGATAACCGCTTGGCTGGCGATGACCGTCGCTACCGTCGCCAACACTACCATCGGCGCCACTGCCCAGCTCGGGTAGAGACGGTAAAATGGGTTCTCAAGCGCCGCCGGTTCCTGCAGTAAGAGCGCGCCCTGCCCGAAGTAGTTGAGCATCAGGGCGGGCAGCACAACGCTGAACCATGCGACCTGAATCGGCTTGCGGCCGAAGTGACCAAGGTCGGCATAGAGAGCCTCCGACCCGGTGGCGACCAGGAACACGAGCCCCATCACGGTGAGGCCCACGACGCCGTGGTCGATGAGAAAGCCGATGCCGAGCAGCGGGTTGAATGCCTCCAATACGCGCGGATCCTCCACCAGGTGGATGAGACCGCCGATGCCGAGACAGATGAACCAGAGCAGCGTGATCGGTCCGAAAAACTGTCCGACGCGCTCGGTGCCCCTTGCCTGCATTGCGAACAGACCGACTAGGATCCCCACCGTCAACGGCAGCACAAAGGGCTCGAGCTCGGGCGAGAGCACCTTGAGGCCTTCCACGGCGGAGAGCACCGATATTGCCGGCGTAATGACGGCGTCGCCATAGAAGAACCCGACACCGACGACACCAAGGATGAAGATCACTGGTGCCGACCTCTTCGCGGCCTGCTGGCCCAGCGCCATCAGTGCGAACGTCCCGCCCTCGCCCTTGTTGTCCATGCGCAACAGTAAGAGCACGTACTTGCACGTGACGGTGAGGAGCAGCGTCCACACCATCAGCGACAGCACGCCCAGGATGGTGCCTATGCCGGCAGCAGCCTCCGGACTGGCCGCGGTGACGGCCTCGCGCATGGCATAAAGAGGACTGGTGCCGATATCACCGTAGACAACGCCGATCGAGCCGAGAGCTAGCGCCCACAACTTGTTCGGATGGGCTGAATGCCCATTCTCAGCGTTGGCCGGCACATAGGCATGTGCCATCAAGCCACCTCGTCACGCAGCCGCGCGTTCGCGGCCGAAAAGCCGCGAGCCTATACGTCCCTCGACCGCCTCCGTGAAGGCTCGGTCAGTGCGACAAATCAGATCGTCGTCCCCTATCGAACGCTGCCGACCACCGCTCGTTCTTCCCCGTGGCCAAAGGTCGGAATCACATTCTTGCGCGTATATACCGCAATCGCGGGCGGGGCCGAGCGGAAATCGCAAAATTGCAGTCCTGCTCGGCACTAATCACCTAGCTCACCCCAAGGGAGGCGGCGGCCGCAGCAGTACTGTTCTCGGCCCGTGGGCGGCCCACCGGCTAGTCGTATCTCTCAAGCTCGTCGATCATACGCTCGATCACGGAAAGCCCCTTCCGCCAGAACTCAGGCTTGCCCGCGTCGAGCCCAAACGGGGCCAGCAGGTCGGAGTGGTGTTTGGAGCCGCCAGCTTTCAGCATCGCCAAGTACTTCTCGACGAAGCCTGAATGCGCCTCCTCGTAAAGGGCATAGAGGGAGTTCACGAGGCAGTCACCGAACGCGTAGGCGTAGACGTAGAACGGCGCATGGATGAAGTGGGGAACGTAGGTCCAATAGACCTCGTAGCCGGCGTTGAGCTCGATTGCAGGCCCCAGGCTCTCGCCCTGCACCTCGAGCCAGAAGCAACCAAGCTGGTCGGAGGTGAGCTCCCCTTGACGGCGCGCTTCGTGAACCTTGCGCTCGAAGGTGTAGAACGCGATCTGGCGCACGACGGTGTTAAGCATGTCCTCGACCTTGCCAGCGATCAGCGCCTTGCGTTCCTTGGGACTGCGCGCCTCGGCGAGGAGCGACTTGAAGGTGAGCATCTCGCCGAACACGGAGGCCGTCTCGGCAAGCGTCAGTGGCGTCGGCGCCAGCAGCGGCCCGAGCGGGGCGGCCAGTACCTGATGAACCCCGTGGCCGAGCTCGTGTGCCAAAGTCATGACGTCGCGCGACTTGCCGAGATAGTTGAGCAGCACATAAGGGTGCACCGAGGGCACCGTAGGATGAGAGAAGGCGCCCGGGGCCTTGCCTGGCCGCACCGGCGCGTCGATCCAGCGCCGGTCGAAGAACGTGCCGGCGATTTGCGCCATGTCGGGCGAGAACCTCCCGTAGGCCTCAAGCACAATGGAGCGCGCTTCCGGCCATGGGATGACGCGCTCGGGCCTTTCGGGGAGCGGCGCATTGCGATCCCAATAGGCGAGCCGTTCCTTGCCCAGCCACTTGGCCTTAAGGCGGTAGTAGCGATGCGACAGGTTCGGATAGCTCGCGCGCACCGCCTGCACGAGCGCCTCCACCACGGGCCCTTCGACGCGATTGGCAAGGTGACGCGAGTCGGCGACGTCCTTGAACCCGCGCCAGCGGTCCGAGATCTCCTTGTCCTTGGCTAGGGTGTTCGTAATGAGCGTGAACAGGCGCACGTTGTCCTTAAACACGCGCGCGAGCGCTTCGGCGCCGGCTTGTCGCCTGCCTTCATCCGGGCTCGACAGGAGGTTGAGGGTCGGCTCGAGAGTCAGCGGCTCGGCCTCGCCTTCGACTGGGAACCGCAGTGCTGCCATGGTCTCGTTGAACAGGCGGTTCCACGCTGCCCGCGCCGTCTGCGACTTTTCGTGGAAGAGCTTCTCGATCTTTTCCTCGAGTTGATAAGGCTTCTCCTTACGCAGATCATCGAACCAAGGCTTGTAGCGGGCGAGTGCCGGATGGCGTAGCGCCTGTTCGAGCGTCGCATCGGGGATCTTGTTGATTTCAAGTTCGAAGAAGATGAGATGCGAGGAGATGTCGGTAAGCTTCTCGCTGATGTCGCCGTAGAACTTGGCGCGCAGAGGATCAGACTGATCGCCGGCATAGAGGAGGCCCGCATAAGAACCAAGCCGGCCCATCAAATCCGACAACTCCTCGTAGGCGCGGATCGCCTCGGCAAGCTGCGCTCCGTCATTTGCGACCGCGACCAGCCTGCCCTGGTAGGCGTCCTTCAACCGTGAGGCTCGAGTACGCGCATCGGCAAGATCCCGCTCGATCTCGGGCGCATCGGGCCCGCAATAGAGATCATCGAGGTTCCACTCGGGCATCGGACCAAGGTCGGCCTCCTTCCGCCCAGGCGACGGGACGCTCAAGGCGTTCAAGTCACTCGGCAGATGGGCGCGCAGCATGTCCGTGCTCCACAATTGTTGGTTACCATCGCATGAATGTGCCCAGCCGACGGGCGCACTGCAAGGCGAGGGGGCCAGCGCGACGCGGCAGCAACGACCTCGCTCCGGGCCGAATTGACACGCGAGCGCGGCAAAAGCATCAGACTGACCGGCGCCTCAACGGCCTGTTTACCGATCTCGGGCACTCTCCCCTTCATCGGCCGCCGGCGGAAGTGCGTTCTCATTCCCCGCAATGCAGCCGGCCCGTTCAAGTTGCGTTGCCCAAGTTCAGAGTAGCCGATGTCCAAGCGCGTACTCATCGTCGACGACGATCCCGCCCAGCGCCGTATTCTCGAAGAGACCGTCAAGCGTTTCGGTTTCGAGACCCGCACAGCCGCATCCGGCGATCAGACCTTGCAGATCCTGGAAGGCGCTGACAAGTCGGCGATCTCGCTCGTGCTGCTCGATCTTGTCATGCCCGGTACCGACGGCATGCGCGTGCTGGAACGAGTAGGTCGCCAGCCGGGCATGCCGCCGGTGATGGTGCTTACCGCGCACGGCTCAATCGACGCCGCCATCGCCGCCATGCGCGCAGGCGCCGTCGACTTCGTGGTGAAGCCGGCATCGCCCGAACGACTCGAGGTCTCGATCCGCAGTGCACTGAAAATCGAGGCGCTGGCCGGGGAAATCTCGCGCATCAGGAAGCGGGCCGAGGGGACTTTGACCTTTGGCGATCTCATCGTTCGCGCCGAAAGCATGCAGCGGGTGATCGCGCTCGGCAAGCGCGCTGCCGCCTCCAACATTCCGGTGCTGATCGAGGGCGAATCGGGCGTGGGCAAGGAGATGATCGCACGCGCCATCCAGGGCGAGAGCGAGCGCCGCGCAAAACCCTTCGTCACCGTCAACTGCGGCGCCATCCCCGAGAACCTGGTCGAGAGCATACTCTTCGGACACGAGAAGGGCTCGTTCACCGGCGCCGTCGACAAGCGCATCGGCAAGTTCCAGGAGGCCGACGGCGGCACGCTGTTCCTCGACGAGGTAGGCGAACTGCCGCTCGAGGCCCAGGTCAAGCTATTGCGCGCCCTGCAGGATGGCGAGATCGACCCGGTCGGGGCCAAGCAGCCGGTCAAAGTTAACTTCCGGCTGATCTCGGCCACCAACCGCGACATGATCCAGCTCGTCAAGGATGGCCGCTTCCGCGAGGACCTCTACTACCGCCTCAACGTTTTCCCGATCTACGTGCCACCGCTTAGAGAGAGGCTGGTCGATGTGCCGGAGCTTGCCGGCCACTTCTTGGCGCGGTTCGCCGCCGAGGAGGGTAAGCGCGTCTCCGGCTTCACCGAGACGGCGCTGCGCCTGCTGATGGCATACACGTGGCCCGGAAATGTGCGGCAGCTTGAGAATGCCGTTTTCCGAGCCGTCGTGCTGGCAGACGGGCCGTTGCTCGATGTTGCCGAGTTCCCGCAGATTGCCGCCCAGGTGGAAGGCTTCGACGTCGAGCCGCCACCAGTGCCCCCCGAACCGGCAAAAAGGCCGGCCTATACGGGGCCTGCGCTGCTCGGCGCGGAGGACCGGATCCCACACACCGTAGAAGTTCGTTCTGGGGATCGTGGCGGCGCGCTCGGCATCCCAGCCGTGACCGAAAGCGGTGAGATCCGGCCGTTGGAGGCGATCGAAGCGGACATGATCCGCCTAGCCCTCGGACGCTACAGGGGCCACATGACCGAGGTCGCACGGCGTCTCGGCATTGGTCGTTCGACACTCTATCGCAAAATGCAGGAATACGGCCTCGAACCCCGTACCTGATTTGACCCTCGCGGGGGCGGAACCTTCTTTCGTACAGCGGAATGTTGGTTGGCGCGCGACTGCAACACCTCTCTTCACTCGTGCGCATCCGGCGAGGAATGGTGCCGGGAAACGCTGGCCAAATCGCCTGCCGTCTGCTTAGCGTTCCGCGCTTCAGGAGACTTGACGCATGCTTACGATCTGCCGACGGGCTCGTCTGCTGTCCTTGTCATTGTGCTTAGCGCTGCTGGCGCCGGCAGCGAAGGCCGAGACGCAGAGTGAGCCTGACAAGGCAACCGAGTCCCCTGCCGACCCAGTCGCTAACGAGCTCAGGCGGCGGCTTGGCGAGACGGGAGCAGGGGCGGCCGTGAAGTCGGGCAACCAGCGCGATGCTCTTTCCGCCTTCTATGCCGCCCGCTCCAACGCACTGCTGTGGGTTGGCCCAGAGGGCCTAACCACGGCGGCGCAGCGAGTAATTGCCGAGATCAGGCGGGCGGACGAGTGGGGCCTCGATCCGGCCAACTTTGTGGTTCCCGAGGACGGCACCCGACAGCGCGACCTTTCGTTCGGGGCGAGGGAGCTCGTTGAGACCGAACTCAAACTCAGCGTGGCAGTGCTCGAGTACGCCCGACATGCACGCGGCGGCCGTATCGATCCCACGCAGTTGTCGTTCTCCATCGACCGCACCCCGCCCCTGCTGGAGCCGAAGCGCGTGTTGGACGAGATCGCGGCATCCGACCAACCCGACCAATACTTGCGCAAGCTGCACCCGCAGCATACCGGGTTCGAGCGGCTGCGCCAGCTCTACCTGACGCTACGCTCTGCCCCGTCGGCGGCGGTTGCCGCCGGGGAGGAAGAGTCGCCAGCAGGCCGCACCGGCAAACCGGGCAAGAAAGCGGTAGCTGCCGCACAGTCCGAAGGCGCACTTGCTCAGCGTGTCCTGCTCAACATGGAGCAGTGGCGCTGGATGCCCGAGGATCTCGGCGAGATGTTCGTGTGGGTAAACATTCCGGAGTTCACGCTGCGCGTCGTGCACAACGGAGAGGTCATTCACGCTGAGCGTGTCATCACCGGCAAACCGGAGAATCAGACGCCGATCTTCTCCGACGAAATGGAAACCGTGGTGTTTCACCCCTCCTGGGGTGTCCCCAACTCGATCAAAGTCAAGGAGCTGCTTCCTGGCCTGTTGCGAGGAAGCGACACGCTCACCCGGAACGGGTTGCGCGCCGAGTACCGGGGCCAGCGCGTCGAACCCTCCACTATCGATTGGGTTTCGACCGACATCCGCAACCTGCACATCTACCAGCCGCCGGGTGCCAACAACGTCCTGGGAGTCGTCAAGTTTCTGTTCCCGAACAAGCATGACGTCTACATGCACGATACCCCCACCAAGAACCTGTTCGACGCGGAGGTTCGCGCGTTCAGCCATGGCTGCATGCGGGTGCGCAACCCGTTGCGCCTCGCAGAGATCGTAATGGCCTATGGGAACGGTTGGAGCAGTGAGCAGGTGGCCCAGCAAATCAAGAGCGGGCGTCAGAACAACAGTGTCGAACTCGCCAGGCACATCCCCGTGCACGTCACCTATTTCACCGCTACCGTGGACGAGGCTGGCAAGGCGCGCTATTTCCGCGACATCTACGGCCACGAGCGGCGCATCCAGATGGGCCTCGAGGGGAAGGCGCATCTGATCGCGAAAAAGCGCGAGGACCTCGGTCCGGTCCGTGCCGAGATCGTTTCGAAGTATGCAAACTCCTACGGCTTCGGTTGGAGCGATACCCCTGACTGGTTACGGCGGGTTTTCAACAACTAGGGTCCGGGTCCGAGCGTCGGGGTGGACGTGGGCAGCTTCGTCCGCGCCGGGCGTCTCAACCCGCCAGTCTTGCAAGGCGACCAACTTCCGCCCCAAGTCGCACCTAACGTAGGCCTATCGATGGATTGGCGCTGTCGCAGCCGGCAGGGCGCCGGGCGAGGGTCAGCGGGTCATCCGCTTACGCAGGGACGGGGATAGATATTGTTGAAACTGCGGTACCCGCTGCTACGGGCCGCGAGTGCGGTGGCTGCACTGCTCGGAGCGGTCGCGACCGTAGAGCATGTCGCGGCGGCCGAGAGCCGCACGATCTCACTGCGCAACATCCACACCGAGGAGACGCTGACGATCGAATACAAGCGCAATGGCCGCTATGTGCAAGAGGCAATGAAACAGATCAACTGGATCATGCGGGACTGGCGAAAGGATGAGACCACGCAGATCGACCCCGAGTTAATTGACTTGCTGTGGGAGGTGCATAGCGAGCTGGGCTCAAAAGAGCCGATCAACATCATCTCCGCCTTCCGGTCGCGGGCCACCAACGAGATGCTGCGAAAGACGGTTGGCGGGCAGGCAAAAGAAAGTCGCCACATCACCGGCCAAGCTGCCGACGTGCAATTTCCGGATGTGCCGCTCAAGCATCTGCGCTATTCGGCGCTCATCAAAGAGCGTGGCGGGGTCGGCTACTACCCGACATCGGCGACGCCCTTCGTGCACCTTGACACCGACCGGGTGCGGTCCTGGCCCAGGATGCCCCGCCACGAGCTGGCCCTGCTGTTTCGGAACGGGCGCACGCAGCATGTGCCGGCCGACGGCGAGCCGATTACGCCGGAGGACGTGAAGAACGCCCGTCAGAGCCAAACCGAGCTTGCCGTCGAACTCGCGCAGTTTCACGAGCTGCGTCAACGTCCAAGGGCGGCTGCGCTGCTCGCTTCCGCGGCCGGAAGCGCCCGCCCGCAGCCTTCTCCCCGGCCGACGGTGGTCGCGACGGCGGCAACGCAGATGCCCATGATGGGGCATGAGCCGCAGCGATCGCCCTCGCCGAGGCTCGTCGCCGAGCCGCGTTTGGCTGAGCGGCCGAGTGCCAATGACCGATACGCGCTTGCCGATCCCGCTGTGCTTGCCGCCATGCCACAGCTCGTTTCCGGTCCGACGCTTGTGATGCGCCCACGGCCAATCGCCGGCACCACGGTCCCCGCCCGCACCGAGCCGGCCCCTGGCTTAGAAATCGCCTCGCTCAAGGGCGACGACCTGGGGTCGGCGGGACGGTTCGCCTGGGCGGCGGCCTGGTTGCGGGCACCCGCCGATGACGAGGAGCATCCGGAGGAGGATGCCTACCGCCCGTTCCCGATTACACCGTTCCTGACCCCATCTGCGTCCCCTGATCAGCCCGCGTTCTTGGATGGCAACCGAGCGGGCCCGGCCTCGAGCGGAAAGCGCGCCCCTCTCCCACAAATGGCGGAACTCTTGTGGGCGCGGCAGTTCGACGGAGAGGCCGCCGCTCTCAGCACTGTTGTGAGGGTGGCAGTGGACGCTGCGCGCTGAGACGCGACCGCAACACGCACTGTCTATTCGGCCGCCATCATGGGCGCCTGCGGTTCTCGATCGAGCATGCCAAGCGCATGCAGGTAGACTTCGAGCAGCGCCTCTTCTTCCTGCCGATCGGATGCGCTCTTCTTGCGGAGTCGAATCACCTGGCGCAACACCTTCACGTCAAAGCCGAGCGCTTTGGCCTCGGCGAGTTTGTCGCGGATGTCGCCGGCGAGCGCCTTGCGGTCCTCCTCCAGCCGTTCGATTTGCTCGACAAGCTGGCGGAGCTGTTTCTGCGCCGAGGCCTGTAAAGTGCTCATCTGCTCTCCCCCACTGTCTCCAGCTACCGTGCCACCCCTCACCATGGGTCGGCTAGCTAGCGGCGGCAGCAAGGTCCGGCAAGCCGACTTGGACGGGTTATCCCCGCAACTCAGTTGGGCGCCGGCGAGCTCTGCGGCGGCATCAGTTATCGGTCGCGCGCGAACGTCGCCGGTCCCGGGTTTCAATGCTGGTGCGGCTTGGCCTTTTCGAAGCGGGCCTTCTGCTCGGGGGTGGCCTCTTTTTGGTATTTGGCCTGCCAGTCCTTGTAAGGCATGCCGTAGATGATCTCGCGCGCTTCATCCTTGCTCAGCATCTGTCCCACCGCATTTGCCGCCTCCTGGTACCAGTTGGCGAGGCAGTTTCGGCAGAAGCCGGCGAGATTCATGAGATCGATGTTTTGAACGTCCGTCCGCTGCCGCAGATGCGAGAGGAGCTTGCGGAACGCAGCCGCTTCGATCTCGGCACGCGTCTTATCGTCGAAGGTCGGCATTTGTGCTTTCTCCCGGATATGGCGGGCCGGCCCGGCGGGGCCCGCCGGTGGCAGGCCTGCAGGGACCCCCTGCTGGCCGACGACGGTACGAAAGTTCAGCGTGAGGTCCGGACGTGCCAAGAGGGCCCGCAGCACTCGTGCAAGCCGTGTGGCCCACACCTCCTGGCCTGCTTCATCGCGGATAAGGTCCTGTCGGATCTCGACAATGGCGTGGGCGAGGCCACGCTCAGTACCGTGCTGCCAAAGGGTATCGCCCTCGTACTGGCCGGTGTAGGGCTCGTTCTCGCCGACGATGAGATCGTTCTCGGCGTAGAGCAGATCGAGCAGCGGGCGGGCGAGCCGTGGGTCGCGGTCCCACAGGACGCTGACATGCCAGGGTCGTGCTACTCCCTTCCAGCTTTCGGTGAAGCTGTGGATGGAGAGGATGGCCGGCGGGACGCCGGCTGCCAAGCCGGCCTCGATCACCTGTTCGATGGCCGCATGGTAGGGGCGATAGTAGCGTTCGATCCGCCGCTGTCGTTCCGCGGCATCGACATGCCGGTTGCCGGGCACGATGGCCCCGTCGGAAAGGCGCATGATAAGCGTCGGATCGTCGATGCCACGATTTGGATCGATGAGCAGACGCGAATAGCGCGTAAGCACCGCCGGCGCGCCGAGCGCATGGCTCAAACGCCGCGTCACCTCGGCTGCACCGATATCGTAGGCGATGTGGCGCTTGAGTTGCGTTTCCGGCAGGCCGAGCGTGCCATAGGCCTCGGGCAGGGCATTTCCGGCATGATCGCAAAGGATCACGAGCCCGCAGTCGGCGCGTCCCGGCAGGACCTCGAACGCTTCCGCGACCACTCCCTCCATTCGCCCATGCCCGGCAACTCGCTGCATCGGGCTAGTATAGGAGAGGGGCAGGAAGCTGGCTACGGGAGCGGCGCGGCGGTCACGCTGCAAGCAGGCGGCCCACTTCGCGCACAAGGTCCTTAAGGTGGAACGGCTTCGATAACACCCGGGCGTCTCGAGGCGGGCGCCGATCGCTGTTGAGAGTGACCGCGGCAAATCCGGTTATGAACATGATCTTGAGCTCCGGATCGAGCTCGCTTGCTCGCCGAGCAAGCTCGATGCCGTCCATCTTGGGCATGACAATGTCGGTCAACAGCAGCGCGAACGGCTCGCGCTTCAGCCGTTCAAAGGCATCGACGCCGTTGTCGAACGAGGCGACGTCGTAGCCGGCCCGTTCGAGCGCCCTCTCAAGAAAGCCGCGCATGCCGTCATCGTCCTCTGCGAGCAGGATGCGGCGCATGGAGCGGGCTGATGGTTTAACGGTCATTGGTCCGGTCGTCGGTTGCGCAGCATAGAGCGGCGGCTCGCAACTGGCATGCCAATCTGACGCAAATTTGGTAAATGGCGCGTGAACCATGGCCGGGACACGTCGTCATAATCGTGCGGACATAGACAGGTGCGAAGCGACTTGGCAGAGTTCAGGGATGTCTCCGGAGGGGCTTCGCGCGGAATGTCGCAAGACGAGGAACGTGCCTCAATACTCGCCGAGCTTACGCCAGGTTTCACTGTGCTCGAGCCCAAAGAGCAACTGGCGCCCTTCGTCTTCTGCTCACCGCACTCGGGCCGTGTCTATCCCAAAGCCCTACTCGAGCGCTCTCGACTAGATGCTCATGCTCTACGCAAATCCGAGGACTGCTTCGTCGATGAGCTGTTTGCAGGTGTCGCCCGGCTCGGCGCGCCCCTCATTGCAGCTCGCTTCCCCCGGGCCTACCTCGATGTCAACCGCGAACCCTACGAGCTCGATCCATTGCTGTTCGGCGAGCCGTTGCCGCCGTTCGCAAACACACAATCGATGCGGGTAGCCGGCGGCCTTGGCACCATCGCTCGGATCGTGGCCGATGGCGAGGAGATCTACCGCGAGCCGCCCCCGCTCGCTGCCGCGCTCGAGCGCATCGAGCGACTTTACAAGCCCTTCCACGCCAGCTTGCATGAGCTGATCACACGTACCCAGGCCCGTTTCGGCGTAGCCCTGCTCGTCGACTGCCATTCAATGCCGTCGGCTTCGATGAGCGCTTCTGGAAGCACCAAGCCCGATTTCGTGATCGGCGACCGGTTTGGGGCTTCCTGCGATCCCCGGGCCAGCCGGGCCATCCGAGAGGCGATCGTGCAGCTCGGCTACCAAGCCCATGTCAATCGACCTTACGCTGGGGGCTACATCACCGAGCACTATGGACGGCCGGCACAGGGCGTTCACGCCGTCCAGATCGAGATCAATCGTGCCCTCTACCTGAACGAGACGTCATTGCAGCCGACTGCCCGCTTTGCCAAACTTCAGAACGACCTGACGGTACTCGTTCAACGGCTGTTCTCCGGTATGCCGCCGCTCATCGAGCGGCGGGCGGCCGCAGAATGAGCCGCAACACCAACCCCCAGGGTGACCGTGCGGATCAGCAGGTGCCGCTAGCAGCACTCAGCAAATGCGCGACAAAGAAAAGGGGCCGTTCGGGTTGCCGAACGGCCCAAGTCTAGGGAGGAAACGCCCAAGGAGGGCTACGACAGACGAGCAAGCTCGTCGATGTCGCAATGCAACATTTAAGGATGCGGCGCACAAAGTGCAACTGCATTTTTTGCAAGGCAGATAGGAAATGGAAGGTGAGCACCCTGGTCAACGGGCGCGGAAGACAAGAAAAAAGGACCGTTCGCAAGGTCGAACGGCCCAAGTCTAGGGAGGAAACGCCCAAGATGGGCGACAGCGACGCAGCTTGCACCGCGCGCGCCGCAACGGTGCATATGAGCCTGTTCGGGGTCGTTCGCAAGGCGGCGGCAGGCATCGAAAACAACTAGCAGGGGAAAGTTGTCTTGCGGCCACAATCTGCGGCAAGGCCCGTGCCCTCCCTCTCAGCTCTGGTCAGTTTCATGCATGAGCTGGCCGACGCCTCCGGGGCCGCCGTCCTCCCTCATTTCCGCAAAACTCTTGCGGTTGAGAACAAGGGTAGAACGGGTGGCTACGATCCGGTTACGATCGCTGACCGCAACGCCGAGCGGGCCATCCGCCGGTTGATCGCCCGGCGCTTTCCGGACCACGCCGTCGAGGGCGAGGAGTTCGGCACCACCGGTGGCGGAACCTACCGTTGGCTGATCGACCCCATCGACGGGACGCGCGCCTTCGTCATGGGTCTGCCGCTATGGGGCACGCTTATCGGCCTGATGCGAGGCGACGAGCCACTGCTCGGTATGATGGACCAACCCTACATCCGCGAACGGTTCTGGTCGTATGGCCGCGGGGCGAGCCTGCGTACGCCCGACGGCCAGCAACGCAAGCTCAGAACGCGCTCCTGCCAGAGCCTGGCCGATGCCATCTTGGCGACCACGCACCCGGACATGTTCGCGCCGGGAACGGAGAGCCGCAGCTTTGCTTGCGTACGGCAGCGGGTACGCAGCTGCCGCTACGGCGGGGACTGCTACGCTTATGCAATGCTGGCCGCAGGGCACATCGATGTGGTCATCGAGGCCGGTCTTAAGGCCTACGACATTGCCGCCTTGATCCCGATCATCGAAGGCGCGGGTGGGCGTGTCACCACCTGGGAGGGCAAGCCGGCAGGCGGCGGCGGGCGCATTCTGGCCTGTGGAGACCCGCGGCTGCACGAGCAGGTCCTCAAGCTGCTAAACTAGCTGATGGACAGGAAGCGGCGGAGCCAGCCGATGACGCCAACTTCCCCGCCCGTGACGCGCGAAACGCGCGACGGCCTCGCCCTGATCTGGATCGACAATCCCCCGGTTAATGCGGCCTCCCAAAGTGTCCGGGCCGGTCTTAAGGCGGCGGTCGCCGCGGCCATCGCCGACAGCACTGTGGAGGCAATCGTCCTCGCCTGCCGAGGCCGCACGTTCGTGGCTGGGGCCGACATCCGTGAGTTCGGCAAGCCGCCTTTGCCCCCACCGCTTTTCGAGCTGTGCCTCAGCATCGAGGCCTCGCCCAAGCCGGTCGTTGCCGCCATCCACGGCAGCGCGCTCGGCGGTGGTTGCGAGATTGCGCTCGCAGCGCACGGGCGAATTGCCGCATCCGATGCCCGGATCGGCCTGCCCGAGGTCAAGCTCGGTATCATTCCAGGGGCCGGCGGTACGCAGCGCTTGCCCCGCCTTATCGGAATTCCGGCAGCCATTGAGCTGGTGAGCAGCGGCCGGAGCCTCGGGGCGCGCGAGGCGATGGCACTCGGTATTCTCGACCGCGTCGCCGAGGGAGACCTTGTGAAGGAGGCGGCGAGGTTCGCGCGCGAGCTTATCGCCAAGCCGTTGCGCCGCACCAGCGCGCTCCCCCTTTCCAACTGCGACCGGGCGGCGGCCGAGGCGGCGATCGTTCGTATCGCCCGCAAGACGCGCGGCCAGGTTGCGCCCGCGGAGGCCGCGCGTGCGGTGCTCGCCGCTGCGACGTTGCCCTTTGAGCAGGGCCAGCAGCATGAGCGGGGCGTGTTTATGCGCCTGGTCGCATCCGATCAGGCCGCGGCGCTACGACACTTGTTCTTCGCCGAGCGTATGGCGGCCAAGATACCCGAGCTTGAGGGTATCGCTCCGCGTTCGGTGGCCGCCGTCGGCATCGCCGGAGCCGGCACCATGGGGGCGGGTATCGCCGTCGCTTTTGCCGACGCCGGTTTCGCCCTCACCGTCCTCGAGCAATCGGCGGAGGCAGCGGCAAAAGGAAAGAAGCGGATCGAAGGCCTCTACCAGCGCGCCGTCACATCGGGTCGCCTGGAAGAGAGGGTTTGCGCCGAGCGCATGGAACGGATCACCTTTGCCCATGAGCTTACGGCGCTCGCCCACTGCGATCTGGTCGTTGAGGCGGTGTTCGAGGATCTGGGCGTGAAAAAGGCGCTGTTCGGCGCGCTTTCGAACATCGTGCGAGGGGACGCCATCCTTGCCACCAACACGAGCTATCTCGACCCCAATGCCATTGCCGCGGATGTCAGGAACCCTGAGCGGGTAGTTGGGATGCACTTCTTCGCGCCAGCTCAGGCTATGCGCCTCGTCGAGGTGGTGGGCACCGATCGTACGGCGCCCGACGTGCTGGCAACCGCAATCCACGTCGCACGCCGGCTCGGCAAGCTGCCCGTGCCGGCCAGGCCGTGCGAGGGCTACATCGGCAACCGAGTTTTTGCGGCCTACCGGCGCCACGCCGAATACCTCGTGGAAGACGGCGCGTCGCCGGAGGCCATCGATCGGGCACTGGAGGCCTACGGTCTCGCCATGGGACCGTTCGCGGTTGCCGATCTCGCCGGGCTTGACATCGCCTGGGCGATGCGCCGGCGCCGCGCCGCCAGCCGGCCTGACGGCGAGCGCTACGTGGCCGTCGCCGACCGTCTGTGCGAGGCAGGCCGCTTCGGTCGCAAAACTGGGCGCGGCTGGTACGTCTACCCGGATGCGAGCGGGAGGCCGCAGCCCGATCCCGAAGTGGAAGACATCATCGTCGCCGAGCGGCAAAGGAAGGGCATCGCGCCACGCTCCTTCTCGGGCGAGGAGATCGTGCGCCGGCTCCTCTGCGTCATGGCAAACGAGGGGGCAAAGGTACTGACCGACGGCATCGCGCGTCGCGCCTCGGACATCGACCTCGTGTTCGTGAACGGCTACGGCTTTCCAGGCTTCAGAGGGGGCCCCATGTATGTGGCCGATCAGCGCGGGCTGGCAGAGACGCTTGCCGAGGTTGAAGCTGCCGCCGCAGCGGGAGGAGCGGGCTCAGAACCTGCGCCGCTCCTGCGCGAGCTTGCCGCACGCGGCTCAACGTTCGCCCAGTACGACCGCGAGCGCACTCAATAGCCATTTCCCCCCGGTCTAGGCTCGGAGCGCCCGCAGCATGTCCTCAAGGTACTCTTCCGCACTCGCAATCACCAGCATGGCGGCGTGCGGCCGCAACTGACCCAGCGCCTTCGTCAAGGCTGCGTCGGACTTGGTTTGACTGCCGAGCACCAGCACGGTCGTCATCACGCGTTTGAGCGCGCATGTCTCACCGATGATCGCCGCCGCCTGCGGATCCTGCCCGACGGTCGCTACCATCACAACCAAGTCTGCGGATTGGATCTCTTCCATCAGATCCCTGGTCCGTCCCGCAAGGTCGCTGAGCCAGCCCTTCATTGAGAAGCGCTCGCTCTCCCGCGGCGCGCTGGTGAAGCGGGAGGCCGTGAGAAAGCTGGCGCGGTTCCACTTGCCCTTGGACAGCTCGGCGACAGCGCGTTCGCTCAAAGGGTCCATGGCGATCACTTTGACCGAGCGCGGAAGCGAGTTCGGCTCGTTGATGCGAAACCGTGCCTCGGCGGCGGTGGTCATGCGGGCGCTTTCGCTCAGCATCGATCTCTCCTCGACGAAGGTCCCTCTTTACGGGCGGCCACTCTATCGACGGCAGCCCGGTTCGCAACCCGAGGCGGCGAAAATTGTTCGTGTAGCGAGGAAATAAGAGATGAGAATCATACATACTGTTTGACCATGCCTCTTTGTTGGGGTAGCGCTCCTTAGTCCCGCTGGGGGCCGTGGGGGTAAGCGTGGGGTGATTTCGCCGCAGCGAGTGACAAGAAACCGGTTTTGGGGGACGATCCCCGTGGAGCTTTTTCTAACCGCCGGCATACGCCTCCTTGCAGGTGCTGCCGCGGGCTATCTCGGAGCGTATTGGCGCTACGCCTTGAAGCCCTTCTTCGAGGAGCGGAGCTGGCGCTGAGCTGCGCTCGGTCGCTGTCTCTCATTGTCGGCGCCGGTTGAGGCGGTCGGGCTAGCTATCCTGTCCAAGCAGCTTCGCCAAGTAGCCAAGCTTGCAGGAAACCGTAGGCTGATGCCAGCACACAGGCTGCCGCGAATGCCAGGCCCGATCATGGGTTCGTTTCCTCCAGCACGCAGACTCCACTAAAGCCGAAACCGAGTACAAGCCGAATGCAGTCAGCAGGTCGGTCACAAGTGCCTCATGGCGCGCTTGCTTCGATTTCGAAGTAAAGTGCCGGCCCCATGATGCCGATCGCGAGGGAAGCGTGCGGGAGCCGGCAGGTCCAGGTTTGGTGCACCATTGGATCGAGCGCGCGGCCTCGCGCGATCCGGACAAACCGTACATCGTCTTTGCCGACGACGGCCGCATACTGAGCTACGGCGACCTGCTCGCCGCCACAGGCCGGATTTCAGCGTTCCTCAGCAAGCTCGGCATCGGCGCCAATGATCGCGTCGCCCTGCTCGCGAACAACTCCATCGAGCATCTTCTCGTTTATCTCGGCACGCTCGTGCACGGAGCGACGATTTGTACGGTGCACGCCGAGATAAACCGCAATCAGCTCACCAATATTCTTGCCGCGCTAAGGCCGCGCCTCGCCGTGTTCGAGGAAGCGCTCAAGCTTGATGCCGCGCTCTCTGCCGCGGCGACTTCCGCTCTTCCCCTCGGATCGCGTAACGATCAGCGCGGCGAAAGCTTCTTCGCCGCCGTCAATCGCATGGAGGCGGCGAACGTCGCAGCTCAGGGTGTGCGGCCTCGCGACAGTGCTGTCATCCTGTACACATCGGGCACCACGGCGCGCCCGAAGGGCGTGGTGCTGAGCTTCCAAGAACTCTTGTCCAACACAGGGCCCACCGCCGAGGCGTTCGGCATGACGGCACAAGAGCGCATCTACGATTTCCGGTCCTTCAATTGGTGCTCGGCCCAGACGCTGAGCGCGCTTCCCACGCTGGAGCGCGGCGCCACGCTCATTCTGGGTTCCAGGTTCTCGCGCAGCCGCTTCTTCGATCACATCCGCCGATACGGCGCGACTATCGCCGCCGGCAACCCGACCACCATCCACCTGCTGCTTGAGGGCGAGGAAACCCTTTCCGTGCGGGAGGTACCCACGCTGCGGTTCGTCACCTCGAGCTCCGCCCCGCTGTCCGCGGAGGATTGGCGCCGGTTCGAAGACCGCTTCGGTATTCGTGTCAGCCAGGCCTACGGCTGCTCCGAGGCAGGTTGGATCGCGGCTATTGCAGGCGAGCACCGCCGCATAGGGACGGTCGGCCGGCCGCTCGCCTATCACCGGCTCGCCATCGTGTCGGCCACAGGTGAACCGCTGCCTCCCGGGGAAATCGGCGCCATCGAGATCGGCGGGCTCGGAGACAACCCCTACCGCCATCTCGGCGACGACGGCACGGTCACGGTCAGCGATCGAGGGCGCCTGAAGACAGGCGACCTCGGCTTTCTCGACGAGGAGGGCCACCTCCACATCACGGGCCGCGTGAAGGAATTGATTATCCGCGGCGGCGTTAACATCTCGCCGGCCGAGATCGACGCCGCGCTGCTACAGGCGCCCGATGTGGTGGACGCCGCCAGCGTCGGTGTGCCGGACGACGTTTACGGCGAGGAGGTAGTCGCTTTCGTGGTGCTGCGGCCGGGCTCCGCGCTAGAAGCCGCGGCGATCCTAGACCATTGCGCGGCAGTATTGCCGGCCTACAAAGCTCCGAAGGAGATCATCCTCTCCCAAGCACTACCGAGATCGGAACGCGGCAAACTCGACCGGAAGGCGCTGGTGAGGGTCTGGCAGAAACGCCACAGCCGTTGACGGACGGAACGCGGTACAGGCCGCCGACGTTCTTGCTCGGACCAAAACAGTCTTCTCGGCTCGCGCTCCAAGCTGCAGCCAGAGCTATTTTGGGCGAACTTCCTTCGGCGCCGCATCGCGCAGGATGGCGGTGACCTCGTCATCGGCAATCTGGCGAAAATCGCGGTAGAAAAAGCCGATGGCACCGAGCGAGACCGGCGACTGAAGGCAGACAACATCGTCGGCTTCGGCTCTGAGCGCTTCGATCGTGTCTTCGGCAGCCACCGGTGTGGCAATGACCACCGCCTTGGGATGGCGGCGCTTGAGCCAGCGAAGGGCAGCGCGCACGGTAGCCCCCGTTGCAATGCCATCATCGACCACGATCGCGGTTTTTCCGGCGATCGCCGCTCGTGGCCGGTCGGCGAGCCAGAGCCGGCGCCGCTCCTCGATGACCGCGACCTGGCGGGCCGTTTCCCGCTGGATGTAATCGGGGGAGGTGTCCGTTGCCCGCACGACGTCATCGTTCAAAACCACCTCGGGCTCCCCCCCGTCGATGACTGCGCCGACGGCCAGTTCCGGTTGGTAGGGCGCGCCGAGCTTGCGGACGAGCACGATATCGAGCGGGGCCCCCAGCCGGGCGGCGACCTCAGCCGCGACGACGACTCCGCCGCGCGGCAGGCCGAGCACTACCGGATCGGCGAAACGGCGCCCGGCGACCGCTTCAGCGAGCAGGCGGCCCGCTTCGCGGCGATCCTGATAACGCCTGTAACTCATGGGGCTCCACTTGAGCGCAGGTACTCTCCGAACCAGGCAGCCGCGAGAGCGATCACCCTTTCGAGCTTGCCCGGCTCCTCGAACAGATGGCCGGCACCTGGCACGATCTCGAGCCGCTTCGGGCAGGCCAGCGCGGCCAGCGCCCATCGGTTGAGCTCGATCACAATCTCATCCTGGCCTCCCACGATCAAGAGCGTGGGCGCAGTCACGCGGGCCAGCGCCGCCCCGGCAAGGTCCGGCCGGCCGCCCCGTGAAACCACGGCTTCCACCTGGAGCGGGCGGCGGGAGGCGGCGGTGAGGGCTGCCGCGGCACCGGTGCTGGCACCGAACAAGCCGATCGGCAGCGCCGCCGCCGAAGCCTCGCACCGCACCCGGTCGAGCGCGTGCTCGATGCGCTCCGCCTGCAGGCCGATGTCGAAAACCTTGCGGCGATCGGCGGCCTCAGCGGGGTGGAGAAGGTCGAACAGGAGCGTGGCCAAGCCCCAATCGTTGAGACCACGCGCCACCTTAACATTGCGGGGGCTGAGCCGGCTCGAGCCGCTGCCATGTGCAAAGACGATAAGTCCGCCAGCGTCCTCCGGAACGGCGAGCGTCCCTGGCAGGCCGGCGGGTGGGATCTCGATGTCCGTTCGTTTGGCAGGAGCGCTCATGGTGCCTCCGTGCGAACGCCCTCCCGAGCCCCCGGTGCTTGCATAGTGCATGCGGGGGCTCACACCATACGGTACAGTCGCACGCCGCGCACAAGGTCAATGTGATAATGGGCTCGCCTGTTGGCAACGGGATGAGGGAGCGATGACTGAAGAACGAGCTGGCTTCTCGCCGGTGCGCCGGGTGGTGACCGGGCACGACGAGCGCCATGTCGCAAAGGTGATCCGCGACGACCTTGCGGAAAACCGGCGCTCCTCCCGGCCCGAGGTGACCTCCACGTTGATCTGGTCGAGCGATCAGATGCCAGCCGATATCGGTATCGGCGAGGCAGTCGAGGACATGGGCGCACGCAAGCTGCCAACGCAGCCGCCGCCCAACGGTACTCGCTTCATCGTCATGGAGTTCCTGCCTGGGGCAAGCGGACAAATGCACCGGACCGAGACCCTCGACTACATTTCGGTGCTCGAAGGCGAGATCGAGATGGACATGGACGAGACCACGGTACGGCTCAAAGCCGGCGACGTGATGGTTCAGCGCGGGACGAACCATGCCTGGAAGAACCGAAGCACGCGCAAGGCGCGGCTTGCCATCGTGCTGATCGATGCCAAGCCGCTCGGCATCGGCACTCCGCGCAAGTGAGATGGTTCGTAGGGTCGCTTGGCGCGCGGCGCCCGGCCGTGTTAATGCGGCTCGAAGCGTGCGCGAAATGAGTGTCGGGATGGGGATTGAATGACTGGCGAAGATGCAGCCGTCGCTTCGCCGTTCTGGCGTTTCTCGCTCGCCGTTTATGCCGACCCTGAGGTGGCGAAAGCCTGCCTAAAGCTGCAGGACGAGGCGGGCGCCGACGTCAACGTGCTGCTCTACATGCTGTGGGCGGCAAGCCGGGGACGGCGGCTCTCTGCGGACGATGTCCGCGGCATGGTGGCCGCGGTCGAGGACTGGCGCAGGGGAGTGGTTGTGCCGCTGCGCACCGCTCGGCGCAGCTTGCGCGCGCCACCCGCCGCCGTCGACGCCGAGGGCAGCGCCGCGCTTCGTTTGCAGGTCAAGATGGTCGAGCTCGAGGCCGAGCGGCTTCAGCAGGAGGCGCTTTATCGGTTGCAGCCCGTTGATGAGGTTGGCCGCGCCGAGCCTTCGCCCGAGGCCGCGGCAACTGCCAACGTCGCCGCGTACGCGGAGGTGATCGGGCGCAAGTTCAGAGGGAGCGCAACAGAAGTGCTGCTCGGCGCGCTCAAGCGCCAGCAGGCCGGGGGAGAAGGCGCATGAAGATCCTGAGATTCAATGACGATCGGGTGGGCGTGCTCAACGGGGAGGCGGTTGTCGACGTCAGCGATGTCATCTCGCACCGGGAGTATCGCGGACCGCAGGGCACCATGGAGGAACTGATCGCCAATTTCGCAAGCTACCGGCCGAAGATCGAGGCGAAGGTGGCGGCTGGCGGCGGCAGGCCGGTATCGTCGGTGAAGTTGCTGGCGCCGCTACCGCGACCGGCCCGCGTGCTTGCCGCCTTCGTCAACTACCTCGACCGGCCCGACCGCACCGTCGACACGCTGCCGCTCGAGTTCTTCCACAAGTCTCCGCACCTCGTGGGACCGGGCGGAACGGTCGAGCTGCCGGATATCGAGCAGGTCGCCGAGTTCCACGCAGAAGCCGAACTCGCCTTCGTGATCGGCCGCGAGGCGTGGAAAGTCTCGGAGGCGGCAGCAATGGACCACGTATTCGGCTACGTGCCGTTCTTCGACGTGTCCGCGCGCGGCCTCGTGCGCCGCAGCCAGCTCTTGCCCAAGGGACAGGAGACGTTCGCGCCGTGCGGACCGTGGATCACGACGCGTGAGGAGGTGGCAGACCCGCACAACCTCACGGTCAGATCGTGGGTCTCGGGCGAGGCGCGGCAGAGCTACTCGACGCGGGACATGGCGCACGGGATCGCCAAGCAGATCGCTTGGCTCAGCCGCTTCGTCCGGCTCAGGCCGGGCGATGTGATCGCCACCGGCACCTATCATGAGGGACTGGGTCCGATCCACGTCGGTGATACGTTGGAAATCGAGATCAGCGGGCTTGGCCGCGCAAGCTTCAAGGTGGCCGGTGACAGCCCGCGCAAGGCCAAGGGCCACCAGCCGGGCGGCGGCGTGCGCATCGAGATAACAAAGGTCTGACATTGTTCGCTTCCTCGGCTAAGGGTTGCGGGCGGCTCAGACAAAGTCGATTGGGAAAGGAGGGCCGATGGCCAGCTTGAAGCTCAATTTCGCGTGCGCACTCTACGATCGTATGGAACCGCTCTACACCGGCGAGATCCGACCGGATGGGATCGAGCTCAACTTCATCCCGATCGAGCTGCCGCGCCCCATCTTCGACCGCATGTCGGGGGGCAGCGAGTTCGACGTCGCTGAGTACTCGAGCTCGGAGTTCATCCAGCGCTACGCCGCCAACCAGTGCCCGTTCGTGGCGCTGCCCGTATTCCCATCCCGCGCCTTCCGCCACTCGTTCATCGCCATCAACAAACGCTCGGGCATCAAGAGGCCGAAGGACCTGGAAGGAAAGCGCGTGGGCGTCGCCCTCTACACGATGACGGCGGCCATCTTCATCCGCGGACTCTTGCAGCACGAGTACGGCGTCGACCTGTCGAAGATCAAATGGGTGCAGGGCGCGATCAACACGGCGGGCGCACACGGCGATCCACACGTGCTGCCGCTGCTCAAGAAGCCGGACATTACCCATGTCGAGTCGAGCAAATCGCTCGACGACATGCTGGTCGCGGGCGAGATCGATGCGACGATGGGCACCAGCGTGCCTCGCTCCATTCTCAAGAATCCCGACATCGCGCGACTGATCCCCGACTTCTACGAGGTCGAGAAGGAGTACTACAAGCGCACCAAGATCTTTCCGATCATGCACCTGATCGCCATCCGCAAGGACGTCTATGAGAAGAACCCGTTCGTGGCGACCAGCCTCTACAACGCCTTCGAGCTGTCGAAGCGACTGGCGCTCAAGAAAATGTTCAGCCTGAGGGCGCTGCGCTACATGATGCCTTTCCTGCCGGCGCAGCTCGACGAGATCCGCGAGGTGTTCGGTGACGATCCGTGGCCTTACGGGGTGGAAGAGAACCGCCCCACCCTCGAAGCCCTCGTCACTTACATGTACGAGCAGCACATGATCGACAGGAAGATTCCGATCGAAGAGCTGTTCGTGCCGCACTACGGACATGTCGACCCGGCGTTTTAAGGGGAGGAAGGATTGAGCACCGTCGACTTTCTGATCGGCCAGCTGGTGGTCGCCAACCGCATCCTGGCGAACGAGGACGTGGTCGATGCCTACGGGCACGTCAGCTTCCGCCACGCGGACAAGCCTGAGCGCTTCTTCCTGTCGCGCTCGCTCGCGCCTGAGCTGGTCGAGCGCGACGACATCGTCGAGCACGATCTGGAAGGCAACCCCGTCCGGGACGAACCTCGCTCGCTCTATCTGGAGCGCTTCATCCATGCCGCCATCTACGAGGCGAGGCCCGACGTACAGGCGGTGGTGCACGCCCACGCAGAAGCGGTACTGCCATTCAGCATCTCAAGCGAGCCGTTGCGGCCCGTCATCCATTCCGGCAGCTTCATGGGCAAGACCGTGCCCGTGTGGGACATTGCCGACAGGTTCGGCGATACAAATCTGCTCGTTGCCAACATCGAGCAGGGGCGCGACCTCGCCAAGTGCCTCGGCGCCAACAACGTGGCGTTAATGCGTGGGCACGGGTTCGCCGCCGCGGCGCGGTCGCTCATCGAGGTGGTGCGCATGTCGGTTTACGTGCCGCGCAATGCGCGCGCCCTCTTGGCCGGCCTGCAGCTCGGCTCGGTCAAGTCGCTGAGCCAGGGCGAGATCGATGCCCGCAACCGCGGCTACGGCCCCTACTCGGTCGAAACCTGGCGGGCCTGGGAGTTCTGGGCCAACAAGGCCGGCTGTGGGCACATGGTCGGCAAGCGGCCGGGCGAAGCGGGCAAGCCTGCCGGCAAGAACTGAGCTTCCGGCTTTCCACCTGCCCTTTCGGCGGCAGCGCAGCGCGAGGTGGTGCGCTGTGGAGCCGAGATCGTCGCTGCGAGAGGATCGCGACGGGGAAGTTCCCGGACAGCCGCGCTCAGACGCGGCTTCCGGGAACGCAGCAGGAGATGGGGCTCGATGCGAGCTACTGCACGAGCTGGACGATCTGGCCGTCCCTGCCTTTGCCCTGCGCCCGGTACTGACCGATGTTCCTGAGCAGCGCCGCGTCTGACACGGTGTAAAGGATCGCGTCCGACTTGCCGGTGTTCTTGTGGCTGCGCCAGAGGAAGTTCGGCACCACGAGAATGTCATTCTTCTCCCAGTCGAAGGTCTGGCCGCCGATCTCGGTGGTACCGGAGCCTTCCATCACGACGATGAAGGTGCTGCAGGTCTCGCGCTTGGGCAGGGTTTGCTCGCCCGGCCGCAACAGCTGCGCTGCATAGTTGAGCGTGGCGAACACGGGCTGCCCGGTGACCGGATTGACGAACTCGAATTGGATGCCCTCGTACGGGTCGCCCTCCTCCTTGCGCAAACCCTCGAGGGCCTCGCGGATCTCCGCGCCACGATAGTGGATCATGGGCGTCGGATTGCGGCCCCAGCCACGCTGGTGGCTGACGAAGGTGGGTTTCAAGCCCCCGTTGCCATAGAGCCGACCCGAATAGCCGTCGGGATGGGCCACCCGTTGAATCTTGGCATTGCTCTGGGCGCCGGCCCCCTTGAAGTCCATGTCGACCCAGGCGCAGTCCAAGTACTCCATCAGCGGCCAGTCGAGCATGTCGATCCAGATTACCGGCTGCTTGGACTCGTTGCCGTGGTCGTGCCAAGTGCCGTTGGGCGTGAAGATGATGTCGCCGCGCTCGGCGTCACAGCGCTCGCCCTCGACATTGGTGTAGCCGCCCTTCTCCGAGAGGATGGTGCGGCTGGCATTCGGGCTATGCACGTGGGCGGGGGCCACGTCGCCGGGATTATAAATCGAGATGGCGCAGCGAATGGTGTTGGTGACCTGGAGACGGCCACCGAGGCCAGGGTTGGTCAAGAGAATGCTCTGGCGGTCGGCGAACTCGATAGGCGACACGTCGGCCTGGCTGGCGATACCAGCGATGCGGTTCAGGTACGAACTGTAATCCTTCCAGCGCCAGCGGTAGGCCTCAGTCTTGAGCTGGTTGGCGGCGACGCGGCCGCTTGCCATCTGCCCGGCGCCGGTCTTGCCGCCGGTGTCGGTGAACCAAGGCCGCTGTGCCGGCGCGTTCATCTGGGTGCGCACCCACACATGATGTTTGGCCGCATCGGCGTTGAGCTGTTCCATCAATTCGCGCGCCTTGCTCGACAACGGCGCACGGGCTTGCTCCTTCGACTGGGTTTGCGCACTCGACATTTCGTTCCTCCTGATCGTTGACCGGCCGCTGCTGGCTCGACCCCGACATGCTCCGGGCCGCCGCAGTTCGGGCTGAGCTGGCGTTCTCTTGAGACGTATAGTTGGTCCCGACGAGTTTGCAATGCTGTCCCCGCAGGGCTTGGCAGCGAGCCATGACGAATACGACAGCCTTGACGAAGATCAAGGACGGACGGGGCTTTGCCCGAACTGCGGCCGGCGTGGCGGCCTTGATGCAGCAAAAACGTCCGCTTACGCCTCAACTGGCCAGAAAGTCGCGGATCGCGGCGGTGAAGGCTTCCGGCTGCTCGAGGTTGGACAGGTGTCCGGCGCCTTCGAGTTCGACCAGCCTTGAGCCTTTCACGGCCGCGTTGATCTGGCGGATGCCCGGCAGCGCGGCGTCTTTGGTGCCGACGATGAGCAGTGTGGGATGACCGATGCCGCCAAGACCGGGCCTCAGGTCGTAATCGGAGAGCGCTGAGGCGCAACCGACGAAGCCAGCGACGGGGGTGGTCCGGATCATGCCGCGTACCTTGTCGAGCACCGGAGCCTTGGTGGCAACAAACTCGGGCGGGAACCAGCGAGCGATCGTCGGCTCGACCAGAGCCTCCATGCCCTTCTCGGTCGCTATTGTCATCCGCTCGGCCCACTGCTGGGCCGAGGCCGGCGTCGAAGCTGGGCCGCAGTCGCAAGCGATGATCCTGTCGAAGCGGGCGGGATGGCGCTGAGCCAGGAACAGCGCCGTCATGCCGCCCATGGAGATGCCGGCGAAATGGGCGCGCTCGATCGCGAGTGCATCGAGGAGGGCGATCGCATCGGCTACCAGCACGTCAAAGTTGTAGCGGCCGGCGGGCGCTTCGGTGCCGCCATGCCCCCGCTGGTCGTAGCGCAGGATGCGATACGACTTGCCGAGGGCGGCTGCCTGGTCGTCCCACATCGACAGGTTGGTGGCGAGCGAGTTGGACAACACCAGCCAGGGCGCGCCCTCCTTGCCGTCGATACGGTAGTTGATGGAAATGCCGTTGGCCTTGATCTGCATCGCGCGTCTTCCCTTTGTGGCGTCAGGCGGAGAAGAATGGTTCGAGCAGCGCCAGCAGCGCCTTGGGCGCGGTGGTTGGCATGAAGTGGCCGGCGTCGATCTGCTCGAAGCGCGCACCGGGTATCATACGGGCGATCTGTTCGCTCATGGCCGGCGGGCGCACGCTATCCTGCCGGCCGGCGATGACCAGGGTCGGGCAGGAGAGGCGCGAGAGCATGTGCATCATGTTGGCGCGCGCAAACATCCGATTCATGTTGGCAAAGCACACCGGATCGTTGGCGAGGTAGCGGCCGCGATATTCCTCGTAGGTCGCACGATCGGTCAAAGCAGGCGGATAGGACTTGTCGAGGGTGATGTCGAGCGTGGCGCGCAGGCCCTCGCGCTCGGCGCGCGCCGCGCGCTCGTCGAGCTGGGCTGCGCGGTTGGCGTCGACGCCGGGCGCGGGATTGCACAGCGCCAGGCGGCTCACGCGATCAGGATGGCGTTCGATGAAGCGCAGGACCTGGACGGCGGCGGCGGCGACGCTCACCATGCAATAGGGAGGCTCGAGCTTGGCCGCCGCGAGGATGGACTCCAGATCATCGGTAAGGTCGTCGTGGCTAAAGGGTGCACGCACCTTCTCCGAGAGGCCGGTGCCGCGCTGGTCGTAGCGGAGCACACGGAACCGCTTGCTCAAGTCAGGGGCGACGGTGTCGAAGCTGTGCAGGCTGCCCCCCATCTCGTGCATCAGCACCACGGCGGGCCCGCTGTTTCCCGCCAGCTCATAGCGCAAGCTCACTCCGTTGGCGTCGATCCAGGGCAAGGCTCGTCCTCCTCCAATGTCCCGGGCAGCCGATCGATTTTGGCCGGTAGATCCCGCAAGCTAACGGCGCGGGAGGCGATTGGAAAGGCGGTCATTGAGCAGCAGGGCGGCGTTCGCTACCAGGATGGTTTCGCCTTCCTTCAAGGCCCGCAGACCTGAGACGAATGCGCAGCCCACGGCGGCCGAACGGATCTCCTGCGGGTAGTCGGTGCCGAATACGATCCGCGATGCCGGGATCTCGATCAGAGCCGTGCGCACCGCCTCGATGGAGCCGAAGAAGCCGCCGCAGTCGAAGACCAGGTTGTGGTGAAGGTAGTGGTCGAAGGGTCGCTCTGGCTTACGGCCGTGGCGCGGGTCGTTGGCGGTGCCCCAAAAATGCTTGTCCTCAAACCCGCGGATGCGCCCCAGCATGGAGGCAATGCCACCCGAGAGGTGTGACATCTGCACGAGGAGATCGGGGTGGCGATCGAAGACGCCAGAGCCGATCAGACGGATCGTTGCCATGATCAGGGAGAACTCGCGGCCCACGGAGCGGGCCAGATCGTAGGCATCGAACTGGCGCGAGTCGTTGAGCCTAAGAGCGGGGTGGACGAAGACATAGAGGCGGCGGCGGGCGGCTTCCGCCCAGAACGGAGCGAGCTCCGGTGCATCGAGGCAGTGCCCATCCTGCTCGGAGGTGATGGCGACACCGGGAAAGCCTAGCTCCTCGGCACAGCGGCCAAGTTCGGCGAGGGCGGCAGGGCCGCCCAAAGGATTGACGTGGGCGAGGCCGATAAACCGGCCAGGATAGGCCCGCTCCGCGGCCTTCGCCCGATCGTTGCAGATGCGGGAGCGCTCGGCGTCGGCCGCCATGCCGGCGGCACTCGAGAGCACGGCGACGTCGATGCCGGCGGCGTCCATCATGCGCACGTGCTCGTCGAGATCGAACAGCAGCCGGTGCACGGTGTAGCTCGGAGCACCGCTCTCGTCGTAGGTGAGGAGCAGCCGGTCGCCGGGATCCTCCCTGACGAGTTCACGGGGAGTGAAGTGATGGTGGAAGTCGACGATCAGGTGCTTCACTCCTCGAGCTTGAGCTGTGCCGTCTCGATCACGCCCCCCATGCTCATGACCCCCGCTCGGGCTCAAACATTGAGACGTGACATGTCCTTTTCGGGATAGCGCGTGCCGGCGGCGGCGCCATAGGGGCAGATGCGATCGATGCGGGCAAGATCGTCCGCATCAAGCACGAGGTCGAGGGCCTTAAGATTGTCCTCCAGGTGGGCGCGCGTCTTCGAGGAGGGGATGGGGATGATGTCTTGGCCCTGATGCAGCAGCCAAGCGAGCGCGAGGCAGGGCAGCGAGGCGCCCTTCTCGGCGGCGATTTCCTCGAGCTGCCGCACCAGCGCGACGTTCTTTTTCATGTTGTCGCCGCTATAGCGGGGATGCTCGCGGCGCCGGTCGCCCGCCGGGATGTCGTCAACAGAGTGGAACTGGCCGGAGAGGATGCCGCGCCCGAGCGGCGAGTAGGCCATGAAGCCCATGCCGCGCTCGCGCACGGCCTTGATGTTGCCGAACGGCTCGGGGTCGCGCGAGAAGAGCGAGTACTCGATCTGCAGAGAGGCGATGGGGTGCACGGTCCAGGCGCGCCGGATCGTTTCCGGCGAGGCTTCCGAAAGGGCGATGTAGCGGGTTTTGCCTTCCTTGACCATTTCCGCCATGGCGGCGACCGATTCCTCGATCGGCACGCGGCGATCGACGCGCGACATGCAGAGCACGTCGAGACGGTCGGTCCCGAGCCGCCTGAGGCTCTCCTCGCAAACCTGCCGCAGGTAGTCGCGCCCGCCGCCGCCGCGGTTGATCCCGTCGGCGGTCTTGCCCTTGGGCGAGCCGGTCTTGGAGTGGATCACGACCTTGTCGCGGCGGCCTTTGATGGCCTTGCCGATCAGCTCTTGGTTGTGGCCTTCGCCGTAGCTGTGGGAGGTGTCGAGGATGTTGATGCCGCGATCGAGCGCGCGTTGGATCGTGGCGATGCACTCCCGATCGTCCTGCTTGCCATAGACGCCGGACATGCTCATGCAGCCAAGACCAAGGCGTGAAACGCGGTAGTCCGTAATGCCGAATTTGACGTGCTCCATGTCGATTCCTCCCGAGGCTCGTCCGGCTCGGCTGTTGACCTTATCTACACACGAGTACCGTCAGCGGGAAGAACCCTTAGGGGCAGCCGGGGCGCGGCCGACTTGCTTCGGTGGTCGTGAGGCGGCATAGGGACGTGTCGCGCCGGCACCGGGTGCGGTGCGGCAAACACCGGCATCCAAACTGGGTTCCACCACGAGAATGGACGAACGCGCCTCAGCGGCCGGCCCGTTGCCGATCCTTCGCATCTGGCGGCATCGCAACTATGCCCTCTTCGTCGCCGGGGTGACTCCGCATTTCACAACCTCCTGGGTTCAGCGCGTCGGCGTCGGTTGGCTCGCCTGGGAACTCACCCACTCGACGGTGTGGCTGGGGGCGGTGGCAACCGCCGATCTTGCGCCGATCCTCGTGCTTGCCCCGTTCGCGGGCGCAGTGACCGACCGCATCGATCCACTGTGGCTGTCGCGCGTCAGCCAGGTGTTCCTAGTCCTTCAGGCCGCGGTGCTGGCCGGTCTGTTTGCCGCCGGTCTCGTCACCGTCGAGCTGCTGCTTGCGCTGTCGCTGGCGACCGGTATCATTCAACCTTTCGCCCAGTCCTCGCGCATCAAGCTGCTGCCGGCGCTGGTTTCGCGAGATGATTTTGCTGCGGCAGTCGCGCTTGATTCGGTGTGCTTTCACGGCTCTCGCTTCGTCGGCCCGGCGATCGCGGCCTTTCTCATTCCGGCGGCGGGGGTCGGCGGAACGTTCATCGCGCACGTAATCGGTGCGAGCGTGTACATGGCGCTGCTGCTGGCGATCACGGTGCCGGCCCCGGAGCAGCGCGTCGACCGTCACCACAACATCCTGCTCGAGGTGAAGGAGGGTCTCGTCTACGTGCGCGGCCATTCCGGCATTGCGCCGGTATTCCTGATGCTGATTGTCGTGTCGCTGTTCGTACGACCGGTGCAGGATATGCTGCCGGGTTTTGCCGGAGACGTGTTCCGGTCAGGGGCGGTAGGGCTCGCCTGGCTCACCTGCAGCATGGGCGCGGGCGCCATGATTGCCTCGGCAGCGGTGGCAACGCGTGGGCGCGTGCACGGTCTTACCCATGCTCTGGTGCTCGGCTGCCTCGGATTGGCGGCGGCGGTAGCGGGCCTCGTTGCGACCGACAACTTGTGGGTCGGTGTAGTGTTCGCGGCCCTGTCAGGCTTCGCGCTGAACGGTATGTCGACCAGCATCCAGGTGCTGGTGCAGAGCGCGGTGAGCGAGGAGATGCGCGGCCGGGTCATGAGCCTCTATATCGTCATCTTCCGCGGCTCTCCGGCGGCCGGCGCGCTGGTCATTGGACTGTTGGCGGAGCAGTTCGGGCTGCGCATCACGTTCGCGATGGCAGCGGCGTTGTGCTTTGCGACGTGGCTCGCCATGGCGCGGCGGCGCCACGCCATCGCAAACTCGCTTGAGGAAACGGAGCCAAACCGCCAGCCGAACCCCATTCGCGCGCAGGATCCACCCGAGCGTGCAGGAAGCACGGCCAATCGCATCGGGCCCAGAAAAGGGTGTATTTCGGAACCACTTATGTGATAGGCGCGGGGGTCGCGGGGGCCAAAGGAGTGTCCTCACAATGATCGCTCAGGAGCAGCAACAGGCCGTCGTAGAACCCAACGCGGCGGGAGACGCGCCCGACGTGACGCTAAGAGCGCTGCAGCAGCGCATCCGTCAGCAGGAGCTCCTGGCCGAACTTGGGGTCATTTCGCTGCAAAGTCCTCCGCTGGAGCAACTGCTCAACCGGGCCGTACAGATGACCGCCGAAGGACTACAGGCGGACTACGCGAAGGTCATGAAGTTCATACCGAATGAAAACAGGTTCCTGGTGGTGGCCGGTATCGGCTGGGGTCCCGACGTCATCGGCAAGGCGACGATCGGCGCCGATCTGGCATCGCCGGCAGGCTTCGCGTTGCGCACAGGCAAACCGGTGATCTCAAACCACCTCGAGCACGAACAGCGCTTTCGCACGCCCGAGTTGCTGGTGCGGCACGGCGTCCGCCGGGCCATGAACGTGATACTGCAAGGAGATGGCGCACCCTACGGGGTGCTCGAGGTCGATAGCCGTTCCGAAGGAGAGTTCGTCCCGCACGATCTCGCCTTCCTGCAGGGCGCGGCGAACCTTCTCGGTATGGCAATCGAGCGCCAGCGCCACGAGAGAAACCTTCGCGCGGCGCTCGATCGCCAGCGCCTCTTGTTGAGAGAAATCAATCACCGAGTCAAGAACTCGCTCGGCCTCGTGTGCAGCATGCTCGCCATGCAGGCGCGGGCGAGCGACAACGGCGACGTGAGGGCCGGCCTGGAGGAGGCCGCAAGCCGTGTCATCGCCATCGCCCGAGCGCATGAGCGGCTCTACCAGACGAGTGAGTTCGAGCGCCTCGATATCGGCACGTACCTCAATGATATTTGCCAGGGCCTTGCCACGGAATGCCCGATCGAGGCCGTGGTTCCCAACGGGATCGAGGTATCGACGGATCGCGCCATATCCTTGGCGTTGATCATGGTCGAGCTGCTGACCAACGCGGCCAAGTACGCATATCCGGGCGGGAAGGGCCGCGTCTGGGTGACGGTTGCGGGCTGCGGGGAAAAGCTCGTCCTTTCGGTCAGGGACGAGGGTGCCGGCCTGCCCGAGGGGTTTGATCTGCACAAGGCCAAGGGCCTCGGCATGCGGATCGTGCAGACACTTGCAACTCAACTCGATGCCGAAGTCGAGGCGCGGCGACACATCAAGGGAGCCGAGTTCGTCGTGCGCGTGCCGATCGAGCAACCCGGCGAACCGAAGTAAAGGACCCCGTTGTCGCGGCCGCCGGGCTATGTGCCCTCGATTTTTACGTATTCGAAGTCGCCGGGCTTGTTGTCGATGCCGACCTTGGGCGGCGCGATCCAACCGGCGAACCTGCCGGGCTCGATCACCGGCCGCATGAGGCTGGCGATGAAGTCGCCGTCCGCCTCCGACGGGAGCCACTCGTCCCGTTTGCGGTTCCATGTCGCCTCATCGATCAACTCGCCCCGCGGCGTCGCGTAAACGTCCTTGAACTCGCCGATACGGCGGTGAAAGGCGACGTGGGGCAGCTCGAAGGCGAAGTCGATCCCGGTCCTGGCAATGATCTTGTTCCAACGGTCGAGCCCTTTCTGGCAGTCGGTGGTGTAGTCGTCGCGCAGGCGCATGTTGATGGCGGTCAGCGCCGGCTCGTCGACGCGTGTGATCTTGCCGGCGACAAGCTTCAGCACCGGATACGTTGCGTTATCGAGACGATGGTCGTCGGCAATCCGGCTCTCGCGGAAGCGGCCCTTGACGCCGGCGCTGAAGGCGTTGGCGGCGTTGGTGGAGACCTCAGAACCGAACAGGTCGAGCGAGAGGGAGTAGTGGAGGTTGAGCTTCTTCTGGATGGTCGGCAGGTCGATCACGCCGAGGGCACGCACTTTGGCGATATCGTAAGGGTCGTCGACGCCGGCCGCCTTCATGGCCTCACAGGTGCGTTGCAGGGTGCGCCCGATGCCGGTCTCGCCGACGAACATGTGGTGCGCTTCCTCGGTCAGCATGAAGCGGCAGGTGCGCGAGAGTGGATCGAAGCCGGACTGCGCCAGGCTCTCGAGCTGCATCTTGCCGTCGCGGTCGGTGAAGAAGGTGAACATGAAGAAGGAGAGCCAGTCGGGCGTCGCCTCGTTGAAGGCGCCGAGCATGCGCGGCTTGTCGGCGTCGCCCGAGCGGCGCTGCAATAGCTCTTCGGCCTCCTCGCGCCCGTCGCGGCCGAAGTACTTGTGCAGCAGGTAGACCATCGCCCACAGATGGCGGCCTTCCTCGACGTTGACCTGGAACAGGTTGCGCATGTCGTAAAGCGAGGGTGCGGTCTTGCCTAGAAAGCGCTGCTGTTCGACCGAGGCAGGTTCGGTATCGCCCTGGATCACGATAAGGCGGCGGAGCATGGCGCGATACTCGCCCGGCACCTCCTGCCAGGCGGGCTCACCATAGTGAAGGCCGAAGGGGATCCTGCGGCCTTCCTCCTGGGGAGCGAGCAAAATACCCCAGCGGTAGTCGGGCATCCGTACGTAATCGAACTTGGCCCAGCCTTTAGGGTCGACCGAAACAGCGGTCCTCAGATAGACGAGGGATTGCTGGAAGCCGGCGGGGCCCATGTCGTGCCACCAGCCGAGGAAGCCTGGATGCCAGCCTTCAAGGGCGCGCAGCACCTGCCGATCGCTCGCGAGATTGACGTTGTTCGGGATCTTGGTCGAATAATCGACGTTGCCGATCATGATCCACTCCTGGAGGCGGCTGTTCGGGGCCGGCGCAGAAGGGTTACCTCGAAGCTTCGATCTTGACGATACCCTACGCTGATTTTCAAGAAATACCGAGGCGCGTCCCTACACGCGGCGGGGATCAAAGGTGGGACGCTGGCCCGTGCCGTAGCGCGTCAGCGCACCTTCCTCGCCGACTGCGTTGGGGCGCTGGAAGATCCAATTCTGCCAGGCGCTGAGGCGGGCGAATATCTTGGATTCCATGGTTTCCGGACCGGCAAAGCGCAGGTTCGCCTCAAGACCGGTGAGCGCATCGGGCGAAAAGCTTGCCCGCTCCTCCAAAAAGACGCGCACCTCGTCCTCCCAGTCGATGTCGTCGCGGGCGAAGGTGACAAGGCCGAGCCGTTCGGCAGCCTCTGCGTCGAGCGGCTTGCCGAGTTCGGATCGCAGCCTCGCCATCGCTGTGGGCTCGGCGAGGAAGCGGCTCGCCAGCCGGGGCAGTCCGTTCGACATCGGATAGGCGCCAAGATTGGCCTCGCTCAGCGCCATGATGGCAGGCGGCCGATTGTCGCCTTCACGGTTGCCGATGAGCATGTAGGAGCGATCAGAGGCAAAGGCGAGCTCGGCGAGCGTTCCCGCAAAGCAGGAGCCTGGCTCGATCAGCGCGGCGAGGGAGCGGGAGGTCAGATCGATGCGCTTAAGGACGCGCTTCCAGAGCGCCCTCACCTCGCACGCCAACCAATGCTCGGATTCGGCCTCAAGAAAGGTATCGTGGGCGAGCATGGCATCCACGTCACCCGTCGACTTGAAGACGATCACCGCCGTCTCAGGTTCGTTGAAGCGGATGTCGAGGATGGCATCGTCGAGCTCGCGTGCCGCTCGCAAGGGCCAGAACGCGGCGCCCTGAGCGACCATCTCCTCGGCGTCGGACGGCGGCGCTCGGTCCGGACCGCGCACGGTGATAATGGCCAGACGCTCCGCCCGTGCGAAGGCGACCGAGACCGTGCTGTACTCCCTTGCGTCGGCCGAGATCTTGCGCTCCAGGGGCGCAAGTTTGATGCCGCCGGCGTCTCTGTGCCCTCTCGACTTCTCAGCAAGCTCCTTGGCCCGTTGCGCAGCCACCTCGTCGAGCTTCGACGCCGGCACAACCTCGTCAACCAGCCGCCACTCGACCGCGCGGGCCCCCTTGATGCCTTCCTCCATCGTGCAGAAGACGTCGGCGTGGTCGCGCCGAACCTTGCGCTTGTCGGTGAGCCGGGTCAATCCGCCGGTGCCAGGGAGCACGGCCAGCAGCGGCAGCTCGGGCAGCGATACCGCGGTGCGACCGTCATCAATCAGGATGATGCGGTCGGCGGCAAGCGCCAGCTCGAATCCGCCGCCCGCCGCGGTGCCGTTGATGATGCAGATGGTCTTGAGGTCTGAGGCGGCGCTCGCATCCTCGATGGCATTGCGCGTCTCGTTGGTGAACTTGCAGAAGTTCACCTTGTGGGCGTGGCCGACAGCGGCGAGCATGCGAATGTTGGCGCCAGCGCAGAACACACGAGGCTTGGCAGATCGAAGCAGCACGACGCGCACTTCAGGGTGCTCAAAACGAAGCCGCTGGTAGGCATCGGCCAGCTCGATGTCGACGCCAAGATCGTATGAGTTGAGCTTCAGGTCGTAGCCGTCGAGGAGCGCGCCCTTCTCGTCGACGTCCATCACGAGGGTTGCGATGTTGCCGTCCACGGCGAGCCGCCAGTGTCGGTAGCGCGCGGGCTCGGTCTCGAAATCGATGCGGCCCGATCCGCCCACCGATTTGCCTTTCTCCTCGGCCATCAGAGTGCACCCCTGGTGAGCTGCCTGCGTCGTTCAGCGCGTTATAGCCGGTTCGCGGGCCGCAGGCTCGCCTTCGCCATGATCGCGCAGTAAGCGGCTTACGAAGGCAGCGACCCGTGCCAACGTCGCTTCAGGTGCCTCGCGGTGCGGCGCGTGGCGCACGCCGGCGAACAGTGCGACTTCGACCGGGCAATGGCACGCCTCCCGCGCCGCCTCGATTTGACGCACCGTCCCGTACTGATCCTCCTCTCCCTGCACGATCAGGATGGGCACGCGAATGTAGGCGAGGTCCTCGGTGATGTCCCATTTGCGGAACCCGGGATCGAGCCAGACGTCGCACCAGCCGCGGAAGGTGGCTTCGACATCATCGTGCCAGCGCGCGAGTTTGGCGCGCAACTCGCCCGCCTCGAAGGCGGCTTTGGCCCTCGCGATCTCGGCCAGCCCGGTATCCTCGGTGAAGAAGTGCGGCGCCATCAGCACGAGCCCGCGCACGCGGTGATCCTGAATGGAGCCCGCGTAGATGGTGGCGATCGAAGCGCCATCGCTGTGGCCGAGGAGCAGGCCGCGACGGAGGCCGATCGCGTCCAACAACACGGGCAGCACCTGGCGGGCCTCGCGCTCCATAAAGTCGAGCGGCCGCGGCAGCCGGGCCGGGCTCGACCTGCCGTAGCCCGAGCGCGAGTAGGCGAACACCCCGGCGCCGGTCGCGGCCTGCAGCCGGTCCGGAAAGTCCCCCCACAAACCAACGCAGCCGAGACCCTCGTGCAGCATGACGATGCACGGCGCTCCTGACGGCTCCGGCCCGATCCGGCGGTACTCAAGCCGTTGGCCTGCAAGATCGAGAGTTCCGGCGGCTGCAAGACTGCTCATGGACTGTCCGCTTCGGCCCTGCGCGCGCGTTCATGCAGCGGCGGCCACACCCATGTAGGCGTCGAACGCGGCCCAGAACCGGCCGCGGATGTCGTCGGTTTCCTGAAGTATCTCATGCTTGGCGTTGGCGAGAATAACGTGGGTGCCAACCTTGAGGCGGCTGGCAAAGTCCTCGATGGCGCGCGGCTCGACCACGGTATCGCGCCCGGCGATGAAGAACATCAGCGGGATGCCGATGCGGCGCGCGTAGCTCGGATCGTTGAGCATGGCCATGGAGCGCAGGGCGGCGCGCAGCCAGCCGACGGTCGGACCGCCCAGGACCAAATGGGGGGCGGCCTCGGACAGCATGCGATTGCGCGTGTAGCGTTCGCGGTCGGAGGTCAACACGTTGTCCTCGAACGACGACAGCTCGTAGGGCTTCGACGAGCTGCCGGCAGTGTAGCTGCGGGCAAGGCCGATCCTGCTGCAGGTCTCGGCATAGGCTCGCACCAGTGGGTGCGGCAGACCGAGCTGGGAGGGGTGCAGCCTTATCATTGGTGCGACCAAAACCATGCGCTCGAACCAGGTGCCTGGTGCGCCGGCGTTGCGCAGCAAGATGTTGCCGCCCATGGAGTGGGCGAGTGCGAGATAGGGTGGCGGGCAGTCCGGCAGCACGATGTCGCGCATGAAGCAGGCGAGGTCGCGATCGTACTCGGAGAAGTCGCGGATGTGGCCCTTGTGGCGATCAGCGAGCGGGCGGTAGGAGCCGCCTTGGCCGCGCCAGTCCATGATGGCGACGGCGAACCCACGCCGGCGCAGATCGGCGATTACTTCAAAGTATTTCTCAATGAACTCGGTGCGCCCGGTGAAGAGGCACATGGTGCCGCGGCGTGGCCCGCGGGTGGCAGCGAAGCATGCATAACGCAGTGGGGCGCCGTCGTAGCCGCGGAAGGTGCCGACCACCGCCCCACTCGGCACCGGGTTCCTGGCGATCGCGACCAGCTCCATTGTGGTCCCCACTATCACGGCGCGACGCGCCGTCGACCCCGTCTATAGCAGCCGGCACAACGTTCCAACAGAGAGGGGGGAAAACGGGCCGTGGACGGCTCAATAGGCCCGATATCCGCGGCGATGGCGCCATGCGAAGTCGTAGGGATGAACCTCGACGAAGCGCTGCTCGAGCACGCGACCGTTGCAGCGGTCGAGGCGGAGGTCGAAGGCGGCGCCATTCCAGTCGTGCACACGCACGAAGATGAAGCGGTCCTCGAAGCCGAATTCGACGACACTGCGCCAACCCTGGCGGCGGAGCTGCTCGTGGATCAGCGCGCGCGGCACGCATCGCTCCGCATAACGGTCATAGCGCCAATCGGGGTACACGGGGCCATGGGCACGGGGAGGGGGCGCCGGTCGATACGCCTCGGGAGGGGGCTGCCCGTAGCGGGGCGGAGGCGGCGCGCGGTCGCTCTCGCTGTAAGGCGGAGCGTAGGGCGAGTCCCGACCGGAGAGGTCGGCTGGGAAAGCCGGCCCGGCGCCGGCGGCCAAGATGACGGCAACGGCAGCGGCTGCCCACGACCTCTCCGACATGATCCTGTCCCTCTACGTGGCGTACAATAGCGTTGCGAGCATTGCGGCAGGAATGTGAATGAGAGGTGAACGCGGCCTTTTTGCAATGCTGGCGCAATGCCTTGGTCCAGTCCTGCGGTGCTCCGCAAGGCCGCTGACAGGGTGCACGACGACGGCCAGCGGGCAGCCAGAATTCATCCGCTGTGCGTGCGGATGGCGGCCCGCGCTCCGGCCAGGCTGCCCCCCTTCTTCACCGAGCCGGGAAGCGGGTGGCCGACGATCGCCTCGGCGAGCTCGGCGCAGGCGATCAAACGATCCAGGTCGACGCCGGTGGCAATGCCCATCTCCTCGCACATGAAGACGAAATCCTCGGTGCACACATTGCCGGCCGCGCCGGCATGCCTGGCGAACGGGCAGCCGCCAAGGCCGCCGACCGATGCATCGAAGTGGGCGACCCCCATTTCGAGCCCGGCGTAGGCATTGGCAAGCCCCAACCCGCGGGTGTCGTGCAGGTGAAGTGAGATTGGTGTTTCCGGATACCTCTCCCGAACGGCGCCGACCACGCGCTTTACCGACTCCGGCGTCGCCCAGGCCATGGTATCGGCCAGCATGAGCTGCCGAAGCTTGGCGCCGTGCTCGGCGGCGAGGTCGAGGATCTCACCGCATAACGCGACCACGCGGGACACGGGAATGTCACCCTCGTAGTTGCAGCCGAAAGCGGCCATCACTCCACCGCGCTCGATGGCGACACCCTTCTCGCGGTAAAGCGCAGCGATCCGGCGCTGGGCGGCAAGCTGCTCCGCGGGCGTACGGTTCTGGTTGCGCTTGAGGAACGCGGCCGAGGCAGTCAGCGAGATGTAGCCCTCCATGTGCAGGCGGCCGGTGGCGAGCGCCCGCTCGAAGCCGCGCTCGTTGAGCCAGAGCGCGGTGTAGGCGACGCCCGGCTCGAGCGTGATGCCCGCCACCACGGCTTCCGCATCCGCCATGCCGGGCACCAGCTCTGGGTTGACGAACGAAACCACCTGGATGTGGCCGAGCCCGGTCTTCGACAGCGCGTCGATGAGCTCGATCTTGCGCGCGGTCGGGATCGGTCCCTCTTCGATCTGGAAGCCCTCGCGCGGGCCTTCCTCGGTGATGTGAATGCGGCTCGGCAGAGGGGCCATCTCAAGGGCCTTCCCGTGGCTAGCTCCAAGGCGATCCTATCCCTCTATCGAGGGCTGGGGTAGCGATGCCGGGGACGCGGTCCGCGGTCCGCTTCTCGATCGACCCACGACCTCACGCCCCGATCACACGGCTGGATGATATGTGCGACGGGGGCGTGCTAAGCTCGGCTGCGGGGGTGCGCCATGCCGGACTCGATCGATCCCGAACACGTCGCCATAACGGAGCCGGTACGGGGCTCCGACATTCCCGTTCATCTCATGTACGTGACGATGATCGATGGCGTCTACGCGCCGATCGGTCTCAGGACGCCCGGCGGCACCGGTCCCTTTCCGCTTGTGGTGTTCGCCTCGGGGAACGGCGGCGGCGGTATGGGCCTCGTGCGGCATTACACCAACAATGTGAGCTGGACGCAGGAGCGTTTCCTCGAAGCGGGCTATGCGGTGGCATGGGTGCGCTACCGCGCCGAGGTTGACTATGCCTACGACAGGATCGGCAAGCTCGTCGAGGACAGGCGGCAGGGCCGCCAGCTTCTCAACCGCGGCCCGCTCGAATACGAGGACGTCATCTCGATCATCGACCATCTCAAGACGCTGCCCACGATAGCCGCCGAGCGGATCGGCTACATGGGCATGAGCCATGCCGGCGAGATGGCCTTCAAGATCGCCTCCGAATACCACGGGGTGCGCGCGATGATCGCGAGCGAGCCGGCAGCGCACGAGTTCCTGCGCCTCAAGCCTGACGCCACGGTGCGCATCAATCCGGCCACCGGCCTCATCGACGTGGAGCGCATGCTGATGCGGGATGCGAGGCGAGTGCGTGCCAGGATCACCGAGGACGTCGCCCGCCAGCGCATGGGCACGATCAAAACGCCGATCTTCGTGCAGGGCCGCAACAGCGACGAGTTGCAGGGCATATTCCGCGTCTGCTACGAGCTGCTCGTCGAGCTCGGCAAGGAGACGAGGTGGGAAAGCTACGAGCACGACGTGCACGGATTCGTCTACGTGCAGCGGAATAGGGCCGGGGTCTACGACCCAGATCCCGTGCAAATTGCGGCCGTGCGGGATTCGATTGCGTTCTTCGACGAGCACCTGAAGACTTGATGCACGGTGAGCGCGCGGCAGGGCCGAGCGGCAGCGAGCGGTTGCACGGGATGAAGGTTCGTGAAAGCGAAGCGGAGTAGCGCACCTACCGCGGGCCCTTGGCCGTCATCCGGCGCGCGGCCTCTTCGGGGCTCGAGCGCGGCGGCCGGCGCTGGACGAGACAGATCTCGTCGAGCAGCCGGTCGATGGCGGCGAGGGCGAACAGCCGCGTCGACTCGTCGATGAGGCGGCCGTCCCTGATCTTCTGGCGGGCGTTGCCGATCACCACCTGCCGGCCTGGCACGACCCGGGAAAAGGTGCCGTGCAGGGTCTCGTTGAGCTGGGCCTGGGCGCGCACGCCCCCCAAAATGCTCGAGGCGCTCGTCATGATGACGACCGGCTTGTTGACGAGCGGCGAGCTCGAGGTGGGCCGCGACGACCAGTCGAGCGCGTTCTTGATGACGCCCGACATGCCGTGGTTGTACTCGGGCGAGACGATGACGAGGCCGTCGGCCTCGGCGATGGCGTGGCGCAGGCGGGCGACCGGCGCTGGCGGCGTTTCGGTGTCGTCATCCTCGTTGTAGAGCGGGACCTGCTCAAGTCCGAAAATGGTCATCTCAACACCGGCCGCAAGCGACTCCTTCAGCGTGCGCAGCACCGCCGTGCAGTTCGAGCCGCGGCGGATGCTTCCTGAAATGCCGAGCAGCTTGAACGGTCGTTTGACGGAGGCATCCATGACCTCCGTCCTAAAGGAAGGTGCGGAGCAGGTCCAGCGCGCCAGGTGTTCCCTGCCGCCCGGCCGGGGGAAGAGTCAGGATGTGGGAAAAGGGCTCTGGCCACGGAAAGGGCTCGGGCTCGGGCGACCGCTCTCTTTCTCGTGAAGGGGAGGCTGAGAGGGAGGGAAGGTGGCTTTGACTTTTGACGAGGCGCACGCCAGATTTCCGCCGCGCCACCAAGGCGCTTTTTCTGAGGGGGGTGCCCACCATGAGGCTCTGCCGCTTCGACGATGACCGGCTCGGCCTTGTCATCGGCGATAGGGTGCACGATGTCTCCGCGGCGCAGGAGGAGATCCGCCGGCGCTACCCCTACGCCATGCAGGGCGATGCGGTGATGGCGGCACTCGGGGAATGGCGCTGGCAGCTCGAGGAGATGGCCAAGCGCGCACCCAGCAAGCCGGTAGCGGAGGTGAAGCTGCTGGCACCCGTTGCGCGCCCTTCCAAGGTGATGGCGGCTCCTACTAATTATGCGAAGCACATCGCGGAGATGGCCGCCCGGCGCGATCACAAGCCACCCAAGATTAGCTCCAACATCGGCGAGGCCGGCATCTTCCTCAAGGCCAACTCGGCAGTCGTCGGGGCGTCGGAAGGCATCCCCGTGCGCTTTCCCGAGCGGCGTACCGAGCATGAGATCGAGCTCGTCGTCGTCATCGGCAAGGCCGGTACCGACATTCCGGCCGCGCGCGCCTTGGAGCATATCGCCGGCTACACCATGGGCCTCGACATGACCGTGCGGGGGCCCGAGGACCGCAGCTTCCGCAAGTCGCTCGACGGCTATGCGCCGGTCGGGCCATGGCTGGTGACGGCGGATGAGATCACCGATCCCGATGATCTGAGACTCACGCTGCACGTCAACGGCGAGCTGCGGCAGACGGCCGACACCCGCGAGCACATCTACAAAGTCGCCCGCCTCGTCGAGTTCGCCTCATCCTTCTACACCCTTCATCCGGGCGACCTGTTGTTCACCGGCAGCCCGGCCGGCGTGGCGCCGGTCAAGGCCGGCGACGTCATCCGCGCGCACTCGGATGCCATCGGCAGCATGGAGATCAAGGTGCGGGCGCATGGGCCGCGCTGAGAGGCGGCCCGTTTCCTGGAGCAAGAGCGCAATGATCAAGATCCGGCGCCTTGGCCATGCCACGCTGTCCACACCCGACATCGAGGGCCAGGTCGACTACTACACGCGGGTGCTCGGCCTCAGCCTCATCGAGCGCACGGCGGAGCGCGCCTTCCTCGCCACCAAGCAGGGGCTCGAGGCGATCGAGCTCGTCAAGGGCGAGCCGGGCCGGCTCACCCGGCTTTCCTTCCAGATCACGCCCGGCAGCGACCCGGCCGCGGTGGCCAAAGAGCTCGAGCAGGCCGGGCTCAAATGCGAGGTGCGACACGGCATCTCGCCGGGGATCGCCCAGGCGGTGAGCTTTGAGGACCCCAAGGGCACGCGCGTCGATCTCTTTGCCGAGTACACATTCGCCAAGAGCGACCCGCAGCCCGCCATGTTCAACATCGTCAAGCTCGGGCATGTGGCCTATCGCGTCAGGGATGTGCAAAAGCTCGTCCAATTCTACTGCGATCTCTTCGGCTTCCGCATCTCGGACTGGCGCGGCGACCACTTTGTGTTCATGCGCTGCAATACCGATCACCACACGCTCAACTTCGTCATCGACGAAAAGCCGGCGCTGCACCATATCGCCTTGGAGGTGCTCGACTGGTCGGAGATCCACAAGGCGGTCGATTACCTCGCCAAGAACGGAATACACCTTGTGTGGGGACCGGGGCGCCACATCATCGGCCACAACATCGCCACCTATCACCGCAATGCCGACAAGGTGCGCGTGGAGCTGTTTTGTGAGATGGACCAGATGAAGGACGAGGCGCTCGGCTACTTCGACCCGCGTCCCTGGCACCAGGAGTTCCCGCTCAGGCCCAAGCGGCACGGGCCGGAGACGCTGCGCAACTACTGGGGCTACGGCTCGGAGCGGGTGATCCCGGGCTATCAGACGGACGAGGTGCCGACCTACGGCGCCAAGAAATGATCGACCCACTAGGGAGGAAACGCATGACCAAGACGGTGGCGATGCTGCTCCTGCTCGCCGCAGCACCCATGATGGGCGCTGCGCCGACTTTCGCACAGAGCGAAGTGAAGATGATTACATTCAGCGGGGCGACCAACGTCGTCGGCTGGGCGGCCATCGATAAGGGATTCTTCGAAAAGGAGGGTCTCAAGGTGACGGCGGAGCAGACCCGGGGCTCCAAGCAGCAGATGCGGGATCTGATGGAGGGAAAGTATCAGTTCGCCTCGACCTCGTTCGACAACGTCGTCGCCTACACCGAGGGCGAGGGCAGCGACAAGTTTCCCGACTACGACGTCGTGGCCATCCTTGGCGTCCATTCGGGGCTCACCAGCGTCGTGGCGCGACCCGAGATCAAGACGTTCGCCGACCTCAAGGGCAAGACGGTGGCGGTCGACTCGGCAACTTCCGGGTACGGCACTGTCCTCTTTAAGATCTTGAAGGACAAGGCCGGCCTCGTACAGGACAAAGACTACAAGGTGGCCGCCGTCGGCGGCACCAGCGATCGCATCAAGGCAATGAAGGACAACGTCGCCGTTGCGGGCATCGTGTCCTCGCCCAGAGACACGGATCTGCAGGAGGAGGGCTACAACATCTTGGCCGAGGTCGCCGATGCGATCGGCGCCTATCAGGGGAGCGTGTTCGTGGTCCGCAGGAGCTGGGCCAAGGACCACGAGAAGGAGGTGATGGCCTTCACGCGGGGCATCATCGCCGCCAACGACTTCGTGTTCAAGGACAAGGCGGGCGCCATCGCGGTGCTGAGAAACCGGATCAAGGACTTGTCGGAATCGGAAGCGGAGAAGCTCTACAAGCGACTCACCGGGCCCGGCGGGCTCAACAGGCGCGCGGAGCTCAACGCCAAGGGCGTCGGCACCGTGCTCGAGCTGCGCGCAGTCTACGGCGGGGCCAAGCGCACGGAGCCCGAGAAGTACATCGACTTGAGCTACTACATGAAGGCCACAGCCAAGAAGTAGCCCGACAAGCGCGGGCGGCGGCTCTCAAGGGTTTGCCGCCCGCAGGGGCCAGGGGTGCAGCCATGATCCGGGTGAGACGGCTCGGCCACGCCACCTTCTCGACGCCCGATCTCGACCGGGAGATCGCCTACTGGACCGAGATCATCGGGTTGAGCCTGGTCGAGCGCGGCAAGGATGGGGCCTTCCTGGCAACCAAGCTCGGGCAGGAGGCAATCGCGCTTGAGAGGGGCGAGCCCGGGCTGCTGCGCCGACTCGCCTTCCAGGTTGCGCCGGGCAGCGATCTCGGCGAGCTTGCCGCGAATCTCGGCAGGCACGGGGTGACGTGCGAGCGCCGCAGCGGCATCTCGCCCGGCGTGGCCGAGGCGATCGTGTTTGTCGACCCCAAGGGCACGTTGATCGAGGTCTATGCCGATTACACCTTCGCACCAGACGACAAAATCCAAGTGGGCATCATGCCGGTCAAGTTCGGGCACGTCGCCTATCGCGTGAAGGACCCGCAGAAGCTGACCAAGTTCTACACGGAGCTGCTGGGTTTCCGAGTCTCGGACTGGATCGGCGACCGCTTCTCCTTCCTGCGCTGCGGGCCCGACCACCATACCGTGAACTTCGCCCGCTACGAGGAGGAGGCGCTGCACCACATCGCGTTCGAGGTGGAGAATGTGCCCTTGCTGCACAAGGCGTGCGACTTCCTCGCCAAAAACAAGATTCAGCTGGTGTGGGGGCCGGGCCGGCACATCGTCGGCCACAATGTCGCCGCCTACCACCGCAACGCCGACAACATCCGCGTCGAGCTGTTCTGCGAGATGGACCAGATGAAGGACGAGGCGCTCGGCTACTTCGAGCCGCGTCCCTGGCATGAAGACCGACCGCAGCGGCCCAAGGTGTGGCCCAACGATACCTGGCGTAGCCAGTGGGGGTTCGGCTCGTTTGGCACCTTCCCGGGCCACTCCTGAGCCCACCATCAATTCCCCTCGATCCCTATCGCAGCGGCGCGCACCGATCTAGTCTCGGCGCGCTCGTGCAACCCGAAAGTCCCGCGCGCACAACCCGCATGTCCGACGTTCCTGTCATCGCCATCGTCGGCCGGCCCAACGTCGGCAAATCGACGCTCTTCAATCGCCTCACGGGCAAGCGGCAGGCGCTGGTGGCGCCCATGCCCGGTCTCACGCGCGACCGGCGCGAAGGCGAGGCCACGATCGCCGGGCAGCGCGTCACCGTCATCGACACGGCGGGACTCGAGGAAGGCGGCAAGGGCTCGCTCGCCCAGCGCATGCGCAAGCAGACGGAGGCCGCGATCGGCATGGCCGAGCTCGTCCTGTTCGTCATCGACGCACGCGAGGGCGTGGTGCCGGCGGATCAGACCTTCGCGCGCGCGGTGATCGCTTCCGGCAAGCCCGCCATCCTGGTCGCCAACAAGTGCGAGGGCCGGCGCGGCATTGACGGCCTCTATGAGGCCTTCGCATTGGGCCTTGGCGAGCCGGTTGCCGTCTCCGCCGAGCACGGCGATGGGATCGGCGATCTCGAGGGGGACATCGCGGCAGCGCTCGGGCTCGGAACGGGGCCGCAGAAGGCGAGGGTCGCGGCAGGTGCAGACGCCAAGGCCGCCCGGCCAATTCGGATCGCCATCGTCGGCCGGCCCAACGTCGGCAAATCGACGCTGCTCAATGCGTTGGTTGGGGAAGAGCGCATGTTGACGGGACCCGAGCCGGGACTGACGCGCGATGCGGTGGCAAGCGACGTCGTGTTTCGGGGCAGGGCGCTGCGCCTCTACGATACGGCCGGACTCAGGCGAAAGGCAAAGGTGAGGGAGGCGGCTGAGCGGCTCGGCGTCGGAGATACGCTGCGCGCCATCCGCTTCGCAGAGGTGGTCATCCTCGTCATCGATGGGGAGCGCGGCCTCGAACACCAGGACCTCTCGATCGGCGAGCTCATCGCCGCGGAGGGGCGGGCCATGGTGATCGCGCTGAACAAATGGGACCTCGTCGCCGACAAGCAGGCGGCGCACAAGCGGTTGCGGGCGGCAGCAGCGGGGGGCCTTGCGCAGCTGACCGGCGTGGCGCTGGTGCCGGTATCGGCGCTGGCCGAACGGGGGCTCGATAAGCTCATCGACGCGGTGCTCAGCGTCTACGAGGCCTGGAACCGGCGCATCGCAACGCCTGAACTCAACCGTTGGCTGCAGGAGGCGCTGGCAAGACACGCCCCGCCGGTGGTCAAGGGCCGCAGCGTCCGCATCCGCTACATGACGCAGCCCTCGGCGCGGCCGCCAACATTTGTGGCATTTTGCCAGCGTGCGGAGGAACTTCCTCAGACGTATGTTCGCTACCTCACCAACAGCCTGCGAGAGACGTTCGATTTGCCGGGCGTGCCGATCCGGTTCAAATTGAGGAAAGGGGAAAATCCATATGCCGGCCGATGAGCCGGCCGCCATCGCTGGGGAAGACTCCATGCAACAAGACAGGGCACCGTGTCGTCGCAGTAGGTTGCTGGTGGCCGCGCTCGCCGCAGCGGCGAGCCTCGCCGCTCTGATGGCGGCGGGAGCAAGCGAGGCGGCCTACAGCAAACGCGTGGAAGCGGCGTGCAAGGGCGACTACAAGCGGCTGTGCCCGAATTACAAAGCCGGCAGCCTGCAACTGCGCGCCTGCATGGAAGCCAAGGCAGCCCAGATCTCCTCCGGCTGCATCGACGCCCTGATCGACTCCGGAGAGGTCAACAGGCAGCGCGTCAAGCGCTAGAGACGGCGGCAATCGCCAGAATTCACCAAGACGCGGCCCTGCCGCGATGGGTGCCCGCTTGCGCTTGCCAGGCGGGCCGATCGGCTTCATGCTGGCGACATGACGGTGGGCCCACCGCCCCAAACAGGAGGACCTGGATGCAGCGCCTGATCGTCGGCATGAGCGGCTCGACCGGGGCGATCTTCGGCATCCGGCTGCTCGAGGCGCTGCAGCAATGCGCGGTCGAGACCCACCTCATCATCACCAAGTGGGCGCAGCGCACGATCGAGCACGAGACCGCCTACTCGGTCGAGCAGGTGCGGGCGCTGGCCCAGGTCGTGCACAGCCAGGGCGACATGGGGGCGATGATCTCGTCGGGCTCGTTCCGGACCGACGGCATGGTGGTCATTCCCTGCTCAGTGCGCACGCTGGCCGGCATCGCCAATGGCTATGGCGACAGCCTGGTGCACCGGGCCGCCGATGTGGTGCTCAAAGAGCGCCGCCGGCTGGTGCTGGTGGTGCGCGAGACGCCCCTCTCCGAGGTGCACCTCGAGAACATGCTGAAGCTCGCACGCATGGGCGTCACGCTGCTGCCGCCGATGCCAGCGTTCTACAACCGGCCGCAGAAGGTCGAGGACATCGTCGATCACATCGTGTTCCGCGTGCTCGACCAGTTCGGCATCGATGCGCCCTTTGCAAGGCGCTGGGACGGGCAGATGCGCAGCGCGGCGAGCGTGGCGGCGATCGCGGGAAAGAAGGCGGAGGGCCAATCCTGAGGCGCATCGGCCGGATCTGGCAGGCAGCAAAGCACGCCCTTGCCAAGCGCCGCCGGATTGCCCATCCATTCTTGCGCTCGCAAGCGGTACCAGGAGGCAGGCACAATGCAGAAGGAGGCTCCCCGCAAGAAGGCGAAGTCGTCGGCGCATGCGCAGGAGCTTCCTGCCGTCGATCTGCGCTCCACGCTCGCCTGGCTCAAAACCCAAGGCGACCTGATCGAGACCGACAAGGCGGTCGACCCGGACCTCGAGATAACCGGTCTGCAGAAGCACTTGGACGGCGGCTGCCCGGTGCTGTTCAACAACGTCAAAGGCAAGCCCAACCACCGCGTCATCACCAACCTGTTCGGTGACATCAACGTCATCAACAGGATGTTCGGCTGGAAGAGCGATGCGGAGCGGGTGAAGAAATTGGCCGCCGCGCTGCGCAAGCCGTTGCCGCCGGTGGTCGTCGATCAGAGCGAGGCGCCCTGTCAGGAGCACGTGATCGAGAAGCCGGACGACGTCAACAGGTACATGGTGCCGATCAGGCATACGATCTACGAGCCTGAGCTCACCGTCGGCTCCGGCATCCGCTGCGTCACGGGACCTGAGTTCGATGGCGGCTCCGACCTCGGCTATAACCGCATGAACTTCCGCTGGGGCAATGTCGGCACCTTCCAGATCTCGCCCGGCTCGCACATGTGGCAGGTGGTCAACAAGTACTACAAGTCGGACGAGCCGGTGCCGATCACCATGTGCTTCGGCGTGCCGCCCGCCTGCACGCTGCTGGCCGGCGCCGGCTTCGACTACGCCGTGCTGCCGATGGGCTGCGACGAGATCGGCATCGCCGGCGCGGTGCAGGGCTCGCCCATCCGTCTCGTCAAGGCGCGCACGGTCAATGCCATGGCGCTCGCCGATTGCGAGATCGTGCTCGAAGGCTACGTCAACCCGCGCGACCGCCGGTTCGAGACCAAGGAGTCGGAGGAGGCGGGCGTGCAGGGCCGCTACCACTTCCACCCGGAGTGGGCCGGCTACATGGGCAAGGCCTACAAGGCGCCGACGTTCCACGTCACTGCAGTGACCATGCGCAAGCCCGAGACGAAGCCGATCGTTTACTGTCTCGGCGTGCACATGCTGGATGACCACAACATCGATACCTGCGTGCGCGAGGCGGCCATCTACGAGCTGTGCGAGCGGCTGCAGCCCGGGATCGTGCAGAACGTGGTCATCCCCTACTGCATGACCGACTGGGGAGGTTGCATCATCCAGGTCAAGAAGCGCCACCAGATCGATGAGGGCTGGCAGCGCAACTTCCTCGCCGCGGCGCTGTCCTGCTCGCAGGGCATGCGGCTCGCCATCGCGGTTTCCGAAGATGTCGATCCCTACTCGATGGACGACATTATGTGGTGCCTGACCACGCGGGTAAACCCGCGAACGGACATTCTCAATCCCATTCCGGGCGGGCGCGGGCAGACCTTCATGCCGGCCGAGCGCATGACGGCCGGCGACAAGCAGTGGACGGCCTCGAACACGCAGTTCGAGGGCGGCATGGGGATCGACGCCACCGTGCCCTTCGGCTACGAGAAGGATTTCATGCGCCCGGTGTACCCGATCGACAAGGTGAAGCCTGAAGACTTCTTCACCAAGAAGGACATCGAGAACGCGAAGTCGCGCATGCAGGGCTGGGTCCACTCGCTGGCGCGCACGGGCCGCTGAGGGGCGACATTTGCCCCGACGGATACGTGTTCGGGAGATCGTCGATGCCAGTGGTTTCAGGTCGGGTGAACGCGGCCGCTGCGGCGTTCGCCGGCGTCAGGGATTTCTACTTCAGCTCGCGTTACGCGGAGAGGCGCTTGGCGCCCGACGTGTGCGACTTTACCTTCGGCAACCCCCACGAAATGCCGCTCGAAGGAATGGTCGGCGCCTTGCGCGACAAGCTCACGCCGCGCGACAAGAACTGGTTCGCATACAAGACGAGCGAACGCGAGGCGCAGGAATTCCTCGCCGAGGCGGTCGGCAGGGAACTCGAATTGGCTTTCGAGCCGGCGGACTTCGCGCTGACGACCGGCGCCTTCACCGCCATCCTGGTCGCGTTTCACCTGGTGCTCGATGCCGGAGACGAGGTCATCTATTCCGAGCCGGCCTGGTTTTGCTATGGGCCGATGCTGCTTGGCGCCAATTGCGTGCCGGCCGGCGTTCCGCTCCGGCGGCCAAACTTCGATCTCGACCTGGCGGCGATCGAGGCCCGCATCGGGCCCAAGACCAGAATGGTGATCGTCAACACCCCGCACAACCCGACGGGACGAATCTACGATCGCGACACGCTGCGCGAACTTGGCGAACTGCTCGATCATGCCTCGAAGAGAAACGGCCGGCGCATTTTCCTGCTTGCTGACGAGCCTTACCGACGACTGCGATTCGACGGGCGGCCCTTCGTCAGCCCAGCTGCTCTCTATCCCTGGACGCTGATCTCCTACAGCTGGGGCAAGGTGCTGCTCGCACCCGGGCAGCGGCTCGGCTACCTCGCGCTTTCCCCGCTCATGTTGAAAGAGGAGCGGAAGGCGCTTCAAGAAGCGCTGTTCTCGGCGCAGATGGCGCTCGGCTGGTGCTTTCCCAATGCTGTCATGCAGTATGCCATGGCCGACCTCGACAAACTGTCCATCGATCAGCAGGCGCTCGGGCGGCGGCGTGACCGGCTGATGGCAGCACTCGCGCCCGCCGGCTACGGGGTGCTCGAGCCGGAGGGTACCTTCTATCTCTGGAGCCGGTGGCCCGAAGGCAACCCGCAGGTGTTATGGAATAGGCTCGCGGACCGCGACGTGTTCGTCATGCCCGGGAGTCTCATGAACGCACCCGAATATTTCCGCATGTGCCTGACCGCCTCCGACCGGATGGTGGATAGGGCCCTGCCCGCATTGATCGAGGCGGCCGATATACGCCCATAGATTCGCTTAAAATCCGCGTAGCGGTCAGGCCAGGTTGCGGCCCCCACGCGCGGGGTTGTGGAACGCCTGCCAGGCTAACGCTTGGCCATCGCCTTGCGTTTCCACAACTCCCACGGGCGGTCGATCTGGGTGTTGTTGGTGGCTTCCGCCTTGCGTCCCTCCTCGGGGTCGAGAAAAGTGATCGGTCCGCCCAGCATCTTCGCCTGCAGCTGCAGGCGCGCGTTCACCTCAGTGAACACGGCCCGGTAAACCGCGAGCTTGAGGTCGGGCGCCACCACCACGTTGCCGTGCCCGCGCATCAGCGCCATCGGCCGATCGCCCAGAACCTTCGCCAGCGCCCGCCCGATCTTGCGGTCGCGGACGAGCATGTCGGTGAAGGCGCCGGTCTCCTTGCGGATGTCGAAGTTGGGCACGCCCGGCCATAGGAACCCGCTCATGTGGAAGATCGGGCGGAAGGCGTGACCAGTCACGCCGAACGGCACCACGGACGGGGAGTGGCTGTGAACGATGGCGTTGACGTCCGCCCTCGCCTTGTAAATCTCGCCATGCAGAAAGCGCTCGAGGAAGACGCGGCGCCCCTGCGGATCGACCGGATTGCTGTCGAGGTCGAATTCCATGATATCGGCGGCGGTGACGAGCTCGGGCGCCAGGTTGCGGGCGAGCAGGTAGCGCTTGGGGTCGGCGGGGTGGCGGACGGAAACGTGCCCGTAGGCATCGAGCACGCCCTGGTCGGCCAGGATGCGGTAGGCGACGACAAGGTCTTCCAGAACAGCCGGGTCGATCGGCCCGGCCGAGGTCGGCCGCGCTTCGGCAGTCATGCTTTCCGCTCCGTGAATACGTTCCGGCAGCGAGCATGCGCATGCCGCGGCAACAGTCAATTGCGGCACGAGGACCAGCGGCCACCTGCGCCGATCTTAACTTGCATGCCCACAGCGCCATTGAACGGCCCCCGGCGTTGCGCAACAATTCGGCGCAAGCCCTCAGCCGAAAGCCCCGTGTCATGAAGATGGTTGCCAGCAAGCTCAAGGCCTCACGGTTCTTCGCCCATCTCTCGGAGATGGCGGTCGCGGGCCTCCTCGAGGAGGCGGTCGAGGCCCAAGGCGAGACCGGTTCCCCGGTGCACGCTCGTCCCGCCGATTTCGTCATCGTGCTCGAAGGCGGGCTCGAGATGAGGAGCCGTGACGGCCGCCTGCTCGCCACCATCAATGCCGACCAGGCCGCAGGCGAACCCGGCGTGCTCCACGCCATACCGCAGGGCGCGCGGCTGCAGCTCACACGCCCTTCACACGTCGTCATCATGGATGGCGAGCGCGTCGACGACGCCATGAGCCGCTCGCACCAACACGAAAGCGTCAAGACGCTGGACGACGGCATCGGCCGCCGTGTGGCCTCCCTCGTCCACGCCCAGCCGTTCGCGCAGATGACGCTCGATCACATCTGCCGCTGCGCCGAAGCGATGACGCGGCGCGAGGCGGCGGCCGGGGAGGAGGTCATCCGCTACGCCGACCGCGGCGATTATTTCTATGTGATCGAGAGCGGAGAGGCCGAGGTGTGGCGCCCCGATCCGCTGACCGGCCAGGTGTCCAAGGTAGCAACTCTCGGCCCCGGCGCGACCTTCGGCGAGGAGGCGCTGTTGCGTGGCGGCTTCCGCAACGCCACCGTGCGCATGACGAAGCCGGGCAGCCTCCTGCGCCTTGCCGTCGGCGATTTCGAGCGGCTGCTCGCAAGCCACTTCGTGCACGAGATCGACGCGGACGCCGCCCACGCCCTCATCGCGCGCAGGCAGGCGGAGCTGCTCGACTGCCGCTACGAGGACGAGCACGAGACCTGGCGCATACCAGGCTCGCGTCTGATGCCGCTCGATGTGATCCGGCGCGAGGCGAAGCACCTCGACAAAAACCGACAGTACCTCGTCTACTGCACGTCCGGGCGTCGCAGCCGCGCCGCGTCCTTCCTGCTGCGCCAGCTCGGGTTCAACGCCACCTCGGTGCGCGGGGGCATCGCCCACTGGCCATACGAGTACGAGCGGATCGAGCCTCCCTCCAAAGGCATGTGAGGCTGACCGGGTCGGGGAGGCAGCCATGGTCGCGGTTGTGCCCGGCAACAAGGAGTGGCGCGGGCAGCGCCGCGCACTGATCCAGGCAGGCCGTGGCGCCGTCAGCCAGGGGCTGCCCAATCCTGTTTCCCAGTCGGTACTGATCGGCGTCGGGCTTGTTCTGCGCGACAAGCTCACCGCCAGGACCGACCCGGGTGGTCCTGCGGCCGCCGCCGAGATCGCCGCACGTATTGCCGGCAAGGCGATCGCGGCCGTAGCAGCACGTGACGAGACTGCCTGCCGCCGCGGTTGCGCTTTCTGCTGCCACTTCGCGGTTGCCGCCTCTCCGCCCGAGGTGTTCCGGCTGGCACGGGCGTTGAGGGAGCGCACTCGTGACGGCTCCACCGCGTCTGTCAGTGCCGTCATCGAGCGGGCCCAATCGACGCGCGGCCTTACGCTCGAGGAGATCACGCGGGCCTGCCTGCCGTGCGTGATACTCGTGGGAAGCGAGTGTTCGGCCTACGAGGCGCGCCCCATCACTTGCAGACAGTTCCTGTCGCGCTCGGCAGAGGCGTGCGAGCGCAACCTGCGCGGCGAGCCGATCGAGATTCCGACGCTGAAAGGTGCCATCAACGCCGGTGTGCTGTGCCGCAACCTGCTGCTCGCCGCCGCTCGGTCCGTCGGTCTCTCCGATAACTGCTACGAGCTGGCGGGTGCACTCGCCATCGCGCTCGCCGATCCCGAGGCGGAACGGCGCTGGCTCTTAGGCGCGAGTGTGTTCGAGGGCCTGCCCACGGCAGCCCGCCCAGCGTCGGCAGAGGCCATGATCGCTACCTATGCGGAGCTGATCTCTGCTTGGGCCTGACGTTTCCTTGTTGCCGGCGAGGGTGGCGCCCGGGAAGGAGCGCAATATCATTCGTCCGTGGCGATGGTTCCGTGCGGCGCGTCCTTCATCAGGTTCCGGAATTTGTCGCCGTGGATGTGAACCAGCGTGCGGTGGTCGCCGCCTTCGAGATAGATCTCGGGCTGCCGCTCGAGGCTGTCGTCCACGATCGCATCGAGCGCATAGGCCGCCACGATGGGCGGCACCGCCCCGGTCTCGCAGTCGGGGAACAGAGCACCGATCTCTTCCTCGTCGGCAATGTCCACCGGACAGTCGAGCAGGCGCTCGACTGCGCCGAGCTCGACCCTGCGGGATGCCGGCACGACGGCGACGACAAAGCCGCCCTCCCGCCTTAGCACGACCGCTTTGGCGAGCGCGTCCTCCGGCACGTGGCTCGCCATCGCCGTCTGCCAAGCGCATTTCGTGCGCTTGTGCGTCATCAGCTCGTAGTCGATGTGGTTGTCGTCGAGATACTGCCGGAGCGTCAGCGCAATACCCATGAGCATGCCTCCTTGCGGCAAGCCGGGGCACAAAGCCGACGCGGCCTCAGCCGCAACGGCAGCATACGCTTCAAGCCCCGTCGCGACAAGGAAAGCTAAGAGCGGTGCTCCTCGAGCCGCGGCATGATTTCGACGAAATTGCAGGGGCGGCAGCGGTTGTCGAGCTGCCACTCAAGGATGCCGTTCCAGGCGTCCTTGCAAGCGCCAGGAGAGCCCGGCAGACAGAAGATGAAGGTGCCCCGGGCCACGCCGCCGCAGGCGCGACTTTGGATGGCCGAGGTGCCGATCTTCTCGTAGGAGAGCATGTGGAACACCGTCGAAAAGCCCTCGATCTCCTTTTCGAACAGCGGTCTTAAGGCCTCCGGCGTGACGTCGCGGCCGGTGAACCCGGTGCCGCCGGTGGTGATTACGACGTCGACGGCAGGATCACCAATCCAAGTCTCGACCATGGCACGGATTTGGGCTACGTCGTCCTTGACGATGGCGCGCGCGGCGAGCGTGTGGCCGGCCGCGCCGATCAGCTCGGCAAGCGTGCGGCCGGAGACATCGCTGTCCAAGTTGCGCGAGTCGGAGACGGTCAGCACGGCGATGCGGACAGGAACGAAGGGGCGCTTGTCGTCGAGGCGGGGCATGGCTGCGCAAGCTCGGGTGATTGGGCCGAGCGCAATCCTAAACCGTTTCCACGCCGGGTCGAAGCGCGTTGCGCGCCGTGAGCCCCATAACAGGGGATGGGGGCAGACGCCGCAGGGTGGCCGACGGCGGCACGGTGACAGGCCGTAGGAGGGCGCGCGCGTGACGCTCAGAGCCGACAGCCCGCTCGCATCAGCGCTGGTGCCCTCGCCTAACTTCGGCCCGCGCAGCGCCGGCCTCAAGCCGTCCATCCTGCTGCTCCACTACACGGGGGTTCCGACCGCGGCGAAGGCGATCGAGGTCCTGTCGCGCGTCGACTGCGCGGTGTCCTGTCACTATGTGATCGACGAGGCCGGCAGGATCACGCAGATGGTGGCGGAGCGCGACCGCGCCTGGCACGCAGGCGTCGCCTGCTGGGCCGGCGAGACGGACATCAACTCGGCCTCGATCGGCATCGAGATCCACAATCCAGGCCACCTGCTCGGCTACGCTGACTTTTCGCCCCGGCAGATGGCGGCCGTGCGCGACCTCTGCCGCGACATCATCGGCCGGCACAAAATCCGGCCCGAGCGCGTACTCGGCCACTCGGACGTGGCGCCTCAACGCAAGATCGACCCCGGCGAAAAGTTCGACTGGGCCTGGCTTGCGCGGGCGGGGGTCGGCCTCTGGGTGGAGCCGGCACCGCCGAGCGAGGGCGGCGAGATTTACAGGATGGGCGAGAAGGGGCCGCAGATCGGCAACGCCCAGGCGATGCTCAAGGCCTACGGCTATGGGCTCGAGGTGACCGGCGAATTCGACGAAGCGACGCAGTTCGTGGTGAGCGCCTTCCAGCGCCACTTCCGGCCGGCCCGCGTTGATGGCTGCATCGACCGTTCCACGATCGACACGCTGCAGCGGCTGCTGGATGCGCTGGCGAAGAGGTGACGTCACTCGCACAGAAGGGAGGAGCATCCGTTCGGCAAGGCGCCGGACGGCTGCCTCATTGCTCGCCCATGCGCATCCCGCGCCGGACGTGGTGGCTACAGTCTGCCTACCCCGGGTTCCTCGCCGACACTTGACGCCGCTGCCGGTATGCTCACATTTGAGGGTGCCAGTCGGCCGGACGGCCGCTGCCGGGGTGTTCAGGCGTTATGGCCAGCAACCCCGGTGGAGGAAAGTCCGGGCTCCATGGAAGCACGGTGGCGGCTAACGGCCGCCGGGGGCGACCCCAGGGAAAGTGCCACAGAGAACAGACCGCCAAGGCCGGCTTCGGCCAAGGCAAGGGTGAAACGGGGCGGTAAGAGCGCACCGCGCGGACGGTAACGGACGCGGCACGGCAAACCCCACCGGGAGCAAGACCAAATAGGGATGGCGCGGCCTGCGGCAAACGCCGGCCGGGGCCCGTTTCCAGCCCCTGCCATCCGGGTTGGTTGCCCGAGGCGTCCAGCAATGGACGTCCCAGACGAATGGCCGTCGCGGAGGCGCGAGCCTCCAGACAGAACCCGGCTTACAGGCCGACTGGCGCTTCACTTCCCTTCCCGGAAAGACACCGCAGGCGCAACGCTGTGGCGCTCGCGCTACGTGTGCTGCTCAGCGCCCATGTGGATTGGTTAATATTCCATTGACACCCATGAAGTCCCATGCCATCCCATAAATGCCCGTCCGCACCACGGGCACGGGATTGTGGCAGCGGCGCCGGCCTCGTTGAGGGCCGAGGCTCGTGCGACCGCCACATCCCGGCCGTGGCGGCGGCCGGGTCGAGATCGGTAGGCAGCGGCGTGGATTGAGAGTCTGGCGAGGCTTGTTTCGAGGGATGGACCGCTTTGTCTCGACATTCATCAACAAGATCGATGCCAAAGGACGGGTCTCGATCCCGGCCCCATTCCGCACCGTGCTTGAGCGCGACGGATATGCCCAAGGCGGATCGGGCGCCATCTACTGCTATCCTTCGCTCGATGCTCCGGCGATCGATGCAGGCGGCGAGCGGCTTGCGCAGAAGATCGATGAGCTTCTCAGTGGTCTGCCGGACTATTCGGACGAGCGGGATGAGCTTTCTGTCGCGCTCTACGGTGACGTTCACATCCTCAGCCTCGACCAGGACGGCCGCATCGTGCTTCCTGAAGCGCTCAGGGCCCATGCCGGCGTTTCAGGCCAGATCGCTTTTGTCGGCCTGGGCGAGAAGTTCCAAATGTGGGAGCCCGCCAGGTTCGCCGAACGGCGCGCGCGGGCCCGCCAGAAGGTGCAAGATCACAGGCGACTGTTTGGAGCGGGGCGCCGTTTCGAGAGCGGGGGACCTCGAGGCGGTGAAGGCGGAGCACGGGAGTGATGGCGGGTCGCGATCCTCGCAGCCGAGCGGAGGTCGCCCTTGGCCTGGCCCGCCACATTCCCGTGCTGCTGCCAGCCATCATCCGTCATCTCAAGCCCCACGACGGCGGCCGCTACATTGACGCCACGTTCGGTGGCGGCGGCTATTCACATGCCATCCTCGCGGCAGCCAACTGCGAGGTGCGTGCCCTCGACCGCGATCCAGCCGCGATCGCGGGCGGCGCGGCGCTCGCCGCCGCGTTCTCACCGCGGCTGACGCTCGAGCACAAGCGGTTCGGCGACCTGCTGAAGGACGCTGCCGAAGAGGCCCAGCGATGGGACGGTGTCGTGTTCGACCTCGGCGTCTCGTCCATGCAGCTCGACGAGCCTGAGCGCGGCTTCTCGTTCCAAGCGGACGGGCCTCTCGACATGCGCATGTCCGCCAGCCCCGGCACCCTCTCGCCACAGGGATTGTCGGCAGCGGATGTCGTCAACGGCGCGCCCGAGGCGGTCCTCGCCGACATCATCTTCAAGCTCGGAGAGGAGCGGCGCGCGCGCGCCATCGCGGCTGCCATCGTGCGTCGGCGCAGGGAGCGCCCCATTGCACGCACGCTCGAGCTGGCCGAGATCGTCGCGGGAGCCGTCGGCGGACGCGCCGGCAAGGGCAAGCACCCCGCCACCCGCACCTTTCAGGCGCTGCGGCTCTACATCAACGACGAACTTGGTGAACTTGCCAGGGGGCTGGCGGCGGCCGAGGTTATGCTCAAGCCGGGCGGCAGGCTGCTTGCCGTCACCTTCCACTCACTCGAGGACCGTATCGTGAAACGCTTTCTCAGCGCGCGCGCGCAGGGCGAGGCGCCTCGTTCGCGCCATCTGCCGCCCGCCGCAGAGAGGCGGCGCGCAAGTTTCCGAATCGTTAACCACAAGCCATTAACACCGGAAGAGTCCGAGATCGCGGCAAATCCAAGGGCGCGGTCGGCCAAGCTCAGGGTAGGGGAGCGAACCGATGCTGCGCCCTGGCCCCTCGACGAGGTTGTGCTCGGTCTGCCGCAAACCGCGCCTTATCGGCGTGTGTAAGTGAGGTGGGTGGGATGCGGATAGTCACCGGCATTGCGGTGGTCTTCATGCTCGCCTCCGCATTCGTGCTCTACGTGGTGAGCTTCGACACGCGCCGGCTCGAGCTGCAGGTGCAGGCCGATGAGCGCCTGCGCGAGCAGCTTGTCAGCGAGATCACCGTGCTCAGAGCCGACTGGGCCTATCTCTCCCGTCCGGCGCGGCTCGAAGCGGCCGCGCGCCAGATCGGCATGCGGCCCGCTACGCCGCAGCAGCTGGTGCGCATCGAGGAGGCGCCCCTGCGGCGTGTCGAAGCAGCGCAGGCCTCGGGCCTCCCTGCAGGCCGGTGAGGCGCGACATGAGGGAAAGATGGCCGAGGCGGCCTCCCGGCGCGGCGAGTGCCGTCCGCGCGCTGTGGATCGCCACGACGATCGCGGTCGCTTTCCTCGTCATCGGGGGCCAACTGCTCCGGCTCGCCGCCATGAAACCGGAATCGCTCAGGTTGCAGGTCGCATCCGAGCCTGTCGCCGAGAGCCATTCGCGACCAGACATTGTCGACCGCAACGGCCGGTTGCTCGCCACCGACCTCGAAGGGCACTCGCTCTATGCCGACCCGGCCCTCGTGCTCGACCGCGACCTCGTGGTCGAGCGATTGGCGGGGATCCTCGCCGACATCGACGTGGCAGGGCTCAAGCGCCAGCTCGCGGACCGCAGCCGGCGCTTCGTGTGGGTAAGGCGCGGGCTCACCCCCGGTCTCGCCCAGCGCATCCACGACCTCGGCCTGCCGGGCCTCGGCTTTCGGCGTGAGCCGATCCGAACCTATCCGGCTGGCCGGCTCGCCGGCCATGTCCTCGGTGGCGTCAGCATCGACAACCGGGGCTTGAGCGGGCTCGAACGCCACATCGACGAGGTGTTCGGCGTCGAGCCAACGCTCGGAACCTTCGATGCCAACCGGCCTCAGGTGCGTACGACGATCGACATCGGTGTCCAGCACAGCATCGAAGAGGAGCTCGCTGCGGCAGTCGCACGCCATTCGGCCGCCGGGGCCTCGGCGGTGATCCTCGACGTGGAAAGCGGAGAGGTGCTGGGCGCGGCCTCGCTGCCCGAGGCCAACCCGGCGCGGCCGGCAGAGGCGCAGGAGGCCTTCCGCATCGACCGGCTGAGGACCGCAACCTACGAGCTCGGCTCCATCTTCAAGACGGTCACCATCGCCATGGCGCTCGAGCTCGGTATCGTCAGCCCCGACACGATCGTGGACGTGCGCGTGCCACTGCGGGTGGGGCGGTTCCTGATCCGCGACCTCCATCCCGCAGGACGACCGCTGACGGTGCGCGAGGTCTTCATCCGTTCGTCCAATATCGGAGCCGGCCGCATTGCGCTTGCCACCGGGGTCGAACGACAGCGGGCGTTCCTTCAGCGTCTCGGACTAACCGAGCCAATGCGAACGGAGGCCGGGCCGGTCGCCCCGCCGCAGCTACCGAACCCGTGGGGCACGTCGGCGCTCGTCACCGTGTCCTACGGCCACGGCATCGCGGTGGCCCCGCTCCAATTCGCGGCGGCAGCGGCCGCGCTCGTCAACGGCGGGTACCGCGTCACGCCGACCTTCATCGTCCGCTCGGGCTATCTGGCATCGGGCCTGTCCCCCACCGACCCGGTCATTGCGCCCGAGACCAGCGCTACGATCCGCGGACTGCTCAGACGCAATGTCACCCAGCCGGGAGGCAGCGGAAGGCGCGCGGACGTGGCCGGATACGAGGTCGGCGGCAAGACCGGCACAGCGGAGATCGCCGCCAACGGCAGCTACCAGGAAACGGCAGTGGTCGCCTCGTTCCTCGCCGTTTTTCCAACCAGCGCACCGCGCTACTTGCTGCTGGTGACGATCCAGGAACCGAGGCCGAGCGCGGAGACTCAGGGTGAGATCACCGCTGGCCACACCGCGGCGCCGGTGGCGGCGAAGATCATCGCCCGCGCCGGACCGCTGCTCGGATTAGCGACCCACTGATGACCCCCGACGCGGCAGCAGCATGCGGTGCACAGGCAACGCCGGTCCAACAGCGGCAATCGGCGTTAAGGCAAGCTTTGCGCTTGGCCGGCTAGAATCCCGGGTTCCGAAGTCGGCTTTCGGCGCGACTGCTGCAGGACAAAGGCTAATGAGCACCGTCCGGGCCGAGGATACTCAAGAGCGAAAGTACCGGCTGGGCGTCTCCTCGCCCCGCGAGGCCGACCAAGCCGTGGCCGAACGCCGCTCCGCCCCCCGCGAGGCGCAGTACCGGATGGCCGCTTTCGTGTGGTCCGGCGATGGTACTACGGCGCTCGCCTGCACGGTGCGCGACCTGTCGGAGAACGGTGCACGCGTGGAACTCGACTACTTGGGCTTCCGGCCAAGCCGTTCGCCCATTGTGCTTGCCCGCGAGCTTACGATCCACCTCTGCCCGCAGCAGAAGGAAATCGACTGCCGGCTCGTGTGGCAGGACGGCCGCCATTTCGGGGTCAGCTTCATCGGTGAACCACGCCCCGCCGAACGGCGTTTTGCTTAATCGCTCCTGCACGGCTGCGGGCCGCCACATCCTGAAAAACCTCGACCCGCACCCCTGGCCTGGCGGCGCCATCCGCGCTAATTGAGGCACGGAGAGGAGATTGCGCTTGCCTAGGCCAGCCAAGAGGTAGCTTCGACATGAACCAGTCGCTCGCAGACATCGCCAAGGCCATGGTCGCCCCCGGCAAAGGCATTCTCGCAGCCGACGAAAGCACAGGCACCATCAAGAAGCGGTTCGACTCCATCAAGGTCGAGAGCACGCCCGACAACCGCCGCGACTACCGGGAGATGCTGTTCCGCGCCGACGCCATGCGAGAGTGCATCTCGGGTGTGATCCTCTATGACGAAACCATTCGGCAGAAGGCCAGGGACGGCACGCCGCTGCCCGATATCATAGGGGCGGCAGGCTCGATTCCAGGCATCAAGGTCGACACCGGAGCCAAGTCACTGGCCGGCCCGACCTCGAAGATCGAGACGGTCACGGAAGGGCTCGACGGGCTGCGCGAGCGGCTCGCCGAGTATCACAAGCTCGGCGCCCGCTTCGCCAAGTGGCGCGCCGTGATCACGATCGCCGATGGATGCCCGACCTCGAACTGTATCAAGGCCAATGCCCACGCGCTGGCTCGCTATGCGGCCTTGTGTCAGGAGCAGGGACTGGTGCCGATCGTCGAGCCGGAGGTGCTGATGGACGGGCCGCACGCCGCCCACGACATCGACCGCTGCTATCAGGTTACCGAGTGGGTTCTCAAGACGCAGTTCAGCGAGCTCTATGAGGCGCACGTGGCCCTCGAAGGCATGGTGCTCAAGCCGAACATGGTGATCGCAGGCCAGAAGTGCCCGAAGCAGGCCAGCGCCGCGGAAGTCGCCGAGAAGACGCTCAAGTGCCTGAGAGCGGCAGTACCGGCTGCGGTGCCGGGCATCGCGTTCTTGTCGGGCGGCCAGTCCGACGAGGCGGCCACCGAGCACCTGTCGCTAATGAACGCGCTCGGGCCGCACCCGTGGGCGCTCACCTTCTCCTACGGGCGGGCGCTGCAGGCGGCCGCGCTCAAGGCGTGGGGCGGAAAGGCGGAAAACGTGGCTGCCGGCCAGCGCGCGTTCTCGCATCGAGCCAGAATGAACAGCCTCGCCACCCAAGGAAAGTGGAGCCGGGCGCTGGAGAGGGCGGCGTAAGCCTTTTCACGCCCGGGCTGCCGAAGGCCAGTCAAGACATCGGGCCAGGCGCGGAAGGCCTGGCCCGGGATTGTTGTCGTTCAGTCCTTTTGAGCGAGGCGCAGAACGGCGTCGGCCGCCATCTCGCGGGAGGCCTGCGCCATCCGCTCAGTGCGGGTTTGTGAACGGCTTGCCACAGCCGTGCTCGCGGTCGAGCGGCGGGCGATACGGGTGGCGCGGCCGCTGCCGGAGCCTAGCGACACGAATCGGTAGCCGGTGTCGACGTGGATGTGAGCCATACGGGCGTAGGTCATGACCCCGCCCGAATGGTGGTTGGCGATCAGCCAGCGCACGACTTCGGCCTTGCGGCCGGCTGGCGCGTAGAAGTCGATGGCCTCGCCGGTGGCATGCTTGGAGATCTTGCCGGTGCCCGCGATCCGGGCGCCGGGACGACAGGTCGAGACCAACCGGACCGCCCCGAACTGCCCCTCGATCCGCTCGAGCAGGGCGCGCGCCGAGGGCTTGAGGCAGGAGCGGGAAGCGCTGGCTCCGCCCTGGCTTCGCGTGCGGGCCTTGGCCGGCTGGCTCTCGTGTATCCCGTCGTGATCATAGGTCCTCGCCTCGACCGGCGCTACCGCGAGCGTGAAGGCACAGCCGATCATTGCCACAAACAGCCGTTTGGTCATGAACTCCCCCGTTCGGTGGTGAAGCCGGCGGATCGAAAGGCGGGATGAGGATCCGCCGGGCGGTTTCGCAGCTGCCACGCTCGGCCAAAGATCCCCTTTGAGGAGCGCTCGGCTTAGCCGCCCGTCCCCGGACCGCGGTAGCCGCTCCCGACACGCCCGCACGGGCGGGGCACCGGGGGGCCGGTCCGAGTTGTCGCCCTCCCATCAATTTCATGTGGTTAGATTGTGGCAGATCGCGCGACACATGCGCCGCGCTAACCAAGTGTTTGAATTTGTGAACCAGAGGGGCGCGGACAGCAGGCGAAAGGGTTTGCGTGCTCGCGCGCAGGTTGCGCGCCGCGCCGGCCGGAACACCAATTCACGGGCGGGCGAAGAGGTGTCTTTCAACCCTTGAGCTTGGGATCAAGGAAGTCGCGCAGGGCATCGCCGAACAGATTAAAGGCGAACACGGCCACGGAGATGGCAATGCCCGGGAACAAGATCATCCACGGCGCCTCCCGGTAGAAATCGGCGGCGTTGCCGGAGAGCATCAGGCCCCAGGCGGGCGTGGGCTCGGTGACGCCCAAACCCAGGAACGACAGGGAGGCCTCGGCGAGGATGGCCTGGGCGATGAAGGCGGTGAACATGATGAGGTAGGGCGCGACCACGTTAGGAGCCATGTGGCGGAAGATGATGCGCCGGTCGGAGTAGCCCGCGGCGCGCGCGGCATCGACGTAAGGCATCACGCGCACCGAGAGAGCGGCGGCGCGCACCACGCGGGCCACGCGCGGCACGATGGGGATGGCGACGGCGATGATCAGATTGACGTCGATGCCGTAAACCACGAACTTGCTCAGGGCAGCGACAACGACGAGTGCCAGCACGATAATGGGGAAGGCCAGCAGTATGTCGACGAAACGCTGAATCCAGGCATCGATGCGGCCGCCGAAGTAGGCGGAGGCCACGCCCAGTATGGCGCCGAGGGTGGAGCCGGCGAAGGACGACGTGAAGCCGATGATCAGGGCCGTGCGCGAGCCGTAGATGATGCGTGAGAAGATGTCGCGCCCGAAGGCGTCGGTGCCGCACCAGTGCTCCCAAGAGGGCGGCGCCAAAATCTGACTCCAGTCGATCTCCAGGGGATCGTAGGGAGCGACCCACTCGGAGAAGATACCTGCGTACATCATCACCACGATGATGAGGAAGCTCACCGTGCCCATGGGTTGCTGGATGCAGAAGGCGAGCACGCGGCTCTGTCGGCGGATCTTCTCGGCCGGGGCCGTGACGTGTGCAACCGCCATAGCCGTCACCCATAACGAATGCGTGGATCGAACACCGCATAGAGCAGATCCACGACCAGATTGATGAACACGTAAAACACGGCGATCAGCATCACCATGCCCTGAATGAGGGTGAAGTCGTTGCGCGACACACTCTGCACGAACAACTTGCCGATACCGTTCAAATTGAACACCTGCTCGGTCACGACGAGCCCGCCGATCAGGAAGGCGAACTCAAGCCCGATCACGGTGATCGCCGGCAGAAGCGCGTTGCGCAGGGCGTGGCGGGAGATGACGAGGCGCTCGTAGACGCCCTTGGCGCGCGCCGTACGTACGTAGTCCTCGTTCAGCACCTCGAGCAGGGAGGAGCGGATCATGCGCGCGGTGACGGCGCAGTAACGGTAGCCGACGGCCAGGGCCGGCCAGATGAGCTGGGTGAGATTGGCCACGGGGTCGACGTAGATCGGCGTGAAGGTGATGGGCGGCAGCCAGTTGAACATGGCCAGCAGCGACAGCATGATCAGCATGCCGAACCAGAACGAGGGGATCGACAGGCCGCCAATGGTGATGATGCGCACCAGGTAGTCGATCCAAGTGTCGCGCATCAGTGCTGCCGTGGTGCCAAGCGGCACGGCGAGCAGAATAGCGAAAACGGTGGCAAGGATCGCCACCTCCAGCGAAAGCTCGAGGCGGATGGCGATTTCCTCGATGACCGGCCGGTCGGTCCACATGGACTTGCCAAGGTCGAGCCGGGCAAGGCCGATCATCCAGTCGGCGAACTGCTCGAGGAGGGGTTTGTCGAGACCGAGCCGCCTGCGCTCCATCTCGATCACCTCCTGCGAGACGTTGCCCCCATCGCCGCGCAGCTTCACCTCGACGACGTCACCCGGCACCACGCGCAGCATGAAAAACACGAGGATGGCGACGCCGATCAGCGTCGGGATCATCAACAGCAGGCGGTGGAGAGTGTAAAGCAGCATGGCACGGGCGGACCCGGACCGCGATGGCCCGGGCCCGACGGAGCTCCTACTGATCGAGCCAGACTTCGGCCAGATCCTGACCGAGGTTGTGACTGGGCGACATCTTCCAGCCCTTGAGGGACTTGTGCGTGAGCACGATGCGGTGCCACCAGAGCAGCGGCTGCTGGTAGGCCTGCTCGAACACGCGCTTCTCAAAAGCGCGGATCAGCTCCTTGCGCTTCTCCACGTCCTTCTCGCGCAACTGCGCCTCATAGAGGCGATCGACCTCAGGGTCCTTCGAGCGCGAAAGGTTGAGCGGGTTCTTGTCAAAGGAGAGATACTTGATCAGTGCGAGGGTGGGATCGTCGTTGAACAGGTTGGAGAAATCGATCGCCACCTCGTAGTTGCCGGCGGCCATGGCCGCCAGGTAAGGCGCCGTATCGAACTGCTTGTGCTCGACCTCGACACCGATCTGGCGCCACTGGTCAACCAGGAAGACGCCCGCCGGCGTGTAGGGCATGGCGAGGTTGCGGTTGTGAAGCGTGAACTTCAAGTTGGGGACGCCCGCCTCCGCCAGCAACTTCTTGGCCTCCTCGCGCGCCTTCTTGATGTCCTTGGCAAAACCGGGGAGCTTGACCAGTTCGGCCTCCGGGGTGGCAAGCGGGGAGCCCGGACGAATGACGCCGCCGACCGCCCGCAGGGTCGAAATACGAGACAGCCCCTGGCTGCCACCCCAGCGGTCGATGGCCATGAGCAGCGCCTTGCGGACGCGGACGTCGTTGAACGGCTCCTTATCGTTGTTGAAGGCGACGATCAGGTTGAGCGTCCAGCTCGACTCCTCGACGCGCAGCTTGTCGCCCATGGCGGCAACCATGCGGTCGCGCTCGGCGGGAGAGACGCCGCGGAACTCGCCCAGCACCTGCCCGCCCTGAAGGGCGTTCAGCATGGCGGCGGCCTGCAGCGTGAAGATGCCCCGATAGGAATCGAGGTAAGGAAGACCCTTCTTGAAGTAGTTCTCGTTGCGCTTGCCCGCCACGTGGCTGCCTTTGACGTGCTCGACGAACACGAAGGGGCCGGTGCCGTTGATCTTGGTCTTTGGCGCGTTGGGATCAGCGGCCAAGTCCTTCGCGGCATAGACGCAGTTCCAGGGTGAGGCGAAATGGTCGAGCATCGAAGAGTTCGCCGCCTTCATCTTAAAGACAACGGTCTTGTCATCCGGCGTCTCGATGGAGCCGATGTCGGCAAAGGTGGCTTTGCGGGTCGAGACCACGCCCTGCGGCGGATTGCGCAGGCGTTCGTAGGTCGCCTTCACATCGGCAGCGGTGAGCGTGGTGCCGTCATGGAACTTCACGCCATCATGGAGCGTGAACGTGTAGGTCATCAAATCGGGCGCAACCTTCCACGACTTGGCGAGATCACCCTCGATCTCCGGAAACTTGGAAAGGTTGTAACGCAACAGCGTCGAATAAAACGGCGCCGAGAAATGTAGCGTCGCGTAGGTATCGCTGCCGTGGCAGTCGTAGTGCGGGGTCTCCGCACTGATGGCGAAATTCAGGTGACCCCCGCGCTTGGGTTGCTGGGCCTCGGCCCCCGGCACCAAGCCGAACGCCATCACGGCCAGCAGGCCGGCGGTGTGTGCGATCAGAGTTCTCATCTTGGGTCCTTCCTCCCTTCTCGCTCGTTCCTTCCCTAGGTAAACAGCCGGCGCGGGTTCCCGCTCATACCTTGTGACAGGCAGCGAAGTGACCCGACGCGAGCTTGCGGATGGCGGGCACGTGCGCACGGCACTCCTCCCCGGCGATCGGGCAGCGAGTATGGAACACGCAGCCGGCGGGCGGGGTCAAGGGCGAGGGTATCTCACCCTTGAGCGCGCGCGGGGCCCTGGCCCGTTCGACGCGTGGGTCGGGGATCGGCGCGGCGTCGAGCAGGGCCTTGGTGTAGGGGTGGAGAGGCTTGGCGTAGAGCGTGTCCCGGTCGGCAAGCTCCATGATCCGCCCGAGGTACATCACTGCCACGCGATGGGAAATGTGGCGCACCACGGCGAGGTCATGAGCGATGAACAGGTAGCTCAGGCCGAGCTTGGCTTGGAGATCCTCGAGCAGGTTGATGATCTGGCCTTGAATGGAGACATCGAGGGCGGACACGGGCTCGTCGCAAACGATGAAGGTCGGTTCGAGCGCTAGGGCGCGCGCGATGCCGACGCGCTGGCGCTGGCCGCCGGACAGCTCATGGGGGTAGCGTTCGGCATGGTAGGGAAAGAGACCGACCTGGTCGAGCAGCTCGTCGACCCGCTTGCGCACGGCGCGCTTGTCGGCCGCCAAGCGGTAGACGCTGAGCGGCTCGCCGATGATCTGGCCCACCGTCATGCGCGGGTTGAGCGAAGAGAAGGGGTCCTGGAAGATCACCTGAATCTTGCGCCGCAGCTCGCGCAGCTCGCCGTGGCTCTTGTGGGTGATGTCGGCATTGCCAAAGCGGATGGTGCCGGCGGTCGGTTCGTCGAGTTTCAAGACGACGCGGCCGACAGTGGTCTTGCCGCAGCCCGACTCGCCGACAAGCCCCAGCGTCTCCCCTGGCGCAATCGAGAAGCTGACTTCCTCGACCGCTTTCACGGTCGCGGTGCGCGAAGCGAAAAGGCCGGGCCTCGCAACGGTCACCTTGAAATGCTTGGTCAGGCCCTCGACGGCGAGCAAAGGCTCGTCGGCAGCGAAATCCCGGGTGCCACCCTCGGCAAGAGGCTTGCGCGGCTCGATGAGGAGGGCACCGGAGGCAATGGCGCCAGCACGAATGCAGGCTGAGAGATGGCCCTCCGCCACCTTCGCCAGGGCGACCTCGCCGGCGCAGGCCTCGATCCGATACGGGCAGCGCGGAGCGAACCGGCAGCCTGAGGGCGGGGAGCGCAGGTCGGGGGGCAGCCCCTCGATGCTTTCCAGCCGCGCGGCACGCGGCAGATCGAGGCGCGGCACGGAGCGCATGAGACCGATCGTGTAGGGATGGCGCGGAGAATGGAAGATGTGGTCGGCCGTGCCCTGCTCGACGATGCGGGCCGCGTACATGACGTTGACACGGTCGGCATAGCGAGCGACCACGCCCAGGTTGTGGGTGATGATGATGAGGGAGATCCCGAGCCGGCGCGAGAGGTCCTTCATCAGCTCAAGAATCTGCGCCTGGATGGTAACGTCGAGGGCGGTGGTCGGCTCGTCGGCGATGATGAGCTTCGGATTGCAGGCCAACGCAATGGCGATCATGACCCGCTGACGCATGCCTCCGGAGAGCTGGTGGGGGTACTGGTCGAGACGCCGCTCGCCGTCCGTGATGCCGACCAGCCGCAACAGCTCCAGGGCGCGGGCGCGCACCTTCTCCTCGCTCATCTTCATGTGAATGATGAGCGGTTCCATAATCTGGAAGCCGATGGTCAGGACCGGATTGAGCGAGGTCATCGGCTCTTGGAAGATCATGGAGATGTCGCGCCCGCGCACCTCGCGCATCTCCTCGTCGGAAAGCTGCAGAAGGTCGGTCCCGCAGAACCTGATGGCGGACGCCTGAACCCGCGTGCGGGCCGGCGGCAGCAGCCGCATCACCGCCAAGGCGGAGACAGACTTGCCGGAGCCCGACTCGCCGACGATCGCCACCGTCTCGCCAGGCGCGACCTCGTAGCTGATGCCCTCAACAGCGCGCACGGTGCCGTGGGAGGTGACAAACGTGACGCGAAGGTCCTCGACGGACAAGACAGGCCCGCCAGTGGTGACGGCCGCCGTCGAGCGCATGCGCTCCAACGCCTGCGAAGAGCCTGTGCTTGCGACCGTGGCATCCACCGGCGAAGCCTCCCACTCCGCTGTCAGGGTCCGGCGTGAGTGCTCGGGGAAGGCTCTCCGGCAGCGGCACACGCCCTGACGTCTTATCGTTGCGACATTGCTAGTCGATCACTCATCAGTGGCGCAAGTGTGCCGACGGCCGCCAAGGGCGGTTTGGACCGGGGCGGCAGGTGGCCAAGCATTACTGGGCGGCCTCCGCGACGGGACCGGCGTTACCTTGCAAACAGGTCATCGCGGCCGTCACCCCGCCCGGACGGAAGGGTATCCCAGTCGCGGCTAAGCCCATCTCCACCCCGGAGAGCGTGCCGGTAACCATCAAATCATGAAAATCGCCGAGATGCCCGATACGGAACACCTTGTCGGCCAAGGGCCCGAGGCCGTTGCCGAGCGACAAATTGCAGCGGTTAAGGATTTCCGCCCGCAGCCGGTCGGCGGAATGGCCCTCGGGCAGGCGGACGGCGGTCAGCGAGGAGGAATACTCCGCGGGGTTCCTGCATTGAATCTCGAAGCCCCAATGCCGGACGCAGCGCCGGGTGGCCTCGGCGGCCCGCTTGTGGCGGGCAAAAACGTTGTCGAGCCCCTCCTGCTCAAGCAGATCGAGGGCGACCTTCAAGCCCTGCAACAGATTGGTGGCCGGGGTATAGGGGAAGTAGCCTTTCTCGTTGATGGCGAGCATTTCGGACCAGTCCCAATAGGAGCGGGGCAAGCCAGCCTTGCGGTGCGCGGCCAGCGCCTTGTCAGAGATGGCATTGAAGGACAGACCAGGCGGCAGCATAAGCCCCTTCTGGGAGCCGCCCACGGTGACGTCGACACCCCATTCCTCGTGGCGGTAGTCGATCGAGGCCAGCGAGGAGATGGTGTCGACCATGAACAGCGCTGGGTGGCCGGCGCGGTCGATGGCGCGGCGCACGGCGGCAACATCGGTGGTGGCTCCGGTCGAGGTCTCGTTGTGGACTACGCACACGGCCTTGATGTCGTGGGCCTTATCCTCTCTCAGACGTGCCTCGATGGCGGCGGCGTCGGCGCCCGAGCGCCAGTCGCCCTTCAAGAACTCGGGCTTAAGCCCCAGCCGCGTCGCCATCCGGTTCCAAAGCGTGGCGAACCAGCCGGTCTCGTACATGAGAACGCGGTCGCCGGGCGACAGCGTGTTGACAAGAGCAGCCTCCCAGGCGCCGGTGCCGGAGGCGGGGTAGATGATGACCGGCCGCGAGGTCTTGAAGATGGCGCGGATGCGCGTCAGCACATCCCGGCCCAGCGCCTGGAACTCGGGCCCGCGGTGGTCGATGGTCGGCTTGGCAATGGCCGCCAGAACCGGCAGCGGACAGTTGGTCGGGCCGGGGATCTGCAGGAAGTGACGGCCGGGCGCGTAGGGCATTTTGAACCTCCCGTGCGGATTTCACCGTGTCTGCCACAAAACCGCGAAAGGTGCGAATCGGGGATCCCGCTGAAGGCGCATGCACCGGGTGGCTCCGGCCGTGAGCGCCGTCCAGCGCCGGCTTGCAATTTGATCGGTTCGGTCCATTAGTGCGGTCGACGCCTTTACGCGGGCCCGGAACGCGCCGCGGACGGTGTGGAAAGGAGACTCCGCATGCAGGACAACGTCGGGTCGAGCCGCCGCAAGACGGCGCATGGCCGCGACGTCGGCCTCGAGCGGCGGCTCAAAACCGCGCTCGAAGGCGAGGTCTCTTTCGACGCCTTCACCCGCGGGCGTTATGCCACCGACGCCTCAATCTACCAGATCATGCCGATCGGCGTCGTCTTCCCCCGCACGGCGGCCGACGTGGCGGCATGCCTATCCATCGCGCACGAGGTCGGCGTGCCGGTGATCGCCAGAGGCGGGGGTACCTCGCAGAACGGACAGCCAATCGGCCCCGGCCTTGTCATCGATTGCTCGCGGCATCTCAACCGCATCGTCGGATACGACGCGGAGGCAGGCACGGTGAGCGTCGAGCCGGGGGTGGTGCTCGAAGCGCTCAACCATAAGCTCACGGCCGACGGCTGGTTCTTTCCCGTCGAGCCCTCGACGGCCAGCCGCTGCACCATCGGCGGCATGGCCGGCAACAACTCATCGGGTGCCCGCTCGATCCGCTATGGCAAGATGGTCGACAACGTGCTCGCCATCCAGGCGCTCTTCTACGACGGGGAGCCATTCTCGTTCGGGACGCAAGTGGTGGGGAGCGAGCGCGCCAAGGGAATCGCCGCGGCCATGCTCGACCTCGCCCACCGCGAGGAGGTCGAGATTGCGCGCGCGTACCCCAAGGTGCAGCGGCGGGTCGGGGGCTACAATCTCGACGCGCTGATCGGTACCGCGCCCAACCTCGCCCACCTTCTCGTCGGCTCGGAAGGCACGCTCGCCGTCAGCACCGCCATCACACTGCGCCTGTCGCGGCTGCCCCGCCATCGCGTGATGGGCGTATGCCACTTCCCAACCTTCCGCGCAGCGATGGAAACCACGCGCCACCTCGTCGAGCTCGGCCCGGTCGCGGTCGAGCTCGTCGACAACAACGTGCTGACCCTCGGTGCCGATATCCCTATGTTTGCCCGAACCCTCGCCGACATCACACGCGGGAAGCCCAACTGTCTGCTGCTCGTGGAATTCGCCGGCGAGGAGCTCGGTGCATTGCGGAAAGACCTTCAGCGCCTCGATCAGTGCATGGCCGACCACGGCTTTGCCGACGCGGTGGTGCAGATGATCGAACCCGCTCGCCAGCGGACGGTGTGGGAGCTGCGGGAAGCCTGCCTTAACATCATGACGTCGATGAAGGGCGACGCCAAGCCGGTCTCGTTCATCGAGGACTGCGCGGTTCCGCTCGAGCACCTTGCCGACTACACCGACGCCATCACGGAGCTGTTCGCCAAGTACGGCACGCGTGGCACCTGGTATGCGCACGCTTCCGTCGGCTGCCTGCACGTGCGGCCGGTGCTCAACATGAAGTCGGAGCGCGACATCGCCTCCATGCGCCAAATCGCAGAGGCCGCAACCCAACTCGTGCGCCGCTTCAAGGGCTCCTACTCGGGCGAGCACGGCGACGGCATCTCCCGGTCGGAGTTCATTGCGCCGATGTTCGGGGAGCGCCTCGCCCGAGCCTTCATCCAGGTCAAGGACGCGTTCGACCCCGAGCGGCGGCTCAATCCCGGCAAGATCGTAGAGCCATACCGCTTCGACGACCGCGACCTCATGCGCTTTGCTCCATCCTATCGGGCAAGCCAACCGGCGCAGGCGGCGCTCGATTGGTCGGAGTGGGGCGGCTTTGCCGGCGCCGTCGAGATGTGCAACAACAACGGCGCGTGCCGTGGCACGATCAGCGGCGTCATGTGCCCGTCCTACCGGGCAACACGGCATGAGCAGCACGTCACCCGCGGCCGCGCCAATACCTTAAGGCTCGCCATCTCGGGGCAGCTCGGCGCGGAGGCCTTCACCTCCAAGGAGATGAAGGAGACGCTCGATCTCTGCGTGTCGTGCAAGGCCTGTCGGCGGGAATGCCCGACCGGCGTCGACATGGCACGCATGAAGATCGAGTTCCTGCACCACTATCATGCGCGTCACGGCCTGCCGCTTAGAGCGCGCCTCATCGCCTACTTGCCGCGCTATGCGCCCTACGCGGCGCGGCTCGCCCCGATCCTCAACCTGCGCAACCGGCTGGCGCCGCTCGCCTGGCTGTCGCAGGCACTCACCGGGATCAGCGCACGGCGCTCGTTGCCGAGCTGGCACAAGCCGTGGGCCGAGCAGCCCGCGGCTGCCGCGGCGGGCGACGTCAAAGGCGACGGCCGCGATCTGATCCTGTTCGCCGATACCTTCAACCGCTACTTCGAGCCGGGGAACCTGCAGGCAGCACACCGGGTGCTGACGGCGGCCGGATACCGGCTGCACAAGGTCGAACCAGCCGATGGCGGGCGCCCTCTCTGCTGCGGGCGTACGTTCCTGTCGGCAGGGCTCGTCGAGGAGGCGCGGGTGGAGGCGCGGCGCATGGTCGAGGCCTTCGCGCCGTTGGTGACGCGAGGCGCGCGCATCGTCGGGCTGGAGCCTGCGTGCTTGTTCAGCCTGCGGGATGAGTTCGGCGCGCTGCTGCCGGCGAGCGAGATCAAGCCGATCGCGCATGCCGCGCAGCTCCTCGAGGAGTGCCTGGCCGGTGACCTCGCCTCGGGCAAAGTCGCACTGGCCTTCGCCGACCAGGGCGGGCGCGTGGCACATCTGCACGGTCATTGCCACCAGAAGTCGTTCGGCGCGATGAGCGCGGTGGAGGCGGCGCTCAGAGCCGTGCCGGGGCTTGAGGTGCGTCCGATCCAGTCGAGTTGCTGCGGCATGGCGGGCGCATTCGGATTCGAGGCTGACAAGATCGAGGTCTCGTTCGCGATGGCCGAGCTGTCGCTGTTCCCGGCACTGCGCAAGGCAGGGCCAAGCGATCTCATCGTCGCCGACGGCACCAGCTGCCGACATCAGATTGCCGATGGGCTCGGTCGGGAGGCGGTTCACGTCGCCTGCGTGCTCGATCAGGCGCTCACAGCCACGCGCAGGTAGAGGCCGTTCCCAGTACGTGCGTTCGATGGCATCGGAGGCGCGGGCGGTCCGCTGGCCCGGCATCGACCTCAGGCAAACGAGGATGTGCAAACGTCCGGCGTGCCTACGCCGCGCCGCAATCCGGCCGTTCGGCGACCCGAATCCGCTTGCCATTTAGGTTGCGTTAGTCGAATCGTCGGCAGTTACGCTCATCAGCCAACAGCGAGCAGCCGATGGATGTGCGGGAGGAACCGATGGTGATGGGCGTTGTCGAAAGTCAGTCGTTGCGTCACGGTCTTTACCCGGAGCTCGCCGGGGCGCGCGTGCTCGTCACAGGGCTCGAAACGGGGCACGGGGTCGACATCGCCAGGGCGTTTGCCAACGTCGGCTCGGCGCTCGTGTTGCAGGCGCCCCACATGAGCCCGGAACTTGAGGTTCTGCTCGAAGTGCTGGCGGCCAGCGCAGCCGGCGTTCATGTCTCCTCGGACAGCATCCTCGATGCGGAGGCTGCGATCAAATTTGCCCAAGGCGCCATGCTGGCCTTCGGGGGCATCGACGTGGTGGTGAACCTGGCTCGCCTCGACGCCCGCGGCATCGAAGCGGACGCTGCGGAGGGCGAACTTGAGGAATGCCTGGCGCAGGCCTTGGGCGGGCCGCTCAACATCACGCGCGTGGTGGCCAACCGCATGGCAGTGACGTGGGTGCCGGGGCTCGTCCTCAACGTGGTGACACAACCAACGCCGCGCACCGCGGCCGAACTGCTGCTCGGCTCCATGGCACGGGCTGTCCTTGCCACTTTAACCAGAGGCGAAGCCATGCGGTGGTCGGACCAGGCCGTGCGGATCAACGCGGTCGCGCCGTCCGCGTCGACGGCCGCCGGCCCGCGTCAAGGCCTTGCCAGCGAGCCGGAGATCGCGGCCCTCGCGCTGCACCTCGCCAGCAAGCGCGGAAAGGCACTGTCCGGCCTCGTGTTCGACGCCGCCGGGATTCCTGCTCAGGCCTGAAGCGGCCGCCAAGCCCGCTAAAGCGCCCGTCTGATCGCGTCGCCAGCGTAGATCATGAGAAGGGCGCACAGGGGGCCCGCCACGACCAGTCCGACCAGGGCGAGCTCGGGGGTGACCGAAACAAGGATAAATGCGCACATTGCCGCACCGGTCATTCCGAACAGCACGTCCCAGAGCAGCAGGCGCACGCCGCGCGTCGTGTAAAGTGCCAGCAGCCAAGCCACGGCGTTGCCGATAGAGATGCACAGGGCGATGATGAGGTGATCCAACGCAGCACCTGAGAGCGCGGCTCGCACAGAGGGCCAGAGCGCGGCGCTAGGAGCCCATTTCGGCGTTTTCACGATTGTGGCCTTGCCGGTTGGCGCCGCTTGACACTCCCCTCGCTTCCCGTGTACATCCGGCCGCGCGTTAGCACTCTATAGAGACGAGTGCTAACAGCGCGGCTAATTCCCCAGTTTTCAGCCCACGAGGCTCTCAAGCGGAGCGATCCCTGATGAAATTCCGTCCCCTTCATGACCGTGTTGTCGTCAAGCGCGTCGAGCAAGAGACCAAGAGCGCCGGCGGCATCATCATCCCCGATACCGCGGCCGAGAAGCCGCAGCAGGGCGAAATCATTGCAGTAGGCCCCGGGGCACGCGACGAAACCGGCAAAATCGTCCCGCTCGACGTGAAGAAAGGCGATCGCGTGCTGTTTGGCAAATGGTCCGGCACCGAGGTCAAGATCGACGGCCAGGAACTGTTGATCATGAAGGAAAGCGACATCATGGGCGTGCTCGACCGCTGAACGATCCTTGGCAGTCGGTCTGCGGCAGGCGGGTTGAGACCCGGTTCAATGCAGTTTGAAGACAGTCCGAAGTCTCGACCGCGACTGCCAACTGCCGATCGCCGACTGCCACTTTCAACCTCCGCAATCTCACCAACAGGACCCCACACATGGCTGCCAAAGACGTCAAGTTCTCAACTGAGGCCCGCGAGCGCATGCTGCGCGGGGTCGACGTGCTCGCCAATGCGGTCAAGGTTACGCTCGGGCCCAAGGGCCGCAACGTGGTGATCGAAAAGTCGTTCGGCGCGCCCCGTACCACCAAGGACGGCGTCACCGTCGCCAAGGAGATCGAACTTGAGGACAAGTTCGAGAACATGGGCGCGCAGCTCGTGCGCGAAGCGGCGCAGAAAACCAACGACGTCGCCGGCGACGGCACCACCACGGCCTGCGTGCTGACCCAGGCCATCGTCCGCGAAGGCATGAAGGCGGTGGCCGCCGGCATGAACCCGATGGATCTCAAGCGCGGCATCGACAAGGCCGTCGGCAAGGTCGTCGAGGAGATCCAAAAGCGCGCCAAGAAGGTCAAGAACTCCGACGAGATCGCGCAAGTCGGCTCGATCGCCGCCAACGGCGACGCAGCGATCGGCAAGATGATCGCCGAGGCCATGCAGAAGGTCGGCAACGAAGGCGTGATCACGGTGGAAGAGGCCACGAGCCTCGAGACCGAGCTCGAGGTGGTCGAGGGCATGCAGTTCGACCGCGGCTATCTCTCGCCCTACTTCATCACCAACGCCGACAAGATGGTGGCCGAACTCGAGGACCCCTACATCCTCATTCATGAGAAGAAGCTATCGGGCCTGCAAACCATGCTGCCGCTGCTCGAGGCGGTGGTGCAGACCGGCAAGCCCCTGCTCATCATCTCCGAGGACGTGGAGGGCGAGGCACTCGCCACGCTCGTCGTCAACAAGCTGCGCGGGGGCCTCAAGGTGTGCGCGGTCAAGGCGCCGGGCTTCGGTGATCGCCGCAAGGCGATGCTCGAGGACATCGCCGTGTTGACCAACGGCCAGGTGATCTCGGAGGATCTCGGCATCAAGCTCGAGAACGTCACGCTCGACATGCTGGGCCGGGCCAAGCGGGTGACGGTGGAAAAGGAAAACACCACGATCGTGGATGGGGCCGGCAAGAAGAAGGACATCGAGGCCCGCGTCAACCAGATCAAGGTGCAGATCGAGGAGACCACCTCCGACTACGACAAGGAGAAGCTGCAGGAGCGGCTCGCCAAGCTCGCCGGCGGCGTGGCCGTGATCCGCGTCGGCGGCGCAACGGAAGTCGAGGTGAAGGAGAGGAAGGACCGCGTCGACGATGCGCTCAACGCCACGCGCGCCGCGGTCGAAGAGGGTGTCGTGCCGGGCGGCGGCGTGGCGCTGCTCAAGGCGGTCAGCGCCATCGACCTCAAGGGCGAAAACGAGGATCAAGACGCAGGCATTCAGATCGTGCGGCGGGCGCTGCAGGCGCCGATCCGCCAGATCGCCGAGAACGCCGGCGTCGAGGGCTCGATCGTGGTCGGCAAGGTGTCGGAGAGCCGGGCGCTGGCTTTCGGCTATGACGCACAGACCGGCGAATACGGCGACATGTTCGAGAAGGGCATCGTCGATCCGGCCAAGGTGGTGCGCACGGCGCTGCAGGATGCGGCCTCGATCGCCGGCCTGCTCATCACCACCGAAGCGGGCGTGGCCGAGGCGCCCAAGAAGAAGGATGCCCACGCCGGTCACGCCCACGCCGGCATGGGCGGCATGGGCGATATGATGTAGCCGAGCAAGCCGGCGGCACATCGAGCCGGCAGATGAAAGCGGGCCGCTCGCGAAAAGCGCGGGCGGCCCGCAGCCGTTTCAGGGCGGCCTGCCCTGCGCGAAAACCGACCCGAATTCGGCCGCGCTTAAACAGAACATTTACCGGCAAAGCCGCATCATCGGTTCTGAGCCAATTTGATTCGCTGGCTCTTCGCCAAGGAAGGAAACGATGTCGCGGCAACCGCTCATCGGCCTCTTGCTCGTCTCGGCCGCGGTCACCGGTGCGTTTGCAACGCACGGCCTGCGCGGCCTCAGCCCAACGGAGGCCGGCAATCGCCAACAGGTCGGCGCCGTGGTGGGCCGCAAGCTCGATCCAGATGCCGCCGCGCGCGCCCGGGCGGAATGGGAGGAGACCCTGACGGCCGCCAATGTGCGGCTGATGGCGTTCGAGCGCATCCGCGCGGATGGTCAGCCGGGCGAGGCCATACAGGATGGAGCCAGTCTCGCCGCGGCCCCCGCGGCGGTCCGGCCGGCGCGGGCGAACACGGCTCTCAAGCTCGCACCGGCGGTGCGAATCTCGAAGCGGGCCGCCCAGGCCAAAGCCACGGGTGCGTCGCGCTCCAAGGCGGTGGAAAGCGAGCAGTCGGCGTCGCTCGAGCCGTGGAGCGCAAACATCGGCCCAGTCCGTTAGGCAAGCTCAACGCTTGGCGAACACGGCAGTGGAGATGGCGCGGGCGACGAACTCCGCCATGCAGGCATAGCCGGTCTCGGCCACCACCAGATCGTTGGTTCCGGTCTGGCCCTTGGCGGCGTGCGCGCGGTCGATGATCTCCATTGCCTCGTAGCGGCCGACGCGCAGGACCTTCTCGGCCTCGGCGACCTCTTTCACCGCCGTTCGCAGCGCCTGATAGTGGGCATCACCGGCGACACCACGCGTGTACTGGAGGCCGACCAGGACAACGTCCACGTTGTGCTCCTTGAGCCAACGGACCATGTCGGTGAGCGTCTCCTTGAACTCGTCGACCGGGATGCGCGCCATGGCGTCGCTGGTGCCCGTCTGCCAGAGCACGAGGTCGGGATTCGTCAATGCCACCTCGACTTCGAGGCGCTCGGCCACCGAACGGGCCAGCTCGCCCGAGAAGCCGCGGTCGATGATCTTCACATCGAGACCCTTGAAGGTCCTCTCGAGCAGGTGCTCGATGATGCGATGGTAGCTGCCGCGCTTGCGATCCCACCCGGCGTAGGCCGAGGCGCCGATGGACAGCACCCGGATCGTTCGATTCTCCCGCAGGGCCTTGGCGAGGTTCGGCAGGGCGGCGGTGCCGCCGACCGTCACGCCGGCGACCTGGCACTCGCTCGAAAAGGGGCTCGTCGGATCGCTGGCCGCGGGCTGCGCGTCCAACGGCGCCGGGCGGAGAAGCGCCACTGCCGGCGCCAAGAGCAGCAGGGAAAGTGCACGGCTCAGGCGCGCCGCCTGGTGCGCTCTCGCCATTCGGAAAGCCATGCGGTCACTCCCAGCAGTACAACGCCCACAACCACGATCACCGCGTCGCCGGCGACGGACGCGCCATACGCAAAGCGCACGATCTGGCCGCCCAGACTAAGTAACGAGCCGACGCAGAATACCTCCAGCGAGTTTCTCCCCAGCATCGACAAGTAACCGGTCAGCGGTCGAGCAATAGCCTCAATATAAGGATATGTCGCGGAGAATACCGCGGCAAGCGCCAGAAACTGAAGTACACGCATCGGCGAGAGAAAGGTTTTCGCGTTCACGAATAACAGGCGCGGCTCGGGCATCCTGGTGGGATCCGGCAACCAGTTGTTCCACACGATGAGGGCGGTCAGCAGGACGATTGGCACGCAGACGATACGTATGAGACCGATATGCCTGCGGACGAACGCGCTCGGCCCGCGCTCGCGGGCCAGGACAAAGCCCAGGACGAATATCAGCTGCCAAGCCAAGGGATTGAAAAACCACTGACCTTCGATCGGCCAGCTCGGCACGGTGATTTCGAACACCAGAGTCGAGAAGTAGATGGCGAGTGAGATTGGCAGCAGCCAGTGGGGAGCGTTGCGGTGCAGCAAGGCGATCAGGGGGGCCACCAGCATCAACACGACGTAGAGCGGCAGGATGTCGAAGTAGCCGAGCTGATGGGTGAGCAGCACCAGGCCGATATGGGCATCGACAGGGTTGTAGAAGACCGCCGCCGCGTTGTGCCATTCAAGCAGCAGCGGATTGGCGAGCAGCTTCGATGCCACGGCCAGCATGGCAATGGCGATCGAAATGATGAGGAGCTGAGCAGCGTAAATCTTCAGCGCACGGCCGCCCAGCCGTGCCACGAGCTGACCCGTGGGCAGCGGGTCCTCGGGCTTGCCGACGGCGAGCCGCAGAGCCCAGCCGGCCAGGAACACGAAAAGCTCGGCGGAATCCGACAGCGAAACGTTGCGATGGGTGAACCGCTCGAAGTAGATGCCCGGAATGTGATTGATGAAGATGGTGACCAGCGCAAAGCCGCGCCAGAAGTCGATGGCATTCGCCGGGCGAACCACACAAGGCCTCCGAGTAATGGACGCGGCCGCTTATAGTTCGAGCCGGGCGGCAGGCAAAGCGTCGCCAGGCGCCCGCCAGTAACGATACTTTGATGCCTTGTATTGAGGCTTCCGTGAGGCTTAAGTTCCGCCGGCACAACAAGTCCGCCCCCCAACGGATTGGCCCAGGCCGAGGAAACGGATGTCGACCCGCCAGGATGGAGCGCCGAGCCGGATCATCCGCTCGCGCAATGATCTCGTCGCCTGGTTCGAGGCCGGGTGCAAGCCCAAGGAACAGTGGCGGATAGGTACCGAACACGAAAAGTTCGTGTTCTACACCGACACGCTGTCTCCCGTCCCCTACGAAGGACCACGCGGCATCCGCAGCCTGATGGAAGCGCTGATGGCGCGGTACCAGTGGGAGCCGATCATGGAGGGCGACAACATCATCGCCCTCAAACGTCCGGCAGGCCAGGGCGCGGAGACCGTGTCGCTCGAGCCGGGCGGCCAGTTCGAGCTGTCCGGCGCGCCGGTTCGGACCCTGCATGAGACGTGCGCTGAGACGCAGTCCCACCTCAAGCAGGTCCTCGATGTCGGCGGCGACCTCGGCATCGGGTTCCTCGGGCTCGGGTTCTCGCCCAAATGGACGCTTGCCGAGACGCCCCGCATGCCCAAGCAGCGTTATGCCGTCATGACCCGCTACATGCCCAAGGTCGGCAAGCGCGGTCTCGACATGATGTACCGAACCTCGACCATCCAGGTGAACCTCGACTTCGCGAGTGAGGCCGACCTCGTCAAGAAGTTCCGAGTGTCGCTGGCGCTGCAGCCGATCGCTACCGCGCTGTTCGCCTCCTCGCCGTTCCTGGAAGGTAAGCCCAACGGCTTCAAGTCGCTGCGCAGTGAGGTGTGGCGCGACACCGATCCCAACCGGACCGGCATGCTGGCGTTCGTGTTCGAGGACGGGATGGGCTTCGACGCCTACGTTGAGTATGCGCTCGACGTGCCCATGTACTTCGTCTATCGCGACGGCCGGTACATCGACGTCGCCGGCGCCTCGTTCCGGGATTTTCTCGACGGCCGTCTCGAGCCCCTGGCCGGCGTCAGACCAACCCTCGATGACTGGTCGGACCATCTCACGACGCTGTTTCCGGAAGTGCGCCTCAAGCGCTTTCTCGAAATGCGCGGGGCCGACGGCGGCCGCTGGCGTCGCATCTGCGCGCTGCCGGCGCTGTGGGTCGGGCTGCTTTACGACGATGCGGCGCTCGATGCCGCCTGGGATCTGGTGAAGGATTGGACACGGGAGGAGCGGCAGGCGCTCCGCGACGAGGTGCCCAGAGCAGCGCTCGAAGCGCGCTTCCGCGGCAAGAGCGTGCTCGACATCGCGCGGGAGGTGGTGCGCATGGCGCGCAGCGGTCTTGAGAGCCGCAACATGCGGGACCGTGCCGGCCGGACCGAGGCCATGTATCTCGACGTGCTGGAGGAGGTCGTGCGCACTGGCACGACACCGGCCGACGAGCTTTTGTCGCACTATTTCGGGGACTGGAAGGGCAACATCGACAGGGTGTTCGCGGAGTACGCGTTCTAAGGCCGACCCAGGGTCCGGTTCAGGCTCCATTCATCGCGCAGACATTATAGATTTTACCGTGCACTGCCAGTGGACGGTGCCCTGTGCCCGGAACGGACGGGCGGCGGCCGGCCGGCAAGGGAATGTTTTTTCATGCACCGCGGATCGCTACGGCTCGGCATTGCAGCTCTCGCGCTCCTTGGAGCCGCGGCAGGGGCCGCCTTTGAGCCCGGCTACGTGCTGGTGCAGGACTCCTGTGCCAGCTCGTGCCGGGCGCAGTGGAACCAGTGCCGCATCGCGACCAAGGGCTCACCGGCCTGCGATGCGCAGCTGCAGGCGTGCATGCGCGCATGCCTTGCCGGAAGGCGGCGCTGATCAGGCTGCAGGTTGATCGGGCAACTGCTCGCCGAAAATGACGACGCACATGCGCCGGGGCCCGTGCGCCCCGCGGATGATGCTCGAGCCGATATCGCCGGTGCAGGACGGGCCGGAGATCATGTTGACGGTGCGCGGCAAGGCCTGGCCGAAGCGCGCCCGCAGCCGTTCCCAGGCGTCTTCGTAGGGGCCGACAATGTCGGCGGCTGCGAGCAGAACGACGTGCGTCTCCGGCAGGAAATTGAGCGTGACGGGGTTCTCAGGCCCGGAGACCACGATCAGCGTGCCGGTCTCGGCCACGCCAGCCAAAGCCCGGGTGAGGCCGGTCGAGTCGGAGGCTTGCGCGGGACCCTGCTCGAGCCGGAGACCCGGCGCTGTCTCCCAAGGCAAGTTGGCGATCAAGGGATCGTGTCCGGCGCGGAGGCGCGCCGGCAGATTGTTGGCGCGCAGATAGCTCGCGATCGCGCCCGGCACCAGTTCGGTGGAAGCCACCTCGATGACCGTCGCGGTCTGGCTTTCGAGAAAGGCGCGCAGCAGTCCGGCAAGCTCCTGCGGCGGCTTGGACGCGGTGCGGGCCGGAACCGTGTGCCGAGCGGGCGAGCGCAACCGCTCTTCGATTACGGCGCGGCGGGCAGGGTCCGACGCCACGCGCCCGACGCCGGCGCGGACCTTGGCAAGGACAGCCTCACGGGCGCTCATCTTGGTACTCCACGCTGACGCTCCGCCCAAAGCTGCTCGAAGGTGCGCCCCTGAGGGGCAGGAAAGTCGCGGTGCCTCGTCCAGCCGCCGGCGAACGGCAGCCAGCGAAAAGAGCCGCGGCGGCGGCCCAACACCGACAACAGGACGGTCAAGAAGCGGGCGCTCAGATGATAGAGGCCGGGGCGGCGCGCCAACAACGCCCATGCCTTAAGGGCCAGCCGCTGGCGCAGGCGCTGGCGGCCCTCCTCGAACTCCGTCTCGCGGTGATGGCGCATCAGCTTGGTCAGCGGGATCTTGACCGGGCAGACGCTTTCGCAGCGTCCGCAGAAGGTGGAGGCATTGGGCAGGTGGCCGGCGCGGTCGATGCCGAGCAAGAGCGGGGTGAGCACGGCGCCGATGGGGCCAGGATAAACCCAGCCGTAGGCCTGGCCGCCGATCGCGCTGTACACGGGGCAGTGGTTCATGCAGGCGCCGCAGCGGATGCACCGCATCACCTCGCGGAACGGGGTGCCGAGCAATTCCGAGCGGCCGTTGTCCAAGAGAACGACATGGCAGGCGTCTGGCCCGTCGGGATCGCCCGGCCGGCGCGGGCCGGTCGAGATCGTGGTGTAGGCGGTGAACTCCTGACCGGTGGCCGATCGCGCCAGAAGGCGGAGGAGGGTAGCGGCGTCCTCAAGGGTGGGAAGCACCTTGTCGATCGAGGCGATCACCACATGAACGCGAGCGAGCGACTGGGTGAGGTCGCCGTTGCCCTCGTTGGTGACGATGATGGCGGAGCCGGTCTCGGCCACGAGAAAGTTGGCGCCGGTGATGCCGACATCGGCGCGCATGAACTTCTCGCGCAGGACCTGGCGAGCCTCATCGACGAGCCGGGCCGGGTCGGCAAGCTTGCGCTCGCGGGCGAGATGCACATGGCGGCGGCGGAAGTCGGCTTCGATCTGATCCATGGTCAAATGGATCGCCGGTGCGATGATATGGCTCGGGCTGTCGCGGCGGATCTGCAGCAGATATTCGCCGAGATCGGTCTCCACGACCTCGAGCCCGGCCGCCTCGAGATGAGCATTGAGCGCGATCTCCTCGGAGATCATCGACTTGCCCTTGGTGACGAGGCGCGCACCCGCCGCGCGGCAGATGTCGAGAACGATGCGGCGGGCATCCTCAGCGGTAGCCGCCCAATGCACCCTGGCACCTGCGGCGCGGGCCCGCTCCTCGTAGATCTCCAAGTAGATGTCGAGGTTGGCGAGCGCGTGGTCGCGGATGTCGCGGCCCTCATCGCGCAGCGCCTCAAACTCCGGCAGGCGGCTGCTCACGGCCGCGCGGCGCGCCACGAAGCCCGCCTGCAAGTCGGCCAGCGCGCTCTGCAGCGCGTGGTCGGCAAGCGCAGCGCGGGCATTGCGGTTGAACGAGGCACTCGTCGGTTGCATGGCCTAGCTCCCGGCCGGCGGCTCGCCGATGGGTGGATCGGCGAGCTCGCCGGCCAGCACCTCGGCGATGTGACGCACAGCGATGGGGCGGCCCTGGCGCCGCAGCTTGCCAGCAATGTTGAGAAGGCAGCCGAGATCGCCGGCCAGCAGCATGTGCGGCGCCGCGGCAGCGGCGTTGTCGGTCTTCTTCTGAACCATGGCGTTGGATATTTCCGGGTACTTGACGGCGAACATGCCGCCAAAGCCGCAGCAGACCTCGGCGTCGGCCATCTCGACAAGCTCAAGCCCGGCAACCGTGTTGAGCAGACGCCGCGGCTGATCCTTGATGCCGAGCTCGCGCAGGCCGGAACAGCTGTCGTGATAGGTGGTGCGCCCCTCACACCGGACGGCAACGCGCTCGAGCCCGCGAACGTCAACCAAAAACGAAACGAGCTCATGCACGCGCTCCGCAAACGCGCGCGCCTTGCCAGCCCACTCGGTGTCGTCGGAGAGCAGTCGCGGATAGTGCAGCCTCAGCATGCCGGCGCACGACCCCGAAGGGGCGACGACATAGTCAAAGCCGGCGAAGGCAGCGATGGTCTGGCGGGCAAGGGCGGCCGCATCCCGGCGGTCGCCAGAGTTGTAGGCCGGTTGGCCGCAGCAGGTCTGCGCCAGCGGAACGGTGACCTCGCAGCCCGCTTCCTCGAGCAGCCGCGCGGCGGCGAACCCGATCGAAGGACGAAGCAGGTCGACGAGGCAGGTGACGAACAGCCCGACGCGCGGTCGCTGCGGCAGTGGCTCAGGCATCGGCGGCGGCTCAGCTCGCAAAGCACCGCGCCGGGGCGGCACGGGCAAACCTCGATCGATGGCTCATAGCACAGCAGGCGCGGACAAGGCGCAGCCAGAAGTCAGTGCGACGAGAACTTCTTAAGGTAAGCGATGAGGTCGCGGCGGGCGTCCTCGGACTTGACGCCGGCGAACACCATCTTGGTACCAGGCATAAAGGCCATCGGATTCTCCAAATACTTGAATAGGTTATCTTCAGTCCAGACGAGCCCGTTGGTGCCGGCCTCCCTGTTGGCCTGGGAGTAAGCGAAGCCCTCCACGGCGCCAGCCCGGCGGCCGACAATCCCGTTGAGCTGCGGCCCCACGAGGTTCCTGGCACCCTCGCCGATCTGGTGGCAGGCGCGGCATTGCCGGTAGATCTGTTCGCCTGACTGGGCGTCTTGCGCCGTTGCGGCCGTGTACGGTGTCGACAGAATCATCAGCCCTGCGACGATCGATGCCAGGCGTTTCATCTTAGCTCCCAACTCGCGAGGTTTGTGCTAGCCTTGTGTCAACGCTTGCGAGCGACATAAACCGCGCCCGAAACGCGTAGGCAAGCGGGAAGTCTCCAACTCGCTTTTGGCGCGAGGGCCGTGGGGCCCGATGCTCCTCGAAAGGTGTCTGAGGATGGGTGCGATCGAACTGACAGCGCCGGACAAGGCGATCGTCGCGAAACGGCGCACCATCGCGGCCGAGCTTGCGGGGCTGCTCGGTGCGGACCGGGTGATCGCCGACGAAGACGGGCGGCGCGCATTCGAGACCGATGCACTCACCGCCTATCGCCGCATGCCGCTTCTCGTGCTGCTGCCGCGCTCCACCGAGGAGGTGGCAACGGCGCTGCGCTACTGCCACGAGCGCGGCATCAAGGTGGTGGCGCGCGGAGCCGGCACGTCGCTGTCGGGCGGCGCGCTGCCGGCCGAGGACGCGGTCGTGCTCTGCATCACCAAGATGAACCGCGTGCTCGAGGTCGACTACGAGGACCGCTTCGCGCGGGTGGAGGCCGGCATCACCAATCTCGCCATCACCGACGCAGTGGCCGAGCGCGGCTTCTTCTACGCACCCGACCCCTCAAGCCAGCTCGCCTGCACGATCGCCGGCAACATCGCCATGAACTCGGGCGGCGCCCACTGCCTCAAGTACGGCGTCACCACCAACAACGTGCTCGGCGTCAGAATGGTGCTGATGGACGGCGAGATCGTCGACATCGGCGGCGCACACCTCGATGCTCCGGGCTATGATCTGCTCGGCCTCATCATCGGCTCGGAAGGCCAGCTCGGCGTGGTCACCGAGGCCACCGTGCGCATCCTGAAGTCGGCCGAGGGCGCGCGGCCGATGCTGCTCGGCTTCGCCTCGGCCGAGGCTGCCGGAGCCTGCGTGGCGGCCATCATCGCCTCGGGCATCATCCCGGTCGCCATCGAGTACATGGACAAGCCCGCCATCCGCGTGTGCGAGGCGTTCGCCAAGGCGGGTTACCCGACAGAGGCCGAGGCGCTGCTCATCGTCGAGGTGGAGGGCTCGGAAGCCGAGATCTCAGACCTGCTCCAGCGCATCAGTGACATCGCGCTGCGGTTCGAGCCGACGGCGATGCACGTCAGCCGCAGCGCGGCGGAGAGCGCGCGCATATGGAGGGGCCGCAAGGCGGCGTTCGGCGCCATTGGCCGAATATCGGAATACTACTGCATGGACGGGGTGATCCCGCTCAGCCGCCTGCCCGATGTGCTGGTGCAGATCGCCGAAATCTGCGCGCGCCACCGGCTTCAGGTCGCCAATATCTTCCACGCGGGCGACGGCAACCTGCACCCGCTCATTCTCTACAATGCCAACGACCCCGCGGAGGCGGAACGGGCGGAAGCGGCGGGCGCCGACATCCTCAAGTTGTGCGTTGCGGCGGGAGGATGCCTCACCGGCGAGCACGGGGTCGGGATCGAGAAGCGCGAGCTGATGCCGGTCCAGTTCTCTGCGACCGACCTTGCCGTGCAGATGCGGATCAAGAGCGTGTTCGACCCGTCCTGGCTGCTCAACCCGGAAAAGGTGTTCCCTCTCGCGGGCCGCCCGGAGCGCGAGGCGGCGTAAGGATCGGCCCCACGTGAGCGACGTCTTGAGACCCGCCGTCGACTGGGAGCTGGCCAGCGTCATCTCGGATGCGGTCCAACGGGGCTGGCCGCTGGAAATATCCGGGGCCGGGACCAAGCGCGGCATTGGACGGCCGATGCAGGTCGCGGCCGACGTGACAACGCGGGCCATGCGCGGGGTGACGCTCTACGAGCCGAGCGAGCTGGTGATGAGCGCGCGGGCCGGTACCCTGGTTAGCGATATCGAAGCGGAGCTGGCGCGACACGGGCAAATGCTGGCCTTCGAGCCACTCGACGTCGGCCCGCTGTTTCAAGGGCAGCGCGGCCAGGGCACGATCGGGGGGGTGTTCGCCAGCAACCTGTCGGGAGCGCGACGGATCGCGGCGGGCGCGGCGCGCGACCATCTCATCGGCCTCAAGGCGGTGACGGGGCGCGGAGAGAGCATCAAGTCCGGCGGCCGGGTCATGAAGAACGTCACCGGCTACGACGTGGCACGCGGGCTCACAGGCAGCTGGGGCACGCTCGCGGTGATGACCGAGGTGACCTTTAAGGTGCTGCCGGCGCCGGAAGCAACAGCTACCCTCGTGCTGGCCGGCCTGCCCGACGAAATCGGAGTCGAGGTGCTGCGCACGGCGCTCGGTACGCCTTACGAGGTTTCCGGTGCGGTACATCTGCAGCAGGCGCCCGCAAGCCGCCTCTGGCAGGCCGGTCTCAAGTCGCTCGGCACGTCGATCACCGCGCTCAGGATCGAGACGTTCGCCAACTTCCTCGCGCAGCGCAGCGAGAAGCTCAAGGCGTTGCTTAAGCCCTACGGCGAGATCCACGAGCTCGATACGGCAAGCTCGCTCGTCTTCTGGGACGAGATGCGTCAGCTCGCCCCCATGACGGAGAGCTCGGCACCCTTATGGCGCATCTCGACGGCGCCGCGATCGGGGCCGAAACTGGTGGCCGCCATCGCGCAATACATGCCCGTCGAGGCGGTCTACGACTGGTCTGGGGGGCTCGTCTGGCTGCTGGTGCCGCCTTCCGCCGACGCCGGGGCGACGGACGTGAGGCGGGTCATCGCGCTGCACGGCGGGCACGCCACGCTGATCCGCGCCGAAGCGCCGGTGCGGGCGGCGATCGACGTGTTCCAGCCGCTCGACGCCGCCGTCGAGCGCTTGACGCGACGTCTCAAAGCGTCTTTCGATCCGGCGGGAATCCTCAACCGCGGCAGGATGTACGCAACCTTCTAGAGGGCGTAGCCGCCGACAGGCAAATCCCATGCAGACCAATTTCACGCCGCGGCAGCTTCAGGACGCCCGCATCGCGGAGGCGGAAAGCATCCTGAGACGCTGCGTGCACTGCGGCCTGTGCACGGCGACCTGTCCGACCTACCTGCTGCTCGGCGACGAACGCGACAGCCCGCGCGGCCGCATCTACCTCATGAAGGACATGTTCGAGCGCCGGCGCAACGCCAGCGCGGAGGTGCAGCTTCACCTCGACCGCTGCCTGTCGTGCCTGTCGTGCATGAGCACATGCCCGAGCGGCGTCGACTACATGCATCTCGTCGACCTCGCTCGTCAGCACATCGAGCGGACCGGCCGGCGAAGCCCCAGGCAGCGCCTCATCCGACGCCTGCTCGCACAGGTGCTGCCTTATCCGCGGCGCTTCCGATTGGCGCTCAAGGCAGCGCCGATCGGCCGTCCACTGATGGGCCTGATGCAGCGGTTCGGGTGGCCGGAACTTGCGGCCATGCTGGAGCTTGCGCCGTCGAGCTTCACGCGCGCGCCCAAGTACGCCGGCCCCGGCACCGCCGCCACCAAGAAGGAGCGCCGCGGGCGCGTGATCCTGCTCGCGGGCTGCGCCCAGCAGGTGCTGAGACCCTCGATCAACGATGCGACCATCCGGCTGCTGGCGCGCAGCGGCCTCGACGTCGAGGTGGCGCCCGGCGCCGGCTGCTGCGGCGCGCTCGTGCATCACCTGGGGCGCGAGCAGGAGGCGATCGCCTTCGCCAAGCGCAACGTCGATGCCTGGTCAAAGCTGATCGCGCGGGGGCCGGTCGATGCCATCGTCATCAACGCCTCCGGATGCGGCACGACGGTGAAAGACTACGGGCACATGCTGGCCAACGTAAAGGGCTATGCGGAGCGGGCCAGGGCGATCTCGGTGCTCGCCAAGGACGTAGCGGAGTTCCTGTCGCTCTACGATCTTGGGCCACCGAAGCGGTGGTCGAGCCTGCGCGTCGGCTATCATTCGGCCTGCTCGCTGCAGCACGGCCAGCGCATCCACGAGGAGCCCAAGGAGCTGCTCACCACCGCCGGCTTCACCGTGCTCGACATCCCCGAGGCGCATATCTGCTGCGGATCGGCGGGAACCTACAACATCCTGCAGCCGGAGCTGGCGCGGCAGCTGCGCGAACGCAAGGTGGCCAACATCGAGCGCGTCAAGCCCGACCTCGTCGCCGCCGGCAACATCGGGTGCATAACGCAAATCGCGCAAGGTACCGAGATTCCTGTCGTGCACACGGTGGAGCTGCTCGACTGGGCCTACGGCGGACCAGTGCCACAGGGGCTCGAGGCCTACGGGAGTTTCGTCAGCAGCGTGCCGGCGTCGCGGCGAACGGCGGCCGACTACATCAGCGCGCGGCTGCCTCATCGCAGCCCATGAAGGCGCGCCCACTTAGCGTCGTTGCGCCGCCCGGCCCGCACGCTCGAGCGCGGCAACCCTTCTCACGTCGTCGGCGGCCTCCGCGATCAACCACTCGCGGAACGCCTTGATCTTCGGCAGCACCGCCGTCGACTTCGGGCCGACGATCCAATAGGCGAACGAAACGGGCAGCGATGGCCCGAACGGGCGCACGAGACGTCCCGCCAGCAGGTCGAAGGCGGCGAGTGCGGTACGCGCAAGTGCCACCCCGTGGCCGTCGACCGCAGCGTCGATGGCCATGCTCGACTCGCTCAGCACCGGCCCGCGGCTGAGGTCGATACCTTCCACGCCCGCCGCCTCCAGCCACTTCGCCCAGCCCGACCGGCCCGTCTGATGCAGCAGCACGTGACGGGCGAGATCGGCGGGGCGCTTCAGCGCGTGGCGTCCCTGCAGCAGACGCGGGCTGCACACCGGAAACAGCTCCTCGGTGCACAGCCGCACCACCTCAAGGCCCGGCCAGTTGCCGTCGCCATGACGGATGGCGAGGTCGACGTCCTCGCGCACGAAATCGACATGATGCAGGGATGCGCTGACGCGAAGGTCGATCTCGGGATGGGTGGCGGCAAACCGCCCCAATCGATGCACCAGCCACTTGGCGGCGAAGCTCGGGGAGGTGGTGACGGTGAGCGCGCCGGAGCTGCGGCGGTCGAGCAGGCGGCGGGTGCCATCCGCGAGACGGTCGAGGGCGTCGCGCACGACAGCAAGATACTGGCGCCCGGCGTCGGTGAGGACAAGCCGCTGGCGTTCGCGGTTAAAGAGGCGCAGGCCGAGCTCGGCTTCGAGCGCCTTCACCTGCTGGCTGACGGCACCCTGCGTCACGTGCAGCTCCACGGCGGCCTTGGTGAAATTCTCGTGCCGCGCGGCGGCCTCGAAGGCCTTCACAGCGTTGAGAGATGGAAGCCGGCGGGACATCTGCTTTCGGTCATTAGAGAAACTATGCCCTGGCAGAGAAACGATGGTTTGCAGGCGAGGCGCTGACCGCCTTATCTACGCGCATCAGAACACCAAGCTCAAGTTGAGATGATGCACGGAGCCATAGATATGCCAATGATCTCGAGCGCGGGTCTCGGGGCCCTGCGCAGGCAGCGGGCGGGTGCGAGTTTGTTGCAGCGCCTCGCCCCGGGTCTGAGCAGGCTATGGCGGGCCTATTCGGTGCGGAAGGCCCGCCAGGCCACCGTGGCGATCCTGCAGGGCCTCGACGACCGCACGCTCAAGGACATCGGAATTTGCCGCGCGGAGATCGAAAGGGTCGTGCGGGGCGACAGGGGCGAACGGTTGCTTCGCTAAAGCTTGGCCGTATCGTCAGCGCGGCAACGGGGAGCTTCAGACCAGAAGGTGCGCGGGCGCCGCCGGCCTGCGTTGTGGGAAGGCGCTCGTCAAAATCAGCCTAACCAATCCGGTGGCGGGCAAGGCACGCGGAAAGTGTTTGCGCTCTCGCCGGCCATTGGCGAAATGGGTACACACAGACAGCTCAAGGCCCGGCAATGGCGTGCCTTGGGCTCGAGTTGATCCGGCCGCTCAATGATACTAGCTACGTGTGCGGTCGGATCGCCCGCACGTATGACGAGGGGGCGCACAGCATCCTTACTGGAGGACGTCGACATGACCCTGCAAATCGGCAGCATTGCGCCCGACTTCGAGGCGCAGACGACGGAAGGGAAGATCCGTTTCCACGAATGGATCGGGGACTCCTGGGCCGTCATCTTCTCGCACCCCAAGGATTTCACCCCGGTGTGCACCACCGAGCTCGGCTACATGGCCAAGCTCAAGCCCGAGTTCGACCGCCGCAACGTCAAGATCATCGGCCTCAGCGTCGACCCGGTCGAGAGCCACAAGAAGTGGTCGGAGGACATCAAGGAGACGCAAGGCTATGCGCCGAACTATCCGATGATCGGCGATCCCGACCTCAAGATCTCCAAGCTCTACGGCATGCTACCGGCCAATGCCGGCAACACGTCCGAGGGTCGCACGCCGGCCGACAATCAGACCGTGCGCAACGTGTTCATCATCGGGCCTGACAAGCAGATCAAGCTGATCCTCGTCTATCCGATGACCACGGGGCGCAACTTCGACGAGGTGCTGCGGGTGATCGATTCGCTGCAGCTTACCGCCAAGCACAAGGTAGCGACGCCGGTGAACTGGAAGAACGGCGAGGACGTGATCATCGCCGGCTCCGTCTCCGACGAGGAGGCGAAGAAGAAGTATCCACAGGGCTGGAAGGCGCCGCGGCCATGGCTCAGGATCGTGCCGCAGCCGCGGTGAGGGGCGAGCGCGAGCCGCGCAGCGGCTGTCCATAGCCGATACGACGGGCCGGGGCTCTCGCCTGCGGCCCGTTTCGTCATCGACGGCGGCGGATCGATGAGCGGTCAGCCCTTGCCGATGCCGGTGATGCGCTCCATCAGGCGGAAGCGCGGCTTGGCCGGTTTGTTCTCGGTGGAGGGCGGCGTGGCCTTGTCCGGGGGGGCCTTTTCCGGCGCGACCTCCTGGCGGCCGTTTTCGGGCGGTGCGGAGGCTGCGGTGGCGACGGGCTCCGTGGTCTCGGCCCGTGATGGGTGGGGCGCCTCAGGTTCCGCCTCCGAGAGCGCCTTCAGATAATCGCTCACCTTGGAGCGATCGGTGGCGCGCTCGGGAACCGCCCTGGAGGGGACAGGGGCGGTCGCCTCCCCTTGCCTGGACGGCAGGAGCTTGGCTGCCAGCGCCGGTTTGGCATCGCTTATCCGCTCGGCCAAGCTGCGGCGCGGGGCGGTGACATCGCGGCTGCGGCGTGCCTCGGGGGAGGCGGGCCGTCTGCCCGCGCCGAGGCGCCGCATCTCCTCCATAAAGTGCGCGGCCTGCCGGGCGAGCCGCTCGTTGCCGGACGCCACCTCGGCGCGCAGACGCTGAATGGTGACAAGCTGCTGGGTGACCTGGGCCTGAAGCGAACTGATGCGGGCCTTGGCCGCCAGCCGGCTGTCCCGCAGCGAGGTGGCGTGATCGCCGTCCTCGCCCTCTTCGTAGGCCTTGAGCGCCGCCTTGAGTTTGGCGATCTCGGCCGCCTGATCGTCGATCCTGGCCTGAAGGGCGGCGATCTTGGCCTCTGCACCGCGGGCGACAGCGTCGACGTCGGCGGCGCTGCGGGCAGCTTTCAGCGCAGCTTCCGCCTCGGTGAGATCCTGTCTTAGCCGCTCGGTTTCCGCGCTGCCCAGACTCTGGGCCGCGCCGTTGCCGCTAGGCACTCCGGCGGCACGGCTCTCGGCGCCGGCCTGCAGGCGGCTGATCAGCGAGGCTTGGTCGCGGGCCTTGGCACGCAACGCCTCGAGCTCGGCCCGGTAGGCGATTTCACCTTCCAAGCGAGAGTCGCTCAGGCCATCGCGGTTGACCGCGGCGCGCATGCTGAGCGCGCTCGCCATGCGCTCGATCTCCTGGCGCTGCTGGGCGTTGATCTGCATTGCCTCGTCGAGCGCGCGCACGCTCTTCATCGTCTCCTGGTTGAGCTCGGCGATCTCGCGGTCGCGCTGCATCAGGAGCTGGCGGGCCTCGGCCAGGCGCTGCTCGACCTTCGGCAGGCTGTCGGTGACGGTGTGCTCGAGCACGCGGCGGGCGTTGCCGGCCTCCTCGAGTTCGGCCTTGATGCGCTCGATCTCGCTTTGCAGCTTGGCAATCTCGGCATCGCGCCGGTTGAGCTCGACGAGCTGGCGGGCAGCGGCAAGGCGCTGTTGCTGGTTCTGGGCCTCGAGTTTGTGCACGCGGATCGCATACTGCGCGCGCAGGCGATCCTTGTCGGCCTTGATTTCAGCCTCGGTGACGGGAATTGATCGCCGGATGTCCTCCGACGTCAGGCGGGCCACGCGGCGCCGGTAGGCCGGGGCGAGCGCCAGCGTGAGGAGGCCGGCGAGCAGGAACCCCAACGTCACGAGCATAAGAGATTGGATCGTGAACACCGGCAGGGTTCCTGCTTGGCATGGGCACGGTCGGTTTGGCGGCCCGGTAGGCGGCGCCAGGGGCGCGCCGGCCGTTTCCCGCCCGCCCGGCCCGCGGCAGCGCTATCGCTCTCAGAAGGGGTTCCAGGTCGGAGTCCGCGTATACTTCAAATAGCCGACGTTTGCACCTAGTCGGATGCCGACGCCGGAGCGGATGGGCGCCAGCACCACGTCGCCGTGTTTCTGGAACTGCACGCTGACGCCGCCGACGAAGTAGGCCGAGCCCTCGACGCCAGCGAACCGGTTGTAGATGTCGGAGGGGTGGCGCAGGTTATAGACGAGCACCATGGTCTTGGAGCCCTCGCCGCCGAAGTCGTAGCCGAAGGAGGGGCCCTGCCAGTAGACGCGGTGGCGGCCGGCATCCTTGGTGTAGAGCACGCCTTCGCCGTAGCGCAGCCCGGCGAAGAAGGCGCCGCCTGCATCCTCACCCAGGATGTAGCCGTTGGGTCGGCCGGACTGACTGAATGCGTACTCCACGGCGGCGGCCAGGCCCTGGCTCACGCTGCCGAAGAAGCGGTGGCCAGCATCGATGATCTCGCTGCGGGAATACGTCCGGCGGTCGTAATTGTCGTCAGGCGGAGGCGGCGGCGGGCCGTAGGCGCCGTAGGCCAGCGACGGTCCCTGATCGCCGTAGCGAGGATCGTAGGGCTCGCCGTAGCGGCTCGAGGAGGAGGGCGGCGCGTAGGGGGAGCCGTACGCGGAAGAGGAGGGGGGTGGATAGCCCTGACCGCCCTGCTGGTTGGCGCCATAGGTCGGCGCGGAGGGCGGCGGCGCATAGGGATCGATGGGGCGCGCCGGCGGTCGGTAGGCGTCATTCGCACGGTAGGGATCGTTTGGCCGATAGACGTCGCCCGAGCGGCTGTCGGTCGGCCAGCCCGAGCTCGGGGGCTGCTGGCCCGCATAGGGATCGGTGCGCTCCCAGGGGAGCCGCTCCTGCGCCGAGGCGCTCGCTGCCAGCATCAGCGCCCAAACCAAGGCGCCGATCCTGCGAATGGAACCGTTGCGTGACATGGGGCGGCTCGCTCGAGTTGTTAAGCCTTCAACGGCCAGTTGGAACAGGCGGCAACTCTTTTCAAACCATCCTCCGGAAGTATTACCAAAGTGTGGCCAAAAGCGCGTATCGAGCGCCAGGAACCGCGATCGAGCGCGGCCTCACCCCCGCAAGGGCGCCCGCTGCGGCAGCAGTGCGGCCGCCGCCGTTGCGCGCCCCCAGGCAATGAACGGCGGGTTGACGAAAGGGTGGGCAAGGCCCGCGTAATCGAGCGGCCGGCCATCCACGGTCGTCACCAGGCCGCCAGCGGCGAGGAGGACGGCATGGCCGGCGGCGGTGTCCCAGGCGGAGGTCGGCCCGAACCGCGGGTAGACATCCGCCTCGCCGGAGGCGAGAAGGCAGAACTTGATGGACGACCCCAGGCGCCGCACCGAAGCTGCACGCGCCCGCGCCAGGAACCGCTCTAGTTCGGAGGATTGGCGCGAGCCACTCACCAGAATGCGCGGAGCGGCGAGGTCCGGCTCGGCGGTGGCGATGCGCCGCCACCCGAGGTCGGCAAAGGTCGAAACGGCGGTACCAGGCGCAAGCGGCGCCTCGACAGCCAGCCGCGCTCCGAGCGTGGCGAAGATCCGCCCCTGGGCCGGTGCCAACACCACACCGAACAGCGGCTCGCCGTCTTCGACCAGCGCAACGTTGATGGTGAAATGGTCGGTGCCGGCAAGAAACTCGCGCGTGCCATCGAGCGCATCCACGAGGAACAGGCGGCGGGCGTCTGCTGCCGGCTCGGCCAGGGCGGACGTCTCCTCGGCGAGCACCGGCACACCGGGAGCGGCAGCGGCAAGCGCGTCGAGGAGAAGAGCCTCGGCCTCGCGGTCGGCGATAGTGACTGGGGAGCCGTCCGCCTTGACCTCCACCTCAACGCCGGCCCGGCGATGGTCGAGGAGCAGAGCGCCGGCAGCGGCCAGCGCGGGCAGGAGACGATCGGCGAGGGCAACATGATCGAGGTGTGGCATGGCAACTGCCTCAGACTGATTCGCGAGCCGGCGCCTTGCGCGCGGCACGGTGGCGTCCGCGCCCGTGACCGCAATGACTCTATTCCCGACCAAAAACAGGAAAGTGCCGCCCCGCCGCGGTTCCAGCCTTTGCAAGGACTCCACGGCGCATGTATCAACACCAATCAGGGATTCGACAAGCCGCCACTTCAGGCGCGGCAAAGAGGGCAGCGATGAACCAACACCCACAGCCGTCGGACCTGGAGCTGGCCGCCCTGATCTCGAGCAAGATCTGCCACGACGTGATCGGCCCGGTCGGCGCGATCTACAACGGGCTCGAAATCCTCGACGAGGACGACGACATCGATGCCAAGTCCTATGCGCTTGATGTCATCCGCAACGTCACCGAACAGGCGACCGCACGCCTGCAGTTCGCGCGCTTCGCGTTCGGTGCGGCAGGCTCCGCCGGAGCCATGATCGAACTCGGCACGGCCGAACAAATCTCGCGCGGATTCGTCGGCCAAGCCAAGCACAAGCTGATCTGGCACGCCAAGCCCGGCTACATGGCCAAGGACCGGGTCAAACTCCTGCTCAACCTGGTGGCGAGCGCGCTCACCGCGCTGCCCCGAGGCGGGGAAATCGAGGTCACCATCTCCGGCCCCAACGAGCGGCCGAGCTTCTTTATCACCTGTCGCGGCCCCTCGGCGCGGCCGCCACAGCACCTTGCGGAGTTCATCACCGGAAGCGGCAGGCCGCAGCTCGATGCGCTCACCATCCAGCCCTATTACACGTGGCGCCTGGCGCAGACCTCGGGCATGCGCCTCGAAGTGGCGAAGAGCGGCGCCGACATCCTGATCTCCGCCCTGCCGCAGTCCTGATGCCGCGCTCGACCCACCTTCCTTTCGGAGGCGCCTACGGTTGCTAACGGTTCGTTAATCGAACCTTGCGCACCTTCCGTTCTCCGGCAAACCGATGACGGGCTTTGATGCGTTGCCTCGTCATCGACGATTCGGAAGTGATCAGAAGGGTGGCCCGGCGACTTCTCGAAGAGCTCGGGTTTGAAGTGGTCGAGGCCGAGGACGCCGGGCACGCGCTTGCCGCCTGCAGGGTCGAGATGCCCGACCTCATCATCGTCGACTGGCTGCTGCCCAGTATGAGCGGCTGCGATTTTCTCGTGCGGCTGCGGGCGCTGGTCGAGGGACGCAAACCGGTGGTGATCTACTGCACGAGCGAGTACGAGGAGGCGGCCGTTGCCGTCGCCCGCGCGGCCGGAGCCGACGACATCTTGCTCAAGCCGTTCGACCGGCACTCGCTTGCAGCCAGCCTGGCGGCGGCCGGCGTGGCGATGCCGGCGTAACAGGGGCAGGACGGCGCGAGGCAGTGCGGAGCGGCCTGACGGCGCCGGCCTCAATCCCGCCTCACTCACCAGCCTCGTCTGGCGACTTGTGAGCGCGGCCGGGCAGGCTCTAGAAGGGGTGGCGTCGAGTGCGACGGCGCAACTGAAGAGCCCGAAGCGAGTTGCAAACTTCATGGGTGAGGCCAACCCGTCTTCTGCCCCCGCCGCGCGCGCCTGGCAGCGCATGCTCTCGGGCCGCCGTCTCGACCTGCTCAATCCGGCGCCGCGCGACATCGAGATCGCCGACATCGCCCTCGGCCTGGCACGGGTCGCTCGCTGGAACGGACAGACGCTCGGTCCGCATGCGTTCTCGGTCGCTCAGCATGCGCTGCTGGTCGAGGCCATCCTGCGTGCCGAAAACCCCGGCATGGAGCGGCGCTGGCTGCTGGCGGGACTGCTCCACGACGCACCAGAGTATGTCATCGGCGACCTGATCAGCCCGTTCAAGGCGGCACTCGGATTGGACTACAAAGCGTTCGAGGTGCGCCTCCTGGAGGCCATTTACGTGCGCTTCGGCCTTCCAGCGCGTCTGCCGGAGGCGATCTTCGCCAAGATTAAGGCGTCCGATCGGGTTGCGGCCTATCTCGAGGCGACGCGGCTTGCCGGCTTCTCGGCAGCGGAGGCCGAGACATACTTCGGACGCCCGGGAACGGCGAGTACCGAGGCCGTCAGCGATGTCGAAACCCTGCTCGTTCCCTTGTCGACGGCGGAGGCTGAGGCCAGATTCCTCTCGCGCTTCAAATCGCTGACCGGTAGCTGACCCAATCGACTTGCAAGTTTCCCGGTGGGGCTTACTGTTGGCGGCGTCGACTGGCCGCCGGCGGGCGGCACAGGTCGCGACATTCAGAGGCGGTGTGAAATCCACGCAGCGGTCGCCCGGCGGGGCTTGATGCACGACAGCCAATCCATGCAGCCCGGCGCTCCGGCGCAGGCGCCCGAAACAGCCGTTGCGGCCTCGTTCGGCATGATCCACGTGTGCCCGATCAGCGCCGTAGCGGAGCTGCTCGTGCGAACGCGCGCGCGCCACCTGATCACGGTCATCAACGAGCACATGCTGCTGGCAACGCCGCGGGGTTTCAGCCGCGCTAACCACCTTCGCCTGGCGGTGCACGACATCATCGAGCCGCAGCCAGGCCTCGTATGTCCCGGTCCGGAGCATGTCGCAGAACTCATCTCCTTTGCCCGCCGTTGGAACCATGACGGGTCGCTGATCATCCATTGCCACGCGGGCATCAGCCGATCGCCGGCGGCAGCGTTCATCACACTGTGCACGCTCAATCCCCATGTCCCGGAGCTGCTGTTGGCGGAGCGGATCAGACGGGCCTCGCCCACGGCGCTTCCCAACCGGCGCATGGTGGAACTTGCCGACGCGGCCCTCGAGCGCGGGGGCCGCATGATGCAAGCGATCGAGCGGATCGGCATGGCACAGCCGGCACTGGAGGCGGTTCCCTTCGCGATCGAGAGCCGCCACGGCTAAGGCGCGGCGCCACGGAAGGGTCCGCGGCAAAGCCGCTCGCGAGAAAGGCCTTTTGCGTGCGCAAGTTCGCCACGATCGCACCCTTAATCTCCAGCCACGGGAGATGAGCCATGGCGACAGAACTGCGTGCGAAAAGCGCAAGCGATTCCCGAAGTATAGGAAGCTCGACGGGCCGCATGCTGCGGCGCGACACGGCGGTGGTGGAGATCGGTCTCAACGCCGCCATTCTAGCGGTGAGAGGCAACGAGCCCGTGGTGCTCGTGGTGCGGCCCGAGAACGATGCGCGCGCCGGCGGCGACGGCCTGCCGTTCGGCCCGTTCTCGCCGCTCGATCACCGCACGCTGGAGATCGGCCTCAGGTCGTGGGTGGCCGAGCAGACCGGGCTCGAGCTCGGCTACGTGGAACAGCTCTACACGTTCGGCGACCGCGGTCGGCACGCGCAGCCGGGCGACACCGGTCCGCATGTGGTGTCGATCGGCTATCTCGCACTGACGCGCCCGAGCGAGGATCGCGGACCGGGCCGCGGCACGTGGCGCAGCTGGTACGACTATTTTCCGTGGGAAGACTGGCGCAAGGGCAAGCCCGCCATTCTCGCCGAGATCATCGAGCCGCGGCTCACCGAGTGGGCAAACCGCCCGCGGCTCTCCTTCACGCCGGTGCGTCCCTTGAAACGTGCCGAGCGACTCAAGGTGTGTTTCGGGCTCGGCGGCGGGCACTGGGACGAGGAGAAAGTGCTCGACCGGTTCGAGCTGCTCTACGAGGCGGGCCTGGTGGAGGAGGCCCGCCGCGACGGCCGTGAAGCCGCAATGACGTGGAGCGAGCTGCCGCGGCTCGGCACGCCGATGCGCTACGATCACCGTCGCATTCTGGCGACCGCCATCGGCCGCATCAGGGCCAAGATCAAGTACCGGCCGGTGGTGTTCGAGATGATGCCGCCCGAGTTCACGCTGTTCGAGCTGCAGCGCACGGTGGAGGCCATTCTCGGACCGCATCTGCACAAGCAGAACTTCCGCCGGCTGGTGGAAAGCGCCGGCCTCGTCGAGCCGACGGGCGAGGTGCGCACCAAGACCGGCGGACGGCCGGCCAAGCTCTTCCGCTTCCGCCGCGAGGTGCTGCTCGAGCGCCCGGCGCCCGGCGTGCGGGTGAAAGCGGGGCGGGCCTAGGCGCACCGCGTCCCTTTCCCCGACTTTTGCTTTCTCTTTGGCGACGTTCCGCGTCTCAGACCAGCGATTTGCTTTATTTCCGGCGCCGACCTCGGCTATGACCAAACATGAGCGGGCCGTCACCTCAAGATGAGGGGGTCGGATCAACCTTGCCCGATCGTCGGGGGCGCATGTCGTGGCAACGAACGCTCGATGAGCACCTGTTCGGTGCCGGGCCCAAGCGCATCCTATCGCTCGACGGCGGGGGTGTGCGAGGGCTGATCACGCTCGGGATGCTGAAGAAGGTCGAAGCCGTGCTGGAAGCGCGGCATGGGCCGGATCTCCGGCTGTGCGACTACTTCGACCTGATCGGCGGCACCTCGACAGGGGCATTGATCGCCGCGCTGCTGGCGCTCGGGCACAAGGTCGATCAGATCATCTCCCTCTACCGGGACATGATTCCGAATATCTTCTACCGCAGGAGTTTGCTCCAGGGCATCAGCGCCAAGTTCGACAGCTCGGCGTTCGCGAGCGCGATCGACAAGGTGATCGGCGATTTCCTGGAACGATCCGGGCGAGATCGCCACGACGTCGGCGGGCTGCGCATGAACTCGCCGCTGATCCTCACGGGTCTCGCCATCGTCGCCAAGCGAATCGACACGGGCAGCGTGTGGGTGCTCACCAACAACCCGCGTGCCAAGTATTGGGATGCGAACTCGCAGCTCTGGCGCAAACACCTCGTCGAGACCAAGAGCACCGAGTTCTTCCCGAACTCGGACTACGAGCTCAGAACGATCGTCAGGGCAAGTGCCTCGGCCCCCTTCTATCTCGACGGCGTCGAGCTCAGGATCTCCAAAGATGAGGTCGGCCATTTCCTCGACGGGGCGGTCTCGCCGTTCAACAATCCCTGCCAGGAATTGTTCCTGATGACCACGCTCAGAGTGGTCGACGGCGCCTGGAACGAGGAAAAGGTGTCGCCGTACGGTTTCGGCTGGCCGACCGGCGCCGACAATCTGTTGCTGCTCTCGCTCGGCTGCGGCAGCTGGCGGCACAGGATTGTGAGCCGCGCGTTCGCCCGCAAGTACGCGATCTCGAAGGCATTCGTCGCGCTGACCGGCATCATCGACGACACCTCGACGCACAGCACGATCTGGATGCAGGCGATCTCAAAATGCCCCAGGCCCTATTACATCAACACCAATCTGCTCGGTATGGAGGGCTTGAGCATCGTGGAGCAACCGCTGCTCACCTTCCGGCGGATCAACCCGCGGCTCGAGAACGATTGGCTCGAGCGGGAGCTCGGAACGGCGTTCCGGTACTCGGCCAGGGTGCTCGCCCGCACCAGGGAACTCGACCGCTCGGACCGGCGCAATCTCGACCGGCTCCTGGACATCGGGCTCGCAACAGGCGAGAAACTGATCTCGTCAGACGACTTTCCGGCGGTGTTCGACCTACAGCGCAACCTGGTCGCAGCATAAGCCGAGCGCAGCGGGCATCGCCGATGAGGCGGAGCGCCGCACGGATTCCGGGGGGCGCGATGTTCACGATCGAGAAGCGCGGGTTCTTCTGCAGGCGAAACCGGCTTGTCGCGCAGGTCGCGCTCACCGAGCAGGACTTTCGCGACATCGCCGCCAGGCTCGGGCAACCGATCCTACGAGCGCGCAAGATCGGCATCGTCGCTGCGCGCAAGGCCGCGGAGCGCGAAACGGTGGTGACGCGCTGGAACGGGCAGGAGACGAGCAACACGGCGGAACCAGGCGACTGGGTGGTGACCAACCTGTCGGCCGATAAGGAGGTGTTGCGCGACAAGGACGGCAACACGAACACGTATGTCATCCGCGCCAGCAAGTTCCCAACGCTTTATGAGCCGCTCACCGACAGCACGGCCTTCGGCGCCCTGTTCAAGGCCAGGGGGCAAGTGGAGGCGATCTACCTCTCCGGCGGCTTCGATATCCAGTCACCATGGGGGCAGAAGCAGACCTCGAGGGCGGGCTATCTCCTGCTCAACGCCGGAGAGGTCTACGGCAACCACAAGGACACGTTCGAGGCGACCTACGAAGTGATAGAGCCCTGACGCCGCCGCCCGCCATTCGGTACGCGCGAGATAGACCTGTCGATTTCGCTCTGGAATTCGAGCGCCGCTTTTCCTAAGTTAAGAACCGCACACAATGCTCAATGAGAGTATATCGACTGGCGCCGAGGTTTGGCGGGCATGATATGCTCAATGTGATTATAAGTAACGGAGTAGCCGCTATGACCACCGCCGCCGAGGCACAGGCCGGAAAGCGCCATCAGGCTCTGCCGCGGCCCAGACTTGAGTTCACACCCGAGCTCGCGCGCGAGATGGGCGCGCTCTATGCCAAGGTGGCGCGCGTCATCACGCCCATGGAGTGGCCGTACTATGCGCCGCTCATCAAGGCCATCAACGACCTCAAGGCCAAGCGCAACGCGGTGATCCTGGCTCACAACTACATGACGCCCGAAATCTTCCATTGCGTGGGCGATTTCCGCGGCGACAGCCTACAGCTCGCCAAGGAGGCGGCGCGCACCAAGGCCCAGGTCATCGTGCAGGCCGGGGTGCACTTCATGGCCGAGACCTCCAAGTTGCTCAACCCCGAAAAGACCGTGCTCATTCCCGACCCGGAGGCCGGTTGCTCGCTCGCTGCCTCGATCACCGGTGCCGACGTGCGCGCCCTGCGCGAGGCCTATCCCGGCGTTCCCGTCGTCACCTACGTCAACACCAGCGCCGAGGTGAAGGCGGAAAGCGACATCTGCTGCACCTCGGCCAACGCGGTGAAGGTAGTCGAAAGCCTCGGGAGCAAGCGCGTGCTGCTGATCCCCGACGAGTTCCTGGCCAAGTACGTGCAGAGCAAGACCAAAGTCGAGATCATCACCTGGAAGGGCCACTGCGAGGTGCACGAGCGGTTCACCGGCGAGGAGCTCGAAGCGTTCCGCGCAGCCGATCCGGGCGTGCGCATCATCGCCCATCCCGAATGCCCGCCCGACGTGCTCAGGGCCGCCGATTTCACCGGTTCCACCTCGGGTATGATCGACTGGGTCAAGAGCAACCGGCCGCGCAAGGTCATCCTGGTGACCGAGTGCTCGATGTCGTCCAACGTGGCGGCCGAGACGCCGGAGGTGGAGTTCGTGCGGCCCTGCAACCTCTGCCCGCACATGAAACGCATCACGCTGGAAAAGATCCTCGACAGCCTCCTCTACATGCGCCACGAGGTGACCGTCGACCCCATCGTCGCCGAGCGCGCGCGCCGCGCGGTCGAGCGCATGGTGAACCTCACCAACTGAAACCTCGCATCCCACCAGGCACACAACCGGCGTGGCCAGTACCGGTTCCATTGTCGTCATCGGCGCCGGCCTCGCCGGGCTGTTCACCGCGCTCAAGCTCGCGCCGCGGCCGGTGACGCTGATCGCTGCCGAGCCGCTCGGCGAGGGCGCCTCGAGCGCCTGGGCGCAGGGCGGCCTCGCGGCCGCGGTGGGCGAGGGAGACAGCCCGGAGGCGCACGCCGCCGACACCATCGCCGCCGGTGCCGGTCTCGTCGACGCCCACATCGCGCACATGGTTGCCGCCGAGGCGCCCGAGCGCGTGCGCGACCTGCTGGCCTACGGAGTGCCGTTCGACCGCGACCTCGATGGTCACTTTCTTCTGTCGCGGGAAGCGGCGCACTCGGCCAGGCGCATCGTACGCGTGTCAGGCGACCGGGCCGGCCACGCCATCATGCAGGCGCTGATCGCGGCCGTGCGCGCCACACCCTCCATCGCTGTGCTCGAGGGCTTCAGCGCCACCGAACTCATCACACGGGAGGGACGCATCCGTGGCGTATTGCTCGCTCGCGAAGACGATCCGGCTGCCGAACACCAGCTCGACGGCGTCGCGGCGGTTGTGCTGGCCACAGGCGGGGTGGGTGGCCTCTATGCGGTCACGACCAACCCACCGCACGCGCGCGGAGAAGGCATCGCCATCGCAGCGCGTGCCGGTGCGGTGATCCGAGACGCCGAGTTCGTCCAGTTCCACCCTACCGCCATCGACATCGGCATCGACCCGGCCCCGCTCGCCACCGAGGCGCTGCGCGGAGAGGGCGCCACGCTGATCAACAGGCGGGGCGAACGGTTCATGCCGGCCGCCCACCCCGACGGCGAGCTCGGCCCGCGCGACGTGGTGGCGCGCGCGGTGTTCCGCGAGATCGCCGCCGGCCGCGGCGCCTTCCTGGATTGCCGCGCCGCCATCGGCGCCCGTTTCGCGCATGCCTATCCCACCGTGTACGCACGCTGCCGCCAAGCGGGGCTTGACCCTGCGGCCGAGCCCATCCCGGTGGCACCGGCCGAGCACTATCACATGGGCGGAGTGAAGACGGACGCCAATGCACGCACCAGCGTCGCCGGGCTGTGGGCGGTCGGCGAGGTCGCTTCCAGTGGCCTGCACGGCGCCAACAGGCTCGCTTCGAACTCGCTGATCGAGGCGGTGGTGCTCGGCGCCCGCGCGGCGCTGGACATCGCGGGCGAGATTCGGGGACATGGTCGCGCGGAACGGCCGACGCTCACGCGCATGAGGACACGGCACGTACCGGACGCCGGCGCACGCAGAGCAGCGATCGCCATGGTGCGGGCGACCATGGCCGCCAACGCCGGCGTCGAAAGGAACGAGGAGGGTCTCAAGACCGCACTCGACACGCTGGCGCAAATCGAGGCTGGCGCCGACGGGGACGTGGTGATCGAGAATGCGGTGCTGGCCGCCCGCTTCATCGTTGAGTGCGCGCTCAGGCGGCGCGAAAGCCGCGGTGCGCATTACCGCCGCGACTTTCCAGAATCCGAGCCGAAGCTGGCGCGCTCGAGCTTCATCACGCTTGCCGGCCTAAATCTGCGCGCGGGGCTGGCTCGCGGCATACTGGCAGGGCTCAGCGGCAACGAAGGGTAATGGCAATGACCAGCAGACCCGCATTGGAATTCGACCTCGACCTGCCCGCCACCATCGTCGAGCCGGCGGTCAGGGCCGCGCTCGCGGAGGACCTGGGCGTCAGCGGAGACATCACCACAGATGCGATCGTGCCCCCCGACGCGCGCGCATGGGGGGTGCTCGCTGCGCGCAAGGCCGGCGTCGTCGCGGGACTCAAGGTGGCGGAGGCGGCATTCCGCGCTCTCGATCCACATGTCGAGTTCAGGATCGAGATCGCGGACGGCCGGCGGGCGCCGGCGGGAGCCGTTCTCGCCCGCGTCGCCGGCAACGCCCGGGCGCTGCTCTCGGCGGAGCGCGTCGCTCTCAATTTCCTCGGCCGCATGAGCGGGATTGCCACGCTGACGCGGGCCTTTGTCGATGCCATCGCCGGCACCAAAGCCAGCATCGTCGACACCCGCAAGACGACGCCAAATCTGAGGCCGTTCGAGAAGTACGCCGTGCGCGCAGGCGGCGCCAAGAACCATCGCGCGGGGCTCTATGACGCCGTGCTCGTCAAGGACAACCACATCGTGGTAGCGGGCGGCATCGGTGCCGCCATCGAGCGGGTCCGCAGGCACGTCGGCCACACGGTCAAGATCGAGGTGGAGGTGGATAGCCTCGAGGAGCTGGCGGAGGCGCTGCGCTACGACATCGACGCGGTGCTTCTCGACAACATGGGGCCGGAGCGGCTCGCCGAGGCCGTGCGCATGGTGGCAGGGCGGGCGCTGACCGAGGCCTCGGGCGGGGTCAGGCTCGACACGGTGCGCGCCATCGCGGAAACGGGCGTGGACCTCATCTCCTCAGGGTCGCTTACCCACTCGGCTCCGGCGCTCGACATCGGCCTCGACTTCGAGATCGCAGGGCAGGAGCGCTAGGCTCGAATTCAAGGCGTAAGCCGGCGATCCATGGTATGCTTTGTCGATGGCCGGCGGGACGGGCAGGGCAGGAGCAGGACATGGTCGCGCCGGAGCTGATCGCCATCTGGGGGGTGACGGCGATCGCCGCCGCCGTGGCGGGCGGCATCCTCGCCAACATCAAGAACCGCGACTACTCGTTCTGGATCGCCATGAGTTTTCTGCTGCCGCCCGCGCTGGTGGTACTCCTCCTGCTGCCTCGCCTCAAAGAGCGCCCGGTGCGCATCAGCCCTGACGACGAGGTGGACTCCTCCGACCGGGCCTGAGCATCGCGTTGCGACGACAGCGCGTGCTCAGAAGAGCTTGAGCCCGGGCGGCAGCGGCAGTCCGCCGGTCAATTCCTGCATCTTCGCCTGCAGCGCCGCCTCGACCTTGTTCTTGGCGTCGTTCGCGGCGGCGACGATCAGATCCTCGACGATCTCCCCCTCCTCGGGCTTCAGCAGGGAGGGGTCGATCCTGACGCGGCGCACCTCGCCCTTGCCGTTGAGGGTGACGGACACGAGGCCCCCGCCCGATTGCCCGGCGATCTCCAGGGCAGCGAGCTCCTCCTGAAGCTTCTGCATGCGCTCCTGAAGCTGCTGGGCCTGCTTCATCACACTCATCAGATCCTTCATCGCATCCTCGCTATTCGTTCTCACCCGGTGGCGCTGTCATCGCCCCGATCCTTGGCGAGCGGCCGAACGGCCTTGATCTCGGCGGAAGGAAAGGCCTCGAGCACCGCTTTAAGCGCCGGATGTTGTCTGAGCCCTGCGAGCTCCGCCGCCTCGCGCTTGCGCCGCTCCTCGCCGATGGGCGGGGCCCCCGCCTCGCTCGACACGGCCACGATCCAGCGCCGACCGCTCCAGCGGGTGAGCTTCTCTGCCAGTTCACCAGCAAGGCTCGGCGGCGCGCCGTCGAGCAGCCGCAGCTCGATGCGACCAGCCTCGAAGCGCACAAGGCTCACGTGCTCCTCAAGATGAACCTTCAGTCGAGCGTCGCGGCGCATCCCGACCAATTCGACGACCTCGGCAAAGCTCGCCGGGCCGACGTTTGAGGACGCCGGCGTCGGTGGGGCGGAGCCGAACAGGCCTCCCTGGTCCGGGAGACGATCCTCAACCGCCGCCCCTTCCGAGCCGGTGGGAGCCCCGCGCTCGCCGCCCTGACGGCCGAGAGAACGGATGATCTCGTCGGGAGATGGCAAGTCAGCAGTATAGGCCATGCGGATCAGCACCATCTCCGCCGACGCCAGCGGATCGGGCGCGCGCTGTGTCTCCTCCAAGCCCTTGAGTAGCATCTGCCAGGCCCGCGTGAGCACCGGAATCGACGTGGCACCAGCCAGGGCCACCGCGCGGCGCTTTTCCTCGGCGGAGAGCGCCTCTCCGGCGGCTCGATCGCCGGCGACCTTGATGCGCGCGGCCGCATGCACCCCGTCGGCCAAATCGGCGAGCACCTGCGAGGGCTCGGCACCGTCGCGGACGATCGCTCCGAGCGCAGAGATGGAGGGCCCTGCTCTGCCGCGGAGCACCTCCTCCAGGAGATCAAAAATGCGGCCGCGGTCGGCAAGGCCGAGCATTTCCCTGACGGTTGCGGTCGTTACCGCACCGGAGCCCATGGCAATGGCCCGGTCGAGCATCGAAAGCCCGTCGCGCACCGAGCCTTCGGCGGCGCGGGCGATCAAGGTGAGGGCGTCGGGCTCGGCCTTCAGGCCCTCCCGCTCCACGATGTTTGCGAAGTGGCTGACGAGCTCGGGCACGTCCACGCGGCGCAGATCGAAGCGCTGGCAGCGCGAGAGTACGGTGACCGGAACCTTGCGCACCTCGGTGGTGGCAAAGATGAATTTGACGTGCGGCGGTGGCTCTTCCAGCGTCTTCAAGAGCGCATTGAAGGCGCCCTTGGAGAGCATGTGGACCTCGTCGATGATGAACACCTTGTAACGGGCCAGGACCGGCCGGTAGTGCGCGCTTTCGATCAGTTCGCGCACGTTGTCGACACCCGTGTGAGAGGCCGCGTCCATCTCGACAACATCCGGGTGGCGGCTGTGGATGATATCGAGGCAATGCTCGCCGTAGCCATCCATGTCTATGGTCGGGCGGTCCGGCAGGCCAGGCTTGGCGTAGTTGAAGGCACGGGCGAGGATGCGGGCGGTCGTGGTCTTGCCGACGCCGCGCACGCCGGTGAGCATGTAACCCTGCGCAATGCGATCGGTGGCGAACGCGTTCCTCAGCGTTCGCACCATCGCCTCCTGGCCGATCAGGTCGGCGAAGGTCTCGGGCCGATACTTCCGGGCCAGCACTATGTAGGGCGCAGATGCAGGCCCCGCGCCCGGCGCAACGGCGCTCTCCCCGCTGTGCGGCTCTGAACTGGAAGCCTTCTTCCTGGCCATGTGCCGCGACGTATGCCCCTCACGCAGTGCCGGCCCGGCGTGACCGAAGCGGCATGACGGCTCAAATGCGGCAGACCCGGCTTGCGACCGCCTCAAATCTCAGCACGTGGGAGGCTGACGAACGACCCGCATCCTGATCGTTAGGGCTGCTTCCTTCCGGACCTGACCCGGTTGGCGAGGGAGACGTCCGCCGCCAACCTCCCGTGGCGGAATATGGCGATAAGCGGCGGGGGTGGCAAGGCTTACGCCAGACAGGCTAGCGTGCCATCGCCTCCTTCACCAGCTCCCGCGAACGAGCAGCCAGACCATCCTCGATCGCATCGGCAAGCAGAGTGCTCAAGCAGCCATAGGAAACGTCGTTCAAATGGAACAGGTCCGCGGCGAGCAGCTCGGGCGGGGTAAACTGGCCGCTCGCGATCAGATGCTTCATGATCGCGAACCGGTGCAGTATGGGCACGTCCTTCTCCCGCGCTACCTTGCGCATGGCGCGGACGTAGTCGAGGTAGCCTGGGACCTGCTCGGAGCGCGGGTAGTACTGCAAGTCAAGCAGGATGACGTCGATGCGGCGGGACTTCAGCAAATCTACGCCGTGGCCGAGCGTGGCCTCGAACTGCGGGAGCGGTACACCGCGAATGGCGTCATTGACCCCGGTCTGCCAAATGACGAGCTGCGGTTCAAGCGGCAGGACCTCGTTCGGCATACGGGCGAGCATGTCGCTGGCGAGCTGCCCGCCGACGCCAAGATTGGAGACGACGAAGCTGCGGTCGGGATCGAACCGGCGGTTGAGCTCGGCTTCAAGCCGAAGCGGGTAACGCATCCTGGGAGAGCTGGCCCCGGTGCCGGCGGTGCTGGAGGAGCCAAGGGCGGCGATGCGGAACTCGGAGCGGTTGACCAGCGCACGGCGCATGTTGGGCAACGGCGCGTTGAAGCGGACCAACTGCTTGGGTGCCTTGCACCTGCTGGCACCCTGAAGTTGGCCGGCGGTCTGGCCGACGCTCGAGCCGGCGGCCGCCGCGGCAAGAGCCGCAAAAAGGACCAGCGCCGCCAAGCGCCTGGTCAGCAACGCGAAAGACGACCCCGCAGGCGCGCGTTCCCGCACCGCACCAACGCGAACTACCATGCTTGAAGCCCCAGCCCGTGCCTCCGCTGCCGACTCCGCTCGTGGTGGATGTTCGGCCCGCGTCCACTTGAGCGTTCCGCCTCTGCAACGAGCGGATTGAGCCCACATGCACGATACCCGGACCGGGAGCGGCGTTGTGATTTAGCCATCCGAGCCGGAGCTGCGCAAGGCCCGAAATCAGCCGCTTGGCGGGTCCATGAACGCGCCCATGTGTTCATGAGCGTCCTAGGTAATGTTAACAGTGACCGAACGGCCGTCGGCGTTGCCGCAACAAACCCCTGGAGGAAGCGATAAAATGAAGCCCACCCTCGGAGCCACGACGCTGCTCGATCGCCAGAGCCACCGGCGCAGCGATGCCCAGTATTTGGCCATGCTCAACGAGCGCGCCGATGCGCGCTTCCTGGTGCTCGCCGACCAGAAGCCGGTGATCCGATCCAATGCGGAGCGCTCCAAGGCAACGATCCGCTGGTTCAGCCGCCAGGAGCTGCAGGATGTCGGCCTGCCGGTCGCCGAGGCGTTGTTCCTCGGGGTCGATCGCAAGACGGGGGCCGGGCGATTCGCCGTCGCCGTCAGCGAGCACCGCGTTCGAAACGCGCCAGGGGGCCTCAGCCTCATGCGCCCGATCGTCGACCTTAGGTCACTTGCCATGCAGGGGGTGATGTCGGACGAAGAGATCTCGCTCCTCGGCCAGGCCAAGGCCCTGTCGCACTGGCACGAAAACACCCGCTGCTGCGGGCACTGCGGCGGTACCACCCTGGTCAAGGATGGCGGCTGGAAGCGCAAGTGCTGGGCGTGCGGTCACGAGCACTTCCCGCGCACCGATCCGGTGGTCATCATGCTGATCATCGACCCGTCAGGCGAGCGCTGTCTGCTCGGGCACGAGGCACGCTTTCATGAGAAGATGTTCTCGGCGCTTGCTGGCTTCGTCGAGCCGGGTGAGGACATCGAGGCCGCCGTGCGCCGCGAGACGGTGGAGGAGACCGGCGTCGAGGTGGGTGAGGTGCGCTTCCACTCCACACAGCCCTGGCCCTTCCCACACTCGTTGATGATCGGATGTCTGGGGTTTGCCAAGACAAGCGAGATCACGATCGACCCCAACGAGATCGTGGAGGCGCGCTGGTTCGCGCGGCCCGAGATCAGGCTGATGCTCGACAACAAGCATCCCGACGGTCTGTTCGTGCCCGGACGCCAGGCGATCGCGCGCGTGCTCATCTCGCAGTTCGCCGAAGGAAAGGTTTGAGCGTGCAGAGTCAGGCCGGGGCGGAGCGGGCATGGCGCGTGAGCGCGCGGCGCTCGAGGATCTGCTGCCAAAGCGCGCCAACCACGCTCGGGTCGGTGATCGGAACGGGCGGCAGCCCGCGCGCCCCCCGCGACAGGAAGGCAGAGTCCCAGAACACGATCGATATCGTCCGGCCGCTGGCGAGCCCGATCTCGAGCACCATGCGCTGATTGAGCATGCGGTCACGCGGCCGGGGCGAAAGCTGGTCGTCGGTGCCGCCGGCACTCGCGCTGCCAGCGGCCGCGGCGGCAGCCGCGCTCGCCATGCCGGCGATGCGACCGGCGGCGCTCGATCGGACGTCCTCGGCGGTGACATCGCTCACCCACGAGAGCTGTGCAATGTCAGTGTAGGCGACTTCCTGGACGAGGGCGTAGAGGGGCTGGTGTGTGCGCAGATCGACGGCCGCCTCGAAGACGGCGAGCGTCTCAGGTTGCAACCGGAAGGCGGCGAGCGCGGCCGGGTTGGTGCGCGGCTTGTCGTCGCTGCCGATCCGGCACAGTACCTCGAGCGCCCCGCAGCGCTCGCCATTGGGAAAGCTGCGCACCAGCAGCCAGTCGCGGTCGCCGAAGCCGACGGCAACCGGCAGCCGCACCTTCTGCGGCAGGGCGGCCATCACCCGGTCGGTATAGGCGTCGAGCTTCTGTTCGAGATCGGCGATCTGCAGGGGATCCCGCTTCTTGAAGCGCAGATAGATGCCGTACACGACGGCGCCGATCGCACCGAGAAAGAGGGCAACCGTGAACCACAGATTGCCCAGTTGGAAGAACAACATCTCGGCCGCGGTCACGAGCACGACGAGACCGGCAGGCAGCTCCCAGCCGAACTTCCAGAGCCACGGAATGGCGCCGATGACCAGCATCAGGAGACCCGGCAACAGGAGGAACAGCTCGCGGCCCATGGCCTCGATCATGCGCCCGCCAACGGCGCCCGCCTCGCGGTAGCCGAGATAGAGCGACAGGCCGATGAGCAGCATGCCACCGATGACAGTGGCCACCTGGATGATGCGGATCGCAGTCCGCCAGCGCTCGTGCGCAAGCAGGACCAGCCGATAGGTGTCGGTAAAGTACTGGGAGACCACATCGGGGGTAATCTCGCCGTCACCGGCCTGAGCGGCATGCTCGACGGACGATTGAAAAGTCATGGGGAGAACTCGAGGTTCACTGCCCGGCCCAAGGTCGCGCGGCGCTCCATCAGGAATACGAAATCACGTGACCGACAAGCCGTAATCATGCTCCGTTTAAACGAGGTCACAGTGTGTGCTCGATTTGCCTCACGGCTTCGCGGTGGCAGGCCGGCACCGCCCTGGTCGGATCGCGCGACATGAACCCCCGGCTCGGCATCGCGCTCAAGATCGCGTCGGTGTTGGCGTTCACAGTGATGTTCACCTGCGTGAAGGCGGCATCCGCGGAGGTGCCGCCAGGCGAGGCCGTGTTCTTCCGCTCGTTCTTCGCGCTGCTCCCGATCCTCGTCTACCTCGCCATCCTGGGCGACCTGCCCAGCGCCCTCAGAACCTCCAATCCCTACGGTCACCTCTGGCGCGGCTTGCTCGGCGTCGCCAGCATGGGGCTCAACTTCGCGGCGCTCGGCTTGTTGCCATTGCCCGATGCGATCGCCATCGGCTACCTCATGCCGCTGCTATCCACGGCGTTCGCGGCGATCTTCCTCGGCGAGCGGGTTCGGGCCTTCCGCTGGAGCGCGATCCTGATCGGCTTTATCGGCGTCCTCATCATACTGTGGCCACGTCTCGACGTGCTCAGAGGACCGTCGGGCGCGTCAGCAGAAGCAACCGGCGCCCTGTGCGCGCTCGGCGGGGCAACCGTAGTGGCGTTGGCAACGGTCGTGCTGCGCACGTTGGTGGTGGCGGAGCGTACGACGACCATCGTGATCTATTTCTCGGTGATGTGCACGATCGCATCGCTGTTCACGATCCCGTTCGGATGGCAGGTGCCGAGCCCAGGCGTTGCCATCCTGCTCATCATGACCGGCTTGAGCGGCGGGCTCGGCCAGATTTTCGTCACCGAGTGCTACCGGCACGCGGAGACTTCGACGGTGGCGCCGTTCGAGTACACTTCGATGCTGTTCGGAATCCTGATCGGCTATGTGCTGTTCGACGAGGTGCCGACGCCGGCGGTGATCACAGGCGGGGCCATCGTGATCGCGGCAGGACTGCTGCTCATCTGGCGCGAACAGCAAACAGGACTCAAGCAGGGCGCGGCCGCGCCAAGGAAGCCAGAGAGGGAGGCCCCTTGATCAAATGCACCGGCCGCCATCCACCTCCAGCGCAACGCCAGTCAGAAACTCCGACGCGGGCTCGGCGAGGAACAGCGCGGCATTGGCAACGTCGGCAGGCCGCGACAGGCGCCCGAGCGGGATGGTCGCTTCGATGGTCCTGCGATTCTCGGGCGTATCGGGAGCTCCCATGAACTGCTCGAGCATGCCGGTCTCGCCCATCACCGGGTTGATGGCGCACACTCTGATCTTCTTGGGCGCCAGCTCGGCGGCCATCGACTTGGTGAGCACGATCACGGCGCCCTTCGAGCCGTTGTACCAGGTCAGCCCCGGGCGGGGACGGACCCCGGCAGTGGACGCGGTGTTGATGATGACGCCGCCACCACGCCGCTCCATCACCGGCACGACGGCAAGCGCGGCAAGGTAGATCGCCTTGACGTTCACTGCGTAGACGCGGTCGAACTCGTCCTCGCTTACCTCCAGCATGGGCTGACGCCGGTGAGTAAAGCCGGCGTTGTTGACCATGATATCGAGGCCGCCGTAGCGTGCCAGAACCTCGCCCACCATGGCATCGACCTCGGCCTTGCGGGTGACATCGCAGGCAACATGCATGGCCCTCGGCCCGAGCGTCCGGGCGACGTCGCGGGCGCCCTGGCCGTTGATGTCGGCGACGGCGACGCAGGCGCCTTCCCTGGCGTAGGTCTCGGCGATGGCCTTGCCGAAACCGGAAGCGGCGCCGGTAACGATGGCGATCTTGTCCTTCAGCCGCATGCCAATTCTCCTCAACGGCCGGGACCCGCCGGTGTCAGCGGGTAAGCTTGGCGAGGGCGCTCTGCTTGGCGAGCTCCTGGCGGTAGGGGCTTGCCTTGTAGCAGCCCAGGATGCGCAGTTCGGTCGAGAAGAAGCGAAGCTCCTCAAGGGCGCGAGCAACGTTGGCCGCCTCGGGGTGACCCTCGGCATCGGCGTAGAACATGGTGGCAGCAAAGGTGCCCTCGAGCTGGTAGGACTCGAGCTTGGTCATGTTGACACCGTTGGTGGCAAAACCGCCCAGCGCCTTGTAAAGCGCGCCGGGGATGTTCCTGACCCGGAACACGAAGGTGGTGATCACGGGCTCGTCCTTGGGAGCCACCGGGTGCGGCTCGCGGGCCAGCAGGACGAAGCGGGTGGTATTGTGGGCGATGTCCTCGATGTCGCGAAGCACGATCTCAAGCCCGTAAATCTCGGCGGCAAGCGCCGGCGCGATGGCGGCCAAAGTCTCATCGCCTTTCTCGGCCACCAGGCGGGCTGAGCCTGCGGTGTCGGCCTCGGGCACCGGCTCCAGGCCGAGCTTGCGGATGGTGGCCCGGCACTGGCCGAGGGCCTGCGTGTGGCTCAAAACCTTTCTCAGTCTCTTGAGCGGGGTGCCGGGGCGGGCCATCAACTGGTGGCGCACGCGCTCGAAGTGCTCGCCGACGATGTGGAGACCCGAAAGCGGCAGCAGATGGTGGATGTCGGCGACGCGTCCGGCCACCGAGTTCTCGATCGGGATCATCGCGTAGTGCGTATCGCCGGCAAGCACGGAGGCGAGCGCATCCTCGAAGGTGGCATTCGATACCGGCTGCAGGCGCGCATGCTCGCCGGAAAGCAGGTGGGCGAGATGGGGTAGAGCCCGCAGGCGCCCGCGCTCCTCCGCAAAGGCACTGAGGCAGGCGACGTGGGAGTTGCAGCCAGGCTCGCCCTGATAGGCAACGCGTAACAGGCTCCCGCCATTGCCGTCGAGGCGCCCGTTCCGGCGGCCGGCCGGCGGCCGACCCGTACGCTGCGGCTTCTCATTGGGCATGGCTGGTTCCGGGCAGCAGAAGGTCTTGCGTCCAAGGGGGCCTACACGCGCCGGCCGCCCGCCAGCATGCGGCGCGCCCGCTCGAGGTCGGCCGGAGTATCGACGCCGAGGGGAACGGTGTCAACGAGCGCCACGTCGATGCGCATGCCGTCCTCCAGCGCCCGGAGCTGCTCGAGATTTTCCCGCAGCTCGAGGGGGGAAGGCCGCAACGAAACGAACCGCTCGAGCGCGGTTCGGCGGTAAGCGTAAATACCAATGTGATGGTAAAGGGGGCCGTCACCGTAGGGGGCAGAGGCGCGCGTGAAGTAAAGCGCCCGCAGCACGTTCGGGGAGCCCGTGCCTAAGGGCGTGCCCACGACCTTCACGATGCTGGGTGCGGTCTTGTCGGCCTCTTCACGGATCTCGGCCGCAATGGTCGCAATGTGCGGTCCCTTGTTCTTCAGAGGGGCCAGACAGGCGGTCACGAGCTGCGGCTCAAGGGTCGGCAGGTCCCCTTGCAGGTTGACGATGATCTCGGCGTCGCCGTCGGGATCGACCTTGCTCAGCGCCTCGAACACACGGTCCGAGCCCGAGGCATGATCGGCGCGCGTCATCACCGCCTCCCCACCCGCGCCGCGAATGGCCGCAGCGATCTCGTCGCTGTCGGTAGCCACGACCACCCGCCCGGTCTCGGCGGCGCGTGCGCGCCGCCATACGTGCACGATCATCGGCTCTCCCGCGATGTCGGCCAACGGCTTGCCGGGCAGCCGCGTCGCCCGCATGCGGGCGGGAATGAAGGTGATGATGCTCGCCATCGATTCGCGGTGCCCGCCTAAGTGACAATTCGCCTCGGGGCAAGGCTCTAGAACAGGCAACGACGGAGTGGCAAGGGGAGGGGGCCGGCCGGGACCGGGCGAGCAACCGTCGGGTCGAGGGCGGACCGGGGCAGGAGGGCTGACGGGAATGGACACCTGGGAGTTCAACAAGATCGCCGGAGCCGTGCTCTCGGCGCTGCTGCTCGCGTTCGGCATGGGCACCGTGATCGAAATCCTCGCAAGCAGTCACGCGGCCCACAAGGCAGGTTATGAGCTTCCCTTCAAGGCACCGGCCGAGTCCGGCACGACCGGCGCGGCCGAGAAGCCGTTCAGCTTCGCCGAGGTGGCACCGCTGCTCAAGTCGGCCAGCGCCGATAACGGAGAGGTCGTGTTCAAGCGCTGCGCGGCCTGCCATACTTCCGACAAAGGCGGCCCAGCGCGTGTCGGTCCCAACCTGTGGGGCGTCGTCGGCCGCGACATCGGCGAGAGCCCGTCGTTCGCGCGCTACTCAGCGGCCCTGAAGGGCAAGGAAGGCAAGTGGACTTTGGAGAGCCTGGCCAACTATCTGCACGATCCCAAAGGCTTTATCCCCGGCAACCAGATGGCGTTCGCCGGGGTCAAGGACAACCAGGACCTCGCCGACCTTCTCGCCTACCTCAACAAGCAGAGCGACAGTCCGGCGCCGCTGCCAAATTAGGGCTTGGCTCAGACGAGCCATCGAAGCCGAGCCGGCCAGTCATTTTCCGAGCGTCTGGCCGGGCTCGGTGCATTACGGATTTTTAATGCGCTCGGGCGGCTGCCATGGAGCGCAATCCGATATAGTGACGGCACGGCTTCCTTTATCGCATCCAAGGTGGTGCGTTCTTCGGCGGAGTGCGCGAGGAAGGGCTCGGTTCGAGCCGGGCTGGGAAGTCGGGTAGAAAAGGATGCAACGGAGACCATGCTCGATGGCCTCTCGCTGTTCGTTCCACGTCCCCACCGGTGCGCTCATCTGCTTGGCGCTCATGACGTCGCCACCGGCGCCTGCGCAGGAAGTGGTCGCCCCACACCGCCACCACGCGCTGTCGCTCGTCGAGCCGCCGAGGTTCGGGCCTGACTTCAAGCACTTCGACTGGGTCAATCCCGATGCCCCGAAGGGCGGCGTGGTGCGACAATGGGAGGAAGGCTCGTTCGACAGTCTCAATCCCTTCAGCATTCAAGGCGAGAGCGCGGCAGGGATAGGCTTGATCTACGACTCCCTGATGGTTGGCAGCCCGGACGAGCCGTCGGCAGAGTACGGGCTGGTGGCGGAGTGGGTTTCGTTTCCGCCCGACTATTCATCGGTGACCTTCGGGCTGCGCGAGGGCGCCCGCTTCCACGACGGCAGGCCGATCACGCCAGAGGACGTCATCTTCTCGTTCGAGGCGCTGAAGAAGGCCAACCCGCAGATCGCGCAGTACTACCGCAACGTGGTGGGCGGCAAGAAGACCGGTGGGCGCGAAGTGACCTTCACCTTCGATGCCAAAGGTAACCGTGAGCTGCCGCAGATCATGGGCCAGCTGCAGGTGCTGCCGCGGCATTTCTGGGAAGGCAAGACGGCAACGGGCGAAGCGCGCGACGTTTCCAAGTCGACGCTCGAGATCCCACTTGGCTCGGGTCCCTACCGCGTCAAGGAGGTCGACCGCGGCCGCTCCATCACCTACGAGCGCGTCGCCGACTGGTGGGCCAAGGACCTGCCGGTATCGAAGGGGCAGTGGAACTTCGACATTCTCAGATACGAGTACTATCGGGAGCGGACCGCGGCGTTCGAGGGCTTCAAGTCGGGAGCGATCGACTACTGGGAGGAGAACTCAGCCAAGGCATGGGCCACGGACTACAACTTCCCCGCAGTCAAGCGCGGACAGGTCAAGCTCGAGCGCATTCCGGTGAAGCGCGTGGCGCCTATGCAGGCGTTCGGTTTCAACCTGCGGCGGCCGCAATTCCAGGACGTGCGCGTGAGGCGCGCGTTCAACCTCGCCTTCAACTTCGAGGCCATCAACGAGCAGCTGCTCTATTCAGAGTACACGCGCACAGCGAGCTACTTCGAGAACTCCGAGCTCAAGGCGACTGGCCTGCCCAAGGGTACTGAGCTCGAGATCCTGAAGGAAGTGGAAAAGGAGGTGCCGCCGGAGGTGTTCAGCAAGGAATACCGCAATTCGGTCGGTGGCCCCGACGCAGAGCATCGGCGCAATCTGGCCGAGGCCGCCAGACTCCTGCGCGAGGCGGGCTGGTCGCTGCAAGGCCCGCTGCTCAGGAACGCACGCGGGGAGACGTTGAGGGCCGAGTTCCTGCTCAACTCGCCAACCTTCGAGCGCCACACGCTGCGCTACATCGACGATCTGAAGAAGCTCGGCATCGACGCCTCGGTGCGCATTGTGGATTCCGCGCAGTACCAACGCCGGCGGCGGTCGTTCGACTACGATATCACCACCATGGGGTTCGCCCAATCGGAATCCCCAGGCAACGAACAGCGGTTCTTCTGGGGCTCGGCCGCCGCCGATCAGGAGGGGAGCCGCAATGCGATCGGCATCAAGAACCCGGCGGTCGACAAGCTGATCGACCGCATCATCTTCGCCAAGGATCGACCGGAGCTGGTCGCCGCCACTCGGGCACTCGACCGGGTGCTGCTGTGGAACTACTACGTGGTGCCCCTGTGGTACTACCCTTACGAACGGCTCGCCTACTGGAACAAGTTTGGGCGTCCGGCGAAGCTGCCGGCCCAGACCTCAAGCTTCGAGAGGGTGTGGTGGTTCGACAAGACCGCGGCGGACAAGCTCGCGGCTTCCGGGTCACAATAGGCGTGCGCACGGAGAGCAGGTTGCAGGTCAAAGCATATCGTCTCGTGCTGACGGTCGGGCTGTGGCTCTTCGCCGGAGCTGCCGCCCTCGCCGAGCCGCGGCATGGCCTGTCGACGTTCGGCGACCTCAAGTACCCCAAAGAGTTCGCCCATTTCGACTACGTCAATCCCGACGCGCCGAAAGGCGGGCGGCTTGCGACCATGGGGGTCGGCGCCATCTCCACCTTCGACAGCTTCAACGGCTACATTCTCAAAGGGGACGCGGCGCAGGGACTTGAGCTCATCTTCGACAGTTTGATGGTGGCGGCTGCCGACGAGCCGAGCTCCCTCTATGGCCTGGTCGCCAAGGACGCCGACATTGCAGCCGACAAGCGCTCGGTGACGTTTCGGCTCCGCCCGGAGGCCAAGTTTGCCGACGGCTCGCCGCTCACGGCCGAGGACGTCGCCTTCTCTTTCAGGGTTCTGAAGGAGAAGGGGCACCCGGCGTTCAGTCTGCGGCTGCGGGACGTGGAGGCGGCGGAGGTGCTCGAACCTCACGCCATCCGCTACAGCTTCAAGGGCGAACTGGTGCGCGACCTGCCGCTTGTCGTCGCCGGGCTGCCGATCTTTTCCAAGGCCTACTATGCGACGCGGGAGTTCGATGCCACCACGCTCGAGCCGCCGCTCGGCTCCGGACCATACAAGATCGGCGATTTCAGGCAGGGCACGTACGTTACCTACGTGCGCCGACCCGACTACTGGGCCAAGGACCTCAACGTCAACCGAGGGCGCTACAATTTCGATGAGATCCGCTACGAGTACTACCGCGATCGGACGGCCGCGCTGGAAAGCTTCAAAGCGGGGGCGTTCGACTTGCGGGAGGAGTTCACCTCCCGCGACTGGGCGACGGCTTACAACATTCAGGCGGTCAAGGAAGGGCGGATGGTGCTGCTCGATCTGCCGGACGAGCGGCCGGCCGGCACGCAAGGATTCTTCCTCAATACGCGGCGGGCCAAGTTCCACGACGCGCGCGTGCGCAAGGCCTTCGACTATGCCTTCGACTTCGAGTTCACCAACAGCAACTTGTTCTACAGCCTCTACAAGCGCACGACGAGCTACTTCGAGAACTCGGACATGAAGGCGGTGGGCAAGCCGTCCGCGGAAGAACTGGCGCTGCTCGAGCCGTTTCGCGCCCAGCTCCCGCGCGAAGCGTTCGAGGACGTCTACGTGCCGCCGGTGTCGGACGGTTCCGGCGCAGACCGGCGGCTGCTGCGCGAGGCGGCGCGCCTGCTGACCGAGGCGGGCTGGACGCTCAAGGGTGGCAGGCGGCTCAACGCCGCCGGCGAGGTGCTCGAGGTCGAGTTCCTGATCGAGGACCCGACGAGCGAGCGCGTCCTCGGCCCCTACGTGAAAAACCTGCAGGCGGTCGGGGTGACGACGAGCGTGCGGCGCGTCGACCATGCGCAGTTCGAGCGCCGCACAAAGTCCTACGACTACGACATCCGCACCGCCCGCTTTGCCATGTCGCTGACGCCGGGCGTCGAGCTCAGGAACATGTTCAGCAGCGAGGCCGCCAATACACCCGGCAGTTTCAACCTTGCCGGAATTCGCGATCCCGTCGTCGACAACCTCATCGAAAGGGTCATCGCCGCGCGCAGCCGCAGCGAACTGGTCAGCGCCGCGCGGGCCCTCGATCGCGTTCTGCGGGCGGGGCATTACTGGGTCTCGAACTGGTACAAGGCGGTGCACAACATCGCCTACTGGAACAAGTTCTCGCGTCCCAAACTGCAACCAAGGTACGACCGCGGGATCGAGGACACTTGGTGGTACGACGCCGAGAAAGCTGCAAAATTGAAGCAGCCGTGAGCCCAACCACAAGGACCGAAGCGGCCTTCCGCGATGACCGCCTATCTCATCAAGCGCCTGCTCCTCGTCATCCCGACGGTGTTCGGCATCATGGTGATCAGCTTCGCCGTGATCCAGTTCGCGCCCGGCGGGCCGGTGGAGCAGGTGATCGCCAAACTGTCCGGCACCGACACCTCGGCCACGGCGCGGATCGGCGGCGGACAGAGCGATACGATGGCGGCGGGAGGCGGGCAGCTCGCCGCAGACGCGACCACCTCCAAGTACCGTGGCGCACAGGGCCTCGACCCGGAGTTCATCAAGCAGCTCGAAAAGCAGTTCGGTTTCGACAAGCCGGCGCACGAGCGGTTTCTGCTGATGATGCAGAACTATCTCGTGTTCGATTTCGGCAAGAGCTACTTCCGCGACACGAGCGTGCTGCAGCTCATCAAGGAAAAGCTCCCGGTCTCGATCTCGCTCGGGATCTGGATGACGCTGCTCACCTACCTCGTTTCGGTCCCACTCGGCATCCGCAAGGCGGTGCGCGACGGAGAGCCGTTCGACGCCTGGACCAGCGGCGTGCTGGTTATCGGCTATGCAGTACCGGGCTTTCTCGTCGCGGTGCTGCTCTTGGTGCTGTTCGCCGGCGGGTCGTTCATGCAGATCTTTCCCTCGCGCGGCCTCGTCTCCGAGAATTGGGGGGAGCTTTCGCTGTGGGGCAAGGTCGTCGACTACTTCTGGCACCTGACGCTGCCCCTCATCGCCATTGCGCTCGGCGCGTTCACGACCATGGCATTTCTCACCAAGAACTCGTTTCTCGACGAGATCCGCAAGCAGTACGTACTGACAGCGCGCGCCAAGGGGCTGACCGAGCGGCAGGTGCTCTACGGCCACGTGTTCCGCAACGCCATGCTGCTGATCATCGCCGGATTCCCCGGCACGTTCATTGGAGCCTTCTTCCGCGGCGCGCTGCTCATTGAGACGATCTTCTCGCTCGATGGGCTCGGCCTGCTCGGCTTCGAGAGCATCATCAACCGGGACTATCCGGTGGTGTTCGCCACGCTCTACATCTTCTCGCTGCTCGGCCTCCTCATCAACCTGCTCTCCGACTTCATTTACACGCTGGTCGATCCGCGCATCGACTTCGAAAGCCGGGAGGTGTGAGAGGCATGGACGCGCGCACGACATCGGAGGGGGCACTCGGGCGAGGCGCTCAGCTTTCCCGGACCGGCGCGGGAGTGGCACTCAGAGTCGCCACGGCGCCGATGCGGATGGTCGGCCGCATCGGCCACACGCTGCGATCGCCCATCAACCGACGCCGCTGGGAAAACTTCCGGGCCAACAAGCGCGGCTATTGGAGCTTATGGATTTTCCTCGCCATCTTCATCGTCAGCCTGTTTGCAGAACTCATCGCCAACGACAAGCCGATCGTCGCCAGCTACAAGGGCGAGCTGCTGTTCCCGGCCTTCGTCGACTATCCAGAATCCAAGTTCGGCGGCTTCTATGCCATCACCGATTACAAGGACCCGCTGATCTACAACGAGATCAACGAGAACGGCTGGATGATCTGGCCGCCGATCCGCTACTCCTATTCCTCGATCAACAAGGACTTCCCGCGCATCAAGGGCGCACACGGCCGCTGCCTCGGGTTCCCGGCGCCGCCACCCTGGGCCTCGAGCGGAGAATTCTGCGAGGCAAGCCCGGAGCAGATCGCACGCTACCAGGCGATCGGCAACCGCAACTGGCTCGGCACCGACGACGGCGGCCGCGACGTGGTGGCGCGGGTGATCTACGGGTTAAGGATCTCGCTGCTGTTCGGCATTCTGCTCACTGTCCTTGCCTCGGCGATCGGCATCGTCGCAGGGGCCGTGCAGGGCTATTTCGGCGGCAAGGTCGACCTCATCTTCCAGCGCATCCTCGAGATCTGGTCGTCGATCCCCTCCCTCTACGTCCTGATCATCATCTCGTCGGTGCTGGTGCCGGGATTCTGGACGCTGCTCGGCGTGCTGTTGCTGTTTGAGTGGGTATCGCTCGTTGGGCTGGTGCGAGCCGAGTTCCTGCGGGGGCGCAATTTCGAGTACATCACGGCGGCGCGGGCGCTGGGGCTCTCCGATACGAAAATCATGTTCAAGCACCTGCTGCCCAACGCGATGGTGGCGACGCTGACCTTCCTTCCCTTCCTCCTGTCCGGCTCCATCACCGCGCTCACCGCCCTCGACTTCCTGGGGCTCGGCCTGCCGCCCGGATCGCCGTCTCTCGGCGAGCTGCTCGCCCAGGGCAAGGCCAACTTGCAGGCGCCCTGGCTCGGGCTCACCGCCTTCTTCTCCATCGCCATCATCCTCTCCCTGCTGATCTTCATCGGCGAGGCCGTGCGCGACGCGCTCGATCCCAGAAAGACGTTCCGGTGAGAGACGAACCCGATGGCCAGCACGGAAACCCTCGTTCAAGTCCGCAACCTGTCGGTCGACTTCCGCGCCGGTGCCAACACAGTGCACGCGGTCAAGAATGTGTCCTTCACCATCGGCAAGGGCGAGACGGTGGCGCTGGTCGGCGAATCGGGCTCGGGAAAGACGGTCTCAGCCCTCTCCATCCTGAGGCTGCTGCCCTATCCATCCGCATCGCACCCCTCGGGCGAGATCTTCTTCAGGGGCAAGAACCTGCTCACCGCCTCGGACGGCGAGATGCGCGAGGTGCGGGGGGGCCGCATCTCGATCATCTTCCAGGAGCCGATGACCTCGCTCAATCCGCTACACACGATCGAGAAGCAGGTCGGCGAGATCCTGAAAGTCCACCGTGGGCTCGACGATGAGGCGGCGCGCGTCCGCAGCCTCGAGCTGCTCGAAAAGGTCGGCCTGCAGAACGCGGCGAAGCGTCTCGGCGCCTTTCCCCACCAGCTTTCCGGCGGCCAGCGCCAGCGGGTGATGATCGCCATGGCGCTCGCCAACGAGCCCGATCTGCTGATCGCCGACGAGCCTACGACCGCGCTCGACGTCACCATCCAGGCGCAAATCCTCGAGCTGCTGCAGCAGCTGCAGCGCGAGCTCCACATGGCTATGCTGCTCATCACCCACGACCTCGGCATCGTGCGCAAGATGGCCGAGCGGGTGTACGTGATGAACTCGGGCCGTGTGGTGGAAAGCGGGCCGACGGCCACGGTGCTCTCCACCCCGACGCATGCCTACACGCGTCACCTGATCGCGGCCGAGCCCAAGGGCAAGCCGCCGGCCAGCGACGACACGGCGCCGGTGATCGTAAAGACCGACGATCTCAAAGTCTGGTTCCCAGTCCGCCGCGGCCTGTTGCGCCGCACCGTCGACCACATCAAGGCGGTCGACGGTGTGTCGCTTACACTGCGCGCCGGGCAGACGCTCGGCGTCGTCGGCGAGTCGGGCTCGGGTAAGACAACGCTTGGCCTCGCGCTGCTGCGGCTGGTCTCCTCGCAAGGGCCGATCGTCTATCAGGGCCGGCGCATCGACGGGCTCAACTCGCGGGCCATGCGGCCGCTACGCAAGGAGATGCAGATCGTATTCCAGGACCCCTACGGCTCGCTGTCGCCGCGGCTGTCGGTGAGCCAGATCATCGAGGAGGGCCTGCTGATCCTGGCGCCGGAGCTCGGGCCGGAGGAGCGGCGGGGCCGCGTCAGCCAGGCGCTCGCCGAGGTCGGTCTTGATCCCGACTCGCAGGACCGCTATCCGCACGAGTTCTCCGGCGGCCAGCGCCAGCGCATCGCGGTGGCCAGAGCCATGGTGCTCGAGCCGCGCTTCGTCGTGCTCGACGAGCCGACGAGCGCCCTCGACATGTCGGTACAGGCGCAGATCGTCGATCTGCTGCGCGAGCTACAGAAGAAGCGCAACCTCGGCTACATCTTCATCAGCCACGACCTCAAGGTGGTGCGGGCGCTGTCGAACTACGTGATCGTGCTGAAGAACGGCAAGGTGGTCGAAGAGGGTCCGTCCGAGCAGGTGTTCACCCGGCCGCAGACCGAGTACACCAAGGCGCTGCTGGCGGCAGCCTTCGAGCTCACGGTGGCCCACCGGCAAGCGATGGCGGGATGAGGCAGGCTGAGTCGGCGTTACTCGACCTTCCAAGTCGTCTCCACCATGCCGCCGGCAGCGACGATCGTCAGGCGCAGGGCAGCGCCCCTCAGGCGATCGATTTCGACACCTCGGCTCAGGTCGATGGAAAACAGTGCCCGATCCGGCGCTGCCTCGCCGACCTTGGCGGCCATCGGCAGGTAAAGGCCGTCCGCCGCCTCGACGAACAGGTCCGCGTCAGCAGCGCCTCCGGGCACGGCGACCTCGAAGGTCAGTCTTGGAGCAGAGCCGGTGAGAACGGCTCTCGCTGCCACGAGTGCCGGAGCGCCCGGCCCAATGGAGGCCGGAGCGCGGGGCACCCGCGCAATCATCCTCGCCAGTTCCGCCTGCAGGCCAGTCACCGCACCCGGCGCAATGGTCACCTCAAACCGCGCCTCGGCCGGAACGCAGATGTCGCGGCAGATGCCATACTCGAAAGCCAGCTTGAGGAGAACCGGTCGCGCCGGGTCGGCCGGGGTCAGCTCCACGGGAAAGATCACGTTCTTCTTGTAACCGATCGATTCGCCGGTCGGGTCGCTCAAGCGCTCCGGGGCAGGGTAGAGCACGCGAGCGCCGGAGAGGTTGACGGAACCGGTCCAGTCGAAGCGCGGCGGAATGCCGCCCGAGTCACCCGGCTGGCGCCAATAGGTCTTCCAGCCCTCCGCCAACCTGACTTCGACGCCGGCCAGCAGGCGCACGGAGTCGTCGGCTTCGGGGCTGCTGCCGACCAGCAATCTGGCGCTCGAGCCGTGACCATGCTGCCATGGCGTCGCCAAACCGGATGCCACAGCGGGCTGCGCCAAAAACAGGAGCGCTGCCAGGACCATGCAGCCTGGCCTCGTAAGCGGGTAGGCCATGTTCCTCCGAGTATAGGTCACCTGCTGTTAATTAGCGCTGACCGCGACGCCTGCAAATCACGAGTGCCTGAGCACGACCTTCATATCCGTTTCGGGTCCTGGACGCGATTTAACGCCTTCACAGCCGCGTCTTCCTCAGTCTAGTCTGATGGTGATGAGCGGCACCTCAAGACGGCAGAAGGGCCAAGGCCCCGGCTTCCTCGACGGACAGCTGCTGATCGCCATGCCGTCGATGTCGGACAGGCGTTTTGCCCGGTCGGTGGTCTATATCTGCGTGCACTCCGCGGAGGGCGCGATGGGCCTCATCATCAACCAGCGCGCCCCGAACATCACCTTCACCGGGCTGCTGCAGCAGCTCGGCATCGTCGAGGAGGGGAGCGAGGACGCAGTGCCGCCGCACGTGCTGTCGATGGCCGTGCATGTCGGCGGTCCGGTCGAGACGGGCCGCGGCTTCGTGCTGCACAGCGCAGACTACTATGCATCGAGCTCTACGCTCAGGATCGACAAGGACGTGTGCCTGACCGCCACCATCGACATCCTCAAGGCGATGGCGGACGGACGCGGACCAGGCCAGGCGATCCTGGCGCTCGGCTATGCAGGTTGGGCGCCCGGACAGCTCGAGAGCGAGATCCAGGCCAACGGATGGCTCATCTGCCCGGCGGATGCGGACATCGTCTTCGATCCCCGCCTGGAGCTGAAATACGACCGGGCGCTGTCCAAGATCGGCATCGACCCATCGCACCTCGTCAACGACGTCGGTCACGCCTGACGGCGTCTGCCGTCAGGCGGGGGTGGAACCGCCGTCACCGGGAGCGAAGGCCAGCTCCAGGCGCTCGAGCTGCTTGGCGACCGGATTCTCTCCGGCACCACAGTCACCCCCGGTGATCAGCATGGCGCGGTCGAGTTTAACGATGCGCTCCCAAAGCTGGCGGCTCTCCTCGATGAGGGCGCGCAATCCGGCCGGCAGACCGGCAAAGTGTACGCTTTCGGGTTGGGCGCCAAAATCGAGACGGAGTCTCGTGCGCTTGCGTGCCGCCTCGTCGGCGGTGATCTCGCCGTTTCTCAGTGCACGACGTATCAGCAGCCAGGACGCGAGCTCGAGCAGGCGCGTGGTGAGCCGCATGCTCTCGTTGGCGTAGGCGATGTTGAACGGCGTCTTCAGCCTGCGGGCCTCTCTGCGGCCCTCGCCCTCGAGGTAGGCGGCGGTCCGCTCGACCAGCGCCATGCCCTCTTTGAAGATCTGATTGAATTGCTCCGACCCGGCGAAGCGCTCGCCGAATGAGATTGCGACCGGCGCCTCGTCGAGAGCGCCCGATGCCCTGTACCCGCTATTCATCACTCCACCAACAACGGCACACTCAACCTCAACCCCAATCCAAAGGCAAGCGAGCCAAGGTTCGCAGAAGCAGGTTAACAACTTGCCTCAAAATGGGAGGGTTTGATGGCACAGGCTGAGCGAGCACACCAGAAAAAAGAGCCGCTCCGGGAGCGGCTCAGAGTCAACAGGGAGGCGTCAAACAGAGTGGACAGGGCCCACTCAGAATCCAGATGACTGGATGGCGGTCACCATAGCGGACCTATGGTCAAGAAACCGTAAACGCTCGGCCCGTCGACCAGTGACTGCCTCTTAACCAGTCCCCACCGGATGGGACGGCGTGTCGGCACGCGGCCTCAGCGCTTGAACAGCTGGTCGGCCGCACGCTGCTGGGCTCGCTTGGCCTCGAGTTCGGCCTTGACCCGCATGATCTCGCCTTCGAGCGCCGCAATGCGCGCCTCGAGATCCTGGATGGATAGCTCTTTGAGGCTGGCGCCGACCGTGATCTCCCGCTGGGGCTTCGGTCGAACGTCTTCCCAATCCATGCTCACCTCCTCGCGCCGCGCCCCATCAGCCAGCTGACCCGCGTCTTGTCCCGTCCGCGGCAATCGTGCAACTTGCCTCCGATCCCGCGCGAGCAAGGTGGAGAACGGACCGATGAGTCATGCCGTGCCGTCAACCATGACCGCCATCGAAATCAGGGGCAAGGGTGGCCCGGAGGTGTTGGTGCCCGCGGAATTGCCGACACCCCGGCCCGGACCCGGCCAGATCCTCGTGCGGTCGGCGGCAGCGGGCGTCAACCGCCCTGACATCTCGCAACGGCTCGGCCATTACCCGCCGCCGGCGGGGCACTCGCCCATTCCCGGCCTTGAGGTCGCCGGCGAGGTTGCCGCGATCGGCGAGCGGGTTCGGCGATGGAAACCGGGCGATAAGGTCTGTGCGCTCGTCAACGGCGGCGGTTACGCCGAGTACGTGATTGCGGAGGAAACGTCGGCGCTGCCGATACCGGGAGGCCTCGACCTCAAGCAGGCGGCGGCGGTGCCGGAGACGTATTTCACCGTCTGGCACAACGTGTTCGAGCGGGGCGCGCTGAAGGCCGGCGAATGGTTCCTGGTGCACGGCGGCACGAGCGGCATCGGCACAACCGCCATCCAGCTCGCCAAGGCGATGGGCGCACGCGTTATCGCCACGGCCGGTTCGTTGGACAAATGCAGGGTGTGCACCGAGCTCGGCGCCGAACGCGCCATCAATTACCGCAGCGAGGATTTCGTTGCCGCATGCAAGGAGGCAACGGGCGGCAAGGGCGTCAACGTCATCCTCGACATGGTCGGTGGCGACTACACCGACAGGAACATCGTTGCTGCGGCCGAAGACGGCCGTATCGTGCAGATCGCGACGCTGGGCGGAGCGGAGGTCAGGATCAACCTGGCGCGCCTTTATGTGAAGCGCCTCACCCTTACCGGCTCGACGTTGCGGCCGCGTTCGCGCGAGGTGAAGGCAGGCTTCGCCCGGGCACTGGAGGAGAAGGTGTGGCCGCTGTTCGCCGCCGGCAAGCTTCGAGTCCTGATCGACTCCAGCTTTCGGCTCGCCCGCGCCGCCGACGCTCACCGGCGGATGGAAGAGGGAAGCCACATCGGCAAGATCGTGCTCACGATCTGAAAAGCCGCGATGGACGCGGCGGACGATAAGGGGGCAACGGGCGGCCGTTGACGGTTGCACCGCGGCAATTTGCCCACGCACGACTTCTTCTGTATGCTCGCCCGCCTACGAGGGGCTTTGGGGCATTTCGGACATCCGGATTTTGAGTTGAAGTATCCCTCCTCGGGGGCCGACCGAGCGGACTCTTGCGAGCTGCGAGGTGGACCCTGCACGTCCCCAAAACGGATCCGGATTCGCAGCCAATGGTAACGGGAGGGGACCATGCTCGAGCTGATGAGCTTGCTTGACAGTCGCAAGATCGAGCAGGATCTGAATATCTGGCTCAGTGCCCTGGCCGACCCGCACCAGTTGCTGGCGCCGGCCTTCGAGCCCAGCCAGCCCCAGATCGTTGCAGCCTTCGAGTTCCTGGCGAAGCTCCTGCTGGTTGCTCTGCTCGTCTATGCGATTGTCACGGCGTTCTACGGCCGCGGATCGATCAGCCTCAAGATCAAGATGCTGGCACACGCCTTTCTCGGCATCGTGACGTTCTTTGTGATCGCAATGGTCGTGCACGTGCCGTTCGCGCTGCTCGGCGGAAAAGCGAGCTTTGCCGGCACCTGCCTTGCCTACATCTATGGCGCAAGCGTCTATACGCCGTTCCTTGCGATCTGCCAGTGGATACAGGTGGCAGGAATGTCGCCGGCACTGCGGCCTTACGGGCTCAATCCGGCAACCGCCAGCCAGGCCGGCCAGGCAGCCATGGAAGATCCCGAGACTGACAAGTTCACCTTCCTGCTCGGCAGTATTCTGGCGCTCGGGCTAACGGTGTGGATCCTGATCGTCAACTTCCGCGCGCTCGGGTTCGTCCATGACCTTTCCGGATGGCGGTTCTGGCTCGCCGTGCCGCTGTCGATCCTCGCGGCAGCCCCGGTCGGGATGGTGATCAAGCGCGTGATCGCGACCATGTTCGAGGAACCGAGGGCCGCCTGAGGCAGTCGGTCGCGCAGAAGTGCCGGTGCTCACCATGCAAGCGCCGGCATGGCGGCCACGGGTCGGCCCTCAAGGCCTTCAAACAGGGTGGAAAGCGTCGTCTCCTCGAGCGGCGCGTCAACGTGCACAGCGCTCGCGACGAAGACGGCCCGCATGCCCGCCCGCAGCGCACCCGCAATGTCGGTTCGAATACCATCGCCGATGGCGAGCATACGTGCGCGCGGGACGGGCGGCCCTTTGAGGGAGGCGATGATTTCGCTCACCATGTCATAGATGGGGGCATGCGGCTTGCCGGCATAGATGACGTTGCCGCCGAGCTCCTCGTAGAGGGATGCTAACGCGCCGGCGCAGTACACCAGGCGGTCGCCGCGCTCGACCACGATGTCCGGATTGGCGCAAATCATAGGCAGCCGACGCGCCGCCAGGGCCGACAGGCGGGTGCGGTAGTCCTCAGGACCCTCCCGGGTGTCGTCGAAAAGGCCCGAACACACGATGAGCCGTGCGGCGTCCGCGTCGACAAGGCTTACGTCGAGGCCCTCGAACAGGCCGCGGTCGCGGTCGGGACCCAAATGGAACAGCGATACGCCCTTCCGCTCGGCAATCAGGCGGCGTGTCAAGTCGCCGGAGGTCACGACGGCGTCGTAAGCCGTGCGGGAAACGCCGAGCCTGGCGAGCTGGGTTTCAACCGCCGTGGAGGGACGCGGCGCATTGCTGAGCAATACGACAATGCCGCCCGCCTCGCGAAACTTCAGGCAGGCCTCGACCGCGCAAGGGTAGGCCGCAACGCCGTTATGAATGACGCCCCAGATGTCGCAGACGAAGGCATCCGCGTCGGCGGCAAAGGGAGCGATTGACGCAACAATGGGAATGCGGGCCGGGCCGTGATCATCGTGCATAACCGGGCTGCCTAGAGGCTCGGCGCAGCCAAATCAAGCCGCCGCGGCACCGACACCGAGGGTCACGGGGCGCGGCGGGCCGAACAGGCTACCCTGTCCGAAGGCGACGCCATAGCCCAGGATGCGCGTGCGCTCAGCCTCGCTGGAGATGCGGTCGACGACGACGGCGAGCCCCACGCCAGCCAGATAACGGCAAAGATCGCTCGCAGGCACCGCCCCCTGGCCCAAGGGCAGGCCCTGCAGGAACACGCGGGCGTCGAGCTTCACGAACTCGAAACCATTTGCCTTGAGTGCCGCAAAGTCCATGTCGAGATTGGTAAGGCCGCGCAGGGCGAACCGGAAGCCCTGTTCCCGCATCCCGCCAAGGGCGCTCCACTGCGCCGGTGCAAGGCCCCGAACTTCGCTCTGCTCGAAGCAGAGGACGAGACGATCGCTGACGAAGTCGGCCTGGCCGCGGCGTTCCGCGATACCGGCAAGAAACTGGCGGCTGGCGAGCGATTGACAGGTGATGTTGGAGAACACCCTGCCGTCCCGCCCGCGCCGCTCGAGGCGCAAGGCCAGTTCCGCCGAATGGCGCACACGGAGCGCGTCGAGCAAGGGCAGAAGCTCCGCCCCGCGCCCGATCCGCACCATCTCCTCCGCATCGATGGCCTCCCCGGTCGACTGCCTGAGGCGCACCGTCACCTCGAAGTGCCTGGCGCGCTCGTCGGCAAGGCCGAGGATCGGCTCCAAGTAGACGTCGACCCGCGCCTGGGCCAGGGCCTCAGCGGCGGCGGCGAGGCGTTCCTGCGCCGGCGGGGCGGCTCGTGTCGTCGCCGCCGCCTCGGCGGCTTGGGCGTCCGCCGGTGTGGCGCCGTCGCTCCCGCGCATGACGGCGGCTGCCGATCTCAGCGACTCGACCGCGTTCGCCAGCGCCGCTGCTTGGGCGGCCTCGCCGGCAGGTGCATTTTGGGGTGTCAATTCGGCAACGGTCCTGCGAGCTTGCTCGGTCCCGCTCTCAATCTGGGCCGCCAACCGCTTAAGGATACGGTCGATGGCCTCGGATTCGTCTTCCGCCGCACCCCTCCCGGCGGGAGCAACCTCCGGTCGAGGGGGAACGTCAGAAGGCGTATGCGCTCCCGGCACCGGCGGCGCAGCGTGACCGCCGGGGCGGAAGTCCCACGGCGCCGCGCGGGCCGGAGCGCTCTGCGGCCGGGGGCGGTATTCCTCTTCCCGTGGCTCGCCCCCTGCGGGTGCATCCGTGGGCAGGCCAGCGTCATCGGCGAACGGCCACGGCGAGGCGATGGGGTCGATCTCGGGTGCTTGATCGGCGGGCGGGTTGGCGGCAGCGTTCCTTTGCGTGGAGGTGCCTGCGGCCGGTGTCGGCGACGCTGTGTCACGCGCGTCCGTGGGGCGTTGATTGGGCGCGGCCATCGACGCGCCGCGGGGCCGTTCTGCCCGCGTGCGCCGGCCGATCAGCACATGCAGGATCAATAGCGTGCTGAACAGAACGAGGGCGCCTGCTGCCGACAGTTCAAGATCGATGGCGGCATGCAGGTGCGCGGCCACGCCCAGCGCTAGGCATACGATGAACATTGCAACGGGGACGACGCCGTCGGCATTCGATCTTGGTCGCTGGTGCCTGTTCGACCTGCTGGCGCGCATTAGGTGTTAGACCCCGTCAACGACTCACGAATCGTCTTTTCAGAGCTTTTCTTCCAAAGGGCGTCGCCGCAATGTGCGGCGGAAGGCTTTCACCAACTTTCGCCATCGCTTCCAGTCTCTTGCCGCCTGGCCGCGCCAACGCTACGCCGCAAGCCGCTGTTTTGACCGATTTCGGATCAATGGTTGTGGGTACGGCTTATCGAGAGACGATCTTGAGCGGAGACGACTCGGCATGCGGGCTCTACCTGGTGGTCAAGCCCGGCCCGGCTGCGCCTGAGCGCCTGGCGGCGGCGCTGGCGGTGGCGCCCGTCGCCTGTCTGCTCATCGAGCCGGCGGGGGAGGCGGAAGCGGCCAGTGACGCCCGGCCGCTGGTTGAGCTGGCGCAAGAACGCGGCGTGGCTGTCCTGGTCAACCGCGATGTCCACTTGGCGCAGGCGCTCGCGGCGGACGGGGTCCATTTGCCGTGGTCGAAGCAATTGCTCAAGGAGTTCGAGGAGGCACGCGGAGTGCTTGGCACGCAATCGATCGTCGGGATCCATGCCGGCAAATCGCGCCATGATGCGATGCTGCTCGCAGAGCAGGGAGCCGATTACATCGGCTTCGGTTTGCCGGCAGAGGTCAGAGACAGGACCGCCGGGGCCGCGCGCCGTCTTGAACTGGTGGCGTGGTGGAGTGAGATCTTCATAGTACCATGTGTCGCTTTCGACGCCGATACGCCAGGGGAGGCCCAAGCCCTTGCGGCGGCAGGGGCGGACTTCGTCGCCTGCGGACTGCCCGCCGGCGTCAAGCCCGCCGCCGGGGCAGATCACGTCGTGGCCATCTATCGCGCCGTCTCCACCGCCCAGAGGCTCCCGTGAACAGGGTGCATGCCACCGGCCCGGCCGCGAGTCGGCCGCTGCCCAAGCGGCCGCGCACACGGCGTTGGTGGCTCGCGGCATGCCTGTCAGTGGCCGTGGTCGGTGGCGGTTCGCTGGCATCGGCCGAGACCAGCTCCTGGATCAAGCGCGACAGCAAGGCGGTTCCGGGCGCCGCGGCTAGGGAGCAAGCGTCGCCGGTTCCCGCCGCCCCGGATGGCGGCAAGGCGCGAGCGGAGCCCCTGATCAAGGGACCGCCGGCAATCAAGGTCCCAGAAGGCGGCGATGACGCCGCCTACATCGCCTTCGATCAGGGACATTTTCTGACGGCGTTGCGCCTTGCGGAGAAGGCGGCCACTCGCGGCGACCCGCAGGCCCACACGCTGATCGGCCGCATCTATGCGGAAGGAGCGGGCGTCAGTCGCGACGATGCTATCGCCGCCCGCTGGTATGCGCGCGCCGCCGAGCTCGGCGACATCGAAGGCGCGTTCTCGCTCGGCCTCATGCTGGCGGAAGGACGCGGCGTGGAGAAAAACCTCGAGCTGGCCGGCCAAATGTTCGAGCGGGCGGCGCTCAGGGGCCATGCGCTCGCCAACTACAACCTCGCGCTCCTGTTCCTCTCGGGCAAGGGCAAGCCTGAGAACCCGCTGCGCGCGGCGCAGCATCTCACCTATGCCGCCGAAAAGGGCGTGCCCGCCGCCCAATACGATCTCGCCGCACTCTATCAAAAGGGTGTCGGGGTGCAGGCGGACGCCTATCAAGCGGCCCGGTGGTTGAGCCGCGCTGCCGATCAGGGCATGGTCGAGGCGCAGTTCGAGTACGCACTGGTTCTGCTCCGCGGCCAGGGCCTTAACGTGGACGTGCCGAAGGCCGTCAGTCTGCTGCGTGCAGCCGCTGAGAGAGGGCACGCCGGGGCGCAGAATCGACTGGCCCACGTGCTGGCGAGCGGCGTGCGCGTGAGCAAGGATGTGCGGGAGGCGGCCAAGTGGCGGCTGATTGCGCGAAATGGCGGAATCGCCGACCCCGAGCTCGACGCCATGTTGGAGAAATTGCCGAGCGCAGACCTGGCTGCGGCCGAGCGGGCGGCTCGCGCTTGGCTGGAGCGCTCCTCGATCGAGCTGTTACAGTGAGGCCGTGGCCCTTCCCCAAGTAATGAATATGCCGACAAACAATTTTCTGCGAGGCACAGCTACCTCAAAGCATCGAAGAACACAAATAGCTTATGCGGCTGAAGTCAGTGCCGTGCTTGGCTAAGCTTCAGCATTTCATCCTTCAGTCTCAACTTCTCCAGCTTCCACTTGTTGATCTTGGCAGTATCGGCCGCGGGTCTGGCCATTTCCTCCTCGATCTTCCGCTCCAACGAGCGATGCTTCTCCGTCAGCTCAGCGAGATGTGCGGTGACCGACATCTTGCCCTCCTGCGAGGTTGAAGACCGTTGAAGACCTGCAAAGTGTGACAGATCGGCGACGGCTTGTCCAACCCCGGTCATCCACTTGTTAATTGGCTATTTACGGCTCGGCCAGCGTTCTCAAGCGTTCTACGGCGCGCCATCTTCGCCGCCCTGTTGCTTTCGCGGACAAGGGGGGCCGGGCCCAAATTCGGCTGAGAAGTCTTCACGCTTACTTGCCTTGGCCTGCAAACCCAACGATATTCAGGATTGATCTCTTTCGGATGGTCGGAAACGTAGTGAGCGATCGCATCGCATGCAGCGGCAGGACGAACGAGAGATCCGCGAGCAATTGGTCAAACTGCGCCTTGAGCATCGCGAGCTCGACAAGGAGATTGCAACGCTCGAAGCGACCGGCACCGCAGATCAGTTGCTGATCACACGTCTCAAGAAGAAGAAGCTGAAGCTCAAGGACCAGATCACAGCGCTCGAGGACCAGCTCTTGCCGGACATCATCGCCTGAAGCGGCAGGGCCTTGCGGTCCTCTTGTCAAATCGGTGCCGGCCATTTAACTGGCGGCTTCCAACGGACAGGGAAGCGGCGCCGGAAGGGCGGTTGTGCCGAGCGATCCATGAAGGGCGGGGCAGCGAGCGTCGGCATCATCATGGGAAGCCAGTCGGACTGGGCTACGATGCGGCGGGCCGCAGAGGTGCTTCAGGAGCTTGGCATACCCTTCGAGGCCAAAATCGTATCCGCCCATCGCACGCCCGAACGCCTCTATGCCTATGCCAAGTCGGCCAGGGACAAGGGATTGAAGGTCATCATCGCGGGTGCGGGCGGAGCCGCTCACCTGCCCGGCATGACGGCGGCGTTGACGCCGCTGCCCGTTCTTGGCGTGCCGATCGAGAGCAGGGCCCTCAAGGGGCAGGACAGCCTCTATTCGATCGTGCAGATGCCGGCCGGCGTGCCGGTCGGTACCCTTGCCATCGGCGAAGCGGGTGCCGCCAACGCCGGACTGCTCGCCGCAGCTATCCTGGCGCTCGAGGACAAGGCGCTTGCCAAGCGCCTCGAGGAGCGGCGGGCGCGCGAAACGGCGGCGGTCGCGGACGCGCCCAAAGACGGAGTCTGACCTTGGGGGCGGAGCGTACGGCGCCGCTGCCGCCCGGCAGCACCATCGGCATTCTCGGCAGCGGCCAGCTCGGCCGCATGCTGGCGCTCGCGGCAGCACGGCTCGGTTTCCGGACGCACGTCTACGCCGACGAGGAGGGACCCGCCTTCGACGTGAGCGCGCAGGCAAGCGTCGGTGCGTTCGAGGATGTTGCCCGTATCGAGGCCTTCGCCCACAGCGTCGACGTCGTCACCTACGAGTTCGAGAACGTACCGCTGGCGGCGGCGGCCGCCGCCGACCGCATCCGGCCGGTGCGGCCCGGGCCCAAGGCGCTGCAGGTCGCTCAGGACCGTCTTGAGGAAAAGCGCTTTGCGGAGAGTCTCGGGCTCGCCGTGGCCCGCTACGCCGCAGTCGACCGCGTCGAGGTCCTTGCGGATGCAGCCCGATCGGTCGGGCTGCCAGCCATCCTAAAGACGCGGCGGTTCGGCTATGACGGCAAGGGTCAGGCGACCGTCGCGACGGCAGAGGAGGCCGCGCGTGCGTTCGAGGCCGTGGGGCGGATGGCCTCGGTGCTCGAGGCACGCATCGATTTCGCCTTCGAGGTGTCGGTGCTCGTCGTGCGATCGCTGGAGGGCAAGACCGCCTTTTACGACATACCGCTCAACACGCATACGGGCGGCATCCTCGCCCGGTCCGTGGTTCCCTCGCCGCTTGCCGCCGACGAGCAAGCGTCGGCGCAGGCCATGGCCGCCAGGATCGCCGATGCGCTGGGCTATGTCGGCGTGCTGGCGGTCGAAATGTTCTACCTCGGCAACGCACCTCAGCCTTTCCTCATCAACGAGTTGGCGCCACGGGTGCACAACTCCGGTCATTGGACGCTCGACGCTTGCGCCGTCAGCCAGTTCGAAAACCACGTACGCGCCATCGCCGGCTGGCCGCTCGGGCCGACCGAACGGCATTGCGATGCGGAAATGGAGAACCTGATCGGGGCCGATGTCGAGCGCTGGTTGGAGCTCGCCGGCGAGCCGATGGCTGCGCTCCACATCTACGGCAAGCGCCATGCCAGGGCGGGCCGCAAAATGGGGCATGTGACGAGACTGAAACCGCGCCCACCATTCTGAATGAGGCAGGCCCGGCGACAGGTGCGGATGGACTTGTTAAGGCGCCTCTGGTAGAACCGCGCCAACTTCCGTCCAGGTACGGCTGGAGCCGACAGGGACACATCGGATCATCGTCACAGACCATAGGATTGCACTGCGTGCAGGTTCTCGTTCGCGACAACAACGTCGATCAAGCCCTTCGGGCGCTGAAGAAAAAGATGCAGCGCGAAGGCATCTTCCGCGAGATGAAGCTTCGCAACTACTACGAAAAGCCCTCGGAGCGTAAAGCGCGGGAAAGGGCGGAGGCCGTGCGCCGGGCGCGCAAGCTCGCCCGCAAACGCATGCAGCGGGAAGGCCTGCTGCCCGGTAAGGGGGCCCAGGCCCGCGGGGGAGCAGGCGGAAAGGGCAGCGCGGCAGGGCGGCGCACCGGCACTCCGACGCCGAGCACTCCGACCACCTAACCAAGGTCGATCAGGACGCAGGCGGCAACCGCCGGTCAACGGAGGTGCGGCCTCGAGCGAAGGCCGTGCTCGCCGAGCCAGGCGAGCACGACCTCATACGAGCCGTAATAGTTGTGGTCGGAATGCCCGGCCGCGGGGAAGGTCGCAAGCCGCTTGGGCCCGGCCGCCGCCTCGAACACGCGCTTGCCCATTGCAAGGGGGACGGTGCGGTCGCGCTCGCCGTGCAGCACGAGCAGCGGTGCCCTCACCCGAGGGATGTATTCGATGGTATTGTAGCGATCCCACAGCAGCAGGCGTACCGGCAAGAACGGGTAGACCTCAGCGCCGAGATCGGCGATCGAGGTGTAGGGCGCATCCAGGATCAGACCGGCAACGGGCTTATCGAGGGCGACCTGCACGGCCACGCCCGAGCCAAGCGACTCTCCGTAAAGAACAAGGCGCTCTGGCCTGATGCCGGAGGCTAACAGCCAATCATGAGCGCGCTTGGCGTCGGCCACGTTGGCCGCTTCGGTCGGGCTGCCGGTCGAGCCGCCATAACCGCGGTAGGACATCATGAAGATGCCGAGGCCATGCTGCCGAAAGAAGCGTATGCGATCGGCACGCTCTGCGAGGCTGCCGCCGTTGCCGTGGAAGTAAAGCAGCGTCGGTTCACCCGAGGCGGCCCGGCTCCACCAGCAGATCAGCCGGTTGCCGTCCGCCGTCTCCAGAACCTGCTCGACTACGCCCGCCAAGCCAACACTTTCCGGGGCGATGCGGGCGGTGGAAGGAAAGTAGATCAGCCGCCGCTGGCCGAGCCAGAGGGCAGCCAACGCCAGCACGGCTATTACGACGAGGAGGCCTGCAGCCTCGAGCACCGGCGAGAGCCCCTTTTTCCAGCTTTGCATGCCGATTTCTTCGACGGCCCGTCTTCAAGTACAGTGCGGGGACGACGGCGTTCAGGACGATCGACATGCAGGACGATGCCGACCGGGTCAAGGCAGGGTTCCGCTGGGACGACCCCATGCTGCTTGAGGACCAGCTCAGCGAGGACGAGAAGCTCGTTCGCGACACCGCACGCGCCTATGCCCAGGAAAAGCTCGCGCCGCGGGTGATCGAGGCATACCTCGAAGAGAAGACCGATCGCGCGATCTTCACCGAGATGGGCGCGCTCGGACTGCTCGGAGCAACCATCCCCGAGCGCTACGGCGGGGCCGGCGCCGGCTACGTATCCTACGGCCTTATCGCGCGGGAGATCGAGCGCATCGACTCGGGCTTTCGTTCGATGTTGAGCGTGCAGTCTTCGCTCGTCATGTTCCCGATCTTTGCCTACGGCAGCGAACAGCAGCGTCAGCGCTACCTGCCGAGGCTCGCTAAAGGTGAGTGGATCGGCTGCTTCGGGCTGACGGAGCCCGACGCGGGTTCGGACCCCGCCGCCATGAAAGCGCGGGCGGAGAAGGTCGCGGACGGCTACCGGCTGACCGGCTCGAAAATGTGGATCTCCAACGCCCCACTCGCGGACGTGTTCATCGTGTGGGCCAAATCGGCGGCGCACGGCGATGCGATTCGCGGGTTCGTGCTGGAGAGGGGACTTAAGGGGCTGTCGGCGCCAAAGATCGGAGGTAAGCTGTCGCTCAGGACCTCGGTCACGGGCGAGATCGTCATGGACGGCGTCGTGGTGCCGGAAGACGCGCTGCTGCCTGGTGCGTCGGGCCTCAAGGGGCCGTTCGGTTGCCTCAACGGGGCACGTTACGGTATCGCCTGGGGCGTGATGGGGGCGGCGGAGGACTGCTGGCACCGAGCGCGCCAGTATGCCCTCGATCGCAAGCAGTTCGGCCGTCCGCTCGCTGCCACCCAGCTCGTGCAGAAAAAGCTCGCCGACATGCAGAGCGAGATCGCGCTCGGCCTGCAGGGCGCTCTGCGCCTCGGCCGGCTCCTCGAACAGGGCAAGGCCGCGCCGGAGTTGATAAGCCTCATGAAGCGCAATAATTGCGGCAAGGCGCTCGACATCGCGCGCGCCGCACGCGACATGCACGGCGGCAACGGCATCCAGATCGAATACCACGTGATGCGGCACGCGCAGAACCTCGAGACAGTCAACACCTACGAGGGCACGCACGACGTGCACGCGCTGATCCTCGGCCGGGCGCAGACCGGTCTGCAGGCGTTTTTCTGAGGGGGGCACGGCGGGGACGATCCAGCCCCGTCGGCCAGCTCAGCCGAGGCGCTCGGCCGCGACCCGACCGAGGGCCGCCGAGGTCGGAAACACCAGCGATTTGATCACCACGGGCACGGCGCCCGAGGCCTCGAGCAGCGCACCGATATCGATGAAGTCGAACTCCTTGAGGAGAATGCCGTCGATGGAGACAATCGGGGAAGCGAGCCTCGCTTCCTCGTGCGCGTGGATGCCGATCAGGCCGCCGACGTCGCCGTCGCTCACCAGGACGAGCGGATGGCCCCGCTCCAGGCACGCACGTAAACCTCGCGTCACGCCCTTGCAGAAGTCGTCGAGCCGGCGAAAGGTGGCCGATCCTTGCCAGCGGAAACACATGGCAACGGGCTGCTCGCCTTCCGCCAGATCGTTGCGGCGCAACGCGCTTTCGATGGCGCTGGCGATGTCGTCCGGCACCAGATCCTCAGGCGCAAGCGGCAGGTCGGGGACGATCACCGGCAGATTGCGCAAGGGAAGGGCATCGTCCGGGGTGACATAGATCGTGCTGCCGCTCACCTGAACGGTGTACTGAGAGGCACCGACGACGGTGGCGCGGATGCCCTGATCGGGGGTCATTACCGGCACTCCCCAGGACTCTATGCGGGCGCGGATGGCAGCGGCGAGGGGAGCGCCAAGGTCTCCGTAGCTGCGCTCTTCGCGACCATAGACGTACTCGGAGACGCCGCCAGAGAACGTGACGGCATCGGGCTTCCGGCGGTTTCTCAAGGGTTCAATCCGGATCAGCGCCGCGGTTGCGGGCGAAAGCTCGGCGGCGCTCACCGTCTCAAACAGGCGGTCGGCCATCCGGGCGGCGATACGGCGCATGTCCTCCGCGGAGAGCGGACGGCCTAACTCGAGGTCAAGGCCCAGCTCGGCGGCAAAGCGCCTGCCGGCCTCCTCCAATCGGGCGATACGCCCCTCCTCGTCCAAACAGACGACGCGCGCACCGATGTCGATGGCGGTCAGTTCGACGATGTCGCCCAGCTCGCAGACGGCAATCTTGGAGGTGCCGCCGCCGATGTCGATGTTCATAACCCGCGACCGGTCCCGGATGGAACGGGCGACGGCGCCCGAGCCGTAAGCGGACAGTGTCGCCTCCAGGGCGTCGCCGGCCGACACGGCAACGAACTTGCCGATTTCGGCCGCGAACAGTTCGCCGATGGCGCGAGCGTTGCGGCGGCGCACCGCCACACCAGTCAGGATCAGCGCGCCGGTGTCGACGGCGGAGGGATCGACGCCGGCGGCGTTGTACTCTGCCTCGAGAAAGGCGCCGAGCTTCAATGCGTCGATAGTCTGATCGCCCGCGTAGGGGGTGAGCAGGACCGCCGATTCGTGAAACACCTCCCGCTCGGTCACCACGTAGCGGTTGTCGAGCCGCTCGAGCAGCAGGCGCGAGAACACCAGATGCGAGGTGGAAGAGCCGATGTCGACGCCGACGCTCGTCAAGCGGATCTCGTCCTCGCCTTCCAGGGTGCGGCCGGCGTTGGAGAAGAATATGCGCCCGCCCTGCGGCTCATCGCTCATGGCGGCCGGCTCCATGTTGACGGTGGCGGGACGGGCGGGGCGCGGTCAACTCAGACGACCGTCGCCTTGGTGTCGGCATCCGCCGGCTTCTCATACCACTTGGGATCCATGCGGCTTTCGACGCCGTTCGCCCTCAGCGTCGCCTCGTACTCCTGGCGGATGAAGGGGTCCTCCATCCAGTAGGGAATGGCGGTGCCGCCTTGGTTGATGTCGATGGCGGTGTAGTCGGTGTGCTTCTCGCCAGGCGGGCCCGGATCGCGGCCCGGATTAAAGGGCCCGAACCAGGCGGTCAGGCGGAAATCCTCCTTCGAGACGGAGAAGTGCTGGTGGAACCAGCGCGCGCCGCCCGGCGCCGCCGTCACCATGCCGATCGGCTCGTAGTCGAGACGGCGGACCTCCTTGGCATGACCATCCTTCCAGGGGGTGACCCCGCAGCGCTCCGGCCAGGAGTAGGTGTAGCCCTTGCCCTTCAAGCAGATCAGCACGGCGGCCGAGGTGTGGGCGTGGGCCTTTGAGTAGCGGCCGCGCTCGTGCTGGCCGATCCAGAAATAGAACTGGTTGTTGGTCATGAACGGCTCGACGCGGCGCCAGCCAACAGAGCGGCGGTTGTCGAGGGGGAGGTCACAGTTGATGGCATCAGGGATGAAATTGGTGCGCCGCATGGCAAGCCCGCGCACGGGGTCAGGCTCGATGTCGTCTTTCGGACGATAGAAGTCGTCGGCGCCCGAGAAGCGGTCGCGGAACACGAAGGGGTTGTTGAAGACCGCTTCGACGTTGTTCAGCATGTTGAGGACATTGGGCGCGGTGGTGCCGGCGAGGAGCAGCGCGCCGCCGGAGGTGGCGTTGACGATCCGGTGCATGGCGTTGAGCGGAATCGAGAACATCGAGCCCTTCTGCCACTCGAAGACGTGCTTCTTGGTCTCGCCATCAAGCCAAACTTCGGTCGAGCCGCGTCCCTCCACCACGAGGAAGATCTCCTCGTACATGTGCTTCTCGGGGTTGAGGGCGCCGCCGGGCGGCACTTCGACCACATAGCAGCCCCACTTGGTCTCGGTGCCGTAGAGCTGGATGTAGTGGCCGCGGCCGCCGGTGCGCTTCCAAGGCACGAGGGGCAGGTTCTGCACCTTGGAGATGCCGATGTCACGGAACACGGGCAGGCCTTCAGCCTCCATGAAGGCGTCATAGGGCGTGGGCTGTTTTTTGAACTGGCCAAAGCCCGCCTTCTTGAGCCCCGAGGGCTCATGCCAGTGGGTGGTGTCGCCTTTGCCGGGTACATCGTGGGGCACGCTCAACTCCTTGTTCGCCTGCCATGCCTCGCGGTCGAGTTGCGTACAAGTCCCAGGATGCGGCCGGTGTCAAGGGGAGGTCGACCCCGGCGCGGGGGAGCGTTGGCGGGCACTGAGCGATTGACTCCCCACCCGCCGGTTGCCAGCATTTCCCGCGGTCATATGGAACGACGGCCGGAGGGAAGCCTGAATGCGCATTGCCATCCTCGACGACTACCAGGGTGTCGCACTCAAGATGGCCGACTGGTCGCGGCTGCAACGGGCGCACGAGATCGTCGTGTTCCGCAAACCGTTCGCGGGCGCGGACGAGGTGGTGCGCGCGCTCGCCGACTTCGAGGTCATATCGGCCATGCGCGAGCGAACGCCGTTTCCGCGCAGCGTGCTCGAGCGGCTGCCGAAGCTCAAGCTGCTGGTGAGCACCGGGCACTGGAACGCAGCCATCGACGTCAAGGCGGCGGCGGAGCGCGGCATCGTTACTGCCGGTACGCCCTCGACGGGGCATGCCGCCTTCGAGCTGTCGATTGCCATGCTGATGTGTGTGGCAAGGCAGATCCACGTCGAGCACCAGAGCGTGCGCGAGGGCGGCTGGCAGGTGGGTGTCGGCAACGACCTGTTCGGCACGACGCTGGGCGTGATCGGACTTGGCCGGATCGGGGCGCAGATGGCAAAAGTCGGCCGCGCGTTCGGCATGAAAGTGATCGCCTGGAGCCAGAACCTCAGCGAGGAACGCGCCAGGGAGTGCGGCGCCCAGCGGGTCGAGAAGGCGGAGCTGTTCAGCAAATCGGATTACGTGACGGTGCACGTAAAGCTGTCGGAGCGCACGAGGGGGCTCGTCGGTGCGGCCGAGATCGCGCTGATGAAGCCGACAGCCTATCTCGTCAATACGGCCCGGGGACCGATCGTGGACGAAAAGGCGCTGATCGCCGCGCTCAACGAAGGACGCATCGCCGGCGCCGCACTCGATGTCTTCGACATCGAGCCGCTACCTGCCGACCACGTGCTGCGGCGAACGCCGCGGGTGCTGCTCACGCCGCACATTGGCTACGTCAGCCAGGCCAGCTACAAGGACTTCTACGGCGGCACAGTGAAAGCGATCGAGGATTGGCTTGCCGGCCGGCCGGTGGACCATCCGCTCAAGGGCTAATGCGATGGACGACTTCGAGGACCACTGCTGGCGCGACGTCATTGCACCGGACGTGCTCGAGATCTACCGATACTACCGTCGGGAGACGTACATCGGGGATAACCCCGCGCTGGTCGCCATCGACCTTTATGAATCGGCCTATCGCGGTGGGCCGCGACCGGTTGTCGAGGTCGCCAGAGAGTTTCCCGCCTCATGTGGCATCAATGCCTGGCGGGCGATCGAGCCGACCAAGCGGCTGTTCGCCGCGGCGCGCGCGGCGGGGCTGCCCATCGTCTATTCGACGACCGATGCGCGGCCCAACAGCCGGCCGTCCGCCGTCAAATCGACCAAGCGGATCAGACCGCGGCCGATCGACCCCTCCGACTACGTGATCCGCGCCGAGTTCGCGCCCGAGCCCGGCGACCTCGTCATCACCAAGCAGCGGGCCAGCGCCTTCTTCGGCACGCCGCTCGCCGCGCATCTGACCGAACTCGGCGTGCGCTCGGTGATCATGATCGGAGAGAGCACCTCGGGCTGCCTGAGGGCCAGCGCGGTCGATGCCTATTCGCACGGCTTCCACGTGGTGCTGGTCGAAGAGTGCTGCTTCGACCGCAGCGAGCTCTCGCACAAAGTCAACCTGTTCGACCTCCACCACAAGTACGCCGACGTGATGGGCGTGGAGCGGGTGGTGCAGGAACTCGGGCAAAGGGCCGCTCAGGAGCCCACCGGGGAGCAGGCGGCGTAACCGGCAAGGCGGGCCGCTCGAATACGCCAGGGCCTCAAGCGGGCGAAGCGCGCTTGCCGGTCCAGGCCGGCGGGTTGGTGCCCTTGATGCGGCGCGCCTCCTTGACCAGCTCCTTGATGGCGCCGGTCACGGGGAGCGAGAGCCCGGCGTGATCGGCCATCCTGGCCACGATCTGCATGTCCTTGAGCGCCCAGGTGAACGAGACCATGTCCCAGTCGGCAAGCGCGGCCGAACTGCCTGAGCTGATCAAAAGCGCGTCACGCAGCTTGACGAGGTCAATGCCGGTCGACTCGGCGAGGCGCCCAGCCTCGATGAGGGCCACGCCGTTCACCCAGAGCAAAAGGTTGTTCATAGCCTTGCCGACTTGGCCGTGGCCGACGTCGCCCAGGTGGGCGATGTCGGAGCAGAAGGTGGCGTAGACGGGCCGCGAGCGTTCAACCACCTCAGGCTTGCCGCCGAGGAGTGCGAGCAAGGTGCCCTCGTCCGCTGCAAAGCGCCCGCGGCAGATCGGCGCGTCGAGCACGTCGATGTCCCGGGGGCCGGCCGCCTGGTCGATCCGCTTCATCATATCGGGGGCCACCGTCGAGGAGACGGCGATGATCGACCCCGCCGACAAGCCAGCGAGCAAGCCGTCGGCGGCAAAGACGACCTGCTCCACCTCTTCGTCGTAGCCGACGCCGATGATGACGAAGTTGGCGGTGCGGGCGAGATCGGCCGGCGTTGCGGCAATGGTTGCGCCGGCGGCTGTTGCCTGTTCGCGCTGCCGCTGGCTCAGATCGCAGGCGGTCACAGGATAGCCATGCCGCACGAGGTGCTTCAGCATGGCAAGACCCATGCGCCCGACGCCGACGATGCCGACCTTCTCCTTGGGGGTGGCGGGCGCCGACATGACCTCCTCCACTGACGTCAATGCAGCCACGTTCGAACGGTCCCCTCCATCGTCATGCCGGCGAAGGCCGGCACCCACGCCAGCTTCCACACCCGCCCGGCTCGGTGTCGTGGATCCCGGCCTCCGCCGGGATGACGGTTGGGGGCGACTTGATCAACTCAATACATGGGGACCTTCCAAAATGCGATTCCATCAAGCGCTTCCCGTGAGCGCGCGGATCAGGAAGCCAAGCCCGCCCAGCACGATGACGACGTCGACCAGGGCGGCATGAATGGCGAGCGGCATGCGCCGCAGAATCCAGCGGGCAAGGAACGTCCCCGGGATCATGCAGAGGCCGACGACGGTGCCGAGGATGGCAAGCTCGAGCGTCAGGACCTGTGCGGAGCCGAACACCACGATCTTGACGAAGTGGGTGGCGAGCCCGATGGCGGCATCGGTGCCGATCAGCGCCATGCCGCCGAGGCCGGCGCCGACGAGAATGGGCAGCACCAGGATGCCGCCGCCGATGGTGGTGCCGGCAATCAGGCCGTAGAGAAGGGCAATGACGAGGACCGCGCCGCGTGAGAGAGGGCCGGCGTTGCTCGGGATGAAACGTCGCCCGGCGACCATGCCGACGAGAAAGAACCCGAGCACGGCGGAAATGGTGCGCTCATCGAGCTGGGTGTAGATGAGGGCGCCGACGACACAGCCGGGCGTCGCGCCGGCGAGCACCAGCGCGCACATCGGCCAGTTGATGTGGGTCCAGAACACGCCGATGCGCGAGACGTGGCTGATCACCATGGCCACGCTGATGGTCTGCACGACCGCCGCCACGCCGATGATCGGGGCCAGCACGAAGGCGATGATGGCGGCGCCGCCGGAGCCGGTGACCGAACTCATGAGCGAGCCGACAAGTGCGCCGATGGCGACGCTGACGGCAGAGCCCAGATCGACGGAGCTTGCCACTTGATCGAGGCTCACGCGGCGTTCCGAAGGATGGTAAAAGAAGTCGCCCGAGCCCCTGACACCTCAGCCCCTCGCTGCCTGCAAGTCGGCCCTGCCGCCGGCCATGACGCGGTCGATGGCGGCGGCAAGGGAGCCGGTACGCTCGTCGCTCCAACCGCCGAAGCGGGCGTTGTCGCGGAACTTGGCCTCAATCTCGTCGGCGGATAGCGGGTCGTGGGCGCCGCCGCGCATGTTGGCACGGCGCACCTCCCTCACCGAGCCGTCCTTCAACGTGGCGCGGATGTGGCCGGTGAACTGGCGTGGGTAGGGATCGTTGGGGTTGACGATGTAGAAGACCTTGCCGGCCAGCCGGCGCACGCCCTCGTCCCTTACGCGCTCGTCGGTGAACTGGCCGAGGCCGGCGCGGCCGTCGATGAAGCCCACGGCAATGCAATAGGGGGTCGAGAACTTGCCGGCGTAGCCGTTCGGGACCTGCTGCTTCAAGGCCAAGGGCTCCCACAGCCGATGCACAGTGCCCTCGCCGACCTCGCACTCGATGCGAACGATGTCGTCGGCGCGGACGCCTGAGCGTGCAAGCTCGATGGCGCAGTCGATGAAGGGCTGGGTCATGGTCCCGCAGGCATAGGGCTTGAAGGCGATGGTTTCGGTCACCCACCGGCTGCCGATCTCATCGAGCAGCGGCGCGAAGTCGGGGGCGCGGGAGGGCGCGAAGGCCTTGTAGAAGCCATGGTCGCCCTCGAGCACGGTCTTGGGGCCCACGAAGCCTGCCTCGGCGAGCAGCGCGGCTCGGATGCCGGCCTGGGCGGCGGCGCCGGCATGAAGACGCTTGGTCCAGCTGCCGTCGGCCAGGTACTCGATGATGCCGCAAGCCAGGCTGCCGGCGGTGCCGACGGCGTTGGTGATGCGACCGGCGTCGAGGCCAAGGGCGGCGGATACGCCGACGGCGGCGGCCGGCGCCCCGAATACGGCGGTGGGGTGGAAGCCCGCCTTGTGGGTGGCCTGGGGAGCCACCAGGCTCATGCGGCACATGACCTCGACGCCGGCGGCAACGCCCTTGACCACGGCGTGACCGTCGAGCCCGCGATGCTCGGCAATGGCCAACACTGCCGGCACGATCACCGCCCCGGCATGGATGGGCCCGCCTTCGAAGGTGTCGTCGTAGTCCTCGCCGTGGGCGGCAGTGCCATTGACGAGCGCCGCATCGTATGGACCGAGCGCCCGGTCATGCCCGATCGCCGTAGCCGTGCCCGTGGAGGCGGCGCTGGCGAGGGCGGCGGCGACGTAGTCAGTGCGGCGGGCGGCGACGCATAGGCCGGCGACGTCGAGCAGCAGCAGACGGATCGTCTCACGCGTCCTGGCCGGAAGCGCGGCGGGCCGGACGCCGGCGGCGAAGGCGCCGAGCCTGGCGGCCAGCGTCGGGCCGGCGTGGCTGTTCGTGCTGGCCTGCATGCGCTTCCCCGTCTTGCCGTTCTCCGGCCGTCTCTGCTGCAAGGGCGGCGATGGTGTCAAGCCGGTGATGCGGCGACCTGCGTCGGGATGACGTAATGGGTGGGGATGCGGCGCCTGCGCCGGCGTGACGTTAGAGGGGAACGGCGCAGGCCCACGCCAGCTTGGGCTTTCGCGGTCCGGCATCAACAGGCCGCATGCCTTCCTCGTTCACTCGGCGGCGCGAACCTCTCGAGCCTTCGCCAGTGCATCGAACCGTATCAGCTCGGCGATGGTGTCGGCGTGCTCCAGCTTCTCCAGGCCGTGCACCGCCTCGAGCAGCCGGTCTTGGGCGGCGCTGTCGATGGCGCCCTGCGCGCACATCCGGAACTTGGCCTCAAGATCGGCATCGCTGATGGGGTTCAGCGGCCCGCCGCGGTAGCGCTCGTCGGCCCACTGCACAAGGGTTCTGCCGTCGGTCGTATCGACCTCGATCCTGGAGCGGATGAGATCGTAGCCCTTGGCGTCGATCGCAGGATCGTTCAACACCTCGGTGCGGCGCTGCATGTCCTGCATGGCGGGCGAGGCGACAAAGGCGTCAGAGAACTCGTGATGGCTGGCGCGCCGGCACAGCACGATCATGGAGAGCAGCGCCGGCATGGAGAACTTGGCTTGCAGGTGATTTTGGGCGAGCGGGTAGCGGATCGGCTCCAGGATGTTCTTGCCGGCGTAGAAGCGGATGCGCTTCACCTCACTCGGTTTCAGGTCGTGCTTGGTGACGAGCGCCAGCATGGCATCCATGGACTGGTGGGTGAGGATGCCCGACGGATAGGGCTTGATGGAAACCCCCGGCTCGATGATCGAGTAGGTGTTGCCGAAGCCCTGGGCGAGCTTGGCTTCATCCACGCCTTCGCCCATCACCGAGAAGAAGCCCCATGGGCCGTCGAGCGAGGTCGGGTCGGCGGTGAAGCCGCGAGCGGCGAGCAGCGCGGCGGTGACGCCGTTCTCGGCGGCGCGGCCCACATGCAGCGGCTTGGTCATGGTGCCGAAGTTGCAGCGGATGCCGGCGGCCATGCTGGCGGCGATGCCGAGCGCATGGGCGAGCTTGTCGCCCTTGAGCGCCAGCAACTTGGCGGCGGCGACCGCGGCGCCAAACGTGCCAACGGTGCCGCTCGAGTGATGGCCGCGCCGGTAATGGCGCGGATCCATCCACTCGGAGATCTTGCACTCGACCTCGAAGCCCGCCTCAAACGCCAGCATGAAGCGCTTGCCGTCGACGGCGCCCAGGCGCTGGGCCACGACCAGCGCCGCGGTCAGCGGCGGCACGGACGGGTGGGTCAGCAGACCATAAAGATGGCGTGGGTCGGCGCTCACCTGGGTGTCGTCCCAGTCGTGGGCGTGGCCGGCGGTGCCCAGCACGCGGGCAGCCAAGGGGGCCGGCGCCTTGGCCGAGCCGGCCGCCAGCACGTAGGCGTCACCCCGGCCGCCGGTCTCGACGGCTTCAGCAGCGAGGATGTGCACGGAGGGCTCCAGGCCGCCGGCGAGATAGAGGCCGAGGGTATCGATCATGCAGCGCCGGCCAATCCGAACCGCCTCGGCCGGCAGGTGGCGGTATTCCACCTCCTCGATGTAGCGGACTGCCGCCGCGGTCACGTTTCGGCTGTCGGTCATGGCCTCGCCCTTCCGAGTGTGCGCTGCGTTGGGACGGTGCTCGCACTGGTGCGGTGGGATAGGCGGTCATAATGCTGAGGGGTAGCCGGGATGGCAACCCGCTTTGCACCAAGAGGACCCGTCATGAGTGGCGACATACCCTCAATCATGAGCCATGTCTCGATCGGCACCCCGGCGCCGGCCACGGCACCCACTTTGCCTTTCTCGCGGCCTCCAAGGAGGCGGGGCAGGCGTTCTACAATGCCGCGTTGAAAGCCGGCCCACCCGGGGCCGCGCCCGGAATAGGGTGCGCCTTGTTTCGGCTGCTTCGTGCGCGATCTTGATGGGCACAAGATCGAGGCGGCGTTCTGGGATGGGGAGCCGGCGAGCAAACTTGGCCTGAGGTGAGGCGGTGCCACGGCTCAGCGCCGGGTAAGCACGGCATAGTCGGCGTAGCCGCGATAAAGCCGCTCAAAGGCGAGATCGGCGCCGCGCGCTGCTGCCATCTCTGCCAGCACGGGCTCTAGGGTTTGGCGCGGCTCGACCGAGAAGCGGCCGAGCCAAGCATAAAGCGCGCTCTTGAACCAGCCGGGCCAGCCTTCGAGCTGACCGAAGTCGATGATCAGGAGCTTGCCGCCCGGGCCGACGGCATCGAGCGCGGCAGAGGCGGCAGCCGGCCAAGGCGGGATCATCGAGAGCGCGTAGGAGATGAACACCCGGTCGAACTGGGCCCGGCCGAACAGTGCGGCTGCATCGAAGCTTGTCGCATCGGCTTCGGCAACGGTGATGCTTCGGTCGAGGCCGGCGCGCGTGATCGAGGCGCGCGCGGTCTTGAGCATCTCGAACGAAATGTCGAAACCGAAGAAGCGTGCGTGCGGGTAGCGCCGGGCGGCGAGGATCAGATTGCGCCCGGTGCCGCAGGCAACCTCGAGAACGGCGCCTCCGGGCGGCGGCTCAAGGTCCTGGAGCAGCCGGTCGCGCCCGAGCAGGAAGAACTTGCGCGTCGCGTCATAGATGTGGCGCTGGTAGCGGTAGATGCCGTCCATGTGGGCGCGGGCATCCCCGCGCTCGAGCCTCACGCCGCATTCTCCCCGGCGCGCATCACGTAGAGGTGGAAGCCGCCGTAGATCGAGGAGCGGTCCTTCCGCGTCAGGCGGAGCGACGTCTCCGCCTCGTAGGTGAACCGCCCCAGAACCTCGTCCGGGACGCGGCCGGGAAGGATGGTCGGCTCGCCGGCGGTGCGGAAGATGACGCGGGCGCCGGGGCGCGCCGATCGCACGATCTCGCGCCACAACTCGGTGAGCTGCTGGTCGGTCATCCAATCCTGGGCGTCAAGCAGCACGAAGCCGTCGACGCTGGCGGCCGGCTCGGCGGCCAGATACTCGGTGAGCGAACGATGCTGGACATCGACGGCACCTGCCCGCTCGCGCACGGTCTCGAAATTGGCGCGCTGGAGGTAAGGCGGCAGGGGGCCGGAACCGCCACTGGCATAGCGGCGGCCGAATGCCTGCCAGGCGAAATAGTTGTCGGAAAGGTCGAAGTCGCAGGCGAGCCGCTCGAGCCGATTGCGCAGCACCTTGGCCATGTGCGTTTCGTTGCCCTTCAGCGCCTTGAACTGGGAGGGCGGTATGCCAAGGCCGAACAGGGCCGATGGGCGGTCGACGAGCCAGCGGATGTGGCGCTTGTCAAACAGGGGGGCGAGTTCGCTTTCAAAAATGCGGCGCTGTTCCTCGCGGGAGCGGGCGCTTAAGAGCTTGCGCGGATTGCGGCCGTGGATGCGGGCAACAAGATGGCTCGCGCCAATGAAGGTGCCGAGCAGGCCATGGCGGTAGAGGTTGGAGCGGAAGTAGGCGATCCGCCGGCGGCCGATGGCGTTGCGCGATTCCCAGTAGCGACGCGTCTTCTCGTCGAGGTGAGGACGGATGTGCTCGAAATAGGCAGTGACGTTGGCGTTGGTGTCGGCCTCGGCGAAGAAGCGGTGGAAGGCGGCGTAGTCCGGCAGGTGGCGGGCCGCCGCAAGCTTCAGCTTGGTCAGCGCGATGTGCGCCGGATTGAGATCGATGGCGGTGATCCTGACAGGTGCCGCCGTCAGATAGCTCAGGATGTTGCAACCGCCGGAGGCGATGGCGACGAGGTGCTCGCCTGCCTTCAGTTGCAGTGCCTCCAGGTCAACCACCGGGTCTTCCCAGATTTGGGGGTAGACGAGGCCAGAGAAGGCAAGGGTGAAAAGGCGCTCGGAAATGCCTTGCCGCGAGATCGCCTTGTGGCGATGTACGGCCTGACGCAGCTTGTCATGCTTGTCGCGCAGCCTGAGCCGCCTGGGCTCGGCCGCCAGTGCTTCCGGCGACGTCGTCATCGTGGGCCTCGCATTCGCAGGGTCACAGCAGGAACCCGTGCCAGCGCGTGATTTATTGAAGCCGCTGCGGGCTGGCAACTCAAAACGGACATGGCGATGACGCGCCGAGACGTGTGGCGCTCTTGTGGCAAGCGGCGATCTTGCGTAAAGGAACGCGCGAGCCATTCGTGCCCTCTCGCAGCCGGCCGGACCTTGCCATGACCAAACGCTCGCTCCGCAACAGAGAAACGCGAAAGAAGAAGGCGCGCCGGGCGCTGCCGCGGCCCAAGGTCACGCGCATCCAAGGCAACACGCCAGCGGTGCGCAAGCGCCTGAAAAAGCTTGCCGGCAAGGCACGTGCCGCCAAGGCCAAGGGGTGAGGGCTGCTTCGGCAGCCTCGCGCCAGGCGAAGCACCGTGTCAGAAGCAGGGGGCTGGAAGTGGAGCCCTCGCATGCATACGCATTCGGTTGAAGCCTGGCGCCACGAGCACGTCTTCCTCGGCAACAAGCACGAGCGCAACGAGCGGCGGACCTGGGCGGTCGTCGCCCTCACCGGAGCGATGATGGTCGCCGAGATCGTGGGCGGCGCGTTGTTCGGCTCGATGGCGCTGCTCGCCGACGGCTGGCACATGTCGACGCACGCCGGCGCGCTCGCCATCTCGGCGCTGGCCTATCGGATTGCGCGCCGGCACGTGCACGATGAACGATTTGCCTTCGGCACAGGCAAGCTCGGCGAGCTCGCCGGCTACTCGAGCGCTCTCATCCTGGGGATGATCGCGCTGCTGATCGGCTACGAGTCGGTGATGAGGCTGCTGCTGCCGGTGGCGATCCGGTTCGATGAGGCGATCGCGATCGCGGTGGTGGGCTTGATGGTGAACCTCGGCAGCGCCTGGCTGCTGCGCGCCGAGCATGGGCATGAGCATAGGCATAGGCATAGGCATAGGCATGGGCATGAGCATGAGCGCGACCACGCCGACCACGGGCACCATCATCACCAAGCCCACGACCACAACCTGCGCTCTGCCTACTTCCACGTGCTCGCCGACGCATTGACATCGGTGCTGGCGATCGCGGCGCTGCTGGCGGGCCGAGTGCTCGGCTGGGCATGGATGGACGCGGCGGTGGGGATCATCGGAGCGCTGGTGATCGCCCACTGGTCGGTGCAGCTCGTTCGCTCGTCCGGCGCGGTATTGCTCGACATCGTGCCGGACAGCTCGCTTGCGGCGCGCATACGCGAGCGCCTGGAGCAGGGCACCGACCGGGTCGCCGACCTCCACTTCTGGCGGCTCGGCCCGGGCCACGTCGGCGTCATCGTGTCCGTGGTATCCGACCGGCCGGAGGCGCCCGAGCGCTACAAGGCCCGGCTCGCCGGCCTTCCCGGCCTGTCGCACGTGACGGTCGAGGTGCACGCCTGTGCGGAGCACGCCGCGACGGCGCACAAGTGATCGTCAGCCAAGACGCCCGCAGGGCTTGAATGGACTGGTTGTTCGCAGTTCAGCGCTGGCTCTACGGCGGCATCGCCGACGGCATGCGGGCGGCTGCCGATCCGGCCGGGCTCGCCCTGCTCGTCGCCGTCGCCTTCCTGTTCGGCATCGTGCATGCCTTCATGCCGGGTCACGGCAAGAGCATCCTCGTGTCCTACCACCTGGGCCGGCCCGGACGGCTCATCGAGGGCGTCGCGACCGGATCGCTGCTGGCAACCACGCACGTCGCCACCGCTGTGGTCCTGGTGCTCGCCGGCGTGGCGGTGATCAGCCGCTCGGTGGCAGCCGGCGGGCGCACCCCGGCGTTCGATACGGCGAGTGCGGCGCTGATCACGCTGATCGGCGCCTATCTCGTCTGGCGCTCGATGTACCCCGTGGCGCACGGGCTCCGCCAGGACGGCCGCATGCTCGCCATCGTCACCGGCCTCGTCCCCTGCCCGCTCACCACCTTCATCCTCACCTACGCGCTTGCGAGCCACAAGCTGGCGCAGGGCCTCCTGGCGGTCGGCGGCATGCTGGCCGGTGTGATCGTGACCACTGTCAGCTTCGCGATCGCAGCCATTCTGGCACGCGAGCGCTTGCTGGACATGCTGGCGCGCACCGAGAGGCTGCGTCGCACGCTCGGCCGCGGGCTCGAAACCCTGGGCGCGCTCGCCGTGCTGGCGCTCGGCCTCGCCATGCTGGCAGCGCAGCTCGCCAGGATGTGACCTCGCCGGATCATAGCGGCTTCTCCATCACCACGTGCGCTAGGCCTGAGCCGCGGCCGCAGCAGTCGCTGCCGGCGCCAACCACCTCGAACCCGGCGCGCCGATAGAACGCGATGGCCCGGGTGTTGCGCGGCTCGACCTCGAGGCGGACCGATTTGGCTTGCGGGAAGGCGCCGAGGAGCCGGCCGAGAAGGCGCGTTCCGATGCGGCGCCCCTGGGCGCGCGGCAGCACATAGAGCTGGCCGAGATCGAGCCTGCCTGCGCCGAGGAGCCGGGTGAAACCGCAGCCGAGCACGCCGCCGCCGGCGTCCTCCGCCAGCAGGAACACCGCGTCCCTCGCCTCGGCCTGACGCGCCAGTGCATCGTGCGAGTGCCAGCTCGCCGTGACCTCGTCGACCTTGGCGCTGCCCAGCGTGCCGTCGTAGGTGGCGTGCCAGGTGGCAATCAGCACGGCGCGCACGGCATCGATGTCGCAGGCCGCGACGGGACGGATCGTAACCTCGGTGACAGCGCCGGCCGGCATTTTCATGTGTCACATCGCCTATCGCATTCCCGCCGAAACCTCGGGCCGTCCACGCCGTAACTACGGCCTTGCCCGTGCCAGGAGCCCGGTTCACACTCCCCCTAGCGCCCGGGAGGCGCAATGGCGATGAATATCATCGATCGGCCGCAGAGCGGTGCTGCGGCACTCTACCCGCCGACCGCCGTACCCTCGCCGAAGCCGTTGGCGCTGTGGCGGTTCCTCTGGCGCTTCGTCGACAACCCGCTGCGCGCGCTGCCGCAGCAGGTCTACGAGCAGCCGCTCGTCGTCTACGACAAGAGCCCCGGCGGCCTGGTGTGGGTCACCGACCCGGGGCTGATCGAGCGCATCCTGCTGCAGGACCACGACAAGTTCACCAAGACCACGCTCGAGAAGCGGGTGTTCAAGGAGACGCTTGGCGACGGCATCCTGACCTCGGAAGGGGCGAGCTGGCGCTGGCAGCGGCGGATCGCGGCGCCGCTGTTCCGCCACCAGGATCTGCTCGGCTACGTGCCGACCATAGTCGCCGCGGCGGAAGCAGAGATCGCGCGCTGGCGCGGCCAAGCCCCGGGGTCGGTACAGGCCATCGACCGGTCGATGACCGACGTCACCTTCAGGGTGATCACCAGCACGATCCTGGCCGGCGCGGATGCGGCCGAGGGCGAGACCGTCAAGCGTGCCGGCGTCGAGTTCCTGTCTCCCATCACCTGGGAGATCGCCTACGCGATGATGCGCTTTCCCGACTGGCTCTGGCATCCGGCCAAGTCCCGCATTCGCCGGGCAGGGCGCGAGATGCGCGCGGCGGTGGCGAGTATCATCGCGCGCCGGCGCGCCGAGGGCGGCGCGGCGAGCGACCTGCTTGGCCGGCTGCTGGCGGCGCGCGATCCCGACACCGGCCAACCGATGTCGGACAAGCAGCTCATTGACAACCTGCTGACGTTCCTCGCCGCCGGCCACGAGACGACCGCCAAGGCGCTGACCTGGACGCTCTACCTGCTGGCGCGCGCGCCGGACTGGCAGCGGCACGTGCGCGAGGAGGTGGAGCGTGTCGCTGGCAACGACTCGATTGAGGCGCGACATCTGGAGGCGCTCGAGGTTACGCAGCGGGTGTTGAAGGAGTCGATGCGGCTCTATCCGCCGGCACCGGTGCTGAGCCGAACGGCGGCGGAGGCGACGGAGCTCGACGGCCGGCCCATTGCCAAGGGAACGCTCATCATCATTCCAGTGTTCGCCGTCCACCGCCACCGCAAGCGGTGGCACGACCCGGACCGCTTTGATCCGGACCGCTTCCTGCCCGAGCGCGAGGCGGGCCGCCCGCGTGCGCTGTACCTCCCCTTCGGGTTCGGGCCGCGCACCTGCATCGGCGCCTCGTTCGCGATGATCGAGGCGACCGCCATGCTCGCCACGTTCGTGCGGGCCGCCAGATTCGAGTGGGACGGCGTGCATCTGCCGGAACCAATCAGCCGGGTCACGCTCAGGCCCAAGGGCGGCATGCCGCTTCAGGTCTTTCCAACCTGAAGCGTGGGGCGCCTCCGCTCAGTCGCGCGACTGGATGGCGATGGCGTCAGCCTGGTGCTCGGCCTGCGCGCGGGCGGTGGCCGCCATGTCGCAAGTGGCGTTGGCAGAATCGAGCACGGCGCGGGCAAGCTGGCCGAGGAGGATGGCGAGGATGCCGCTACCCGCCATCGCCGGTGCCACGAACGGCCGGGAGAGCCATTCGACGGCGGCTTCGGGAATCCGCGTGAGGAGGTCTGGCGCGAAAAGGAGAGCCGAGTTGGCAGCCACTCCAGCAAGCACCGAGGCGCCGCCCACCCAGGTCAGAAGGCGGGCGATCAGCCGGCCGGTGCGGTAGGCCCTGCGCGGTGCAGGCAGGATGAGCGGCAGCGGCCGCTCCACTCCAACCAGCCCGAGGCTAATGGTGCTACCCAATCGCGGCGGCCGGTCGGCAGCGGGCACCGGCGGGGGGCCGGGCCTGAACTCGGCGCCATTGAGCGGCGGCGGCCCGCCACCTGCCCGACGCGCCTCGATGAGGACGAGCGCATCGTGGGCAGCCTCCGCCTCCGGGGCGCCGCCATGATGATCGACAAGGTGACGGTAGAACTGAATGGCGTACTCGGTGCGGCCTTCCGCTTCCGCACGGCGACCTGCCTCAAGGATCTGCGATGGCGTGAATTGCTGCGCTGGCGGCGGCATGCTCCGCCCCTCGGCCCGTTCCCTCACGATTGAAGCTACAGGAAGCCTGGCCCGCTGTCAGCAGGACAACCAATCGAACCGCGATCGGGCGCGGGCCTCCGCCTCGCCGGGCCTGTGCCGGCATGCTGCGAGCATGGATCAGGCGACGGGCTTGAACACGTAGCCTTTGCCGTCCTTGGCCAGGGTGCCGGCGCCCGGCATGCCGTAGTGGTAGCCGCTCACGATCGCCTTGTCGGCGATGGCGCGGTCGAAGATGCGGCGGCGGGTTGCTTCAGCCATTTGCGGGTCCGTGTCGAACACCGCGTGCCAGTGCGGATTCTTCACGAACAGCGCCGGGATGTTGGTGACATCGCCGAGCACGATGAGCTGGCTCTTGCCCGAGGCAACCTGGTAGCTGGTGTGGCCGGGCGTGTGGCCGAACGTCTCGATGGAGCGCACTCCGGCGACCACCTCCTTGCCGGGCTCGATGTGCCGGATGTTCTTCCAGTTGGGAAATGTGGCCTGAATCCGCTTGGCGGCGCCGACGGTGGTGGCGGGGTCGGTCCAGAACTTGTACTCGGCCGCCGGGACGATGATCTCGGCGTCGGGATAGACCTGGGCGTTGGTGTCTTTGGCCATCAGGCCGAAGATGTGGTCGGGGTGGAAGTGGGTGACGACGATGGTTTTGATCATGGCGGCATCGACGCCGGCAGCCTTCAGGTTGGCGGCGAACTGGCCGGCGGTCGGCGCAAGCTGGCCACCGGTGCTCGAATCGAACAACACGTAGTTGCCCTTGATGCGAACCAGGGTGACGGTGAAGGGAATCGGCACGTGCGCGTCGGTCAGTCCCCCGGCTCTGAGCGCCGCCTTGACCTCGTCAAGGGAGGCGTTCCTGACGAAGCCCGGATCGTGGGCACGCTCCCAGATGCCGTCGTAAATGGTCGTGACGTCAACATCACCGACCTTGAACTTCTTGAATTTCATGGCGCTCGCCGGCGAATTGGCCTTCTTGCCTTGGGCGCTGGCGGAGGGCAGGAACTCAAGGGGTCCATCGAGGCCGAAGGCGGCCCCGGCGGCGGCGGCGGAAATCACAAACCTGCGACGCGATAAATGGAACATGGTGCTCTCCCCGTGGCCAATTGCGGGCCCTCATAGCATCGACGGCGGCCGCAGGGCGGACCGACACATCGGCTGCGGCCCGCCCGATCCATTGCCCCGTCAGCGCTCCGCCGCAAGGGTTTTCCCAGCAACCGGCCGTTCACGTTTTCTCGAAGGCGGCTCCGAGTCGGTCAGAGCGCGGGGCTCCATTGCACCGGGATGACGCGGTAGCCGTCGCCGTCCTTTTCGACGTGGCCAAGGGCCGGGAACGGGTAGTGGAACCCCTGCACCATCATTTTCTCGGCCACCAGCATGTCGTAGACCTTGCGGCGCGTCTCCTCGGCCTTGACTGGATCCTGGTCGAAGGCGGCATGCCAGCCGGGGTTGCGCACGAACAGTGCCGGATGGTTGGTCACGTCCGACTGGACATAGACCTTGCCCGAGCCGGAGGCGACAACATACGAGGTGTGGCCCGGGGTGTGGCCGACGGTGGGAAGGGCGGTTATACCGGGGACGACCTCCTTGTTCCACTGATACGGAGTCACCTTCCGGTTGAGCCCCTGATCGAACACCCGGCGGTTGTTCTTGAACAATTCCTCCATGCGTCCCTTGGGGGCGCGGGCCATCTCGCCATCGTCCATCCAGAACCTCCACTCGGCCTCGGGCACCATGACCTCGGCGTTGGGGAATGCCGGGTTGCCGTCCGGAGCGAGCAGGCCATTGATGTGGTCCTGGTGGAAATGCGAGATGATGACGGTGTCGATCGCCTTGGCGTCAATGCCGGCTGCGGTGAGATTTGACTGCAGGAGCCCGGCCGTGCTGTTGGGCTGCGCCGCGGCGGCGGCGCCGTAGCCGGTGTCGATGAGCACGAGCTTGGAGCCGGTATTGACGACGATCGGCGAGAAGTGGATCGTCATCTTGTCCTTCTCCATGTAGGCGGCGGTGAGTGCCGCGTTGACCTCGGCTTTGCTCTTGTTGACGACGAAATTGTCCGGCAACGGAAACGAGCGCGAGCCGTCGGTGACGACCGTCACCTCGAAGCTGCCGACCTTGTAGCGATAGTAGCCGGGCGCCTGCTTGCCCGCTGCGGGTGCAGCGGCACCTGCCGGCGGGATGCCAAGGGCCGGGGCAATTGCTGTTGAGGCCGTCGCCGCGGCAGCGGTGGTCAGCACGTGGCGGCGTGTGAGCTTAGTCATAACGTCCTCCCTGGCTTAATTTCTTCTGCCTTATCAAGACAAACCGGCGGCGTCGGCCGGAAAGCGCCGGCACTATAGCGCTGGCCCAAGCCCTGCAGAATAGGCGCTCACGGGGCTTTTACCTGCTGCACGTCCGATGGCAGCGGTCGTCCGCACCAGAGCCAGGCATGACGGGAGAGGTGGAGCGTGGTCAGAGCGGGGACACCACCGTTGGCCACCGGCCCGCGCCGGTGCAGGCGCCGGCATGACGGGTTTACTTGAACCACACGCTTGCGCCTCCCTCACCGTCATCCCGGCGCAGGTCCCTACCCCTCCAAATCGTCATCCCGACGCAGGTCGGGATCGACGCCAGCTTCGGCATGCACGCGTTCGATGGCGGCACTCCGCCGGAGCAGGCTGCGGGCAATCGCGACCGGCGAGCAAGCGGCCCCTAGCGTGGATGCCGGCCTGCGCCGGCATGACGGGAGAGGGGAGCGTAGGGAGAGCAGGCGGCACCCAAAGGGGAGGCGCTGCGATCCGGTTGGAAGAGAAGACAGGAGGCGGCGAGTGCCCCTCCATCGTCAGCCCGATGGAGATCAGCATCGTACCCCACGCGTCATCCCCCCACGGGTCGGGATCCACGCGGGCTGCGGCGTGCAGCGGCTGTGTCCAGTAAATCGGCGACCGGGATGTCGAAATGATGGACGTCCTCCCTGAGGCCGAGGGCCGCGTAGAGGCGGATGGCGGGCAGACCCTGAGGGTCGGCCTGCACAAAGATCACGTAGGCTCCGCGCTCTCTCGCTACCGCCTTCAGCGCGTTGATAAGTCCCCTGGCGATGCCGCGCCGACGATGCGTCGGCGAGACAGCGAGGTCGTAAATGTAGACCTCGCTGCGCTTCTGCTCGAATTTCTCCAGCACGTAAGCCACGAGGCCACCAACCACGCTCGCATCCTCGAGCGCGACCAGGGCCACGACGTGGTCCTTGGCGAGCAGCGATTGGAGATAGGTGCGGTCCGGTGGGGAGACCTGATATGTCTGAGGCTCGCCGAAGGCCTCACCAAACACTGCCAGCAGCTCTTCGAGCAGAGGCACATCGGAGCCGGAGAGGATCCTGTAGGCGACTGTCATGAGTCTCACCTTCTATGACGCCCGCCACTTGCAAAACGCGCAATGCGCATTCGGCCGGTCAAGCGCGAACGCGATCCTTCAGCGATTGATTCACGACTTGCGCGCGGGCGTGTAGAGCCGCTCGATCAAAGGCATCGGAGCGCGCAGGTAGAACAAGCCGACACATGACACGTTGCGCGCGGCCCGCACGAGATAGCCCTCGCGCTTGTAGCGCAGCGCGCTCGTCACCGCGCTGGCGCGCAGGATGAGCGTCCGCGAGCGGCCGAGGCGGCGGATCAGGTCGACATCCTCCATCAGCGGCAATGGCCTGAAGCCGCCAACCTGATCGTAGAGCCGGCGCGGGATCAGCAGGCCCTGGTCGCCGTAGGGCAGGCGAAACAGCGCGCAGCGGACAGCCACGCCGATCTCGAGCAGCCGCGGGGAAAAGCCGGTGTCGTCGAGGGCGAAGCGGAATGCCGCCGCAGCGGGCGGGCGGGCACCGGATTCCACGCGCTCGACGAGCGCGGCTGCTTCGCTCTCCCATCCAGATGCCAGCGCCGTATCGGCATGGAGAAAGAGGAGCCATGGGTAGCGGGCAGCAGCGGCGCCCGCCATCATCGCCCGGCCGCGGCCGCGTTCGGCGCGGATGATATCGGCGCCGGAGTCTTCGGCGATTTCCAACGTACGGTCGGTGGAGCCGCCATCGACGACGATGACTTGGCGCACCAATCCGTCAATCGCGGCCGGCACCAGCGAGGCAAGGGTCGCGCCAAGGGTGGATTCCGCCTCAAGCGTTGGTATGACGACCGTGATCATGGCCGCTCATTAGCCCTCTCCGCGTGGTAAAGCTACCCGTGGCATTCGCAAACGGAGGGCTTTGTTCTTGATATGTTCTTGCGTCCAAGCTAGGCTCCGACCGGCTCGGGACCAAGCGAGGCGCGGTATCAATGAAGCCGCTGACAGGCAGGGAAAAGCATGACGCTAAAATGGTGGGGGCGGAGCGCCGCAGAGGCCGCGGCGCCCGTTCCAATCACACCGGGCGCTTCGAGAGCCAGGTCCGCGAGGACTTCGACGACGGCTGGGAAGGGCTCGGCGAACTCGAGGCGTTCAAGACCGACGTGCGCGTCGAGCCGGCGCGCAGCATCATCACCACCAACGACAGCCCGGACATCGGCTTCGACCAGTCGATCAATCCCTATCGCGGCTGCGAGCACGGCTGTATCTACTGCTACGCGCGACCCTCCCACTGCTATCTCGGCCACTCGGCAGGGCTCGACTTCGAGACCAAGCTTTACGCCAAGACCAATGCGGCCGAGCTCTTGACGCGGGAACTCGCCAATCCGCGCTATCAGCCCAAGCTGATCGCGCTCGGCACCAACACCGATCCCTATCAGCCGATCGAGCGCGAGCACCGCATCACCCGATCGATCCTGGAGGTGCTGGCGCGGGCTCGGCACCCGGTGGGCCTCGTCACCAAGTCGGCGCTCGTGGTGCGCGACCTCGACATCCTTGCTCCCATGGCCAAGCTCGGGCTGGTCAAGGTGGCGCTGTCGGTGACGACGCTCGACCGAGGGATTGCGCGCAAGATGGAGCCGCGTGCGACAACACCGGCCAAGCGGCTCGGGGCAATCAGAGCGCTGAGCGAAGCCGGCGTGCCGACGACGGTGATGGTGGCGCCCATCGTGCCCGGCCTCAACGACAGCGAGATCGAGAGCATTCTGGAAGCGGCGCACGAGGCCGGCGCGCGACAGGCGGGCTACGTGATGCTGCGGCTGCCGCTCGAGATCAAGACGCTGTTTCGGGAGTGGCTCGCGAGCGAGTTCCCGGACCGCGCCCGGCGCGTCATCTCGCTGGTGCAGTCGCTGCACGGGGGGCGCGACTACGAGGCTGAGTTCGGCCTGCGCCAGCGCGGACGCGGGCCCTTTGCACAGCACGTCGCGGCCCGCTTTCGCCTGGCGCTGAAGCGCCTCGGCATGAACGAGCGCAATTACGAGCTGCGCACCGACCTGTTCCAGCGTCCACAGCTCCCGGGCAGTCAGCTCAGCCTGTTTTGACAGAGCCCCAGGAGCCGGTAAATCTCGCGCATGGGGCGGCGCGATTCGGATACCCTGCTGCCGAGCTTCGAGCTCGAGGCGGTGACGCTCAGGCTGAGCGGCGGGCCGGTGGCCGGCGTCGATGAAGCCGGGCGGGGTCCATGGGCCGGGCCGGTGGTAGCGGCGGCGGTAATCCTCAACCCCGGCGACATCCCTGAAGGCATCAACGATTCGAAGGCGCTCGATCCCGAAACGCGCGAGAGCCTCTATGAGCAGATCACGGCGCGGGCCGAGTTCGGCGTCGGTATCGCCGACGTGGCGCGGATCGACCGCGACAACATCCTGCAGGCCACGCTGTGGGCGATGCGGCGCGCGGTGTCGAAGCTCAGGACGCGCCCCAAGGTGGTGCTGGTCGACGGCGACCGCAGCCCGCGCGTTGCCTGCGAGTGCCGCACCGTGGTGGGCGGGGATGCGCTCTGCCTTTCCATCGCCGCCGCCTCCATCGTCGCCAAGGTGACGCGCGACCGGCTGATGATCGCGCTGGCGGAGAAGTTTCCGGGCTACGGCTTCGAGCGCCACAAGGGCTACGGCACGCCCGAGCATCACGAGGCGGTACGGCGGCTCGGCGTCACCCGCCACCACCGCCGCTCATGGCGGCCGGTGCAGCTCGCGCTGGGGCTCGAGGAGGCGTGAGCGGTTTCTCCGCCTTCCGGGCACGGCTGCGAAAGCAGCCGCGAGCCGGGATCTTCGCGGATGCGGCAATTGCCCGGATGGGGAAGATCCCGGATAGCCGCCGGCGCGGCTTCCGGGGCCGCACCTGGAAGGCGGCGGCCTGATTGCGCTCGGTGGTTGCCCGCGCGACCGACAACGATTGTTCAAACCGAGCGTGCTTTACGGCATCGGGCCGGGCGGGGCGACGACGGAGGTCGTCAGGCCCGCGTTGTCGAGGGCGCGGCGCACGAGACCCGAGGCCTTGGCCTCCTCGATGAATTTGCTCACGTAGGCGAGCGCCGCGGGGCGGCCCTTCGGCACGGCCACCGCCACGAACGAGTTCAGGAAACTGCCGTCGAGCACGCGGGCGCCCGGCAGCTTCTTCGCAAGACCCAAGAGCGCTTCGCGCGATTGCACGACGGCCTCCACCTGCCCGGTGCGCAACAGAGACAGCAGCTCGTCGGCGGTCTTCACATTCATGATGACCACCGACTTGAGCGAGCGCTGCGCGGCGCGGGTGGTGGCCGTGTTCTCGATCCCCGCGACGCGGATGCCGAGCCGGTCCACGTCGGCGTGAGTCTTGACGGCCGAGCCCGGCGCGACGAGGTAGGTGCTCTGCAGCACCATGTGCGCCGGCCCGAAGTCGACCTTCTTCCTGCGTTCCTCGTCCACCGGCAGGAAGGCCACGTCCCAGGCGTTGCTGGCGGCGGCGTCGGTCAGCGCCCCCGAGTTGGGATAGGGCACGTACTCGACCGGCACGCCGAGGCGATCGGCCAGCTCTTTTCCCAGATCGACGGCCACGCCTCTCGGCTTGCCGGTGGCGGCGTCGATCGCCACGTTGCCGGCGCCGACGGTCGGACCGACGGCGACGCCGACCCTTAGCCTGCCGGACGGAGAAAGCTCCTTGATGGCCGCCCTCTTGTCGGTGTCCATCGTTATCGTCCCTCTGCTCATCGCGTCTTCTGGCCAGCAATATCTATACTGATCGAGCGGCGCTTGCCTCAACCGGCCGCCGACGCGATGATCGCCGAACGAACCGGAGGAGCGCCATGACCACGTCCGCTGCCGCCATGTTGAGCGTGCGCGAGGAAGCGCTCGGCATCCTCGAAAGGCTCGGGGTCGCGCAGAGCGCACTCGCCGCGCACGGCCTGCCCGCGCGTTCGCCGATCACGGGAGAGGTCATGGCCCATGTGCGTGCGGCCTCTCGCCGCGACGTGACGGAGGCGATCGGCCGCGCACGCGAGGCCTTTCTTGCCTGGCGCATGGTACCCGCGCCGCGCCGCGGCGAGTTGGTGCGGCTCCTCGCCGAGGAGCTGCGCGCGGCCAAGGCGGACCTCGGCCGGCTCGTCACGCTCGAAGCCGGCAAGATCGTGTCCGAAGGACTTGGCGAAGTCCAGGAGATGATCGACGTCGCCGACTTCGCGGTCGGCCTGTCGCGCCAGCTCTATGGGCTCACCATCGCCAGCGAGCGGCCAGAGCACCGCATGATGGAGACCTGGCATCCGCTCGGTCCCGTCGGCGTCATCACCGCCTTCAACTTCCCCGTAGCGGTGTGGACCTGGAACGCGGCGCTGGCGCTCGTGTGCGGCAACGCGGTGGTGTGGAAGCCGTCGGAGAAGACGCCGCTGACGGCGCTGGCGGTGCAGGCCCTGTTCGAGCGGGCGGCGAAGCGCTTCGGCGGGGCGCCGGAGGGCTTGTCGGCGGTGCTCGTCGGTGGCCGGGAGGTCGGCGAGGCGCTGGTGGAGGACGCGCGCGTGCCGCTCGTCTCGGCCACAGGCTCGACCGCCATGGGCCGCGCGGTGGCCGAGCGGCTGGCGCGGCGGCTGGCACGCCCGCTGCTCGAACTCGGCGGCAACAATGGGGCGATCGTGGCGCCGTCGGCCGACATCGACCTTGCCGTGCGCGCCATCGCCTTCGCGGCCATGGGCACCGCCGGGCAGCGGTGCACGACGCTGCGCCGGCTGATCGTGCACGAGGACATCTACGGGACGCTGATCTCGCGGCTGAAGAAGGTCTACGCCTCGGTCAGCATCGGCGATCCGCGCGAGGCGGGCACACTGGTCGGGCCGCTGATCGACGCAGGCGCGTTCCAAGCAATGGAGGCGGCGCTCGCGGCGGTGCGGGCGGCGGGCGGCAGCGTCACCGGCGGCGGGCGCGCGCTCGCGGAGCGCTTCCCGCAAGCCTGGTACGCGGCGCCGGCGCTGGCCGAGGTCGCGACCCAGATCGACATCGTCAAGCGCGAGACCTTCGCGCCGATCCTCTACGTTCTCCGCTACCGCACCCTGGAGGAGGCCATCGCATTGCACAACGACGTGCCGCAAGGGCTCGCGTCGTCCATCTTCACCAGGGACCTGACGGAGGCGGAGCGGTTCCTGTCGGCGGCGGGCTCGGATTGCGGGATCGCCAACGTCAATATTGGTCCGTCAGGGGCCGAGATCGGCGGCGCGTTCGGCGGCGAGAAGGAGACGGGTGGCGGGCGAGAGTCGGGCTCGGATGCCTGGAAGGCCTACATGCGCCGCGCCACCAACACCATCAACTACGGCACCCAACTGCCGCTGGCCCAGGGGGTGAGGTTCGAGGTGGACGGTTAACGCGGCGCACACATGGCTGGAGCCACCTCGGAGCGGAGGTTCGCTGACAGCACGCGAGGCCAAAGAAGGTCGCGGTCTGGTATACTATGTATTTGGCCGCACGCAGGGAAGGCAGGCGCAGAAGCGGCCGGCGGAGACGACCTTGGCTGCGATTTCCTCGCATTCGGATGACATCGCGACCGTCGAGGACCAGGTCGCGGACCTGCAGCAGCAGCTCAAGGAGGCGCAAGAATGGCAAGCGGCGACCGCAGACATCCTGCGGGTGATCAGCTGCACGCCGACCGACACGCAGACCGTGTTCGAGGCCATCGTGCAGAGCGGGGTCAAGCTGTTCGGCGATGCCGCCGTCTTCATCGCGCTGCTGGATGGAGATCTGGTGAGGGCGGCCGCGCTCGCGGAGAGGGATGAGACACGCGCGGCAGCCTGGCGGGCGAGGTTCCCGATCCCGCTGGTGCGCGAGTACATGCACAGTTGCGCCATTCTCGATGGCCGTCTCGTCGATGTTCCGGACGTCGAGAAGGCGCCGGCGACGCTCGCGACCGGAGCCAGGAACTTCCTGCCGAGCGGCTATCGGGCCGTGACGATTATGCCGATGATGCGGGGCGATACCGCCATCGGCGCACTCAGCGTCGTTCGCCGAGCGCCCGGGCCGCTCACGGACAAGCAACTCGCGGTGCTCAAAACCTTCGCCGACCAGGCGGTGATCGCCATCGAGAATACGCGGCTCTTGAACGAGCTGCGCCAGCGCACCGACGATCTCACCGAGTCGCTTCAGCAGCAGACCGCCACTGCCGACATCCTGCGAGTCATCAGCAGCTCGCTGAGCGACACGCAGCCGGCATTCAACGCCATCGTGCAGGCCGGTATCGGGCTCTTCCCAGGCTCGGCCGTCAGCATCGAGATTCCGGCGGACGGCCAAGTGAATGCCGTCGCAATCGCAGCGGAGGACGAGATCGGGATCGAGAATTGGCGTAAGATTTTCCCGTTCCCCCTTACACGCGACTACATGGCCGGTGTCGCCATCCTCGATCGACGTATCGTGGACGTCGCTGATGCCCGGGACGTGTCGGGCGAGCTTTCGACCGGCCGCAGCAATTTCCTGAAGAGCGGCTACCGGGCCGTGACCAAAGTGCCGATGCTGCGCGGCGACGCCGCAATCGGCGTGCTGAGCGTCGCGCGTCCGGCGCCTGGAGCGCTCTCCGACAAGCAGCTCGCCATCCTCAAGACATTTGCCGACCAGGCGGTGATCGCCATCGAGAACACGCGGCTGCTCAATGAGCTGCGGCAGCGCACGGCTGACCTCTCAGAAGCCCTTCAGCAGCAAACCGCCACCTCGGAAGTGCTGCGCGTGATCTCGAGCTCTCCGGGGGAGCTGGAGCCGGTGTTCCAGTCCATGCTGGAGAACGCCACACGCATCTGCGATGCCAAGTTCGGCATCCTGTTCCGTGCTGAGGCCGATGCCTTCCGGGTGACCGCAATGCATGGCGTGCCGCCCGAATTTGCCGAAGAGCGGCGCCGCAATCCGGTCCTTCGACCCAATCCTGGTACGGGTCTTGGGCAGATGGCTGCGACCAGGCAAACCGTCCAGATCATGGATGCCCAGCGTGAGCCAGCCTATCTCAGCGACCCGAGCCGCGCCGCCTTCCTGAAGCTCGCCGGCGCCCGCACATTCATCTGCGTGCCGATGCTGAAGGAGAGCGAGCTGGTCGGTGCCGTTACCATCTATCGCCAAGAGGTGCGGCCGTTCACCGACAAGCAGATCGAGCTGGTCACCAGCTTCGCAGCGCAGGCCGTGATCGCCATCGAGAACACGCGCCTGTTGAACGAGCTGCGCGAGTCGCTGACACAGCAGACGGCTACTGCCGAGGTGCTCAAGCTCATCAGCCGCTCGACCTTCGACCTCAAGACGGTACTGGACACACTGACGGAGTCGGCAGCCCGGCTGTGCGACGCCGACATGGCGGCCATGACCCGACAAGGCGACGCCGGATTCCAGCACGTCACGAACTACAACTTCCCGCCCGACTGGGTCGAATACGCCAAGACGCTGCGGCTTCAGCCCGGACGCGGCAGCGTGGTCGGCCGCGTGCTGCTGGAGGGAAAGGCGGTGCAAATCGCCGATGTGCTGGCCGATCCGGAATACACCTACCTCGAACCGCAGCGAAAGGCCGGCTACCGGACGTTCCTCGGCGTGCCGCTGCTGCGCGAGGGAAATCCGATCGGCGTGCTGACGCTCGGGCGCAAGACCGTCCGTCCGTTCAGCGACAAGCAGATCGAGCTGCTCACCACCTTCGCCGATCAGGCGGTGATCGCGATCGAGAACGCGCGACTGTTCGACGAGCTTCAGTCACGGACCCAGGAGCTCACGCGGTCGGTGGCCGAACTCAAGGCGCTCGGCGAGGTTGGCCAGGCAGTATCCTCCTCGCTCGATCTGACAACCGTGCTCGGTACCATCCTGCGCCACGCGTGCGAGATCTCGCGTACCGGCGGCGGCGCAATCTACGTGCTCGATCCCGCTCAGGGTGTGCTCCGGCTGGAGGCCGGGCACAACATGAGCGAGGAGCTGATCGAGGCCGTGCGCGCGCATCCCAGCCGCATCGGCGATCCCATCGTCGGAGAATGCGCCGCGCAAGGCGTTCCCGTCGAGGTCGCCGACATCGAGAACCGAAGGGACCATCCGCTGTTCGAGGTGCTGCGCAAGAGCGGCGTTCGCGCGTTGCTGGCGGTGCCGCTCATCCACAAGGAGAGAGCGATCGGCGTCCTCCTCGTGCGCCGCGTCTATGCCGGCGGTTTCGCGCCGGAAACCGTCAAGCTGCTGCAGACGTTCGCGGCACAGTCTTCGATTGCCATCAACAACGCGCGCCTGTTCCGGGAGATCGAGGAGAAGAGCCATCAGCTCGAGATCGCGAGCCTGCACAAGTCGCAGTTCCTGGCCAACATGAGCCATGAGCTGAGGACGCCGCTCAATGCCATCCTCGGCTATGCCGAGCTGATCCAGGACGGCGTCTACGGCGAAGTGGCGCCGAAACTCAAAGGCGTGCTCGATCGCATACAGGCAAACGGAAAGCATCTCTTGGGCCTCATCAACGACGTGCTCGACCTCTCCAAGATCGAGGCCGGCCAGCTCGTGCTGCGGCTCGAGGACTATTCACTTTCCAACATCGTGCAGACGGTGGTGGCGGCCACCGAGTCGCTCGCGGCTGAGAAGAAGCTTCGCCTTTCGCTCGAAATGCCGGGCGAGCTGCCCGTCGGGCGCGGCGACGAGCGGCGGATCGCGCAGGTGCTGCTCAACCTGGTCGGCAACGCGATCAAGTTCACCGACCAGGGCGAGATCAAAGTCTCGGCCCGGAGCACCAAGGCGAAATTCGTCATCAAGGTCACAGACACGGGCCCCGGCATCCCTCGGTCCGAACAGGAACGCATCTTCGAGGAATTTCACCAGGTCGACAGCTCCAATACCAAGAAAAAGGGCGGCACCGGGCTCGGCTTGGCCATCAGCAGACGCATCGTCGAGTTGCACGGGGGGCGGATTTCGGTTGAATCGGAGCCCGGCAAGGGCTCGACCTTCCGGGTCGATCTGCCGATCCGGGTCGAGAGGCAGAGAGGTGCGTCGTGACCAAGCGCATTCTCGTGGTCGAGGACCAGGAGGACAACCGCGCCATTCTGCGCGACCTGCTTGCAGCGGCCGGATACGTCTATCTGGAGGCGGTGAGCGGCGCCGACGGGGTAGCGGCAGCCGAGAGGGAGCGACCCGATCTCATCCTCATGGACATCCAACTGCCGGTGATCGACGGTTACGAGGCAATGCGAAGGATCAAGGCCAATCCCGCCCTTCGCGGCATTCCCATCATCGCGGTCACTTCCTATGCGCTTTCAGGAGACGAAGCTAAGGCGCGTGCCGCCGGCTGCGACGATTACGTGACGAAGCCTTTCAGTCCGCGGCAACTGCTCGCCAAAATGCGCGAATTCCTGCCGGACGGCGGGTGACCTTGATGCGCGATCCGCCCCTGATCCTAGTCGTCGACGACAACGAGTCGAACGTCGACATCCTCAAGACCCGCCTTACCTCGCAGGGCTATGCGGTCACCACCGCCGGCGACGGGGTGGCTGCGCTCGAGCGTGCCCGAGCGGAGCTGCCGGATCTCATTCTGCTCGACGTGATGATGCCCAAGCTGGACGGGTTCGAGGTGGCACGGCGGATCAAGGCCGACCCGTCGCTGCCGTTCATGCCGATCGTGCTGGTGACCGCGAAAGCGGATGTGAAGGATGTGGTGGCAGGGCTCGACGCCGGGGGCGACGAGTATCTCACCAAGCCCGTGGATCAGGCCTCGCTCGTGGCGCGGGTCAGGTCGCTACTGCGCATCAAGGGGCTGCACGACACCGTGGAGGCGCAGGCCAGGCAACTTGCGCGCAACGCCACAGAGCTTTCGGAGCTCAACCGCACGCTCGAGGCACGGGTCGCCGCGCAGGTCGCCGAGCTCGACCGCGTGGGGCGTCTGCGCCGCTTCCTGCCGCGCCAGGTTGCCGAGCTCGTGATGGCCTCGGGCGACGAAACGATGCTCGACAGCCACCGACGCGAGGTGACCGTCGCTTTCTGCGATCTCAGAGGCTTTACGGCGTTCGCAGAGGTGGCCGAGCCGGAGGAGGTAATGGCAGTGCTCGCGGAGTACCATGCCGCCGCCGGCCCCCTGATCGACAAGCACGGCGGCACGCTCGAGCGGTTCCTCGGCGACGGCCTGATGGTGCTGTTCAACGACCCAATCCCATGCCCCGATCCGGTCCGGCGAGGCCTGCACCTTGCGGTGGAGCTGCGTGAGGCCATCGGTGGCCTCTGCTCAAGGTGGCGAGCGAGCGGCCATCAGCTGGGATTCGGCGTCGGTATCGCGCACGGATTTGCCACCATCGGCCGGATCGGGTTCGACGACCGGCTTGACTACACCGCCATTGGAACGGTCGTGAACCAAGCGGCCCGCCTGTGTGGGGAAGCGAAGGCGGGCGAGATTCTGATCACACAGCGCGTAGCCAATCTGGCCGGATCGGCGATCGAGACGGAACCGCTCGGCGAGCTGCCGCTCAAGGGCCTGCGCCAGCCGGTCGTCTGCCATCGGCTGCTCGCGTGCGTTGCCTGAGCGCGACACGCCTTTATCCGGAGCCGGGCGAAATGGTCGCGAACCAGCCATAGAGCAGGACGGCAGCGACCACCGCAAGCGTCAAAGAAACCGCGAGTACCACGATCACGTGGTGCCCGATGACGCCCTGGCGTGCTCTGGTCGGCGCAACGCTGCCGCGCTCACGCTCTTCGTGCCGCTCCTGCGACATGGAGCCACGTTCTCCCTTTCTCGGCACCGCACCAAGGGTTCAACGGCACACGGCACATGCAGTTGCACGCGGCGGGAAAAAAGCGGCCGGCCGTAGCGCGCGCACACGACCGCCGCGCCATGCCGAGTTGCTGCTACAGCACCCTATTAACGCTTGCCGGCGCGAAATCGTTTAGAGTTCCCGCCATCGACTGGCCCCCTGCCGGAGCGGCCCTTTCCCGATCCTTGTCCTGCGCCCTTCGCGTGTAACGGAAGTTGCGTCCCATGCGTGTCGTACGGCGTATGCCTGCCTCGTTGCCCCTCAACAGGGTTCTGGTCGGCTGCTCGATCGAGGAGCTTGCCAAGCTGCCGGCCGAGAGCGTCGACCTCGTTTTCGCCGACCCTCCCTACAACCTCCAGCTCGATGGCGATCTGCTGCGGCCCAACAACACGGTGGTCGACGGGGTCGATGAAGAGTGGGACCGGTTCTCGAGCTTTGAGGACTACGACCGCTTCACGCGGGCGTGGCTCGGCCAGTGCCGGCGCATCCTCAAGCCGGATGGCGCCATCTGGGTGATCGGCTCCTACCACAACATCTTCCGGCTCGGGGTCGCCTTGCAGGACCTCGGGTTCTGGATCCAGAACGACATCATCTGGCGCAAGACCAATCCGATGCCGAACTTCCGCGGCAAGCGCTTCACCAACGCGCATGAGACGCTGATTTGGGCGGGACGCGACCAGAAGTCGAAGGTCACGTTCAACTACGAGGCGATGAAGGCCTTCAACGACGACCTGCAGATGCGCTCGGATTGGCTGATCCCGATCTGCGCCGGCCCCGAACGGCTACGCGACGCAAAAGGCCGCAAGGCTCATCCTACGCAAAAGCCCGAGGCCTTGCTCCATCGCGTCCTGCTCGCGTCCACGAATCCGGGCGACGTCGTGCTCGATCCCTTCTTCGGCACCGGGACCACCGGGGCGGTCGCCAAACGGCTCGGGAGGAAATGGATCGGGATCGAGCGCGATGCCCAATACGCCAAGCAGGCTGAGCAGCGTATCGGGCGTGTGCGCTCGCTGCCCCCGTCCGCGCTCGAGACGGCACGCTCCAAACGCCAGGAGCCACGCGTGCCGTTCGGCACCATCATCGAGCTCGGAATGCTGGAGCCGGGTTCGCCGCTCTACGACGAGCGGCGCCAGATCCGGGCCGAGGTGCGCGCAGACGGCACGCTGGCCGCAGCCGGGCGGCAGGGGTCCATCCACCGTCTCGGCGCGGAGATGCAGGGCAAGGCGGCGTGTAACGGTTGGACCTACTGGCACTTCGAGGCAGAAGGCAAGCTCGTCCCCATCGATCTCTTGCGCGAAGAAGCCAAGCGGCACATGGGCCTGAGCTCCCGGCCGGTGATCCCAGCGGAATGACCATTAGGCCCTTGTTCGGGGCCGTCGAAGCCGATTAAGTTGAGCCACCAAGAAGATCAAAGGGAGGCTCGGGATGGGCAGCAAGGTTTTGCGCGCGTTGGCGTTTTTCGGCCTGGTAGCGGCCTTCGGCGCGGCCGCCAGCGTGGCGCCTGCGGCGGCGCAGGATGCCGAAGCCGCGTTTTTCAAGGACAAGACCGTCAAGTTCGTGGTCCCCTTCGGGCCCGGCGGCGGCTACGACGCCTATGCGCGCATGCTTGCCCCCCATTTCGCCAAGCATCTCGCCGCAACCGTCGTGGTCGAAAATCAGCCGGGCGCGGGCGGACTCACGGCGCTCGGGCGGCTTGCGACCGCCGATCCCGACGGGCTCACCATCATGATCGTCAACGGCACGGGCGCCGCCTTCGCGCAGCTCACCGGCCAATCGGGCGCTCGCTTCGATCTCGGCAAGTTCGGGCACCTGGGCACGGTCAGCGCCTCGCCCTGGATATGGCTCGTCACGCCGAACTCGCCGATCAAGACACCGCAGGATGCCATGAAGCCCGGCGTGCAGATCTCCTGGTCGGGCGGCGGTCCCATGGACGGGCTGTCGGACGGCGCTGCCTTCACCTGCGAGGCGCTTAAGCTCAAATGCAAGATCGTGCTCGGCTACAAAGGCAGCAGCGATGCCGCACTGGCAGTCGCCCGCGGCGAGATGGATGCGATCTACGTCTCCGACACGTCGGCCAACAACTACGTCAAGGCCGGTCAGGCTCGGGCGATAGCCACGATGGGGCGCGAGAAGTCGCGCTTCTTCAAGGAGCTGCCGACGATCTTCGAAGCGGTCAAGCTCGATGCCGACCAGCAGTGGCTGTTCGACTTCCGCAGCACCGTGGAGAACCTTGGGCGCATCCTGGTGACGCCGCCGGATGTGCCGAAGGCGCGGCTTGCGTACCTGCAAGGGATCGTAAAGAAGACGCTGACCGACCCCGAAGTGGTGGCGGAAGGCGAGAAATCCAAGCGCTACATCGACTTCCTAGAGGCGGACGCCACCCGCAGAGGGGTGCTCAAAGTGGTCAACGATCTGACGCCCGAACAGAAGAAGCGGGTCACCGACCTGCTATTGAAGCAAGCAAAGTGAAACCGGCAGCCAATGCCCGAACGGGTGTGACCTGCCGGTGCTGGCCCGCGCGCCGTTGGATGCAAGTCCTATGGTGCGCTGGCGTTTAAGTGGGAGAAGCACATGCTCGAGCGACTATCCCTGCCTGTCCTGACTGCCGCGTGCCTGTCGGCTGTTCTTGCCATTGCACCGACGCCACTTTCGGCACAGCAGAGCGCGCCGTTCGCCGGAAAGACGGTGCAGATGATCATCGGCTTCGGGCCGGGCGGCGGATACGACCGGTGGGGCCGCGTGGTGGCAAGGCATATCGGACGGCACTTGCCCGGGAACCCACAGGTCGTGCCGCAAAACATGCCGGGCGCCGGCAGCTTCATCGCGGCCAATCACATCTACAACGTGGCGCCCAAGGACGGCACGGTGATGGGCATCATCGCCCGCGACGCGCCGCTCGGTCCGCTGACGGGAGCGGAGGGCGCGCGCTTCGACCCGCTCAAACTCACCTGGCTCGGTACGCCGACGACCGAGACCAACGTGTGCATCGCCTTCCACAAGTCGAAGGTGAAGACGGTGCAGGACCTGTTCACCACCGAGATGATCCTCGGCGACACCGGCCCCGGCACCGGGACCCATACCTATCCGACGGCGCTCAAGTCGCTGCTCGGCATGAAGTTCAAGCTCGTCTCAGGATTCCCCTCCTCGGCCGACGTGTTCCTGGCGATGGAGCGCGGCGAGGTCGATGGCATCTGCGAGAGCCTCGACAGTGTGATCGACAAGCGGCCGGACTGGATCGAGACCAAGAAGGTACTGGTATTGTTCCAAGGCGGGGCCGCGCCCAGCCCGGAGATCAAGGACGTGCCCTTCATCCTCGACTTCGCGCGCAACGAGGAAGAGCGGCAGGCGATCCGGTTCCTGTACGGCGGGCAGGCCATCGGCCGCCCGTTCGTGGCGCCGCCGGACATGCCCGCCGAGCGCGTCAAGATGCTTCGCGAGGCCTTCGACAAGACCATGCGCGATCCGGAGTTCATCGCCGACGTCAAGAAAGACAAGCTTGACCTCGGGCCGCTGGACGGCGAGCATCTGGCCGAGCTGATCGCCAAAATGTATCAGACGCCGAAACCGGTGATCGAGAAGGTCAGCAAGCTGCTGAAGTCCAAGTGACCCGGATCAGGGGTGCACGTCCTCGGTAAACCACTCGGTCGGGAGCTCGTGGCCCACACCTTGCTCCCGCGCCTTGCGATAGATGACGGCGCCGGCTGCCGCGAACTGGTAGCCCATGCCGATGTTGTTGATGAAAGCGGTGACCTCCTCCGGCTTGGTGCGGCCGCGATAGCGGCCGGCCACCAGGTCGGGGAGCGTCGGCAGCTTGGTGAAGTCGACGTCATCGACGAGCTGCCAGCCCTTGCCTGCCGCCGTCTCCGGCACCTCGAGATCGCGGGTGGTGAAGTGGAGCGGCTTGGTCTCGTTGGTGTGGATGGCTAGCCGGTCGGCGCGCTTCAATGCCCTCTGCTCGATCTCGGGGCGCTTGATGGAGGAGATGTGCACGCCCGGCACAATCCAACTCTCGAAATAGACGGGGTCGATGGAGTTGGTGGCGCACATGACGACGTCGGCACCCGCGATCGCGTCCTCGGCCGATGCCACCGGCTCGACCTCGACCCGGAGCTGGGGCGTCATCTCGGCGGCGAAGGCGATCCTGTTCTCGGCAGTCGGGCTGTAACAGCGGATGCGTTCAATCCTGCGCGCCGCACAGATGGCCATGAGCTGGGTTCCCGCTTGCCAGCCGCAGCCCAATAGCCCCACGCGGGTCGCGTCCTCGCGCGCCATGTACTTGGCGGCGATGCCGTTGGCAGAGGCCACCCGCATGCGCTGGAGCACGCCATCCGGAAAAATGGCGAGGGGCTCGCCGGTCTCGGCCGAGAACAGCAGCACGAGACCGACCCACCGACCGCCGGCGGCGGGCACCTTCTCGCGGCGCTGGTTGTTGCCACGCTTGGGCCAAGTGACGACATCGGAATTGATGCGCACCGCGCCTACTCCGAACTTCGGTGCAATGCCGTCCATTGACTTCAGGCTGTACAGGGCGTCGGGCCGGCTTTCGATGCCGGCCAGAGTGTCGGAGCGCTGGCGGTTCACGCCGCGGCCCGCGGCCAGTTCGGCGTAAGCCTCCTCGAGCGCGGCCATGCACTCGGGCACGGTCAGCAGGCGTGCCACGTCGTCGTTGGACAGGATGATCGTCACGGGTCACCTCGATCGAGAAAGGGGAGCCGACCTTAGCGCAAGCCGGTCCGCCAATGCGAGGCGAGGCTTGGTCGCGGCGGATGCACGATCCGCAGACAACGCAGAAACGAGGGCGATGCTATTGCTTGGCGGGCGCTGCGGGAGGCGATGCTTTGGGGGCGGCCGGTGTTTTCACGGAGCCGGTGGCGATCGGCTGGGCCGGAGGCGCTTTGGGCTTGGCGGACGCCGTTGCCGATGTCGACTTGCCGGCTGCGTTCGGCGCGGCGGGATCCTCCCCGCCCCAGCACACCGTGGCCTCGGCCTGGCAGGTGTACTCATCGAACACGATGAAATCGAGAAACAGCTCGCAGCTCACCGATTTCGGACCGGTCTTGTATTGCTTCACGCCAAGTGCCGCCATCTGCTCGGCGATGTGCTTATCGAGCAGGGTCTGCGAATCGCGGGTCGGAACGTCCTTGCCATAGTCATTGACAAGGAACGCGAAGCGCTTGCAGGCCGCTTCGGCGCCGGTCGCGGCCGCAAGCTGGAGTGCAATGACAGCGGCGGCGATGCTCGTGCTGAGCCGCATGGCGTTCCCCCCGAAGACCGAAGGCAATGACAGACTGAAGAATGCCAAGCAACGTATATCCGTCGCCTGCGACCCTGCCTAGAGGTGCCGCTTTAGTGATGGTAGGGCGAGTTGCCGCCGCGCAGACCAACTCCCGAATCGAAGAAGAAGCCGTGATCGAACGGTCCGAACGGAGTCTGCCGGTCGAGCATCGGATCACGATAGTTGTTGGCGCCGCCGTAAAGGGTACGGCTATCGCCGTAGGTGTTGATCACGTCCTCAGCGCTGTAGGAGTAGCCGCCGCGCCGGGCAGCATAGCCGCGCACCTGCGGCTTGCGGCTGGAGCCGGAGACAAGGTGCAGCTTCGCTGCCACGGCGCCGTCTTGGACGCCTTGCGCGGCAAGATCGGAGGCGAACGCAAAAGCCGACATCAAACCCGAGGCAACCAGCAAACCGAAACCGCGCCGCATGACCGACATCCTCTTCGACGCATGCACTCGAAGCGGCTCAAGCATAACGCCAAACATGAACAATTCACTCAATTTCGCCTCGGCCTCACAGAATTGTAAATCATGCGATCCCGCGCAGCATCAGTTCGATGCAACGCAGGCTCTGGCTGCGAACCTCAAAACAAGGAAATGAACGCCAATCGGAGCGAGGCGGAAGGGCGCCTCGCTCGTCAAGGTGCGGTGCGAACCGGACAGACTGCGTTCTGATCCGGCCTACTTGCACGCCTTCTGCGTTGCCGTGCAGGTGGTCAGCACGAACGCCATGGCGCACTTATAAGACGTCTTGCCCGAAGCCTTGCCGCCATAGCTCTTGATGGCGTTCGCAAGGGCGGCATCGGCCATGGTCTTGGCAAGCTGCTCGCCAAGCCCAGTGCCCTCGCCGCCCACCTTCACACAGGCAGCCTCGGCGCGAGTCGTCAATCCCGCACCAACGATGGCGGCAGCGAATGCCGCGACGGCCAGAACCCTAAGCAGTGCCATGTCCCATCCTCCCGGTGTAGCCTGGAACCGAGCCGAATATGCCCCAGGGATGGGTGCCGAAGTAAGGAGGCCGATGGCACGCGAACTGGGGCAATGACGATTTTGGCGCGGCGTGGCCGACGCACCACGCCCTCTACGACTGCGCCGACCGCCACGCTTGAGCCGCCCGCCGCTGGGGCGAATCAGGACTTCTTGCAGAGCTTGGCCTGGACGATGCACTCCGAGCCCAGTCCGCCCTTGGTGCACTTCGACTTAAGACCACTCACGGTGTAACCCGGTGCCACACCGATTTTCGCGCCGGATGCCATCCACGACGCCCACATGCCCCAATCGGTGGCCTGCAGGACCGCCTCATAGGCCTGGAACTTGGCGCCCTCTTCGCTGGTGCTGGTGCCCTGTCCGGCCTTGACCACACAGCCCGACTGGGCCTGGGCAGCAGCGGCACCAGCGAGGAGGGTGCCAGCGGCAAGAAGAGAGAGGGCAGCACGCGTCAGGTTCGACATGATGCGTTCTCCTGAAAATGAACAGCGGATTGGGGGAGATTGCCCCAATCCGCCGCTGCTGCCTATGAGGGATCTGGCCTGCTCAACAGGTCCACGATCACTTTTGAAATCGAGCGTTGCAGGCCGACGCCAACGGCCAGCACTTGTTGTGTCGAAGCGGTCTACTCGACGGCGAGTTGAAGGTTGACAGCCTTCGGCCCCTTGCCGCGCTTGTCGGGCTCGGTGTCGAAGGACACACGCATGCCCTCGTCGAGCTGACCGATGCCGGAGCGCTCGACAGCGGTGACATGGACAAAAACGTCCTTGCCGCCCTGGTCCGGGGTGATAAACCCGAAACCCTTCGTCTGGTTGAAGAACTTGACCGTTCCGGTCTGCCGCATGCGAGGTCTCCTTGTCCCCGTAAGCTGTTGCGGTTTGCCGGGGCGCGCGAGCACCCGCTCCCCGGCGAGGTTAGCTAGGCAGTCTCTACCGATGTCGGGGAACGTGAGGATCGCAAGAGAACAAGACGCATCAGCGTGGGGAGTCTCAGCAGGCTCAGCAGTCTCCGCCGGGTCCGATAGGCCGCCCGAACTGGCGCGAATATGAGCGATCAGGGTTCCCCGCGCAAGGCAAAAGCGATCAGAGGGATCGGCAGCCGGCGGTCCAATCAGGCGCGGGAAGGCCTTTCGCGCGCGAGCCAGCGAACCTCGCCCCGCGATCCAGAGCCCTGGGCCAGCCGCGCGGCGAGAAACGGCATTAGGCTCTGCAACACCTCGTCCAATCGATAGGGAGGATTAAGTATGAACATGCCTGCGCCATTCAGAACATCGGCGCGGCGGGGCGCTCGAACGAGAAGATCGACCTGCAGCAGCTTGGCGTGGCCATCGCGCTGCAGCGCACGCTCGAGCGCCACCTTCGGCGCGTTGTCCTTGATCGGATACCAGAGGAGGTAGATGCCGGTGGCGAAGCGAGCGACACCTTGGCGCAAGGCCTGCCGCAACCGATCGAGCTCGCCCGGCTCCTCGAACGGCGGGTCGATGAGGATCGCACCGCGCCGCTCCTTCGGCGGAAGCAGCGCCTTGAGCGCCGTCCAGCCGTCGAGACGCAACACCTTGCTGTCGGGATCGCGCGCAAACAGCGATCTAAGCGCGGCACCGTCCTCTGGGTGCAACTCGTTGGCAACAAGCTGGTCGCCAGGGCGCATCAGTGCCCGAGCCAGGCGCGGGCTGCCCGGATAGCGGTGCAGCTCAGCTGCGGGATTCATGGCGCGGACTACGTCGAGGTACGGCTTGAGGATCTCGGCTTGCGGCTGCGGTATCGGTTCGGCCTGCGGCCCAACCAAGCGGGCGATGCCGTTGCGCCACTCACCGGTCTTCTCGGCCGCCTCGTCGCGCAGATCGTAGAGGCCGGCACCGGCATGGGTGTCGATGATGCGAAACGGTGCCGGCTTCTTCTTCAGATGCGCGATGACGAGCGCGAGGACGGCGTGCTTGACGACATCGGCGAAGTTGCCGGCGTGATAAGCGTGGCGGTAGTTCATGGGGCAGGGTTGACGCCGCCCGGTCGGCGGGTCAAGCACCGTCTCGGTCGACGGCGGTCGGGTCAACGAAGCGAAGGTCGCTCGCCTGCAGGGCTTCGCGCTTGGAAGCCTTCCTGCTCACGGCTTGGCGCTTGCCTTGGCCACCGGCACGTCGAAGGTGGCCCACTCCGGCTTGGCCAGCGTAATGGCAACGCCGCCTGCGGTGATCGGATCGCCCTTCTGAAGTGCCTCCGCGGCTCGGTCGAGCCGTACCAAGGCAAGCCCGAGCGAGCCCGAGACGGAACCGAGTCTGCCGATGGCGATCTCACCAGCCAAAACCTCGGTGCCGGTAGCGGGCAGATCGTGGTCGCCCTTCACCGGCACGATGCGCCGACGCGCCAGCCCGCGATGGTGCATGCGTGCAACCACCTCCTGGCCAACGTAGCAGCCTTTGTCGAAGGCGATGCCGTTCAGCACGTCGAGTAACGCCTCATGCGGGAAGGTGTCGCCGAAGGCATAATCCTTGCCGCCTTCTGGCACGCCCAAGCCAATGCGATGGGCGTGATAGTCGTCGGCCGAAGCGGCAGTGGCGCCGCGCCCACCGAGGAGCCAGTCGTCATCCATGGAGACGAGGGCGCGGTGGCCGAGCGCGGCAAGCCGCGGATCAGCAAATGCGGTCGGCTCGCGCGCAGGAGCTGCGCCTCCCCAAAACGTCGCCACCGTGTAGTCCGCCGAGGCGTCCTCAATCTTGGCGTCGGCGCGCAGCTTGTACATGTTGAGCCGCTGGGCGAGCTCGGCAGACTTGGCTTTCGCCGTCTCGAGCAGGTAACCGTTGGCAGACCTCACAACGAAGAAGTCGAACAGAATCTTGCCTTGCGGCGTTAACAAGGCGGCGTGAAGAGCGGGCTGGCGGTCGAGCCGGCCGATGTCGTTGGTGATGAGGCCCTGCAGCAGCTTGCGGGCGTCGGGACCATAGACGCGCACGATGCCACGGTCGGTCATGAGCGCGATCCTGGTCTCTGACATGGCTGGGCTCTGAGTTCGGGTGATGCAGTGAGCCGCAGTGGGCCCAGCCGCTTAGGTATGCGGCCGCAAGCCCGGTGACAAGCGCGTCGCCGCTAGCGGCCGAAGCTCAGCCAGGTACCGGCGGCACCGATGGCAAGTCGCCACCAGCTCCATTTGCCGGCCGCCCGCATGGCCCGCACCTCGTTCGCCGGCACCAGGCGGTAAAGCTCCACCTCCTGCACGGGATTGAGGGTGCCGAGCGGTACCTCAGCGAAATAGGGCCACACATAGACCCGGTTGTTCTCGATGTCCGGACCCGCCGGAATGACGGCGTATCCGCCCTCAAGCAGCTCGCCAAGAACGGCCAGAATGTCACGGCCTTCGCCGTCCGCCGACAGCGACTTCAGATGTGCTATCGGGTCGCTGCCCGGCGCGGCTCCAAGTTCAGGTCTGAGCTCGTTGAGTTCGATGGCAATCCTCAAGTCCTCTATGCGGCCGGATCGTACAGCCTCCAGGATGGTCTCGCGCATCTCGGCAACGGCCCGCGGCAGTGCCTCGACACCATGGCCGATGGCGGCGCCCGATTTCAGCGCGGCTTGAGCACCCGGCTTGGCCACCTTGCCGCCGGCGGTGTCCGCGAAAAGCGGCCGGGCCGAGAATTGGACAAGGCTACAGAGCGCCAGTACCAATAGCCCTCGGCGATTCGGCCAAGGCTGGACGCGCGACAATATCGGGGGTGCTCTTGCTGCGAGGGAGGGGGCCAAAAGCGGAGGGACCGCTTGTCCCGGCGCGCGGTTGCCATGGCAGCATTCAGCAACGTCGACCGGCTTCTCGCGTTGGAGATGCGAAAGACGGTGCCAGAGGTCACTGCCACTGATGCACTTCATTCCAAATCCGCTCATCATTCCCGTCGGATTCGCAATCGGCGTGCTGGTGGCAGCTCCCGTGGGCCCCGTCAACGTCCTGTGTATACAAAGGGCGATCGAAAGGGGAGTCTTGGCAGGCGTCGCCGCCGGTCTAGGGGCGGTGGTGGGCGACGGGCTCATCGCGCTCGCGGCCGCGTTGGGCGTCGGCGCCATCTCAGGCGCGTTCAGCCAATACCGAGAACTCATCCAGGTTATCGGCGGCGTCGCACTGATCGGGTTCGGCGTCAGGCTCATGGCATCCCTGCCGCGCATCGAAGCGCAGCCGACGCCCAACGCCGATTGGTCGAAGCTCAGGAGCGTGCTTTGGGACGTGCCCAAGACGTTCTTTCTGACCGTGACCAATCCGGGCGCCGTGTTCGGCCTGTTTGCCATCTTCGGCGGCGTGTCGAGCTTCGTCGAAGTGCGCTCGACCATCGATGCGCTCACCATGGTGGCGGCCATCATGGGGGGCAGCTTCGCCTGGTGGACCTGCCTTTCGCTGCTGATCAGCCGCATCCGCGAAAAGGTCGAGGTCGGGCGCGTGAAGCAGATCAACATGGTGGCCGGAGCGCTGCTGATCGCCTTCGGCGCGCTGCTTGTCGGCGAGATTGCGCTCAAGCCGGGCGAGGTGCGGTGAGGCTCAGCGCCGGCGCGCCGATCATTGCATGCTGCGGTAGAGCGTAAACTCGCCCGCGCGCACGCGCCGCGCCAGGCCTCCGGCTAGCCTTGCCACCTGCTCCTCCCCGAACACAGCCACGAGATCGGTGAGCGCGGCGTAGATCGCCGCATAGGCCAGCAGCTCGGGCGCCACGCCGCTGTCGGTCCCCTCCTCCCAGGCGTCGAGAATGAAGCCCAGAGCCTTCAGGCTATCGTCATCATGGGTGGTGAGAAGCGATGGTTCCATGTCAGCCCAACCATCGTTGCGGTCGTCTTATGGCGCGGCCTGTCCCCGGAGTTGCGTTTCCCCGGAGTTGCGTTCGGAGGCATAGCACGGCCGGCGGAGCCGGTCGGCGGTCGCAGCAATTCACAGTAAACTGATGGACTCTCCCTGACACCGTCAGGGGATGGTGCGCACCAGCCCGTCGGCGATCTGTTCACCCTCGGCGAGAAAACGCGAGATGGCGGTCTGTGCGGTCGGTGTGCAGGCGCGATAGGTGCGGCTGTAGCTGTTGTAGCCCTGGTTGAAGCTGCGGGTGAGCTTGGCCCGGCGCAGCGCCGAGGTGCCCTCCGCATCGAGCAACTCCCGCATACGGTCGCGCCAAAGCTGTCCTTCGTTGGCGCCGCACAACTCCCGGAGGTAGTGGATGGCACCGAGTATCTCTGACAGGCGTAACAGGCGGTCGTCGTAGGGCTTGATATCCTGGGCGAGAAGCGGGCGTGGGGCAGTCGCCATCAGCGCAAGGAGCATGGTGAGGAGCGTGGCGCTGAGCGCTCTTCCTGTGCTCATACCCATCGCGAGCCGTCTCCTGGTCGATGCTGGCGCGCGGCAGACCGCTCGGCCGCCGCCACGATGACCTCGACCGTACCCTCGGTCATGGCATATGCGGCCAGATCGGACAGCCGCACGAAGCGCGCGGCGCGGCTGTCGCCAGCGGCGAGCGGAGCGCCCGCGCGCCAGACGCCGTAATAGACCGCTATCACGTAGTGCGCCACTAGGGCTCCACCCTTGTCTCGGCGAATAACGTCGCGCACATCGGCAAGCCCGAGCAACTCGGCCGACACCCCCGTCTCCTCCGTCACCTCGCGCAGGGCAGCGGCAGCGGCCGTTTCGCCGGGTTCAATATGGCCGCCGGGCAGGCTCCACAGGCCGGCAGAGGGACCGCTGGCGCGTTCGACGAGCAGCACCTCGCCGTCGCGGAAGATGGCGGCGCTGGCGGCGGCCCTCGGCCAGCCCTCAGGATTGCGCTTGCTCTCGATCATTGCCATGTTGCCCGAAGATGCGACGGCCACAGGCTAGACCCGGCCTTCGCGGCCGTCGAGAAGAAGCACTCCATTGCATGTGCTCGCGCTACAGCCTGACGTCGCCGGCGGAAGCGGTTCGCGCCTACTTCCGCCACCACAACGAGGCGGTCTACCCGCCGCGCTACAACATCGCGCCCACGCAGCCGGTAGCGATCGTGCGCCCCGATCATGCGGGACGAAGAGAGCTGGTGCTGGTGCGCTGGGGACTCATTCCACCGTGGGTGAAGGATCCGCGCAGCTTCTCCTTGCTCATCAACGCACGAGCGGAGTCGGCAGCCACCAAGCCGGCCTTCCGCGGCGCCATGCGGCACAAGCGCTGCCTCGTTCCCGCCGACGGGTTCTACGAGTGGACCGGTACAGCGGGCCGCAAGAGGCCGTACCTCATCCGGCTTCGCTCGGGCGGGCCGATGGCGCTCGCCGGCCTCTACGAGCACTGGCTCGGCGCCGACGGCAGCGAACTCGATACCATGGCGATCCTGACGGTGCCGGCCAACCGTGCGGTCGCTGCCTTGCACGACCGCATGCCGGCGGTGCTGCCGCCTGACACGTTCGAGGCGTGGCTCGACGTGCGGGGTGTTTCGGCCAAGCAAGCGCAGGCGCTGCTCGTGCCCGCGGCCGACGATGTGCTCGACATCATCGAAGTCAGTACCGCGCTCAACGACCCGCGCAACGAAGGGCCGGAGGTGCAGCAGATCCCGCAACCGCGGCTGCTGTAACTCATAGTAGCTTGCCGGGATTCAAGATCCCGTTCGGGTCGAACACCGCCTTGATGCGGCGCATCAGGTCGAGCTCCACAGGGTCCTTGAACCGCTGCAGCTCGGCGCGCTTCATGCGGCCGATCCCGTGCTCGGCCGAAATCGACCCGGCCATGGAGACGACAAGGTCGTGGATGGCGGCCGTGATGTTCTGGCCTACCTGCAAGAAGCGGTCGCGGCCGAAGCCCGGCGGCTCGGTGATGTTGTAGTGCACGTTGCCGTCGCCGAAGTGGCCGAAGGGAACGGGACGGGCGCCAGGGCACATGCGTTCGACGATGAAGTCAGCGCGCGCGATGAACTCCGGAATACGGGCGACCGCCACGGACAGATCGTGTTTGAGACTACCGCCCTCGGGCTTTTGCGCCTCGGGCAGCTCCTCGCGCAGACGCCAGAGCTCCGCCGCTTGGGCGAGGGAGCGGGCGATGACGGCATCGGTGACGATGGCCTGCTCGGCGGCGTCGGCGAGCACGGTCTCGAGGGTGCGCTCGGCGGCACCATCCTCGTCGGCCCCCGATATCTCGAGCAGCACGTACCACGGCGCCGTCATGGCAAGCGGGACGCGGGCGCCGGCGATGTGGCGGGCCACCATCTCGAGGCCGCTACGCGCCATGAACTCGTAAGCCGTCAGGTTGGTGCCGGCGGCGGTGAGCGCCCGCGTGAAGAGATGCAGAGTGGCCTCGATGCTCGGCAAAGCGACAAAGGCGGTGGCCTTCTCGGCAGGGCGCGGAAACAGCTTCAGCACGGCGGCCGTGATGATGCCGAGCGTGCCTTCCGAACCGATGAACAGGTCGCGCAGATCGTAGCCGGTGTTGTCCTTCTTGAGCGCCTTGAGACCGTTCCAGAGGCGCCCGTCGGCCAGCACCACCTCAAGACCAAGCACGAGCTGGCGCGTGTTGCCATAGGCGAGGACGGCAACGCCGCCGGCGTTGGTGGCGATGTTGCCGCCGATGCGGCAGCTGCCTTCCGAGGGGAGGCTCAGCGGAAACAGGCGACCAGCCCGTTCGGCGGCGGCCTGGCACTCGGCGAGCGTCATGCCGGCCTCGACGGTCATGCTGAGGCCGGCGGCATCGATGCCGCGCAGCTTGCTCAGTCGCGCAGTGGACAGCACGACCTCGGTGCCCGACTCATACGGGATCTGGGCGCCGACGAGGCCGGTGTTGCCTGCCTGCGGGACGATGGCAACGCGCGCCTCGTTGGCGAGGCCCATGATACGCTGCACCTGCTCCACCGTGCCCGGACGCAGCACGAGCGGCGAGCGGCCGTAGTAGAGATCGCGCATCTCCCGGAGAAAGGGGAGCTGCTGGTCGGGGTCGGTGAGCGCGTGCTCGGCCCCCACAATCTCACTGAAGCGGGCAATCAGCTCCGGTGTCGGCGCGAGGAGGCGGCTGCGGGCGGGCGGGGCGGTCATTCTCACTTGAGGCTCCGATGAAAGGCCCGGGCAAGCTTAGCATCGTCGCGGTGAAGACATCAGTCCTTCGCGGACGGGTGTGCGGCCCGGCGAAGGCGATCGTTGATGGCCTCGCCGAGACCGGTCTCGGGTATCGGCATCACGGCAATGGCGCGCGCGCGGGCCTGGTCGAGCGTGCGCAGGGCGGCAAACAGGTTGGCGGCGGCCTCGACGAGGTCGCGCGCCGGGCTCAGGTTGATGACAGGGCCCTCATGCGGCGGAGCTTCGCCGAATGCCAGCAGCGCTTCGTCCGGGGCGGCGAAGCGTGCGTTCAATCTCAACGGTGTGACTGGCGCGTAGTGGCTGGCGAGTTGCCCCGGCGACCGCGGCCCGCCGTCGGCTTGCTCACCGCGCGCCAGCGGCTCGCTGAGCACGGCTTCGACCGCATCGGCCGGGACGGCTCCCGGCCGCAAAAGGAAAACGCGGTTGCCGGTCGCATCAAGAACGGTCGATTCGATGCCGTGGGCGGTCGGACCGGCGTCGAGAATGAAGGCAGGGGCCTCGTCGAGATCGGCCAGCACGTGCTCGGCCCGGGTTGGACTTAAATGGCCGGAGCGATTGGCCGACGGGGCGGCCAGCGGGATGGCAGCGGCTTCCAGCAGAGCCCGTGCGACGGGATGGTCGGGTACGCGCACAGCCACGGTGTCAAGCCCGGCGGTGGCGAGATCGGCAAGGGTAGAACCAGGGCGGCGCGCGAGGACCAGCGTCAGCGGCCCCGGCCAGAAAGCGCCGGCGAGACGGCGTGCCTTCTCGGTGAAGACGGCGAAGGCCTCGGCTCGGGCTTGATCGGCGACGTGCACAATGAGTGGATTGAAGGTCGGCCGGCCCTTGACCGCAAACACCTCGGCCACCGCCCGCGCGTTGGTTGCGTCGGCACCGAGGCCGTAGACGGTCTCGGTCGGAAAGGCGACCAGTCGGCCCGCCTTGAGTGCCTCGGCGGCGCGCGCAATGTTCTCACGTGTTGCTTTCACCACAGGCATCGCCGGCCTAATCGCCTTCTTCTCTTTCCGCCGCCGGGGCTACGGCCTAAGCTTGCTCGCACACCCGCGCGAGGACAGGCACATGAGCTACCAGGCTCCCGTAGACGACATCATGATCGCGCTCAAGGCTGTCGCCGATATGTCGGGACCCTCCCAGGGCGGGGTCTATGAGGGACTCGACGAGGACACGGTCCGCTCGATCCTCAAGGAGGCAGGTAAGTTCGCGGCTTCCGCGCTCGAGCCGATCAACGTCAGCGGCGACCGGACGGGGTGTAGGCTCGACAACGGCAGAGTGGTGACGCCGCCCGGCTGGGAGCAGGCCTACAAGGCGTTCGCCGCGGCCGGGTGGAACGCGCTGCCCTGCCCCGAGGAGTGGGGCGGGCAGGGATTGCCGGAGATCGTGGCCATGGCGGCGTGCGAGATCTGGAACTCGGCCAACCTGGCGTTCGGCCTTTGCCCGCTGCTGACGCAAGGCGCGGTCGGGGCGCTCGAGGCGTTGGGGTCGCAAGAACTCAAGGCGCGCTACCTGCCGAAGATGGTGAGCGGGGAGTGGACCGGGACCATGAATCTCACCGAGCCGCACGCCGGCTCCGATCTCGGTGCGCTGAAAACCCGTGCCGAGCGGCAGGCGGACGGCACCTACCGGATCTACGGCACCAAGATCTTCATCACCTTCGGCGAGCATGAGCTGTCAAACAACATCATCCACATGGTGCTCGCCCGGCTACCCGATGCGCCGGCCGGAACCAAGGGCATCTCACTATTCCTGGTCCCCAAGTTCGTGGTGAACGCGGACGGTTCGCTGGGGGCCCGCAACGACATCGCCTGCGCCGGCATCGAGCACAAGATGGGCATCCACGGCAGCCCGACGTGCACGATGGCCTACGGCGAGAAAGAGGGGGCTGTCGCGTACCTCGTCGGCGAGGAAAACCGCGGGCTCGCCGCCATGTTCCTGATGATGAACGCGGCGCGGCTGGCGGTTGGGGTGCAGGGCGTCGCCGTCGCCGAGCGGGCGACGCAGCGGGCGGTCGCCTTCGCAAGGGAGCGGCGGCAGGGGCACGGAGTGGACGGCCGTCCCATGGTGCCGATCATCGAGCACCCCGACATCCGCCGCAGCCTGCTCACCATGAAGGCGCTGACGCAGGCAGCGCGCATGATCTGCCTCGCCACGGCGCGGGAGATCGACATCTCGCGCCGCGCCGGGTCGGAGGCTGAGCGGCAGGCGGCGCAATTGCGCGCGGCACTGCTGACGCCGGTCGCCAAAGCCTTCTCCACCGACATCGGCTGCGAGGTTGCCTCGCTCGGCGTGCAGGTGCACGGCGGCACGGGCTTCATCGAGGAAACCGGCGCCGCCCAGCACTATCGCGATGCGCGCATTCTGCCGATCTACGAGGGCACCAACGGTATCCAGGCGATCGACCTCGTCACACGCAAGGTCCCGCTCGAAGGCGGCGCGGTGGTCGCCGCCTATATCGGCGAACTGGAACGCACGGTGGCTGAGGTCAGCGCCTCAAACCAACCGGCGTTCGGGGAGATGGGCAAGCGGCTCGGCGAGGCGGTGGCGGCGCTCAAGACGGCCTCGACATGGATCGGCAAGGAGCTCGTTTGCGATCGCAAGGCAGTGCTCGCCGGTGCCACCCCCTACCTCCGTTTGTTCGGCCTCGCCGCGGGCGGGGTTTACCTCGCGCGCGCTGCGCTCGCTACTGTGCGCAATACCGGCAGCGGCAGCACGATCGCCTACGCGCGCTACTTCGCGGAGAACATTGCCACCGCCGCACAGGGTCTTGCGCTGACCGTCACCGGTGGCGCGCAATCGATCCTCGCGGTCGAGCCCGACCAGATCTCGGCGTGAGGCGCAATGCCGATGCACGATGACATCCTTATTGCCACCGAAGGCGGGGTGCAGACAATCCGCTTCACGCGGCCTGAGAAGAAGAACGCGCTGACCGCTGCCATGTACACGGCGATGAGCGCTGCGCTTGAAATGGGGGACGCGTCGGAGGACGTTGCGGCCCACCTCATCATCGGCTCGGGCGGCACATTCACGGCAGGCAGCGACATCGGCGAGTTCCTGGAGCGGTCACGCGGCAATGTCGATCTCACGCTGCCCATCGTGCAGTTCATCCGCCGGCTGCCGCTGGTGAGAAAGCCGATGATCGCTGCCGTCGACGGGCTCGCCGTCGGCATCGGCACCACCATGCTGTTCCACTGCGACCTCGTGTACGCGACGCCGCAAGCAAGCTTCCGCACGCCGTTCCTCGACCTTGGTCTTGTTCCGGAGGCGGGATCGAGCCTGCTCGCACCGCGGCAGCTTGGTCATCAGCGCGCTTTCGAGCTGCTCGCACTGGGCGAAGCGTTCGCGGCCGAGCGGGCGCGCGAGGCCGGACTCGTCAACGCCATCGTGCCGGCCGAGGCGCTGGAGGCGACGGCGCGGCGGGCGGCGGCACGGCTCGCAGCAAAACCGCCCGAGGCGCTCGCCGCCACGCGGGCGCTCATGCGCGCCGATGCGCAGGCGATTGTCGCGCGCATCGACGAAGAGGCGAGGATTTTCGCCGAGCGCTTGGCCTCGCCGGAGGCAGGCGAGGCGTTCAGCGCATTCCTTGAAAAACGTCTGCCCGACTTTTCCAGGGCGCGAGGCAAGGCCTGACTCAGCAAGAAGTCATGGCTTAAGGTTGTGAGATGGGAAGAAAGGTGCAGTGCCGCGCCTTCAGCGCGCCTTTCGCCCGATCCCCGGTACGGCCGGCGCCTGGCGTTCGCCGCTCGAGGCGGAGGAATGGCGAAGAGATCGCGATCCGGGTAAGGTCGCGCCGGTTTGTAGCGGTTCGCGCCTGGTTGATGCTGGTCGTGGTGGCCGTGGCCATAGCGACGCTGCCGGGGCCGGTGCAGGCAGACTGGCTTTCGCGTCTCATTGCGTTCGGCGAGAAGGCCAGCTCCAAGAGCGCGCGGCCGGGTGGAAGCGCGCTCGACAATGCCGCAATCCACCTGAAAGCACTGCCGCCCAACGGCAAAGGTCCGGCACTCGTTGCCGAGGTCGGACCGGAAGGGCACTGGACATTCGTCAACCGCGCCGGCGAGCGGTTCACTGCCGGCTCGCCGGAGGAACTCGGCCGGGTCGCCAGCGTGCTCGCGCCAGAGGCGTCGACAGGCGGTCACGCGCGACTCACGATCGTGCTCGGCGAAGACACGGTGCTGCGCCGGCGCACAGCGCTCAAGGACCTGCCGAAGAACGCCGATCTTAGAATTGCGAGTGGAGGGCAGAGTTATACGCTGCTCCGCTCTGGCGAAGGCGCGACAGAAAGGCTCTTTGCAGAGGTGCGGCCGAGCCTGCTCGTCGAACTTGGTGCGCGGAACTCCTTCCGCGAGGCGGTGTGGCAGCTCGAGCGCCTTCTTGCCCGTGCCAACATCCGCGTGTTGGCGCTCGAGCCCCAAGGGCCGCGAACGCTCACATTGGCGCCCAGGATCGATCCCGCCACCAGGCGGGCCATGACAGACCGTATCGATCCCGACACGCTGCCCAAGGCGCTCAGATCGGTCGGCGGGCAGACGGTGATCCTCACCGGCCGCATCGACGGCCGCTTGCTCCATTTCCGGCCCGGCAACGGGCCGGAGCGCAGTATCATATTGCAGGAGCTCACGGCGGCAGCGGAGGCGGGAGACGTCAACCTCATCGTGCTGCAATCGGCCACGCCGCGACAGCCCGGCTCGCGAAACTGGCTATGGCAGCGGGTGGCCGTCGATGGGCTCGATGAGGCACTAGAGAGAGCCACGCTCGCCGATTTCCTCAACGCGCTCGGTGCAGTGCAGGGCAAGCTCGTGGTATCGGTGCGCGAGACCGGGAAGGAGCGGGTGTCGCTCTCGGCAGTGCCCATCGCCGGGGAAAGCGCGCCTCGGTCGGGCGTCGGCAGCATCCTCACTGACATCGTCGCGGATATCACCGGCCGGGTGGTGACGACGGCGATCGAGGCCGACCTGAAGAGCGCGGCGCGCGAGAAGGAGCTCGATCAGCGGATCATCCCGGGGATCCCGTCCGACCTTCAGTTCGGCTATCTGGGTTTCCTCATCATCGGGCTGATGGCCCTTACCGTCGCGCGCCGGTGGTGGCGGCGCGTGTGGCCGTCTGAGCGGCGCGAGGAGTACGGCGCAGCGATCGGCTATCAGGCCGCGAAGCTCGTCAGGTTGGTGTTGTTCGTGCTGGTGTTCCTGCCGCTCATCGGCCTGCCGGCCCTCTTGTGGGGCATCGCGCTGCAGGTATGGGGCTGGCTGATGCTGCCGGTGCGAGGCTGGCGCTGGCTTACCGGGCGCCGGTCGGCGCAGCCCGGTTGAGGAGGAAGCGGATGGCAAGCCTTAAAGGAAAGACACTCATCATCACCGGCGGCAGCCGTGGCATCGGGCTCGCGATCGCGATCAGAGCGGCGCGCGACGGCGCCAACATCGCCATCCTCGCCAAGACGGCCGAGCCCAACCCCAAGCTGCCAGGCACCATTTATTCCGCTGCCGAGGAGATCGTGGCGGCGGGGGGCAAGGCGCTGCCCATCCAATGCGACATCCGCTTCGAGGACCAGGTCGCAGCGGCGGTCGCACGCACGGTCGAAGTGTTCGGCGGCATCGACATGGTGGTCAACAACGCCAGTGCCATCTCGCTCACCCCGATCGACAAGACTGACATCAAGCGCTTCGACCTGATGTTCGCGATCAACACGCGCGGCACGTTCCTGGTATCGAAGGCCTGCCTGACGCACTTGCGGAAGGCGGCGAACCCGCACATCCTGGTGCTGTCGCCGCCCCTCGACATGCAGGCCAAGTGGTTTGCCGGCCACCTCGCCTATTCGGTCGCCAAGTACGGCATGAGCCTGCTGGTGCTGGGACTGGCAGAGGAACTCAAAGGCGACGGCATCGCCGTCAACGCGCTGTGGCCGCGAACCACGATCGCCACGGCGGCGGTCAACAATCTGCTCGGCGGGCCAATGCTCATGCGCATGAGCCGCAAGCCGGAGATCATGGGCGATGCCGCCCATCTCGTGCTCATGCAACCGGCCAAGGCCTTCACCGGCCGGTTCCTGATCGACGACACGCTGCTTTACGAGCTGGGCGGCGTCCGGGATTTCGAGCCCTACCGCGTCGATCCTTCGGCAGAGCTGGCGCCCGACTTCTTCGTGCCGGACGACAGCATCCCTCCAGCGGGCGTGAAGATCGCAAAGATGAACCTCAAGCCCTGACGCGGGTGGCACAGGCGCGATTGTCCGCTAACATCGCGTTCACGTTCGTCCCCAACCCCAAGACGGAACCCGACTCCAGAATGTCGACGCTCCTCATCACCCATCCATCGTTCCTCGATCACGACACGGGGCCGGGGCATCCCGAGCGACCCGATCGCATGCGCGCCATCGACCGCGCGCTCGAAGCCGAGGCCTTCAGCTACCTTCAACGCGAGGAGGCACCGCTCAGAGACGACGTCGAGGAGGTGATCGCGCTCGCTCACACCAGGGCCTACATCGACGCCATCAAGTCGGCGCGGCCTCCCGCCGGCCGCTACGTCCGGCTCGATCCCGATACGGTGATGTCGGCCGGTTCGTGGGAGGCGGCACTGCGCGCAGTGGGCGCCGGACTGCGGGCGGTCGATCTCGTCATGGACGCCAAGTCGGGAATCAAGAACGTGTTCTGCCAGGTGCGCCCCTGCGGCCATCATGCTGAGAGCGAGCGCGCCATGGGCTTCTGCCTGTTCAATAACGTCGCCATCGCCGGGCTTTATGCACGCGCCAAGCACGGCGCGGAGCGCATCGCAGTTGTCGATTTCGATGTTCACCACGGCAACGGCACACAGGAGATCTTCTGGTCGGACAAGGACCTGTTTCTCGGATCGACGCACCAGATGCCGCTCTACCCGGGTACAGGAGCAACCTCGGAAACGGGGGTCGGCAATATATGGAATGCACCGCTCAAGCCTTACGACGGCGGCGCGCAGTTCCGCGCAGCCTTCGAATCGCGCATTCTGCCGTCTCTGAGAAATTTCGGGCCGGACATCATTCTGGTGTCGGCAGGATTCGACGCACACGAGGCTGACCCGCTCGCCAACCTGCGGCTCAAGGAGGCCGATTTCGCCTGGGCGACGGAGGCCCTCATGAAAGTGGCCCTACGCCACGCGGGCGGCAGGCTGGTCTCCATGCTCGAAGGCGGCTACGACCTCGGCGCGCTCGGAAGGTCGGTGGCGGCACACGTGAAGACCCTGATGGGCGCCTGAAAAGCGCGGCTCACCGGACAGCTCAAAACCAAAGTGGACGACGCATGGGCACAGGCAAGCCGGAAGAAAAGTACCCCGACATCACTGGCATGACCTTTGAGCGGGCGCTTAAGGAACTGGAGGCTATTGTCAGCCGGCTCGAGCGCGGCGATGTTGAGCTCGAAGAGAGTATAACAATCTACGAGCGCGGCGAAGCCTTGAAGGACCATTGCGACCGCTTGCTGAAGCAGGCCGAGGCCAAGGTCGAGAAGCTCACCTTTGCTGCGGACGGCAGCCCGAAGGGTACCCAGCCCCTCGATTCCGCCAAATAGGCAGGCGACGGTCAACGGTCCGTCCGCCGGTACGGGTGCAAAGGTCAGGCGCGGCAACATGGGGTGCCGCGTCGAGGCGGCAATGCGCTATAGAGGCCTGTCGGGCGTCGAGCGGCCGGACCCTGCTCGTCTCGCCATCGTGAGAAAGGAAGCGTTGCAGTGACAGCGCCCACCAGCAAGACCCCATTGCTCGATCGGGTCAATACGCCCGAAGATTTGCGAAAACTGTCAGAGAAAGAGCTGAAGCAGCTCGCCGACGAGCTGCGCCAGGAGACGATCGACGCAGTGGCCCAGACCGGCGGCCATCTCGGGGCCGGCCTCGGCGTGGTGGAGCTGACGGTGGCTCTGCACTGGGTGTTCGACACCCCCCGCGACCGGCTCATCTGGGACGTCGGCCACCAGTCGTATCCGCACAAGATCATCACTGGACGGCGCAGCCGGATACGCACGCTGAGGCAAGGCGGAGGTCTTTCCGGCTTCACCAAGCGCTCGGAGAGCGAATACGACCCGTTCGGCGCCGCGCACGCCTCGACCTCGATCTCGGCCGGGCTCGGGATGGCCGTCGCCCGCGACCTCAAGGGTGCCAAGCACAACATCATCTGCGTGATCGGCGACGGCGCCATGAGCGCCGGGATGGCGTACGAGGCGATCAACAACGCCGGTGCCATGGACAGCCGGCTGATCGTGATCCTCAACGACAACGACATGTCGATCGCGCCGCCTACCGGAGCGCTCTCACATTATCTTGCACGCATCACCTCGAGCGGCTCCTACTTCTATGTGCGCGATATCGCCAAGCAGCTCGCCAAGCGGCTGCCAAAGACGTGGGAGCGGCGGGCGGCGCGCATGGAGGAATACACACGCCACCTCTGGCAGGGCGGTACCTGGTTCGAGGAGTTCGGCTTTTACTACGTCGGGCCGATCGACGGCCACAACCTCGACCACCTGCTGCCGGTGCTCAGGAACGTGCGCGATGCGAACCAGGGTCCGATCCTGGTGCACGTCGTCACGCACAAAGGCAAGGGCTACCCGCCAGCCGAAACCTCGGCCGACAAGTATCATGGCGTCAGCAGGTTCAATGTCATCACCGGCGACCAGCTCCAGACCAAGCCCAAGGCGCCGACCTACACCAAGGTGTTCGCGCAGAGCCTGACCGAGGCCGCGCGCAAGGACGAGAAGATCGTCGCCATCACCGCGGCGATGCCCTCCGGCACCGGGCTCGACATCTTCGCCAAGGAGTTCCCCGACCGCATGTTCGATGTCGGCATCGCCGAGCAGCACGCGGTCACATTCGCTGCAGGCTTGGCTACGGAGGGCTTCAAGCCGTTCGCCGCCATCTATTCGACCTTTCTGCAGCGCGCCTACGATCAAGTGGTGCACGACGTGGCAATTCAGCGCCTGCCGGTCCGTTTCGCCATCGACCGGGCCGGACTCGTCGGCGCCGACGGCCCAACGCACGCCGGCTCCTTCGACATCGCCTACCTCGGCTGCCTGCCGCATTTCGTGCTGATGGCTGCTGCCGACGAAGCCGAGCTCATGCACATGGTGGCAACCGCGGTCGCCATCGACGATCGTCCATCGGCCTTTCGCTACCCGCGCGGGGAGGGCGTGGGCGTCGAACTGCCCAAGGAGGGCCAACCGCTCGAGATCGGCCGGGGCCGCATCGTGCGCGAGGGGTCGACGGTGGCACTGCTTTCGCTCGGGACGCGCCTGCAGGAGTGTATGAAGGCCGCCGACCAGCTGGCTGCCATGGGTCTCCCGGCCACGGTTGCCGATGCACGCTTCGCCAAGCCGCTCGATACGGCGCTGGTGAGCCAACTGGCAGCCAACCACGAGGTGCTCCTCACCATCGAGGAGGGCTCGATCGGCGGGTTCGGCGCGTTCGTGCTGCACTTCCTGGCCGAGGCGGGCGCACTCGATCGAGGGCTCAAGGTGCGCTCGATGGTGCTGCCCGACGTATTCATCGAGCACGACAAGCCGGAGCTGATGTACGAGCGCGCAGGGCTCAATGCGTCCGGGATCGTGGCGAGCGTGCTTGCCGCCTTGGGGCGAGCGGCGGCCGCCAACGAAGCAACGTCAGCCTAGCTTCCCGGCCGCCGACAGCACTGCGATTAAGCAATCGTCAATGGTTCCGACCAATACCGGAAACTCGCGCAAATACTGGATACACCATGTCTTTAACGGGTTGCCTTAGATTGACCCTGCCCCCGGACAGGAGAGAGCAGCTCCTCTCAAAGCAAGATGGGACGGGTCGGAAATGCCAAGCCCAAGCATCGCTGACCTCAAGGTCCGCGCCTACAAAAACTCCGCTTTCATACTAGGCTCGGCATTGGCTGCGGCCGTCTGGTTCGGCGTTTTGGCTCAGATGCGCGCCGAGTACCACAGGCAGGTTTCCACGATCGAAACGGAGATGAACGGCCAGACTCTGGTTCTGGCCTCGCATGTCGTGCGCACCCTCAAGGAACTGGATCGCGCGCTCCTGATCGTCCGCGACTATGTCAATGTCGAGAGGGTGAGGAGCGGGGGGACAATACCGTGGGAGGCAATTCGGGTGCCTGCCCAGGATGTCCTCGGCAGTGTTGTCAGGCAGATTGGTCTCATCGACGAATACGGCCGGTTCCGCGTATCGAACGTTCCAATCGACCCGTCCAAGCCGCTCGATCACAGTGACAGGGATCATTTCCGCGTACATCGCGGCAGCGGTGCGGACCAGCTTGTCATCAGCGTACCGACTCTTGGGCGCCTCACGGGACTGTGGTACCTGCAGGTGTCGAGACCACTCGTGTCCGACCCTGGAAGGTTCACAGGCGTCATCACCGGCTCCCTCAGCCCGGCGCAGTTCTTCTCGATCTACCCGCCCATAGATGTTGGGCGCGATGGCTCGATTTCGATCGTCGGCCTCGACGGTATCGTTCGCGCCAGCCTTGGGCCGCGGGCGCTCCAGCTCGGGGAGAACCGCTCCGACCTTGGCGTGGTGGAAGCCATTTACGGGCGCACGTTTCAAACCCGCCTGCAGGAGTCGGAAAACGGTCGGTGGCATTTCGTGGCCTATCGCAAGGTCGAAGGCTATCCGCTCGTGCTGCGCCTGGAAAAGGGCAAGGACGAGGCCCTCGCCAACTACTACCTGTGGCGGACCTATTGCAGTCTATTCGGCACTGCGCTCACGGCCATCATCGCGCTCGGCGTGTTCGGCGGGGCCCAGTACCAGCGGAGACTGAGGCATGCGGCAGAAACGGCACGGCGCAGCGAAGAGCTGGCGCGGCGCAAAAGCCGGGAGCTTGCCTTGACGCTCGATCATATCGGGCAGGGAATACTGATGGTCGACGAGCGGCGGCGCATCGTGTTCATGAACGAGCTCGTCCGGAAGCTCACCGGACTGCCGGCCGAGTTCGACGCCACGCAGGCAACATTCGATGAGCTGGTCGAGACCCTGCGCAGGCAGGGCGAGTTCACCAATGGGCAGAGCGAGGAGGACCAGGCACTCATCGAGCGGCTCTTCAATCCGGGACGATCGACGGAGGTGGAGGTTTCTCACCGCACGCGACCCAACGGGTCCGTGCTCGAGATCCGCACCGCGGTGCTGCCGGAGGGCGGCTTCGTTCGTACGCTGACCGACGTAACGCAGCGTCGGCGCTCGGAGCTCGCCCTTGCGCAGCAGAACGCGCTGCTGCAGCGGCAGGAGGAGGAGCTACGCGCCCAGAACTTGCGCTTCGACATGGCGCTCCGCAACATGACGCACGGCCTGAGCATGTTCGATGCCGAGCAGCGCCTCGTGGTGTGCAACGAGCGCTACGTTGAGATGTACGGATTGCCCCCTGAGCTCGCCCGACCGGGAACGACGCTACGGGACATCCTCAGTCATAAGGTCGCGAGCGGGCTGGTGGATCGACAGGCCGACGACTACGTGTGCGAGCTCACCGCCGTGTTCTCGGCTCGCAGGCCATGGACCACGGTGCGGGAACTCTCCGACGGGCGGGCCATCTCGGTCATAACCCAGCCAATGCCCGGTGGCGGGTGGGTGGCAACGCACGAGGACGTGACCGAGCGTCGGCGCGCGGAGGCCAAGATCCTGCATATGGCCGAGCACGACGCGCTGACCGACCTGCCCAATCGCATCCTGTTCAGAGGGAAGCTCAACGACGCGCTCCATAACGTGCGCCAGAACGGGCGCCTGGCGGTGTTGATGCTCGATCTCGACCGCTTCAAGGAGGTCAACGACACGCTGGGGCATCCGGTTGGCGACGCCCTCCTTCGACACGTGGCGGAACGGCTGCGCGGCTGCCTGCGGGAGGCGGACGTGGTGGCGCGCCTTGGCGGCGACGAGTTCGCAATCCTGGCGGCCGAGATCGAATCCGCCGAGGATGCGGCAGCGCTTGCACGAAGAATCCAGATGGCCATGGATGAGCCGTTTGAACTCGAGTGCCAGCACTTCGCGATCGCCACCAGCATCGGCATTTCGGTTGCGCCGGAGGACGGCGTCGATCCGGACCAGTTGCTCAAGAATGCGGACATGGCGCTCTACCGCGCAAAGCGCGAGGGCCATGGCGTCTACCGCTTCTTCGAGCCGGAGATGAACCAGCGCATGCAGACGCGACGGGAACTCGAATACGGGCTCCGGCATGCACTGGCCAATAACCAGTTTGAACTCTGGTACCAACCCTTCGTCAATCTGCAGCGCGAGGAGGTTTGCGGCTTCGAGGCGCTGTTGCGCTGGAACCACCCGGAGCGCCGCATGACATCTCCCGCGGACTTCATCCCGCTTGCCGAAGAGACCGGCCTGATCGTTCCGATCGGCGAGTGGGTGCTGCGCCAGGCCTGTTCCGAAGCGGCGAAGTGGCCCGACCGACTCCGCATCTCGGTCAATCTCTCGGCGGCACAATTCAGGGGTCGAAGCCTTGTGCAGACGGTGATCAGCGCACTGGCCGCAAGCGGGCTCAGGCCAGACCGGCTCGAGCTCGAGATCACCGAGTCGGTCATGCTGCAGGACAGCGAGGTGGCCCTCAGAACCCTGAACCAGCTCAGAGAGCTCGGCGTACGGATCGCGCTCGACGATTTCGGCACCGGCTATTCGTCGCTCAGCTACCTCAGAAAATTCCCGTTCGGCAGGATCAAGATCGACCGCGGCTTCATCAGTGAGCTGACCGCGGCGAGGGAGGACTCGCTTGCGATTGTGCGATCCGTGATCCGGCTGGGGAACAGCCTCGGCATGGCAACCACCGCCGAAGGAGTGGAGACCAAACAGCAGCTCGGCCGCGTGCGCGCGGAAGGCTGCACCGAAATGCAGGGCTACTATTTCAGTCCGCCACGCCCAGCCGCGGAGATTGCGGCCCTGTTCCAGCAGCCTGTCTTCAGGTCGGCAGACGCCGCCTGAGGCGGGCGATCAGATGGTGAGCTTGCCGGCCTTGGCGGCGGCGTAGCGCTCGCCCACCTTCTGCCAGTTCACCACGTTCCACCATGCCTTCAGATAGTCGGCGCGCCGGTTCTGATAGGTCAGGTAGTAGGCGTGCTCCCAGACATCGTTGCCAAACAGAACGCGGCCGCTTTCCATGAGCGGGGTGTCCTGATTCGGCTTGGTGGTGAGCGCGAGCTTGCCATCGGGGGCAACCGTCACGAACACCCATCCCGACCCAAATACCCGCCCACCGGCCGTATTGAACTGCTCCTGTAGCTTGGCAAGGCCGCCGAAATCTCGGTCGATGGCGGACTGCAGCTCGCCCTGCGGCGCGCCGCCGCCGGGGCCCATGATCTGCCAGAACATGGTGTGGTTGGCGTGTCCGCCGCCGTTGTTGCGCACGGCCGTGCGGATCGCCTCGGGCAGCTCGGAGAGCTTGGCCAGCATCTGCTCGAGCGGCATGCTCGCGACCTGGCCATGGTCCTTGAGGGCAGCGTTCAGATTGGTCACGTAAGCCGCATGGTGCCGGTCGTGGTGGATCTCCATGGTGCGGGCATCGATGTGCGGCTCAAGGGCATTGTTGGCATAGGGCAGCGGGGCGAGGCTGAAGGGGCCGCCCGGTGCCTGGGCGTAAGCGCGCGAGAAGTACGCGGCCGTTGTAAACGCAGCCGCTGCCGCCACAAAGGTGCGGCGATCTGGGGTCCACATGGTCTGCTCCTTGCTAGTCTTGCCAAACCCGCAAGTGACTATGCGCTGCAATTTTACACGACCTGCCGTGCCGTGGCATTCAGGAATCCGGCGGCAGCGCCGTGCGGCAAAAGTCGTTCTGCGACGAACCGGTATCGATGCGATTGGATCAGGCCCTCGTAGAGCGTGGCATGGCAGCGACGCGGTCGCGGGCCCGCGACCTCATCCGGCGCGGTTGCGTCAAGGTGGCCGGAGCGGTTGCACGCAAGGCCGGTCTTAAGATCGGCGACAACGTTGCAATCAACATCATCGAAGGTGCGCAGCCCTATGTCTCGCGCGGGGGCCTCAAGCTCGCGGCAGCGCTCGCCGCCTTCGACATCTCGGCATCCGGTCGAACCGGTCTCGACGTCGGCGCCTCGACCGGAGGCTTCACCGAGGTGCTGCTGCGGGCCGGCGCGAAGCGCGTGTATGCTGTCGACGTTGGGCGGGGCCAGCTCCACCAGGCCCTGCGTGAGGATCCGCGGGTCGTCTGCATCGAAGGTGTCGATGCCCGGCGTCTGACCGCGACCGATGTCCCGGAGCCAATCGGCGCTATTGTCGCCGACGTGAGCTTCATCTCGCTCACCAAGGCACTGCCCGCCGTGCTCGCTCTGGCGGCGGCCGATGCCTGGCTGGTCGCGCTCATCAAGCCGCAGTTCGAGCTGGAGCCGGCAGCGATCGGCAAAGGCGGGATCGTGAAAAGTCTTGAGGCCCGGGAACGGGCGGTCGGGAATGTGCGCGCGTGGATGGCGAGGCGGCCCGGCTGGCGCGTGCTCGGCGTAATCCCGTCACCCATCTCGGGCGGCGGCGGGAACAGGGAGTTCCTCATGGTGGCGCGCCGTGAACGGTGACATGTGCGAACTCAAGATCAGCCGACTGGGCGCCGAGGGTGATGGCATTGCGGACGGCCCAGCCGGAGCCATTTACGTGCAGGGCGGCTTGCCCGGCGAATGCGTGCTGGCTGAGGTCAATGGGCGTTGGGGCAGACTGGTACGCCCGGTGCAAGCAAGTGCCGACCGTGTGCAGGCGGTGTGCCCGCATTTCGGGACCTGCGGCGGCTGTGCGGCCCAGCATATGAGCGCCTCGCTTTACCGCTCCTGGAAGCAGGAGGTGGTTCGCGCCGCTTTCGCCCATCGGGGGCTCGAAGCGGAGATCGCCCCCCTTCAGGCAATCCCGGCCGGTACGCGGCGGCGAGCGGTGTTCACGGTGTGTCGAGGCCGGCAAGGTGCGCGGCTCGGCTACCGAGAGGAGGGCTCGCATGTCCTCGTCGATATCGAGGTGTGCCCCGTTCTCGTGCCGGCGATCGCGCAGGCGCTCGCTGCCCTGCGCGAGGTGGCGAGCGTGGCCCTCGGGCCGGGCGCCAGCGGGCGCATGACGGTGACGGCGACGCCGGTGGGCCTCGACGTGGCGCTCGATTCGGAAGGCGCGGCGACCGGCGTCGCAGCCAGGGCGGCTATCGTCGATGCCGTCGAACGCCACCGCATCGCGCGGCTCATGTTGAACGACGATCTCGTTGCCATGCGCGCTCAACCCACGCTGAGCTTTGGCGGCGCGGCGGTGGCGCTGCCTCCAGGGGCATTCGTACAGGCTGTCGCGGAGTCCGAGGCGGTAATGACCGATCTCATCCTGGCCGCGGCCGGCAGAGCAAAGCGGGTCGCCGATCTCTTCTGCGGCATCGGCACCTTCACATTGCCGCTCGCGCGCAAGGCGAGGGTGCTGGCGATGGACGGCGATGGGGCCGCCATAGCGGCGCTGAAGGGCGCCGCGCTTCGTCCGGGTCTCAAGGCGATCGAAGCCAAGGTACGGGACTTGTTGCGTGAGCCGCTGTCGCGGATGGAGCTCGAACCATTCGAGGCCGTCATTTTCGATCCACCGCGGGCGGGCGCCAAAGCGCAGGCGGAGGCCCTCGCCAAATCGAAGGTGCCGCTCGTGATCGCGGTCTCGTGCAATCCGGCGACGCTGGCGCGGGACGTGCGAATCCTGGTCGATGGCGGCTATTGCATCGAGCGGGTCGTTCCGATCGACCAGTTCGTATTCTCGGCACAGGTGGAGGCGGTCGCGATCCTCAGCCGCTGACTGCGGCCAAGCGCAAAGTTCGCGCCGGCCTGCGGGAAGTGTCGCGAGCGGGCGCGGCTGCGGCGGACTTCATGCGGTTCGAGCGGCCAGCAGCCGCTCGACGTAAGCCGGCACGACGCGACCGGCGGGCCCGTGGACCGCCTCGTGGAATAGGCCCGCGCCGTCCGAGGGCTCGAGGTTGAGTTCAACCGTGTGAGCACCGTGTCTGCGGGCCTCGGCGACGAAGCCGGCGGCCGGATAGACGTTGCCGCTGGTGCCGATCGAGATGAACAGGTCGGCGGCGGCGAGGAGAGCCGCGATGATCTCCATGTGATAGGGCATCTCGCCGAACCAGACGACGTCGGGACGCATGCCGCCGGCGGCACCGCAGGCCGGACACGGGGTTTCTGTCGAGAGATCCTCGCTCCAGGCCTGGCGATTGCCGCAACACGTGCACAGCGCCTTCAGCAGTTCGCCGTGCATGTGAATGAGGTTGCGGGAGCCCGCCGCCTCGTGCAGCGCATCGACGTTCTGGGTGACGATGAAGACCTCGCCTTCATGCTCGCGCTCAAGCCGGGCGAGCGCATAATGAGCGGCGTTGGGCGCCACCGTTTTGTGGGCGCGGCGGCGCTGGTTGTAGAATTCATGGACAAGGGTTGGATTGCGGGCGAACCCTTCGGGCGTTGCCACCTCGCGGTAATCGTACTTCGACCAGATGCCGTCCTTGTCGCGAAAAGTGGCGACGCCCGATTCGGCCGATACGCCCGAACCGGTCAAAATAACGATACGCTCGTAACGCATGCTTCCCCCTAGTCAGTTGGTGGGGAGCGAGATGATTTGATTCTGATCTATTGAAAACCGGGTGACGCTGGCCCCGCAAAACTCGGTTGAAGCCCAAGACAATGGCCCTGCCAACGCCGCCCGTGGCTCCTTGTAGCATTCCGACGACAACATCTATGTGACATTCCGGATACTGGAATATTGTTTCACGGCCTCGCGCCGAACTACATGATCGGCAACAGCGTGGGGAGTGTCGGAATGGCAGACTCGCTCGGCATGGCAACGCAGCTCGCACATAACGCCGTGCGCTTTGCGTGGTACTACGGGGTCAACTGGCTCGCCGACGCCCAAGCCGGGCGGCTCGGCGCGCGCGTCCCCCACCGTCCGGCCGGTCCAGTGCCAACGCGCGAGGCCATGCTGGCCGAACTCAGTCGGCTTCTCCTCGCCGATGCGGAGGGGGTTCGCGACGGGCTCTACCCGCCGATGGACGATGAGGGGCTCGCGCTGACCGACCATCTGCAGCGGCTGAGGCTGATGTTCGAGGACTTCCCGGCTGCGCTCGGCCGGCGCAAGGCGCGCGACGTGGCGACAGCGCGGGAGCTGGCGGAAGCTGATGGGCTGCCCGATTATTTCGCGCAGGATTTCCACTTCCAGAAAGGGGGATACCTGTCGGAGCACTCGGCCCGCCTTTACGACGTACAGGTCGAGACGCTATTCTATGGCAGCGCCAGCGTCATGCGGCGCACGGCGCTGAGACACATCGCGCAGGCGCTGCGGGGCCGCGACCAGCGCCGGCTCAAGCTCCTGGACGTCGCGTGTGGGACGGGTCGCTTCCTGCGGCAGGTGCGTCTCGCCTTCCCCGCCCTCGGGCTGACGGGGGTCGACCTGTCGCGCGCCTATCTCGCCGAAGCGGCGCGGCACATGCGTGGACTGCGGCCGGCTGAGTTCCTTCAGGCCAACGCCGAGGCATTGCCGCTCGGCGAGGCAAGCCAGGACGTCGTGACAGTGATCTTCCTCTATCATGAGCTGCCGGGCGACGTGCGCCAGCGGGTGACCGGCGAGATCGCGCGCGTGCTCAAGCCGGGGGGCCTGTTGGTGTTCATCGACAGTCTCCAGCTCGGCGACCGGCCGGATTGGGATGGGCTGCTCGAGGCCTTTCCGGTGCGGTTTCACGAGCCCTACTTCCAACACTACGCCAGCGACGACCTCGATCGGATGTTCAACGGCTGCGGCTTGGCCCCGGTAAGCACCGATCTTGCGTTTCTTTCCAAGGTCATGGTGCGGCGGCTGTCCTCATAGGCGGCCATTGACGAGGGGATGGAGCGCGGCGTGGATGGTGGCGTGTACCGGCGTTTCGACGCCCACCGTGCGCCCGAGCCGCGCCACTGCCCCGCTCAGATGATCGAGCTCCAAGCGCCGACCGCGCTCCAAATCATCCAACATGGACGAACGCATGGTCGGCGGGGCGGCGCGGGCAAATCCGAGCTGCCGCTCGGCAACGTCCGCGGGGACGCGGGGGCATACCTTACGTCCGACTTCGTTGGTTTCCTCGAGAGCGCGCCGAAAGAGGCCGGCCGAGAGCTCATCGGCCAGGATCGGCCCCAAGGCCAGGCGCGTGAGCGAGGTCAGGCCGCTCAGCGCGGACAGGAACACGAATTTCTCCCAGAGCTGCACTTCAATGTCGTCGACGGCCTTGGCGTCCACCCCGGCCCTGATGAAGGCTTGCTCGAGAGCGATGACGCGCGGCGAGACCGAACGGTCGAACTCGCCGAAGCGCACGCGGGCGAAGGCGCTGTGATGGGCAACGAGACCGGGGGCGCGATTCTCGGCCGCAATGAAGGCGCTGCCGCCGATCACCCGCTCGCGGCCGGCGATGCCGCCGATCAGTTCGGCGGCGTCGATGCCGTTCTGGAGGGTGAGGATCGCCGTGTTGGGGCCCAGTAGAGGGGCCATGGCGCGCGCGGCGGTTTCGGTATCGTAGAGCTTCACCAAGAACATCACGATATCCACCGGGCCGATCTCGCCAGGGTCGGACGTTGCACGCACCTCAGGCAGGTGCAGGTTTCCGAGCTTGCTCTCGATCCGCACGCCGTCGCGGCGCAGCGCCTCAAGCGTGGCGCCGCGGGCGATGAAAGCAACGTCGTATCCGACCGCTGCAAGGCGCCCGCCGAAGTAGCAGCCGAGCGCGCCCGTCCCCATCACGGCGATCTGCATGATTGGCTCCTCGATGAGATCGGGTCAGTGCGGGCAGCCGAGCGCATCGGCGAGCCCCTCAAAGCTGTCGGCCGCGAGGTCCCATGGCCCCGTGGCGGAAAGGTCCTTCCTCTGGTGCGGACCGTACTCGGTCGGGCGGGCGACGAAGGCGGTGCGCAAGCCCACGGCCGCGGCCGCTTTCAGATCGTCGTTGTGGGCGGCGACCAGCATAACCGCGGACGGAGCGAGATTGAGCAGTTCGGCATTCCTCAAGTAGGCCGCGGGCATCCGCTTGTAGGCGCGCGCCGTTTCGGCGCCGAGGATCACATCCCAGGGCAGGTCGGCGTACTTCGCCATGCGCACAAGCAGGCCGACATTACCGTTCGACAGCGTGCCGATGATGAAGCGCTTCTTGAGGCGCCGGAGCCCGGCAACGGTATCGGGCCACGGATCGAGCCGGTGCCAGGCGCAGGCAAGGTGGTCGATTTCCCATTCGCTCAGGCCGCCGATGCCGTATCTGGCGAGCAGCACCTCGAGGCTCTCGCGGTGGAGAACATCGAGAATGGTCCAGGGACGGCGCCCGGAACGCACCTCCTCAAGCGAGGGTTGGTAGAGCGCGCGCCAGTTGTCAGTGAACTGCTGCCAGTCGAGCTTGAGGCCTTTGGCGGCGCCAAAGGCGGCGAGCTCGCGGGCTACGCTGGTGCGCCAGTCGACCACCGTGCCGAACACATCGAAAAGCAGAGCCTTGACCTTGGATATTTCGCTCATGCCACGGGCTGGCGATCGCCGCATTGGGCGCGGTGGCGCAGGAGATGGTCGGCGAGCACCAGCGCCATCATGGCCTCCCCGACGGGGACCGCGCGGATGCCGACGCAGGGGTCGTGGCGGCCCTTGGTGGAAATCTCGGTCTCGTTGCCGAAGCGGTCGATGGTGCGGCGCGGGTTCAAGATCGAGGAGGTCGGCTTCACAGCAAAGCGCACGACGATGGGCTGCCCGGTTGAGATGCCACCCAGGATGCCGCCGGCATTGTTCGACAGGAAGTGCGGCTTGCCATCGGGCCCGATGCGGATCTCGTCGGCGTTCTCCTCGCCGGTCAAGGCGGCCGCGGCCATGCCGGCGCCGATCTCGACGCCTTTGACCGCATTGATCCCCATCATGGCGGCGGCGAGCTCCTGGTCGAGCTTGCCGTAAATGGGCGCACCCAGCCCGGCCGGCACGCCCTCCGCCACCACCTCTATCAGCGCACCGACGGAGGAACCCGCCTTGCGGCGCTCATCGAGAAGGCTCGCCCAGCGCTCCACCATGCTCCTGTCGGGGCAGAAGAACGGGTTGTTGTCAACTTCGCTCCAGTCCCAGCGCGAGCGGTCGATGGCGAGGTTGCCGATCTGGGTCAGGGCGCCGCGGATGGTGATGCCGGCGAGCACCTTGCGGGCGATGGCGCCGGCAGCGACGCGCATGGCGGTCTCCCGTGCGGATGATCGTCCGCCCCCGCGGTAGTCGCGGATGCCATACTTCTGCCAGTAGGTGATGTCAGCGTGGCCAGGACGGAACTTGTCCTTGATGTCGGTGTAGTCCTTGGCGCGCTGATCGAGGTTGTCGATGTGGAGCGCGATGGGCGTGCCGGTCGTCACCTGGCGACCGGTGTCGTCTTGGAACACACCCGACAGAATCCTGACCCGGTCCGGCTCCTGGCGTTGGGTGGTAAAGCGCGATTGACCCGGACGACGCTTGTCGAGGTAGCCTTGTATATCAGACTCCACGAGCGGGATGCCGGGCGGGCAGCCGTCCACCACGCAGCCAATGGCGAGACCGTGGCTCTCGCCCCAGGTGGTGACGCGAAACAGGTGGCCGAAGGTATTGTGGGACATGACCGATCCGGGGAAGCCGCTGTGCCGGCAAGGCCCGGGTCAAGGGCCGCCGCCGTGCATGTTGTTCTTAGGTCCCGGCGAGCGGAGCCGCAAGGCTCGCCAGGGCGATTCGGCGCCGGCGTCAGGCCGATCAACGCCAAAGTCCTCGAGTTGCACAAAAACATCAGAAAGGCCGCTCTTCACCAAGACTTGGCTCTCCGTTTACTTCCCAAGTGACAACAAGCCTGCGGAGTTATATTTGGGCGTGGGTGGGGTATCCACCGCAGCCTCGTCGTTCGGGGTGGCCTCGTTCGTGGTAGGCTCGACGCCGGCCTACGCGGCGAAGAAGAAGGATGCGCCCGGCAGATGCGGCACCCTCAACTACTACGACAAGAAGAAGAAGAAGTGTGTGAGCGCCGTCAAGTGAGCCTGCCAGTCGGAGGCCACTAACCAACCAACGGTCGAGACGACCGGAGTGAGGCCGGAGCTGACGCTCCGGCCTTTGTCATGGGTGGAGCTCAAGCGAGCTAGAGCCCCTCGCCCTTGACGACGGAGATGTCCGGGGCATCCTCGTTTTTCATGCCCTGAATGTGATAACCGGCATCCACGTGGTGGATCTCGCCGGTGACGGCCCGGGACAGATCAGACAGCAGGTAGAGGGCCGCTGAGCCGACCTCATCGATGTCGACGGTGCGGCGGAGCGCTGAGTTGTACTCGTTCCATTTGAGGATGTAGCGGAAGTCGGCGATGCCGGAGGCCGCGAGCGTCTTGATGGGCCCTGCCGAGATGGCGTTGACGCGGATGGCGTGCTTGCCGAGATCGGCGGCCAAGTAGCGCACGCTCGCCTCGAGTGCCGCCTTGGCGACGCCCATAACGTTGTAGTGTGGCAGCACCTTCTCGGCGCCGTAATAGGTGAGCGTCAGTATGGAGCCGCCGCTCGTCATCAGCGGCTCGGCCCGCTTGGCAAGCGTCGTCAACGAGTAGCACGAGATCAGCATGGTCTGCGTGAAGTTCTTCTCGGTGGTATCGACGTAGCGCCCGTCAAGCTCGTTCTTGTCGGAAAAGGCGATGGCGTGAACCAAAAAGTCGAGCCGGCCCCACTCCTCGGCGAGCGTGGCGAAGACGGCGTCCATGGAGGCCGCATCGGTGACGTCGCAGGGCAGAACGAGCTTGCTGCCCAACTCCCCGGCGAGCGGCACCACTCGCTTCTTCAGCGCGTCGCCCTGGTAGGTGAGGGCAACTTCGGCGCCCTGGCCGGCAACCGCTCGAGCAATACCCCAGGCGATCGACCGGTTGTTGGCAACGCCCATGACCAGGCCACGCTTGCCGGCCATCAGAGTTCCCCGGGGGAGCCCCGCACCAGCTTCTGGGTTTGTCATCGGCACGCGATCCCCCGGAGGTCGTTCATCGTTTTGCGCGCATCCTACACCAAAGGGCCCCTCGGTCTAGCCTGACCGCGGCAGGCCGGTCCATTGCGGGTTGCACCCAGCTTTAACTGTCCTGCGCAAGGCAGCGTCGATCGAGGACTGTCGCCCCTAGGGTGCGTGATAGGATAGGCTTGCATGGACTGGTTGGCACTGACCAGCAGCCGAGGCAGGAGAATGGCGGCAGCCAAAGCACCCTATGAGGCGGCACCGCAGGCGGGCGATTTCGGCGCCGCCAGCGAACCGTTCCAACTCTTTGCCGACTGGTTTGGGGAGGCCTCGCGGCTCGAGCCCAACGATCCGGAGGCGATGGCGCTCGCCACCGTCGACGCAGGGGGTATGCCCAATGTGCGCATGGTGCTGCTCAAAGGGGTCGACGGCGCGGATCGCCCAGACCGAGGTTTCGTATTCTATACGAACCGCGAAAGCGCCAAGGGCATCGAGCTGCTCGCCTGCCACAAGGCGGCTCTCCTGTTTCACTGGAAGAGCCTACGTCGGCAGGTGCGGGTCCGCGGCAACGTCAGCGAGGTGGGGACGGAAGAGGCGGACGCCTATTTCGCCACGCGCCCACGAGGCAGCCGGATCGGCGCCTGGGCCTCGCAGCAGTCGCGGCCGCTCGAAAGTCGATTCGCACTGGAGAAGGCCGTGGCGGCCTTCGCGGCCAAGTTCGGCCTCGGCGACATACCCCGCCCACCCTACTGGTCAGGCTTCCGGGTGGTGCCGCTGGAGATGGAGTTCTGGCACGATCGTCCCTTCCGGCTGCACGAGCGGATCGCCTTTCGCCGGAAGTGCCAGTCCGAACCGTGGACGAAGGTGCGCCTCTATCCCTAGGTGTGCAGTGGGAACAGGTCAGCGCTCAGGGCGCATGGCGGCCCTGATCGGGACCTCGGATGCCGGGCCATCGTCAGCAGCAATCTCGATGATCAACTTGCGCAGGATCGCGTCCGAGAATGTCTCGTAACTCTCGGCGGCGATGACGAAGGCACCATGCCCGCCGATCACGTAGTTCTCGAAATACCGATCAAGGTCAGGATCAAGCGCCAGAATTGGCAGTCCGTTTATGACGATGCCGGCGCGTACCGCGTCATCGCGGGCGCGGACCGACGACCTGCCGGCATTGTTGGCGCCGTCGCCCGATACGTCGATCACGCGCCGCTCGGCCTTGTAAGGACTCCTCTCGAACAATGTCACGGCATGGTCGATGGCCCCGCTGATCGAGGTTCCGCCGCCAAAGAGCTGGCGGGGCGCCGCGTCGATGGCCGATGCGAAGGCGTGCGCCGACTTGTGGTCGTTGATCAGAGTCCAAGGCACGACCTGCACCTGCAGGGCAGGTCCGGTCCATTGCACCATGGTAACGGCGATCGACTGCAACGGCGTGGATCGGATCGCCTGCAGTACGCGAGGGTGGCGGAAGGCAGCCGCGTAGCCCTGCTTTTGCAGCTCGAACCGCGTCGCGTTGACGCTGCCCGAAGTATCGACGGCGAGCACAAGCTGCAGGTCGACCACGGTTTCAGCCCGGGCGGGACTCGACAGGTCCGGCGGCACCGCCGCCGCGATCAGGGCCAGCGGGAAAAGGGCGCGCAGTACGCGGCGGAACTGCAATTTGCCCAATTCTCGACTATGATCAGCAGGTCCTCGAGCCTCGGGCGTGTTGCGATTGCTGGGGCTCGGCATGGCTGGCGCTCTCCGCGGGCTCGACCGGCCGCGACATGCGGGCGATCTTCGGGCGAACTGTGAATGCCATTCGGCGACTTTAGATGACAGGCAGCACGCCCGCCACCTTCAGCGGATGGACTGTGCGCCTCGGCCTGTTCGGGGGTGCGCTGCTCATTTCGACCGTCCTGTTGCACCGCCTGTTCGGCATGTCGACACCGATCGCGCTGAACCTGCTGAAGGTGGCGGCAGCAGCCGCCTGCCTCACTGTGTTGATCGGAGTGCTGGCGCTGACCGAGATCTGGCGGCGCGGGAGATCAGGACTCGCGGCAACGCTCGTCGGCTTGGCCATCGCACTCATCACGCTCGGCTGGCCGCTCGCCTTGCTGCCGGCGTTCATCAATCTGCCGCCGCTCAATGACGTGTCGACCGACCTGGAGGCGCCGCCGAGGTTCGTGGCGCTGGCCAAGGCGAGGACCAGCGAGGGCAACGGGCCGGACTTTCCAAAGGAACGCTTCGCGCGTCTGCAGATGAGCGCCTACCCCGATCTCAAGCCGCTGCTCGTCAACCGGTCGAGCGAGGAGGCGTTTCAGCTGGCGCTCGATGCGGTCAAGCGTCTCAAGTTCCAACTCGTCGCCGAGCAGCCGCCCGAACTCAAGCCGGTGCCGCGCCCGGGCTGGATCGAGGCCGTGGACCGGACGCTGGTGTTCGGCTTTTACGACGACGTCGTTATCCGGGTCGACGGGGACCACGGGCGGGCTCGGATCGACGTCAGGTCTGCATCACGCTACGGCCAGCACGACCTCGGCAGCAATGCCGATCGCACGCGAAGGATTCTGAAGGAAATCCTCACGCGGTTCGAGGAGACAGTGCCCGCGGCAAACGCGCGTATGGAGCGCCTAGTCCGCGGCAGGGCTGCGGTGGCTAAACGGCTGAAAGAGGCCGGTCAAAGGACGGGGCCCCGTGGCACGTCACAAGACCGCGGTCAATCAGATGTTCGACGTGCGCCTGTACCGACAGGCAGGCAGCCGTAACGAGCCTTTCATCAAGCCCACGGTAGACGAGCGCGACGATGTCGCGAACCGTGCGGTGACCGTCCCTGATGGCGGTGAGAATCGCCTGCTCGCGCCATTGCCGGTGCACGAGATAGGCCTTGACCATGCGATCGGGGTCTTCAAGGCGGCCGCCATGGCCCGGCAGGTAGACCTTGTCCCCGGCGCCAATCAGGCGCTCCAACGAGGCGAGGTAATCGGCCATGCGACCCTCAGGCGGCGCCACCACCGTGGTGTTCCAGGCCATCACATGATCACCGGAAAACAGTATGCCGCGCCCCTCGAGGCGAAAGCAGAGGTGGTCCGGCGCGTGACCCGGTGTATGCACTGCCCTTAGTGCCCAGCCTTGCCCGCAGATCGCGTCCCCATCGCGCAGGGCGACGTCGGGGCGGAAATCGTACTGCACGAACTCGCCGCCCGAGGGGCTGACGGCGGGGCTGGTCGGCATAGACGTGCGGCCGTAGCCGCAGACGACAGCGCCCGTCGCCTTGCGCAGCCGATCCAGTCCGTCGATGTGGTCGCGATGAGTGTGGGTGATCAGGATGTGGGAGACCGGCCGTCCGGAAATGGCGGCCATCAGCGCCTCGTGATGGTCCGCATCATCGGGACCAGGATCAATCACGCACAGCTCGGTGCTGCCAAGAATGTAGGTGTTGGTGCCCTTGAAGGTGAACGGGCCCGGATTGTTGGCGACAAGACGCGCAACGCCCGGGGACAGCTGGCGCGCCTTGCCGTACTCGAACTCCATCGATGTCTTCAGAGACAGCGCGTCCTGCATGGAAATCTCGCGGTTGAGCGGGGGCTCGGCCTTTGCGATTGCGCAAGGCGGTGACGGCCGTTATTGGGCACCCGTCATACACTTTTCTACAGGCAGCGGAAGGGTACGCAAAATTACATCGTTCCCCATACATTCAGAACGCGGGGTTCATAAAGGGATGCTGAATTTGAAGACTCTGCCCCGCTGGTCCCTCATCACCGTGGTGGGCGTGCTTGCAATCGGCGTGCTGTGGTGGGTTTCGGTGCGAGGTCATGAGGTGACGGTCACCACCGTCATGCGCGGCACGGCGGTCGAGATCGTGTATGCGACCGGGGCCGTGGAACCGGTACGATGGGCCAAGGTGGCGAGCGTCATCCGCGAGCGTATCGTCGAGCATTGTGATTGCGAGGGAAGGCCGGTGAGGAAAGGCGACGTGCTCGCCCGGCTCGACGACAAGGAGGTGCGCGCGCAGCTGCAGGAGCTCAGGGCGCGTGAGGATTTCGCCAAACGCGAGCTCAGCCGCGTGACCGAGTTGATGGAGCGACGGGTTGCCACCACGCAGGCTTACGAGCGGGCTTCAACCGACCTGCAGATGATTCAAGGGTTGCTCTCAGTGCAGATGGAGAAGCTTGGCAACTACACCATCACGGCGCCGATGGACGGTCTCGTGCTCAGGCGCGACGGCGAAGTCGGCGAGATCGCCGAGCCCGGTCAAGTGCTGTTCAGGGTCGGTGTGCCGAGACCCCTTCACGTGGTGGCCGAGGTCAACGAGGAGGACATCCCGCGCGTCGCCGTCGGGCAGAAGGTGCTGCTGCGCACCGACGCCTTCCTCGGGCAGCGGCTCGAGGGCGAGGTGAGCGAGATCACGCCGATGGGCGATCCGATCGCGAAGACTTACCGCATCAAAATCGCCCTGCCCGACACGACGCCGTTGCTGGTCGGAATGAGCGTGGAGGCCAACATCGTGACGCGGGCGGAGGAGAACGCGCTTCTCATCCCGGCAGATGCCGTGCAGGACCTTACGGTCGCGGTCATCGATAGCGGACGGGTGCAACTGCGCAAGGTGGAAATCGGTATTCGAGGCACGAAGGCCGTGGAGGTGGTGCGCGGACTTGCAGGCGGCGAGCGGATCGCGGCGCCTTTCTCACCCGATCTCAAGGACGGGCTCGCGGTTCGCGCCGTCGAACGGCCCAGGGCAGAGCGATGAACCTCGTACTCGACATCGCGCTGACGCACGTGCAATTCCGCGCCCGCCAGACCCTGGTCGCGGTGGCGGGCGTGGCCACCGGCGTCGGCTTCTCCATCATGATGGCTGCGCTCATGGAAGGATCGCAGGCCGATTTCATGCGCCAGCTCATCGATGCGCTGCCGCACATCACCATTTCCGACGACCGCCGGCAGGCTCCGATGCAGCCGGCCGAGGCGTTCTTCGATGCAGCGGAAATCCGCGGTCTCACCCCGGAGGAGCGCCGGCGCGGGATCAAAAACCCGATGGCGATCATGGCCGTGCTCGAGGGCTGGGTGCCTGGAGCAGTGGCGCCCTCGGTGAAGACGCAGGCGCTCATCCGATATGCCGGACGCGATGTCGGTGCTACGGTGCTCGGCATCGATCCCTACCGGGAGCCGAAAGTGTCGGCGCTGCCGACCCAGATGCGGCAAGGCACGCTGCCGTCGCTCTATCGCGCGACCAACGCCATCATCCTGGGCGACCGGCTTGCCGAGAAGATCGGGGCCCGGGTGGGCGCCAACCTGACCGTGCAGTCAAGCGATGGCGCCCAGGTCGGCGCGCAAGTGGTCGGCTTGTTTCGCTCCGGCGTGCGCTCGGTCGATGAGAGCACCGCCTACGTGCTGGTCAAGACCGCCCAGATCCTCGCCCGGCAGACCGGGCTCGTCAACGAGCTTCGGGTGCGCGTGCGCGATCCGCTCGCGGCCCGCGACGTGGCGCAGCGCATCGAGCGCGAGACCGGCTACAAGTCGGTGTCCTGGCAGGAGGCGCACGAGGACCTGATGAGCGCCTTCCTGATCCGCAACATCATCATGTACACGGTGGTGGGCGCAATCCTGCTCGTGGCAAGCTTCGGCACCTACAACATCATCTCCACGATCACACACGAAAAGACGCGCGACATTGCCATCATGAAGTCGCTCGGACTTACCGAGTCGACGGTTCGCCGCATCTTCGTGCTGGAAGCACTGATCATAGGGCTCATCGGCGCGCTCGCCGGATGGATGCTCGGCTATGCGATGACCGTGGCGCTCGGCACGATCGAGATCAAGAATCCCGTGGTCGACGCAACACGCCTGCCGGTGGTCTTCTCCGTGGTGCACTACGCGATGGCGGCCGGCGTGGCGCTCGCCTCGTCGCTGGTCGCCGGCTACTTCCCAGCGCGCAAGGCGGCCAAGGTCTACCCGGTCGAGATCATCCGAGGCGCGACATGAGCGTTGTCGCCAGCGATGCCGTCCCGGCTGCGCCGGCGCCAAATGGAGTGCTGATCGAAGCCCGGGGCGTCACCCGCATCCTTCCCGGCACGGTGCCGGTGACGCTCGTGCGTGACATCAATCTTCGCATCGGCAGCAACGAGTTCGTCGCCATCACCGGTCCATCGGGCTCGGGCAAGTCGTCGCTGCTCTACCTGCTCGGCCTGCTCGATTTGCCGACGCAGGGGGAAGTGCTGATCCGCGGGCGCGCGACGGCGGAAATGGAGGAGGAGGAGCGCGCCTTCACGCGTCTTTCGCTGCTCGGCTTCGTGTTCCAGTTCCATTTCCTGCTGCCCGAGTTCTCGGCGCGCGACAACGTTACCTTGCCGATGCGGGCGCTGGGCGAGCTTAAGCAACAGGAGATGGAGGAACGCGCCTCGTGGCTGCTCGCATCGCTCGGTCTGGAGGAGCACGCGCACAAGCGCCCCGATCAGCTCTCGGGCGGCCAGCGCCAGAGGGTCGCGGTGGCCCGCGCGCTCGCCAACAATCCACCGCTGATCCTTGCCGACGAACCAACCGGCTCGCTCGATTCCAAGTCAAGCGAGCAGGTCTTCCAGATTCTGCGTGAGCTGGTCGATCGGCACGGCAAGACGGTGGTGGCGGTGACTCACGATCTCGATCTGGCGCGGCGCATGGACCGCCGCTTGCAGCTGGTCGACGGCGCCATCGTATCGGACGCCTAGTCCTTGACGAGCGCCGCCACCGCGCGCCTTGCCAACACCGCTGTCACGTGCGCCCGATACTCCGCGCTGAAGTGTATATCGCTCATCAGGCTATCGGGCGCCACGCTGATGCTCGAGATCGCCGAAACCGAAAAGTTCCGGGTGAGCGCCGTTTCCATGTCCGTCACCCGGAATACGCTGGGGCCTGCGCCGGTGACCGCAACGCGCACGCCGGCCGGGAATTTCGCCACCATAACTCCGACCACGGCGAAGCCCGATGCGGGGTGTCGCAGCTTCAAATAGCGGGCCCGCTCGGGCACGCGAAAGCGGACGGCGGTGACGATCTCGCCGGGTCGCAGTACGGTCGAATAGAGGCCGGTGAAAAAATCGTCGGCCGCAATCCTCCGCTCGGTCGTCTCTACCGTCGCGTCGAGTCCAACCACGGCGGCCGGATAATCGGCGGCCGGATCGGCATTGGCGATCGAGCCGCCGATGGTGCCGCGATTGCGGACGGCCGGGTCGGCGATGGTCTCGGCCAACTCGGAGAGTGCGGGGATCGCCTTCTTCACATCGGCCGAGGATGCCACCACAGCGTGGGGCGTCATGGCGCCGATCACAAGCTCCCCGCCGTCGAGGCGAATGCCGCGCAGCTCTGCGATGGCCGCCAGATCGACAAGATCGCTCGGCGCAGCGAGTCGCTGCTTCAGCACTGGCAGCAGGGTCATGCCGCCGGCCAGCAGCTTGGCTTCCGGGGCCCTCTTCAGGGCAGCAACCGCCGCCTTGAGATCGGCGGGACGGTGATAGTTGAAATCGCGCATCGGTCTCAAACCCGCCCGGCGTTCATGGCCCGACTGCCGTCCATGATCGCGTTAACGATCCCCTGATATCCGGTGCAGCGGCATATATTGCCCTCGAGCTGGCGGCGAACCGTCCTTTCGTCCGCGCCCGGCAGTCGATTGGCAATGTCGATGCCCATCATGACCATACCGGGCGTGCAGAAGCCGCACTGCAGGCCGTGGTGCTCGCGGAAGGCAGCCTGCATCGGATGCAGCGTCCCGTCGGCAGCAGCCAATCCCTCAATGGTGGTGACCGCCCGGCCGTCGGCCTGGACGGCAAGAATGGTGCAGGACTTCACCGCCTGCCCGTCGAGGTGCACGATGCAGCAGCCGCACTGGGTCGTGTCGCAGCCGACGTGGGTTCCGGTCAACATCAAATGCTCGCGGATGAACTGCACGAGCAAGGTGCGCGGCTCGACGCTGCCCGTCACGGCCTTACCGTTTACTGTCATCTTCACATCGATGCGCAATGTCTTCTCCTTGCCGGATCCCGTTCAGGTCAGCCTGCAGAAAGCGCTCAGCCGCAAAATGCCGTGGACGGGATGCGGTATGGTTGATACGAGAGGCTTGCCAGACTTCGGCGGCGTATACTGCCGAAGGCTCGGCACAAGAGCAACCCTCACCATCGAGTGCAGCACGAGCATGGGCGACTTTGGGCTTGGGCAACCGGTTCCACGAACGGAGGATCCGCGGCTGCTGAGAGGCGGCGGCCGCTACGTCGACGACATCATCCTGCCGCGCATGGCCTACGGCTATGTCCTGCGGTCGCTCCATGCACACGCGCGCATAAAGTCGATCGACACCACTGCCGCCAAGGCGGCACCGGGCGTGCTCGCCGTGCTGACGGGTGGGGACTGGCGCGCGGCCGGGCTCGGCGATCTCCCGGTCGGGAAAGCCGAGATGAAGCGCGGTGGCGAGCCGATGTACCGACCACCCTATCCACCGCTGGTGCAGGACCGAGTGCGTTGGGTCGGCGACTACGTGGCGTTCGTCATCGCCGAGACGTTGAACCAGGCTATCGACGCGGCTGAGCTGATCGAGGTCGACTACGAGCCGCTGCCGGCGGTGGTCTCGACCGCCGATGCGGCCAAGCCCGGGGCGCCGCTGGTGTGGGACGACTGCCCCAACAACATCTGCTACATCCATCAGGTCGGCGACAAGGCGGCCACGGACCGCGCCATTGCCAGCGCCGACCATGTCATCCGGCAACGGTTCGTAATCAACCGAGTCACGGCGGTCACCATGGAGCCGCGCGGCTGTGTCGGCAACTACGACGCGGCGCGCGACCGCTACACCATCCACACCGGCCTGCAGCGCGCGTTCCAGTACCGCCGGGAGATCGCCACGGTTCTGAAGGTGCCCGAAAGCAAGGTGCACGTCATTGCCGGAGACATCGGTGGCAGCTTCGGGATGAAGACGGCGGTCTACAACGAGGCCGCGCTGGTCCTGTTCGGGTCGAAGGTGACCGGACGGCCGGTCAAGTGGATCAGCACCCGTTCGGAGGCCTTCCTCAGCGATGCGCAGGGCCGCGACAACGTCACGGACGCCGAACTGGCTCTCGACCGTAACGGTAAGTTCCTGGCGCTCAAGGTGAAAACGACCCTGCCGGTCGGCGCCTACCTGCAGGCCGGGGGGGAGAGCTCCGGCGTCGCCAACATCGGCACGCTGGCCGGCGTCTATACGATCCCGGCCATGTCGGTGGAGGTCACGACGGTCTTCACCAACACCAATCCGATGCGGCCCTACCGCGGAAACGGCCGGCCGGAGGCGGCCTACGTGATCGAGCGCATGGTCGACCTGGCTGCCGACGAGCTCAAGATCGATCCGGCCGAGATCAGGCGGCGCAACATGATCCCGCCGGCGGCGATGCCCTATAAGACGGCGCTCGTCTTCACCTACGACTGCGGCGAGTTCGAAAGGGCCCTCGATGTCGCGCTCAGGATGGCCGATTACGCGGGATTCGAGGCGCGGCGAAAGGAAGCCAGGGCGCGCGGCAAACTGCGCGGGATCGGGCTCTCCTACACGATCGAGCGTGCAGCCGGTCCCGGACTGGAGGGGGCGGAAATCCGCTTCGACCGGTCGGGAACGGTAACCGTGCTGTGCGGCTCGGTATCACACGGGCAGGGTCACGAGACCACCTTCAAGCAGCTCGTCTGCGACCGGCTCGGCGTCGATCCGAAAGACGTGCACTACATCTCCGGCGACACAGATGCCGTGTTCTTCGGCGAGGGCACCGGCGGATCGCGCAGCGCCACCATGGCCGGAGCCGCCCTCAACGGCGCGGCGGCCAAGATCGTCGACAAGGCCAGGCAGATCGCCGCCCATATGCTCGAGGTGGACGACATCGAATTCGAGGCCGGCGTGTTCCGAAGCCGGAGGACCAACCGCAGCTTGACCATCAGCGAGATCGCGCGCGCGGCGATGAACCCGAAGAACGTACCGGCCGGCATGGAGCCGGGGCTCGTCGCCAACATGATCTACCGGAACGAGGCGACCAACTTCCCGAACGGCTGCCACGTATGCGAGGTGGAGATCGATGAGGAAACGGGCGAGGTCGAGATGGTTGGCTATACCGTCGTCGACGACGTGGGCACCGTGCTCAATCCGTTGCTGCTCAAGGGGCAGATCTACGGCGGGGTGGCGCAGGGCATCGGGCAGATCCTGATGGAGGATATCCGCTTCGACCCGGAGAGCGGGCAACTGCTCACCGGGTCCTTCATGGACTACGCAATGCCGCGTGCCTCGCACTTCAGTCACATCGAGGTCAAGAGCTGCCCGGTGCCGACCAAGACCAATCCGCTCGGCGTCAAGGGTGCAGGCGAGGCCGGCAGCGTCGGGGCCATGCCCGCCATGGCCAATGCCCTCGTCGATGCGCTCTCGGTCTACGGCGTCCGTCATATCGACATGCCGGCAACCCCAGAGCGCATCTGGCGCACCATCGCGGCAGCAAAGGCAACCCGGCGCTAACAGGCATCGGCCATCAATTCGGCGTGTGGTCTGGTCCCCGGCTTTGGGCCGACATCATGCTGTGTTAGACAAAATGAAAGGGTGCGGCGGCGTTGGTTCGGCGGAGCCGCAGTCGCTCGCGCACCCAGATAACAAGAAGGCCATGCTTCTTTAGGGAGGCGCTTCGGATGACGAGCGTTACCATGACGGTGAACGGCAGAGCCTGCCGTGCCGAAGTCGAGCCGCGTACGCTGCTCGTCCACTTCCTGCGCGAGAATCTGAGACTCACCGGCACGCATGTCGGTTGCGACACGAGCCAGTGCGGCGCGTGCGTGGTGCTCGTCAACGGCCGCGGTGTAAAGAGCTGCACGCGGCTGGCGGTAACGTGCGAAGGCGCCGACATCACCACCATCGAGGGGCTGGCGAAGGGCGATGAACTGCACCCCATGCAGGCCGCGTTCCGCGAGCATCATGCGCTGCAATGCGGCTTCTGCACTCCGGGCATGATCATGGCTGCCCTCGACATGATCGCGCGCAAGGGCACCCGGCTCGACGAAAACACGATCCGCAAGGAGCTGGAGGGCAACATCTGCCGCTGTACGGGCTACCACAATATCGTCAAGGCCATTCAGGCAGGTGCGGCCGCCATGACCGGTGGCGTCAGGCATGCCGCCGAATAGATCAAGGGCTTGGCCCAGGGAGGATAGCCCATGACCACGACAGGGATCGGTGCATCGGTCCGCCGGATCGAGGACCGGCGCTTTGTGACCGGCAAGGGGCAGTACGTCGACGACATCAGCCGCCCCGGTCAGAGCTATGCCGTGTTCGTGCGCTCGCCCTATGCGCATGCCAACATCAAATCGATCAACACCGCGGCGGCCAGTGCCGCGCCGGGCGTGCTCGGCGTGTTCACCGGCGCGGACCTGGCGAATGACAAGATCGGCAACCTGATCTGCGGATGGGCGGTCCAGTCCAAGGACGGCTCACCCATGAAGGCGGGGGCACATCCGGCGCTGGCCCAGGGCAAGGTGCGGTACGTGGGCGATCATGTGGCGGTGGTGATCGCCGAGACGCTGGCCGCGGCGCGGGACGCCGCCGAGCTCGTTGCCGTCGACTACGAGCAGCTCCCGGCAGTGGTCGACTTGGCGCGCGCCCAGGAGGCCGGGCAGCCGCAGATTCATGCCGAAGCGCCCCGCAACACGGTCTATGAGTGGCACCTCGGCGACAAGGATGCTGTGGAGAAGGCGTTCGCCGGGGCCAAGCATGTGACCAGACTGGAGATCGTCAACAACCGTCTCATCCCCAACGCGATCGAGCCAAGGGCTGCGATCGGCGAATACGACAGCGGCTGCCAAAGCTATACGCTCTACACCACGAGCCAGAACCCGCATGTTGCCCGCCTCGTGCTGTCGGCTTTCGTCGGTATCGCGCCCGAACACAAGCTGCGGGTTGTGGCGCCAGACGTGGGCGGCGGATTTGGCTCAAAAATATTCATCTATGCGGAGGAGACCGTGTGCCTGTGGGCGGCGCGCAAGGTTGGGCGCCCGGTCAAATGGACCGCCGATCGCACGGAATCCTTCCTCGCCGACGCGCATGGCCGCGATCACCTGACGACGGCGGAACTGGCGGTCGACGGGAACGGCAAGATCGTCGCGATGCGGGTCAAGACCAAGGCTAACCTCGGCGGCTACCTCTCGACCTTCGCTTCGAGCGTGCCAACCTACCTTTACGCGCCCCTGCTCTCAGGCCAGTACGATATCCCCGCTATCTACTGCGAGGTGGATGGGGTCTACACGAACACGGCTCCGGTGGACGCCCTGCGGGGTGCCGGGCGGCCTGAGGCGACGTTCGTGGTCGAACGCCTCGTCGAGACGACGGCGCGGCAACTCGGCATGGACCCGGCGGAGTTCCGCCGCCGCAACTTCATCCAGAAGTTTCCACATCAAACGCCGGTCATCATGATGTACGACGCCGGCGATTATCAGGCCTGCCTCGACAAGGCGCTGGCGCTCGCCGATTACGCCAACGTCGGCAAGCGCAAGGCGGAAAGCGCCGCCAAAGGCCTGCTCAGGGGCGTCGGTTTCTCGGCCTACATCGAGGCGTGCGGGATCGCGCCGTCCCGGGCAGTCGGCGCGCTCGGCGCCGGCGTCGGCCTGTGGGAGTCGGCCGAGGTCCGGGTGAATCCGGTCGGCACGGTCGAGGTGTTGACGGGCTCGCATGCCCATGGGCAAGGACACGAGACAACCTTCGCGCAGGTCGTCTCACAGCGGCTCGGCATCCCCATCGAGCAGGTGTCGATCGTCCATGGCGATACCGACAAGGTGCAGATGGGCATGGGAACCTACGGCTCCCGCTCCGGCGCCGTCGGCGCCTCGGCCATATTCCGTGCGCTCGACAAGGTCATCGCCAAAGCCAAGCGCGTGGCTGCCGCCTGCATGGAGGTGGCGGAGGACGGCGTGGACTTCAAGGACGGCGTGTTCACGGCGAGGGGCACCAACAAGTCCATGGGCTTCGGGGAGGTCGCGCTGCAGGCCTACATCGCCCACAAGTTCGATCCAGACCAGATCGAGCCCGGGCTCAAGGAGGGCGCCTTCTACGATCCCAAGAACTTCACCTTTCCCGCCGGCGTGCACATCGCAGAGGTCGAGATCGACCCCGAGACGGGAGCAACCCGCATCGACCGGTGGACGGCGGTCGATGACTTCGGCACGCTGATCAATCCTATGATCGTCGAGGGACAGGTGCATGGCGGCATCGCCCATGGCATCGGTCAGGCCCTGCTCGAGAGCGCGGTATACGACGGCAATGGACAACTGCTTACCGCAAGCTACATGGACTATGCGATGCCGCGCGCCGACAACCTGCCTTCGTTCACCGTCGTCATGACCAACACGCCGTGCCCCTCCAATCCGCTCGGGGTCAAGGGGTGCGGGGAGGCAGGGGCGATCGCTGCGCCGGCGGCTCTCATCAACGCCATTACGGACGCACTCGGGCATGAGGACGTCGTCATGCCGGCCACTCCGATGACGGTGTGGCGGGCAGCGCAAAGGGCGCGGATGAAGCAAGCGGCCGAGTGAGGTACGAGCCATGTACGCTTTCAACTACCAGCGGCCGAAGTCGCTTCGGGAAGCGGCGCAGGCCCTTGCGGCCACGGCAGGAGCGAAAATATTGGCCGGCGGGCAGACGCTGCTGCCGACGATGAAGCAACGGCTGGCGCAGCCCGAGTGCCTGATCGATCTCTCGGCCGTCGCCGAGCTGCAAAGAATTGCGCTCTCGGGCAACGCTCTGACCATCGGCGCCATGGTGACGCACGCTGCAGTGGCGGAATCGGTCGAGGTGAGGAAGGCGCTTCCCGCCTTGGCCGCGCTGGCAGAGGAGATCGGCGATCCGCACGTGCGCAACTGCGGCACGATTGGCGGCTCGCTCGCCAACAATGATCCCGCCGCGGACTATCCGGCTGCGGTGCTGGCGCTCGACGCCACAATCGAAACGAGCAAGCGCACGATTGCGGCCGACGACTTCTTCAAGGGCCTATTCACAACCGCACTCCAGTCCGACGAGATCGTGACGCAGGTGAACTTCCCGCTGCCGGCCAAGTTCGCCTACGCCAAATTCCCCAACCCCGCCTCGCGCTATGCACTGGTCGGCGTGGGGGTTGCACAGCGCGGCGGGGACGTTCGCGTCGCGGTAACCGGCGCGGGGAGCTCGGGCGTATTCCGCGTGCCGGCGATGGAAGCGGCGCTCAAGGCGAATTTTAGCGCCAAGGCGCTGGACGGGATCTCAGTCAGCCCCGCCAATCTTGCCACGGACCTCCATGCCGATGCGGCCTACCGCGCGCACCTAATCGGAGTGATGGCCAAACGGGCCGTGGCGGCGCTGGCCTAGCGAGACGTGCCGAGCCGCAACGGGCTACCGGAAAGCACGCGCGCGACCGGCCCCAATCGGGGCTGAGCCCGCCCCGTCGCGCCGGTGGCGTTCGGCGCACGCTCAGGCTACAGGGATAGCGAGGTGAACCGAACAGGGAGAATGGGATCGATGAAAGTTGGCATGATCGGCGTCGGTGAGATGGGTTTTCACATGGCCGGACACCTGGTGGACAAGAAGCACGACGTGGTCGCCTACGACATCGACGCAGAGCGGCTGGCGGCGGCCGACAAGCGCGGCGCTAAGGCGGTCAAGGGCCTCGCTGAGATGGCCGGGCAGGCCGAGGTGTTCATTGCCATCGTGCGCACCGACGAACAGGTCGAAGCGGTGACGCGTGAACTGGTCACAAAGGCGAAGGCAGGCTCGCTGATTATCGCGGCCGGCACGCACAGCCTCGAGATGATGAAGAAGCTGGCGGCGCTGGCAAGGTCGCACCAAATCCGGTTCATCGACGCGCCGGTGGTCTACGGCACGCGCGGCGCTAAGGAGGGCACGCTGCTGTCGCTCTGCGGCGGGGAGGCCGCCGACGTCGAATTCGGCAAGCCGGCGATGCTTGCCTACAGCCGGGATGTCGAGCATGTCGGCCCGATCGGCGCCGGCCAGCTCGCCAAGACCTGCAACAACCTGCTGCACTGGATCCATTGCGTGGCGAACTACGAGACGCTGGCGCTTGCCAAGCAGTACGGCATCGACGGGCAGCGCATGCGCGAGGTGCTGCTCAAGTGCCCCGGCGAAAATGGCACGCTTCGCCGGTGGGACACGACGCGCTTCACCTGGCAGGAAAAAGATATGGACTTCGTGATGGAGCTCGCCCAGAACGCCGACCTGATGCTGCCGCTTGCGGGCCAGGTCGACCAGCTCGTGAAGAAGCTCACGGCGGCGGACGTCAAGGCGCTGCTCTACGGGCCGGAGGCGCAGTACCTCGGCCAGAAGGTGGCGCCGATCCCGCTGGACAAGGGCGGACTCAAGTTGTGAGCCGGCGTTGCGCTGACATTTTGGGCGCTGTTCGCGCGTCCTTCACGACGGCCCGGAAAACAACGCACAAGGGCGGCCCTTGGCGTTCTTTCCGATCGCCGCGCTGCTCGACGGGTGGGCCCCCGGCGCAATTTGCGTGTGGTACCGAGCCGGGGGCAGCGGATCGGGCGGACGGCACGCTCGTCCGTTACCGATGCTGGGTCACCGTGTCGACGAGGGCCGGCTTGCCGGATTTCACCACCTCGAGCGCGCGCAGCAGCGCAGGCCGCACGTCCTTGGGGTCCTCGATCGGGCCCTCGCCCCACACGCCCATGGAGCGGGCCAGCGCGCCGAAATCGGGTGCCGGGTCGAACAGGTCCATGCCGATGTGGGCCTTCTTCTCATCAGTGCCACGCAATTTCGCCATGCGGATCTGGTGCTCCCAGTCGTTGTAGTAGGCGCGGTTGTTGTACATCACGATCAGGATCGGGATCTGGTACTTGGCCGCGACCCAGAGCGAGCCGGCGTCGAACATCAGATCTCCGTCGGGCTGGAGATCGACGACTATGCGGCCCGTGCCCTTGTGGGCCAGCGCCACGCCCAACGAGATGCCGATCTGAGTGGCCGTGCCGAGTCCGTCGCCGGGGTGGCGGTAGGGCTTGTCGAAGTTCCACTGCTTGCGCACCTGGTTCTTCATGGTCACCGCGGTAAGGACCCAGTCCTCGCCCTTGATGACCTCCCAGACCTCGTGGGCCAGACGCGCCGTGGTCATGGGTTTGGCGTTCCAGTTCTTGTGGGCCTCCTCCTGCCAGCGGGCCCAGGTCTCCTCGTGGCGCCGGCTGAGCGCCTTGGTGCGCTCGGCGATCCTGCTCTTCAGCTTGGAGTCGTTGGCGATGCGCTCCCTGCAGAGGCGGGTCAGCGCGGGAATGCCAAGCGTGGTGTCGCCGATGGCGCGGACCGAGCAAGGCTGCATGCGGCAGTAATCGAACGACCACTTGGAGATGCCAAGCTCGCCGAAACCGATCTCGACATAGTCGCAGTCGGCCGGCGGCAGCCGCTCCAGCGTGCGCTTGGTCGAATTAAGTACATGCGTCTGCTTTTCGTAGTCGCGCACGTCTAAGCCGACGATCAGGTCGCGGTCCTTGAAGATCGACTTGTCAAGGCTGTGGGAAAGCGGGTGGCGGTTGGGGAAGCAGAGCGACTCGCCCATGTCCCATACCGGTGCGCCCACGGTCTCGGCCAGCTCCACCATGCTCTCAAAGCCACCCTGGCGGCGGCCGACGTACTCGGCCATCAGAAGCGGGTTCTCGGATTTGACCAGCTTATCGGCGATGGCCTCGAGCGCGGTGGGATCGGGCATCATCGGCGCAGGCGCCCTGACTGCATCCTTGGGCGGCAGCTCCACCTTCTCGGTCAGCGGCTCCTCCTGGAGGGCTGCGTCGTAGCACATGTAGATCGGGCCCTTGGGCTCGGTCATCATCACCGAGTAGGCACGCGCAAAGCTCTCCGGCACGCCGTGGATGGAAGTCGGCTGGTAGTCCCACTTGATGTAGTCACGAACGGCATTGCCTTGCACCAGGGCGCTATGCGTCCAGTCGATATGCGGACGGCGCTTCTTCTCGTCCATCGGGCCAGTGGCGCCGATGATGAAGATGGGCACGCGGTCGATGTAGGCGTAGTAGACGGCCAGGTTGGAGTGCAGCAAGCCGACGAGGTTGTGCACAATGGCGATCATCGGCTTGCCCGTGGCCTTGGCATAGCCATGGGCAATCTGGACGGCAATCTCCTCGTGGTTGCACAGCATCATCTGCGGATCGTTGCCGCCGTAGTTGACGAGGCTGTCGTGAAGGCCACGAAATGAAGCGCCAGGGTTCAGCGTAATGTAAGGAAACTCGTACTGCTTGATCAGATCGACGATGACGTCCGACTGCCAGCCGCGGTAGTTGCTATTCGTGGCGCTCATCTTTCGTTTCACCTCTCACCCGGTTTCCTCAACTCGACATGCGCGGGGACGCTATCATTCACGAATGCCCGCAACAACTACCTGTCCTGCGCGCCGCCCCGTGCCGCTCAGCCATCGATCATCTCGGCGAGCAGGCGGCCATAACCCGAAACGGGTTGGCGAATCGAGAGGCGGAGCTGGATTTCCCAGCAGCGGGCAGGAACCGGGTGGACGACCGGAACGCCGAGGTCCTGCTCAAGCAGTTCGATCACCGGGAGCACGCGCCAGCCCGAGCCCAGCATGTAGATCGCCTGCGCGTCGCGGTGCTTCAGGAAGGTCCGCTTGATGTGAGCGTAGACCTCGTGGGGCGAAAGCTGGCCGACCTTACCAAAATCAACGGGCAGGCCTTCCATGGCCAGCACTTCGAACCCTGCCTCGACGAAGTAGTTAGCGAACAAATTGTTGATTTCACCGGCGAAATAGGTGGCGCCGACAAACTTCTTGGCCTTGAGCGCACGCAGCGCGCGAACATGGTTGGTGCCGGAGGTGAACAGGGGCACCTTGTACTTCTTCTCCCAGCCCCGTAGCAGCTCAGCCTCGCCCTTGCCGCCGAGGAGCATGAAGGGCGGAGCGCCCTCGGGGTGGATGAGATCGCAGCCCTGCTCGGCGAGCCTGGCGATGAGCGGCTCGTAGGGCGCAGCGGAGCGCCTGAACTCGTCGGCGGTACCTTCCTTGATGTCGAGGAAGAGCGGCAGGACGCCGATGCCCTCAGGCAGCATGCGTATGAGTTCCTCGAGCGAGCCCGGGCGCATGGTCGGCTTGATGAGGCCGAGCAGGCCGCGCCAGCTTGAGTAGGGCATGTCGCTTTCCTCCCTCTCGTGGCGACGTTTCCTTGACGTTGCGGGGCAGGCGGAACGGTCATGCTAGTTTACGGCCAGGTTATCCGCCAGAGCGTGCCGCAAGCACCTCTTCGGGAGCCATGCGTGCGCTGCGTGCAAACTGTTTCAGACCGCGGGCCTCGTGATAGATTGCGTTCCCAACGGCTCAGGCCGCGGCCCAAAAATGCGCCGTGCCAGGCCTACCAACAGCAAGGCCAACTGGTCGGGGAGGACACATATGAAGCCATCGCTTGGGGTCGGCTTGGCGTCGGGTCTCGCCATGGTGAGCGTGCTTGGCGCGCCGGAGGTGCGCGCCGACGGAGCCGAGTTCTTCAAGGGCAAGACGGTCACCTACATCATCGCGACGGCGCCCGGCGGCGGCTACGACCTCTACGGCCGGCTCGTTGCGGAGTACATGCAGAAATACCTGCCGGGCTCAACGTTCGTCGTCAAAAACGTGCCTGGAGCCGGACACCTGATCGGGGCAAATACCATTGCCGCCGCCAAGCCAGACGGTCTGACGTTTGGGATCTTCAACACCGGTCTCATCTACAATCAGCTCATCAAGCAGCAGGGCGTGCGCTTCGATCTGACTAAAATGTCCTGGATCGGCAAGGCGGCATCGGACTCGCGCATCATCATCATGGCCGAGCAGTCCCCCATCAGGTCGTTCGATGAGCTGCGGAGCAGCAAGAGAAAGGTCAAGTTCGCGGTCTCGGGCATCGGCAGCTCGTCCTACATCGAGACGACGATGCTCGCCAACGTGCTGCAACTGCCGGTCGAGATTCTCACCGGATACAGCGGCAATGAGGACCGGCTGGCCATGCGTCGCGGCGAAATCGAGGGCGTGATCGGGTCGGTGTCGAGCTACGAGCCTTTTGTCAAGGACGGCTACGCCCGCATCATCGCTCACATCGGCGGCAAGGGTAAACCGCAGCTTGATCAGCTGGTGAGTGACGCCAAGGCAAAGCCGCTGATCGCGCTTATCAAGTCGCAGGGCGAGGTGGCACGGCTCACAGCCGGGCCGCCCGATATCCCGGCCGACCGCCTTGAGGCGCTGCGCACGGCCTACCGCAAGGCGCTGGCTGATCCGGAGATGAGGGAAAAGGCGGAGAAGGCCAAAATTCCGCTCGACCCCGCCACCGGCGAGGAGGTCACCAAGCTCATCGGGGAGGCGCTGGACCAGCCGGCGGATACCATCGCCCTGCTCAAGGACGTGCTCGAGCGGAAAGGGGACGTTACCGAGGTCAAGGCCAAGATCGCCGAGGTGCTGGGCGAGGGGCGCGAGCTCGTACTGAAGCTTGCCGACGGCAAGACCTTCAAGGTGCAGGTATCGGGCTCCCGAACCGAGGTCAGCATCGGCGGCCAGAAGGCCAAGCGCGCCGATCTCAAGGCTGACATGAGCTGCACCATCGCGTCGACAGGCGGGGATGGGGCAGAAGCCAAGAGCGTAAGCTGTCAGTAGGCCCGATGGTCCGGCGTGCAACAGTATGGAGCAAAGCAGGTGATGGCTGAGGCCCGCGCGAGCGAGGCAGAGGCGGGGAGCCCCGCCATTGAGGAACTGAAGGAAACGTTTGTGACGGCGTGCCGTATCCTCGCCCACGAGGGCGTGGCAGAGGCGGCGTTCAACGTGAGCTGTCGGCTGCCCGGCGGCATGATGATGGTCAACCCCGTCATCAGCCCGACGCTGGTCACCACGTCCAACCTCAGGATCTGTCCGATCGCAGAAGGCGTCGACAGCTACAAGGCGCATCCCGCAATCTACGAGGAGCGGCCGGACGTAAACGCCATCGTCCACGTGCATCCGCCTTACGCGATCGCGTTCAGCACGCTCGGGGAGGAGTTCAGACCCGTCCACCATTACGGTGCGCCGTTTCACGGGCACATGACGACCTATCGCAGCCCGGGCCAAACCAAATCGAAGGACCGGGCGAGAGAACTCGCCCGCCAGCTCGGTCGCAACCGGGTGATCCTGCAGCAGGGGCACGGATCGATCGCCGTCGGCAAGGACCTCAAGGAGGCGGTGCTGCTCACGCTTTACCTCGAGGAAGCGTGCCGGATGCTATGCATTGCGCGGCAGATGGGAACGCCGCAATACCTGGCCCGCGAGGAATCGGCAACGATCACGGAGCAGATCCTGAAGCAGCGCTCGCAGGACAAGGCGTGGTTGCACTATGCCGACAAGCTGCGATTCCCACCCCGCACAGCGGTAGGCGCTTCCCTTTGACGGCAACAGGGTTGCGCATCCTCAGGATTGCGCTAATGGAGCATTCGGCCGGCACAAACGTCGCCCTCAATCCACGCAGTCGCGTTTCACAATGACGGAGTAACAATGCCCGAGGCGGATGCCCCCAAGCAGAACGTGGGTCTCACCACCAAGTTTCTGATCGACCCGTATCTCAACTGGGCCAAGCGAGAAGGCATCCCCATCCATCTCGATTTCGGGCACAACCTGTTGTCACTGGAGACAGGAGTGTGGGACCGTTACGAGGCCCGCGGCTGCTTCGCCCATACCCACGGCCGCGGTGACTTCATGGCCAACTACGTGCTCGAGGTGCCGCCGGGCCGGGCGACGCGGCCGGTGAGGCACCTCTACGAGGCCTTCTTCTATGCGCTCGAGGGGCACGGCTCGACCACGGTGTGGTTGCCGGGAGGTGAGACTAGGACCTTCGAATGGGGCCCCAAGGCGCTGTTCGCGATTCCGCTCAACTGCGAGTACCGAATCTTTAACGGCTCGGGGCAGCAGCGGGCGCGGCTGTCATGCACCAACAATGCTCCGCTTACGCTCAACCTCTACCACAACGAGGCGTTCGTCTTCGAGAACCCCTTCGAGTTTCCCGAGCGGGCGGGACTGGCCAAGCACTTCGAGGGCGAGGGCGATCACACCGCGATCGATCGCGGGCGCAACGTTGCGACACTCAACGTCTGGGAGACCAACTTCGTGCACGACCTGACGAGCTTCAAGCTCTATGAGATGGACGCCCGCGGCAAGGGATCGCTCAACGTGTCGTTCATTCTGGCAGACGGTACCATGCACGCGCACACCTCCGAGATTCCGGCCGGCCGCTACAAGAAGGCACACCGGCACGCAGCGGGAACACACGTGCACGCGGTCGACGGGGAGGGCTACACGCTGCTCTGGTACGAGGGAGATTCGGAATTCCGCGAGTTTCCCTGGCGGCACGGCTTCATGTACACGCCGCCGTTCTGGATGTTCCACCAGCACTTCAACACAGGCAGTCGACCTGCCCGCTACCTCGCCTGCAGCATGGGGAGCCGCCGCTACCCCTTCATCGCGCTGAGGAAGCGCAGCGCCGAAGGTGGCGGGTCGATTTCCATCCAGCAGGGCGGCCGCCAGATCGAGTACGAGGATCAGGATCCGCGCATCCATCGCAAGTGGCTGGAAGCTATCCGGAAAAACGGGGTCCAATCGAAGATGAGCGACATCTTCGACGAGGCGGCCCTGCTGGCCATGAAACCGGAGCACCTGACGGGACCGATACGATCTCCGCGGTCCATCGGGCCTGCCGTGTGAGCTGCTTTGTATATGCCGGCCGGATTACCGTCCCGTGCGGACATCTCGGGCAGGCAAAGACGGTGCGAGCCGGACCCAGCCCCGTCCTTCATGCCCGAAGTCGAACGCATCGGGATGCAGGATCTCCGCCAGAATCTCTGCAGTCTCCACGAGCCGCGGGCCGGGGCGATTGAAATAGGCATTGCCGTCGCCGATGTAGACGCGGCCGTCGCGGACGGCCCGGAGATGCGACCAGTGCACGCTCGCCTCCAGAACGGGCATCTCGCTCACCGTTCGCTCGATGTCGAAGCCGCACGGCGCGATGACGATGACGTCCGGGTCGGCCGCGGCAAGGTCTTGCCATGAGATGAAGGAAGAGTGCGCATCGGCGGTGCCGAGGAGGTCCCGGCCGCCTGCGATCCGGATAAGCGTCGGCATCCAGTTGCCACCGGTCATCAGCGGATCGATCCACTCGATGAAGGCCACGCTCATGCGGGGGAGAGCGCCGGCCGGGGCTTCGATGTCCGCAAGCCGCCTTCGCAACCGGCCGACCAGTGCACGGCCTTGAGCGGCGGCATCGAGGGAGGCCGCAACCCGCTCGATATCTCTGAAGGCGTCCTCGAGGCTGTTCGGGCGGAGAGACACGATCTCAATGTTCTGCCCGGCCCAGCGGCAGGTGGCCTCTTTTACGTCCTTGAAGCTCACAGCACACACCTCGCAGTGGTCCTGGGTCACGATGACCTCGGGGGCCAGGTCCTTGAGCTTGTCAGGGTCGACCCGATACACAGACAGGCCCTCCCGCACGATATCGAGCACGCGCTCGTTGATCTGTGCAGAGGAACCCGAGACCTTGAATTTGGGCTCGGTCAGGGCAGGCAGAGACGTGACCTCGGGGGGATAGTCGCACTCATGGCTGCGGCCGACGAGCCAGTCCTGGCGGCCGAGAGCAGCCACGATCTCCGTCGCGCTGGCGATGAGGGAGACTACACGCTTGCCGCGCTGGGCGTCGGTCGGCATACCAAGGACCCGCAATGGCCGCTCGGGAATAGCCCTCTATCATACCCAGGCAACGCGAGAGGACATCGATCGTGCGTTCTCCCCGTCGAACCTGGACAGCTATTTGCAGCCCATGAAGACAATGCTGAGCTGGAGCAGCGGCAAGGACTCGGCCTGGGCGCTCAAGATCCTCAAGGAGTGCGCAGGCATAGAGCTCTGCGGCCTGTTCACCACGATCAACGCGAGTTTCGATCGCGTTGCCATGCACGCCGTGCGGCGGGAACTGGTCGAGGCGCAAGCGCGGGCCGCCGGTCTGGCGCTATTCACCATCGACATTCCACATCCCTGCCCTGACGACATCTATGCCGATCGCATGGGCGCCTTCGTCGAAAAGGCAAGGCAGCACGGCGTCGAGGCGATGGCGTTCGGCGACCTCTATCTGGCCGATATCCGTGCCTATCGCGAAGCAATGCTGGCGCATACTGGCATCACGCCGCTGTTTCCGCTTTGGGGCAAGGACACGCGTGAGCTGGCGCGCGTCATGATTGCCGGCGGGCTTCGGGCGTTCGTGACCTGCGTGGATAGCGGCCGGCTCGATGCGGCCTTTGCCGGACGCGCGTTCGACCTCGATTTTCTCGCCGCTCCGCCGCAGGGGGTGGACCCTTGCGGCGAGAACGGCGAGTTTCACACGCTTGCCGTGGCCGGTCCGATGTTCAGCACCATAATTCAGGTGAGGCCGGGGGAGATTACGGCACGGGACGGCTTCGTGTTCGCCGACTTCGAGGCAGCCCTCAGCGGACCTGACAGAAGTTGATTGGTAGCGGTGCTGTGCTTCTCGCCCGCAGGCGAAGCGCGCCAGCGAATTGCAGCCGTTTAGGGGTGGTTCGCGCGTAAGTTGAAGCATCCCGCCCCAACCACAAGGCGCGGTCGAGCACCAGCCCCGTCGCCGGCGCCGCTTTCGAGGGAAGCCTCCGCCTCTAAGAATTGCCTCGCTCGAAGAAGGCATTGACTTGCACGGAGCTGTGCCTGCCACATTTTTTTTGGCACTCTCCTCTTGACAGTGCCACGGGCCCGACTAGATCGCCAGCCGGAAACACGGAGGGTTGAGCTGCCTCCAAGAGCGACGACGCCAGTCCGTTGGGCGGCGCGTGGGAGAGATTAAGCGTGCGACCTCCGAAGCCGGGGTAGTCTTTGCCCGGTCTCGGTGGCCGTCAGGAGGAAACCGTGACCAAAGCAGGGAGCTGCAGCATGCGCGCATTTCTCTTTGCTGGCATCATAACGGCACTGCTTAGCATTCCGCCAAGCGCCAGGGCCGATTCTCCGCCGCCCCCGTTCAAGGGGCTCTGGCTCACGGCGGAGTACCCTAACGTCACACTGCGGGCGGGAGAGGAAGCTCGGCTCGGCCTTTCGCTGATCAATTACAACCTTCCGCCTCAGCGCGCCGAGCTTGCGGTGCTCGATGTTCCCGGCGAGTGGGAAGTGGAGCTCAGGGGCGGCGGGCGACCGGTGTCGGCAGCCTATGCCGATTATGGCGCCAAGGTGAGACTCGATCTTGTTGTCAACGTGCCTCGCGACATCAAGCCCGGTTCCTACAAGCTGCGTGTCACCGCAACGGCACCGGAACACCGGCTCGAGCTGCCCATCGGCATCAACATCGAAGCGAAGGAGGCGGCCAAACTCACCGCCGAGGCAAAGCTGCCGGTGCTGCGCGGTACGCCCAAGTCGTCGTTCGATTTCCGTGTCAACGTCAAGAACGAGGGGGCCGAGGATGTGCTTGCCACATTGGTCGCCAACGCGCCGCGTGGCTTTCAGGTCGCCTTCAAAGAGGCCTACGGGACGCAGGAGCTGACCAGCATCCCGATCAAGGCCGGCGAGGGCAAGGACCTGCAGGTCGAGATCAGGCCACCGGCCTCGGCCTCGGCCGGGCAATATCCCGTCGCCGTCAAGATCGGAGCCGGCAATACAGGGGTGGAGACCAAGCTTACCCTCGATATCACCGGCCAGCCCATGGTCACCCTCACAGGGGAGAACGACCGGCTGAGCGGTGAGGCAAGCGCCGGCACCGAGAAGCGGTTTCCCTTCATCCTGCGCAATACGGGTACCGCCCCGGCGCGCAACATCGAGCTCAGCGCCTACGGACCCTCCGGCTGGAAGGTCGCGTTCGAGCCCAAAGAAGTGGCGGTGCTGGAGCCTAAGGCGGAGCAGAGGGTGGAGGCCGTCGTCGTGCCCTCCGAAAAGGCTGTGGCAGGCGACTACGTATTCACCGCGCGGGCGAGTGGGGACGCAGTCTCCGAGTCCACCACGTTTCGCGTTACCGTTGTGACCTCAACGCTCTGGGGCGTCATCGGAATCGGCATCATTGCCGCGAGTCTGGTCGTACTCGCGGGCGCGGTCGGGAGGTTCGGCCGGCGATGAGCGAGGTGGTGATCAGCGCCAGGGCGCTCACCAAGCGCTACGGTGCTGCCGTCGCCGTCGACCGTCTCGATCTCGAGATCGAGAAGGGTGAGGTGTTCGGACTACTCGGCCCGAACGGCGCCGGCAAGACGACGACGATCCTGATGATCCTCGGGCTCACCGAACCGACCGAGGGCGAGATCCGCACTGTCGGATTCGACCCTCTGCGTCAACCGCTCGAGGTCAAGCGAAGGGTCGGCTATCTCCCCGACATGGTGGGGTTCTACGACCACGTGAGTGGGCGGGAGAACCTGGCGTTCACCGCGCGCCTCGCCGGCATTCCAAAAGGGGAGATTGCGCAGCGGATCAACAAGGCGCTTGAGCGCGTGCGGCTCGTTGACGCCGCCGACAACCCGGTCAAGACCTACTCGCGCGGCATGCGCCAGCGGCTTGGCATAGCCGAGATCCTGATGCGCAGGGTCGATGTCGCCATTCTCGACGAACCGACTGCCGGGCTCGATCCGCAGACCACGCGCGAGTTCCTGGACCTGGTACGGTCGCTCAGATCGGAGGGCATGACCATCGTGCTCTCGTCACACCTGCTCGAATTGGTGCAGAGCGTGTGCGACCGCGTGGCGCTGTTCAGAAACGGGCGCATCGGCCTTGTCGGGCGCGTGCAGGACCTCATGCGCGATGTGCTCGGCGGCAGCCACGTCATCCATTTGGCGGCCGACGGCGCAGATATCGAAGGAACATTGAAGGGCCTCGCCGGAGTGCAGAAGGTGGCCAGGGCTGCCGACGGCACCTGGCGCATCGACGCGACGCAGGACGTGCGCGCCGAGGCGGCGCGCCGCATCGTCGAGGCTGGAGGCAACCTGCAGGCGCTTAACATCGCCAGTGCCAGCCTGGACGAGGTCTATGCCCGCTTTTTCGAGGGGACACCCCATGCAGAGGCAGCGTGAAGGCTCACCGTGGACCGGGCTTGGCGCCGTCTTCGAGCGCGAGCTCGCCGATAACCTGTCAAGCATCCGAATGCGGCTGCTCGAGTTCATCGTGTTCATCGCCGGGTCGGCCGCCGTCTATTCTGCGATTGGCGAGCTGAAGGATACGGTGGGCGAGGATCGTTTCCTGTTCCTGAGGATATTCACCGTAGCTCGCGAACCCTTGCCGTCGTTCCTGGCCTTTCTCGGGTTCCTGATCCCGATCATCGCCATTGCGCTGGGCTTCGATGCCATCAACGGCGATTTCAACCGGCGCACGATGAGCCGCATATTGGCGCAGCCCATCTATCGGGACGCCGTGCTGTTCGGCAAATTCCTGGCGGGACTTGCCACGCTCGCGCTGTTCCTTATCGCACTGTGGCTCTACGTCATGGGGCTCGGCATTCTCATGCTCGGACTGCCGCCCAGCGGGGAGGAGATCGCGCGTGGCATCGCCTTCCTCGTTGCCTCCGTCGCCTATGGCGGGGTGTGGCTCGCCGTGGCGCTGCTGTTCTCGGTGCTACTGCGCTCGCCCGCTTCGTCAGCCCTGTCCAGCCTGTCGGTATGGCTGCTATTCGCCGTGTTCTGGACTATGATCGTGCCGTTCCTCACCAGCGCGCTGGTCAGCGTCGACCCATTCGATCCGCGCACGCAGCTCGCTGCCATCGAGGTCGCACTTGCGCTGGAGCGGCTGTCGCCCAACACGCTGTTCGGCGAAACGACGCTCGCCCTGCTCAATCCCTCGACGCGCGCGCTCGGGCCGCTGCTCATGTCGCAGCTCCACGGCGCCATCGTCGGGGCGCCGTTACCGCCGATGCAGAGCCTTTTGCTGATCTGGCCGCAGATGACGGGGCTGATCGCAGGCCTCGTCGTGCTGTTCACGCTCGCCTACGTGGCCTTCCAGCGGCAGGAGGTGCGGGCCTGAGAACCAGCAAAGTCATCGGGGGATAGGGATCGGCGGCAGAGGGCCGTACGCGACGTCGCAGTCGGCTCCTGGAACGGGGCCAAGTGCTGGTCGGAGCGGCGAGATTTGAACTCGCGACCCCTTGCTCCCGAAGCAAGTGCGCTACCAGGCTGCGCTACGCTCCGCCTTTCAAACCGACACTTCGTGCCGGCTGCTTTCCGGATCAAGTCCGGCTGACGACCGCTCAATTCCTCTCGCGACCGATGCGGGAGAGGGGTGTATAACTTGTAGGAGGGCAGGGAGCAAGCGGGCATGCTGAGGGTGGCGAGACTAACCGGGGCGCCGGCCTCACTGTCCGACCTCAGTCGCGGATATCCTGCAGGAACCAGGCGGTCGGGATCTCGTAACCGAGGCCCTGTGCGCGTGCGAGTTCGTAGGCGCGGCCCGCCACGGCGTAGAACTGCGCCCCCTGCAGATTGCCCCGTTCAGAGTAGGTGACCTGGTCTGCAGACGTGCGCCCCTTCTTCCGGTTGTGGACGAGATCGGCCAGAGTCACCATGCGGTCGGGCAGCTTGGTGCCGTGAGCACGTGTCTTGCTGCGGCCATCCCCGTACTTCCTCGTGCTCGGCCGAGCCTCCCAGCCGAGACGCTCGTCATCGATCACGAGGTCGTCCCGACCGATGGGTGGCGGGGAGTTGCCGAACCGCAGGTAGACGTCGACACGTGCAAGGCTCGCTTCGTCGGGGCTGCCGCCGCCGCCGATGTTGATGATATGCTGGCCCTTCTCCAGGCACGCGCCGTCCATCACAGGCACCGCCGAGTCGGTCACGGCGGCGACGATGTGGGCGCCCTTGTAAATCTGTTCGGGCGAGTTGCAGGCGCGAGCCTCGATGCCGTACTTTTGCGCCATCTCAGCGGCGAACCGCTCGCGGTTCTCCCGGGTCGGGCTGAAGACCTGGAGCTTTCTGATCCGGCGCACGGTCGTGAAGGCCTGCATGTGGGTGCGTGCCATGCCGCCCGAGCCCAGCATGCCGACCACCTCGGCGTCAGGGTTGGCCATGTACTTGACGCCAATGCCGCCGTCAGCGCCGACCCGCATGTGCTGGAGAACGCCGTCGTTGATGAAGGCGAGCGGCTCCCCATTTTCGATGGAGGTCAACAGAACGATGCCGCAGAAGAGGCCTGGCTGCTTGCAGTATTTTTCCTGGGTTACGGCGCCGTTATAGCTCGTCTCGTAGACGACGTCGGATTTCATGCGGATGGCGAAGTAGCCCTTCGTGGAGCCCCCCTCCATGGTACCCCATTGATAGTTGCGTGAGGGGTCGCTGGTCGGGATGCGGATGTCGATGCGCGGCCGGCAGACGGCCTCGCCGGCGGCGAGGTCGAGATAGGAGCGTTCGAGAGCAGCGATGGTGTCCTCCATCGTCAGCACGTTCTCGACAACTTCATTGTTGATGATCAGGGTCATGGGGTCTCCGAAGTACCATCCGCGGCCGATCCGCATCCCCTATCGGCAGGGGGGCTCGGCGTCAACGAGGCACGGCTCCAACCTTTGCTCTCGACGGGGGCCCATTTCGCACCTACGCTGACGCCAACGCTGCACGCCCGCGGGAGGGCGGCACCATGCCTCGATCGATCGCAGCCTCGATATTCGCGCTGCTCTTCGTGAGCGGCTCTGGCTGGTGCAGCTCGTCCGCCCTCGCCCAGCAACAGGTCGATCTGCTCCTGGTGCTTGCAGCGGACGTGTCGCGCAGCGTCGACGACCACGAGTTCGAGCTGCAGCGGGAGGGTTACGCGGCGGCGATCGTCAACCCGCGAGTGCTCAAGGCGATCCAATCGGCCGGGGAGCACGGCCGCATCGCAGTCTGCTTCTTCGAGTGGTCGGGCCCGGTATCACAGAACGTCCTCGTCGATTGGACCATGATTGCCAACGGCGACGACGCGCGCGAGTTCGCCCATCGGCTGCGCCAGGCCCCACGCGCCTTCCGCGACAGCACCTCGATCAGCGGCGCCATCGACTTCGCCATGAGCCTGTTCCCCTTGAGCGCGTTCAAGTCGGAACGGCGGGTCATCGACATCTCCGGGGACGGAACGAATACGAACGGCCGCTCGGTCCTTGCCGCACGCGAAGAGGCACTGGCGGCGGGAGTCACCATCAACGGGCTCGTCATCCTCAGCCCCGAGCCGCTGCCGAGCTTTCCCTACCACACACATCCGCCGGGCGGGCTCGCCTCCTACTACGAGCAGAACGTGATCGGCGGACCCGGCGCTTTCGTGCTGACCGCCGACGGGTTCGAGACGTTCGGGCAGTCCCTCATCAGCAAGCTCATTAAGGAAGTCGCGGGCGCTCCCGGCGGCGTGATGCGCTGACCACCCGCCCACTCGCCTTTCCAAAGGTCGCCAGTGCGTCGCACCAGTGACGTCGGCGTGTCATGGCTTAAGGTAGAGCCTCAGTGAATTGAACGCGCCGGCGGGCACGAGACGCCCCTCGCCGACGAGCTCGGCAACCACGCGCTCGGCGACATCGTAGGCGAAGGAACCCGCGTAGAAGCTCATCAGTCCTTGCGGCCGCAGCTTGTCGAGCAGCAGACGTGTCAGTTCGGCGTCGGTCAGTGCGCGGTATTCATCGTTGCGCTCGGAGCGGAACTCGCCGAGATGGAACAGCGTGACCATGTCGAGCACGGGCAACAGCTTGGGCTCGAGCTGGTAGATGTCGCCGAAAAACACCTTGTAAATGCGCCCGACCTCGGGGCGCGCGGTCACCAGCTTGACGTAGGCCTCGTACTCCGGGGGCGAGGCGGTGATGCCGAGCACGACGTTGCCGGCGCCGGCCTCCGCGCAGCGGATGCCGAGCACGTGGTGGCCACCAGTGCCGAAATGGAAGATCGCCTTGCCGGCGATGCCCTCCGCCTCGAGATACTCGGCGAAGTGGACGTCGCACGGGCACTGCTCGACGTCGAGGCTCCAGTTCACGTCCCAGATATTGAGCGACGGCACGATATCCTCCGATGGTGTGGGTTTACGCTGGCGGCGCTTCACCCGCTTCAGGCGATTGCCGGCTCGAGCGGGCGTAGGCGCGAGCCGTGTGGCGCCGGCTCAAGCAGGAGCCGCCGCTCGTGGAAACCGTCCGCGCGGCCGCGCTGACCAAGGCTCAAGACGATCGCGCTCGGCAGCCAGCTCTCGATCGTCCGATAGAGACGGTCCTGGGCCTCTTCCTCAAGCGCCGACATGGCGTCGTCCAGGACAAGGATGCGCGGGCGGTGCAGCAAGGCGCGGGCGATCGACAGCCGCTGGCGCTCGCCGGAGCCCAGCACCAGGTCCCAGCGGTTCTCCTCGTCGAGTCGCGCGGCGAGATGGCCGATGCCGGTATCGTCCAGCGCCTGCCTGATCCGGCCGTCATCGGCGTCGATCTGGCCGTAGGGATAGATCAGCGCATGGCGCAGCGTTCCCAAGGGAATGTAGGGTTTCTGAGGCACGACCATCAGCCTTGCATCGCGCGGGATCTCGATGCGACCCGCCCCCCACGGCCAGATGCCGGCGATAGCGCGCACGAGCATGGACTTTCCCGTGCTCGAGTTGCCGGAAATCAAGATGCGCTCGCCCGGCTCGATGAGGAGCTCGGTGCCTGCCACCAGCGGACGGGCCCCGGAATCGAATACGGTCAAACCCGAAAGGCGGACGCCGCCGTCACTTGCCGGGGTGATCGCGATGCGGGCCTGCTCCAGGCGCGCAAAGCGCGCATCGAGGGCCTCACAGGCCGTCACCACGTCCATAACCCGCCGCGCGGAGGCGAACCATTCGGCGATACGGTTGTAGTTGTCGACGACCCAGGAGATGGCGAGTTGGACTTGGACGAAAGCGGCGGCGAGCTGGACAACCTCGCCGAGCGTCAGCTCGCCCGCGAAATACTTGGGCGCGGCAAACAACAGCGGCACGATGGGGATCATCGGGCCGCTGGCATTGGTGATCCAGGTCAGGCGGCCGTGCTGGCGCACGATGGCGAGCCAGCGCTGAACGACGGTGTCGAAGCGGCTCGAGAGGTCGCGCACCTCGGAGGGGCCGCCGCCGATCAGCGAAACGCTCTCGGCATTCTCGCGCACGCGCATGAGGCCGAAGCGAAACTCGGCCTCGGAAGCGTTCTTGCGCGCCACGCAGCCGACCAGCGCCCGGCCGACCCAGAGCATCAGCCCCGAAGCGATGCCGCCGTACGCGAGAGCGGCCAGCACCATGTAGGCCGGAATGGTGATTGGGGCACCGGCCAGCGATACCGTGATGGAGCCACCTACGTACCAGAGGATGGAGATGAATGCGGCGGCGCCGAAGAAGGCCGAGAATAGCCCGATGGCAAGATCGACCAGGGGCTCGGTGGCCCAGCGCGTATCGTCGGCGATGCGGTATTCGGGCACCTCAGGCTCGGTGTGGGTCGCGCCCAAATGGTAGAAGCGGTTCCGCCCAAGCCACTGTTCCACGAGCCGCTTGACGATCCACTCGCGCCAGCGCACCTGCAGCGTCTCGCGGGTGATGACGATGGCGACGCCGACGGCGGCCATGCTGGCGATGATGGCGGCGAAAACGAGCACGGCCCAGGCAGCCGTCTCGGCATCCTTCCTCTCAAGCGCATCAAAGAACCAGCGCTGCCAGCGGTTCAGCGCCACGGTGGCAGCAAGGCTCAAGAGCAGCGCCGTGGCGAGGCCGATCGTCAGTGCCCAAGCCCTCACCGCGCTGTCGCCCTGCCAGAAGCCGCCGGTGAAGCGCGCGAAGGCACGCGCGACGCGGGGGTCGAGTTTGTAGGCGTCCATTTGTTCGGGGATCCTCGCGATGGTGGGTCGGAGCCCGCGGCGGCGGGCTTGGCAGGCCGGTGGGCAGCATTGTAGCTTGCCGGCCCCGGCCGGCCATATTTTGACGCTCCGGTACGGACAAAGGGCGTCGGAGGCGCTGGCCAAACCCTAATGACTTACCGGCCTCTCATCAGATCCGGGCTTGCCGATGCAGACCGCTACTTAAGCGAGGGCTACCAGACGGTTGCGGGCATGTCGTCGCGCTTCGCGGCCGCCGTCTGCTGCGGCCTCATGCGGTTGCAGAGCGAATTCGGCATCGGCGGACACGTGGCGGAGATTGGTCCGTTCGAGGGCCGTTTCTTCATTGCCCTGGCCCTCGCCCTCGAGCCCGGCGAGATGGCGCTCGGCATGGACCTGTTCAACTGGCCGACGCCGAAGGTCAAGGACCGATTCGAGCAAAACTGCATCCGGCACGGCGTGCCGCCGGAGCGCTTCATCGCATGGCAGGCCGACAGCCAGGCGACGCCGCCGGAACAGCTCCTCACCAAACTCGGTGGAGGAAGGGTGCGCCTATTTCACATCGATGGAGAGCACTCGCGGGCGGCGCTCAGCAGCGATTTGGAGCTTGCAACAGCGGTGATGGCGCCGGGTGGGCTCATCGTGCTCGACGACATGCTGCACCCCGGCTATCCGACGCTGATGGTCGCCGTGCAGGAGTACCTCGTGCGGCATCCGGACATGGTCGTGCTGTGCGTCATCGACCGCGAGAGCATCGTGGCGGCCACCAAATTCGTGCTGTGCCAGGCGGAGTGGTTCAAGCGCTACGAGGAGCGGCTGCTCGCTCTCTATAAGGACTACATCTGGCCGATGGGTGCGGATTTCGAGCCGCACTGGTGCCTGGTGCTGTCGCTCGACACCAAGCTGGCGGAGATCAACTGGGAATAGGGGCTGGGCCGGCGCCGGCTACTCCGGCAAATGGCCGCCGTCGTAGTGCGAGGCAATGCGCCCCAAGGCGGCGCGGAAGCGGTCGCTGTCCATCAGCCGACGGATGAGCTGGTCGCGGTCCATGCCGGGCGATAGGGCGGGCGAGCGGCCCGGGTAGTCGGCGGTGCCGAACAACAGCGACGCAATGGCCTCGGCAGATTCTTCCGACATCGACGCGCCGCCCGGCGCGCGGTCCAGCAGGCGAGCGAGCAGGTCGCAATCAAGCGTCGGCAGGGCGGCGAGGAAGCCCTCGACCAGTCGACGGGCAAGGGCATGGTCGAAGTGGTCCGGCCGCTCGAGCGCGCGGCCGAAGTCCCAGAGGTGGAGCACGCGGTCCCAGGGCGCGGGCTCTGGGGGAAAGCGCGCTGCGATCTCGGCGCATTCCTCCGCCACGTAAAAACGATTCAAGCCGTCGAAGAAGGCGAAGCGATAGCGGGCGGCAAGTAGGACAGGCTCCCAGGCGCGCCAGTCGTCGGCCGCCGAACCAGGGGCGGCTGCCTCGATCACGACGAGGCGCGGACGGATACGCACGAAGTCGGCGCCGGCCAGCACGTCGGCCTCGGCGCCCTCGACGTCGATCTTGAGGAAATCGACGGCCACGATGCCATGTTCGGTGCACAGGCTCGCCAGGGTCCGCACCGGCGCCTTCACGGTGCTGAACGTCGTGCCGAGAGCGGCGGCCGCTTGAGCGTGGCTCTCAAGCGTGGTCGAGAGCCCGTGCAGGCGGTCGACGACGTGGAAGTCCGCTTCGCCGTCGTGGCGACCGGCCAGGCCGCGCACTGTGATGTCGCGCGGGCGGATGTGGGCGTAGAGGTCGGCGAGCCGCTGTTGCGGTTCGATGACGAGCCCGCACCAGCCCTTCAGGTAGAACCAGAACGTGACATTGTCGGCAACGGGGTGGCCGGCGCCAACATCGACGTAGAACCCGGTCTGGCGGTCTGCGAAGACCAGGTCGAGGTGATAGTCCTCAAGCCGCTGGGCATAGGAAAGGCGCATCGTTCAAAGCTCGTCGGCGGATCAACCTCATGTCGGCGTCTGTGCGCCGAGCGCCACGACGCAGCGCAGCCGACGAGCCCGCCTATTTCTTGAACAGGCCCTCGAAGCGCTTGTTGAAGCGCGACAGGCGGCCGCCGCGGTCGGTCAGCCGCTGGTCGCCGCCGGTCCAGGCCGGATGCGTCTTCGGGTCAATGTCGAGCGACAGCGTGTCGCCCTCCTTGCCGTAGGTCGAGTAGGTGATGAACTCGGTGCCGTCGGTCATCACCACCTTGATCTGGTGGTAATTGGGGTGGAAGTCGGCGGCCTTCTTCATGTCTCGTTCTCTCTTCGCGTCCAGGGCCGATGAGGTCGAGGCCAGCTTCTAACGGAAGGGGCCCGCCGATACAAGCAGGCGGGGCCCTTTGGCGAGCCGTCCCGTCGGCTTGCGCGCTCTGCCCTGCTTGGGCATGGTGGCCTGGCCGCACCCGCAACACTTACCCTGACGGCCAATGCGCAGCCCGTGAACGTCGAGCCGACCCCGTCTGACGGCCTCAAGCGCCGGTCGCTCAAGCCGCTGGCGGCCCTCAAGCCCTATCTCACCAAGCACCCCGGCGTGCTCATGCTGGCGGGCGTGGCGCTCATCGTCTCGGCACTCGCCATGCTGGCTGTGCCCGTCGCCGTCCGGCGGATGATCGACCAGGGCTTCTCGGGGGGCGACCGCACCTTCATCGATCAGTATTTCCTCGCCCTGATCGGCATCGGCGCCGTGCTCGCGCTGGCCAGCGCTTCGCGCTTCTACCTCGTTAACTGGCTTGGCGAACGGGTCGTGGCCGACCTCAGAAGCGAGGTGTTCCGACACCTTGCCACGCTCGGTCCGGCCTATTTCGACGCGACGCACTCGGGCGAGGTGATGAGCCGCCTCACAGCCGACACCACTCAGATCAAGGCGGCAGCTGGGACGGCGCTCAGCCAGGCGCTCCGCAATCTCATCATGCTGGTGGGCGCGCTCGCCATGATGGTGGTGACGAGTCCGCAGCTCTCGGTGCTGGTGTTCATCGCCATTCCGCTCATCGTGTTGCCGCTCGTCGCGCTGGGGCGCGTGGTCCGGCGACTCTCGCGCGCCGCGCAGGACCGTTTGGCCGAGGCCTCCGCCTACGCGGCAGAGAACCTCGCGGCCATCCGCACGCTGCAGGCCTTCACCCACGAAGAGGCGGTGGCGCGGCGTTTCTCGGGCGAGGTCGAGCGAGCATTCGTAGCAGCGCGCGCAAGGCTCGCTGCGCGTGCCGGTCTCACCTCAATGGCCATCCTGCTCGTGTTTGGTAGTGTCGTCGGCGTGCTCTGGTACGGTGCAGAAGCGGTTATCGGCGGCACGATGACGGCCGGGCGGCTCGGCCAGTTCGTGCTCTATGCGGTGTTCGCTGCCGGTGCGCTCGCCGAGCTGTCGGAGGTGTGGGGCGAGGTCAATCAGGCCGCCGGGGCGGCGGAACGCCTCGCCGAGCTGCTGGCTCAGAGGCCTATCATAAGCTCGCCGGCGGTCCCTACCCCCCTGCCCGGGCCGGCGCGCGGCGAAATCTCGTTCCGGGACGTGCATTTCTCCTATCCGTCGCGGCCGATGAGCCGCTCGCTCACGGGGGTGTCTTTTCACGTCGCCCCCGGGGAAACGGTGGCGCTGGTCGGCCCGTCGGGCGCGGGCAAGACGACGGTGCTCAACCTGCTGCTCCGCTTCTACGATCCGACCCGGGGCATGATCGAGGTCGATGGCGTCGACATCGCCACGGCAGATCTTGCCGTGCTGCGCTCGCGAATGGCGCTGGTCCCTCAGCACGTGGCGCTGTTCGCCGACACGGTGATCGAAAACATCCGATACGGGGCACCCCAGGCCAAGCCCGAAGACGTGCGGCGTGCCGCTATCGCAGCCCAGGCCGACGGGTTCATCAGGGCGCTGCCCAACGGTTACGAGACGCGGCTCGGTGAGCGCGGTGCAACGCTGTCCGGCGGCCAGCGCCAGCGCATCGCCATTGCCCGCGCCATCCTGCGAAACGCGCCGATCCTGCTGCTCGACGAAGCCACGAGTGCGCTTGATGCGGAAAGCGAGGGGCAGATCCAGCAGGCGCTCGAGGCGCTAATGCGCGGGCGCACCACGCTCGTCATTGCGCACCGGCTCGCCACCATTCAGAAGGCGCACCGCATCCTGGTGTTCGATCGCGGACGGATCGTCGAGGAGGGCACACACGCGAGCCTCATTCGCGCCGGCGGACTCTATGCGCGGCTTGCCGAGCTTCAGTTTCCGGCCGAGGCGGCACAGTAGGTTCGGCGCGCCGCCGCCAGATCGTGCTCCTTTCGGAAGGCTGTCGGGCTCATTCCGGCCCGGCTCGAAAAGAAGCGAGAGAAGTAGGCGGGGTCGCCGAAGCCCAGGTCATCGGCGATCTGCGCAACCGACATGGTCGTGTAGATCAGGTTGCGCTTGGCCTCGAGCAGGAGGCGATCGTGCAGGATCTGCCGGGGCGCCTTGCCCGCAGCTTCCGTGCAGGCGGCGTGCAAGCGGTCGGTCGTCACGCAAAGCTCGCTCGCATAGCGCGCAATGCTCCAGCCCTCTCGCAAGCGCGCCTCGATGAGCTTGCGGTAGCGCCGGTAGAGGCTGGCACGGGCCTCGGCACCCGTTCCGTTGATGGTCCTCAGAGTGCGCGTGCGAACGACGCCGACGAGTAGCAGCTTGATGAGGCCCAACGTCGCGCTGACAGAGCCGGGATAGGAGCCCGAGGCCTCGCGCAAGAGACCGTCAAAGACCGGCTCCAAGTCAACGTCGATCTCCTCGGGCAGGCCCATTGCGGCGCTAAACGCCTCGTCGGCGGCGGTCCGCAGGGCGAGCGCTTCGGGGTCGTGCCTAATCGCGGTGTCCAGAAAGTCGTCAGCCACCGAAACCACAAAGCCTTCGGTGCCCGGTCGGAACGCGAAGCCATGGACGGTATCGGCAGGAATCCACATCAACCAAGGGGCCTCGAACCGTCCTTCCTGTTCGTCGATGTGGTGGACGCCACCGCCGACGGTGACAAGAAATGCCTGCGACAGATGGGGATGTCGGTGAGCGCGGATCTGCCAGTCGTGCAGCGGCGCCCGCGAGGAGATGCGTTCCACATGTACGAATCCCGGGACCGTCGCATCACCGGCTTCGCCATATAGGCGAAAAACGGGGATGCCTTGCTCCATTGCGGTTCTCATCTGCCCTCATCGCCACGCAGGCAGCTTTTACAGAGACCCGTGCGGCACGATACCTTTTCGACCAGATTCGTCCAAGTGATTCCGGCCGGAGTCCATCCAGGTTGCACGGCGTTTCTGATAAAAGTCGGGTGTGTGGCCGGAAGCTGCGGCCAAAAACGCACACGACGCGGGTCGAAGCCCGGTGGGGCGCTACGCGGCGCGGCGAGGCCATGAACCGGCGCAGGCCCGAGCGAAGGGGACGGTAGTGCGCACACAGGTCGGCATCGTCGGAGCAGGGCCGGCGGGGCTGCTCCTGTCACTGCTGCTCCATCGACGGGGGATCGAGTCGGTGGTTGTGGATGTGCGCGGACGCCAGGCCATCGAGGCAACCATTCGCGCGGCCATCCTCGAGCAGAGCACCGTCGACCTCATGGACGAGCTCGGCGTTGCGAATCGGCTGCGCCGAGAGGGGGTCGTCCACAGGGGGATCAACCTCCGCTTCAACGGCCGCAACCGCAGGATCGATTTTGAGGGCCTGACGGGCGGCAGAGTGGTGATGCTCTATCCGCAGCACGAGGTGCTGAAGGATCTGATCGCGGCGCGGCTGGCACAGGGTGGACAGATTCTCTTCGACACGAGGGTCGTGGCGGTCACCGACGTCACGACCGCAAGTCCTGCCATCCGTTATGTCACCCAGGAAGGCGCGATGCGGGAACTCAAATGCGAGGCCATCGTCGGCGCCGATGGTTCGCACGGGGTGTGCCGATCCGCCATCCCGACCGACAGGCGGAAAGACTACCTGCGCGTCTACCCGTTCGGCTGGTTCGGCATCCTCTGCGAGGCCCCCGTCTCCTCGCCTGAGCTCATTTACACCCGGCACGCAAAGGGCTTTGCACTGATCAGCAGCCGCACGCCGCGGGTGCAGCGCATGTACCTTCAATGCGATCCCAACGATTCCGTCGACAACTGGCCGGACGACAGGATCTGGTCCGAGCTGCAGGCGCGCGTTGCCGGGGAGGACAGGTTCCGACTGCAGGAAGGTCCGATCTTCCAGAAGGACATCGTGCCCATGCGCAGCTACGTGTGCGAGCCGATGCAGTACGGGCGACTCTACCTGGCGGGGGATGCCGCGCATTCGGTGCCCCCCACCGGAGCCAAGGGTCTCAACCTCGCGGCCAGCGATGTCTGGCATCTCGACCGCGCGTTCGGCGCATTCTTCGCAGAAGGCTCGATGGCGCTTCTCGACGCCTACAGCGCCACCGCGCTCCGTCGCGTCTGGAGGGCGCAGCACTTCTCGTGGTGGATGACATCAATGCTTCACAATTTCCCCGACGCCGGCGAGTTCGACGAGCGGCGCCAGCTTGCCGAACTCGAGTCGGTGACCGGCTCGAAACACCTCGCAACAGCGCTGGCGGAAGCTTACGTGGGGGCGCCCTTCGGGCCAGGCTGAAGCGACCGTGTGCTTAATCGGGTATGGCGCTGCCTTACGGGACAAGGGGAATTGGCGTAACATTGCAGCAAATCGGCTTGGCAGGCAGTCATGGGAGGAAAAAGATGCTGAGACAAGTACTTGTCGCTGGCGGTATCGCCATTGCGACGGCGTTGACGGGCGGCGAGGCAGCGTGGGCGCAGGACACCGTCAAGATCGGGCTCGTTCAATCCATGACGGGGCCGCTTGCTGCGGTCGGCAGGCAGGTAGTTTCCGCCGCCAAGCTATACATGCAGCAGCACGGCGACACGGTGGCCGGCAAGAAGATTCAGCTCATCCTGCGGGACGACACGACGGTCCCTGACGTGGCCAAGCGCTTAGCGCAGGAGCTGATCGTCAACGAGAAGGTTCATATCCTGGGGGTGGGCATCACGCCGGTAGCCATGGCGATCGCTCCCCTCGCGACGGAAGCGAAGATCCCCGAGGTGGTAATGGTGTCAGGGACATCGGTGGTCACGGAACGGTCGCCTTACATCGTCCGGACCAGCTTCACCCTCGGACAGCAGTGCGCGATCATGGGCGACTGGGCAGCCAAGAACGGACACAAGAAGGTGGTCATCATCCAATCGGACTGGGCGCCAGGTCACGAGGCGACGGCCACCTTTACCAAAGCCTTCACGGCCGGCGGCGGTCAGATCCTCGAGACACTCAAGGTGCCGCTCGCCAATCCCGACTTCGCGCCCTTCCTGCAGCGGGCCAAGGACCTCAACCCGGACACTCTGTTCGTATTCGTGCCAGCCGGCGGCCAAGCAGGCACCTTCGCCAAGCAATTCGTCGAACGCGGGCTCGATAAGGCCGGCATCAAGCTGATCGGCCCCGGCGACGTCACGGATGACGACGACATGCCGACCATGAGCGATGCAATGCTTGGCGTGGTGACGGCAGGGTTCTATTCGGCCTCCCACAATTCGCCAAAGAACAAGGAATACGTCGCCGCCTTCAAGAAGGCATATGGCTTCCGTCCGAACTTCATCTCGCTCGGCGGCTATGACGGCATGCACCTCATCTACGAGGCGCTGAAGAAGACGGGCGGCAACACCAATGGCGATGCCCTGCTCGCGGCCATGAAGGGCATGAAGTGGGAGAGCCCGCGCGGGCCGATCCAAATCGATCCTGAGACCCGGGACATCATCCAGAACATCTACATCCGGCGGGTCGAGCGCGTGGATGGTGAGCTCTACAATCAGGAGTTCGCCACGTTCGAGGCGGTGAAGGACCCGGGCAAGATCAAGAACTAAGCTTTCAGGAACCGACGGACCACCCTAGGCCCATCATACCCGATCAATGAGCGCGCGAGAGCGCGCTCATTCGGGGACCAGCGCAAGAAGGTACCATAGGCGCCATAGCGCTTTTGCAGCGCATTTCGAGGCGCCGTGGGTGAAATCTCATGCTGGCCCCCGACGAGCGATCTGAGCCGGTGCGAGCGTCGAAAGCCCGCCGGTCGAGGGATGACGGGAGAGTGAGGGGGGCGCCGCCGGCTGGCGCGGAAGATTGGGCATGGTGACCGTAATCTTCGATGGCGTCGCCTACGGCATGCTGCTGTTCGTGCTGGCGTGCGGGCTGGCGGTCACGCTCGGGCTGATGAACTTCGTCAACCTGGCCCATGGGGCCTTCGCCATGGCCGGCGGCTATGTCACCGTGGTGCTTGTCAACCGCAGCGGCGTGCCGTTCTTCGCGGCGCTGCCGCTCGTGTTCATCGTGACCGCGCTCGCCGGCGCGGTGCTCGAGCGCACGCTCTATGTGCACGTCTATGCCAAGAGCCATCTCGAGCAGGTGCTGTTCACCATCGGGCTGGTGTTCATGTCGGTGGCGGCCGTCGACTACGTGATGGGATCCTCGCCACAGACGGTCAGGATTCCCCCCATGCTTCAGGGCCAAATCGACCTGTTCGGGCTCAGTGTCGGCCGCTACCGGCTGCTCATCATCGTCATCTGCGGTCTGCTGACCGTCGGTCTGCAGCTCGTGCTGGCGCGGACGCGGTTTGGCAGCAGACTCAGGGCGGCGGTCGACGATGCGCGGGTGGCAAGCGGCCTCGGCATCAATGTCGGCCGAGTGTTCGCGGTCTCGTTCGCCGCCGGGTCGGGGCTCGCCGGGCTGGGAGGCGCGCTCGGGGTGGAGATCTTCGGGCTCGACCCCTCGTTCCCGCTCAAGTTCATGATTTACTTCCTTATCGTGGTGACAGTCGGCGGCACGTCAAGCATCACCGGGCCGTTCGTCGCCTCGATCCTGCTCGGCATCGGCGACGTCGCCGGCAAATACTACGTGCCGCAGTTCGGCGCGTTCGTCATCTACACGCTGATGATCGTCATCCTGCTGTGGCGGCCGCAGGGCCTGTTCGCACGGTCGGGCGGCAGATGAGCAACCTTCTCAAATCGACAGGCGTGGCGCTGCCCGCGGCCGAAATCTCCCAACACCTTGCCACGCGCTCCCGCTGGAGCGCGGGCGAAATCGCGTTCTGGCTCGTCGCACTGGCCTCCATCTTTCTGCTGCCCAACAAGCATCTGATCCTCGCGGAAATCGCAATCCTCGGGCTTTTCGCGCTCTCGCTCGATCTCATTCTCGGCTACGCCGGCATCGTGTCGCTCGGACACGCGGCCTTCTTCGGCCTCGGCGCCTACGTCGCGGCACTGCTTGCCAAGCATCAGATCGTGACCGAGCCGGTGCTGGCACTCGCCGTAGCCGGGCTCGCCTCGACCATCCTCGGCTTCCTAACCAGCTTTCTCGTGCTCAGGGGCACAGACCTCACGCGGCTGATGGTGACCCTCGGTGTGGCGCTGCTGCTGCGCGAGGTCGCCAACCAGATGAGCTGGCTGACCGGCGGCACGGACGGCTTGCAGGGCGTCACCATCGAGCCCGTGCTCGGTCTGTTTCGGTTCGACCTTTACGGCCGCACCGGCTACGTCTACAGCCTCCTTGTGCTGTTCATCCTGTTTGTGATCGCAAGGCGCATCGTTCATTCGCCGTTCGGGCTGTCGTTGCGGTCGATCAGGAGCAATCCACTGAGGGCGGCTGCGATCGGAATCCCGGTCAACAGGCGGCTCATCGTCATCTACACGGTCGCCGCCGGCTATGCCGGGATCGCGGGTGGGCTGCTCGCCCAGACCACGGCGTTCGCCTCGATGGAGGGATTCTCCTTCGAACGCTCCGCCGACGTGTTGCTGGTGCTGATCATCGGCGGCATCGGCAATCTTTACGGCGGCTTGATCGGAGCCATCGTGTTCAAGTTCATGCAAGACTGGCTGGCCGTGTTCACACCTCAATACTGGCATTTCTGGATCGGGCTGGTGCTGGTCATGATGGTGCTGTTCGGCCGCATCTACGGCCTCCTCATCGCCGCCCTCATGTTCGCCACCGTGCTCGCGCTCGGCCTGTCGTTCTTCGAATGCATCGCCTTCACGCTGCTGATCGGGATCGTGCGCAATCCCATCCTGGAAGCGATCAACCGGGCAGAGCGGCGCCTCATGCGCGTGGTGCACAAAATGCCGCTGCCGGGAAGGCTGCGACCGCGGCGGGAGGCCTAGGATCATGGTCGGCCTGCTCGAAACCATCGCTCTCGAGAAGCGCTTCGGCGGGATCGTCGCAGCCCACAACATCTCGCTCAAGATCGAGAAGGGCGCGCGCAACGCCCTAATCGGACCGAACGGAGCCGGCAAGACGACGCTGGTCAACCTGCTGACCGGCGTGCTGCGCCCCACCGCCGGCCGCATCCTGCTCGACGGTGCCGAGATCACCGGGCTCGAGCCCCACCGCCGGGTGCGGCTCGGCATCGTGCGCACCTTCCAGATCAATCAGCTCTTCGCCCAGCTCACTCCGCTCGAGTCGATCGGGCTCGCCGTCTCGGAACGACTGGGTGGCGGCGGCGATTGGTGGCGGCGAACCGGCAGCCGTGCTGAGATCGTCGACGAAGTCGTCGAGATCGCGGAGCGGTTCCGGTTGACCGAGGTGCTCAGTCAGCCGACGGCGGAACTCCCCTACGGCAAGCAGCGCCTGCTAGAGATCGCCCTCGCCTTCGCCTGCCGGCCGCGCGTGCTGCTGCTCGACGAGCCGGGCGCTGGCGTGCCGGAAATGGAGCGGCACGAAATTTTAGCCGCGGTAGCCGCCCTGCCGCGGGACGTTTCGGTGCTGCTCATCGAGCACGACATGGACCTCGTGTTCCGGTTCGCCGAGCGCATCTTGGTGATGGTCAACGGCGGACTCTTTGCCGAGGGACCAGCCGAGCAAGTCGCGGCAGACGAACGGGTGCGCGCGGTCTATCTCGGAGAGGCGGTCGATGGCTGAGCTGCTCAGGCTGGAGGAAGTGGTCGCCGGCTACGGGGAAGCACGGGTGCTCGACGGCATTTCGCTCACGCTGGAAGAGGGCCGCTCGCTCGCCCTCCTCGGCCGCAACGGCACGGGCAAGACGACGCTCATCAACACGATCGTCGGCGTGACCCGGCGGTTCTCCGGGGCCATCGCCTTCGGAGGGCGGGACATAACCCGGATGAGGCCTGAGCGGCGGGCGGAAGCCGGCATCGGGTGGGTGCCGCAGGAGCGCAACATCTTCCGTTCGCTGACAGCCGAGGAGAACCTGACGGCGGTGGCGAGGCCCGGGCCGTGGAACGTGGAGCGCGTGTTCCAACTCTTTCCGCGGCTCAAGGAGAGGCGCACCAGCTTCGGCAACCAGCTCTCGGGCGGCGAGCAGCAGATGCTCGCCATCGCCCGGGCCTTGATGCTCAACCCCAGGCTGATCCTGCTCGACGAACCGACCGAGGGTCTTGCCCCGATTATCGTGGAGGAGTTGCTCAAGACGCTGAGGCGCCTGTTCCGCGAGGAGGGGCTCACCGGCATCGTGGTCGAACAGCACGCCCAGAAGATCCTCGGTATCACGGACGAGGCGATCATCCTGGAGCGCGGGGCCATCGTGCACCGGGCCAGCAGCGAGGCCTTGAAACGGGATGCGGCCACGCTTGCGAAGTACGTCGGCATCACCAGCCGCAAGGGCGCCCCGACCAACAACGCGGCGGAAGGCGGCGATCGGCCGTAAGCCGCCGGCGGCGGCAAGGGTTGGCGAGGGTTCAGCGATTGGTCAACTTGAGCTCGATGCGGCGGTTGCGGCGCAGAACCTCCTCGGAGGCGCCCTGCTCGAGCGGCTGGAACTCGCCATAGCCCGCAGCCACCAAGCGGTTGGGTGGAATGCCGCGCGAGATCAGGTAGCGCACCACCGAGATGGCCCGGGCCGTGGAAAGCTCCCAGTTGGAGGGGAACTGCGCACTGGCAATCGGGCGGATGTCGGTGTGGCCGTCCACTTGAAGCGCCCAGTCGATCTCGGGCGGGATCTTGCGTTCAAGCTCCAGAATGGCGGTGGCGAGCTGGTCGATGGCGGCAAGCCCTTCGATCGTCATCTGGGCCTGACCAGACGGAAAGAGAACCTCGGACTGAAACACGAAGCGGTCGCCGACCACGCGAATGTCCTTGCGGTCCTTCAACAGCTCGCGCAGGCGGCCGAAGAAGTCGGAGCGGTAACGCTGCAGCTCCTGAACCTGACGGGCGAGCGCGGCGTTAAGACGCGAGCCCAAATCACGGATGCGGTCCTGCGACTCGCGATCCTTGCGCTCGGAGGCTTCGAGCGCCTCGTTCAGGGCCGCGATCTGCCGGCGGAGCGCGAGCAGCTGCTGGTTCAACAGGTCGATCTTGGCCTGAGCCTCGGTGGAGAGTTTCTTCTGCTGGTCGAGCTCGGAAGCAAGGCTTGAGATGCGGGCCTCGGCCGCCTTGGCCTTCTCGTCGCCAGAGAGGGCGAAGCCGGACAGACGGGCGTTCTCCTGGCGGAGCGAGGTAAGGGTGGCCTGCAGCACCGCCAGCTCCTCGAGCGCCGATTTCGATTTGCCCTTCTCCAGCGCCAGCATGCTCGTCAGCTCGGCGATCTGGCGATTGAGGCGGCGCAGGGCGTCGTCCTTGCCGATCACCTCCTGGCTGGCAAAATACTGCGCCAGCATGAAAATCGAGAGCAGGAACACGAACACCAGCAGAAGCGTCGACAACATGTCGACGTAGCCCGGCCAGAACTCGCCGTACTGGGTGCTCCTGCGGCCAGCGCGCGCCATGCCTCAAGCGCTCCGGCGCGGTATCTTGGTAGCGATATCCTTGAGGACGCTCGCGACTTCCTGACTCTGCGCCGCCTGCTCGTCCACCCACTGGCGCACGATGTTCTGCTCCTGGCGCATCTGGCTCACGAGCTGATTTACGCCATGGGCGAGTTCGCGCACTGAGTCATTGGCACTCGCCGGAGCCACGCCGCTCGCGCCAAGCCGCTCGTTGAGTTCGGAAACCGAGCGCTGAACCTCGAACATGGCGTTGTAAAGCTTGTGGCTCAGCTGATCAGAGCCCGCAGCGCCGGCTGGCGTCAGCTCGGTAATGCCCGACAGCCATTCTTCGAGCTCGTTGTAGAAACGGTTGTGAGCCTGGGTCGCCTGCAGCTCGAGAAAACCGATGACCAGCGAGCCCGAAAGGCCCAGCAACGAGGACGAAAAGGCCGTGCCCATGCCACGCAGCGGCGCGGCAAGACCCGCCTTCAACTCCTCGAACACCAGCGTACTCTCGTTGGCCTTGGTGTCGAGCGCGCTGATCGTCTGGCCCACCGATTGGATGGTGTCGAGAAGACCCCAAAAGGTCCCGAGCAGCCCCAGGAAGACGAGGAGCGCAACCAGATAGCGGCCGATGTCGCGGGCTTCGTCCAGCCGCGAGGCGATCGAATCCATGATCGAACGCATCGAGGTGGTCGAGAGCATCACCGCCCCGGTCCGGTCGCGGAGCATGGTCGCCATGGGCGCCAGCAGCACGGGCTTGTGCTCGATGGCGAGCCCCGGATCAGCAATCCGAAAGGCATTGACCCAGCGAATCTCCGGGTAGAGGCGGATCACCTGCCGGAACGCAAACAAAATGCCGAACAAAAGCACGCCAGCGATCAGCGCATTGAGAGCCGGGTTGGCCTTGAACGTGATAACCAGCTGCGGGGACAGGATGACCGCGACAAAGGCTACGAGCGCGAGAAATACGAACATGCGCATCAGGTAGACGCCGGGCGGCGTCAGCGTCCGATGGATCGGACGCGAGGTCATGTCGGTGGGTCGCCTTCTTGCCATAAATGTCACCGCTCAACCGCGAGACCATAACCAATCCGTATAGCAGGGAAAACCGGCAACTTCGTGCCTCATTGGCCCGGGGCGGTTGCAGCGCCCGCCAGAACGGCAAGCAAGCTGCGGTGGATGGCGCTGTTGGCGACCAGCAGGCCGCCGGTATCAAACATTGCCGACCCACCCTCAAGATCGGTTACCATCCCACCCGCCTCGCGCACCAGCACGATGCCGGCAGCCATGTCCCAAGGTCCGAGATCGCGTTCCCAGAACGCGTCGAAGCGCCCGGCCGCAGTCCAGGCCAAATCGAGGGCGGCGGAACCCGTGCGTCGCAGCCCTGCGACCTCGCGCATGACGGCCGCCAGTTCCGGCATAAAGGCCGCGTGGCGACCGCGGCCGCGGTGAGGAATGCCGATGGTGACCACCGCATCGGCAAGCGAGCTGCGGCCCGCAACGCGCAAGCGGCGGTCATTTAAGAAGCAACCCTTACCCCGCTCGGCGGTGAACATCTCGTTGATGGCAGGGTTGTAGACTACGCCCGCAACCAGCTGGCCTTCCCGCTCGAGGCCGATGGAGATCGCAAACAGCGGAATGCCGTGCAGGAAGTTGGTGGTGCCGTCCAGCGGATCGACGATCCAGCGGTGGGTCTTGTCGGCACCTTCGACAATGCCGCGCTCCTCCATGACAAAGCCGTAGCCCGGCCGAGCCTTGGACAGTTCGCGGTAAAGTACCTCTTCGGCGCGTGTGTCGGCAGCTGAGACGAAGTTGGCAGGACCCTTGACCGATACCTGGAGCTGCTCAACTTCGCCGAAGTCGCGCGCAAGCCCACGTCCGGCTTTGCGCGCGGCCGCAATCATGACATTCATCAGAGCGGAGGCCGGCATGTCGTTCCTGTGCGATGGATGCAGCGGCAGGGTGCGTGCGCCAGGGCGCGGCGTCGCGCCACGAGGTCGGCATCGACTAGCGGCTTCAATCCGTGCTGGCAAGCGCAGCGACCGGTAACACCGATAACGAGGTCACGGCGTCTGCGCGAGCTTAGGGGCCCAGGGGTCGGCGGGCGCGCCGGCGGCGGCCGCATCGCCGTGGGCGGTCCCGGCGTAGGGCTTGGGCGCCGCCCGCGCCAGCTTCTGCAGGTAGGCGATGTCGGCCGCCGCCGTCTCCGCCCCCAGTTCGCGCCCGGCCACCAGGCGGGCCTCCTCGTACTTGCCCTGCAGCCCCAGCACCAGCGCCAGGTTCTGGTGCACCTTGGCCTCGCTGTCGGCCCGGCTCGCCGCCCGCCTCAGATAGGGCTCGGCCTTGGCCGCCTCGCCCTGCGCCGCATAGGCGAGCGCCAGGTTGCTCAACAGCGACGGCCGCTCCGGCTCAAGCTTCAGCGCCCGCTCGTAGTAGGGGATGGCTTCCGCGTACTTACCTTCCTTGGCCAAGGCCGTGCCGCGCGCCGAGATGATGCGCCAGTCGGGCTTGGCCGGATCGTCGGCCAGCGCCAGCAGCTTGTGGGCAAGCGCCACCTGGCCCGCCTCCAGCGCCAGCCGCCCGTACTCGCCGGCAAGCTCGCGGTCGCTGCCATGATAGAGGGAGGCGGCCTGCATCACGCCCAGCGCTTCCGCCTGCTGCCCGTTGGCCTTCAGGTTCTTGGCATAGGCCAGCGCCGCTTTCAGGTCGCGCGGGTTGTTGGCGTACTGCTTGCCCCAGTACTGGATGGCGCGCGCAAGCTCGGCCTTGCCATCGGCCGGCGCCGCCGCGCCCGTGCCGGCCGCCGCCCCGGTGGCGGCGGTGGTGAGCGGGGCAAGCCCCGCTTGCTTGCCGAGCTCGAGCCCGCCCGTCCCCGCGCAAGCGCCGAGCAGCACCCCGCCGGCCATCGCCGCCGCCAGTCCCCGCACCGGCTGCCGCCGCCCCCAGAGCCTCTCCATCTCCCGCTCCCCCGCGTGACGAAACGTCGAATCGTTGTTGACGGGTCAGTGTCCGGGACAGCGGTCAACAAAGCGTTAACCAATGGCATCCGCGCTAACGTGTTGAAAATAGGTCTATCTTTGCGCGATCTCGGCGCGCGCGGCCTGCTCCCAGGCCTTCATTTCGGGGGTTGCGAAGATGGTTTCGACATAGGCCTGGGCGGTTCCATCATCCCCGTAACGCGAGAGATCGGGAAGGTAGCTTCGAAAGCGCGTGGCGACCGGAGCATACATGGCATCGGCCGCCGTGAAGGTGCCGAACAGGAACGGGCCGCCGGCGCCAAAACGGCTGCGCACGGCGCGCCAGGAGGCAACGATGCGGCGGACGTCGGCCTCCACGTCGAAGGGCAGCGAGTCCACCGGGGCGCGCAGGAAAAGGTCCATCGGGCAGTGATCGCGCAAGGGTTTGAAGCCCGCGTGCATTTCGGCCGATATCGCACGTGCCAGACCGCGTGCGCGGCGGTCGGCCGGCCACAGCGGCCCGTGCGCATCGTGCAGGTACTCGAGGATCGCGAGACTATCCCATAAGACCTCGCCGTCGATCTTGAGCGCCGGCACCTTACCGGCCGGCGAATGCTCCAGGATGCGGGCCTTGGTGTCGGGTTGCCTCAGCCTAATCCTGATCTCGGCGAACGGTAGAGCGAGCCGCTTCATGGCGATCCAGGGCCGCAAGCTCCAGCTCGAGATGTGCTTGTCTCCAATCACGAGTTCGTAGCGCGGCACGGTCATGACGGTTCTCCACCCGCATCACTGTTGAATTCTGCGGCGGTCCCGCGATAATGCCGGACCGCCATCGGCAGCTTCAGCCGACGTCCAAAGTCAACACGACCTTCCCGCCGATGCCAACCAGCGACAAGGCGAAGGGTGCGCCGACGCCAGCCGACATTCTGCTCGAGGCTCAGACGGGCGCGGGGGTCCCGGTCTGGCTGGTGAACGAAGCTCGGCTCGCCGAGGGATGGCCGGAACTTGCGGCCGCACAGCGCACCTGGCTCAAGGCGACCGGCTATGCCGGCGCGACCAAGAAGGCAGCCCTGCTGCCGGCAACGGACGGTACGCTGGCTGGCGTGTTGTTCGGCATCGGTCAAGGGCGGACGGGGGAGCCGACCGGGCCTAGTGAGCTACTGGTCGGGCAGCTCGCGACGCTGTTGCCGAGCGGCGTCTACACCCTCGCTGACCGCCCGCCCGACGCCGAGCTTGCGGCGATCGCATGGGGCCTCGGCGCCTATCGGTTCCGCCGCTACAAGGCCGAGACTGGTGCCGCTCCGGCCGCCCTGCGCGTCAGCGCGGGCGTCGATCTGTCGCGCGTCGTCACCATCGTCGAGTCGGTCTGGCTGGCGCGCGACCTCATCAATACGCCCGCCAACGACATGGGCCCGGCCGAGCTCGAGGAGGCTGCCCGCACCATTGGCGAACGTCACGGCGCTCGCGTGACCTCCATCATCGGGGACGCCCTCATCGACGCCAATTTCCCGATGATCCACGCCGTTGGGCGCGCCTCAAGCCGACCGCCGCGGCTCATCGAGCTTACCTGGGGCCGGTCCGACGCTGCAAAAGTGACGCTCGTCGGCAAGGGTATCTGCTTCGACACCGGCGGGCTCGATATCAAGCCATCGAGTGCGATGCTGCTGATGAAGAAGGACATGGCCGGTGCGGCGACGGCGCTCGCACTCGCCGCCATGATCATGGGACTGAAGCTCGATGTGCGCCTGCGCGTGCTGATCCCGGCCGCAGAAAACAGCATCGCCGGCAACGCCTTCCGCCCGCGCGATGTGCTGAAGACCAGAGCCGGCATCACCGTGGAGGTCGGCAACACGGATGCTGAAGGCCGGCTGGTGCTTGCCGATGCCCTCACCCTCGCCGACGAGGAGGAGCCCGACACGCTGCTCACGTTCTCCACACTTACAGGCGCCGCCCGGGTGGCGCTCGGGGCGGATCTGCCCGCGTTTTATACCAACGAGGATGCCTTCGCCGCGCAGATCATTGCGGCCGGAGACAGCGTGGGCGATCCGGTTTGGCGCATGCCGTTCTGGAAGGGCTATGAGAGGCAGCTCGACAGCGATGTCGCTGACATGGGCAACGTCTCGGATTCGCCGATGGCAGGCTCGGTCATCGCAGCGCTCTTCCTGCGCCGGTTCGTGACGCGGGCCACGCGTTTCGCCCACTTCGACATCTACGGCTGGCGAACCGCGGCCGCACCGCTCGGGCCAAAAGGAGGAGAACCGCAGGGAGCGCGCGCGGCGCTTGCGGTGCTCGAGCAGCAGTACGGCGGCAGCGCGGGCAGAGCCAGGGGCGGCGACACGTGACGAGCGCCGCGGCACGACCGGATCCTCGCAGGCACGCCTGGCGGGAGGACCTGGCGGCCGAAAGCCTGCGCGGGCAAGTGGAAGTGCCGCGGTACGCGGCGGGCGAACCCCATCACGTGATCCGTCCAGCGATCGCGCTGCGCCGGGAGCCGCAGTTCACGGCCAGCATCGAAACGGAAGCGCTGTTCGGGGAGGCGGTCATCGTCTACGACATCGCCGCCGGGTGGGCATGGGGTCAGCTCGAGCGCGACAGATACGTGGGCTACCTGCCGGCCGACGCGCTGCGTCGCGGCGCGGCGGCAACGACCCACCGCGTTTCCGCGATCGGGACCTTCATCTACTCGGCGGCAGACATCAAGGCGCCGCCGCTCATGCATTTGAGCCTCAACGCGCAGCTGGCGGTGGTCGAGCGGCAGGAGCGGTTCAGCCGACTCGCGGGCGGCGGATTCGCCGTCAACCGGCACATCAGCGAGCGCGACAGGTATGCCCGCGACTTCGTCGACGTCGCCGAGCGGCTGATCGGAACCCCGTACCTGTGGGGCGGCCGCACGCGGCTCGGCCTCGACTGCTCAGGCCTCGTGCAGATCGCCATGGAAGCCGCCGGCCTCCGCTGCCCTCGCGACACCGACATGCAGCAGGCCGAGCTGGGCAGCGAGGTGCTCGTCCCGGCGTCGCTCGAGGGACTGCAGCGCGGCGACCTCGTGTTCTGGCGCGGCCACGTCGGCATCATGGTCGACGGCCTGATGATAGTACATGCCAATGCGCACCACATGGCGGTAGCGGTGGAACCACTCGCGGTCGCGGTGGAGCGGATCAGGAAGAGCGAAGGCGGGATGGCCTCGGTGCGGCGCTTGCCGAAGCTCTCCGGGGACGGTGCTTGAGGCGCGCCCGAAGGCTCCCGCATTAATCGAGTCGGGAAAATGCGGGGTAGCCGGATGGCCGCAGGCCGTCTACATTCGAGCGGGCGCACGCAAGCCCCACCGCTCAGGGCGATGCGCCGGCACCGCGGCCGGGTCGGGCTGCGGACGACAACCGCAAAGGGAGAAACTCAGGATGACAGCTCAGAAGGCATTCGCTCTTGCCGGCCTCATGGTGCTGGCGGCCGCGCCCGGTGCCCTGGCACAATCGGATGACGCGGTCGCGAAATTCTACAAAGACAAGCAGATCCGCCTGATCGTCAGCTCGGAGCCCGGCGGCGGCTACGACAATTACGGGCGCATGTTCGCCAAGCACATGCCGAGATTCATTCCCGGCAATCCGGCCATGATCGTGCAGAACATGCCGGGCGGCGGCGGCCTCACGGCGGCCAACTACATCTACAACGTGGCGCCCAAAGACGGTACGGTGCTCGGCCAGGTGCAGCGTAACGTGCCTTTCGTTGCCATCCAGGGCCAGCCGGGGCCGCAGTTCGATCCAACCAAGTTCAACTGGATCGGCAGCATGAACAACGAGGTCAACGTCTGCGTCGCCTGGCATACGAGCAAGGTCAAGACCATCCAGGATGCCATGAAGATGGAGCTCATCGTCGGCGGCAGCGGCCCGAACGACACCGAGCAGACGCCGGCAGTCCTCAACAACGTGCTCGGCACCAAGTTCAAGATCATCTCCGGCTATCCGTCCTCGTCGGCGGTGACGCTGGCGGTGGAGCGAGGGGAGGTGGAAGGGATCTGCTCCTCCTACTCCTCCCTCGCTACGCGCAACGCGGCCTGGTTTAAGGAGAAAAAGGTCAGCATCCTAGTCCAGAACAGCGGCAAGAAGCATCCTGATCTTCCCAACGTGCCGCTGTCGAGCGAGCTCGCCAAGAGCAAGGAAGACCGCCAACTCCTCGAACTCAACGACGCACGGCTCGTCGTCGGGCGTCCGTTCCTCGCCGGTCCAGGCGTGCCGGTGGACCGCATCAAGGCGCTGCGCAAGGCCTTCGACGACATGGTCAAGGATAAGGAGTTCCTGGCCGACGTCGAGAAGGCGAAAATGGAGCTGGCAGCGGTCGGCGGCGACGAGGTTCAAGCGCTGATCGAACGGGTCGCGGCGACGCCCAAGGCGATCATCGACCGGCTTACCGAAGCCCAGGTCTACAAGGGCGAGCTGGTTACGGCGAAGGTCGAGGCGAAAGCGACCACGGGCACCATTGCCGATTTGCCGAACGATGCGCGCCAGATCGTGCTGAAGCTGGATGGCGGCAAGACCTTCACCGCCAAGGTCTCGGGGTCTCGCACCAAGATCAAGGTTGCCGGCAAGGACGGCCAACGGGGTGACCTCAAAGTCGGCATGTCCTGCGGCGTGGCCGCACCGGCCGATGGGGAGGAGGCCTCCAGCATCGAATGCAAGTAGCCCAGTCGGGGCGCGGAGCGCGGCACCGCGGCCCGCGGCCTTCAGCGCGCTCTGATCGCCTCGCTGGCCGGCACGTAGTGCACGCCGAGCGCCTCGGCCACAGCCTTGTGGGTGATGTGTCCGCGATGGACGTTGAGGCCGGCCAGCAGATGCGGATCGGCCGCCAGCGCCCGCATGGGTCCCTTCTGCGCCAGTGCCAGCACGAAGGGAAGGGTGGCGTTGTTAAGGGCGAACGTCGAGGTGCGCGCGACGGCACCCGGCATGTTGGTGACGCAGTAGTGAACCACGCCGTGGGCGATGTAGGTCGGGTTGGCGTGCGTCGTCGGCCGTGAGGTGGCCACGCAGCCGCCTTGGTCGATGGAGACGTCAACGATCACGGAGCCGCGCTTCATGGCGCGGACGAGTTCCTCCGAAACGAGTTTGGGCGCCGTGGCGCCGGGCACCAGCACGGCACCGATTACGAGATCGGCGTCCAACACGTAGTCTTCGATGGCCTGCCGCGTCGAGAAAACGGTGTTGACGGCAGCGCCAAACTGCTGGTCGAGCGCGTAAAGGCGTTCCAGATCGATGTCGATCACGGTCACGGAGGCTTCCAGGCCGATCGCCATGCGCACGGCGTTGACGCCGGCGACGCCGCCGCCGAGCACCACCACCCTGGCGGGGGCGACGCCGGCCGCACCGCCCAGGAGCATCCCGCGCCCGCCGCGCTCCATCTCGAGGCAGTGGGCGCCGGCCTGAACGGCCATGCGGCCGGCGACTTCACTCATGGGCGCGAGCAGCGGCAGGCGCGTGCGGGCGCCAGTCACCGTCTCGTAGGCGATGGCAGTGACACCGGAGGACATCAGCGCCTTGGCCTGGTCGGGATCGGGCGCCAGGTGCAGGTAGGCAAAAAGCGTCTGGCCCTCGCGCAGCCAGGCCAGCTCCTTGGCCTGGGGCTCCTTGACCTTGACGATCAGCTCGGCCTCGGCGAAGACCTCCTCGGCCGAGCCGGCGATGCGCGCGCCAGCGCGCCGGTAATCATCATCCGAGATGCCCTGCCGCTCGGCGGCGTTGGTCTCGACGAGAACCTCATGGCCCAGCGTCACCGCCTCGCGGACGCTCGCCGGGGTCATGCCGACGCGATACTCGTGGTTTTTTATCTCCTTCGGCACGCCGATCCGCATCGCCGCCTCCAGTCGCAGCCGCTTTCCGCGCCTCGGTGCTACCGTGATATACTGCCGCTTTCCCAACCGAGTTGGAAGGAGGATGGGCATGGCCTCCCGCGGGATGCACGGTGCATTGATCCTGGCGGCTCTCGCGGCATCGCTTGCAGCGAGCTCTCCGGCCACGGCGCAGGTGGTCTTTCACCGCGGCAACGACGGCGATCCGGAGACGCTCGATCCGCACAAGACCTCGACGGTCGCCGAGGCCCACATCCTTCGCGACCTCTACGAGGGTCTCGTCATCCACAACATGAAGGGCGAGGTGGTAGCCGGCGTCGCCGAGAGCTGGATCCTCAGCCCGGACGGGACAACCTACACGTTCAAGCTGCGCGGCAATGCCAAATGGTCAAACGGCGATCCGGTGACGGCCAACGACTTCGTCTACTCGTTCCGCCGCATCATGCGCCCGGAGACGGCGGCCAAATACGCCAACATTCTCTATCCGATCCGCAACGCGGAGAGCTTCAACAAGGGCAACGGCGCCAAGGAGGAGGACATCGGGGTCAGCGCGCTCGATCCCCGCACCCTCGAGATTGCGCTGGAACGCCCCACTCCCTACTTCCTCGAGCTTCTCACGCACAGCACGGGTCTGCCGGTACACAAGGCTTCAATCGACAAGCACGGCAAGGATTGGGTGAAGGCGGGCAACATGGTCTCGAACGGTGCCTACCAGCTCAAGGACTTCGTGCCCAACGATCGCATCACGCTCACCAGGAACCCGCACTTCCATGACGCCAGCAACGTGCAAATCGACGAGGTGCGCTTCTATCCGAACCCCGACCAGGCTGCGGCGGTGCGGCGCTTCATGGCAGGTGAACTGCACTTCACCTCCGACATCCCGACTGATCAGGTGGCGCTCCTCAAGCAGAAGCTTGGCAAACGGGTGCACATCGCGCCGTACCTCGGGACGCTGTTCCTCGTCGTCAGGACGTCGAAGCCGCCGTTCAACGACGTGCGCGTGCGCCAGGCGCTCGCCATGGCCATCGACCGGGAGTTTCTGGCGACAGAGATTTGGGGCGGCACCATGCTGCCCGCCTACGGCATGATCCCGCCCGGGATCAACAACTACCGGGCGCCGGCCGAGGCCCCGTTCGCAGCCAAGTCCCCGATCGAGCGCGAGGACGAGGCCAAGCGGCTACTGACGCAAGCAGGCTTCGGCCCGGGCAAGCCGCTCAAGGTGGAGCTGCGCTACAACATGACCGATAACAATCGGCGCACGATGGTCGCCATCGCCGACCAGTGGAAGCAGATCGGGGTGGAGACGACCTTCATCACCACCGACGGCAAGACGCATTTTGCCTATTTGCGCGATGGCGGCGAGTTCGACGTGGCCCGCTACGGGTGGATCGCGGACTACTCCGATCCGCAGAACTTCCTGTTCCTGCTCGAGAGCGACAACACCGGGTTCAACTCCGGGCGCTACAAGAACCCCGAGTTCGACCGGCTGATGCGGCAGGCGGCGGCCGAGACGGACCTGAAGAAGCGCGCCGAGATCCTGTTTCAGGCCGAGAGCATCTTCGTGCGGGATATGCCGTGGATCCCGCTGCTCTTCTATTCGACGAAGAACCTCGTCTCCGACAAGCTCGAGGGCTTCGAAACCAACGCGCGAGGCGCCTACGCGACGCGCTTTCTCAAACTGCGGCCATAGCCGGTCCAGCGGCGACCCCTCGCCGAGGCCAGGTGCCATGCTCGGCTACATCCTGACACGGCTCGCCTGGGCTATCCCCACACTGTTCCTCATCGTCACGGCGAGCTTCTTCCTGATCCGGCTGGCGCCGGGCGGACCGTTCGACCTGGAACAACCACTCGAGCCGTCGGTGATGGCCAACTTGCGCAAGGTCTACCGTCTCGACCTGCCGCTCGCCGAGCAGTACTGGCTCTATCTCACCGCGCTGCTGAAAGGCGACTTCGGCCCCTCCTTCTATCAGCGTGATTTCACCGTCGCGGAGCTGTTCGCAAGGGGGCTGCCGGTTTCCGTATGGCTCGGCATCTCGGCGCTGTCGCTGGCGATCCTTGCCGGGGGTGCGCTGGGCGTCATCGCCGCGCTCAGGCAGAATCGATTCGCCGACCATGCAGTGACCGGGTTCGCCACCCTCGGCGTCACGGTGCCGACGTTCGTCACTGCGCCGCTGCTGCAGATCGTGTTCGGGCTGATGTTGGCTTGGCTTCCGGTCGGCGGCTGGAATGGCGGGGCGCTGCCCAATATGGTGCTACCCGTCATCGTGCTTGCGCTGCCGCAGATCGCGGTCATCGCCCGGCTGACACGGGCGGCCATGATCGAGACCTTGCGCGCCGACCACATCCGCACGCTCAACGCGCTCGGGCTGCCGCTTTCCACCGTGCTGCGCCACGCGCTGCGCGGAGCAGCGCTTCCGGTCGTCTCCTACCTCGGTCCCGCTGCGGCGGCGCTGCTCACCGGCTCGGTGATCGTAGAGACCATTTTCGGCCTGCCCGGCATCGGTCGCTATTTCGTGGAAGGCGCGCTCAACCGCGATTACACGTTGGTGATGGGCACGGTCGTGATCGTCGCCTGCTTCGTCATCCTGTTCAATCTCCTGGTCGATGTGGCCTATGCCACGCTCGACCCGCGCGTGCGGTTCGAGTCATGAGCGAGGCGGTTGTTCCCCCACCGGCTGGCGAGGGCCGCTCGTTGTGGGCGGAGGCGATGGCACGGCTCCTCGCCAATCGGGCGGCGGCGGCAAGCCTGGCGCTGTTCGGGACCATCGCCCTGCTGTGCGTGTTCGGGCCGCTGCTCACAGGGCACGCTTACGATCGCGTTTACCAGGACTACGTGCGGGAGCCAGCCTCGCTCATCGCTCATCCGAGGCCGGCTCATGCGGAAAGTGCGCTCAAGCGGCTCAGCGCGCGCATGCGCGGCACGGTCGAGACGGTGGTGATCGGCAATGAGACGGCGCGCTTCACGCTCGTCTCTACGTCGTTTGCGGCCCTCGACGAGCGGCTGCTGGCCTACGTCGAGCGCTCGGACCTGTTCGGATCCGGGCGCGTGCTCGAACGTTCGGCGGATGGCCGCCGCCTTGTGGTCGAGGCGCCGATCGAGCGGCACCGATTCCTGTTCGGCACCGACTCGAACGGGCGCGATCTTCTCACACGCACGCTGATCGCGGGGCGCGTATCGCTCGCCATCGGCGCACTTGCCACGCTCGTCGCGCTGGTAATCGGGGTCAGCTACGGCGCGATCGCCGGCTATCTCGGCGGGCGCGCCGACATGGTGATGATGCGGATCGTCGACGTGCTCTACGCGCTGCCCTTCGTCTTCTTCGTGATCCTCTTGGTCGTCATGTTCGGGCGCAACTTCGTGCTGATGTTCATCGCGGTCGGGGCCATCGAGTGGCTCGACATGGCGCGCATCGTGCGCGGGCAGACGTTGTCAATCCGGCGGCGGGAGTACGTGCAGGCGGCCGAGGCGCTTGGCGTCGGAGCGGGAGGCATCCTCGCCCGCCACGTGGTGCCGAATCTGCTCGGGCCAGTGGTCGTCTATATGACGCTGCTGATACCGAAGGTCATCCTGCTCGAGAGTCTGCTCTCCTTTCTCGGGCTCGGCGTGCAGGAGCCGATGACGAGCTGGGGTGTACTGATCGCGGAGGGGTCGCGCAACATCCAGGGCGCACCGTGGCTGCTGATCTTTCCGGCGGCCTTTCTGGTCTTCACACTGTTTGCGCTCAACTTCATCGGCGACGGCCTGCGCGATGCGCTCGACCCCAAGGATCGGTGAGCCATGGCGGCGGCGCTGCTCGCGGTGCGCAACCTCGACGTCCGCTTCCGGGTCAGCGGCGGGGAAGTGCACGCGGTCAATGGGCTCGACCTCGACGTGGCCAGGGGCGAGACCGTGGCGATCGTCGGCGAGTCGGGGTCGGGCAAGACGCAGGCCGCGCTGGCAATCATGGGGCTCATCGCTGCCAATGGCTACGCGAGCGGATCGGTCCGTTTTCAGGGCGAGGAGATCCTGGGCCTTCCCGCTCGCGATCTGAACCGCATCCGCGGCTCCAGGCTTAGCATGATCTTCCAGGAGCCGATGACCTCGCTCGATCCACTGTTCAAGGTCGGCAAGCAGATCGCACTGCCGCTCATGCAACACCAGGGCCTGTCGCGCGCGGCGGCGCGGCGGAGGGCGATTGAGCTGCTCGCGGAGGTTGGCATCGAGCGGCCGGAGGCGCGTGTCGACGCCTACCCGCACGAACTCTCCGGCGGCCAGCGCCAGCGCGTGATGATCGCCATGGCGCTCGCCAACAGCCCGGAGCTGCTCATCGCAGACGAGCCAACCACGGCGCTCGACGTCACCGTGCAGGCGCGCATCCTGGCATTGCTCGCCGACCTTAAGCAGCAGCTCGGGCTCGGCATGATCTTCATCACCCACGACCTCGGGCTCGTGCGCCGCTTCGCTGACCGTGCCGTTGTCATGCGCGCGGGGGCGGTGGTGGAGCAGGGGCCGACCCGCGTGCTGTTTGCGGCACCGTCCCACGCCTACACGCGCATGCTGATCGAGGCGGAGCCCGGCGGGCGCAAGCCGCCGCCGGAGCCGACGGCGCCGCTGGTGCTCGACGCGCGGAAGGTGAGCGTGACCTTCTGGCTGCGCCGAGGCCTCCTCCGCAGCGGCCGGCCGGCCATCCATGCGGTCGACGGCGTGGACCTTCAGGTGCGGCGCGGCGAGACCGTGGGTGTCGTGGGCGAATCGGGCTCGGGCAAGTCAACGCTCGGCCGCGCGCTGCTGCGTCTGGTGCCGGCAGCCGGGAGCATATCGCTTGAGGACCGCGCGCTGATGCCGCTCGATCGCGGCGCCCTGCGTCCACTGCGCCGGCACATGCAGCTCGTGTTCCAGGACCCCTACGGCTCGCTGTCGCCGCGGCTCACGGCCGGCGAGATCGTCACCGAAGGGCTGCTCGTACACGAGAGAGGTTTGAGCCGCGCCGAGCGCGACCGGCGGGCAGCGGCGGCCTTCGAGGAGATGCAGCTCGACCCCGCAACGCGCCATCGCTTCCCACACGAGTTCTCCGGCGGCCAGCGCCAGCGCATCGCCATCGCACGCGCCATGATCCTGCAGCCGAAGCTCGTGGTGCTGGACGAGCCGACGTCCGCCCTCGACCGGTCGGTGCAGAAGGAGATCGTCGAGCTGCTCGCGCGGCTGCAGGCGGCGCACGGGCTCGCCTATGTGTTCATCAGCCACGATCTCGCAGTGGTGCGCGCGTTGGCCGACCGCGTGATGGTCATGCGTCATGGCCGCGTGGTCGAAACGGGGCAGACGGAGGACATCGTGGGCCGGCCGCAGCACCCCTACACGCGGGAGCTGATCCTGGCCGCCTTCTCACCCGTGCCCTCCGGCAGGACAGAGGCGACCTGAAGCACCGACAATCATCATATGCGGGAGATGAGCGTGCGCGTGCTCCGTAGCACGCTCTCCAGAGCCGCCTTCCAGGCCTTGGGCGGCGTTTCGCTCTCGGTTTCGGCGATGAGCAGGGACACGGTTTTGGCACGCTCGTTCTCGACCTCTTCGCAAACGAGCGTCACCGGGCCGACCTCGACCTTGTCACCGACGCGCAGCTGGTTCTCGAAGCGGTCGGCAAAGATGTCGGCGACGGTGGCCTCCTTGCGCTCCTCAATGTGGGGCAAGCCGTAGAAGTCCTCGAGCTCGCCGACCTTCATGTCGCCGGGGAAGCGGAAGATGCCGTGCTCCACGATCCGCTCCTCGGGACTGAAATAGCGGTCGAAACTCAGTACTCGGTCCGGCGGCACCAAGAAATACACATAGTCGCCCGCTTTGAGCGCGCCGGCCTCCTGCGGAGCGAGCACGAGGTCATTGCGGACAACCAGCGTGCAGGTGGCCCACTCGGGAAGGGCCTTCTCGCTCAGCACACGGCTGCCTTCCTGGATCGGGTAACCAACCAACTCGAGCTCGAGCTGGCCCGGAAGGTCGATCTCGATCCGTTGCACAGCCGGCGCGGGGTTGAGGAGGGCGACGCCGAGCTTTCTGGCGCTCCAGGTGATGCTCCAGCCCTGAACGATGAGCGAGACCAGAACCACGACGAAGGCCACGTTGAAGTACATCGAGGCGTTGGGCAACTCGGTGAGCACCGGAATCGCGGCAAGGAAGATCGACACCGCACCGCGAAGTCCGACCCACGACATGAAAAGCTTTTCGCGCGTGGTGAAATTGAACGGCAACAGGCAGGCCCACACCGCTACCGGGCGGCCGACGACCATGAGGAACACCGCAATAGCCAGTGCAGGCGCCAACGTGGCGAGCAGCTCCGTGGGTGTCACCAGCAGGCCGAGCACCAGGAACATAGCGATCTGGGCGAGCCAAGTGGCACCGTCGTGAAAGCTCAGGATCGAGGCGAACGCCCTGACCGGCCGGTTGCCGACGACGAGCCCGGCGAGATAGGCGGCGAGAAAGCCCGACCCCCCAGCCAGCGAGGCAGCGGCGTAGACGACGATGGCAGAGGCGGCAACGAACAGGGGATGGAGGCCGGAGGGGAAACTGATGCGATTGAGCCCACCGACAATTGTCAGCCCGCCGGCGAGGCCGATGAGGCCGCCGAGCGCGGCGTGCTCCAGCAAGATGGTCAGCGTGTCCAAATCGATACCCGTACGGCCGGCTCGTACCAGTTCGACAAGGACCAGGGTCAGGAACATGGCGGCCGGATCGTTGGTGGCCGATTCAATCTCGAGCGTGGCACCGACCCGGCGCCGCAACTGCATGCCGCCGGCGCGCAACAGGAAGAACACTGCGGCAGCGTCCGTGGAGCTTACGATGGCACCCACCAGCAGGCCCTCGAGCAACGACAAGCCGAGAAGCCAAGCCGCCAGAAGCCCGGTCGGTACCGCGGTCATCACGACCCCGACAGTGGCCAGCGTCGCCGCCGGCAGGATCGCGTCGCCGAAGCGCGACAGCTGCGTGCGCAGGCCGCCGTCGAACAGGATGATGGCGAGCGCCAGGGAGCCGACAAGGTAGGTCAGTCCGTAGTCATTGAAGGCGATCCCGCCCGGCCCGTTCTCGCCGGCCAGCATGCCGATCACCAAGAAGATCAGCAGCAATGGAGCGCCGAAGCGGGCCGCGATGAGGCTCGAGAGAATGCCAGCCAACATCAGCAACGCGCCGAGCAGCAGCACCGTGTTGAGGAACGACATGTTCTCCAAGCAGCGAGCCCCGCACGTTGAGGCCGGCGCCCGCGGCTAGCCGGGCCCGGCCCAGGTCAAGTCGAATGGCAGTATCCGCCGGATGGTTGCGGCAGTGAAGCCTCAAATCGGGCCGATCCTGGGTCGAGGGCTGCGCGGCCAACCGGTACGGGCAGTGGACACGCTCATTGCGGCAGGTGTACTCGTCTGGTGCCAAGAGGGGACCCCACACGTACCATGAGCGACAACCTGTTCTCGAACATCGCTGCCCGCATCAGCGACCCATCGCGGCCCTTCATCGAGACGCTGGAGGAGCGCGCGATCACGTACACGGATGCATTCGCCACTTCCGGACGGATCGCGAACGCGCTCGTTGCGCTTGGGACGCGGCCGGGGGACCGGGTCGCGGTCCAGGTCGAGAAGTCGCCCGAAGCGCTCATGCTCTATCTGGCATGCCTGCGCGTGGGAGCGGTCTACCTGCCGCTGAACACCGCCTACACCCGCTCTGAACTTGAATACTTCATCGCCGACGCGGAACCGCGCGTGCTGGTGTGCGCGCCCGAGCGGCGGGAGACGCTCAAGCCCGCGGCAAGGCGTCTGGGCGTTGCTGCAATCGAGACCATGGACAGCGCCGGCGCGGGCACGCTGATGGGCCTCGCTGGCGAGTGCCGCTCGGAGTTTGACGACGTTGCCCGCGCCAGGGACGACCTTGCGGCGATCCTTTACACCTCCGGCACGACCGGCCGCTCGAAGGGCGCGATGCTGACGTGCGAAAATCTGTCGTCGAACGCCGCGGTGCTGACCGAATACTGGCGCTTTACGTCAGACGACGTGCTGCTGCACGCGCTGCCGATCTTTCATACGCATGGCCTGTTCGTCGCTACCAACGTGGTGCTGATGGCGGGCGCCTCCATGATCTTCCTTCCCAAGTTCGATCCGGCCGACGTCTTTCGCGCGCTTCCCCGCGCCACAGTGATGATGGGCGTGCCGACCTTCTACACGCGGCTGCTCAAGGACGCGCGCACCAACCGCAACACCATGGCCCACATGCGCCTGTTCATTTCGGGATCGGCGCCTCTGCTGGCCGAAACGCATCGCGAGTGGCAGGCGCGTACCGGGCACGCCATTCTGGAGCGCTACGGCATGACCGAGACCGGGATGCTCACTTCCAATCCTTACGACGGGGAGCGGGTGCCAGGATCGGTCGGCTTTCCCTTACCCGGCGTCGAACTGCGCATTAGCGATCCCGAAACCGGAAGGCCGCTCGGCAACGGCAAGATCGGCATGATCGAAGTACGCGGACCCAATGTCTGCAAGGGTTATTGGCGCATGCCGGAAAAGACCAAGGCCGAGTTCCGCAGCGATGGGTTCTTCATTACCGGCGATCTCGGCAAGATCGATCGGCGTGGCTATGTCAGCATAGTTGGACGCGGGAAGGACCTCGTCATCAGCGGCGGCTACAACGTCTATCCCAAAGAGGTAGAAAGCGAGATCGACGCCATCCCCGGCGTGGTCGAAAGCGCGGTATTCGGCGTGCCACATCCCGACTTCGGAGAAGGCGTGACCGCGGCCGTCGTCAAGGACAAGCAGGCCAAGCTCGACGAGGACGCCATCGTGAAAGCACTCGAGGGGCGGCTTGCCAAGTACAAGCTGCCCAAGCACGTCCTGTTCCTCGAAAGTTTGCCTCGCAACACGATGGGCAAGGTGTTGAAGGGCGAGCTGCGTGAGACCTACAAGAATCTCTTCAGCATGGAGAGCAGCGCGTTACGTAGACCGGCAAAGCGCCGGCGGGCGAGCGTGCAGGGGGCGCGACGGCGGATGGATTGACCAGCGCGCCGCTCAAGGTCGGCGTTGGATCGTCGAACTCCTGCCAAATTCCCGCTCGTGCGAAAACGGCACTCGGCGGAGGCGGCTTTCGCCCGTAAGAGGATCGACGCCAAAGGTGTTGCGCCGCACAAAATCTGAAAGGCCTTTACCTTCCACGAACGAAATCTTTTCAAGTCATTTTCGAGTTCGGCGCACAGTGTGAGAGAGATTTTACGCCGTTTTTAGTAGTTTCTGGCAATTTTTTCACAGACCGTCGATCGGAATTCGCCGTGAACAGCGTCGCTGGTTCCTTGGCTTACCAGTATGAGCTTGCCGTGGCGGCGGCTGTCGTCGGCATGCTTGCTGCCTTCGCCGCATTCGCTCTGCTCGGCCATGCGGTCGCGGATCGGCGCGGCACGCGCCAGGGCTGGCTATTCCTGACCGGCACCTGTGCGGGTCCCGGAATCTGGGCTGCGCATGTCCTTGCGGTGATGGCAGGCCAGAGCGCGGCCGATAGCCCCGATCTCGCGCTCGCAAGCGGTTCGCTGCTGCTTGCCATCGCAGGTACGCTGACGGGCTCGGCCGTCGTCGCTCGCGGCGGCGGGCGGGCAAGAGCGGCGGCAGGCGGCGCGATCCTCGGAACGGCGCTCGGTCTCATGCAGCTCGTCGGCACGTCAGCGCTGGTGGCTCAGGGCGAGCTCGGATGGCAAGCGGGACCAGCGGTTGCAGCAATTGCCATCGGCGCTGTACTCACGTCGGCGGCGATGGTCCTATTTCGCGAACTCAATGGCCGTTATCGGATCGCCGCAGCCACGGCGTTGCTTGCCATCGCGATCGGCGCCTCGCACGCGGTCGCAGCCCAAGCGATCATGTACGGCGCGGAGCCGACGGTCAGGCCGGACGCGAATGCCACGGGCAACCTCGCGGTGGCGGTGGCGGTCGTGTGCCTTGCCGTTCCTCTGCTGCTCAGTGGGCTGACAGCGGCGCTGATCCACAGCCAGTCCCGCCGAGTTCATCGGGCGCGCAGCCGCGAGCTCGCCGATGCGGCGCTCGAGGGTCTCGCCTTCGCAAAGAATGGCGTGGTCGTTCGGGTCAACCGTCAGCTTGCGGAGCTTGCGGGATGTTCGGCCGATGCAGTGATCGGAAGGCGCATGATCGGTGAGGTGATCAAGGTCCCGCCCGGCGTGTCGCAGCTTGCCTTCGGCGACCGGATCGACGCGACGCTCCCCACCGCCGACGGCAGGGAGGTGCCCGTCAGCGTGATCCGCCAACCGATCAAGTCGGCCTCCTCGTCGAACGAGGTGTTCGTGATCAGGGACATAACCGCGCTGAAAGAACAGGAAGCGGCGTTGAGGAGCCAGTATCAGCGGTTCCAGAACGCTCTCGCCAACATGTCCCAAGGACTCGCCATGTTCGATCGCGACCAGCGGCTCATCATCTGCAACGACCGCTATGCCCAAATGTACGGCCTGTCGCCAGAGCAGCTGAAGCCCGGAACCCCGCTTAGGGACATCCTCAATGCCCGCATCGCCAACGGCTTCTTCGTCGGTACCGATCCCGAGGCCTACATACAGGAGAGAATCGCCGTGGCTCGGCACGCCGTGCCGGCATGTCGAGTGAGGGAGATGCGTGATGGACGCATGATATCGGTTACAATCACGCCTACCGGCGAGGGCGGATGGGTGGCAACGCACGAAGATGTCACCGAGCGCCGGCGGATGGAAGCCAGGGTCGAACGGCTCGCCACCCATGACGCCCTGACCGATCTTCCCAATCGCGCGCGATTCATCGAGCGTCTCACCGATTCAATCGCCAAGGCGCGTCAGCAAAACCAGCGCGTCGCCGTGTTCCTGCTCGGTGTCGACCGGTTCAAGGAGATCAACGATTCGGTGGGACATCGGGTCGGCGACGCCCTGCTCAAGGAAATTGCTAACCGGCTCAGGCGCCGCGTCCCCGAAAGCGATACGGCGCGGGTTGGAGGAGACGAGTTTGCCGTCCTGCAGACGGTGAGCAACGCGGGTGCGGCTGCCGCAGAGATCGCAAAGAGACTCCAGGCCACTCTCACGGTGCCCTTCGAACTCGGCGACCACCACCAGGCTGTCTTCGTCAGCATCGGGATTGCAATCGCGCCCGACGACAGCATACAGCCAGAGCAGCTCCTCAAGGATGCGGGCCTCGCGTTGCATCGGGCCAAGAGCGAGGGGCGGGGCGGCTATTGCTTCTTCGAACCCGAGATGGATCAGCGCATGCAGGCCCGGCGCAGTCTGGAGCGGGACCTGCGCCTGGCACTCGCCAACGGGGAACTCGAGCTGCATTACCAGCCGCAGATCAACCTTGAGCGCAACGAGATTTCGGGATTCGAAGCCTTGCTGCGCTGGAACCACCCCGAGCGTGGCAGGATCTCACCCGCCGAGTTCATTCCCATCGCAGAGGAAACCGGGCTCATCGGCCCGATCGGCGAGTGGGCGCTCCGCCAGGCCTGTGCCGAAGCCGCCAAGTGGCCCTCCCAGCTTATCGTTTCGGTCAATCTATCGCCTGTGCAGTTCAAGGGACGCAACCTCACACAGTCCGTGGTTAGTGCGCTCGCCGCCAGCGGGCTGCCGCCCGAGCGGCTCGAACTCGAGATCACCGAATCGACCATGATGCAGGATGCCGAGAGCGCGCTCAGCGTTCTGAAACAGCCCAACGAGCGGGGTATACGACTCGCGCTCGATGACTTCGGTACAGGATACTCCTCGCTCAGCTACTTCAGGAAGTTTCCGCTCGACAAGATCAAGATCGATCGCAGCTTCGTGCACGACCTGTCGGAGGCGAGCGAAGAGGCCACGGCAATCGTGCGCTGCGTGGCCCGATTGGGCGAGAGCCTCGGAATGACGACGACGGCGGAGGGTGTCGAAACAAGGGAGCAGCTCGAGCGCGTGCGCGCGGAAGGATGCACCGAATGTCAAGGCTACTATTTCAGCGCACCGCTGCCGGCAACCGAGATCGCCAAGCGATATCTGGCGGGATACCAAACAAGCACGCAGCGCCGCATAATCAGCGCCGCGTGACCGGGTCACATCAAGCCTTCTTCTCCCAGCGCCCGGAGTGAGACTGCTGCCAATAAGTCACGGCGCAACCGGTCGCCTTCATTGTCCGCCATTGCCTGCGCGCGATCTCAACGGCGGACGGTTCACGGCCGTCGAAGAGATAAACAAGGCGAAGGTATCCGTGCGGGCTGCCCGCTTCCGTCCCATCGACCAGGAAGCGCACTTTGGCGCCGTTGGGATTCTCTGGGCCGGTGGTGAGGTAGACCGGCTGGCGCTCGGGTCTGCCGTCGGCGGCCCTGCCATGGGGCAGGAAGCTGTCGTCCCGGTAGGTCCACAGTGCCGTATCGAGCGCTTCGAGCCGCTCCTCGCTGCCCGCCTGGACGACCACGCGCCACCCGCGTTCGAGCGACTTCTCGATGAGATTGGGCAGCACGCGCTCCAGCGGCTGTCGCTCGAGATGGTAGAATAAAACCTCCGTGGGTTCGGTGTTCACGTGCAATCGCCCTCCAATTCACCTTCCGTGCCCGAACGCTCGAACCATTGAGCGGCGAGGACCTTCGACGGTATGATGGCTTGAATATAAGCCCGATCTGAACGGTTGCCGATGCCAGCATTCAGCCTCGGTTCATGCGAACAAGACTAGTGCTTTGGCAGAATGCAACCGGATGTGCTGTGAACGATCCAGAGGGACGCAGATAACCATGTCGATCGCTCGTCGTTGGGCAGCCGTGTCGCTGGGCGCTCTTGTCGGCGCCGCGGCAGTCGCCGGCAACGCGCTGGCGCAGGCGCAGAGCAATTGCGAGTGGTACGCCAACCTCGCGCTGCAGCAGCAGAAGATCAATCTCGACCGCGCTTGCGGATTTACCGGTCCGGCCTGGTCAACCAATCGCGCCGCGCACCTGAGCTGGTGCGTGAGCGTCGCTCCCGAGGTGTGGAAGGAACAGGCCAAGCAGCGCGACCAGATGCTCGCGAAGTGTCCCGCCAGGTAACACGTCAAGGGGAGTAGTCGGCCGGGGCTCTTCAGCATCGGACACCGCCGCGACCCGGCATCAGAGGCGGCACCCGCGTCGCCGCTCTGCCGGGTGATCGGCGCCGGCCGCGACGCGGGAGGGGTGCGTGATGAAGCGGTTGCTCGTGCTCGCGGTCCTGTTGCTCTTTGGCTTCTATGTGGTGTGGCCGGGATGGTCAGCCTACAGCATCGATAGCGCGATCGAGACCAAGGACGCGGAGACTCTCGCGCACAAGATCGATTTTCCCAGTGTCCGGGACTCGCTGCGTCCGGCCGTCACCCAGAAGGTGGCGGAATTCTATGACCAGCAGATCAAGCAGACCGGCCAAACCGGGGCACTGGTCGGCGGCCAGCTCAAGCAGGCCGTTTTGCCCGGCGTCGTCGATGTGTTGCTCGCAGCGCTGGTCACACCGGAGAATCTGAATTCGCGTCGCGCACGAGGGCGGACAGCTCAAGGAGAGCGTGGAACGGCTTTTCGGCGAGGAATTCAGGCGGGCCGGCCGCATGCCGGGATTCGGCACTGGTGGGACGGCGGCGACGGGTCAGCCGGCCGGTGGTCTGCAGCTTCCCGGCGGGCTCCGCGATCTTGGCGGCATTGCCGGCAAGATCGGCATCGGCCAGGGCACTGGTAGCGCGGCTGAGCCGCCGCCACGGCCGAAGGCCGCGCAGCGGCCCGCCGCAGCACCGAGCTACGGCCTGGATAACGTCAAGCACTTTGCAATCCTCGGGCCGATGGCCTTTGAAATCGGCGTCGCCAAGGACAAGGCGGCAACCGACCCCGACGTGATCGCCGAGATGCGGTTCACCGGCATGGACTGGAGGGTGACGGCGGTCAGGCCGCGGCTCTGAGGTCGCTACCTCCAGTCACCGAGCGTGGCATTAACGAGGGCCAGCACGGCGACGGCCGCAGTGTCGGCCCGCAGGATGCGCGGCCCAAGGGAGAGGCTCAAGGTGAACGGTTGCGCGAGCAGCAGCCTGCGCTCGTCGGGGTCGAAGCCCCCCTCGGGCCCGACCAGCACGGCCAGGGGTCCGCGGGGGAGAGTGGCGAGCGCGGCGAGCGGCGAGGCAAGGCTCGCAGCCTCATCGCAATAAATCAATCGGCGCGCGCCATCCCAGCCGGTCATGGCCTGCTCGAGGGTTTGTGGCCGCGAAACCGCGGGCACGCGCAGGATACCGCACTGCTCGGCCGCCTCGATGACATTGGCCCGCATGCGCTCGAGGTTGACGCGCTCAGGGACGGTGCGGCGCGTCAGCACGGGGCGCAGGCAGTCGACCCCGAGCTCGGTCGCCTTCTGCACCATGTAGTCGAGGCGGGCCCGTTTCAAGGGCGCAAACAGGAGCTCAAGATCGGGGCCATCCTCCTGGACCCGCCTTTGAGCGATGACGTTCAGCTTGCATCGGCGGCGTGCGGCCTGCGCGATCTCGGCTTCCCACTCGCCGTCACGGCCGTTGAAGAGCAGGATACGGCCGCCATTACCGAGCCGCAGCACGTTGAGCAAGTAGTTTGCCTGGTCGCCGTCGCAGGCGAGGCTTGCTCCGCGTGCGAGCGGCGCGTCGACGTAAAGGCGCTGCGTGGGGAAGCCATACCTCGCCATGGCCCGGTCATACTCCATTTGGGGTCCGCGATGTAGGGAGGGGTAGCCTTCAAGGCGGTCCCGGCGATCCGTCACGTTGCATGGCGGCCATGCGGCGCGCTAGCTAGTCAAAGCGCTCCCATGCCCAACGGAAAGGGTGCGCTCGCCATGCCGCAACCGCGCCACCGCTCAGTGCCGATCGCCGATGCGCCGGCCGATAACTGGGTCGACCGCTACGCACCGGAGGCCTGGCTGCCCTACCTGAAGCTTGCCCGTTTCGACCGGCCGATCGGGGCGTGGCTTTTGTTGTTCCCGTGTTGGTGGTCGCTGGCTCTTGCCGAGCTCGCCCGCGGCAGTGCCTACCCCGATCCTTGGTATGTGATCATGTTCCTGATCGGTGCCTTCGTGATGCGCGGGGCGGGGTGCACTTGGAACGACATCGTCGATCGCGACTACGATGGGCGGGTCGAGCGTACGGCCAGACGCCCGATTCCGTCCGGCCAGGTGACCGTGTTGCAGGCGTTCGCCTTCGCCGTCGGCCTCTCGCTGGTCGGGCTCATCGTCCTGCTGCAGTTCAATACGTTCACCATCTGGGTCGGGATCGCCTCGCTGGCGTTGGTGGCCGTCTATCCGCTCGCGAAGCGCTATACCTACTGGCCCCAGTTCGTGCTCGGGCTCACCTTCAAATGGGGCGCGCTCGTCGGCTGGGCCTCGATTTTCGGCACGCTCCATTGGCCGGCCCTCGTGCTCTATGCCGGCTGCGTGCTGTGGACGATCGGCTACGACACCATCTATGCCCACCAGGACAAGGAAGACGACGCGCTGCTCGGGCTGAAGTCAACGGCGCTGCGATTCGGACCGCAGACACAGAAGTGGCTCACCGCATTTTATGCGGGCGCGGTGATCCTGTGGGCCGTGGCTGCTGCGCTCGCCGGGGCACATATGATCTTCTTTCTTGCCCTCGCGCTCGCCGGCGCCCAACTGGCCTGGCAGGTCGCGACGCTGCAGATATCGGACGCGAGCAATTGCCTCACCCGCTTCCGTTCGAACCGCGAAGTCGGGTGGATCCTGTTCCTGGGGCTCGTGGCGGACATGGCGATATCGGCCGGCGCCAGCAAGCTCTGAGGGCCGATGGCCGAGCGGCGCCGTCGAGCTTGCGCCCGACAGCGCCGCTGCGTCCGCCAACCTGTCAACCCTGGAAACGGCCGTCTGTCGCGACCATACCCCACTGTGCCATCGCCGAATTGGGACCAGCTTAAGAGAACTGCTAAATTCCTGGTTAGCAGATGCTCCAGAATGGGCCGGCCTCGGGCCGGCTCGCTTGCCCCGGCCCGGCGGGTCGGGCAACAAAGGCTGAAAACGAGGCGCCGGGAACGGCGCACGGCGACAGGGGATTGCCATCGATGAGCACGTCGGCGGAAGAAAAGGCGCCCAAGCAGCTCCTGCACCTGGTGTTCGGCGGGGAACTCGTTTCACTCGATTCGCTCACATTCCGCGATCTCGACCAACTCGACATCGTCGGCATCTACCCGAACTACGCGGAGGCATACAAGGCATGGAAGGCGGCCGCCCAGCGGACGGTGGACAACGCCCACATGCGCTACTTCATCGTGCACATGCATCGACTGCTCGATCCTGCCCAAACGGAGGGGAACAAGGCGAACCGGTGAGCGTGCAATCGCAATCGACCGCAGCCGCCTGCCAGAGAACGCGTGTCACAAGCTGATCCCGACGAGCGCCAAGAGGCCGCACCGCTGAAGCTCGACGTCCATGTGCGCGGGCTGCTCAGGCGCTTTCTTGCCGAATGGGTGTGGCCGCGGCGGAAAGCGCTCGTCCTTGCGCTCGGGTTGACGGCGCTGCTCGCCGCGGTGTCCGGCGCCTATCCGCTCATCATCAAGGCCTCGTTCGATAGCCTGCTCGCAGGCCAAACCGGCGCGGTGCCACAGGTGCTCGGCGCTATCGTCCTGGTCAGTGCGTTGCGCAGCCTTTTGCTCTACCTGCAAACGGTGGCCACGAACCGCATCGTCATGCGGATGACCACCGACATCCAGAAGCGCGCGTTCGCGCATCTCATCAACGCCGACTACGAGCAGCTCACCCGCGAAACACCGGGCCAGCTCGTGTCACGGCTTACCAACGACGTGGCCTTCATTCAGCTCGCGGGCCAAGCGGCGCTCAACACGGCGATCCGCGACACGCTGCTGATCGCGGTCTACGCGGTGAGCATGGTCTATCTCGACTGGGTGATGGCGCTGGTCGTGCTTGGCGTCTATCCGATCGCCGCCCTGCCGATCGCAGTGCTCAGCAGCCGGTTGCGCCGGATCGCCCGGCAGACACAGGACCAGCTTGGCGACATGACCTCGCTGCTCACCGAGCAGCTCTCAGGCGTGCGCCTCATCAAAACCTTCCGGCTCGAGGCCTATGCAGCCGAACTGGTCAACACGTCCTTCGAGCGCGTGTTCGGCCTCAGGATGCGCGCGGTGCGCAACCGCGCCCGGGTGGACCCGATGCTCGAAGCGCTGGGCGGCTTAGCCGTCGCGGGGGTCCTGGCACTCGCCTACTGGCGCATCGCGAGCGGGATTTCGACGGTCGGCGACTTCATGGGGTTCGTGACGGCGCTGCTGATGGCGGCACAGCCGATCCGTGGTCTCGGCAATCTTTCGGCGCGTGTGCAGGAGGGACTTGCAGCCGTGGAGCGGGTCTATCAGCAGCTCGACCAGGTCCCGAGCGTCGTCAACCGGCCCGGGGCGAAACCGCTCTTGGTTTCGACTGGCACGATCGACTTCGAGAATGTCAGCTTCACCTATCCCGCAGGACGGAGAGGTCGCGCCGTGCACGGCTTCACGCTGCACGTGCCGGGAGGCAAGACGGTGGCGCTCGTCGGCCGCTCGGGCGCCGGCAAATCCACGATCATCAATCTGGTGCCACGGCTGTTCGACGTCGAGAGCGGGCGCATCACCATCGACGGGCAGGACATCCGTGACGTGACGCTCGAAAGTCTCAGGGCCTCGATAGCGATCGTGAGCCAGGAGGTGACGCTGTTCGACGATACCATCCGAGCCAACATTGCACTGGGGCGGCTCGATGCCGGCGAGACCGACATCGTGGCGGCGGCAAAGGCAGCGGCGGCCCACGAATTCATCATGGAACAGCCCTACGGCTATGAGACCAGGATCGGCGATCGCGGCTTGCGCCTTTCTGGGGGCCAGCGCCAGCGACTGGCCCTCGCTCGCGCCATCCTGAGGAATGCTCCGATTCTGCTGCTGGATGAAGCGACGAGCGCCCTCGATACCGAGTCCGAGCGGCTGGTGCAGGAGGCGCTGGCGCGCTTCACCAGGAACCGCACGACGCTGGTCATCGCACATCGCCTCTCCACGGTGCAAAACGCCGACCTGATCTGCGTCATGGATGCCGGCCGCATGGTGGAGGTCGGTACGCACGCCGATTTGTTCGCCCGAGATGGAGCCTACGCGCGGCTGTGCGAGGCCCAAGTCCTGAGTGTCGGGGAGGGTGCCGCGCTACGGCACTGAGGCTGCCGGCGCCGCACGAGCACCAAGCGGCGCTGCTACTCGCGCCGCAGGATGTCGTTAACGAGGCGGTTCGCCCAACCCTTGGCCCGGAACGACCGTTTCAGTTCGTCGGGATCGTAGACCGTATCAACCCACTCAAAGAACGGAATCGGGCGAGCCCGGTTGTGCTCAAGGTAGGTCTCGAAGAAATGGTCGAGGATGCCGGTGTCGGCCTGCCGGATATGGCCATAGCGCAGCGCCAGCTCCTTCTTGGCCTCCTCGAGCGGCACGCCCTCCTTGATAAAGCGGAACAGCACACTCATGAGCCCGGCCCGGTCCGCACCCGACTTGCAGTGCATCAGCATCGGGTACTCGATCCGCTCGAAGAGCTCCCGCGCCGCCTTGATCTCGTGCCGGCTCGGCGCCGCTCGCGAGCGAACTTGAAAATTGACGAGCGTGATGCCGTAGCGCCGACAGGCCTCCTGCTCCAGCCAATAGCTGCCGCACATCCGTTCGCCCCGCAGATTGACGATGGTTCGCAGGCCCTGCCGGGCAAGTCGGCGAATGTGGTGCGGCGCCGGCTGCGCCGAACGCCAGGCCTGGGCGCCGATGCGGTGGCGATTGACATAGATCAGGCGGAAGATGCCGTGATCGACGAAAAGCATATCGAGGTAGGATGCGACCGGCCCGAAGGCACGGCGCGCCCACTCCGGCGTGTGCTCGGCGAGCGACTGACGCCAGCCCATCGTTACGCGCTTGATCGCCCGACGGGTGTGTTTGGCGAAACTTGCCATCAAATCGATCGCTGGCGCGGCCCAACAAGAAAGCTGCGCTCCACCGGTCAGGCCGGCGGGGCCAGTTCCCCTATTTCCTACGGTTTGCTTTTGCTCTCTATCCGCTATAGAGACCAGGAGCAACATGTGTCTGCGCCGGCCGCCGAAATTCCTTTCGAGCTCGTGCCGGTGCCCCGCTCAATGGCTCGACGGTCATGGACAAGGGGAAGTTCCATCGCATCGCCGGCCGCTCGGTTGGGCGCTACATAAACTTGGTGCTCCGCACCTCCCGGCTGTGCAGCGAGCCGACGGATCTCGGCGCGTATCTGCGCCGCCATAGCCCCTTCATCCTAACCACCTGGCACGGCCAGTTCTTGATGGTGCCGCGAATCGTGCTCTCCGCCCTGCCGGTCCGCTATATGGTAGCCAAGCATGGGGACGCTGAGATCTTCGCGCAGGCGCTCAGCTACTTCGGGCTGGATCTCATTCGCGGCGCGGGGGCTGGCCGGCGGCGAAAGGACCGCGGCGGGGCGCAAGCCTTGCGCAGCGCGCTCAAGTGTCTCGGCGAGTCAGTGTCGGTGGGCATGACCGCGGATACCGCGCCAGGCCCGGCGCGGCGCGCTGGCGAGGGTGTGGTTATGCTGGCGCGGCTTTCGGGCCGTCCGATCCTCCCGATCGCGGCGGCGACGACGCGCTATCGCGCGCTCAACACGTGGAGCCGGATGACTGTCAATATGCCGTTCGGACGGCTGGCGATCGTGTGCGGCGATCCGATCTGGGTCGACCGCGACGCCGATGCAGCGTCGATCGAGGTGGCGCGGCAGGCCGTCGAGGACGGCATCAATGCGGTCATGCGGCGCGCCTACCGACTGGCCGGGGCCGACCCCCGGGGAGCCACGCCTGTTCCGCAAGCAAGCGAGTATGCGGTCGCGCCCGGACTGGGCCTCAAGGTCTACTCCACCTTAACCCGCATGGCGCAGCCCGCGGCACCCTTTCTGCTGGGCTTGCGTGAGCGCCGGGGTCGAGAGGATGGCGCACGCCGCAACGAGCGCATGGGGCAGCCCAGCCGGCCGCGCCCGCCCGGGCGGCTGGTGTGGATTCATGCGGCGAGTGTCGGCGAGATCAACGCGGTGCTGCCGCTCGCGGACGCGCTGCGCGAGGAGCGGCCCGAGCTGTTCTTCCTCTTTACATCCGGCACGGTGACCTCGGCCGGGCTCGCCGCCCGCCGGCTCAATGTCGACGACATTCACCAGTACGTGCCCCTCGATTCCCCTCAATTCGTGCGAGGCTTTCTCGAGCATTGGCGCCCCGACCTCGCCGTGTTCACCGAAAGCGAGGCGTGGCCCAACCTGGTGATCGAGACCGCCAGCCGCCGCATCCCACTGGCACTCGTCAACGGACGAATGTCGAACCGCTCGTTCAGCCGCTGGAAGCGGTTCAAGAGCCTGTCGCGTCCCCTGTTCAGTCGTTTCGACGTGGTGCTGGCGCAGAACGAGAAGTTCGCGCGGCGATTCGCCCAGATCGGAGCCCGTCGCACGCTTACCGTCGGCAACCTTAAGATCGACGCGCCGCCGCCGCCGGCGGACGGAGCCGAACTCGGCCGCCTGAAGCGCGCCATGGCCGAGCGGCCGGTATTCCTCGCCGCCAGCACGCACGAAGGCGAAGAGCGCGCAATCGCCGCCGCGCACCGCAGGTTGGCGCAGGAGCGGGCCGGTTTCTGCACCATCATCGCACCGCGCCACCCGGAGCGGGGAACCGAAATCGCCGAGCTGATGAGGGGGCTCGGGATGGTGGTGGCGCAGCGCTCGCTAGGCCTGCTGCCGACCGCGGCCACCGACATCTACATCGCCGACACGATCGGCGAGCTCGGCACACTCTATGCGCTCGCTCCGGTCGCCTTCATCGGCGGCTCACTGGTCGACAGGGGCGGACAGAACCCGATCGAGGCCATACGCCACGGCGCCGTCGTGCTCACCGGGCCGCACTATGTCAATTTCCGTGACGCCTACAGCGCACTCTTGCGCCACCATGGCGCCATCGAAGTCCACTCCGCGGACGAGGCGGCGAACGCGGTGCTCCGGCTCATGGACGACGAGGTGGAGCTCGCCCGCATGCGGGCCGGCGCACAGTCGGCGCTGCTCACCCTCTCGGGCGCTCTGCAACGCACCGTCGATGAGCTCCTCAAGTTCCTTCCCGAGGACAAGGGACTGCTGCGTGCCAGTTGATGAGCCCTCGTGGTGGTACATGGAGCAGTCCGACTGGCGCGCCCGCCTGCTCTATCCGATCGCGGCGACGTACGGAGCGCTGGCCGTACGCCGCTTCACCCACGGCAGGCCCTTTCGGTCCCAGCTGCCCGTCATTTGCGTAGGGAACTTCACGGTCGGCGGCACCGGCAAGACCCCGCTTGCACTCCTCATCGTTCGCGCGCTGAAGGGCCGCGGGGAACGGCCGGCGTTGCTTGCTCGCGGGTACGGCGGCCGGCTGCCCGGGCCTCGCCGTGTCGATCCAGGGCGCGATGCGGCGGCCGAGGTCGGTGACGAAGCGCTGATCATGGCGCAGCAAGCGACCACGTTCGTCGCCCGTGACCGCGCAGCCGGAGCCAGAGCCATCGAAGAGGGCGGGGAGCGGGCAAACGTCATCGTCATGGACGACGGGCTGCAGAACCCCTCGCTCACCAAGGATCTGACCATCGCGGTCGTCGACGGCAGGAGAGGATTCGGCACGGCCAAGTGCTGCCGGCGGGGACCGCTGCGGGCGCCGCTGGAGTTTCAGCTACGCCTCGCCGATGCCGTCCTCGTCAATCACCCGCCGCAGGGTCCGGGGCAGGAGGCGAGCGCGGTCGGCGAATGGCTGAGGCGGCGTTTTCCAGGTCCTGTGCTGGAGGGGCGGCCGCAGCCGGTCGGCGATACCTCGGCGTTCAAAGGAGCCAGGGTCGTCGCGATTGCCGGCATCGCCAATCCGGAACGCTTCTTCCGGCTGCTCGAAGCGCTCGGAGCGATCGTCGTGGAGCGGATCGCCTTTCCGGACCATCATCCCTTCTCGGAGGCGGACGCCGACCGCTTGCTGCGTCTTGCCGCGGCGAACAAGGCGATGTTGGTAACCACGGAAAAGGATCACGTCCGGCTCGCGGGCAGCGCGGGGCTTAAGGGCGAACTGCGAGCGATTGCGCGCGTGCTGCGCATCGAGCTTACTCTCGAGGCGCGGGATATGGAGCGACTTTCGTCCCTGATCGACCTCTCGCTCAGGGCCAAGCGCGGCAGGGCGGGCACCGGCGTCGCGGAGTAGGCGCGCTGCTTCAAGCCCGCCGGCGCCGCACTTCAAGGTAGCGACGAAGCGATATCTCAACGGAGGCGTAGGCCTCCTGCAGTTCGACGCTCCAATACTTGAGCTCGCTCAAGGGAATCGGCTCGCCGGTGACCGCGCAGCGAACAAAATCCCCGGGGGACAATACCTGAAACTCGCCGTCGAGAAACCTGACGCGCGCCTCCCCTTTCAGCCCAAACAGCCTGTCGATCCGGTTCATTGTCCATCCTGCGGGTCGGTCCCGGTCTCTCTCACATCGCCAATGGCGCCAGCAACGTCAAGTGCGCGTATCAATTCGAGGTCTGACATTCAGAACAGCGAACCCTGCCCGCCAGCGCCGGAGCGGCCGGTGCTGGAGGTGCGCCGCCTCTCCGGGCGCGCGGTTCGAGCTTGATCACGATCCGTGTCCTCCACAAGTTTACCGCCATCGAGCGTCTCGGCGGTGAACGTCCCGTCTGACACCTCAATGGAGAGCCGTGCGCCGGGTGGGGCCTGCGACACGGTCCGTACCGTGCGCCCGGCCTCGTCGCGCACCAGCGCATAGCCGCGCTTCAGCACGCTCTGGTAACTCAGCGCGGCGAGCAGCTTGCTACAGCCATCGAGGCCTTCGCGACAACGACGGATGTGGTGCAGAAGGATTTGCGGGCCAACGCGGCCGGCTACGCGGTCGAACCTCGACTGGTTGCGCGCGGCCAGGCGCGCAAGGCCGCGCTCGCCGTGATGCCAAGCACGCTCGAGCCGCTCTTTCGCCCGCTCGAGGCGCACCGACAGAAGACGGGGATGCAGGCGGGTCGATAGCCGGGCGTGGCGAATGGCATGGGCGCGCGCATTGGCGAGCAGTGCACGAGAGAGGCGACGGTCGACGGCGTCGAAGCGCTGGCGCGGCAGGGCGATGAGGTCTTCGAGGCGCGGCAAGCCGCGCGCCGCTGCCTTGAGGTGAGCGCGCTGGCCGGCAAGGGCGCGAGCGATCGCAACCCGCGCCCGATGGCCCAGCGTCCGTGTCGATTCCAAGAGGTCGCTCAGCTTGGGCACCGCCCATTCGGCCGCCTTGGTTGGGGTCGGGGCGCGCGCGTCGGCGACGAGGTCGATCAGAGTCCAGTCGGTCTCGTGGCCGACCGCCGAGATCAGCGGAATCTGGCTTAAGGCGGCGGCGCGTGCCACGATCTCCTCGTTGAAACCCCACAGGTCCTCCAGGCTGCCGCCACCGCGCGCCACGATGAGCACGTCGGGCCGCGGCACCGGCGCACCGGGCGGGATCGCATTGAAACCGCGAATCGCGGCGGCCACCTCATCGGCGCAGCCATCGCCCTGCACCCGCACCGGCCATACGACGACGTGGGTCGGAAAGCGCTCGTTGAAGCCATGCAGCATGTCGCGGATGACGGCGCCGGTCGGGGAGGTGATGACGCCGACCACCTTCGGCAGGAATGGGAGCTTCTTCTTGCGCGCTTCGTCGAACAGACCCTCAGCGGCGAGCTTCCTCTTGCGCTCCTCGAGGAGCGCCATGAGGGCGCCCAGGCCCGCCGGCTCCAGCGTCTCGATCACGATCTGGTAGCGGGACGAGCCGGGATAGGTGGTGATGCGGCCCTGCGCGATCACCTCCATGCCCTCCTCAGGCTTGATCCTGAGCCGCTGGAGGGTGCTGCGCCAGATCACGGCATCGATCTTGGCCTTGTCGTCCTTGAGCGCAAAGTAGCAATGACCCGAGGCGTGGGGACCGCGGTAGCCGGAGATCTCCCCCCTCAGGCGCACGAAAGCAAATCCGTCCTCCAACAGCCGCTTGATGGCATTGGAAAGTTCCGAGACGGTGAACTCCACCGCATTGCTGGCGGGGGGCTTCTGGTAGGCAGGTTCGGCCACGAATCGTTCCGGGTCTGCTCGTCGCTCAAGAGATGATACAACATCGGCGGCGGGCAAGGCCTTCTCGGGGCGGTTTGTCCCGATTTTCCCTAAACGGCGGCAACAAGATGAACATTCTGCTGATCGGATCGGGCGGACGCGAGCACGCCCTGGCGTGGGCGCTGGCGGCGAGCCCGCTGCTCAGCAAGCTCTACGCGGCACCGGGCAATCCGGGCATCGCCGCACTCGGGCAGTGCGTTGCAATCGACGTTTCCGATCATGCCGCGGTGGTGCGCTTCTGCAGGGAGCAGGCGATCGGGCTCGTCGTGGTGGGGCCCGAGGGTCCCCTGGTGGCAGGTATCGCCGACGATCTGACGGTGGCCGGCATCAAGGTGTTCGGACCATGCAAGGCGGCGGCGCGCCTGGAAGGCTCCAAGGGCTTCACCAAGGACCTGTGCCGCGAGCACGGGATCCCGACCGCGGCCTATGGCCGCTTCCGCGATGTCGAGGCGGCCCGAGCCTATCTGCGGCAGCAAAAACTGCCTGTGGTGATCAAGGCCGACGGACTGGCTGCCGGCAAGGGCGTCGTCATCGCCGAAACGCGCGCCGAGGCGGAAGCCGCGGTTTCGGCGTGCTTGACGGGCGCGTTTGGCGCCGCCGGAACCGAGGTCGTCATCGAGGAATTTCTCGCCGGCGAGGAGGCCAGCTTCTTCGCGCTCGTCGACGGACGCCACACGCTGCCGCTCGCCACCGCGCAGGACTACAAGCGCGCCGGCGACGGCGACCGTGGCCCCAATACCGGCGGCATGGGCGCCTATTCGCCAGCGGCGGTGGTTACGCCCGAGGTCAGCAAGCAGGTGATGGACCGCATCATCCTGCCGACGGTGGCCGCGATGGCCAAGCGAGGCACACCTTACAAGGGCGTGCTCTATGCCGGCCTGATGCTCACGGCCGAGGGGCCGAAGCTCATCGAGTACAACGTGCGGTTCGGCGACCCCGAGGCGCAAGTGCTGGTGATGCGGCTCAAGTCCGACCTGCTGCCGGCGCTGCTCGCTACCACAGACGGGGTGCTCGATGCCTTCGATCTGCGCTGGCACGAGGATGCGGCGCTCACCGTCGTGATGGCTGCCAAGGGCTATCCCGGCACCCCTCTCAAAGGAACTGAAATAAAAGGCTTATCTGACGCCGCCAAAGTGCCGGGGGTGGAGATTTTCCACGCCGGGACGCGGCAGGAGGGGGGCCGGATTTTCGCCGACGGCGGGCGCGTACTCAACGTCACGGCGCGTGGGGCGACGGTGGCCGAGGCGCAGGCGCGGGCGTACGAAGCGGTGCGGCGCATCGACTGGCCGGGGGGCTTCTACCGCTCCGACATCGGCTGGCGGGCGATCGCGCGCGAGCAGCAACGGCCTTTGGGCGGTGGCGGGAACGCGCGATGATCGGCCGCAGGATGCTCTGCCAGAGCCGCTGAGCGAGCTGGACCAACGACCTTTTCTTGTGCCACCGCAACAGAGCCCGTTTCCAATGTCCCCCGCAAGCCCCCCGCCTAAGCCCATCGAGCCGCCCGGCCGACCAAGCATTGCGCTGGCGCTCGGCAGCGGCGGAGCGCGGGGGCTCGCCCACATCCTGGTGCTCGAGCTGTTCGACGAGCTGGGCCTCAGACCCAAGGTGATCGCTGGCACTTCGATCGGTGCCCTGTACGGGGCGGCCTATGCGGCCGGACTCTCGGCCGCCAGCATCCGCGCCATCACCGAGGAGACGCTCGGCGCCCGCTTCGACCTCGCACGGCAACTCTTCGCGGCGCGCTCGGAGCCCGTGCAGAAGCTGCTGCGGCTGTTGCCGGTGAGGTCTTCGCTGCTCGATCCACAGAGCCTGCTCGATCTCTTGGTCGCGGATCTGCTGCCCAAGGATTTCAGCGAGCTTCAGATCCCGCTCAAGGTGGTCGCCACCGATTTCGAGATGCGAGAGGCGGTGGTGCTCACGGAAGGGCCGCTGCGACCAGCGATTGCGGCCAGCATCGCCATTCCGGTGATCTTCTCGCCGGTCAGGTGCGGCGGACGGGTGCTGGTCGACGGCGGACTGGTGAACCCACTGCCCTTCGAGCTGGTGGCGGGCGAGGCGGACGTCACCATTGCCGTCGACGTGAGCGGAGCAGCGACCGGTTCCGGCAACGCGCGCCGGCAGTCGGCGGTCGACGTGCTGATGCGCTCGGTGCAGATCCTCGAAAAGAGCATCACGCGCGAGAAGCTCAAATCGCTACAGCCCGACATCTACGTCGACGTCAGCGTCGAGTTCAATGCGCTCGAGTTCTACAAGCCGCGTGAGATCCTGGCGGCGGCGGCGCCCGCCAAGGTGGCCCTGCGACGCCAGCTCGAACGGCTGATTGCGAGCGAGACGGTAGAAGAGGCCGCCGCCGTGCCGCCGGAACCCCAGCCGGAACCCGGCAAGAGACTGCGACGTAGCCTGCTGCGGCGGCGACGGAAGAATGGGGAGTGATGCGTTTCGGTCCAAGATTTGCGAATCCCGCATAGCCTCGGGCGCAGTCGCAGAGCCGGTTCGAGGCGAAGCGGGACTACCAGCCGGCCGGGCCGTCGGCGGACGCCGCCGAGGCCCCGCCGAGCAGCTCGCGGACGCGGGAGCGGATCAGTTCGTCGGCATCGGTGGCGTAGATCTCAAGATAGGGCACGCCCGCCTTGCGCAGCGCCTCCCTCTTCACCGCGTTGCGGCCTGCCGCATTGTCCTGGTCGTGCCCGTCGTCCTGGAACGCGACGGCGAGCAGCGGCCAGCCGCCCGCATCGACCACGAGGACGTCGATCCGCTTGCTGTTGATCGAGCGAAAGGCGCTGCGGCTTGGCGACCGCAAAATCTCGCCCATGGAGGTCTGTGCGAACACGCGACAGCCCCGCCGCCCGACCGCAACCTCCTCCTCGATGATCCTGAAGGCGCGATACTCCGACTCGCTCAAGAGCTGCTGCCTCTCGAACGGCGCCAGCATCACGGCGCGGAGCTGCTCGCGGATGTCAGCCAGGTCGCCTCCGCGATGGCCGCCGTGCCCGGCCCCGCGGCGGCGCCCCCCGGAGGCCGTGCGGCTGCCGCGAGCGAGGGCGAACCCGATGACACCGGCCAGCGCAGCCGTCATCACCAGTGCCACGATCTGCCCGATCTCGCCCGGTCCAACCGCCCACATTTCGAAACCTGTGCCGCCCCGCCCAAATGGAGTCCGGCTGCCGCCGGACCCAGCCAGCCTAGCCGCAGCGGCTTAAGGATCCGTTGTTGCAGATAAAAGGCTCCGCAGCCCGTGCCGATCAGGGGGCGCTCAGGCGCTTTGTTGCGAAGAACTTCTGCAGCAGGGCGGCCGCCTCCACCTCCCCGAGGCCGCTATAGATCTCGGGCACATGGTGGCAGGTCGCGTGACTGAACACGCGGGCGCCATGCTCAACACCGCCCCCTTTGGGGTCGGCCGCGCCATAGTAGAGGCGGCGGAGGCGAGCGAAGGAGATGGCGGCTGCGCACATGGCGCAGGGCTCGAGCGTGACATAGAGGTCATGGCCGGGAATGCGTTCGGCGCCCGCCTTCCGGCACGCCTCCCGGATAGCGAGCATCTCGGCGTGGGCGGTTGGGTCGGCGAGTTGGCGCGTGCGGTTTGCGGCACGCGCAACGATGGCACCGCCGGGAGCGACGACGACAGCGCCGATCGGCACCTCACCCAACGCCTCGGCGGCGAGCGCCTCGGCGAGCGCCTCGTCCATGTAGCTTCGCTCTCCGCGCGGTGCCATATAGTCCTCTTCTTCAAGATGCGATCACATCACATGCCCAAAACATCACCTGGTCAACGGTGGGTTTCGTCTGGAGCGTCCAAGCGGGAGCCGCACGCGCGGCCGCCCGGCGCCATGCGCATAGCCAAGGCGATCGCACGGGCTGGCTTGTGCTCGCGGCGGGAAGCGGAGCGATGGATCGCCGATGGGCGGGTGGCGGTCAACGGGCGGCTCATCACTACGCCGGCATACGATACCGGCCCGGGAGACCGCATCACGGTGGACGGCAAGGCGCTGCCCGAGCCCGAGCCCATCAGGCTATGGCGCTATTACAAGCCGCGCGGGCTCGTCACGACGCACCGCGACCCGCAGGGTCGGCCAACAGTGTTCGCCAATCTCCCGCCGGCGCTGCCGCGCGTCATCTCGGTGGGGCGCCTCGACTTCAACACCGAGGGGCTGCTGTTGCTCACCACCGATGGGGCGCTCGCCCGGCATCTCGAGCTGCCGTCGACCGGGTGGCTGCGGCGTTACCGCGTGCGCGCGCGGGGACGGATCAGCCAAGATGCGCTCGACAAGCTCAAGAACGGCATCACGGTCGATGGGATGAACTATGGACCGATCGAGGCCAGCCTCGACACCGAAAGGGGCGCCAACGTGTGGCTGACGATCGGACTGCGCGAGGGCAAGAACCGCGAGGTGCGCAAGGTGCTCGCCACCCTGGGGCTTGAGGTGTCGCGCCTCATACGCATCTCATTCGGGCCGTTCCAGCTTCTCGACCTCGGGCCGGGCGAAGCCGAACCGGTGCGGAGACGGGTGTTGATCGACCAGCTCGGGCAGCGGATTGCGCGCGAACTCGGCATCCTCAAGGAGCAGGGCGCTTGATGAGGATCGTGGGCGGCACCTTCCGCGGCCGCGCCCTCAGCGCGCCAAAGCACGCGGGCCTGCGCCCCACCTCGGACCGCGTGCGCGAGGCCGTGTTCAACATCCTGGCGCACGGAATTGCCAACTTCTCCCTCGAAGGGGCCAAGGTGCTCGACCTGTTCGCGGGCACAGGGGCGCTGGGACTGGAGGCGCTGTCGCGTGGAGCGGTCACGTGCCTCTTCGTGGAGGAGGACGCCGAGGCGCGCGCACTGATCCGACAGAACGTCGAGGCACTGGGGCTCACCGGCGTCACCCGGGTGTTCCGCCGGGATGCGACGAGCCTTGGACGTGCGGGTAAGCACGGCGGCTTCACGCTGGCATTTCTCGATCCGCCCTACGGCAAGAGGCTTGGCGAACGCGCGCTCGCATCGGCCGCGGCGGGGGCATGGCTCGCTGGCGAAGCCGTCGTCGTGCTCGAGGAGCGGAAGGGCGCGACCATCGCGCTTCCGGAAGGCTTCACCGAGATTGACCACAGAACCTGGGGCGATACGCAGGTACTGTTCGCCCGCTGGAAGGGCAGGGCGGAAATGCGCTAGCGCCTGGCGATGAGGGCGAGCCACTCGTCCTCGGTCAGAACCTTGATGCCGAGCTGGCGGGCCTTGGCAAGCTTGGAGCCCGCTTCGGCCCCGGCAACGACGTAGTCGGTGTTCCTCGAAACGGAGCCAGCTACTTTGGCGCCGAGCCGTTCGGCCTGGGCCTTGGCCTCGTTGCGGGTCATGCGCTCGAGCGACCCAGTGAACACTACCGTTTTGCCGGCTACGGGCGAGCCTGAGTCGATGGCGGCGAGCGGCTGGGGCGCAACCTCGCGCAGCAGGGCGTCCAACACGTGCAGGTTGTGGGGCTCGCCGAAGAAGTCTGCCAGCGCTTCCGCCACCGTCTCGCCGATGCCCTCGATAGCGTCGAGCTCCTGGTAGGCCTCGGTGTCCTTGCCCTTGGCGGCCTCGATCATGGCGGTGCGAAACGTCTCGATGTCGCCGTAGGCGCGGGCGAGCAACCGCGCGGTGGTTTCGCCGACATGGCGGATGCCGAGGGCATAAATGAAGCGGTCGAGGCCGATCTTGCGGCGGGCGTCGATGGCGGCCAGGAGCTTCCTCACCGACTGCGGGCCCCAGCCCTCCCGCTTCTCGAGCTCGGAAGCGCGCGCCTTGAGCCGGAAGATGTCCGGCGGCGACGCAATGAGCCCGTCGTCGTAGAAGGCCTGGATATGCTTGTCGCCCAGACCTTCGATGTCGAAGGCATTGCGCGAGGCGAAGTGCTTCAGCCGCTCGACGCGCTGGGCCGGGCAGACGAGGCCGCCGGTGCAGCGGCGCACGGCCTCCTGCCGGCCGGTCTTGGCATCGCGGTCACGCACGGCGTGGCTGCCGCAGGCCGGGCAGACGGTCGGAAAGGCAAAGGCCTTGGCGCCGCGGGGCCGCTTCTCCTTCACCACACCGACGATCTGCGGGATAACGTCGCCCGCCCGCTGCACAATCACCGTGTCGCCGATGCGCACGTCCTTGCGCGCAATCTCATCCTCGTTGTGCAGGGTGGCGTTCGAGACCACGACGCCGCCAACGGTGACGGGCTCGAGCTTGGCGACGGGGGTCAAGGCGCCCGTGCGCCCGACCTGGATCTCGATGTCGCGCAGCACGGTGGTTGCCCGCTCGGCGGGGAACTTGTGGGCAAGCGCCCAGCGCGGCGAACGCGAGACGTAGCCAAGCCGCTCCTGGAAGTCGAGCCGATTGACCTTGTAGACGACGCCGTCGATGTCGTAGCCGAGCGAGGCGCGCTCAAGGGCGATCTCGCGATAGAAGGCGATCAGCTCGTCGGTCGAATGCGCAAGCCGCATGCGCGGATTGACAGGGAGGCCCCAGCGCTTGAACGCCTGCACGACGCCCATCTGCGTATCGGCAGGCAGGGAGGAGGCTTCGCCCCAGGTGTAGGCGAAGAAACGCAAAGGGCGCGAGGCGGTGATTCTGGGGTCGAGCTGGCGCAGCGAGCCGGCGGCAAAGTTGCGCGGGTTGGCGAACACCTTGGCTCCGGCCGCCGCTTGGTCGGCGTTGAGCTTCCTGAAGTCGTCGATGCGCATGTAGATCTCACCGCGCACGTCGATGGTAGCGGGCACGTCGCGGCCGACAAGGCGGTGCGGTATGTCGGAAATGGTGCGCACATTCGCAGTGACGTTCTCGCCCTCGGTGCCGTCGCCCCTGGTGGCGGCCTCGGTGAGCCGGCCGTCGTCATAACGGATTGAGATGGACAGGCCGTCGATCTTGGGTTCGGCGGTGAAGGCGAGGTCGGCGCCGGGACCGAGCTTCAAAAAGCGGCGCACGCGCTCGACGAAATCGGCGACCTCCTCCTCGGAAAAGGCGTTGGAGAGTGACAGCATCGGCACGCGGTGCCGCAGCTTGGCAAAGCCCTCGGCGGGAGCGGCGCCTACCCGGCGCGAGGGGCTGTCGGGGCGGATGAGGTCGGGAAAGCGGGCCTCGATGGCGGCGTTGCGCCTGACGAGCGCGTCGTACTCGGCGTCGGAGATCTCCGGCGCGTCCTGTCGGTAGTAAAGCTCGTCGTGGTGGGCGATGAGCCGCGCAAGCTCGGCTAGCTCGGCGCGCGCCTCCTTGGCGCTCAAGGTCTCGACGGGCTTGCGGGCGGCTGGCTTGGCGGGCATCGGCATCGGCGTTCAAATCGCGCCGCCATTTGGCCCGGAGGGCGGGGGGCAATCAAGCCCCGCAGGAGCTTGCCTGGGCAGCAGGCACGGAAGCGGCGGGCAGGCGCCTCACTGGCCGCTCAACGACAGCTTCGGCAGCTTGACATTGGCCCACGCCTTGCTCAGCCAGGAGCTAGTGTCCTCGCGCGGAGCAAGCCCGTCGGACTGCAGCAGTACGTAGGCGTCCTTGTACCACGGCGAGCTCGGGAAGTTGTGGCCGAGCACAGCGGCGGCGGTCTGAGCCTCGTGCTTGATGCCGAGCGCCATGTAAGCCTCGGTGAGCCGCATCAGCGCTTCCTCTACGTGCCGCGTGGTCTGGTACTCAGTCACCACCGTCCTGAAGCGGTTGATGGCAGCGACGTAGTTCTTCCGCTTGAGGTAATAGCGGGCTACCTCCATCTCGGCGGCGGCAAGGGAGTCCTCGCAGATGCGGATGCGGTTGTCAGCATCCTTGGCGTACTGGCTGTCGGGATAGCGCGCCTTAAGGATCTTGTACTCGGCGAGCGCCTTGCGCGTGTTCGACTGGTCGCGGTTGGGTCCGCTCATGTCGTCGAAATAGGCAGAGGCGATGATGTGATGTGCGAGCGGAGCCTCCTTGGTGCCCGGGTGCATGGTGGTGTAGCGGCGCGCGGTGGCAATCGCCTCGGGATACTTCAACGCCTTGTAGTAGGCGTAGGCCGCTAGCACGATGGCGCGGCGCGCCTCGGGCGAATAGGGATGATCGCGGTCGAGATCCTCGAACTTGCGCGCTGCCTCCTCGTACTTGCCGCGCGACAGGAAGCTGTCCGCGATGGCGAACATCTTGTCGGGCGGATCGGGGTTCAACAGCTTGTCCGCCTCGTTGGAGGAACTGCAGGCGCCGAGCAGCGCCATCGCCAGCAGGCCGCAGGCGAGACTCAGCAGGCGAGCGCTGGAGGGCGGATTGCCGGCGCGATGCATGGGTCTAAACGTGTCCCCTCCCCAAACCGCGGGACGGCTCCTCGAGCGATCATGCGGCTGTCGCCCATAGCGCGACGGCGGGCGGGCGAAGTCAACCGAAAACGCGAGCAGTACCAGGGCAACAAACAATCTGAAAATGTGTTGTGTTTGAGGCGGATCGTTCCGCGCCTTCCGATCTTCGCCCGGACGTGGCAGGCAGACTTGCGTCCGCTGCGCGCTGTGCGATGCGAGACCTGCTCGGAAGGCTACTCTCCCGCCGCCAGAGCGTAGCCCGCGTGGCGCGTGATGGGCTCGCGCAGGCGGGGTCCCTGGACCAGTGTCCAGGCGCTCGAATCGGCAAACATGGCCTTCAGCACGTGGACGTTCAAGCGATGGCCGCCGCGCACAGAGCGATAGGCGCCGAGCAGCTGATGGCCGGCGAGAGCCAGATCGCCAACGGCATCGAGCATCTTGTGGCGGACGAATTCCTGCGGATGGCGCAGGCCCTCAGGGTTCAGAATACGATCGTCGCCAATGGCGACGGTGTTGTCGAGCGCAGCACCAAGCGCGAGCCCGGCCTTCCAGAGCTTCTCCACGTCGCGCATGAAGCCGAACGTGCGGGCGCGGGCAATCTCGTTGCGGAAGACGCTGGGTGTCATCTCCAGGCTCAGCCGCTGGCGGCCGATCACCGGCGTGTCGAAGTCGATCTCGACGTCGAGGTGAAAGCCCGAATGCGGGGAAATCTCGCCCCAGCAATCGCCATCCTCCACCCGAACGGTCTTGAGGACCTTGATGTAGCTGCGTGTCTCGGTCAGCTCGCGAATGCCGGCCTCATCGATGGCAGCGACAAAGGTGGCGGAGCTGCCGTCCATGATCGGCACCTCCTTGCTGTCCACCTCGATGTAGCAGTTGTCGACGCCAAGGCCGCGGAGAGCGGCGAGCAGGTGCTCGACCGTGCTGATGCAAACGCCCGAATCATCGCCGAGCACGGTGCACAGCGTCAAGTTCCTGACGTTGTCGACGCTGGCCGGAATGTCGGCGATGAAGCGCCCCCGCCTCGAGACCAGAAACCGGTGGCCGACATCCGCTTCGGCGGGGTGGAGCACCAGTGCTACCGGTGCCCCACTGTGCACCCCCTTGCCTTCCAATTCGATTTCACGGGCTATCGTCGTTTGCCGTGCGGCAAATACCCATTTCGGCATTGTGTGCCGTCCCTCGCCCCAAATCGGCGGTGGCCTCAAGAAGGCGGCACCGCCTTTCCCCCTGTCCGCCGTCCGCGTGCCGACTCCCAACCCGGTTCCCTGTACCCGGCACGTGGGCAGCGACGGTCGTACCACTCCGATGCAGGGACGATATCTGCGCCGCCCCCACAGGGACAAATCACGGTTCCTTACATTGTGTTACTCGAGGGATACCCGCGGGCCGCGCCATCCTGCGTGTCACCCGCGGCGTTCCTGATCGAAGAACACGGGCAGCTCAACATCGTCCTCGGCCGGGTTGACGCGACTCGCCGGCTGCATTTTCAAGTCCGAACCAACGGGCGCGTCTTGGTGCTGCGCGCGGTCGCCGGAGGCGGCGGCGCTGTGTGACGATGCAGCCGAGCCCGCGCGACCCCCGGCACTGCGCTGGCGCACTCCCATCAGCCGCTCGATGAGACTGGCCTTTCTCGGAGCTGCCCCGTCGGAGGCGCCCGCGGCCCCAAGCTTGGCCTGATATTCCCTCTGTCCGACCGTCGGGAAATCCTCGATGGCGGGAATGCGCCGCTGCCCGCGCCTCGGCTCGATGGGAGGGGCTGGCTCAAAGCCTGTTGAGCGCGGCGCGCCCGTGGGCGCCGGAGGGTCCGCGGGCTGACCAAAGTCAGGCGGTGCCTCCTCGAACTCCGTTCCGTCAGCAGCACGCCAGCGCTCGCGCGGCTCAAGGCGCTCGGTGTGCGTCTCATGCCCGGTCTGATGCATCGCCTCGGAGAGGGCACGCGTCAGCTCATCCTCGCCGGCGGACCAAGCCTGGCGCTCGCGGGGCGACGGCCGCAGCGGCGGAGGCCCTCCCGCCTTGCGCTGCCTGCCCTTCAACCCGCCAAGGCCAGTCGCCTGCAACAAACCGCCAAGACGGGCACCGACGGCCCCTTCACCGCCGGCTCGGTCCATGCCGGAAGCGACGATCGAGACACGGAGACGGCCGGTGAGGCTTTCGTCGAACGTCGCCCCGACGATAATGTTGGCGTCGGGATCGACCTCGCGACGCACGCGCGAGGCAGCCTCGTCGACCTCATACAGGGTCAGGTCCTTGCCGCCCGTGATCGACAACAGCAGGCCCTTGGCCCCCTTGAGCGAGACATTGTCGAGCAGCGGATTGGCGATCGCCTCCTCGGCCGCAATCGTGGCGCGGTTCTCGCCGCTCGCTTCCCCAGTGCCCATCATCGAGGTCCCCATGCCGGTCAGGATGGTGCGCACGTCGGCGAGGTCGAGATTGATGAGGCCATCCTTGACGATCAAATCGACAATGCAGGCGACAGCGGAATAGAGCACCTGGTCGGCCAGCACGAAGGCTTCGGCAAAGGTCGTCCTCTCGGTGGCGACGAGAAACAGGTTCTGGTTCGGGATGACGATCAGCGTGTCGACGTATTTGCGCAGCTCGGCGATGCCGGCCTCGGCTACGCGCATGCGCCGCGAGCCCTCGAAGTGGAACGGTTTCGTCACCACGCCGATGGTCAGAATGCCGAGCTCCTTGGCCACCCGAGCGATGACGGCGGCCGCACCGGTGCCGGTGCCGCCGCCCATGCCGGCGGCAATGAACACCATGTGCGAGCCGGAAACCTGACTGCGGATGTCGTCGAGGGCCTCTTCGGCTGCGGCCTGACCGATTTCGGGCCGGGAGCCCGCCCCGAGCCCCTCGGTCAGGGTCACACCGAGCTGGAGACGGTGCTCGGCGCTGGAGGCAGCGAGCGCCTGGGCGTCGGTGTTGGCGACCACAAAGGTGACGCCGTCGAGCCCGGAGGCGATCATGTTGTTGACGGCGTTGCCGCCAGCACCGCCCACCCCGATCACGGTGATGCGGGGCTTCAGATCGGTGAGCTTAGGAAGCTGCAGGCTGATGTTCATGGCGAACTCCGCCGCGGCCCGCCCGCCACGCGCACTGCGCACGAGAGGCTCGCTGCTCGCGATGCGCGATCGAGCAAGGTTGCGTGCTTCATGCGGTGGTCGTGCTCCTCTAGAAGCTGTCGCGCAGCCATCGTCCGACGCGGCCGAGGTAGCTGCGGGGAAGGGGAGCGGGCTCGTGCTCCACGGCGAGGCGGTACTCGGACGATGCGGCGGCCAGAGCAAGCCCGGCGACGGCAGCAAACGAGGCACCTGTGCCGCGTTGCGGCATACCCGAAATGGGTCGAGGCACGCCGACACGCACGGAGCGACGCAGGACGGCCGCCACGTAGCCGCCGAGGCCCAAGAGCTGGCTCGTGCCGCCGGTCACGACGATCGGATCGTTGGCGCAACCCGGAAGGCCGCTTCGATCGAGGCGTTCGCGCACGAGCTGCAAGAGACCGTCAATCCTCTGTCGCACGATGGGGCCGAGCGCTGCCCGCGTCGTGTGATGGATCGCGGGCTCAGCTTCGCCCGCGAGTGGAAATGCAATCACCTCGTTCTGGTCGGACGCAGCGCCCGCCAGGGTTGCGTACAGGGTCTTGATTCGCTCGGCTTCCGCAAGGGGGGTCCTCAGCGAACGCGCAATGTCGAGCGTGATGTGCTTGCCGCCCATTGGCACGACGTCGGCGAAAACGAAGTGTCCATGCCGGAAGGCGGCAATGGTTGTAGCGCCGCCCCCGATGTCGAGGCAGACCACGCCTTGGCGGCGCTCGTCTTCGCTCGTGGCGGCGAGGGCGCTGGCCAGCGGCACGGGCGTGAAGCCATCGACCGCGAGGTGGCAACGCTCGACCAAGAGCAACAGGTTGCGGAGCGGAGTCTCGTCGACCGTGACGGCGTGGTAGCTACCGGTCAGGCGGCGGCCCGTCATGCCGCGCGGATCGCGAATCCCGACGGTACCGTCGAGGCCGTAGCCGATGCGGTTCATGGCAACGAGCAGGCGACCGCCGCGCTCGGCGAAGGTGCGGGCGCCGCGGTCGAGGCTCAGGAGATGGCGGCGGTGCACGAGGCCGTCGTCGAGCTCGACGTGGCCCTTAAAGGTGGCTGAGCCGAGCCTGCCGCAGGCCACGCCGACATGGATGCCCGCGAGCGTAACCGCGGCCATGCGTTCTGCTTCGTCGACAGCGGCGCGCACGACCTGCTCGGCATCGTCGAGGTCGACGATAACCCCGGCCTTGATGCCACGCGAACGGTGCAGGCCAAAGCCCAGCACGCGATCGCCGAGGAGGATCAGGCAGCACACCTTGCTCGAGCCAATGTCGAGAAAGCCGCGAGCCTCCCCGCCCCCCGCCGTCTTCCTACCCAGTCCCGACACCGGCCGGCACCTCTCGCTCTTCATGTGCTGTCAGTAGCGCGGCGCAGCGGCACTGGCGGACTCCGCCGGATCGCGGCGGATGATGATCCGGTCCTCGGCCCGCAGGTCGACAAGGGCGAGGTCGCGGTCGATGAGCCGGCCGCCGCGGCGCGGCGCCATCAGGCGCACGAGCGCTGCGGCCTCGTTCATAGCCGGTAGGTGGATGCGCATGCCGCGCTCGAGGGTGAGCGTCCAGCGCCGATCGGCAACACGCTCGGCCTCGACAAGCCTGTTGCGCAGCTCGGGATAAGACTCGAGGTTGCGGAAGAGGGCGTGGGCGGCGAGAGCAGCGCCGTCGCCGGCGATCACGGGTAGAGCGCCGGCATGGGCGCGGGCAGCGGGACCGAGCTCACGGCCCTCCTCGTCGATCAGGACGTCGCCGCCCGGCTTGCGCCAGACGGCATAGGGCTTGCGCTCGGTCAGCGTGATGCTGATCTCGTCGGGAAAGATGCGTTCGATGGTGGCCGTCTCGACCCAGGGCAGCCGCTCGATGCGCCGGAGTGCGGCGGCACCGTCGAAACGCAGTAGCGAGGCCGCGGCGGAAAGCTCGAGGGCATCGAAAACGGCGGTATCGGGCGTCATACGGTGTCCGGTCAGGTTGATCTGCCTCAACCCGAAGCCGGCAATGGTGGCGATGTCGTCGATCTGTTCGCCGAGAGGGCGGACCGATCGCGTGGTGCGCCCGCCTTCGGTGACCACGGCGAAGATGCACGCGCCGGTGAGAATCGCGGCGAACACCGCCAGGTGCCGTGCGCGGCCGCGGGCAGGCGCGCGCCGCTTAAACGGCGCCGGGCCCGGCACCCTGGGCGGGTCAGCCGCCCGGCGGCCGCGGCGTGGGCCTGACCGCGGGCCAGACAATGACAGCGCCAACAGCCTCATCCCACGACACGGTGCGCACGGTGCAAATCCCATGGAGCCACACCCGGTGCAGCCCCTCGGGCGCGAGCATGCGAGCAGTTGGGTAAACGCCCCGTTAACCGCGATCGGCCGGCCGACAAACGGCCTAATCACCGGTCGAGGGAAGCATCCTCGACCATCCAGGTGACAAGGTCGGGAAAGCTCAGCCCCATGTGCCGGGCGAGCTCGGGCACCAGAGAGGTGGCGGTCATGCCAGGCTGGGTGTTGACCTCGAGGCAGACCAGATCGGCCGATCCGCCGGGCGTGTCGTCATAGCGAAAGTCGGCACGGGAGACGCCGCGGCAGCCGAGGGCGCGGTGGGCGGCAAGCGTGAAACGCTGGACGGCGGCCGTGACGCCGTCGGGAATCCGGGCTGGAAGAATATGGCGCGATCCGCCAGGCGCATACTTTGCCTCGTAGTCATAAAACTCAAGATTGGCGGCCGGTACGATGTCAATGACGCCAGTGGCGCGGCCGTCGATGACGCCGCAGGTCAGCTCGCGACCGGCGACGAAGCGCTCGACCATGATAAGGTTGTCGAGCGCGGGGATGGCGCCGATCGCCTCGGGCGGGCGGTTGGCGCCGGCGCGGACAATGACCACTCCCACGCTCGAGCCTTCGGCGATCGGCTTGGCGACGTAGGGCGGCTCCATGGCGTGGCGCGCTAGCGCAGACTCGCGCGAGACGACCTTTCCCTCCGCCACCGGCACACCGGCCGCCTGCAGCACGCGCTTGGCCTGCTCCTTGTGCATGGCAAGGGCGGACGCCAACACGCCCGAATGAGTATAAGGAATCCCAAGGCACTCCAGGATGCCCTGCATGCAGCCATCCTCGCCCCAGCGCCCGTGCAAAGCATTGAAGCAGACGTCGGGCGCGAGCTTGCGCAGCCGCTCGGCGATGTCGCGGCCGACATCGATGCGGCTGACGGTATAGCCCGCTTCTTCCAGCGCATCGGCACAGGCCGCGCCGGAGCGCAGGCTCACCTCGCGCTCGGCCGACCAGCCGCCCATGAGCACGGCGACATGGCGGTACCGCTTCGGGCCGCGGGCGGCGGTCATGCGGGCACCGCCAGGGCGAGCGCCTCGCCCGCCGGCCGGCCAGCGAGCGGATTGCCGAGGCGCACGATTTCCCACTCGAGGCTCACTCCGCAGACCGCCCTAACGCGGGCGCGCACCGTTTCGCCGAGACGCTCGATGTCCTCCGCGGTCGCTCCCCGGTCGTTGATCAGGAAGTTGCAATGCATGGCGGAGACCATGGCGCCGCCGACGCGCAGGCCGCGACAGCCGGCCTCGTCGATCAGCCGCCAAGCGCTATGTCCGGGCGGGTTCTTGAACGTCGAGCCGCCGGTGCGCTCCCTGATCGGCTGGTTGGCCTCCCGGTACTCGGCGACCGCTTCCATCTCCTTCAGAATCTCGGCCGGATCGCCCGGCTCGGCGCGAAACAGCGCTTCGGTGAAAATCCAGTCGGAGGGCACGCCGCAATGGCGGTAGGCGTAGTTCATGTCGGCGAGGCTCAGTGCATGAAGGCGACCTTGCCGATCGACGGCGCGGGCGGAGATCAGCACGTCCTTCGTCTCGCGCCCGTGCGCGCCGGCGTTCATCCTCAGCGCCCCGCCGATGCTGCCCGGAATGCCGCGGTAGAAGGCGAGGCCCGAGAGGCCGGCATCGGCGGCGGCGCGCGCGAGCTTCACATCGGGCACGGCGGCGCCGGCGCGGATGGTGTGGTCCGGACCGAGGCCGGTCTCGCCGAAGCCGCGGCCCAGCCTGATGACGACGCCGGGGATGCCGCCGTCGCGCACCAGCAGATTGGAGCCGAGACCGATTACGGTGACCGGCAGATCGGGCGGCAGATGGCCGAGGAAGTAGGCGAGGTCGTCTTCATCGGCCGGCGAGTAAAACACCTGCGCTGCGCCGCCGACGCGGAACCAGGTGACGGCGGCGAGCGGCTGGTTGGCGACAAGCCTGCCACGCAGCGCCGGCATCGCTTCAACGAGGTCCGGGACGATATCCGGAAACGTCATCGGCGCATCCTTCGTAACATCCTGCACACTCCCTGCTCAAACCGCCGCGCCCAAGCGCTTGGACTCGTCGGCGAGCAGCGCTGGAAGCTGGTGGGCCCACTCGGTGGAATTGCCGGCGCCGAGCACGATCACGGTGTCGCCCGGGCGGGCGTGACGGCGCAGCAGGGCGGCGACGGCATCCGGGCCGTCGACAGTGACGACGGAAGGGTGGCCCGCGCGACGGATGCCGTCGGCGAGCGTCTTGCTGTCGATGCCGTCGATCGGCCTCTCGCCGGCGCTGTAGAGCGGCGCCAGCATGACGCTGTCGGCATCGCGCAAACAGGCGCAGAAGTCGGCATAAAGGTCGCGAACTCGCGAGTAGCGATGCGGCTCGAGCACGGCGATGACGCGGCCGCGGGCGCCAGCGCGGGCGGCCTCGAGGACGGCGGCAATCTCGACGGGGTGGTGCGCATAGTCATCGAATACGGCGATCCCGTTCCAGGTGCCGGTGAGCTGGAAGCGCCGCCTAACGCCGGAGAAGCTCTCGATCGCACCGCGAATGACGTCATCTGGAATGCGCGCCTCGGTGGCGACGGCGATGGCAGCCAGCGCATTCAGCGCATTGTGACGCCCCGGAATGGGCACGCGCCAGTCCCTGATCGTGCGCGCCCCACCGGCGACACGGGCACCGAGCTCGGCAGTGAAAAGGACGCTGTAGCCTTCCTGCCGTGCACCGGTCAGCAGCAGGTCGGCACCGGTCGACACGCCGTAGGTGAGGAGGCGGCGGCCGTCGCGGCGAAGCCCCAGGCGCTCGATCATGGCAGCCACCACGGGGTGGTCGATGCAGGCGACGCCAGCGCCGTAGAATGGGATGTTGCGGATAAAAGTCTCGTACTCCCGATGCATGTTCTCGACGCTGCCGAAGTAGTCGAGATGCTCGGGGTCGATGTTGGTGACGACGCCGAACTGGCTCGGGATCCTGATGAAGGTGCCGTCCGACTCGTCGGCCTCGACCACCATCCAGGGGCTCTTGCCGAGCCGGGCGTTGGAGCCCCAGTCGTTGATGATGCCGCCGGTGATGACGGTCGGATCGAGCCCGGCGCAGGCGAAGACGTGGGCGATGAGCGAGGTGGTGGTGGTCTTGCCGTGGGTGCCAGTCACCGCCACCGTGGAATAGAGCCGCATCAGTTCGGCCAGCATCTCCGCCCGCCGGATGACCGGAAGTCCGCGTGCGCGAGCCGCATCGAGTTCCGGGTTACCGGCCTGGACCGCGGTCGAGATCACGACATAGCGGGCGCCGACCAGGTTCACGGGGTCGTGGCCCACGAAGACGCGGATGCCCCTGGCACGCAGGCGCCGCACGTTGGCGCTCTCCTTCTGGTCGCTGCCCTGAACGGTGAAGCCCTTGGCGTGCAGAATCTCGGCGATGGCGCTCATGCCTATGCCGCCGACGCCGATGATGTGGATGGTGCCAATGTCCCGGGGCAGTTCCATGCTGCTCGATCCCTCGTTATGCCCCCTTCATACGCCGGCCCGAGCCAGCGGCATACCGCGCGATCGCATCAGTTCCTCGACAACGTCGGCGAGCCGGATTACCGCATCCGGCCGCCCCTCCTCCCGCACTGCGGCCGCCGCGCGGGTGAGCCGATCGGGATCGGACGCAAGCCGTTCGATTTCGCGAGCCAGGCGCTCGGGCGTGAACTTGGCTTGAGGAATGCACCAGGCGCCACCCGTCCTCTCGAGCGTTGTCGCGTTGCGCAACTGATCGTTGTCAAGAGCATGGGGCAGCGGCACGAGAATGGCAGGGCGGCCGATAACGGCCAGCTCGGCCACGGTGGAGGCACCCGAGCGCGAGACGACGAGGTGTGCCGCGGCCATCCGTTGCGGCAGGTCCGAGAAAAATGTTGCGAGCTCGGCATCGATTCCGGCCTCAAGGTAGGCGGCCCTGACCCGTTCCAGGTCCTCCGGCCGGCACTGCTGCACGACCTTTAGGAGACGCCTTCTGTCGGGCTTGAGCCGGCCCAGCGCGGCGGGGACCACGTCAGCGAAGACGCGGGCCCCCTGACTGCCGCCGAAGACGAGGATCGCCAGCGGTTGGCCGGGCAACGGCGCCTGGTAGGGCAAGCCCGCGCAAGCGAGCACGGCGCTGCGCACCGGATTGCCGGTGAGGCGAACCTTGGTCGCGGCCGCGCCTTCCAACAACCTCACCTCGCGAAAGGAGGTGGCGATGCGGGCGACCATCCTGGCAAGAACGCGATTGGCACGGCCCAACACCGCGTTCTGCTCGTGAAGGACCGCCGGCACACCGCGCAGACGCGCAGCCACGAGCGGGGGAAAGCTCGGATAGCCGCCGAATCCAACCACGGCGGCGGGGCGGACCTTGCCCAGCAACCAGAATGCCTCGCCGATACCGCGCAGCAGGGTGACGGCCGCCGCCACCGCCTTCAGCGGAGAGCCGACAGCCGGGGTCGCGGAGCGGACGCGGAAGACGCTGCGCGCAGGAAAATCGGCGCCGTAGCGGTCGCCGCGCATATCGGTGACGAGATCGACCGGAATGCCGCGCCGGACGAGCTCCTCGGCCAGCGCGAGGGCGGGAAACAGGTGGCCACCGGTGCCGCCGGCAGCCAGTATCACGGAAGCTCGGTTCAAGGCGCCCCCGTCCCGTATGGTCGCAATCGCCGCGCTTTGACGGTCAGTCCGGGCATTTTCAAGCGCTCAGGGTCGGGCCGGCGGCGGGTGAGCGCAAGCAGCATGCCACAGGCGATGCACATGGCGAGGTGGGAGGAGCCACCGGCGGAAATGAACGGCAGGGTGATGCCCTTGGCCGGAACGAGACCGACATTGACGGCCATGTTCATGACCGCCTGCAGGCCGACGAGCAGCGCCAGCCCGGCGACCCCATGGCGCGCGAAAGGTTCGGGCTCGCCGAACGTGCGGGCGAGCGCGCGCAATACGACATAGGCGAAAATGGCAACCAGGATCAGGCAAGCCAGCACTCCGTACTCCTCGGCAACGACCGCGAAAATGAAGTCGGTGCGGGCGTCGGGCAGGATGTTCTTGATGGTGCCCTCGCCGGGGCCGCGGCCGAAGAAGCCGCCTTCGAGGAACGACTGAAAGGCGCGGTCGGTCTGCGAGGTTTCCCCCGTGGGCGGAACCAGGAAGCGGTCAATGCGCTGGCGCACGTGCGGGAGCACATGGTAGGCGCCGGCAAGCAGACCGGCGCCGGCGGCGAACAGGCCGGCAGACCAAGCGATGGGTCGGCCCGACAAGAACAGAAGTGCGCCCCAGAGCGCGGTGATGAGCAACACCTGGCCGACGTCCGGCTGCAGCATGAGCAGAGCTGCAAAGGCCACGTAGAAGGCGATGGCGAGGGCGAGAGCCGGCATGTCGGTGCGCCGCGCGCTCTCGGCGAAGGCCCAGGCGGAAAGCACGGCAAAACCCGGCTTGGCGAGCTCGGAGGGCTGCAGCGACAGGCCGGCAAAGCGCAGCCAGCGCCTGGCCCCGTTGATCTCCTCTCCGGTCAACAGCACCAAGACCATGACGGCAAGGCCGCCAAAAAAGAGGACAGCGGCAAGGCGGCGGATCGTGCGCGGGCCCATCATCGAGACGACCAGCATGACAAAGAGGCCGAGGGCGGCGTAGGCGCCATGGCGCTCGACGAAATAGAAGGCGGGCAGGCCCTTCTTGAGGGCGACGACGGGGCTCGCCGCCAGCGACAGCAGCAGCCCGACGGCAATCAGCGCCAGGATGGCAGCGAGCAGCGGCCGGTCGACCGTGAACCACCACTCGGCGAGCAGACTCTTGTCGGTGCGCGAGATCCTCATGCTCAATCCGGCCGGTTCATCTCCACACCCGGAATCTCCGAGACGAGCCGCCGAAACGCCTCGCCGCGTTCCTCGAAGTTGCCGAACTGATCGTAGGAGGCGCAGGCAGGCGACAGCAGCACGACAGGCTCCCGCCCTTCGCTGCGGCTTGCATCCCGGGCGGCGGCGGCGCAGGCGACAGCGAGAGTGCCGCTCAGCTCAAAGGCGACCTTGCCGTCGAGCTCGGCGGCAAACGGCGCAGCGGCCTCGCCGATGAGGTAGGCTTTGGCAATGCGTGGGAAGCTGGGTGCGAGCGCGGCAATGCCTCCCCCCTTGGGCCGGCCGCCGGCGATCCAGAAGATGTCGCCAGGAAAGCTCGAAAGTGCCTTGGCAGCGCTGTCGACATTGGTGGCTTTGGAGTCGTTGATGAACAGCACACGGCCGAGCCGGCCGATTTCCTCCATGCGGTGGGGAAGACCGCGAAAGGAGGCGAGCGCTGCCTGCAGAGCCACGCGCCGGCGGGCGGCGTCATTGGGCGGAGCGGGGCGGCGGCCCATTAGGCGCTGGGTGAAGCGGCGCGCAAAGCGGCGGGCATAGTCGTCCTCGCTCTCGAACCAGCGGCGGCTCAAGGCAATGTCGGGCTTGGACCAGCGACTGCGGGCGGCCTTGGCGAAGGCGTTGCGCAGGGCGCCGAGAACGCAGACGGCAGCCAGGGCATTCTGAGCATTGTGCAGGCCGCGGAGCGAGCCGATTCCCGAGATGTCGGCAAGCTCCTCGGCCCAGCGGTGCCTGGCGTCGTCGCAGCGGATCCTGCCCTCGGCGATGTGGTAGCCTTCTTCGAAGTCCTCGCGGGTCGAGAACACGTGCACGAAGCCGCGCTGGCGGCAACGTTCGATGATGGCGCGGCAGTACTCGTCGTCGGCGCTCACGCAGCACTGCTCGGCATTGCGCACGACCCGCTCCTTGATCGCGGCGTAGTTCTCGATGCTGCCGTGCCGGTCGAGGTGGTCGGGCGCGATGTTGAGCAGCACGCCGACTGTCGGGCGCAGCGAAGGGGTGAGGTCGATCTGGAAGGAGGAGAGCTCGATGACGTGGAAGCGACTGCCGGCGGGCGGTTCGAGATCGAGGATCGGCGTGCCGAGATTGCCGCCCACGGCGACGTCGCGCCGGTCGGAGCGCAGCAGGTGGGCAATGAGGGCCGTCGTGGTCGATTTGCCGTTGGTGCCGGTGATGGCCACGAACGGTGCATGCCGGCTGCGCCGTGCGCGCTCGCGGCAGAAGAGCTCGACGTCGCCGATCACCTCCACGCCCGCGCCATGGGCCAGCTTCACCACCCAATGGGGCTCGGGATGGGTCAGCGGAACGCCCGGCGACAGTACGAGAGCAGCAAAGCCGCTCCAGTCGGCTTCGGTAAGGTCAAGGAGTGGGATGCCGGCCACCTTCGCCTCCTTTCGACGCGCCTCGCTGTCGTCCCAAGCGGCGACCGCGGCGCCCCCGGCAAGAAGCGCGCGCGCCGCGGAAAGGCCCGAACGGCCAAGTCCGAACACGGCGACCGTCCGGCGGCCGAAGGTAGTCACGGGAATCATGTGGCAACTTTAGCGCAGACTTTCCCGGTGCGTCATGCCGGGTCCTGGCTCAGCGCAGCTTCAGCGTGGTCAGCCCGACCAGCGCCAGCACCACGGAAATGATCCAGAAGCGGACCACGACAGTGGCTTCCTGCCAGCCCTTCTGCTCGAAGTGGTGATGCAGCGGCGCCATTCGAAATACGCGCTTGCCGGTGAGCTTGTAGGAGACGACCTGGATGATGACGGACAGCGTCTCGAGCACGAACAGGCCGCCAACAATCATCAGCACGATCTCGTTCTTGGTGGCGACAGCGATGGTGCCGAGCGCCCCGCCGAGGGCAAGCGATCCGGTATCGCCCATGAAGATCATGGCAGGCGGCGCGTTGAACCACAGAAAGCCGAGACCGGCACCAATCAGGGCACCACAAATGATGGCGAGCTCGCCAGTGCCCGGCATGTAGTGCAGCTGCAGGTAGCGGGTGAAGTCGACGCGGCCGGCCATGTAGGCGAAGAGGCCGAAGGCGGCGGCCGCAATCATCACCGGCACAATGGCTAGCCCGTCAAGGCCGTCGGTCAGGTTCACGGCGTTGCCGGCGCCGGCAATCACCAGCACGCCGAGAAGGATGAAGAACGGTCCGAGGTCGATCAGCACGTTCTTGAAAAAGGGAATGGCAAGAGTGTCGGACAAGGGCTCGGGCGCGAGCCGCATGAGGGCGTAGGTGGCGAGCGCGGCAACCAGAAGTTCTAGGGTGAGGCGGACCTTGCCGGAGAAGCCGGCGGCCGAGCGCTTCGTGACCTTGAGCAGGTCGTCGTAGAAGCCGATGCAGCCGAAAGCGAGCGTCACGCCGAGAACGACCCATACGTAGCCGCTCGACCAGTTGGCCCACAGCAGAGTCGACACCAGGATGGCCGCGAGAATCATAAGCCCGCCCATGGTCGGTGTGCCGCGCTTGGTGAGATGGCTCTGCGGGCCGTCTTCGCGAATGGGCTGACCCTTGCCCTGCTTCAGACGCAGGGCATCAATCATCGCCGGCCCGAACAGGAACACGAACAGCAGCGCCGTCATGATCGCGCCGACCGTGCGGAACGAGATGTAGCGGAAGACGTTGAGCGGCCCGATCTGATCGCTGAACTGCACGAGCTCGTAGAGCATCAATTCTCCTCCGTCGCCGCGCCGCTCCCCGCTCGTTGCCGCCCGGCCTCGGCGAGCCTGGGGTGCTCACGCATGAGGGCCTCGACGAGCGGAGCCATGCGGCTGCCGAGCGAGCCCTTGACCATCACCACGTCACCGGCGCCGACCGCCGCCACCAGCACGCGAGCCAGCGCCTCCGACCGCTCGGCCCAATGGCCCCGCCGCCAAGGCTCGAGCGCATCATAGAGAAGGCGCATGTTCGGACCTGCAGCAAAAACCAGATCGACGCCCGCCGCGTCAATCGCATCGACAAGGCCAAGATGCAGAGCCGCGGCGCCTGCCCCCAACTCGAGCATATCACCCAGCACGGCAACGCGGCGGGGATAGCGGTCGCGGGGCACAAGCGCGAGCGCGGCCAGTGCGGCGCGCATGGAGGCCGGATTGGCGTTGTAGCTTTCGTCGATGAGCAGGATCGATCCACCTGGCGCGCGCAGCGTAACGCGGGCGCCCCGACCGGGCGTCGCCTCTAGGGTGGAAAACGCGGCCGCCGCGCGCTCGATGTCGAGATCGAGCGCGTGGAGGGCGGCAAGCACGGCCAGAGAATTGTCCGCAATATGCTCACCGGGCACATTAAGCGCGTACTCGATGCGCCGACCCGCCACGCTGACAAGGAGCCGGGAACCGGTGGGCTCCAGTTCGAGCCGCTCGCGCCGCACCTCGGCACGCGAATGGCTGCCGAAGGAGACGATGGAGGCACACCGCGATCGCGCCCGCGCCGCAAGAAGTTCGAAATGGGGGTTGTCGCGATTGAGCACGGCCGATCCGTCGCGTTCAAGGCCCAGGAAAATCTCAGATTTGGCCTCTGCGATCGCCTCCACCGAGGAGAAGAACTCGAGGTGAACCGGGGCGACGGTGGTGACGATCGCCACGTGCGGCCGTACCAAACGGGTCAGCGGCGCGATCTCACCTGCGTGGTTCATACCGATCTCGAGAACTGCAAAGCGGGTTGCCTCGGGCATGCGGGCGAGCGTCAGCGGCACGCCCCAAAGATTGTTGTAGGACTTCTCGGATGCATGCACGGCGCCGAGGCGCGCCAGGCAGGCGCGCAACATCTCCTTGGTGCCGGTCTTGCCCACGCTTCCGGTGACGGCGAGGACGCGCGCTTGGGAGCTGAGACGAGCGCGCGCCGAGCGCGCCACGGCCGCGAGCGCCTGCAGGGGATCGGCGACGCGCAGCAGAGCCTTATCCTGCGGTTGCCTCCGATAGTCGCGGCAGACCAGCGCGGCAGCCGCGCCGGCTTCGAATGCCCGCGTCACGAACTCGTGGCCATCGCGCCGGTCCTTGAGCGCCACGAAGACATCGCCCGGCTCGAGCGTGCGCGTGTCGATGGAGAAGCCGGTGATGGGGACTTGCGGCGCGCCATCGCTTTCGCCGCCAGCAGCGGCGAGCAGCGCGCTCCACGACCACAGGGCCTCAGCCATCCTGTCGACCTCGCAAGGCGTCCAGCACAACCTCGTGATCGGAGAAGGGGATGAGCCTTTCGCCAACGATCTGCCCGGTCTCGTGGCCCTTGCCCGCAACGAGCACGACGTCGCCGGCGCCCATGTCCTCAACGGCAAACGCGATGGCTTGGGCGCGGTCCCCGATCTCGTGAACGGGCTTGGCGGCGCCAAGCGTGCCGCCCAGGATCTCGGCGCGAATCACAGCGGGGTCCTCGCTGCGCGGGTTGTCGTCGGTCACGATCACAACGTCGGCTTTCTCAACCGCGATGCGGCCCATGATCGGCCGCTTGCCCTTGTCGCGGTCGCCGCCGCAGCCGAACACACAGATGAGCCGGGCGCGGGCGAAGGGCCGCAGGGCCGAGAGCGCAGCGGCGAGCGCCTCCGGCTTGTGGGCATAGTCCACGACGGCAAGGCCGCCACGGCTGCGGCCGACGATCTCAAGCCGGCCCCGGATACCGGAGAGTGACGCGAGCGCCGCCAGCACGCGGTCCGGAGCTTCGGATCTCTCCGTGGCGAGAACGAGGCCCGCCGCAAGGAGAGCGTTCGAGGCCTGGTAGGCGCCGAGCAGCGGGAGGGCAATCGGCTGCGGCTTTGCGGCCTTGTGCGAAACGAGCAGCTGTTGGCCGAAGCCGGGCCCCGGTTGGAGGGCGAGGAGCTTCAGCGTCTCGCCGGCAACACCGGTGGTCAACACCTCGAGCCCGCGGCCGCGCGCGGCCGCTGCCACCTTCGACGCGTGCGCATCATCGGCATTGACCACGGCTGTCCGGCCGGCCGGCAGCAGCTCCGAAAAAAGCCGCAGCTTAGCGGCAAGATAGGCGTCCATGCTCGGGTGGTAGTCGAGGTGATCACGCCCCAGATTGGTGAAGGCAGCGGCAGAAAGCTCGACACCGTCGAGCCGTCGCTGATCGAGACCATGGGAGGAGGCTTCCAGGGCCAGATGCGTGATACCGTCGCGCGCAAGATCGGCCAGCGCGGCGGCGAGCGAGACCGGATCGGGCGTGGTGAGCGAGCCATAAACGGTGGCGGAGGGCGTGATGATGCCGAGCGTGCCGAGCGAAGCGGCGCGGCGGCCGAGCAATGCGTAGAGCTGGCGCGCGAACTCGGCGACGGAGGTCTTGCCGCTGGTGCCGGTCACGGCGACCGCCACCTCCGGCTGGCCGGCGTAGTAGCGCGCCGCCATGAGCGCCAGCGCCCGGCGCGGATCGGCGGCGCGCAGCAGCGGTACGGCGAGGTCGGAGAGTTGCGCGCCGTATCCGGTCAGCACCGCCACGGCGCCGCGCGCCACCGCTTCGGCGGCAAAGCGGGCGCCATCGGTCCTGGTGCCAGTGAGCGCCGCGAACACCATGCCCGGCTCAACCTTGCGGCTGTCGGCGGTGAGGCCCGTCACGAGGAGCCGCGCAGCCGCCGGCGGGGCCTCGATGTCGGGGCCGAGCAGGCTAGCGAGCGCTTTGGCGCCGGCCGTGGAGCACATGTTCTGACCGGGAGTTGCTCGTCCTATCCCGGTTCTTATTGGTCGGCGATGCCACCGTCAAACGGAGGGATCGCGCGATGCGCGCCGGCGCCTAGATGAGCTTGGCCATGGCCACGGCGGTGTCCACCATACGATTGGAGAAGCCCCATTCGTTGTCGTACCAGGAAAGCACGCGCACGAGCTGGCGATCGACGATCTGGGTCTGCGTCACGTCGAAATTGGAGGACGCAGGGGAGTGGTTGAAGTCGATGGAGACGAGCTCCTTGTCGTTTATGGCGAGGATGCCTCTCAGCTCCTGCTCGGATGCTCTCACCATCGCTTGGTTGATCTCGGAGACGGTGGTCTCGCGGCCGGGGATGAACTTGAGGTCGACCACCGACACATTGGGGGTCGGCACCCGGATCGCGGTGCCGTCGAGCTTGCCCTTAAGCTCGGGCAGGACGAGGCCGACGGCGGCGGCGGCGCCGGTCGAGGTCGGGATCATTGACAGGGCGGCGGCGCGGGCCCGGCGCATGTCCTTGTGGGCCATGTCGAGGATGCGCTGGTCGTTGGTGTAGGCGTGGATGGTGGTCATGAAGCCGGATTTGATGCCGACGAGGTCGTGCAGGACCTTGGCAACCGGCGCCAGGCAGTTGGTGGTGCAGGAGGCGTTGGAGACGACCCTGTGCTCGGGCTTCAGCTTGTCGTGGTTCACGCCGTAGACGACGGTCAGGTCCGCTCCCTTCGAGGGTGCCGAGACCAGCACACGCTTGGCGCCGGCCTCCAGATGCATGACCGCCTTGTCCTTGTCGGTGAAAATACCGGTGCATTCCATGACGACGTCGATGCCGAGGCTCTTCCAGGGCAGCTTCCTCGGGTCCTTCTCGGCCAGCACCTTGATCGGCGCTCCAAGCCCCACGTCGATGGCATCGCCAACGACCTTGACCTCGCCCGGGAAGCGGCCGTGTACGCTGTCGTACTGAAGCAGGTGGGCGTTGTCCGCGGCCGAGCCCAAGTCGTTGACCGCGACGACCTCCACGTCCCGGCGCTTGGCCTCGGCGATGGCGCGGAGCACGTTGCGGCCAATACGTCCAAATCCCGAAATCGCAATCTTCACTGCCATGCCGCGCTCCAATTCGTTGGTGGTGGAAGCAGGATTGTAGCCGGTCGTACAGCGCAGTCCAAATCTCAGACACAAACGCGCGACATGCTCATGTCGCACAGCGGTGCGGCGCACGGACGCGCACGGCGAGGAGAGCCCGCGGAACTTTTTTTGAGGGCGTTGCCGCAAGGTCAGGGTTGGTTGACGGAGCACCGGCTGCGCCTTAATCCTCGCATAACCGTGCCCGTCGTGGAGAGGGCAGTTCGACGGCCACGGAGCGAGGTAGCGGCTGGATGATACAGCGCAAGGAGCGAGGAAGGCGGCCGTCCGAGCGCGAGCAGCCGCCCGCCACAAAGGGGGGAGCGCAGCTCTCGCAGGAAACCGTCGAGGCCCTGATCCGCGAACGCGATGCGCTCAGAAGCGAGTTGCTCGCGGCCAATGCGCAGATCGCCGCCCTGGTGGCCCGGCAGCGCAACGTGCTCAACCGCATTGATTGGGTGATCGATTCACTTAATAGTCTCACCGAGAGCGAACCGTGATTCGGGGCGGTGCTGGATTTCGTCCTGTTCGCCCGGGGAAGGCCGATGGGGCAGGTTACGGTCACGCTGAATGGTCGCAGCTACCGCCTGAGTTGCGGCGAGGGCGAGGAGAAGCGACTGCTTGCGCTCGCCGATCATGTGCGCGGCAAGCTCAACATGCTTGTAAAGCAGTTCGGGCAGGCCGGCGATGACCGCCTGCTGCTGATGGCAGCGCTCATTATTGCCGATGAGCTGTGGGATGCGAGGGCCCGCCTGCGCGCAGCAGGGCTCGACGATGGGGGCGAAAGCGTCAACGGATCTGCGGCACTGCCGGAGACCGGGGCGGTAGGCTAGAGCGGCGGACGCATGCGCGGCAGGAGATTGATTTTGCGCGGCCCTTGCGTACACTGTCGGCGCTGCGGGGCGCGTCAGGAACACAACGTCCCCTGGGCCTATAAGATCTGCTAGGGAGCTGTCCCTGACCGGGGTCGTGGCCCCGGACATATGGCGCCCACCTTCTTTGAAGGGACCTGGCGGGATCACACGTTCCAACGGCCACCGCGGCACTCGTCTCCACCATCGCCTGGCGGCACTCATGAGTGACATCATCGCCGCCAAGGCGCGGCTGCGGGCAAAGGCTATCGAACGACGCAACGGACTGGCGGCCGAGCTTCGTCGCGCCGCCGCGGAGCGCGTTGCCAGCATCGGCCTTTCGTTCGCCTCCCCTCCGGCAAGAGCAGTCGTTTCCGGGTTCATGGCGATCGGCTCCGAGCTCGATCCCTATCCGCTTCTTGTGCGACTTTCGGGGGAGGGGCATCGGCTGGCGTTGCCCGTGATCGCGGGCAAGGGGAGGCCGCTCACGTTCCGGTCGTGGAGCCCCGGCGAGCCGCTCGTCACCCGGTCATGGGGCATCCGTGAGCCGCTCGCGGGGGCGGCCGAGGTCGAGCCGGATATCCTCATCGTGCCGCTCCTTGCTTTCGATGCGCGCGGCTTCCGCCTGGGCTACGGCGCCGGCTACTACGACCGCACGCTCAAGCGCCTGCGCGCAACCAAGCCCATCCTCGCCATCGGCCTCGCCTATGAGGAGCAGGAGGTCGAAGCGGTGCCGCACCACGAGTGGGATGAACGGCTCGACTGGGTGCTCACGCCGGCAGGTGCGCGGCGGGCGTCCTAACGATTCGGCATGGTGGCAGCGTAGGCCGGAACAGCCTCGGCAAATCGGGCAAGCCAAGCCTCGAGCCTGGGACGGCGTTGGCGCCAGCGACCGGCCTGCCTGATGTCGAGAAAGGCGAGGGTGGCCGCCAGGGCAATGTGTCCGTAGTCGGGATGCTCCTTCCAGGCAGGCGGCGCCGCCTCCAGCAGGTTCAAGGCGGCCTCGATCTTGCCCTGCTGCTTGTCGACCCAGCTCTTCACGTACTTGTCCTCGGGACGGAAGCGAGACTCGTAAACAATGAGCACCGCGGCCTCGGCGATGCCGTCGGCGAGGGCGGCGAGCGTCAGCGCCTTCAGCCGTTCGCGCGGGGCGGCCGGGAACAGTCTCGGTTCCGGCTTAAGTCCGTCGAGGTACTCGCAGATGACATGGCTGTCGTAGACGACGGTGCCGTCGTCGAGCACGAGCGTCGGGATCTTGCCGAGCGGATTCCTGGAACGAAGTGCCGCCTGCCGCTCCGGGTCGGAGGCGGAACTGACCAGCTCCACATCGTGCTCGAGGCCCTTGATCGCGATGGTGAGACGAACCTTGCGGACGAAGGGAGAGACTTCGGAAGAGGCAAGCTGCATCATCAGGGGCTCCGGCGAAAGGCAGATTGGGGGAAAGGGCAGCAAGGTGCCACAGTTGCGGTCGGCACGACAGAGGAGCCGGCTCGTGCCCGAAGGAGGTGCTGACGCTGCCCACTCAGCCGTGAACCAGCGGGCGAAGCGTCTCGGAGAGAAGTCGGGACTGGATGTCGGCGTCCTTTACGGATAGATGAGCGGCGATCCAGTCTTGCACCAGCTTGCACACCTGATCGTGCGGGGCCTGGGCCAGAGCACGCTGATCGGAGAACGTCTTCAGCTCGGCCTCGCCCCAGCCACGCGCGCGAAGCTGCTCAACCAGCACGTCGTAATCGGCCTTTTCCGCAGGCGAATACTTCTGCGGTGACTTGCGGCCATTGACGATGGCCTCGAAGATCGCCGTCATCTGGCGGTGAAGATGCTCGGACTTCGCGGGGTCCTTCACCATGTCGAGAACCCGCGGGCTCGCCTCACCATAGGAGATCAGCCCAAAACAGTGCTCGGTGCCGGCCTTGGCCATTGCCTGCAAATTCTCATGGAAGGAGGCGGCGATCTGGCGCAGGTGCCTGGGCGAGGCGGCGAGCGCCTGGGCGGCGTGCTTGCGCCGCAGGCCGACGATCGAATCGGCCAGCATCTTCTGGACGGCGGCGTCGTCACGCTTCTGTGCCCGCAGCTGCTCGACGTCCTTCACCCGCGCCGCATACCACTCGGCAAACTCCTGCTTGAGCAGCCGCCACAGCACCGCCTTCTGCAGGGCGGCGTCAATCGCCTGAGCGGTATCGCCGGCGGCCGCGAACGGCGAGACGTCGTAGGCGGCCGGCGCGCTGCTCACGGCCTGAACCTGAATGGAGGTCAGGAGGTTGGCGATCTCGGGAAGCCGATCACGGCTCTGCCAGCCGTACCATCCGGCAGCGGAAATCAACGCCAACAGCGCCGCCAGGACGCCGATGCGCCCGAGATTGCGCCGCCCACCCCTTCGCTGGCGACCGCTCGAGCGCTCCGACACCGGCGGCGTCGTAACCGTCGGGCCACGCACGCCACGATCGGTGCGACCCGACTGGCCGCCCCGGCCCGAGGACGCCGTGCGCGGCGTCGCCGAGGCGGATGGTCTTGGTTGATTGATTTCGGGGAAGGCAACGGAGCCCGGCTTCCAATCCGGAAAGCCCTGCCGCCAGACAAGATCGGTCGGCCGCAGATGCCCGAGCTCGACGAACTTGCGCATCTCAGCGTCCGAGAGGGGCCCGTACTGCTGCCCGCCTCGAGCGAGGTACCACTCGACCTGTGGTGCCGTGCCCGCCATGTCGCTCACATCCGTGGTCCGGGGACCGCGGAAGGCTCGGTCCGGCCCGTCCCAGCGTCATGCTCCCGCCCACGCCCCGACTGTCGGCCCGAATGGCCTTCTGCGTCAATAAACAATGGTCCGCAAGCTGTTAATTGTGAAAACGGACGCTTTGTGGGCGCGCAAGGGCAAGCCGCCAGGGGCCCTTCGGAGGCGTTTCGGCCCGGCGCCGCGGTCGCTTGCTGGGCGCCAGCCCCGCCGCTATAAGGCCCGCCAACTCCACCCCGGCACCAGGAAGGATCTCGGATGGCGGTTGAGCGCACGTTCTGCATTATCAAGCCCGATGCCACGGCGCGCAATCTGACCGGCGTCATCAATGCCAGGATCGAGCAGGAAGGACTTAGGATCATCGCGCAGAAGCGCGTGCGATGGACGCTGGTGGAGGCTCAGAGGTTTTATGCCGAGCACAAGGGAAAGCCGTTCTTCGAGGAGCTCACGCGCTTCATGAGCTCGGGGCCGATCGTGCTGCAGGTGCTCGAGGGCGAGAACGCGATCGCCAGGTACCGCCAGCTCATGGGCGATACCAACCCGGCCAAGGCCGCCGAGGGGACGCTGCGCCGGCTCTATGCTCGCTCTCTCGGCGAGAACTCGGTGCACGGGTCGGACGGACCAGCATCGGCCGAGCGCGAGATCGCCTTCGCTTTCCGGCCGGAGGAGATCGTGGGCTAGACCCCTGTGGCGGCCCGATTGGCGTGGCCACATGAAGCAGGGGAGCGGCACAGCGTCGAACGCTAAGCCGCGGTGATCGGTCGGCCCTGATGGCGGCTCGCGCCGCTGGCGGATGCCGGTTGCGGAGAGCCGCTCACGTTCCCTGAGGCTGCAGGCTCCGCGCCAGCAGCTTTTCGGCGTCGCGGCGGAAGGCGGCGCGCGAACCGTCGCGGCTGTAGAACATGTGGCCGCCGGGGTAGACCTCGCTCGATACGCGCGGCGGATCGCCGTAGGCCGGAAGCTGGTCGAGGAGGATTGCGCTGGCCGTATAGGGCGTCACCAGGTCGGTGAAGCCGTGCGTGACAAGGACCTGGAAGCGTGCGTCGAGGGAGAGCACTTCCTTCAGGGCGGAGACCGCCTCGGGCGGATTGGGCGAGTTACCCCAAATCCAGGCGCGATTGGCCCGGCGGCTCAGCAGATGATAGGTGCGCCCGGTTCGCCATTGCAGCCGCGTGTTGAGGAGCTCGAGCATGGCGCCGGTCATGGGCGCAGCGAGGGCGGTGGTGAACGGATCGTCGAAGCGTGCGCTGGCGGAGCCCGGATCCGGGTCGAGGCCAGTGACGGTGACGTCGTAGAAGCTGGCGACGCGCTGCTTCGGCCGGACCGCCTCCTGGACATAAGCCCGTGAACTGAGGCGGCCGCCGTGGCGGCGCACGGCTTCTTCAGGCAACCGGGTGAATTCGGCGACCTTGGCGACGATCCGATCGACAGCAGCCTGGTCGCGCGGCCCGCGCAGGAGATCGACAAGGTAGTCGCTGCGCGCGTAGGCCTCGACCTCGCTCAGCAGCTCGCGCGTCGGCACCTTGCCCTGCCGCTCCAACGCTGCCGCAGCCAGGGAGGGCAAAAGACTTACGTAGGAGGTCGGCGAATGGCGCGCCACGCGGCGACCCTCGAAGTCGAGCACGGGGGAGACCAGCACCATCGCGTTGACGGCGATGCCGCGCTGGCGCTGCAGCAGGTGGACGATCTTCGGCGCGCGAAAGCCGCCATAGCTCTCTCCCACCAGCATCTTCGGCGATGCCAGGCGATCAGTGCGCTTCAGCCACTCCTGGATGAAATCGGCAAGCGATTCCACGTCGCCGTCGATGGACCAGAAATAGCGCGGCCCGCCCTCTTCGCGGCTCGCCGGTTCAGGCGCCGATCTGCGACTGCCGCGCTTGGCGCTGCGCCCTCCCGCCTCCTCCGATTCGCCGAGGATATGGCTCAAGCCGCTGCCGACCGGATCGATGAACACTAGGTCGGTGAAATCGAGCCAAGTCTCGGCATTGGGCACGAGAGCAGGCGGGGCGGCGGGGGCGGCGCTCGCTGCCGCGAGCGGTAGCCGCCAGGGTCCGATGGCACCGATGTGCAGCCAGGCGGAAGCGGCTCCAGGGCCGCCGTTAAAGGCAAAGGTCACCGGACGGCGCCGCGGATCGGCGCCATCGAGGGTGTAGGCCACGTAGGCGATCTCGGCGAGGGTGCGCCCGGCGCTGTTGGGGATCGGGATCGCGCCGGCGGTAGCCGTGAAGCGGAGCGTGCGACCATCAAGCTCCAGCGCGTGCTCGGTGCGAGAGGGCGGCGGCAGGAGCGCCGCGGGGCGAGCCTTCTCGTGTCGGTCGTCCCGCCCGCGGTCGCGCTGAGCTTGTTCGGGCGGGTCCTGCTGCGCATAGAGCGGACGAGCAGCAACGCCCATGAGGGCCGGCACCGCCAGCAGCGCGACAAGACCGAGCCAAGCAGAGCTCCGACGCATTGTATCCTCCAAAAACGACGCGGAATGCGGCCGGCGCCGGTCGATTTCTTCAACCAACAAACCGCGACGAGGGCAAGGCGAACGGCAAGCGCCGAATCCGGTAGGATTGGCCAGCGGCAATAGGAGGGCATGGGATGCGGAGCACAGTCGCGGCGGCGGTCGGAGCAATGCTCGGCATGGCCTGCACCGCGGATGCGGCCCACGCGCAGGGCGCCGGGTGGGGCAGCGAGCCCGCCGTCGAAAGCCAGTTGTACAGCCGCTACAAGCGCCCCCGCATCGACAGTCCGCTGCCCGACGGCAAGGTCGCCCGCGGCAGTCGCAACATCCTGGCCGCATGGTTTTCCGACCCGACGCCCCGCTACCGGCACTTCGTGCTCGGGTCGGAGCATGAAGCGGAGACGCTTGTGGTGTCGGCGTCGGACCGGCGCGTGTACCGGTTGACGCTTACACCCGATAGCGTGTTCGAAGATCGCGAGCCGCGCATCGCCGACGTGGACGGCGATGGAAAGGACGAAGTGATCGTGGTCAAGTCCTACATCAAGAGCGGCGCGGCGCTCGCGGTCGCAGCCGTGCGCGGCAACGCGCTCGAGATCGCGGCGGAGACGCCGCCGATCGGTATGCCGTTCCGCTGGCTCAACCCGGCGGGGGTCGCAGACTTCGACGGCGACGGCCGCCCCGACATCGCGCTGGTGAGGACGCCGCATAGCGTGGGAGAACTGCGCATCCTCACCCTGCGAGACGGCAAGCTCGTCGAGATTCAGGCGGTCGACGACGTGTCCAACCACGCCCTCGGATCACGGCACTTGCGTCTCTCGGCGATCGCCGACTTCGACGGTGACGGGGTCGCCGACTTGGCGATACCATCGGGCACGCGCCACGAGCTTCGCTTTCTGTCGTTCAAGGGCGGACGGCTGCGGGACATCGGCCGCGCGGCTCTGCCGGCGGCCGCCTCGGAGGACTTCAGCGTGGTCTCCAAGGACGGGCGCATGGCCGTGCGCGTCGGATTCAGCTCAGGGCGGTCGATGATCGTACTACCATGACCGCCGCGCCCAAATTTTCCGAACGTCCGTTAACTGCTCATTTCGCAATCCGCACAGCTTTTTTTACCAATAGCGGTTAGTTTCCGCCGGTAAAAAGCCAAACGATGAACAACAACCTGTGTTGGACGAAGGACTGCCTGCGCGTTTTTTTCCATTCATCGTGTTTCGAGGATTCGAATGGCCTTATTGCAGAACATCAAGGGGTTGGGGGAGCGCGCCGTTTCATCGCTCCGGGCGAGCTCACGGAGTGCCCGCCAATCGCTGCCCCTCGCCGGCCGTCTGCAAATCAAGCTCCACGAACATGACGTCAACGGCGAGCGCGCCATTGCCATCGCCCAGGGGGCGATCGCGTGCTTCGTCCTTATCCTTCACCTCCTTGCGCAAACCAGCAATGGTATCCAGCTCGCCAATCCCTGGGTCACACTTGCGCTGGCTGCTCTGGCAACGAACTCGCTGGCGCGTTTTCGGCTGGCGAAGGGTGCCGCTGAGCGGCTGCCCGAAAGGGCGCTCGCCGTTCTCAACGTTCTCGATGCGGCGATCTTCCTGGCGCTGATTTGGAGCTATCAGTTGGCGTATGGCCATCCGGCTGGGGGCGTGCTCAAGGCGCCATCCTCGAGCCTGCTGCTTGCGCTCATCGCCATGCGCGCGCTCCGGTTCTATCCACGCCCGGTCCTGACGGTGGGCATAACGGCCGTTGCGGGCTGGGCGCTGCTCGCGGCGCTCGCCGTCGCGCACGACGGCCCGGGGGCCATCACGCGAAGCTATGCCGATTACCTGACCTCCCACGGCATTCTACTCGGTGCAGAGGTGGAAAGGCTGGTGGCGCTGACGGCGCTGGTAGCCTGCCTGGCAGTGGCGACCCACAAGGCGCGGCTGCTGTTGTCGACGGCGGCGCATGCCGACGATTACGCGGAATCGCTCAGGGCCGCACAACGCCATCTCGAGGAAGCGAACGAGGCGAGGAAGAAGTTCGAGGCCACAGTGGCAGAGCTCGATCGCCATAAAGCCGACCTCTCGGAACAGATCAAACGCTTCGACGTGGCACTCGAGAACATGTCTCAAGGCCTTGCCATGTACGACGCCAACCAGCGGTTGCTCGTCTGCAACAAGAAGTTCGCACAGCTCTATCGGTTGCCGCCCGAGTTGGTACAGCCCGGGGTGACGCTGCGCCAGATCGTGGCATACCGCATCGCCAACGGAATCTACGCCGGCGCCAGCCCGGAGGAGTACATGTCCGAGCGGACGGCACCGGTGGTCGCCGCCTCCGATACGGTGCACGAGCTCAGCGACGGTCGGGCGATCGCCATCGCGCGGCGGCCGATGGCAGGCGGCGGCTGGGTCACCACGCACGAGGACATCACCGAGCGGCGAAGGGCAGAAGCGCGCATCGCCCATATGGCACGCCACGACGTGCTCACGGATCTGCCCAACCGCGCCTGTCTCGCAGAAAGGCTCGAGCAGGCGGTCGCCTGCGCCAAGCGCGGCGAACTGGTGGCGATCCACGTGTTCGACCTCGACCGCTTCAAGTCCGTCAACGACACGCTCGGACATCTCGCCGGCGACAAGCTGCTGAAGTGCGTCGGCGAGCGGTTGCGCGCCGTGATGCGAGAGACCGATTCGGTGGCCCGCATCGGCGGCGACGAGTTCGCCATCGTGCAGGTGGCGCTCAGGGGGCCGGCAGATGCCTCAGTGATGGCGGAGCGCGTGATCGAAACGATCAGCACGCCCTTCGACATCGACGGCCACCAGGCCATGGTCGGTGCCAGCGTCGGCATCGCCATCGGCCCCATCGACGGTGACACCAGCGAACAGCTCATGCGCAACGCCGACCTCGCGCTCTATCGCGCCAAGAGCGACGGGCGGGGTACGTACCGATTCTTCGAAGCGGCGATGGACGCGCAGATGAGGACGCGGCGCGCGATGGAAGCCGATCTTCAAAAGGGCCTGGCGAACGGGGAGTTCGTGCTTCACTACCAGCCGCTCGTCGACCTCAACACCAACGAGATCACAGGCTGCGAGGCGCTGATCCGCTGGTTCCATCCGGAGCGGGGCCTGGTATCGCCGGCAGAGTTCGTGCCGCTGGCGGAGGAGAACGGCTTCATTGTGGCACTCGGGGAGTGGGTGATCCGACAGGCTTGCCTCACCGCCGCGGGCTGGCCCGCCCAGCTCAAGGTCTCCGTCAACCTGTCGCCGGCACAGTTCCGCAACTCGCAGCTGGCATCGCTCATCGTGAGTGCACTCGGCGCGGCCGGGCTTGCGCCAGAGCGTCTCGAACTCGAGATCACCGAATCCGTCCTGCTCGCCAACAGCGAAGCCAATCTTTCGACCCTCACCCAACTGCGCACGCTCGGCGTGAGGATCGCACTCGATGATTTCGGCTCAGGCTACTCCTCGCTCGCCTACCTGCAGAAATTCCCCTTCGACCGGATCAAGATCGACCGCTGCTTCGTGCGCGACATCGGCGCCAGCGCCAGCGCCCGCAACATCGTGCGGGCGATGGCGGCGATGGCCAACGGTCTCGGCATGGCGACGACGGCAGAAGGCGTTGAGACCGAAGAGCAGCGGGCGGCGGTTCTCTCAGAAGGCTGCTCGGAGATGCAGGGGTACCTGTTCAGCCGCGCGCTGCCCGCCTCGGAGTTGGAGCGGCTGTTCCTGCGACGGAGCGGGCCGGCGACCTCGCCTTCAGTGAGCGGAAAGCCCGCCACGGCCGCCTGAGGCATGGCAGAGGCGGGGCAGGGGTTGCTATCCGCGGCGGCTCATGCGTGCTAAAGCCCTCAAGCCAATGCGAGCCGCCAAAGTCTGGCGGCCCAAACACGCGAGCTGCACTACGTCATGCGACTGCTGTTCCTCGGCGATGTCGTGGGCCGGGCCGGCCGTAATGCCGTCATCCAGATGCTGCCCGAGCTGAGACGCCGCTACCGCCTCGACTTCGTGGTCGTCAACGGGGAGAATGCCGCCGGAGGCTTCGGCATCACCGAGCCGCTGCTTGAGGAGCTGCTCGAGGCCGGCGCCGACGTGGTCACGCTCGGAAACCACGCCTTCGACCAGAAGGAAGCGCTGGTGTTCATCGAGCGGCAACCGCGCCTGCTGCGCCCACTCAATTTCCCACCGGGCACTCCCGGCAAGGGCTCAGGCCTGTTCAAGGCGCGGAACGGTGCCGATGTCCTCGTCATCAATGCTCTCGGCCGGGTGTTCATGACCGAGCTCGACTGCCCGTTCCGCGCGGTGGAGCGGGAAGTGAGCGCGTGCGGGCTGAAGCAAGGAGCCGATGTGATCGTCGTCGACTTTCACGCGGAGGCCACCAGCGAGAAGCAGGCGCTCGGCTACTTTCTCGATGGGCGCATAAGCTGCCTCATCGGTACCCACACGCATGCGCCGACAGCGGACGAGCGCATCCTGCCCAACGGTACTGGCTACATCTCGGACGTCGGCATGTGCGGCGACTACGAGTCGATCCTCGGCATGGACAGGAGCGAGCCGCTCAGCCGCTTCCTCACGCGCATCCCGCGCGAACGCTTCGAGCCGGCGATGGGGCCGGTAACCATCTCGGGGCTCGCCTTGGAGATCGACGACGCCAGCGGACTTACCAAGCAGATCAAAGGATTGCGGCTCGGTGGTGTTCTGGCACCGACCGAGCCGCTCACTTGGGTCGAGGAAGAGACTACTGGCATGTCCGGTTGAGGGAGGAGGCAAGCCCACCCTCGACCGTTGGTCAGAGGTGCAATCGGCGTCGCCCGCTAGCGCGCCGCGGGATGGGCAGCTACCCCGGCGCGAGGCGAGGCAAATCACCTCTTGGAGCGACGGTCGGACCAAATGGTTAACAAATGGTTAACGCCGGGCGAGGTCGTCCCTCGGGCCACGCCAGGGCGGCCTTCCAATCGGCGCTTGCCAGCGGCGGCCGGTGGGCCGATGTTCGGGCCAGTTCGTCGCTTACTTCCTTGACCCATGCAGCGATCAGCCGATCCGAACCGCATTGCCCCCATTGCGGCCCACGAGTCCGCCGGGGCGCCGCCTGCTGCCGGCTTCCCGAGCACCCGCATGCGGCGCAACCGGCGCACCCAATGGTCACGGCGGCTGGTCGCCGAGCACACGCTTTCGACGGCCGATCTCATCTGGCCGATGTTCGTCATTGAGGGCACCAACAGGCGAGTTCCGGTCGAATCGATGCCGGGCGTGGAGCGCCTGTCGATCGACCTCATCGTGGAGGCGGCAGCGGAGGCGGCCCGTCTCGGGATCCCGGCCGTTGCGCTCTTTCCCTATACCGACCCTGCGTTGCGGACGGAGGACGCGCGGGAAGCGTTCAATCCCGACAACCTCGTGTGTCGGGCAACGCGTGCCATAAAGGGGCAGCAGCTCGACCTCGGCGTGATGCTCGACGTGGCGCTCGATCCTTACACCAGCCACGGCCACGACGGGCTGATGCGCGAGGGTGTGATCCTCAACGATGAAACGCTCGAGGCGCTGGTGCGGCAGGCCCTGGTGCAGAGCGAAGCCGGCTGTGACGTGATCGCGCCGTCCGACATGATGGACGGGCGTATCGGTGCCATCCGCAGGGCGCTCGAGGCCGCCGGCCATACCGACACGCAGATCATGGCCTATGCGGCTAAATATGCCTCGGCCTTCTACGGCCCCTTCCGCGACGCCGTCGGCTCCTCGGCCACGCTCAAGGGCGACAAACGCACCTACCAGATGGACCCCGCCAACGGCGACGAGGCGCTGCGGGAGGTGGCGCTCGATATCGCCGAAGGCGCCGACATGGTGATGGTGAAGCCTGGTATGCCCTATCTCGACGTCGTGCGGCGCGTGGTCGAGGCGTTTCGCGTTCCGACCTTCGCCTATCAGGTCTCGGGCGAGTACGCGATGCTCTCTGCAGCCGCGCAAAACGGCTGGCTCGACGGCGACAAAGCGATGATGGAGAGCCTCCTGGCCTTCAAGCGCGCGGGTTGCGCAGGCGTCCTCACCTATTTCGCGCCGCGGGCGGCGAAGCTGCTCAAGGGCTGAACGGCGCCGACGGGAAGGGCGTTGCATCGTCAAGTCAGAGCGTCGGCGACGGAATGCCTTGCTCGCTGAGCCGGCGGTCCACTATCATCGAGGCCTCAGTCGAGCAGGAGACCCGGCCGGGCGCCCCTGAATGTCCGAGCAGCACAAGAATTTCCCCGAGTTCTACGTCACCGCCCCGCAGGCCTGCCCCTACCTTGCCGGACGTCTGGAACGCAAGCTCTTCACCCATCTCACCCACGACAAGCCGCCGGCGCTGGTCGACAACCTGCTCAAGGGCGGGTTCCGGCGCAGCCAGAACGTCGCCTACATGCCCTACTGCGAGGGCTGCCAGGCGTGCATTTCGGTGCGGGTGGTGGTCGACGAGTTCGCGCCCAAACGCTCGTTCAGGCGTGTGCTGGCCGCAAACGAGGACATCATCGCCAAGCGCATGGCGCCGCGCCCAACCTCGGAACAGTACGCGCTGTTCCGCGACTACATCGATGCGCGCCATGCCGAGGGCGGCATGGCCGACATGACCGTGCTCGACTATGCCATGATGATCGAGGATTCGATCGTCGACACCTTCGTGACGGAGTACCGGGCGAAGCCCGCCAGGGGCGCGGACCGGCGCACGGAGGCGTGGCCGTTGGTGGCGGTGGCGCTGACCGACCGGCTCTCCGACGGATTGTCCATGGTCTACAGCTTCTACGACGTGACGGCGAAGGGGCGCAGCCTTGGCACCTACATGATCCTCGATCACATCCGGCACGCGCGGCGGCTCGGCCTCCCCTACCTCTATCTCGGTTACTGGATCGCCGGCTCGCCCAAGATGAGCTACAAGACGCGCTTCCGGCCGCAGGAGCATCTCGGTCCCAACGGCTGGGTGCGGGTGTAACGGCACGGCCCGAGCGGGCCGACCCGCGGCTCTACTTCAGCGGCATATTGAGCTGAAAGCGCCCGTTCCAGACGTCCGGGGCGCCGGGGCCCATATCCTCAACGCCGGCGGTCGCGTTGATGCTGGTGCCCTCCTTGGTGCCGATGGCGAGCCCAGCCTCGGCCTTGAGCCGCGCGTCGCCGCCGGCATCGCCGTGGCCGGGCGCGGCGAGCTTGTCCAGCGCATCGAAGCTCCAGAACACGCCGACGGTGACGCGCGGTTCGATGAACGTGTCGCGGTCAAGGTGCGTGCGGTAGGAGACTTGGGGCAGCACTTCGACGCGACCCTGGCCTATGCCGGGATCGAGCCCACCCTGGCGCGGCGCCTCCTCAAAGTAGGTGAGACCCAGGCTCGGCGCGAAGCGCCAGGCGCCAAGCTCGCGGGTGCCGGTCAGGCGGCTGCGCAGGAGGTGACGCTCGGTGGCCAACATTTGCGAGCGATCGGCGGCCGCTACGGCGTTGTCGGCAAGCCCCCAGGCGGCGCGGGCGTCGAGGAAAACGCCTGGCGAGAGTTGAAGGCTCGCATAGGGTCCTACCATCCAGCCCGCCCCTTCCGCGCTGTAATGGGCTTGTGGGTCGGTCTCGCTGGCCCGGTCGAACTGGGCGATGGTGCCCACCATGATCTCGGGGCGCAGCCTGAGCTGACTGCCGAAGTAAACGACGCCGAGACTGGCGTCGCTGTGGAGCCCATCCGGCATGGCGGCATCGAAGGTGCCGTAGCGGCCTTCGAACCAGAAATCCAGAATGCCCGGCGCAGGTTTGGCCGAGTTGGCAGCGGCAGCGATCTCGGCAAGGCTCACAGAGAAGGCAAGTTGGCGGGCCTTGTTCGCCTCCTCGTCGAACTTGACGACGCCCGGGACCTTGGCGTCGGGCGTCAGGAGCCCCGGCTCCTGCCGGCGAAGCCGGGCCCGATCCGGTTCCTCCGCGATCAGCCGATCGGCACGGCGGGTGAGGAACGATGCGTCAGCGGCCGGTCTGACGTCACCGGCAAGCGCGGCCACACACGTGGCCTTCGCCGCGCCGCCAGGGCCCTCGGCCGACAAGTAAAACGTGAAGGTGCCGCCCTCGGGCGGCGAAAAGGAATGAGGGGCGGCGCGAGCCGCAAGGTGCGCGGTGCGCATCGGCGCGCTCGCCTGACCGCTCGTGATGGTGAGCGCGATGTCCGCCTGACCGCGGTTATAGATGCCGACCGTGTCGCCGGCCTGAAGCTCGAAGCTGCGCGCAACGGGCGAACCCAGCGGCACCTCTACATCGAGCTCGCCGGTACTGATGGCGCTGCAGCCCCGGCTGGCGGCGGCCCAGCCCGGCGCGAGCGATAATGCCTGCTGCGTGAGGAGAGCAAGCAACACCAGATTCAGGCGGCCAAGGGGCCGGTTCGGCGAGCGAGCGGATGGCATCGGTCAAAGGTCCCCGCATTGCAGCTGCTTTGCACCCTACGGCCCGGTTGGCCGCAAATCGCGTCAACATTTTGAACGGCTTATGCTCGTCATTTTTCTAAGTGCGGCAGCCACTTAGCTCGACGCCGCATCGCAAAATCGCCGCAATGGACAACGATCGATGGGCTGGTGTCCGGCGCCGCGAGGGTAGGCTGCCGCCAGCCCGCGCAGGGTCGGCGATTCCCGCGCCCAGAACATGAGCAGACCACAAAACGAGGGAACTCAACTGTGAGAAAGATCGCGCTCGCCGCCCTCGGGGTGGCCTTGGTGTCCCCGTCCGCCGCCTTCGGTGCGGATCTCGGACCGCCTCCGCGCCCCGGCGCCGCACCACCGCCGCCGCCCATCTATCAACCGGTGTTCTCCTGGTCGGGGCTCTACGTCGGTGCGCAGATCGGCTACGGCTGGGGCGACACCGATGCGACATCTTTCGCGGGGCCGACCGAGACCTATTCGTATGATACGGACGGCTGGCTCGGCGGGGTCCATGCCGGGTTCAACTGGCAGGCGAACGCGTTGGTGATCGGCCTCGAGACCGACATCGAGCTGGCGGACGTGAGCGGCAGCGGCATCGGCTCGCTCGGCTCGCGGCACTCGACCGCGATCGACTGGCTCGGGTCGCTGCGCGGCCGCATCGGCCTCGCGGCCGGCCGCACGTTATTCTACGCCACTGGCGGCCTTGCGTACGGGGACGTGTCCGTCTCGGGCCCCGGGTACAGCGACACGGAAACGCACGCGGGCTGGACCGCCGGCGCCGGCATCGAGCACGCCTTCTCGCCCACTACAACCGCGCGCATCGAGTACCGCTACACCGATCTTGGCTCCAACGATCTTACCATCGACGAGAGCGACGTCACCTTCAGCGCGGTGAGGCTCGGATTGAGCTTCAAGTTCTAAGAGCGCGCCGCAGCGCACCGGATCAAAGGTCGAGCGTGCTCGCGGCGAACAGCTCCTCAAGGCCAACGCGGCGTGCACTCAGGCCCTGCTCGTGCACATACTCGATGAGGGTCTCGATCACCGGCCGCGTGGCGCGCAGCCCATAGGCCATGGGGTCGCTCTCGAGGCCGGACCTCGCCTGTTCGCCGAGCAGTCCCGGCGCCAGATAGTGCTGGAGCGAGTCGAGCATGCGCCGGCGCGCCTCGGCTTTGGCGGCGAGAAACGCCGCATACAGATTGAGCACCACCCAGGGATGGCGTTCGAGCACGGCGCGGCGCACGACGACGCAGTGATTGATCGGATAGATACCGGTCTTGCGGTAATAGCGCGCAGCCTCCGCGGCCGGATTCTCGAACAGCGTCGTGACGCGCGGGTCGGAGGCGAGATCGATGGTACTGCGATCGACCAAGTTGCGCTCCTTCAGATAGTGAAAAACGGCATCCAACTCGCCCTCTACCATCATCCTGCCGATGTTCGTGCTGGGCGGGATGAAGCTCAGTCTGATGCGGGGCGGGGCCGCAAAGCCGGTGGAGGCGCCGTGGCTCCTGTCGGCGCCGCGCTCCATGAACCATTCCATCTCGTCGGCGCGGATGCCGAACTCGTGCTCGAGGATGCCGCGACACCAGATGACCGAGGTCTGCTGGTACTCGGGCACGCCGACGCGCTTGCCGCGTAGGTCGGCAGGCGCGCGGATGCCGGAGCCGGCACGCACCAGGATGGCGGTATGATAGAATTTGCGGAAGGTGTAGACGGGCAGCGCCGCCCAGCGGGTATCGCCGCGGGAGACCGCAATAATGAGCGAAGACAGCGACATCTCCGACACGTCGAAATCGGAGTAGCGCAGCTGCCGCCAAAACATCTCGGAAGGGTGCAGTCGGCTCGGACGCAGACGGATGCCCTCGGCAACCACGCTGCCCTCCAGCAGAGGCCGGGTGCGCTCGTTCTCGGCCAAGGCGATGGAGAGCTCGATGGGGTTTCCGCTCATGGGCTGTACTCTCCACTCAACCGGCTTTGCGCTCATCGGCGATAAGGACGCCGTCGTCGGGCAAAGCGCCCGGGTTCACGAGCCTCACCTTGCCGGGCAGCCCGGTCAGCTGCCCGAGCGTGGCCGCCACCCGGTCGGCGAGCGCGGACTCCGGGTGGGCGGTTTCCGCCTCCAGCGCCAAGGCGCCATCGTGCGCTGCCTCGCCGCGAACGGCGAGGCGCATTCGGCCAAGCTCGGGGTGACGCCGCCCGATGGCGGCGAGCTGCTCCGGATTGACCACCACCCCGCTGATGCTGGTCGCCTGGTCGGCGCGACCGAGCCAGCCCTTGATGCGCATGTTGGTGCGGCCGCAGGGGCTCGGACCGGGGATGACCGCGGAGAGGTCGCCGGTTGCCAGGCGGATCATCGGGTAGTCGCGGTTGAAAGAGGTGACGACAACCTCGCCGATCTCCCCGTCGGACACGGGCTCGCCGGTGCCGGGGCGGACGATCTCGACGAGAACCCCCTCATCGACAACGAGGCCGTCGCGCGGGGCGCTCTCGTAGGCGATGATGCCGACATCGGCGGTCGCGTAGGCCTGAAAGGCGTCGATGCCGTTTGCCTTGTATTCCTCGCGCAAGGCCGAGGTGAGGACGCCGCCAGAGACCAGCGCCCGCCTGATCGAGGCGACGCTGCGCCGGGCCTCGCGCGCCGCTTCAAGCAGTGCCTTCAGATGCTCGGGCACGCCCAGATAGGCGGTGGGCCGCAATTGCGCGATCGCCTCGATCTGCAGCTCAGGGTTGGCGGGGCCGGCCGGAATGACGGTGCAGCCCAGCGCACGGGCGCCCGCGTCCATGATCCAGCCGCCGGGGGTTAGGTGGTAAGAGAAGGTATTGTGCACGACGTCGCCCTTGCGGAAGCCGGCGGCATGCAGCGCGCGGGCGGAGCGCCACCAGTCCCTGCCTACACCCTCGGGCTCAAAGATCGGGCCGGGCGACATGAAGATACGAGCCATGGCGCCGGCCTCGGCAGTGGCAAGGCCGCCGAAGGGCGGCCGTCGCGCCTGCAGGGCCGAGAGCGAGGACTTACGCAGGACCGGCACGGCGGCCAGAGCCTCGCGCGAGGTGACCTCGGCGGGGTCGATGCCTTTCAGGTGCCGCGCCCAACCGGGCGCCAGCTCGACGGCGCGGCGAATCAGATCCGGAAGCAGGTTGAGTTGTGCGGCCTCGCGCGCCTGGGGCTCACGAATCTCCAGGTTATCGTAGTAACTCCCCGCCATCCCCCTGCCTCGCTCGGTCTCCCGCCCCCAAGCGTGATAAGGTGATGCGGCCGCGCGGGTCAATGGAGCGGGCGGAGGCCGAGAGGCCGCCGGGGCGACGCAGACGCCGATCGGATCGGCGTCACCGCAACCGCCCTGCATCAAGCCAAGGATCGAGGCCGCGGTGGGGCGTGGAGAGGGCACACCGGACGAGCCCAAACACGCCGCCAGCACCGCAATCTCGAGTCGGGCCAACCGCCTCGGGGCCACGCCGTTCAAAAATCCGAGGCGATGCCGTTCTTCTCCCAGTCGCCGTAGCGAACCGGATCAGGCCCGTCGCGACCGCCGATTTCGCGGGGCGGTGCCTTCGTACTCTGCTCCCCGAGACGGCGCCGCTCCTCGGCCTCCGCGAGCGCGCGCCGCGCCGCCGGCGGAAGCTCCCTGGGCGGCGGCCGTCCTGACGGGCGTTCCCTCTGCTCGCTGCTCGACATCCGATTGCGCTCGCCGGAAGTAGTGGTTTACCGCGGTTCTCACCCTATATCATGCCGGCGGCCGGGCCGCACGAGCAGGAGTGCAGCAACGCGGCCGGTCGCCCGAAGGGTGAAAAACACTGGAGCCGAAAAATGCCGAGCAACCTCCTGAGAACAGGCGTGCTGCTGGCCTTGCTGACCGCCATCTTCGTCGGCATGGGCTGGCTGGTCGGCGGGGCGGGCGGCATGGTGATCGCGTTCATCATGGCGCTCGGAATCAACCTGTTCAGCCTGTGGAACTCCGACCGCATCGTGCTCAGGATGTTCGGGGCCCAGGAGGTTGGGCCGCGCGAGGCACCGGAGCTCCATGACCTGGTCAGCCGCCTCGCCAAGCGCGCCGAGCTGCCGATGCCGCGCGTCTACGTGATGCACAATGCTCAGCCCAATGCGTTCGCCACGGGCCGCAGCCCGTCGCGCTCGGCCGTGGCCGTGTCAACCGGCCTCATCGAGACGCTCGGGCGGGAGGAACTGGCCGGGGTCATCGCGCACGAACTCGCCCACATCCGCAATCGCGACACACTGACGATGACGGTGGCGGCGACAATCGCCGGCGCGATCTCCATGGTTGCCAACTTCCTACAGTTCAGCGCGCTGTTCGGCGACCGGCGCGACAACGGCCCCATCGGCTGGATCGGCGTACTCGTCGCCATCATCGTGGCGCCGCTCGCGGCCATGCTGGTGCAGATGGCGATCAGCCGTGCGCGCGAATACGAGGCCGACCGGGTGGGCGCGGCCATCGCGGGTAACCCGCTGTGGCTCGCCAACGCCTTGCGGCGAATCCAGGGCTACGTCGCCCGCATTCCCAACGAGGACGCGGAGCGAGTGCCGGCGGCTGCGCACCTCTTCATCATCAATCCGCTCACGGGGCAGGGCATGGATAACCTGTTCTCGACCCATCCCAACACGGAGAACCGCATCGCCGCCCTCGAGCGGCTGGCGCGGGAGTGGCAGGCAAACAGAGTGGGCGTCTCACCGCTCGCCCTCGACGAGGGTGCTCCGCGCGGACCGTGGAGCAGCGGGCAGGGACCGCGCGGGCCGTGGGGTTGATGCCCCATGGCGAAACGGGCGCCGCCCCGTCCGTCCCAGCCACCCGGCTATGTCTCTCGCGCGCTCGCCAGCCGCCTGATCGGGGAAGTCACCGTCGGCGGGCACGCGCTTGATGAGGCCTTCAGCCGCGTCCTTGAGGGGGAGGCCTATCACGGGATCGCCCCGCGCGATGTCGCCTTCGCGCGACTCGTGGCGATGACGGCGCTGCGCCATTGGGGCGAGATCGAGGCCGTGCTCGCATCGTTCATCGCCAAGCCGCTGCCGGAGAACACCGGCGATTTGCGACCGATCCTGCACTGCGCTGCCGCCCAGCTGCTTTTTCTCGGCAGCCCCGCGCACGCGGTCATCAACGTGGCGGTCGAACAGTGCCGGCGCGACGGCAGGGCCCGGCGCTTCGCCGGGTTGGTCAATGCTGTGCTCAGAGGCATCGCCGAACGTGGCCAGGGTTTACTGGCAGGAGCCGGAGGAGCTAAGGCCAATGTGCCCAACTGGCTGTTCGGCCGGTGGGCCGCCAACTATGGTCCGGTGGCCGCCGAGCGCATCGCACGCGCTTCGCTCAGGGAGGCCGCGCTCGACCTCACCGTCAAGGCGGACGCGAAGGTGTGGGCCGAGCGACTGGGCGGGCGGCTGCTTTCCACCGGATCGCTTCGCTTGGCCGGCAAGGGCCGGATCGAGGAATTGCCGGGGTACGAGGAAGGCGCCTGGTGGCCGCAGGATGCTGCTGCCGCGCTGCCCGCGCGGTTGTTCGGCGCGGTCGCCGGTCAAAAGATCGCGGATCTCTGCGCAGCCCCTGGGGGCAAGTCGGCCCAACTCGCAGGTGCAGGGGCAGTGGTGACCGCGGTCGATATTTCGGAGCAGCGCCTTGCGCTTCTCAGGGCCAACCTGGCGCGGCTTGGGCTTGCTGCCGAGGTCATTACCGCAGATGCGACGAGGTGGGCGCCGGGCGTGCTCTTCGATGGCGTGCTCATCGACGTGCCGTGCCTTGCCACCGGCACGATCCGCAGGCACCCGGACGTGCTGAGGCTCAAACGGCCGAGCGATCTCAAGCGACTGACAGAGCTGCAGGCGAGCCTGCTTGAGAATGCCATGGCGCTGGTGCGGCCCGGCGGACGGCTGGTGTATGCCTGCTGCTCGCTGGAGCCGGAGGAGGGCGTCGAGCAGGTCGAGCGGGCGCTGGCGGAGCACACCGACTTCGTGCGCGTGCCCATCGAAGCAGGCGAACTCGGCGGGGACCCCGATTGGTTGACCGCCAAAGGCGACCTCAGAACGCTGCCCTTCCACCTGCCGGCCGATCCGCCGGAGATGGGCGGCATGGACGGCTTCTACGCGGCTCGGCTCGAGCGCCAGTCTTAGAGCTCCCGGACGAGTTACGAACAGGTCACGCCAGACGGTAACGGACGCCGCCTTGTGAGCGGCGCGCGAGGCGGATAAGCGGAGCATTGGACAGCCGGGCCGGACGAATCATGCCGTTCGCCACGGAGATGCCGCGGAGCGTCATGCAGCTCACCCTCTCGGAGCGAACCAGCCTCGCCCGCCTCGCCGTCGATCGGGCGCGGCGCTCGGCGCTCGCCCGTGTGCTCGGCTCCCCGCTCATGCGCTGGCGATACGGCGCGCCGGTGGCGGAGGAACTCGTCATCGTGCCGCAGGACATCCGCACGGCCGATCCGAGCTTCGCGCGCGAGCTGGAGCGGGGCTACCTCGGGCTCGCCGGCCAGGTTGCCGACCTCGACCGGCGTTCGCCGTTCGATGTCGAGGCGCCAAGTGCCGCCTGGCTCAGCGAGCTGCATGGCTTTTCCTGGCTGCGCCATCTCGCGGCCGACGAGAGGACGCGGAGGATGGCGGTTTCGCTGGTCAGCGCGTGGATCAAGCGCGGGCACGCCGGGGAGACGGCGTGGCAGCCGCACGTGCTGGCGCGGCGCCTCATCTCCTGGCTCAGCCATGCACCGATGCTGCTTGATGAGGCCGACCCGCGCCGCTACGACCGCATCATGGACAGCCTGGCGCACCAGCTCGTGCGGCTTTCCGCAAGCTGGCGCCATGCGCGGTGCGGCCCGCCACGGCTGGTTGCGCTGATGGCCCTCATTTATGGCGATCTCTGCGTTGCCGGGCGCGAAAGCTACCTTGCGGAGAAGGAGGCTCTGCTCGCTGCTGAGCTCGCCGCGCAAATTTTGCCCGACGGCGGGCACGTTTCGCGCAACGCGGGCGTACTCGTCGAGCTGCTGCTCGATCTCTTGCCGCTCAGGCAGTGCTTCCTCGCACGCGGGCGGGAGGTGCCGGCGGCCATCGACGCTGCGAGCCGGCGCATGATGGCGATGCTGCGCTTCATGCGGCTCGGCGACGGCAGTCTCGGCCGGTTCAACGGCATGGGCGCCGCCGCCAGCGAGGCGCTGGCCACCATCCTTGCCTACGGTCCGGAGACGCCGGCCGAGCACGAGGCGCCCCACTCGCGCTATGTGCGCCTGGAGCGGGGCGGACTGGTGGTGCTCGCCGACGCCGGCCCGCCGCCGCCGCTCGAGCATGCGGGCGAGGCCCACGCGGGATGCCTCTCGTTCGAGATGAGCGCCGGTTCCGACGCCCTGTTCGTCAACCGCGGCGCACCCGGTCCGGCCGATCAGGGTTGGCGGGCCGCCTCGCGCGCCACCGCGAGCCACAACACGGCCTGCGTCGGGGCCAAGTCGTCATCGCGGCTGGTACGTCACGGCCTGCTCGAGCGGCTCATCGGCGCGGCCCCCATCCGGCTGCCCGAGCGGGTTACGGACACGCTCGAGCGCACGCCGCAGGGCGACGTGCTCACCATGAGCCACGACGGCTATCTCGCAGAGTTCGGCCTCATCCATCGTCGGCGCCTCAGGCTGGCCGCCGACGGCGGCGCGCTCGAAGGGCACGACAGCCTCGGCCCGCCGTCCGGCAGGCTCCGCCTCAAGCAAGACGTGCCGTTCTCAATCCATTTCCACCTCGCGCCCGACGCAAGATGCGTTTGGGACACGGGTGAGCCGCGCGCGGAGATCGTGCTCCCCGGCGGCGGGCGCTGGCGTTTCTCGGCAGAGGGTGCACACCTCTCGCTCGAAGAGAGCGTGCACTTCGCCGACCGGGCCGGGCCCAGGCAGGCGCTGCAGATCGTGCTCAGGGGCGCGTGCTGCGGCGAGACGCTGGTGCTGTGGCGGCTGGAGCGGGTGCGGGCGTAGGGGGGCGAGGCGGGCTATCGTCGATCGGCGCAATAGGGCTGACGCCGATTGCGCGCTACGGGCTGCGGGCAGACCCACCGGCCCATTGGACAGGCACGGCCGTTTGTGGCTTACACACGCCATGGCTCAATGTGGGCTCTTTCGATGACGCAGGCGGTGAAGATCAAGCGGGCGCTGCTCTCGGTCTCCGACAAGGCGGGCCTCGTCGAGTTCGCCCGCGCACTCGCCCAGTTCGGCGTGGCGCTCGTCTCGACCGGCGGTACCGCGCAAGTGCTGCGGGCCGCAGGGCTCAAGGTCGAGGACGTGTCGGAGCTGACCCAATTCCCCGAGATGATGGACGGGCGGGTGAAGACGCTGCACCCCAGGGTGCACGGCGGGCTGCTCGCCATCCGCGGCAATGCCGAGCACGAGGCGGCGGCGGCCAGGCACGGCATCCTGCCAATCGACCTGCTGGTGGTGAACCTCTACCCGTTCGAGGAAACGATCGCGAAGGGTGCCGACTGGGACGCGGCGATCGAGAACATCGACATCGGCGGGCCGGCCATGATCCGCGGCGCGGCCAAGAACCACGCCGGCGTGACGGTCGTGGTCGAGGCGGCCGACTACACCCGGGTGCTCGAGGAGATGCGCGCCAACGGCGGCGCCACCACGCTCGCCCTGCGCAAGGCGCTCGCCGCCAAGGCCTATGCGCGCACGGCCGCCTATGACGCCGCGATCAGCGCCTGGTTCGCGGACCAGCTCGGCGAGGCGGCGGCTGCCTGGCGTGCCTTCGGCGGGCGGCTGGCGCAGCCGCTCCGCTACGGCGAGAACCCGCACCAGGCGGCCGCGTTCTACCGCTCGGGCGAGGCACGGCCCGGCGTCGCCACCGCCCGACAGCACCAGGGCAAGGAGCTCTCCTACAACAACCTGAACGACACCGACGCCGCCTTCGAGCTGGTGGCGGAGCTCGACCCGGCCGTGTCGCCCGCGGTCGCCATCGTCAAGCACGCCAACCCGTGCGGCGTGGCGCTGGGGGCGAGCTTGGCGGAGGCCTACCGGAAGGCGCTCCGCTGCGATCCGACCAGCGCCTTCGGCGGCATCATCGCGCTCAATGGCACGATAGATGCGGCGGCCGCGCGCGAGATCACGCAGATCTTTACCGAGGTGGTGATCGCGCCCGATGCCAGCGACGAGGCCAAGGCGATCTTCGCTCAGAAGAAGAACCTGCGGCTCCTGACCACCGGCGGGCTGCCCGACCCGCGGGCCCGCGGGCTCACCTTTCGCTCGCTCGCCGGAGGCTTCCTGGTGCAGTCGCGCGACAATGCTTTCGTCGGCGACATGGAGCTCAAAGTGGTGACGCGGCGCCAGCCGACGGTGCGGGAGCTCGCCGACCTCAGGTTCGCCTTCACCGTTGCCAAGCACGTCAAGTCGAACGCCATCGTCTACGTGAAGGACGGCGCCACCGTCGGCATCGGCGCCGGCCAGATGAGCCGGGTCGACGCGGCGCGGATCGCGGCATGGAAAGCGGCGGAAGCGGCGAAAGCCGCGGGCGAGGCCGAGCCGCTGACCCGAGGCTCGGTGGTGGCGTCGGACGCGTTCTTTCCCTTCGCCGACGGATTGCTGGCGGCGGCGGAAGCCGGCGCGACGGCGGTGATCCAGCCCGGCGGCTCGGTGCGCGATAAGGAAGTGATCGCGGCGGCTGACGAGAAGGGCCTTGCCATGGTGTTCACCGGCGTGCGCCACTTCCGGCATTAGCGGACTGCCAGCAGGGAGCGCACGATGGAGGGTGCGGCATACCAGGTGCGGCTGAGGCCCGTCTCAAGCGCGGACCAGCCGGTGATCCGCGCCTGGCTCGCGCGTCCCGACATCGAGGCGTGGTGGGGGCCGAAGGCCAGCACGCAGGCGGAGGTGACGCTCGCCACAGGCTCGGTGCACGCCATCTGCCGCATGATCGAGGCGGATGGGCAAGCGGTCGGCTACGGGCATGCGGTCGATGCGACCGTCTGGGGGGACGCGCTGCCTGACGACCTCGAGCCCGGCACCTGGGATCTTGACCTCTTCATCGCCTCGGAAGCGCACCGCAACCGCGGCATCGGGGCGCGGGCGCTGGCGCTCTTGAAGGAGGAGGTGTTCGCCACCACGCTGGCGGTCGCGGTGTGCGTGTTTCCCTCGATCGCCAATGAGCGGGCGGTCCGCGCCTACGAGAAGGCGGGCTTTCGCTGGAAGCGGGTGTGGCACGATCCGGTCGCCGGCCCATCGTGGTTCATGGTGGCGGAACGACCGCGATAAGGTAGCGTTGGCGATTATGTGCTTGACAAAAGTGATTGCGAACGGTGTTCACGATGCCGTGGCGGTTCGGACTCGACTGGATGCTGAGTAGGTGACTCGTGCAAGTTCAAGCTTCGCTTGAAATCCGAATCAGTGACGTATACGTTCCGCGTGTACCAGTTTGGTAAGTTGGATGGACGCGGTGGGACTTGCACCCACGGGACCTAGGATCGGAAGCCCCGGACCCGCACTATGCCGCGCCCATCTGGCTCCTGCCTGGCGTACTTGAAACATACCGCCGGGCTCCCGCGGAGCCAGCCAGCGATGCACGTCGGGCGGTCCTGCTAAGGGATGATCCCGCTTGGCCTGCCGCTGGCGGCCCGCCTTCTTGCAGATCAGAGCGGCGTTGGGAAGTCTTGACTTAGCGAGAATCAACGTACACGGACGATGTCGTGCCAAAGCCGCCAGCCAAAGACACCGGCATTCGCTCTCCCGAGAGCCCTCTGGACGTTCCCGAAGATAAGGCGATGGAACGGACCAACAAAGCGCTCAAGGAGATGCTGAGGCGGCAGCCCGAGACGCACAAGGAGATGGTCAAACGACGCCGGAAATCAGGAAAAACACACCCGCAGAGTTTGAACGCCGCTCAATACATTGTTCATCGAATCGCGTATACAAAAGGAAGAAGCCCGCCAGCTGGTAACTGGCGAGCCTCAACCCCTTCTGATTGATCCCTAGACTGTCGTGCCTGACAGTCCGCTACAAGGTGGCTATCCCAGCCTAGTCAATCATGGTGGCGGGCCATCGCCTCACGGATGCGGTGCGCCATGAACCAAGCCGACTTGTAGGACAGCTTGAGCGAGCGGTGCAGCTGATGGGCAGACACGCCCTTCTTGCTTGAGCACATCATGAAGAAGCCCGCGAGCCACTTGTGCAGCGGGATGTGGCTCTTCTCGAGCACCGTACCGACGCGGACGGTGAACTGCTCCCTGCACGAATTGCAGTAGTAGAGGCCCTTGCGGGCGGGGCGGTGCTTCTTGCCCTCGGGGGTCGGCTTGGTGCGCTTGCCGGTGCGCTCGACAAGGGCGATCAACTCTTTCGGCGCGCCGCAGTGTGGGCAGACGACGCCATCCGGCCAGCGCAGCTTTTCAATGTGCGCGCGGGCGAGGTCTTCGTCGTGAAAGATCGGGTTCGTGATGTCGCTCATTTGAGTTCCCAGTCTGCGGAGGGACAGCAATGGTCAATCAGAATTTTGATCGTCTTTATCGCCAGATAGGCCGCCTTCTATCACTGCCGGTGTCCAGCCATCTGGTCGAGGCGTCGGCTTGCGCAGAAGCTTTGCCAAGTTCCGAAACATCAAGAGGTCAACCCGAAGCTCGCCAGCAGGGCGGTTCCTGCCCGCCTCTTGAGCCGCTCGTTCAAGTTGAGAAGCCAGGACCTCTTTCGAAATGACGCCCTTGGCGTTCAGTTCATGGACAATCATCGCCAATGCGATGTTGGTGCCGTTGATAATGCCGGTGATAGTTGCTTGCTCGCGACTTGTGTCCGCCATGGCTCGCTCCTCCCGAGCCTAGATGTAGCAGGCCGGGTCCACTTTTGTCAAGTATATAATCGCCGTAGCGTTGCGAGAACAAAACAAAAACATTATGGTCGCATCGGGCACGACCGAATCGGCTAGAGGTCCTCCCAGGGCAAGAGGGTTCCGGATCATGAATGGCGCCGCCAAGGACCTGCTCACGGCAATGCGGGGCCGGATATTCGGCACCGTCCTCGCGGACCCACCGTGGCAGTTCCAGAACAAGACCGGAAAGGTTGCGCCTGAACATCGCCGCCTGGCACGGTACTCTACCTTGACTCTCGATGAGATCCGGGCGTTGCCCGTCGGCAAGCTGACTGGCGATGTCGCGCACCTTTATCTGTGGGTGCCAAACGCGCTGCTGCCCGAGGGCTTGTCGGTGATGCAGGCCTGGGGCTTTCAGTACAAGTCCAATATCGTCTGGCACAAGGTGCGCAAGGATGGCGGCCCTGACGGCCGCGGCGTCGGGTTTTACTTCCGGAACGTGACCGAGCTGATCCTGTTCGGCGTGAAGGGCAAGAATGCGCGGACGCTGGCTCCGGGCCGCCGGCAGGTCAATTACATCGCCAGCCGCAAGCGCGAGCACTCACGCAAGCCAGACGAGCAGTACGCGATCATCGAGGCGTGCTCGCCGGGACCGTTCCTCGAGCTTTTCGCACGCGGGGAGCGGCCGGGATGGACAGTGTGGGGCAACCAGGCCGACGAGAGCTACGCGCCAACCTGGAAGACTTATGCGCACAATTCCAGGTCGGCTGCTAGAAAGCACAAGACCGCCGGCCAGCTACCCCTTTTCATCGACGCTTAGCTGCCTTCATCCTGCTCCATAGAGAGCTCAGCGAGAATGGCAGCACCTTCGTTGAAGGTGACGATATCTGCGGGCAGCCCGATGCACACCAACGGACAAGGGTTACCCACTCCTCTGTGAAGTCGGTCAACGAGCTTCGACCAGTGGGTGGTGGCTGTCCCGAACTTGTCGCCCACGAAATGCTCGGTCCAGGCGTCTCTGAAACCCAGCGGGTTTCTCTTGCGCTGCATGCGCCTGGAGACTTCATTTCGCTGTCTCCTGGTCGGGCTGATAGAGAACCTGTCCAAATCGTCGTATGTTGAAACTTGATGGATTTCGCAGAAGCGTCGGATGAGTCCCTTCAGACTGCTTTGAAGGCTCGAGCCACGCGTGACGACAATTCCGATCGATATCGCACCTTCGGCATGCAGGCGTTTGAAATTCTCAAGGTCCCGGTCGAAGAACGGGTCCTTATTATTCCACTCGATCTCAAGGGCAATCTTTTGACCGTCAATGTCGCGGACGTGATCTATCTCATGCGAGATCGCCTCAGCTGTGCGGCTGTGAATGCCGTCATTGATGGTCTTGGTAATCGTGAAGGTGGTCTTTGCCCAGCCTCGCTCGGCAAGGGCCCTGCGCAGCCGCTGCGTACCCTTTCCAATGCCGCCTCCCGACATGACGATTTCTTCGACCGGAACGGTGAGGCTTGACAATGCCTCGGAAAGCTCCCGCTCGGCGGTGGGGAAGTCGATCTCAAGTATCGCTGCGGCGTGAGATCTGAATTCGAACTCGAAATTTCGTCGTCGCAGATCATCGAACATCGCGGGGAACCGTCACGGCCTAACCTTCACACCCCCTTGGCCAGCTCGCGCAGCTTGAACTTCTGGATCTTGCCGGTGCTCGTCTTCGGGATCTCGGCGAACACCACGTAGCGCGGGCACTTGTAGGCGGCGAGCCGGGCGCGGCAGTGGGCGATGATCTCCTCCTTGGTCGCCGTCGCGCCGGGCTTCAACTCGATGAAGGCGCACGGCGTCTCGCCCCACTTCTCATCGGGCTTGGCGACCACTGCGGCATAGGCGACGGCCGGGTGCCTATAGAGGGCGTCCTCGACCTCGATCGAGGAGATGTTCTCTCCCCCTGAGATGATGATGTCCTTGGAGCGGTCCTTGAGCTGGATGTAGCCGTCGGGGTGGAGCACGCCCAAATCGCCCGAATGGAACCAGCCGCCGGCGAAGGCGTCGGCCGTCGCTTGCGGGTTCTTCAGGTAGCCCTTCATGACGATGTTGCCGCGAAACATGACCTCGCCCAGCGTGCTGCCGTCGGCGGGTACCGGGGTCATGGTTCTCGGGTCTAAAACGGCCAAGTCCTCCAGCGCGGCGTAGCGCACGCCCTGGCGCGCCTTCTTGGCGGCGCGCTCGGCGGGCGAGAGCGCGTCCCACTCGCCATGCCATTCATTGACGACGGCGGGGCCGTAGACCTCGGTCAGCCCATAGACGTGGGTGACGTTGAAGCCCGCTTCCGCCATGGCGGCGAGCACCGACTCGGGCGGCGGGGCGGCAGCGGTGACGAACTCGACCGTGTGCGGCAGCGGCCGCTTCTCCTCCGCCTTGGCGTTGAGCAGTGTCGACATCACGATCGGCGCGCCGCAGAGGTGCGTGACCTTGTGCTCGGCGATGGCCTCGTACATGGCCTTGGCGCGCACCCAGCGCAGGCACACGTGGGTGCCGGCAACGGCGGACAGCGTCCACGGGAAGCACCAGCCGTTGCAGTGGAACATAGGCAGCGTCCACAGATAGACGGGGTGCCTTCCCATGCCGGCGGCCAGCACGTTGGCATAGCACATCAGGGCGGCGCCGCGGTGGTGGCAGACGACGCCCTTCGGGTTGCCGGTGGTGCCTGAGGTGTAGTTGAGCGAAATCGCCTCCCACTCGTCGGCCGGCATGCGCCAGGCGAATTCGGGATCGCCGGAGCGCAAGAACTCCTCATAGTCGATGCTGCCGAGGCGAGCGCCCTCCTGCGGAAACTCGGCGTCGTCGTAGTCGATGACGAGCGGGCGCACCCTGGCGGCAGCGAGCGCGGCGCGCATGGTGGCGCTGAACTCGCGGTCGGTGATCACCACCTTGGAGTCGGCATGGTCGAGCTGAAAGGCGATGACGGCGGCATCGAGCCGCGTATTGAGTGAATGCAGCACCGCGCCCGTCATCGGCACGCCGTGGTGGGCCTCGAGCATGGGCGGGGTGTTGGCGAGCATCACCGTCACGGTATCTCCGGGCCCGACGCCGGCGCGGGCGAGGGCGCAGGCGAGGCGGCGGCTACGGCGATAAAACTCTCGATAGGAAAATCGCGCACCGCCGTGGATCACGGCGGGATGGTCGGGGAACACGGCAGCGGCGCGCGACAGCAGCGTGAGCGGGGTCAGCGGCTGGTAGTTGGCCGCGCACTTGTCGAGGTTCTGGTCGAAGGGGCTCGTCGGCATGGCACTCGCTGCTCGCTCATTCAGTCATGAAGAACGCTAGCGGACGCGCATGTGGCGGGCAATCGGACACGGGGCTCGGGTCAGCAGGCGGTGGGGGATGTGCTCACGTTGGCGCTTGGGCGGTGCGGCGCGGGGGTGTACAGTCGACGCCAAGTGCAGTGGGCCTTCATCTCTCAATACGGGAGCTGGCCATGACGCAATCGCAGTTGGAGCGCACCATCTTCTGGACGGTGCTGATGCTGCTCCTGACCATGCCCTGGTTCGTGATCTAAGCCCCTTCTCCGCGCCTCAGGCGATGCCGAGGCCGTCGGAAATGAGCTTCAGTGAGACCAGGAAAAGGCACGTATAGGCAATCCTGTAGAACGGCTCCTGCCGCACGCGGCGGGTGAGCCAGATGCCGGTCAACATGGCGGCAGGAGCAAGCGGCAGCAGGACAAGAATGGTGTTGAGCGTTTCCGGCGTGTACTGGCCGAGCATCAGATACGGCGGCACCTTGATCAGGTTTACCGCGGTGAACAGCATGATCGAGGTGCCGGCGTAGACGGCGTTCTTGAGCTGCTGGGGGAGCATGTAGACGGCATAGGGCGGGCCGCCGCTGTGGCTCACGAAGCTGGTGAAGCCGACCAGCACGCCCCAGAAGCTGCCCTTGGCCCAGCTCGGGCCGGGCGCAGTACCTTTCGGGCGAAGCTTCAGCCAGTGGTCGAGGGTGAAGAGGAGCCCAATCAGGCCGACCAGCAGCCGCACGTGCTGCTCGGTGACGAAGGCGGCGGTGGCCCAGCCGAGGCCGATACCGATGATCGCGGCCGGCAGCAGAATTTTGAGGTTCTCCGGACTCCAGTCCCGCCGGTAGGCCCACACGCCCACCCAGTCCATGGCAATCAGGATCGGCAGCATGATTGCCGCCGCCTGCACCGGGGAAATGGCGAGACTCATCAGCGGCACCGACAGCCCGCCGATGCCGGAGAGGAACCCGCCCTTGGCGAGCCCGGTGAGGCAGATCGCCGGGATGGCCAGCGCATAGAACCATGGGTCGGTGATCATGAAGGGTGGCCGTGCGGGGAAGGCGGGCGAGCGCCTGGATTGTCAAGTCTTGCCGCCGCGCAGCCATTTCCTCAAGCTCTCCGCCAATGCTCGGGGTGTCTTGGCAGGGTTTTGTCGGGGAGGCATGGTGGCGTCCCCCACGGGTTTGGGGGCCGCTCCGGCGGGTTGCTTGGCTTCCCCCCTCGCCTTCAGAGCAAGGGCCACGTCGCTCAGGAAGCGGGCGTGGTCGCCTTTGGCCAGACGCGGTGCAGCATCGGCGATGGCATCGAGCAGCGGCTCCAGCCATTCCCGGTCGGCCTTGGCGAAGTCGCGCAGCACGTAATGCTGCACGGCGTCCTTGTGGCCGGGATGGCCGACGCCGATCCTAACCCGTACGTAGTCGTTGCCGATGTGGGCCGACAGCGAACGCAGGCCGTTGTGGCCAGCGTTGCCGCCGCCCACCTTCACCTTGAGCCGGCCAGGCGCCAGGTCAATCTCGTCGTGGAAGACGACGATATCGCTCTCGGCGATCTTGAGATAGCGCTGGGCCTCGCCCACAGCCGCGCCGCTGTCGTTCATGTAGGTCAGCGGTTTCAACAGCAGAACGCGCTCGCCGGCAAGCTCACCGTCGGCGACAAGGCTGCGGAAGCGCCGCTTCCACGGGCCAAAACCACCCCGATCGGCAATGCGATCCACGGCCATGAAGCCGACGTTGTGACGGTGGGCGGCGTATTTCTCGCCGGGGTTGCCGAGACCGACAAACAGCTTCATCTGCCAGGTCCAGTCGGGCGGGCGGCCCGAATGCGCGGCCGCAGCACGTCCAGGGCTGCGTCGCGGTAAGCTTATCCCAACCGGCGACGCGCGTAAGGGATCACGGTCAGCGCGGGCGAGGCTACTTCTTCTTGCCGCCCTTGCCGGCGTCCTCGGTCGCCTTGGCCGACTCTGCAGCCTTGGCTGCCGGGGCACTGCCCTTGGCGCCAGCCGGTGCCTTACCGGCTTCGGCACCGGCCTCGACCGGAGCGGCCTCGGCGCCCTCGACCGCGCCTTCGGCGGCCGCCGCAGCAGCCGCCGCCAGCTCCTCCTCATCGGGCTTCATGGAAGCGGCGCCGGCAATGGTGGCGACGGTGAAGTCGCGGTTGAGAATGGTCGGACGGACGCCCTCGGGCAGCTTGATCGCCGAGATGTGCACGGAGCGACCGATCTCCAGGCCCTCGAGGCTGAACTCGAAAACCTCCGGAATGGCGTTGGCCGGACAGGTTACCTCGATCTCGCGACGCACGATGTTGAGCACGCCGCCGCGCTTCAAACCAGGCGACAGCGCCTCGTTCACGAAGCGGACGGGCACGTTGACGCGCACCCGGCTGGTCGGGCTGACGCGCTGGAAATCGATGTGGATGGGCAGGTCCTTGACCGGATCGAGCTGAATGTCGCGCGGCAGCACCCGGCTCTTCTTGCCGTCCACGCTGAGATCGAAAATCGTCGACATGAACCGTCCCCGGTTCATGAGCTTCAACAGCTCATTATGATCCACAGCAATGGTTTGCGGCTCACTGCCGTCGCCGTAGATCACTCCAGGAACCTTGCCGGCCCGGCGCACGGAACGGGCCGCACCCGTGCCGGTTGCGGGGCGCGCCGTGGCCTTGATCTCGACGGTGTCCGCCATGGCTCGTCTCCAATGAAAAACGGGCCCCAAGGCCCATCTGCCAGGCGCGGCATTGTTGCCGCCGGCCAGCGCAGCGCCTTATAGCGACGGGTCGGGGCGATTGCAAACGCGCCGGTACGGCGCCCCTCCTCTCCGCAACCAGCGGGTGAGCGGAAGTTCCCGACCTTTCTTGACTTCCGGCGGCTCATCACTAAGGTGCGCCGCGTTGCATCGACCTGCCGGGTACGGGGCCATCTCTCGCGTTGGGGACGGCGCCTTCATGTCCAACGAAGGGAAGGACGGCGAGCGGGGCCGGGGCGGGATCAGCCCAGCCGATCGCGATGCCTTCAAGCGCCGTGCCTCGGAGATCGGCCGGCGGCTCGAGGAAGTGGCGGCACGGCGGCCGGTGCAGCAGGATGAGGCGGCGCGGGCCCGCGGCCAAGCCATGGGACAGGCGTTCCGCATCGTGGCGGAGCTGGTGGTCGGGGTGGCGGTCGGCGGTTTCATCGGGCACACGCTCGATCGCTGGCTCGGTGCGACGCCGTGGCTGCTGGTGGCGGGCTTGATGCTGGGGTTTGCGGCAGGTTTGATGAACGTGATCCGCACCGCGCGCAGGATGCAGGCTGGCGCCGAGCCACTGCAGCGAGCCGCGAAGCCGGTGAAGGACGACGAGGACGAGAGCTAGAGGGCGAAGTGGCAACTGACGCGACGGGCGGCGGGCACGGCCCCATGCACCAGTTCGAGATCCAGCGGATCGTTCCGCTCGAGATCTTCGGCTACGACGTCTCCTTCACCAATTCCTCGCTGTTCATGGTGATCGCTGTGGCGCTGATCACGGGCTTCCTGCTGTTCGCCATGCGAAGCGGGGCGCTCGTGCCCGGACGCATGCAGTCGATCGCCGAGGTGCTTTACGAATACATCGCCAACATGGTGCGCGAGAACCTGGGGCCGGAAGGCGCCAAGTTCTTCCCATGGGTGTTCACGATCTTCACCTTCATCCTGACGCTCAACCTGCTGGGCATGATCCCCTACAGCTTCACCGTGACCAGCCATATCGTGGTGACGTTCGCGCTCGCCGCCATGGTGTGGATCACGGTCACCGTCGTCGGGTTCGTCCGCCACGGGGTCGGCTATCTCAGGCTGTTCGTGCCGGCGGGCGTGCCCTGGTGGCTGATGCCCATCATCATTCCAATCGAGCTCATCTCCTATCTCATCCGCCCGATCAGCCATTCGGTGCGACTGTTCGCCAACATGATGGCCGGGCACACCATGCTCAAGGTTTTCGCCGGCTTCGTGGTGGGCTTGGGCGCGCTCGGCGGCTGGGCCCCGATGGCGTTCCTGGTGGCCTTCACCGGCCTCGAGTTCGTGGTGGCGTTCCTGCAGGCGCTGATCTTCACCGTGCTCACCTGCATCTATCTCAACGACGCACTGCACATGCATCATTGACGCTTCGGACCCCAGCTCGGGGCCAGGCGCGGTTCAACACAGGAGACCCAAATGGAACTACAAGCTGCGAAGATGATCGGGGCGGGGCTCGCCTGCAGCGCGCTGATCGGCGCCGGCGTCGGCATCGGCAACATCTTCGGCAACTACCTGTCGGGCGCCATGCGCAATCCTTCGGCCGCGCCCGGGCAGTTCACCAACCTGCTGATCGGCTTCGCGCTCGCCGAGGCGACCGGGTTGTTCGGCCTGTTGATCGCGCTCATCATCCTGTTCGGCTAAGCCGCAGCCGCCGCCGAGCCCGGAGATAAGCCATGCTCGCCAGCCTGCTCGTGCTCGCAGCAACCGGGGTGGATCCCGTGCCGGACACCACCACCGGCTCGTCAGGGCTGCCGCAGCTCGACACGACACACTTCTCGCCGCAGCTCGTCTGGCTGGCGCTGAGCTTCGGCGCGCTCTACCTCCTCCTCGCCCGCATCGTGCTGCCCCGCATCGAGGCCGTGCTCGGGGAGCGGCGCGGCCGCATCCAGCGCGATCTCGACGAGGCGGAACGGCTCAAGGTTGAGACCGAAAAGGCGCTCGCCCTTTACGAGGACGCCTACGCCGCGGCGCGGGCCAAAGCCAACGAGATCGCCAAGCGCACCCACGAGGAGCTGGCGGCCAAGGTGGAGGCGGAGCGTTCGCGCGTCGATCGGCAGATCGCGGCCAAGCTCGAGGAAGCCGAGACGCGCATCACCGAGACCAAGGCCAAGGCAATGGCACACGTCAACGAGATCGCCACGGAAACCGCGGAAGCCATCGTCGCCAAGCTGATCGGCAAGGAGGCCACCGAGCCGGAAGTCCGGCGGGCGGTGAAGGCGGGGGCGGGAGAGTAGCCCCTATGCTGGAGACGCCGGAGTTCTGGGTCGCAGTCGCCTTCGTCGGCTTCATCGGCCTGCTGCTTTATTATCGCGTGCCGACGATCATCGCCAAAGCGCTCGACGAGCGTGCCGAGGCAATCCGCAAGGAACTCGACGAGGCGCGACGGTTGCGCGAGGACGCCCAACAGCTGCTCGCCGACTACCAGCGCAAGGCGCGCGGGGTCGAAGAAGAGGCCCAGGCGATCATCGAGCAGGCCCGTCGCGAGGCCGAGGCGCTGGCGAGCGAGACGCGCAAGAGCCTGCAGGAATCGCTCGATCGGCGCATGCGTCTGGCGGAAGAGAAGATCGCGCGGGCCGAAGCCCAGGCGCTCGAGGAGGTGCGCGCTGCCGCGGTCGACTCGGCGGTGGCGGCAGCGGAAAAGATCCTCAAGGCGAAGGTCTCCCCCGAGCTCGGAGCAACTCTCGCCGACCAGAGCATCCGCGACCTGAAACGGCTGCTGAATTAGCCGCGCAGAAAGGGCCCGGCGAGGCGGTGGAAGGTGTCGGCGGCGTCCCACGGCACCAGGTGCTTGCAGCCCGGCACAATGTGCAGGTTGAGCGAGGGCATCCGCTCCTTGGCAAGTGCGGCGCGCGCCCCCGCCTTTCCGCGGTCCTCGCGACCGTAGATCAAAAGCATGGGCTGGCGCACCTCGCCCAGGCGCTGCCACAGCGGCTGCTTCCCGACCGCACCGTCGCCGGCGGCGCGCTTCTCGGCGGCAGCTCGGTTGCGGGCGAGGAAGGCGCGGAAGTTCTTGCCCGTGCTCATGCGGTGGCGAAGGGCGACATCCTCCTCCGTGATCAGCGCCTGGTTGAAGAGGTTCGCCTCCAGCAGCGCCCTGGTGTCGGCAATGGTCGGCTCGGTGTCGCCGCCTTCCTCTCCCTCGGCGGGGCCGCGCTTCTTTTCGGGCTGGTCGGGCAGCGGCGGCAGCAGGCTGCCGGTTCCCAGCACAACGACGTGGCTCACGCGCGAGGGGTGGGAAAGCGCCAGCGCCACGGCCATGGCGCCGGACTGGGAGTGGCCGACGAGAGCGGCGCGCTCGAGACGCAGGGCGTCCATGAACCTCAGAATGAAGGAGGTGCGGTAGCCGAGTCCCCATTCCGGAGGATCGTCACTGAGGCCAAACCCGGGCTGATCGTAGGCAATGGCGCGCACGCCGAAGCCGGCGAGCGGGCGCAAGTTGTGCCGCCACACGTCGAGCGAGGAGCCGAGTGAGGCGCCGTGCAGAAGGATGGCCGGCACACCGCTTCCCGCCTCCACATAACGGGTGGCGAGCCCGTCGACCGTGACGAATCTGTCCGCAAGAGCGGTCGGTGCGGGGGCCGCCATCAGTGCCGCTCCCTGACCGCGATCAGAGTGTGGTCGGGGTCGGACATGAAGTGCTCGCCCATGGGGCATTGCCGCTTCAGAAGCTCGAGGCGGGCGCCCTGCTCCTTGCCCTTGCCGACGGGAATCGGATTGAGGATCGGATTGATGCCGACCACCTCCTCCACGTCCTCCTTCAACTTGGCGAGGCTCTCGACCGTGAAGCCGATGTGATCCATGCCGGTCGGCAAAATACTCTGGTTGGCGTAGTTGTTGATGCGCCAGGGCATGATGAGGAGCGTGACCTTGCCGTCGGTCAGGTAGTGGTTGGGATCGCCGGGCTTGGAGTTCTGCTCGGCCAGCTCGAACACGTCCGCGTAGAACCGCGCCACCTCGTCGGGACGCATGGTGCGCACGGCGACATGGCTGATGCAGCGCTCGTGCTGGCGTTCGCTCGACTCGTTGTCGACGTAGACGCCGGTGCGGTTGGCCATGTCCTTCTGGGAGATGTCAAACACGTTGCCGTCCGGATCGTTGGCGGAGATGCCGGCGAAGGGGCGCGTGCCCGGCCGCTTCACCCACTCGGCGGTCGGATATCTGGTCTTCATGCGGTCGAAGACCGTCTCCACGCTCTCGACCTCGAAGCCGAAGTGGTCGAGGCCCGCCGGCCGGCCGGCCTTGCGCGGGTTGATGTTGAGGCCGACGTAGCCGTCGCCAACGGTGACCGCACGGGTCGGGCGCGACTTGGTGGAGCCCTTCATGCCGAACACGGCTTCGTAGAACTTCGGCAGCAGCGCATACTTCTCGCTGACGATGGCGACGTGATTGATCTTGGCAAACATGCTCTCAACCCTCCACAGCCTCACTTGGCATTGCCGGTCATATCCATGGCCTGGTTCGCCGCCGCGATGATGTCCTTCGGCACGGCAAAGGCGCCCTTGATCAGGTCAGCCACCTCCTCGCCGCTTACCTCGTCGACCTCGAGGCCCTGCTTCTTGGCCTCGGCGAGGAAACCGGGGTCGTTGACGGCAGCATGGAAGGCATTGCGCAGCGCCTTGACGCGCTCGGCCGGAACGCCCGGCGGGGCCAGGATCGGGCGATCCATGGCCTGCGGGGTCAACACCAGCTGCAGGATCTGCTTCACCCGCTCCTCCTTCGCATACTCGATGATCGCAGGCACGTCCGGAAACAGCGGGTTGCGGCGGATGGCGATGGTCACGGGAACGACGACCTTCTTCTCGGGGAACCAGTCCGGCCGGGTCGATCTGATGGAGGCGATGAGGCCCCCGCAGCGACCGTGCACCTCGCCGCGTTCCATGGCGAGGAACACCTCGTTGCCGCCCTTGTAGCCGGAGATGATCTTGATCTTGGTACCGAACAGCTCGTTGATCATCTTCGGCAGGGTTTCCATGCGCGAGCCGGCGCCCGTGCCGCCGACGATGAACTCCTTCTCGAACAGGTCCTGCCAGCTTTTGATCCCGGATGCGTGCCAGGCGACGCACATGGAGCTCGCCGTGGCGATGCTGCCGATCCAGTTCATCTCGCGGGGATCGAACTGGGCGCCTCCGATGCCGTAAAGGGGAGCAAACGGGACGCTCGAATGCACAAGCCCGATGGTGGTGCCATCCTTGGGCGCCACCGAGTAGAGATGGTTCATGGCGCGGATGCCGCCGCCGCCCGGCATGTTCTGCACGACAATGTTGGGCTTGCCGGGCAGATGAGCGCTCAGATAAGGCGCGAAGGCGCGCGCATAGCTCGAATAGCCACCGCCCTCGCCGGCGCTCAGGATCCAGTTGATCTGCTTGCCTTTGTAGAACTCCGCAGCGTCGTCAGCGCGGGCTGGGCCCAAGGTGGCCCCTGCGCCCAGGCTGGTCAGCGCCGCAAGCGCAAGCAGCGTCCAGCGGATCATGTTCTCCTCCCTGGCTTTGATCTTGTTTCAGTGTTTCTTGAGCGTGCATTCTGTGCGATTGGGCGTTATGTGGGCAATACGTATCATGGTCCGCGAGCCGGGGCAGGCCTGATGCTCGACTTTCGCTTGTGGGCGACAAGGCTGCTGCTCGCCTGCGCGATCATGCCGAGCGGCGCGGCGGCCGCGCGGTTCGAGCACGTCGAGATCGTCTCGCCGCTGGCGAGGAAGGGACCGTTTACCGCGCGCATGCTGCGCCCGGCGGGCAATGGCCCGTTTGCGGCTGTCGTCGCGCTGCACGGCTGCGGAGGGCTGTTCACGCGCAAGGGAGAGATGCAGAGCCGCGAGGTGGACTGGGCAGAGCGGCTGGTCGCTGCAGGCTACGTGGTGCTCCTTCCCGACAGCTTCACCGCGCGCGGCATATCCGAGATCTGCACGGTCAAGGAGCGTTCCATCCATCCGCAGGATCGCGCCGGCGACGCAGCGGCGGCGGCCCGATGGCTCGCGGACCAGCCGTTCGTGGATGCCTCGCGGCTTGCACTCGTCGGCTGGTCGAACGGCGGCTCCACAGTGCTGTGGACCGTGCGAGAGGGCTTCATGGGCCAGGGCGCCGATTTCAGGGCCGCAATCGCGTTCTATCCGGGTTGCCGCGTAATGGCGGCGAGGCCGCAGTGGCGGCCGCGCCTGCCCCTTACGATTCTCATCGGCGGCGCCGACGACTGGACCCCACCCGGCCCATGCCGCGAGCTTGGACTGCGCGCGGGCGTAACGGTCATCGAATACCCGGGCGCCTATCACGGCTTCGATGCGCCCAACTCACAAATTCGCGTGCGCAGCAATCTGGCGCTGGCAAAGAACGGAACCGCCCATGTCGGCACGCACCCTGCGGCGCGGGCGGCCGCCATCGAGGCCGTCATGGGCCTGCTGCGGAGCGCTCTCGAGCGCCCTTGAGGCGGCTTACCTGGCCGCCGACCGGGGCCTCCATCTGAGCCTGGGCTCGCGGGCGGCCTTGGTTTCGTCGAGCCGCCGGCGGGGGGCAAGGCGGGGGGCTTGTGTGAAGCGATCCGTTTCGCCGCGCTGGGCGGCCTGAGCCAGTTCGCGCAAGGTAGCAATGAACAGATCGAGCGATGCCTTCGACTCCGACTCAGTGGGCTCGATGAGCATGGCACCGTGGACGACGAGGGGAAAGTACATGGTCATCGGGTGGTAGCCCTCGTCGATCATGGCCTTGGCGAAATCAAGCGTGGTGACGCCCGTGTCCTTGAGGAACCGGTCGTCGAACAGGACCTCGTGCATGCAGGGCTGGTCGCCGAAAGGTTGGGTGAAGAGATCACGCAGGCCGGCGCGAACATAGTTGGCGTTGAGCACGGCGTCCTCCGAGGCCTGCCGCATGCCGTCGGCGCCGTGCGAGAGCATGTAGGCCAGCGTACGCACGAACATGCCCATCTGACCGTGGAAGGCGGCCAGCCGCCCGAACGGTTTGAAACCGCGACGCTCGGCCTCGGCCACATCCTCGACGATGCGGAAGCGCTCGCCCTCGCGCAGGGCGAAGGGAACGGGCGCGTAAGGCGCGAGCGCATCCGACAGCGCTACGGGGCCGGCGCCCGGGCCGCCGCCGCCGTGGGGAGTGGAAAACGTCTTGTGCAGGTTAAGGTGCATGGCATCGACGCCGAGATCGCCGGGCTTCACTTTGCCGACGATGGCGTTGAAGTTGGCGCCGTCGCAGTAGAAGTAGGCGCCGGCCGCATGCACCACTTCGGCGATCTCCGCCGCCTCGCGCTCGAACAGCCCGCACGTGTTGGGGTTGGTCAGCATGATGGCGGCGACATCGGGGGAGAGCGCGGCTTTGACCGCGTCCGCCGCCAGCGTGCCGTCAGCTCGGGCCGGAACCGGCTTCACCGCGTAGCCGACTAAGGACGCCGTCGCCGGATTGGTGCCGTGCGCGGAATCGGGGACGAGCACGACGCTGGCCTTCGATCCCTTGGCCTCGTGCGCGGCCTTGATCGCCAACATGCCGCACAACTCGCCGTGGGCGCCAGCGCGCGGCGACAGCGCGATCGCCTTCATGCCGGTCAGCTCCAACAGGTAGCCCGACAGAATCTGCATGAGAGCGATGGCGCCCTGCACGGTCTGCTGCGGCTGCAGCGGGTGGATGTCGCTGAAGCCTGCCAGCCGTGCCATCTTCTCGTTGAGGCGGGCGTTGTGCTTCATGGTGCACGAACCGAGCGGGTACGGCCCGCTGTCGATGGCGTAGTTCTGGCGGGACAGCCGCACGTAGTGGCGGACGGCCTCGGGCTCGCTCAACCCGGGCAGACCGATCGGCTCGGTGCGCTGCAAGCCGCCGAGGCGGGTTTTCACCGGCTTGTGCTCGGGTAGGTCGACACCAGAGTTTTCAGCGCTCCCCTGCTCAAACAGCAACGGCTCTTCGTGCGCGAGCCCGCGATGGCCGGTAAAGGTCTGCACAGAGCGCATAGCGGCATCGCCTGCACCGGTCGGCCGTCCCTGCCGGTTCATAGCCATCACAGAACCTCCCCAAGGGCCTCGGCGTAGGCCGCGCGATCCTCCTCGCTGTTGATCTCGGTGGAGGCGACAATGATGAGATCGTGCAGCTCGCGCCGCTCGGGCTCAAGGCGCGCAACGGGCACACCGCCGAGCACGCCCTTGCGGGCCAGCGCATCGATGACATTGCGCCCGTCGGCCGGAACGCGGACGGTGAACTCGTTGAAGTAGGCGTTCTGCAGCACCTTCACGCCGGGTACCTTCGCAAGTCTGTCGGCCAGAGCCACGGCGTTGGCATGGTTGATGGCGGCGAGCCGGCGCAGCCCCTTCTCGCCGAGCAGGGTCATGTGGATGGTGAAGGCCAGCGCGCACAGGCCGGAGTTGGTGCAGATGTTGCTCGTGGCCTTCTCGCGGCGGATATGCTGCTCGCGGGTGGAGAGCGTCAGCACGTAGCCACGGCGGCCTTCGACGTCCACCGTCTCGCCGACGAGCCGTCCCGGCATCTGGCGCACGAACTTCTCGCGGGTGGCAAAGAGGCCGACATAAGGTCCGCCGAAGTTGAGCGGGTTGCCGATCGACTGACCTTCGGCGGCAACGATGTCAGCGCCCATCTCGCCGGGCGACTTGAGCGCGCCGAGGGCAACAACCTCGGTCACGACCGCGACCAGCAAGGCGCCCTTGGCGTGGGCCTGAGCCGCGATCGGCGCCAGGTCGCGAACGCCGCCATAGACGGCGGGGTACTGCACGACCACGCAGCACGTACGCTCATCGATGGCGCCGGCAAGATCTTCCGCCCCCCGGGGGTCGGGGGCGAGGGTTTCGACCTCGAGGCCGCCGTACCGCCCCAGCGTCTCGATCACGGCGCGATAGTGGGGATGCAGGCCGCCGGAGAGAACCGCCTTGCGGCGCCGGGTCACGCGGACCGCCATCAGCACGGCCTCGGCGGCGGCGGTCGATCCGTCATACATGGAGGCGTTGGCCACCTCCATACCGGTAAGCATCGCCACCTGTGTCTGGAACTCGAACATGGCCTGCAGCGTGCCCTGCGCGATCTCCGGCTGATAAGGCGTGTAAGAGGTGAGGAACTCCGAGCGCTGAATAAGGTGGTCGACGCTGGCCGGAACATGGTGGCGGTAGGCACCACAGCCGACAAAGAAAGGGACGCCAGCGGCCGGCGTGTTGCGCTGGCTCAGCTCGGTCAGCTCGCGCTCGACATCGAGCTCGCCCTTGGCCCGGGGCAGGTTCAAGGGCTCCTTAAGCAGCTTGGTCTTGGGAACGGCGGCAAACAGGTCATCTACGCTGGCAACCCCGATGGCCTTCAGCATGGCCTGCCGATCGGCCGGCGCAAGCGGCAGATAGCGCATCAGGCGCTCTCCTTGAGGAAGGCCTCATAGGCGGTGCGGTCCAGCAGCTTGTCGATCTCGGATCTGTCGGCGATGCGCACCTTGAAGAACCACGCCTTGCCTTCAGGCTCCTCGTTGACCCACTGAGGGTTGGCGGTGAGCTCGCCGTTGGCCTCGATCACCTCGCCGCCGACGGGAGAGAACACGTCGCTTGCCGCCTTGACGCTCTCGACCACGCCGGCAGCCTCCCCCGCCTTCAGCTTGCGGCCGGCCTCCGGCACCTCGACGAAAACCACATCACCCAGTTGCTCGGCGGCGTGGCGCGTGATGCCGACAACGGCGACGTCCCCGTCGATGCGCACGTATTCATGGTCCCTGGTGAAGCGCTCCAACGCCATCGACAACCCTCCTCGCGTGGGGAATCACGGTCTGAAGTAGCGGTTCGGCACGAACGGCAAATCGACGATGCGGCCCGGCAGCGGCTTGCCGCGCACGAGCAGCGATACAGCAGTATCGCGTGCGGCAAGAGACGCCGGCACGTAGCCCATGGCGACCGGCCCGTTGACGGTCGGACCGAAGCCACCCGAGGTGATGCGGCCGATGGGCACTCCGGAGGGCGACAGGATTTCGGTGCCTTCGCGCGCGGGCGCGCGCCCGTCGGGCCTTATGCCCACACGCAGCCGCTTTGGTCCGTGCGCCAGTTCGCTCCGAATCCGGTCCCAGCCCGGAAATCCTCCTTCCTCGCGCCGCCGCTTCTGGATCGACCAGGCAAGCGCCGCCTCCACCGGCGATGTGGTCTCGTCGATATCATGGCCATAGAGGCAGAGGCCGGCTTCGAGCCGAAGGCTGTCGCGGGCGCCAAGACCGATCGGCTCGATGCCCTCCTCGGCGAGCAGCAGGCGGGCGAGGGGGACCGCATCGACGCCAGCAAGGGAGATCTCGAAGCCGTCCTCGCCGGTATAGCCGGAGCGGCTCACCCGGCAGGCAAAGGAGCGCAGGCTGGTGGTGCAGGCAGCCATGAAGTTGAGGCGCGTCGCGTCAGGCGAAAAGCGCGCCATGATGTCCTTGGCCAGAGGTCCCTGGACGGCAATGAGCGCGCGGTCGGGCTCAGGCTCGAGGCGCACGCCTTTCGGCAGGCTGGCGGCGATGTGCTCGAAGTCGACCTCCTTGCGAGCCGCGTTGACCACCAGATAGAGGGTGCCCGCGCGCGCCGCCTCGAGCGGGCGGGTGATCATCAGATCGTCAATGATGCCGCCGCCGGGGTTGGTGAGCTGGGAGTAGCGCTGCCGACCAGGCTTTAGACCCAGGACGTCGGCCGGCACCAGAGCCTCCAGGGCGCGCGCTACCGTCTCATAGCGCCCGTCGTCGGACACCAGAACGGCCTGGCCCATGTGACTGACGTCGAACAGGCCGGCCTTGGCGCGGGTGTGGAGGTGCTCCTTGAGAACGCCGAGGGGATAGTGCACCGGCATCTCGTAGCCGGCGAACGGCACCATCTTGGCACCGAGCGCGGCATGCAGGTCATAGAGGGGTGTGCGTTTCAAGGCGGCAGCCGCAGCATCGGCACTGGTCCGGCTCAATCAGGAGCGGAGTAGACAGGCTCAGACAGCGGCCTGTCAATGTGCCGCCGGCAATTTGAACGCGGGGGAAGGCGAGCCCTTAGCGCCTCATCCGGCTCCCGGAATGTTGCGGTCGAAACCGACAAAAAGCTCGAACTCGCCCGGCCGCGTGCCTTCCGGAATGTTGAAGGTGATGGTGCGAACGGCGGAGAAATAACCGATCGGCCGATCGATCGATACGGCCGCCTCGATCTTCATCTGCTCGGTCTTGAGCCGCTCCCGCTTGGCGTCGGTAACGAACACGCTAACAGGAAGGCTGACGGTGCCGTTGCGGCCCTTGGGCCCCAGCAAGATGCGGCCGGAGAAGCCGTACTTGATGGTGACGCGGCCGGGCTCGATGCGGCATTCGCGCGCGGTCTTGGTGAGCTCGCCACGGTGCATGACGGCGAGCCCGTCGCCAGCCCGACCGGGCTCGTAGACGGTTACGGCGTTGTCACGCGACCAGACCGAAAAGCGCGGGCAACCGGGATCGACGCCGGCGAGCCCGCCGCCCATTCCGCCCTCACCCTTGGCCTCGGAGAGAAGCTGCTCCTCGCTGATCGAGCTGGACGAAATCTGCGTGTTGGAGGGCCCGCCGAAAAGGCCGCCGCCGAGCCCCGAGGTGAGGGTGGATAGGCCGCAGCCGCCGGTGGCGAGGAGCGCAAGGCTCACCGCGCACCAGCGCGCCAATCCGCGGGCGACACTTCCTATCATCGGCACCTGCGCCGCTGCGCGGCCATCCCCTCGACAGTCACACGCTCTACCCTCGACAGAAACGAACCAAGCGCGTAGCAACCTGATGTGCAGCATCAGAGCGGCGAAGCTTGACCCATGTGTGCCATCCATACGAGCCCAGAGGGCGTGCCCGATCGCCGGCCGTTAACCATCCTGCTCGCAAATCCTCGCGGATTCTGTGCCGGAGTGGACCGCGCCATTCAGATCGTCGAGCTTGCGCTCGCCCGATTCGGACCCCCGGTCTATGTGCGCCATGAGATCGTCCACAACAGGTTCGTGGTCGACTCTCTTCGGGCAAAAGGCGCCATTTTTGTGGACGAACTCGACGAGATCCCGGAAACGGACGCTCCTGTGGTGTTCTCGGCACACGGTGTGCCCAAGCGGGTGCCGGCCGAGGCCAGACGCCGCAACATGTTCTATCTCGATGCCACCTGCCCGCTGGTCTTCAAGGTGCACAAGGAGGCCGAGCGGCACTTCGAGGCCGGACGGGAGATCGTGCTGATCGGCCATGCCGGACACCCAGAGGTGGCCGGCACCATGGGCCAGCTCCCCCCCGGCGCCGTCACCCTGATCGAGACGGTGGCGGATGCCCGCAGCTTCACCCCGCGCGATCCGGAACGGCTCGCCTATGTCACGCAGACCACCCTCTCCGTCGACGACACCGCCGAGATCGTCGCCGCGCTGAAGGCCCGCTTTCCCAACATCGCCTCGCCGCATAAAGAGGACATCTGCTATGCCACCACCAACAGGCAAGCGGCGGTGAAGGCCATCGCGGGGCGTTGCCAGCAGCTCATCGTGGTCGGCGCGCCGAACAGCTCCAACTCGCAGCGGCTCGTGGAGGTGGCGCTGCGGGCCGGCTGCCCGCAGGCAATGCTCATCGAGCGGGCGGACCAGCTCGACTGGTTGCAGTTTGTGCGCTCGAGTACGGTCGGCATCACGGCAGGAGCTTCGGCGCCGGAGCTGCTGGTCGAGGAGGTCATCGAAGGCTTCCGGCAGCGCTTCGACGTTGTCATCGAGAGCGTGATGACGAGCGAGGAGCGCATCGCCTTCAACGTGCCGCGCGAGCTGCGCGCCGCCCAGCCCTGATCGCGTCCCATGGCCGTCTACACCGAGGTCAATGACGAGGACCTCTCCCGCTTCGTCGCGGGTTACGGTCTCGGGGAGCTGCGCTCCTACAAGGGCATCGCGGAAGGGGTCGAGAACACCAACTATCTGGTCGAATGCAGCACGGGCCGTTTCATCCTCACCCTCTATGAGAAGCGGGTCGACCCCAAAGACCTGCCGTTCTTCCTCGGCCTCATGGAGCACCTCGCCATCTCCGGCATCCGCTGCCCGACGCCGCTGCGCGACCGGCACGGCCAGCACCTGAGCGAGCTTGCCGGCCGGCCGGCGGCGCTGGTGACGTTTCTCGACGGGGTGTTCGTGCGCAGGCCGGAGCCCAAGCACTGCGCCCTCGTCGGCAAGGCGCTCGCCGACTTGCATCATGCCGCCCGCGGCTACGGGCTCACCCGCCCCAATGCGCTGGGGCCGGAGGGCTGGCGACCGCTTTATGAGCGGTTCGCTGCGCGCGCCGACGAGGTGCGGCCGGGACTTGCCGCCCTGATCGAAAAGGAGCTCGCTCAACTCCTGCCAAGCTGGCCCAAGGGGCTGCCGCAAGGAATCATCCACGCCGACCTCTTCCCCGACAACGTGTTCTTCCTCGGCGGGGAAGTGTCCGGTCTCATCGACTTCTACTTCGCCTGCAACGACTGGCTCGCCTACGATCTTGCCATCTGTCTCAACGCCTGGTGCTTCGAAGCCGACTTCTCCTTCAACGTGACCAAGGGGCAGGCGCTGATCCGTGGCTACGAGAGCGTCCGCCCGCTCGAGGCGGCCGAGCGCGCCACCCTGCCGCTGCTCGCCCGTGGCGCGGCGCTCCGCTTCCTGCTGACGCGGGCCCATGACTGGCTCAACACAGCGCAAGGAGCACTGGTCGACCCGCACGATCCCTTCGATTACGTGCGGCGGCTCCGGTTCCACCAAGCGGTGCGTTCAGCGCGCGAATACGGTCTGGAGGAGAGCGCGTGACAGGGCGCCGCAAGCCGCACGTCGCCATCTACACGGACGGCGCCTGCTCGGGAAACCCGGGGCCCGGCGGGTGGGGCGCCGTGCTGATCTCAGGCCAGCACCGCAAGGAGCTTTCCGGCGGCGAGGCGCTCACCACCAACAACCGCATGGAGCTGCTGGCGGCGATCTCGGCGCTCGAAGCGCTGAAAGGGCCGTCGATGGTCGAGATCCATACCGACAGCCAATACCTGCGCAACGGGGTCACGCGGTGGATCCATTCCTGGAAGCGCAACGGCTGGCGTACGGCGGACAGAAAGCCGGTCAAGAACGCCGAGCTGTGGCAGCGCCTCGATGCCGCACAGAGCCGGCATGAGGTGGCCTGGCATTGGGTGCGGGGCCATGCCGGGGAGGTGGAGAACGAGCGGGCGGACGAGCTCGCACGCGCCGCCATCAAGGCGCTGCGGGCGGCCGCCCCCGCACCCGAATGAGCGGCTGAACCCAACCCATGACGCCTCTCAGGCAGTCGAAGCTGATCGCCGGTCTGGCCGCCGTCGGCGGCTTCCTGGCGCTATGGTCGCTGGCGCTCGGGCCGGCGCGGCTCGGGGTCGGGACCACGTTCTGGGCACTGCTCGGCCAGGGCGACCCGATCGACGTGCTGATCGTGCAGGAGCTCAGACTGCCGCGCACGCTGCTCGCCGCCATGATCGGCGCCAGTCTGGGGCTCGCCGGCGCGGCGCTGCAGGGTCTCATGCGCAACCCGCTGGCGGCGCCAGACGTGCTTGGCGCGCCGGGCGCGGCCGCCTTCGGCGCCGTGCTCGCCATCGCGCTCGGGCTCGCCGATGCGCTGTCGTTCGCGCTGCCAGTCGCCGCCGTCGCAATGGCGCTCTTCTCGGTGCTCGCGCTGGTGATGCTGGCCGGCCGCAACGCGAACATGCTCACCATACTGCTCGCCGGCCTTGCCTTGTCGAGCCTCGCCGGAGCGCTCGTCGCGCTCACCCTCAATCTCGCTCCCGATATGTTCGCGGCACTCGAGATCGCATTCTGGCTGCTGGGTTCGCTCGAGGATCGCAGCTTCCGGCACGTGGCGCTGGCGGCACCGTTCATGATGCTTTCGGCTGTGCTGCTGCTCAACGGCCGCAGGGGGTTGACGGCGCTGAGCCTCGGCGAGGACGTCGCCCGCTCAAGCGGGATCGACCTTACTCGCCTGCAGTGGGCGACACTTGTCGGCGTGGCGGCCGGCGTCGGGGCAAGCGTGGCGGTGGCCGGCGTGATCGGATTCATCGGACTCGTCACGCCCCACCTCGTTCGGCCGCTCGTCGGTCACGATCCGGCGCGCGTGCATGTTCCTGCCATGCTCGCCGGGGCCTGCCTGCTGATGGCGGCCGACTGTGCGGCGCGGCTCATCCCCACAACAGGCGAGATACGTATCGGCGTACTCACCGCCATGATCGGCGTACCGTTCTTCATCTGGCTGGTGGTGAGCCGGCGGCAGAGCGATCTGCTGCAGCAGCCGGGAGGTTCGGCGTGAGCCTCAAGCTCGAGCACGTGACGATCCGGCTTAGCGGCCGCACCATCCTCAACGACATTTCGCTCACCGCCCATCCTGGCGAGCTCGTCTTCCTCATCGGTCCCAACGGCTCGGGCAAGACGACGCTGTTGCGCGCCGTGGCAGCGCTCATTCCCCACGAGGGTCGCATCAGTTTCGCCGACGAGGCGCTGTCGGAGCTGCCGGTCCGGCGCCGCGCCAGGATCACCGCCTACCTGCCGCAGGGCCATCTCGCGCATTGGCCGATCACGGCTCGCGAGGTGGTGTGCATCGGCCGAGCCCCGCACGCCTCCAGCCTCAATCGGCTCGGCCCCACGGATCTGGCGGCCGTGGCGCGGGCGTTCAATGCAGTCGATGCCGCAGCCATCGCCGAGCGTCCGGTGACGGAGCTGTCGGGCGGGGAGCGCGCGCGCGTGATGCTGGCGCGGGCGCTCGCTGTCGAGGCGCCCCTGCTGCTCGCCGACGAGCCGATCGCCAGCCTTGATCCGGCCCATCAGCTCGCCGTCCTCGCCGTGCTCAAGCAGACGGCAGAGAAGGGCGGGTGCGTGATCGCGGCGCTACACGATCTGTCGCTGGCGGCCAGGTTCGGCACACGGGTGGTGGTGCTCGATCGGCAACGCATCCAGGCGGACGGGCCGCCGGCCACGGTGCTGACCCAGGACCTCCTGCGCAGAGTGTTCGCCGTTCGGGCGCTGGAAATCGAGCATGAGCAGGGCCGGGTGTTGCTGCCATGGTCGGTCGAGGTGCCGAAGTGACAAACGGGCGGTTTCGTGGCAAGGGGCTGCCCGTCCCAGCAACCCCGTGAGCGCGGCGAGGACTTGGAGCCATGAAGATCACCGGCGAGAACCACATCAAGGCGCCTCCGGCCGAGGTCTGGCGGGCCCTCAACGATCCCGACGTGCTGCGCCGCGCCATCCCGGGCTGCGAGAGCCTGGAGAAGGTGTCGGATACCGAGTTCAAGGCGACAGTATCGGCCAAGATCGGGCCAGTGCAGGCAAGGTTCAACGGCCAGGTCGAGCTCTCCGATCTGGATCCGCCGCGCGCCTACACGATCTCGGGTTCAGGCACGGCGGGCGCGGTCGGCAACGCGAGAGGGTCGGCCCGGGTGCGGCTCGAGCCGGACGGGGAGGGAACCAAGCTCACCTACGATGTCGATGCGCAGGTCGCCGGCAAACTCGCGCAAATCGGTTCGCGGCTGATCGACAGCGCGGCCAAGATGCTGGCCGGGCAGTTCTTCGACCGCTTGGAAGAGATCGTCGGCGGTCCGGCAAAGCCGGCGGAAGCCGCGGCTCGCGGGGCACGACCTGCGCCGGTGCCGGTGTGGGCGTGGGCCGTGGGCGGGGCCATCCTGGTGATGCTGGGGCTCTATCTGTTCGCCCGGTGAGGGGGCTCACATCCTGCGCCGCAACTCGGCGAGTGCGGCGGGGGTGTCGATGTCGATGAGCACGGCGTCCGAGCCGAGATCGACCTCGACCACCTGGTCGGCATGCTCCGTGAGCAGCCGCTTGGCGCCGGCGTCGCCTTCGAGCCGGCGCATGGAAGCGAAGTAGTCTGCGCTCCACAGGACCGGATTGCCACGCCGTCCGGCGAAGACCGGCACCACAATCGAGCGGCCTTCCTTGGGTGCGAAGGCGGCGATCAAGCGGTCGAGGTGCTCTGCCTGCACGAGCGGCATGTCGGCGAGCACGATCATGGCCCCATCGACACTTTCGGGGAGCGCATCGAGGCCCGCCTTGAGCGAGCCGCTGAGACCCGCAGCAAAGCGGGGGTTGCGCACGATCTCCACGCTTAGGTCGGCCAGCGTCGCCTCCACCCGCTCGGCCTCATGACCGGTGACGACCACGACCGGGCGAGCGCGGCTTGCAAGTGCCGCCTCGACGACGTGCCGGACGATGGGCCGGTCGGCGAGGTTCTCGATGAGTTTGTTGAGGGTTCCCATACGGCTCGAACACCCCGCGGCCAGCACGATGCAGCCGATCTGCGGCTCGCGCCGGGTTGGTGCCGGGCCGCCCTCCGCCTCGCGTGGTTGAGGCCGGCTCGCAATCTCCTTCAGGAGGCCGCCGACGCCCATGCGGGATATCTCCTCGCCGGTGACCTTAAGGCCGGCCAGGCGCCGCTCGAGCACCCAGTCGAAGCCGTTGCGTCTGGGCGAGCCGGCGCAGCTCGGGACCCCGATCACGTCGGCCGTCCCGAGGCGGGCCATCAGCAGCAGATTGCCGGGATCGACCGGCATGCCGAGATGCACAATGCGGCCGCCGGCCGCCTCGACGGCGGCGGGGACAACGTCGCCGCGGTCGACAATGGCGGAGGCGGCGAACACCAGGATGAGGTCACAACCGCGGACGCGCAACGCCTCGATCGCCGAACGCACCGCTTCGACTTCGTGGGCCACCACCAGGGTCTCGACCAATGCGCTCCCGGCGGCGGCCAGACGATCGGCCATTACCCGCTGGCGCTTGGCGAGCAGGCCAGACTTGGTGGCGGCGAGGCGGGTCAGCACAAGACCGGCCCGGTTCGGCGAGAACGGCGCCAGCGAAACGACGCCACCCTCGGCCACGCGGATGGCGCGGGCAAGCGAAGCCTCGGGGACGGCGAAGGTGATGACCTTTACCGTTGCCAGCATGTCGCCGGCAACCACGCGCTCGAAAGCGGGCAGCGTCGCCACCGTGAGAGCCTCGTCGATGCGATTGAGCATGTCGATGCGCTCGGCGTCGACGAGGACCAACCCCGGGGCCTCAGCAAACAGATTGCTGCGCCCGGTGAACGGCTCGGCCACTCGCACGCCGGCACCCGCGATGGCCCGGGCCATGCGCGCGGCCGCCTCGTCCTCACCGATGTCACCGGGCTCAAGACGTGCGGCCACGATCTCGCGCAGGCCGGCCGCGGCCAGACGCGCCACCTCATCCGGCCCAAGCTTGCGCCCCTTTTTCAGGATGCCGGACCCCACCTGCATGGAATGGGCGAGAATCGCGCCTTCGGCCTCAGACAGCGGAATGCGACCAAACTTCATCGGCCTCCCCTTCCTGCAAGAACCACATGAAGCTTTGAACCCGCACGCGGGCAGCGCAGGCCCATACCGGGCCAACCCGCCGTTCGACAAACGGGCCAACCCGCCGTTCGATAAAATTGACGGCGAATTTGCGTCAATTGCACCGGCCTTACCTCAGAACTAATCCAAATTTGCCAAGCATACTCGCCAATTCCGCACGATGTGGGAAAGGCGACCACGATGTACCCGTGTGCCCGGGTCGGAGCCACCCTTGGCGAGCGCTCGCGAGCGTCCTAGCGGGCGGGGCGCGAGGCGCCAAACTCGCGGCGGTCCCGCAGCCGTCGGGCCCGACGAGGACTTCGCTCTGCGATGGATACGAGAGCGGATCGGCACGGCCGAGCGCCGCCAGGTTACCATGCTGTTGTGTGAGGCCAGTCGCACCCTGCCGGCAACCGGGCGCGACGGTGTGGCCGTCTCGCTTCAGGAGGATGTGGCGGTCGCGACGGAGCGCTTCGCTGGTCATCTGCTTGCTCCTGCAGGAGGGCGGGCGAGGGTGTGCTGGAGCGCGACGG